>Ga0326727_10000099_pt1 | contig 375381 bp, 338 predicted proteins | sample MB2enrmetagenome_FD_207643 | JGI IMG/M metagenome (GOLD analysis project Ga0326727, IMG submission 207643) | Lab enriched peat soil microbial communities from McLean, Ithaca, NY, United States - MB29MY | ecosystem: Environmental > Terrestrial > Soil > Wetlands > Peat | place: USA: New York...
ATCGGATACATCAACGTACCGAATCGTTGCTGGGTGACCTCAAACACCTGCTGGGGGGTGCGTCTCAATGGCGAAGTGGCTCTACCGTCTGGGCCGGGCGTGCGCCCACCACAGAGTGACAGTCGTCGCCTTGTGGCTTGTCCTGCTGGCCGCAGCAGTCGTCGGTGTGATCGCCTCCGGTGCTAATACCAACAACGAGTTCACCATCCCGGGCACTGAGTCCCAGCAGGCGCTCGACTTGCTGGCGAAGGCGTTCCCGGCAGCCAGCGGCACCTCCGCGCAGATCGTGTTCGTTGCTCCCTCGGGCCACCTCATCACCACCAGGTCTGCTCAGGAGGAAATCCGCCGCGTCCTGGTGACCGCCGAGAAGGCGCCGCAGGTGGCTGATGTCGTAAACCCATTCACTGCCCGCACCGTGTCACGGAACGAGCGCGTGGCACTGGCACAGGTCCTGTACCCGGTCGAGCGAAGCGAGCTGCGCGCCGGCACTACCGCGGCACTGCAGAGACAAGTCATCGCCGCAAGCGCCGGTGGCGACTTGCGGGTGGTCGTCGGGGGCAACGCCTTCGGTATCACGGGCGTCAAAGTGGGAGTCGACGAACTCTTCGGTGTGCTGGTAGCACTGGTCGTACTGCTGGCTGCGTTCGGCTCAGCCCTGGCTGCCGGCATGACCGTACTCTCCGCCCTGCTCGGCGTGGGCATCGGGCTCGCCGGCCTACTCTCGCTGACCAAATTGATCACCATTTCGTCCACCGCCCCAACGCTGGCCCTGATGATCGGGCTGGCGGTTGGCATGGACTACACCCTTTTCATCCTCTCCCGGCACCGGGCCCAACTGGCGGCCGGGGCACCTCTCGATGAGTCCATCGGCCGTGCCACTGGCACGTCGGGGACAGCGGTGATGTTCGCGGGCCTGACCGTCATCATCGCCATGGCCGGCTTGTCGGTTGTCAACATCCCCTTCCTCACGGTGATGGGCCTAGCCGCGTCCCTGACGGTGGCGGTGGCCGTCCTCATCGCGATTACCTTGCTGCCCGCTCTTATGGGTCTTTCCGGAGAGCGGTTGCGGCCGAGGCCCGGGTCCCGAGCGGCACGCGCCGCAGCCCGGGCGGAGGCCGTGGGGAGCGGCCGGGCTTCATGGGCGAGGCTCGTCGTGGCCAAACCGCTGCTGACAATCGGGACGGTCGTCGTCGGTCTCGTCATCTTGGCGGTCCCTGCGCGCGACCTCAGCCTGGCCCTGCCCGACAACGGGAGCGCCCCAACGGGGTCGAGCGAACGAGCAGCCTACGACCTGATCTCGCAGAACTTCGGGCCCGGTTTCAACGGCCCCCTGCTCATCCTGGTCCAGCCCAAGGACCCGTACGGCGAACCCAGTCCGGTCTTGTCGGCGGCCGAGGTCAGGTCGGAGGTCCTGCGGTTGCCAGACGTACTGGCAGCCTTGGCCCCGGAGGTGAACCCACGAGGGACGGTAGCCATCGTAGAGATCATCCCCCGCACTGCTCCAGCCGCCACTGCGACCAAAGACCTAGTCAGTTCCATCCGCGAACAGGAGCCCGGCCTTGACGCTCGGACCACCTCGGTTGTCCGGGTGACGGGGACGACGGCGGTCAGCATCGACGTGTCCAACCGCCTTGGCAGCGCACTGCTCCCGTTCGGCTGTGTGGTTGTCAGCCTCGCTCTTGTCATCCTCCTGTTGGTGTTCCGCTCCATAGTCGTGCCGGTGAAGGCAGCTCTGGGCTTCCTCCTGTCAGTGGCCTCCGCCCTTGGCATCGTGACCGCTATCTTCCAATGGGGCTGGCTGCGCTCGTTCTTCGCGGTGCAGAGTGTCGGGCCTTTGGTGAGCTTCTTGCCGATAATCCTGATCGCCACGCTCTTTGGGCTGGCCATGGACTACGAGGTGTTCCTGGTCTCCCGGATCCGGGAGGACTACATGGTCGGCAGCTCCGACGTGCGGACCGCGGTCCTCGCCGGTTTTCACCACGCGTCCCGTGTCGTTATCGCTGCCGCACTGGTGATGTTCTCCGTCTTTGCCAGTTTCGGCACAGCCGGCGACTCCATCGTGAAGCCGGTCGCCGTAGCCGCGGCTGTGGGGGTGCTCGTGGACGCATTTGTGGTGCGCATGACCCTCGTCCCGGCTGTCCTGGCCCTCCTGGGCCGCCGTGCCTGGTGGTTACCAGGATGGCTCGACCGGCGGCTTCCTCACGTCGACATCGAGGGCCGGTCCCTCGTGCACGGCAGCAGCGCGAATGCCAGTAACGAGGAGAGCAGCACGGTGGCGGCCTCCAAAAGCGTGCCCTTGGGTTCGCAGCGAATGGAAGGGAAGCACGTCGCATGAGCCTTGAACGTCGCGACCAGCCTGTGGCGTCCCTCACCGTGACAGAAGCCCCGGGCCTTGCCGCCGGCGCGACGGGCATGACCAATGGCCCAATGGCCAAGCGCGTCACGCGCCGGCGCGTCCAGACACGCGAACGCCTGATGGCGGCAGGGCTCGAGGTCTTCGCCGAGCGTGGCCTGGGAGCCACGATCGAGGAGATCTGCGACCGGGCCGGCTACACCCGAGGCGCGTTCTACTCCAATTTCCGCACGGTCGAGGAGCTCTTCTTCTCCCTGTACGAGCAGCGGGCCAACTTGATGCTCGAGCGGGGCCGGGCAGCCATTTCCAATGTGCTCAAAGAGGCCGGAAAAGCCGGCCGCGCTGGCGACATAGTCGAAGCCGCAGTGAAGGATTTTCTTTCCACGGCCATGTCGCCCCACGACAGGTCCTGGTGGCTCGTTACAACCGAGTACGCGCTCCATGCCGCTCGTAACCCGGAGGCGGCCCAACGCCTGGCCGTCCTGCGTAAGCGATCGTACGACGAGCTCGACCGCTTCGTCGTAAGTGCTCTCGAAAGGGCCGGCCTTTGTGCGTCGGTCAGCCCTCACAAGCTCTCTCGCGTCCTGGCGGCCGTTCATGCGGGCGCGCTGGCACAGAGCTACGAAGAACCAGACGCCCTTACCTACGAGGAACTTCTTCGGCTGGCCATCCCCAGCGTACTTCGGGGCCTGTCGCGGAAGGCCGGGCCAGGTTAGGCGGGACCGTCCAGCCTCCAGCGCGGTACCACCTCGTCGGCCGGCGTCGCGGACGCGTACCTCCGCAGCTTGGGGGTAGGGACGGTGATCCGCTAGCGGCCGCCCAAAAGCTCGGCGGCTATCGCAGCGAAGCCCTTGGCGCCTTTTGTCAGGGACTCGAGCGTAACGTGTTCGTCTACCTGGTGTGCCATGTGCCCTTCTCCGACCCCGAACCCGATTGTCGGGATGCCAGCTTGGCCCGCGAGGTAGGAACCGTTCGTGCAAAACGTGTAGTAGGTCGGCGTGGGATCGAGCCCTTGGCTGGCCAGGGCCCTGGCCGCGCGCGTCACAAATGGAGAGGCCTCGTCGGTCCACCAGGCAGCACTGAACTCTGGCACGGAAAACGCCCGCCCCGTCCAGGTCTTGAACTCAGCGAGCACGATGGCGACTTCGAACCCCGGCTGTTCATCCCAGCCCGTCCACGCTCGTTGGGCCGCATGCTCGATTGTCGCCAGCAGGGATTCGGGCGTCTCGTCGGGCAAGAGCCTCGCGTCGAAGCGGGCAAGAGCACGACCGGGGACAGTCGCGAGGGAGGGGTATGGCCAGGATGTCATGTCGATGCAGGTGATGTCCCGCCGGCCGAGGCGCAGATGGGTTGGGTGGGCCAGGCCCCTGACTTCGGACACGAGTGCCGCTAGTGCCTCGGCAGCGTTGACGCCGAGGCTGGCATAGCCGGCGTGGCACGGCCTGCCCGTGACCGTGGCGGCCACCCTCGCCCGACCACGATGGCCGATGCAAAGACGCGTGCCACTGGGCTCGGAGGTAATTGCGAATGTCGGCTCGAAGCGCTCCGCGACCGATTGCAGCGCTGCGCCCTCCATGTCCTCCTCGTTAACGCTGGCAACTACCGCCACCGTACCGAAGAGCTCCCCAAGGGCGCGTCGCGCTGCGGCGACACCGAAAATAGCCGCTGCCACAGATGCCTTTTGGTCGCAAACCCCCAACCCGTACAAACGGCCGTCTACCACACAGGCGCCGAACGGGTCGATCGTCCATCGCTCCGACGAGTGCAGCGGGATAGAGTCGACATGCCCGTCGATCAACAGCCTGGGGGCCTTCCCGCTGCCGATTACCCCAGTGCAATTCCCGACGTCGTCCACCTCAACGGAGTCAAACCCAAGAAGGCGCATCTGGTCTGCAGCTGCTTCGACAGCGAGGGCTTCGTTGCTGGAGACGCTGGGGGTCTTGGCCAGCTGACGTGCAAAAGCAACTAGGCCCCCGTCATCGACGGGGAACTCGACGGGAGGTCGGAGAGGCGAAGGGCGCGACGGATAACGCGACATGGTGCACAGTACACCGGAACAGGCGATCGGTTCGGCGGGGCACATGGCCCGGGCCGTGCCCCTGAGGAGCGGGACCATCGCGGCACCGGCCGGCCCGGCCAAGCCGCCCCGTGCCCGTTCACCGTCACCTGCGCCCAAGGGGCAGGGCCCCGGCTTTGGCTCTGGAGTACCTAGAGACCGGCTTGAGGCGTTCAGGACGTCGCAGCCCCTCCACTGGCGTGCATGGACTCGCAGTACTGGATCTCGGCGGCGGTCGCCGGTCCCCGACCGCGCCCCCTTACGGTTCACGCAGAGTGACCTGCTTGATCCAGAAGGCGGGCGAAGACTACCCTGATGCTGTCTAACCGATTGGGGTGACGCACAGTGTCCTTCCAGGAGTTGCACGATGCGGCTGGCCAGGCGGGCGACTTCCGCCCCTGGGCGCTGACGGTCGCCCGGAGGCCCGCGCCTTCCCTGGACGCTCGTTCATGCCGGGACAGCGCGGGAATGTCCCGGCACCAACCCAACAGGACCGCGAATGACTGATACCTCCTTCAATTTCAGGCTCGTCCGGCACGGCTACGACCCAGAACAAGTAGTCGCTCACGTCGGCGAACTTGCACGCCAGGTCGAACTTGCCCAGTACGACGTGAGCGAACTGACGCGCCTCGCGGACACCCTGAGATCGGAGAACGACGCCTACAAGCAGAAGTTCCGTTCTCGCTATGGCGGACTGGGTGAGCGGATTGAGCAGATCCTGGCCCTGGCCGAAACGGAGGCCGCCGACATACGGGCCGACGCGGCGGCAGACGCTGAAGCGGTCAAGGCCAAGGTGGAGAAGTGGGCCGCGAGCATTCTCGAAGACGCCAAGCGCGAGGCCGACCAGATCCACCGCGAAGCCGAACGTGCCGCCCACGCCCGGCGAGAGGAGGCTGAAGCCTACTTCGAAGCCGTTCGGGCAAATGCGGGACGGCTGGCTGCCGAGATGGAGACGACGCTGGCGTCGCGCCGGCAACAAGCCGAGCAAGAGTACGAACAACGCCTGGCGGAGGTGGCTCGGCAGGAGGCTGAAGCCGCGGAGCATTCGGCCCAACTACGTGCTGAAGCCCAGGAGGTCCGGGCCGATGCCGAGCGCAAGGCAGAGCGCCACCTGGAGGAAGCTGAGCACAGGGGCCGCGAGATCGTGGAAGAGGCCAAGGCCGCCGCAGACCGGGCACGGGTCGAGTCCGACCGCGAAGTGGCCGCAGCAATCGCCCGCCGGGACAGTATCGATGCCCAGCTTGCCCACCTGCGGACTGCGTTCGGAGCCCTCGGGTCTTTGGTGCCGGCCCTGGGGACTGTGGAGAACGGTGGTCAGGGCCGTGGGGCGGCAGTGGAGCCGAGGGTGGTCGCAGCACCGGGGCCCGCTGCAGTGCCGGGCCCCGCTTCAGCGGAGAACATCACCCGGCCAGTGCCCGAAGTGGTCGACGCGCCCGACGGTCCAGATGAGGCGCCGGGGGCATAGCTCGACCGCCAAGCCCAGCCCAACGCATCGACTACTGCGAAACCACGCTGCTTGGTCCCTGCTCCTTGGTCCCAACTTCGCTGCGCTGGGCCACCTGCGCAATGTCAGTGGCCTCTCAGCCAGCCGGCCGCAGGCCGCACAGGCCCCACGCGGCAAGGACAGGCTTAGGCACCAAGGCGCTTGGGCAACTGCCTGCGCCCGTATATCCGAGCAAGGTCCAGACTGGGCCGGCCTTCCATGAGAACACATAGTCCCTGTCCTGGAACTGCCCCAGTTTCTCCTCGCCCGCTGCCGTTGAAGCCTCCTGGACGACTGTCGCGGAGGGCTCGAAGGCTGCGATTGCCCAGTACAGGCCCGAAAACGGTTGCCTGGCGTAATAGACCTCGCCCGGCACCGTCCCGGCGACATCCCTTGGCCCGAGATCTGCTCCTCCAGGGTTGCTGGCCAGCCACGAGTTGACGAGTGAGGCCGCCACCCCGGTGGTGACACCCAGCGCCTGAGCGGGTTGACGGGCCGGCGGCAGGGTGGTGGGGGCAGCGGCGGTCGTTGAAGTCGTGGGTAGCGTTGTTGACGTTGGTGGGACGGTCGAGGGCGAATTCGTAACCTTCGGCTTGGTTGAGCCCCCGGGGAGGCCCGCCGCGACCGGCAAGGCGGTGGGCGTGGCCGGTGAGGCCAGGTTGGCTCGATTGGCGGTCGTGATCGCCAGTATCACAGCGGCAATGACCACAGCGACGGCCGTGATCATTACTAGTTCGGGCCAAGGGCCGTTCACCCGGCGGCCCAGCTGCAGACCGCGGTGGTTGACGGCGTCTTCATCCCACACCTGTCCCTGCGCCGCGGTGGCATACCCGTCCTCGTAGGCAGCCAGGGCCTCCTGCCGTGAGGGCGCATAGGGGACAGGCTGACCGGACCGGTAGTCGTACTCCGTGTACTCGGCTGCAGGTTCGCCCCACTGCGGGGCGTAGCCTGCGGGAGCGTCCTGGTAGGTGTCCTCCCACGGCGCTGGCTCGTTCCAGGCCCCGCCCGAAGCGTCTTCGAGCTGGTCAGCCTCGAAGCTCCAGGCCCCCGTTTCGGGCAGGTCACTATCCCCGTTGCCTTCGTCGTCCGGCTCCTCGGGCGAGCTACCGGGACGCGGTTGCCGAGCCATCGCTCATCCGCTCAGTAACGGGCTTTCAACGGGCCACTCTGCAATTGGTTACCGGTAATTGACCCAAGTTACAGCGAAGCTTCGCTGCCTTGCAGCTTGGCCTTGTCGTTGTCGTCCCCGAGCGCGGCTGCGCCAACGGGGTGAGCCTGCCGGAGCCAGGAAGAAGTCGCGCGATAGGCGGCATCGATGAGCTGGGCGCTCTTGTCGAAACGGAAAGGCGAGACTCCGGGCACGAAGGGGGCAGGCACGACGTAGAGCTCGCAGGAACTGGACCATGTTCCGATGATGGCGGCATTATGACGGGCGAGCATGATCGCGCTCGATCTGAGCAAAGCGTCCAAAGCCGTCCTGGGGCGGGGCATGGGCCCGACCGGGACACTGGGCAGGACCCATGCCCTCGTTGTCCCGGCCTGGACCGCAGGCCCGATCGGCGTGTCGGAGGCGATGCTGCCGTCCATGAGCCAGCGGCCCCCGATGCGAACAGGTGGGAAGACGCCGGGCATGGCCGATGAAGCCAGCAGGGCCGGCACCGCCGGGCCGCTTTCCAGTAGCACCGCCTCGCCGGTCTGAATATCGGTCGCCACCACGACAAGAGGCAGCACACCATCCTCAAGCCGTCGTAACAGCGACGTGGTGCGGAGCCATGCGGCGAGGCCTGCGGAGCTCACCGTGTGGTCCGAGAGGCCGACGACGCCTGAGATCGCTGTCAGAGGGCGGAGAGGGAAGAGGTCCCGGCTCTTTGCCTGTACCCAGAGCGCGGCCAACGAGGCCAACCCGGCCAATGTGGGGTCAGCGGCGAGCCACGCGGCGTTGAGCGCCCCCGCTGAAGTCCCGTACAGGAGATCCGGATGATGCCCCGCCTCCAGCAACGCGCGGGCGGCCCCAACCTGAACAGCGCCGAAGCTGGCACCGCCTCGGAGCACCCAGGCCGTTTTCATGCCGTTGTGCTAGTCGTCGATGCGGCTGGGACCGACGTCGTTGGCGCCGGCGAAGCGGTAATGGTTGGGGCTGCCGTCGTTGATGGCACTGCGGCGGTCGTCGGTGCGGCGGTCGTCGGTGCGGCGGTCGTCGGTGCGGCGGTCGTCGGTGCTGCGGTCGTGGGGGTGCGCACCGTCGTCGGTGCTGCGGTCGTCGGTGCGGCGGTCGTCGGTGCGGCGGTCGTCGGTGCTGCGGTCGTCGGTGCTGCGGTCGTGGGGGTGCGCACCGTCGTCGGGGTGCGTACCGTCGTCGGTGCGGCGGTCGTCGGTGCTGCGGTCGTCGGGGTGCGTACCGTCGTCGGTGCTGCGGTCGTCGGGGTGCGTACCGTCGTCGGTGCTGCGGTCGTCGGGGTGCGTACCGTCGTCGGTGCTGCGGTCGTCGGGGTGCGTACCGTCGTCGGTGCTGCGGTCGTGGGGGTGCGTACCGTCGTCGGTGCTGCGGTCGGGGGCGCGGCGCTGCCCGGGATTGTGGCGGCGTCTGTAGTAGTGGTCAAGAGCGCGGTCAGGCCCGTTGTAGTCACCGCTGCCGGGGCGGTGGTCGCGGTCGTACCCGTGAAACTGGGCCCCGGCACTTCGAGCCGCAGCGTCATGGGTGATGCTGTGGGTACTCCGCCGGGGCCGGCAGCCGTGACGGTCAGCGTCGTCGGCGTCGAGGGCACTGGGCTCAGCCCGTTCAAGGCCACCGCGTCGGCTTGTCCCGCAGCGAGGTTCACTGCCACGAACACCTCCTGGTCCCTTGATCCCCTGGCCGGGCTGATGGCGACCGTGACCCTAACTGCTTTCTCGGGTGCCTTGCCCAGGTCGGCCACAACAACCGTGACCGACAAGGTAGTCGACGGTGAGAGTACCTCGACCCTTCCCTGCGTGCTCAAGACCGGCGGGTTGGTTGTCACGGCGTCTATCGCCAGCATTTTCCCGGAGGACTTGACAACTCCGGCGAACAACCGGTCGGCAAATGTTCCGAGAGCTCTTGCCCCGTAGGTGTTGGCGCCGGACGCCCATTCGGACGACGGCATCACCACTCCCAAGTTGGGCATCTCCCTTGTGAACAGCCAGTATGCACTGTCACCGACCTGGAAGTCAGAGGCCGCTGACATCATTTGTGCCACGGCAGAGGAAGCCCGGGCGCCGTCAAGCACATGCCGCGCAGCGGACGCCATCTGGGCAGCGCCGTTCTCGCGAGCGACCAGGCATGCTTCAAGCAGGCCAGCGGCGCGTGCCAGCTGGGCGGGCGGGTTGATGGCGAGGACCGATTTGTAGGTGGCAGCGGCCGCTGTGGCGACCTCGGCGAGCTCGTCGGCCACCGCGCCGGTCCCGTTCGTTGCCGTGCCCGAAGCGACCTGGGCGATTTCGCGGCCTTCCGCACCGGACGCTGCTATGTCGGGAAGGACTTTGTCGACCCAGGCCTGGCTGTTGATGGTCGTCTCCGGCTGAGTTGAGCGCGCATGCATCGAGGCATCCATCAGCAGCACCAGGATGGTCAGGACAAGAGGAATGATCAGCCAGCGTTGCGAACCGCCGCGGCGTCTCGCTGACCGGGGCGGCATGGCCATAACCCCTCAACGATACAAATACCTACACCCGAGCGCGGCGGGTTGAGTTGTAGGTGGCTAAAGATCGGCCGTGAGGGCGCGGGCCACGGCACCTGTGTCCACGAGGTCGGGCACGACGACATCAGCGCCCAGTTGCCCAAGTTCTGGAGCGCCGTAGCGGCCTGTGGCCACCAGCAGACTGTGGGCGCCGACGGCCTCAGCGCACTCGTAGTCCCTTGGCGTGTCGCCAATGACCCAGGTGTCTTCAGGCGCCAACCAGACGCCTCTCAGGGATGCCAGGCGCTCGAGCGCCACCGGGACCAGGGCTTGCCTGTCTTCGTTGTCGCTGCCATAGGCCCCGGTCTCGAGGTCCAGCCACTCCTGCAGCCCAAAGGCGGAAAGCTTCACAACCGCATTGGGTGCGATGTTGCCCGTCAGGACTGACAGGTGGAGCCGGTCGTCTTTGGACAGAGCCTGCAGCAGCTCAGTGGCCCCGGGGCATGGTTGGCCGTCGCGCGCCAATTGGCCGGCCGCGGCAGCCAATTCTGCTTCCAGGTGATGAAGGACGGCCGGTAGGTGTTCAGGATCGTCAGCCTTCAGGAGTGCCAGGTACTCCCGCACGATCTGAGGGTCAGTCTTGCCGCTCATCCGCACCCGCTGTGCCGGCGACTGGCCCAGGACCGCCTCGACGGCGCGGTCGAACACCTCACTCCCCACGTCACCTGCCCTAATCAGGGTCCCGTCGATATCGAACAGCAGCAAACGCCTGGCAGTCACATCACGACCCTACCGGGCCCCGGAAAGCCGGCCCCTGACAGCCAGCCCCCGAAAGCCGGCCAGTCGGCCAGCCGCACCAGCGGATTGCCCACTTTGTTCGTGCTGGTGGAAGACTGCGCCTATGCAGATCACCCCAGTTCGCATAACCGCAACGCCTGAGTGGAAAGCGCTGTCTGACCACTTCACCAAACTACGAGAGGTGCACTTGCGCGACCTGTTCGCTGAGGACCCCGGCCGCGGCGAGTCGATGACTGTTGAAGCGGCCGATCTGGTCCTCGACTACTCGAAGAACAGGCTCACGGCTGACACCCTCCGCCTGCTCGTGGCAGTGGCCGAACGTGCCGGCCTGCGGGAGCGGGCCGAGGCCATGTTCAGCGGCGAGCACATCAACTCAACAGAGGACCGGGCTGTGCTCCACGTGGCGCTCCGGGCACCTCGGGGCGCCCAGATCAGCGAAAGTGGCCAGGAGGTCGTGCCTGAGGTCCACAAGGTGCTGGACAGGATGGCGAGTTTTGCCGACGCTGTCCGCAACGGGGAATGGCTCGGGTTTACGGGCAAGAGGATAAAGAACGTCATCAATATTGGCATCGGCGGCTCGGACCTCGGGCCCGCCATGGCCTATGAGGCATTGCTGCCCTTCTCTGACCGGGCGCTGCGGTTCTCGTTCGTTTCCAACGTGGACGGTTCCGATATCTGGGAGGCGACGGCCCACGTGGACGCGGCCGAGACGCTCTTCGTGGTGAGCTCGAAGACCTTCACGACCCTGGAAACCCTAGGCAACGCAAAAACGGCCCGAGAATGGCTGCTGTCCAGCCTTGGGGACCCGGCGGCCGTGCGCAACCACTTTGTAGCAGTTTCCACTAACACAAAGGAAGTGGCTAATTTCGGTATAGGCACGGGCAACATGTTCGAGTTCTGGGACTGGGTGGGGGGTCGTTATTCGTACGATTCAGCGATTGGCTTGTCGCTCATGATCTCCGTTGGGCCGAGGTTGTTCCGGGAGATGCTAGATGGTTTCTGGGCCATCGACCAGCACTTCCGGAACACCCCGCTGGAGCGTAACTTGCCCGTCCTGCTCGGTCTGATCGGTGTCTGGTACAACGACTTGTTCGGCGCCGAGACGCAGGTGGTGCTGCCCTACAGCCACTACCTTTCCAAGTTCCCTGCTTATCTCCAGCAGCTCGACATGGAGAGCAACGGTAAGCGCGTGACCCTCGACGGCCGACCCGTCGATCTGGCTACGGGCCCGGTCGTGTGGGGGACTCCCGGAACGAATGGGCAACACGCCTATTACCAGCTGCTCCATCAGGGTACGCGGCTGGTTCCGGCCGACTTCATTGGCTTCCTCCGGCCCGCTCACCGCCTGGGCGAGCACCACGACTTGCTAATGGCCAACTTCTTCGCTCAGACCGAAGCCCTCGCTTTCGGCAAGACCCCCGAAGAAGCAACCTCGGAGGGCATTGCGGAGCATTTGGTGCCTCACCGCGCTTTTCCTGGCAACCGCCCGACAAATACTATCCTCGCGCCAGAACTTTCCCCCCGGGTGCTGGGAGAGCTCGTGGCGACATACGAGCACAAGGTCTTCACGCAGGGTGTCATCTGGGGCATCAACAGCTTCGACCAGTGGGGAGTGGAACTCGGCAAGTCGCTTGCCCTCCGGATAGTCCCCGAGCTCACTTCCGAGGGCGCCCCTGCCCTGCGCCACGACAGCTCGACGAACGCTCTAATCACACGCTACCGGGCAGTGCGAAGGCCGTAACCAGCCTCCGTGTGGCTGAGCTGGCCCCTCTCCTGGCGGTCAGTGCCGGCACAGTTCTCCGGTGGGCCGATGCCGGCTCGTGCGTGTGCCAACGCGTGCACCAAACCTCCAAGGGCACTTCGCGGAAGGGTGCATTTGGAGGTCCCGTGCGCGTTGTCGGCCCCTTTGGTGACCGATGCGGCGGTTGCGAGAACGGATCTGGAGCTTTCGAGCGCGTTCGGAGTCCTTGTGCACGCGCGAGTGGGATGGCGCTCACTTGCCAGACGACAAGGCCGATCGGGGGGCGTTGGCCAGACGCGGACCGCTTCGCGACAAGATCCGAACAACCCGTCCGAGCCACTCGCAATTGCGAGCGGTCCGGTTGCTGGGTTAGAGCTGCCCCATGTAGCGGTACAGAGCGCTGCGCACGAGGATGTCGAGGTCTTGCGGCGAGCTGAGGATCTCCTTGCTGTCCCAGATCTTCAGTTCCAGTGGCACAAGAGCCTTCCGCTGGAGGGTGAGGAGCTCTTCGTCACTGGGTGCTGAGTTCAAGATGTCGACGATCAAGTCGAACACGACAGTCCCCCACCCGGAGAGGGGCCGGCGCGACTGGTTGAAGTCCCGCACCCGTCGGAGTGAACCGCGGTCGCTATGAGCCAGCAAGTTGAGGTACCCCCAGGCTGGTGCTGCCTCGCCCCGTTCTTGGAGAGATATCAGTACGTCACCTTGGATCAACGCTTCGGCCAACTGGACCACCGAGATGTCCGACCTCTGCTGTGGATGGCTTGGGTTCACGCCTCCTGCTCCTATCGTGCCGTGCGCTTGCAGTTATCGTTCGTTGTCCCGGTCCAGTGCCTGCGCCGAGCCGCCGGGCAGGGTGGCTGGGCCCAGGCACAAAGAGGACTGGGCCAACAATGGCACGCGCGATGGGGTTCTCGCACGCGTTGCTCGAAGACGCGAGCGCTGTACCGCGCTAAGACGTTGGTGTCGCGCTCTGAGCGCAAAGGTTCTGTCCATATGTCCGCACTGCCCGGCATGCCCACGTGGCGGGCCTCGCCAGGGGCCCCGACCAGGCTCATGCCAGCAGGGCTCTCAGGCGCCGGTGGCCGGCCGACCGATCGGGCTCAACGCGTCAAGGGCTTCCAGGGCCCGAGCCGAACAGGTGGCCATGAGCACCGCAGGAGACAGTGCCACCACAGCATCGACCAGCGCGCCGAATGCTTTGCCCGCTCCGGTTGCGGTGTCGAGGACGGCGGGCTGGCCAATGTCTCCGCCGAGGGCGACGGCGGGCTCGACCGGGATGGTGGCGAGCAGAGGGGCCCCTATCTCATCCGCCAGCCGTCGGCCTCCACCATTGCCGAACAGTTCGTACCGCTCACCGTGGGCGCAGTTGAAAACGCTCATGTTCTCGACCACGCCGATGACGCGCAGGTAGCTCTTGCTGGCCATGCTGGCGGCCCGAGCGGCGACCTTCTGCGCTGCAATGGCGGGGATAGTGACGACCAGGACCTCGGTTCTGGGCAACAAGCGGGCCAGGCCCATCTGTATGTCCCCAGTCCCCGGCGGCATGTCGACGACGAGGTAGTCGATATCGCCCCACGCCACGTCTTCCAGGAAATGTTGTACGGCGCGGTTGAGCATCAGGCCCCGCCACATGATCGCTTCGTCTTCGCCGGTGAGGAAGCCCATGGAAACCACCCGCAACTCACCCTGGCCAAGGCGCCGGACGAGAGGCTGGATAAGTTTGCGCGCCGGTTCGGAAGGGCCCCATTTGCCTTCTAGCGAACCGCTCACGCCCAACATCCGAGGAATGGAGAAGCCGGCGATGTCGGCGTCGAGCACACCGACTGTGTAGCCCCGGGCGGCCAGGCCTGCGGCCAGGTTCACCGATATCGAAGACTTGCCCACGCCGCCCTTGCCCGACGAGACAGCCAACACCCTGGCCCGGGGAGGGACCGTTGTCTTCGGCGCCAGCTGGCTCGCCTTCCAGCGAGCGCGGGCCATGAGGGCGGCCTTCCGGTCGCGGCCCATCTCGGACGTTTCGACCTTCACCGAGCTGACCCCGGACAGCGCGCCTGCCCTCGCCGTCACCTCGGCCCTGATCTGACCGCGCAGCGGGCAAGAGGGAGTTGTGAGGGCGACGCGAACGAGGACCTCGCCTCCGGGCCGTACTTCGACGGCGTCGAGCATGCCGAGCTCCACGATGTTGTCACCCAGCTCGGGGTCGATCACGCCCCGGAGGGCGTCCCGCACTGAGGCCTCAGTCAGCTGGTCCACGGGCATCATGGTACGGCCCTTTGGCGGTCCGGCAGCTCAGTTGTGCCCGGCTGTGCAAGGGCGCCCCGTCCGCGGCGATTGGGAATGGGCGCCCGCCCTGTACAATGAAGGCCAACCTAAGACGCTCGCAAGACCACGCTCAGGCGAGAGCCCGCCAGTCTTGTGAGAGCCTGTAAGCGCGCGGGAGGCGTTGTGAGCACCACTTCCACTTCTGGTCCGACTGAGACCGAGATCCTGGCCCTGACCGGCACCGCCGCGGCCAAGGTGGGCGAACTGCTTGAGCAAGAGGGTAACTCCGACCTGTTCCTGCGGGTCGCCGTGCGACCGGGAGGGTGCTCCGGGTACTCGTACGAGATGTTCTTCGACACCGAGCTCCTTGACGACGACGTCCGGTCCGACGCCGGCGGCGTGAAGGTCGTCATCGACCCGGCGAGCGCTTCGCTGCTCGTGGGCGCGACCCTCGACTACAAGGACGGGCTCCAGGGTGCCGGGTTCTCGATCAACAATCCCAATGCCACCCGAACCTGTGGCTGCGGACAGTCCTTCAGCTAGCCGCGCCGGCCCTCTGCACGTGACTTCCCGCTCCATAGGACCGTACACCCCGGTCGTTTCGGCTGGCCCTTGGCTTGTTGTGTCCGGCCAGTTAGGCCTCAAGGACGGTTCCCTGGTGGGCGGCGGCGTCGCCGAGCAGGCCCGCCAAGCCCTTGCCAACCTGGCGGCGCTGCTCGCCGAGCACGGCTCGAGCCTGGATGACGTCGTGAAGACGACGGTGTTCATGGCTGACATCGCCGACTTCGGGACCGTGAACGAGGTCTACGTTTCAGCGTTCGGGGACCATCGGCCCGCCCGCACCGCCGTGGCCGTGGCCGGCTTACCGCTGGGCGCTCTTTTCGAGGTCGAGGCCTGGGCTTTGCGGCCCGCTGCAAAGCCCAATTGAGGCAGACGGGCCGGCCAGACCAGGGACTGGCGGCCGCGAGGCCTGACTGATCTCGCTAAGTGCGGGCGCAACCGCCGTCGTGGGAGCCTTGCGGGTTGGCGTCAACGGTTGATGAACGGCAGGAGCCCGATATAGGCAACGAGGAGCGACAGGGCCTCCCAGCGGCTGACGACCCCCCCCTTTGCCATCGCCAGCCAGGACACCACAACCGCGCCGACCATGATGGACAGTGCCAGCACGCCGGCACCGCTGGGGCGACCGTTCGACAGCAGGCCGACCAGGGCGCCGCCGCCAAGGGCGATGAACAGGTTGCCGCCGAGGACGTTGCCCACAACGAGCTCATGCTCGCCGCGGCGAGCACCTTGGACCGACGAAGCGATCAAGGGCGCAGATGTCCCGATGCCAACGAGCGTCAGGCCGGCAAAGCCCTGTGCCATCCCGAGACGCGCGGCCAGCCCCAGCACGCAGTTGACCATGAGCTCAGCCCCGACCAGCATCACGACCAGGCTGGCGATCACCCTGATCAACTCACGCCCCGGACTGTGAGCGGGCTTCTCGAGGAACTCGACGACCTCGTCCCCAAGGCTGTCCGGGCCGGGCCGCAGAGCGCTGACCAGCAGGAGTGCCAGCACCGGCAACAAGGCGACAGTCATCACCACGCCTTTCGCCGGTGAGATCCCCCCGACCGCCAAGACGGCGAAAAGAGTCACCGACAGCACGCTCAATGGGGCCTCTCGCCGGACCGTGGCCGAGCCGACCCGCACCGGCATGATGAGCGCGCCGACCGTCAGGGCGAGGCAGACGTTGGCAATGACCGAGCCGACCAGGCTGCCGACGGCAAGCTGAGGCGAATGACGGGCCGCGGCCAGGCCAGCTACGATGAGCTCGACAACGCTGGTCCCGAAACCGCCGAGCACAACGCCGACAACGGTTGGGCGCACCCGCAGGGTCCCGGCGACGCGTGCAATGCTGACGATGAACTGGTCGCCTGCGAGGGCAAGCAGGACCAGGCTCAGCACGAGGCCGGCGATCTCAGCCGTCACGGCCGGCCTTCAACAGGCGTCGATGTCGATGTGCCGACCAGGCTTCCCGGCGCTCCGACCCTCAGTTGTATACCGTGAGCTTACCGGGGCTCCTCGGGCCCGCCCACCGTTGGTGCGGTGGGCTCGCGGTGGCACAACCGGGCAGTTGGGGGCGGCAGTGTTCGGCTTGGCACCGTTGCTGAGGTCACACGGTCAGAGTGCCGCACGGGCCGTTGTCGTACCCGGCGATGGCGCCCAGCTGTGCAGCGATCTCGTTGCCGGCAAGGACATCGAGCAGAGCGCGCACCTCAGGGGCCTCCAGTAGCCCGCCAGGGATCCAAAGCTCGCAGATCTCGTCCTGCCAGGCGACGAACCCGAGCCCGTACGCCAACGCGGCCGGCTCGCTGGCCACCCCCATGTCTGCCAGACCAGCGGCGATCGCCGACGTGACGAGGAGGTGTGCTGTGCACACAGTGTCGTAACCGGGGAGGGCGCTCGCTTCGGCCCCGATGCCGTTGAGTTCCTCGTCGAGCAGCCGCCGTGCCTCCGAACCGGGATCCCGGTTGACCAACCTGAGCCCGAGCCGGAGAGCGTCATTCAGGCTTTGTACTCGCCCGGCGTATTGAGGGGCTAGCACCAGCCCTTCCCGCCAACCGGCAAAGCCGACCACTTCGTGCCCAGCTGGAGGCGGCAAGGGCTCGCCCCGGCGCCGGTGCACGGCGGCCAGGTGAACAGAACCAGCCTCGAGGAGTGCGAGCCCCTCGGCATTGCCACAGTTCCACCAAACAAGGCCCACGGGTGGACGGTGCCGTTCTAGGGGACCAGCCAGTAGGGCCAGGGCCGGGTCGCAACCCGCGATGGCCAGTCCGGGACCAGGTACCGCGAACGGGTGCGCTTCCACGCCGGAGCCCGCGACAACAAACCCGGTTCCTGGAGCGGTGGCCAAGGCAGGGCGAAAGCCGGGAACGAAGGAGTGGTCGCCTCCCAGCGGGAACCCCACCAGCTCACTGTTGATCCCTGAAAGTAGGAGCCGGGTTGGTTGACGCGCCCCAGCTGCCAGGCGTACGGGTAGGGCAGGCAGGGCGGGCGCCCGCCCGAACAACTCCTCCACACTAGCGTCCAACGCGGCGGCCAGCGCGAGGGCGACGTCAAGCGATGGCAACCACCGACCAGACTCGATCCCTGAGATCGTTTGGCGGCTCACGCCGGCGGCGTCGGCCAGAGCAGCTTGTGAAAGGCCGCGGCTTACTCGTGCCAGCCGGAAACGGTCGTGCGGATGACGGTTGGAGCTCATCAGGGTGTTCTTTTGGGTATCAGGATGCCACGATCGGAGGAGCGACCGCCGTAACAGTGCACTCGGCGCCGACGAGCGGCGGCTCGTCGAGGTGAACGCTGAGCCGCATACCCGCGCCCACGGCGAGTTCGCAGTCGTACCTGGGGCCGAACGCGTGGACCGACAGGACCTTCCCTGTGAGGATTAACCCGGCGCCCGCGACCACCCCCGGTAGGACCCTGTCCGGGTGGATTGCGTACCAAGCGCCATTCGGCGCGGGTGCAAAGCCTGCATAGCCGACCAGTTCCGCCACTCGACGACAACTGGGCCCGGTCACCAGCGGCCGGGGCTCGCCGATAACCAGGATGCGACCCTCGTCGATAATCCCCAGCCGTCCGCCGAAGCGCTGTGCTTCGGTGAGGTCATGGGTCACCAGTATGGCTGCTGCGCCTGAATGCGTTGTCACCTCAATGGTCACGTCGCGAAGCCCGCCTCGTGCCCCGACGTCAACCGCAGAGAACGGTTCGTCGAGCAGGAGTACACGGAAGCGGCTCGCCAAGGCCCGCCCGAGGGCAACCCGCTGACGTTGGCCACCAGAAAGGGCAGCGGCCGCCTGGTGGACCAGCGGGCCGATCCCCAGCCGGTCGACAAGTTCGGCGATGGCCGAAGTCGACGCGCCCCGTGCCCCGTAGCGCACGTTTTGTCCGGCAGTGAGGTGGGGGAAGAGGGTTGTGGGCTGACGGACCAGGGCAACCTGGCGGTAGCGAGCGGGAAGGGCCGTCTCGTCCCTGGTTCGGCCAGCCACTAGCACGCCGTCGACTCGGACCGTGCCGCGCCTCAGCGGGGTCAACCCCGCTATCGACTCGAGGATGGTGGTCTTGCCCGCCCCCGAGGCGCCGAACAGGGCTAGGCGCTCACCTTGTTCCAACTCGAAGCTGGCCCCCACCGCGAAGGCCCGACGTTCGACCTCGACGTCCACGGCGAGCAAGGGCCCGGAAAAGGTGTTCACGCTGACGGGACCGTTGCCATGCGGCGGCGGGCGCGGGCGCTCCACAGGTACGCGAGTACGGGCAGAGGGAGGGCGGCAGCTACCAAGAGCAGGGCGAAAGGGAGTGCCCCTGAGAGGCCGAACTCCTGCATGGATATGAAGATCTGCAGGGGAAGGCCGCGCGGGTAGTAAGCGACGATGATGACAGCGCCGAAAGCGCCCATGGCGCGAGCCCAGGCCGTTGCCAGGCCCATGGCCAGGCCCGGGGCCGCGAGTGGGAGCGTGACCCGGCGAAAGGCCGTGAAGGCCCGGTCGCCGAGCAGCATGGCGTCCTGCTCGAGCCGGGGGTCGACCGAGGCGAAGGCCGCGTTGGCGCCCAGCACATAAAAGGGGGCGGCCTCGTAGAACTCCGCCACAACCAGGGCGAAAAAGGTGTTTGTCCCAGTTAGGTGCAAGTGAGCCAGCAGGTTGCCGAGCGTGCCCTCAGGACCTATGAGAAACACGAGCAACAACCCGACCACAAGGGGTGGCAGCATGAGCGGGAGCAGAATGCCGAGCTCGACGAGCCTTGGGAGAGGCAGACGGCCGCGGGCCAGCAGATAAGCGAGCGGTGTGCCCAGTAGCACCACTACGGCGAGGGCGACGGCGCTCCCCTCGAGGGACACGTACAAGGGGTCAAGCGCGCCGGCTGGGCCAAGTGACGTGCGGATTGAATGAGCCGACACCCGGCTCACCAGCACCGCGAGAGGGCCGAGGAGCGCCAGCCAGATGAAGGCCGACCCCGCGAGAGCAAGCACCGTCGAGGCCCGCGCCACCCCCCGGGCCCCGACGGACATGCCCGGTACTACCCCGGTCCGCGCCAGAGCATCTCCCGGGGAAGTGGTGTTCATCCCTTCGAGGTTGTACCACCTGCGGCGGTGAAGGCGGCAAGCAGGTCCTTCGGCAGTGCATTCGAAGGAGTTGTCCCCGCAGCGGCCCCGAAGAACAGCGGCGGGAACAGGGTGTAGCCACCGTTCTTCAGATCAGCACGGCCCGAAGGCGATAGCAGGAAACTGGCAAAAGCATCATCAGCAGCCTGGTCCGCGGGGGTCGGCGCAGCCGACGGGCTCGACGGGAGGACGAGGGTCTCGTTGAGGGTGATCAAATCGCCCTGGTCAACGGTCCCATTGGTGAGGGTGATGCTCACCGTCCCGTAGTGGCTGTCCTCTGAAGGGGCCGAGAAGTTGAGGGTAGGCGGGAGCGCCACGTAAGGCAGGTGGTACTGGATGGCCTGGGACAGATAGGCACTCGAGGCATCGAACTCGCCCGCCTGAAGGTCTGGGATGAGCGAGTCCTCGTCCACCATCTGCGACGTCTTCCCAAAGGGGCTCACCTTGCTTACCCCGAGCGCGGTGGCCGCCGGGTCGAACGACAAACCCAACGTCTTTTGCGCCAATCCCATCATCAAGATGAAGTACACGCCTTGGGGGTCGGCATTCGGGTCGGTTCGGGCGATGCGCAGGCCAGAGGTGTTGAGCAAGCTGTAAAGAGACGACAGCGGCTGGCGGTGGCCGGCGATGGCCGCGAATTGCGCAGCGTACTTCCCCTTGGGGTTGTAAGCAACCACCAAAGGATCGGTCGCCAGCTGGATGGCAAATTGTGAACGCGTCGGCCACAGCATCTTGATCGCCTTCTTGCCAACTGCGAGGAACACCCCGGGCGAGATTTCCTTCGACAGGATCTCTTGGGCGAGGGTGGTCGAGCCCGCCCCGCGTCCCTGGAAGCCGTCGCCGGTAGCGGCTTCGAATTTGGGGCCGAGGACGCTCCCGGCGAGCAAAGTGAGCGAACCCGCATAGGCGACGCCGGCCGTCCCATGCGTAGAAGAAGGGGAGGGCGCGGCTGTGGCGTTCGAAGCTCCGTAACCCGAGGCGACCAGGCACGTGACCGAGGCCAAGACGCCAAAGCGGGCCATGGTGTGTCGTATGGATCTCATACGGCAAGCATAACGTGCAATACGCAAGTTCCTCTAGCGGAATCCTCGGTTGGTCAGAGGCTCCAGCGGCTCTGGCCGAAGCGGTAACCGACGGAGCGCACCGTCCCGATCAGGTTGGCGTGCTCCTCACCGAGCTTGGCCCGGAGCCGGCGGACGTGCACGTCGACGGTGCGGGCACCGCCGTAGTACTCGTAGCCCCACACCCTGGAAAGTAGGGTTTCTCGGGTGAACACTCTTCCGGGGTGCGTCGCCAGGAACTTGAGCAGCTCGTACTCCATGAACGTGAGCGGCAAGGGCTTGCCGCCAACCGAACCCTGGTATGTCTCCAGGTTGAGCACCAATGGCCCGTACTCCACCAGCTCGGGCCGCAGGCCTCGTCCGGTCCGCCAGAACAGGTGGGCCAGGCGCGCTTCCAGCTCCCTCGGGTCGCACGGCGTGGCGCAGAAGTCGTCGAAGAGGTCCTCGCGCAGCTCCAGAGCCCCCAGTTGTTGTGGCGACAGGACGAGCAGGAGAGGGGCAAACGGGATGTCCCGCTTGCGTACGGAGCGGCACAGGGCAAAGGCGCCGTCCGGTTGCTCATCGGCGCAAACGACGCCCCCGGACCATCCATCTTGGGGCTCGAGCGCTTCGGCTTCGGCGGGCGACGCGACGGCCTTCCACGCATAGCTGGCCAAGGCCAGCGCCTGCGCCAGAGCGGCTGGAGGGGGATCCGGGAAGATCAGGAGTGGTTGCACAGTCTCAAGCCTCCCTCTTGGCACCGGGCCTGGCCCGCGGACGGCGTCATAGCGCCTCCAAGTAGCGGCGAAGCTCGAATGGCGTCACCTGGGATTTGTAGGCGCCCCATTCGGCCCGTTTGTTGCGCAGGAACCACTCGAAGACGTGCTCACCCAGGGTGCCTGCGACGAGTTCAGAGGTTTCCATGGCGTCGAGCGCTTCAGCCAGCGATGATGGGAGGGGCTTGATCCCTTCCGCCAGGCGTTCCTGGGCGGACATGTGGTGGATGTTGGCCGACGCCTCTTTGGGGAGCTCGTAACGTCCGCGTATGCCGGCCAGTCCTGCACTCAGCACGACGGCCCATGCCAGGTAGGGGTTGGTGCCCGGGTCGGGAGAACGGTACTCGATACGTGTCGAGTCGCGTTTGCCCTTCTTGATGGGCGGCACCCGGACCAGTGCCGAGCGATTGTTCTGTGCCCATGAGACGTACACGGGCGCTTCGATGAGCGGCTGGTCTTCCTGTGAAATGATGAGCCGCTTGTAAGAATTCACCCACTGGTTCGTTATTGCCGTTATCTCGCTGGCGTGGTGCAGTACTCCGGCGATGAACTGCCGGGCCACCTCGGAGAGGTGGTACTCGTCGGAGTCGTCATAAAAGGCGTTTGTGTCCCCGTCGAAAAGGGACATGTGCGTGTGCATGCCCGAACCCTGGACGCCGCTGAGCGGTTTGGGCATGAACGTAGCTAACATCCCTTGGCGGGCGGCCATCTCCTTGACCACGACCCGGACCAGCATGACGGTATCGGCCATGGTCATGGCGTCGGTGTACCGCAGATCTATTTCGTGCTGGCTGGGCGCGTCTTCGTGTTGGCTGTACTCAACCGGGATGCCCATTTCCTCGAGCATGAGCACCGTCTCCCGTCGCAGGGCCGTCGCCTGGTTGTTGCCCATCAGCTCGAAATAGGAGCCATTATCCAGTGGAACGGGAACGTGGCCAGCGGCCGTGGCCGCCTGGTCGAAATAGAAGTACTCGAGCTCGGGAGCGACGTAGAAAGAGAAACCCTGGTCGTGCGCCTGGTCCAGGGCGCGGCGCAGGACGTGGCGAGGATCACCCTCGAACGGGGTGCCGTCCAGGTTGAAAATGTCGCAGACGACGCGAGCGACCGGGGCCTCCCCAGAGAGGTAGGGCAGCAACTGGAACGTCTTCGGGTCGGGCACGGCCAGGACGTCGCTCTCCTGGACCCGCGAGAACCCGTCGATGGCCGAGCCGTCGAAGGTCATCCCCTCTTCCAGGGCGTTCTCCAGCTCGGCGGGAGTGATGCTGAACGCTTTGGGGATGCCGAGCACGTCGGTGAACCAGAGCTGCACGAAGCGGATGCCCCGTTCTTCGACTGTCCGGAGGACGTAGTCCTTTTGCGAGTCCATGGTCTCTCCTCTCCAGCGCGCTCCGTGTGCACCAGGCCCTTCGCCTATGCCACGATAGGTCGGGAGTGGGATGCCTGCCGGCCCGACCGGTTGGTGACCTGCGACGTTCACACAGAGTTCACAGAGGAGCAACATGCCGGCCATATGGGCGTGCAACGGTGGGCTGCCGCGGTGGCGCCCATCCGGTGTTGCCACCTCTGCCAATATTTAGAAAGGGGTACCTACGTTGGCCTTCGAGAGGCGCACGCCTGAGGAGGTCCTGTCGCTGGTCAAGCAGGAGGGTGTCGAGATCATCGACTTCCGCTTCTGCGACTTGCCTGGGCTCATGCAGCACTTCTCCGTTCCCGCTCACGAGCTGTCGGAGGCGTCTTTCGAGGACGGCCTCGGCTTCGACGGTTCGTCCATCCGGGGCTTCCAGGAGATCCAGGAGTCCGACATGCTCCTGATGCCGGACCCGGACACCGCTGTCGTCGACCTGTTCCGCCAGCACAAGACACTCAACATCAACTGCTTCGTGCGCGACCCCGTCACCGGCGAGTCGTACACGCGCGACCCCCGTTACGTTGCCAAGAAGGCGCAGGAATACCTCGTCTCGACTGGTCTGGCGGACACCGCATACTTCGGGCCGGAGGCCGAGTTCTTCATCTTCAACGACATCCGCTTCGATCAGAACTCTCACGAGGGCTACTACCATATCGACTCGGTCGAGGGCATCTGGAACGCGGGCAAAGACGAGGGCCCGAACCTTGGGTTCAAGCCGAGGTACAAGGAAGGGTATTTCCCCGTTCCGCCCATGGACCATTTCCAGGACCTACGTTCGGAAATGATCCTGGCGATGGAGAAGATGGGGATCGACATCGAGGTCCAGCACCACGAGGTGGGCACCGCCGGCCAGGCCGAGATCGACATGCGCTTCGACGAGCTTCTCGTCATGGCAGACAAGTTGATGCTGTACAAGTACTGCGTCAAGAGCGTGGCCCGCATGAACGGCCTCACGGCGACGTTCATGCCCAAGCCTCTTTATGGGGACAACGGTTCGGGTATGCACGTGCACAGCTCGTTGTGGAAGGGCGGGGAGCCCCTGTTCGCTTCGGAGCTTGGCTACGCTGGCCTCTCCGACATGGGCCGCTGGTACATCGGCGGCTTGCTTAAGCATGCCCCAGCCATCCTGGCCTTTGCCGCTCCCACCACCAACAGTTACAAGCGCCTGGTGCCCGGCTATGAAGCCCCGGTCAACCTTGTGTACTCGCAACGCAACCGTTCGGCCGCTTGCCGTATCCCGCTCTACTCCAAGAGCCCGAAGGCAAAGCGCGTCGAGTTCCGCTGCCCGGACCCGTCGTGCAACCCGTACCTGGCCTTCGCCGCCATCCTCATGGCCGGCCTCGACGGTGTCCTCAACAAGACAGAGCCGCCCGACCCAGTGGACAAGGACCTCTACGACCTTCCCCCCGAGGAACTGGCCAAGGTTCCCCAGGTCCCTGGCTCGTTGGAAGAGTCCCTGGCGGCGCTGGAAGCCGACCATGAGTTCCTGCAGGCTGGCGGGGTGTTCACCGACGACCTCATCGAGACCTGGGTGGCGTACAAACGTGCGCACGAGATCGATCCCGTCCGCCTCCGTCCTCATCCCTGGGAGTTCTATTTGTACTACGACATCTAGGCTCTGACGTGCCGTGTTGTACCGTAGAGCGTCGAATGGCCCAGGTTGGCCTGGAAAGTGCTACCGCTCGGGCATGAGAGGGAGCATGTCCGAGCGGGATGGCGGTGTGTGGCGGCTCTGGGTGGTGACGGGCCACCCCCAGCCCCCTTTGCCTCCCTCAGGCGGCAGCGACCTCCTGCGTGTAGAACAACAAGTTGGCCAGGGCCGAAGCCGCCTCGGCTTGGCTGGTCGAGGTGACCCTGGGGACGCCGGCCCACGTCATCGTCGTCCCCGCGCTGGACGTGGCGACCTGGAGCTTCATCCACGCGCCGGTAGTGCTCTTGGCTTGGACCATCAAGCCCCACCAGTTGGCAAAGCCACCAGTCGTGGGCAAGGGCACCCGCTCAGCTTGGAGGGCGGCGAGGTAGAGGTTCCTGCTCGTCTTCAGAAGCAACCTGTCACGGTCGGCGGAAGCCGAAGCTGGTCCGGGGTGACCGCCGACTTCCTCACCCTCGCCGCTTCGGCCACACCGAAGCCTTTGGTCTGGGCCCAGCGACCAGCCTCAAAGCCGGCGAGGCTGTCCCAGCTCAGAGCTCTCGGTTAGGGCGCCCAGTTCGGCCTGCCCGGAGGACCAGTCTCGGCTGTCAAGCACTTCGAGGGCGAAACGGGCCGAGACAGTGGCCGGCCCTCCGCCCATTTCGATACCGACCTCAACAGCCTCCAGCACCTCATCGAAACCGGCGCCAGCGGCCACGGCCTGTTCGATGTGCCACTGCATGCACGACTCGCAGTTCTTGACTACCGAAATCCCTACCGCAATAAGCTCTTTCTGTTTCTTGGGAAGAGCACCGTCCGAGAACGCCGCCCTCTCCATCTGAAGGAAGGCTTGGTAAACCTGGGAGCCGAGCGCCAAGAGACGAGCATGGGCCGACTCACGTTGCCGGGAAAGCTCTTGAAGCGTTGTCATCACCTAATGGTATTCCGGGTCAGAAGAAGTGGCCACCTCGGTACCAGCGGTGCGATCCCTCCACATCATCAGGGTGTGCCCGCTCGCACGCGAGGACGAGCATCACGCGGTGCGCCACGAGGCATTCGCCCGTAGCTCACTTCTAGGGCGTAGTAAAGGGCTGAAAAGCTGGCCAGGTCTCAGCATCAAGCCGCGGCCAGGAAACGGTAAAGCCCGACAACGGCTGTCCATGACGTCAAAAGAGTGCTGGCGAGCCGGTCACTGAGGACGATGTCATCGATGGCCCGGTCCGTGGAGACGTACAAAGACTTGCGCTCGTACCATTCGGCCACATCAGGGGCCAAGTCAGGTGCCTTTCGGCGCTGGTACTTCTCCCCCGCGACAACCACCGACGGCGGGAGCTTGATGAGTTCCTCGAACTTAGGGAGGTCCCGATCTATGGCAGAGCGCACTCTTGCCATCTTCTTTGACGTCGCGGAGTAGAAACCCATACCATAGCGGTAGCCGAAGGGAGAGAGCTCGAAAAAGAACGCCGGCCGCTCTTCCGGTGGCAAGGACCGCTGAGCGAACGTCACCCAGATCTTCCCCCGTAAGAAGACGGGCCCACGATGGAACCGGTCGGAGGCCACCAGACGTGAGGCGGTACCGACAATGTTAGGCACAACCGCCAACATCGGAGTCGTCAGGTCATCGAGCAACACCCATTGTGGGTCCCGCACGTAGCGTTGATAGTCCTCTTTGTTCGAGGCCAACCACTGGGGGGTCTGATGGTCGGCGGCTTCCAAAAAGCGCAATGTCTGCTTGCTGAACATTGTAAGCTCCTGTGCGCCAAGCCGGCTCCAACCGACTTGTCGTAAGCCTCTGACATAGGTTAGTTGGTCACTTCCCGTCGAACAACCTGGCGCCCTTGGGCCTTGTTCCGTTCTGGCGTTCCTGCGTGCTTCGCTCTCAGCCTCTGCCCATAGTCGCCGAGCACGGCCGCTAACCGTGGCTGAGGAGTGACCAGGAACTGAGCACCGCTGCCCAACTGGCGGCGCCGGTACCGCCCAGGCTGTAGGTATAAAGGTCGTCAGCAGCAACAAGTCTTTCCCAGTGTGCCGTCACGTTGGCGACAATGCCGGAGCCGGTCTGCTCCGGGCCCCGCCCGATCTCGGCCAGCGCACGTTCGGTACAGACCTGGGCATATTCAGGTCGCGCCCTGCCGCCCATGAGGCTCGTGGCGCCGGGACGGGCGACAGGGTGCAACCTCAGGCTGTCCTCGGGGTGACGGGCCCGTCAGAATGGGCGGTGGTGAGAGCACTTCGTCAACTGGCGACCGTCTTTCTTGTTGTGGTCCGCACCTTGGCTCCCCTGACGGCATCGGATGGCGCGGCCAGCCCGCTCACGCCACTTGCCACTTCGTCGAACTCGCACCGGGCGCCACCTGCGGTGGGGACAATGGCCTATCCGCTGCCGGCTCCGCCCGTTCAGCCAGAGCCATGCCCCCCACCTCCGGTGCCGCCCCTTCCGCCACCGCCACCGCTCGGAGTTCCCGTTGTTCGAGAAAGCGCGGTGCCCCTTGTCGCGTCCCCACCGCTGAGGAAGGTCTCCCTTTCGCCCATCAGGGGCAAGGGCCTCTGGCTCACGCTCTGGCCGGGGTCCCGCCTCAACATCGCGGTCGTCGTCGCCACAGCCCGGTCGGCAGGACTTCACCAGCTTTGGGCCCGAACCGGGAGCAGCAAGGACGGCTTCTATGGTGGCGCAACCCTGCGGGAGCTCGTACCGGCGGCGCATGCCGCCGGCATCTCCGTCATCGCATGGGACTTCCCGACCCTTTCGGACCCGGCCGCGGACGCGAGGAGAGCGGCCCTGGCGTTCCGGATGGGCGCAGACGCCTTCAGCCCCGATATCGAGACACCTGCCGAAGGAACGTTCCTTACCGCCCGCCGGGTGAGGTACTACCTCTCGCTTGTGCGCGCTGCTGCGGCCAACCGGCCTGTGATAGCGACCGTGATGAGGCCTACGAGCAACTGGTTGGCCAATTATCCCTACGGCGCCGAGGCTCCCTTCGTGGATGCCTTTGCGCCGATGGTCTACTGGTCATGCACTGAGCCAGGAGCAGCTGTCGCCCAAGCGATCGCGGCTCTGTCGCAGTTGCGCCCGGTCGCCCCGATCGGGCAGGACTTCAACATGGGGCCGATCGGGGGACGGCCCGGCCTGCCCTCACCGAGGGAGATCTGGCGTTTTCTCGACGTCGCTCACCGTTTAGGGGCCGTAGGGGCCAGCCTGTACGACCTCGAAGACGGCGCTCAGGCGCAACTTCATGCTCTCGCCGAGTACCCCTGGCGACCAGTCAACACGCAGGCCCGCCTACGAGCTGCTTAGGTGCTGCCGAAGTCAACTCCACCCTCGCGCACCCACCCGCCAAGTGCTTCGACTTCTCGCTTGCCAGGGCCACCATACCGTCCCGGCCGGCCACAAGGGCACCGGCCGGCATGGACGGTCAGGTGAGGACGAAGGCCCCGTACCCGACTACGCTGTCCCGGCTCCCGACGGTGTCCCCGGACGTGCGCAGATCCACCATGGCCACCTCGAGGTGGTGACGGCGAGCCGCCTCCAGCAGGCCCCGGACGGCGAAGACCCCGCACGCCCGGTCGAGGCCCACCTCCTCGGGGCGACAGGCGACGATGGCCTCAGCCGTTCCCCGGTCCAGGGCGCTGGCCGTGGCATGGTCGTGGTAGTGGGACAGATCTGTGCTCACCACCACCAGGGTCTCCGGACCGTCCCAGACCGCCTCGAGCACGTCGGCCACCAGAGCTGCCGGCACCTGGCCCACCAGCAGCGGGAGCACGGCCACCTCGCCCAGGACCTCCTGGATGAAGGGAAGATGGGTTTCCAGGCTGTGTTCCCTGGCATGGGCGTGGTCGTCCACCACGACCCCGGGGCAGGACAGCGCCGCCTGCTGGCCGTCGACGTCGACGCGCACCTCGCCTAAGGGGGTGGCGAACGCCCGGGCGCTGCTGCCGGCCACGGCGGCCAGTGCCACCCAGTGTGCGGGACCGGTCACGACAACCCGCTCGATGATCCCGCGCCCCGGCGCGACCTGCAGGTACGCCGAAGCGGCCACGGGCCCCGAGTACATGTAACCGGCATGCGGGGCGATGAGTGCCTTGGGGGCCCGCTCCCCGTGCCAGTGGCCGGGGACGTCGCGGGCCGCCAGCACCAAGGCATCTCGGACCATGGCTCGGAGCCGCTCGGGACTGGAGGGGTAAAAGGCACCGGCTACGGCCGGGGCCCGCACCGGGCGCCGGGCCTCTCCGGGTGCTTGGCCGCGACTGCCATCGCTCACCGGCTGGCCGGTCTCCCCAGCCGGCTGTGCCCCCAGCCCGAAGACGTCACCGCTCGGGCACTCGGCTAATGCACAGGGGTTGGCAGCGGGCGCCCCAGGTGCCTGCCGGCCCGTCGTAGACGCCTGCGCAGCGCGTGCCGCAATGTTGGCAGTGGCCGTGGCCGGTGAGGTGGTACTCGCCGAGGGCGTACCCGTCACGCTCCACCACACGGGTACCGCAGGCCGGGCAGTAAGTGCTGCCTCCCTCGGTGTCGTGGACGTTGCCGGTGTAGGCGTAGCGCACCCCGTTGGCGAGGGCAATACGGCGGGCGCGGGCCAGCGTCCCGCGCGGGGTGGGAGGCCAGTCGGTCATCTTGAAGTCGGGGTGGAAGGCGGTGAAGTGCAAAGGCACGTCCTGTCCCAGGTGAGCTAACAACCAGGAGGTCATGGCGTCGATTTCGGTGTCGGAGTCGTTGGCGCCGGGGATCAGCAGGTTGGTTACCTCGAGCCAGACCTCGGTCTCGTTGCCCAGGTACTCCAAAGTGTCCAGCACCGCCCCCAGTTTCGCGCCGCACAGCTGCTTGTAGAAGCCCTCGGTGAAGGCCTTGAGGTCGACGTTGGCGGCATCCATATGGGCGAACATCTCGGCCCGGGGCTCGGGGCAGACATAGCCTGCAGTCACGGCGATGGCCCGCAGGCCCAGCTCGTGGGCCGCGTCGGCACAGTCCATGGCGAACTCCATAGACGGCACGGGGTCGTTGTAAGTGAAGGCCAGGCTGGCAGCCCCCAGTCTCTTGGCTGCCAAGGCGATCGTCTCGGGGGACGCCTGCTGGGACAGGGTATCGACCTGCTTGCACTTGGAGATGTCCCAGTTCTGGCAGAACCGGCAGGCCAGGTTGCACCCGGCTGTCCCGAACGAGAGCACCGCGCTGCCGGGCAGGAAGTGATTGAGCGGCTTCTTCTCAACCGGGTCCACGCAGAAACCGCTGGAGCGCCCGTAGCTCGTCAGCACGACCTCGGCGCCGGTCCTGGAGCGCACGGAGCACAGGCCCCGTTGGCCGTCCCGCAGCTTGCACGCACGCGGGCACAGGTCGCACTGGACGCGCCCGTCAGCCAGCTCATGCCAGTAGTGGGTAGCTACAGTGAAGCGGTCCACAGGCTCCATAATGGCGCTCGCGTTGTGCCGCCAGCGTTGCCCAGCCGGCGTTTGTCAGGGCACGCGCCGCCTGCTTGGCAAACGGTGGCGCCGGCCTTCGCGTCCTGCCTGTCAGGCGAAAGATAGGGGCGCGGCGGCTAACGAGGACGCGGAGCGGGCGGCTCCAGATAGGCGGTCAACCACTCGACGGCCAGTTCTCCGACCCGCTCCAAAGCGCCGGGTTCTTCGAAGAGGTGGGTTGCACCAGGCACCACTTCAAGGCGATGGTGGCAGGCAAGGTGCTTTGCCGCCTCTCGGTTCAGCGCCAGGACGTGCTCGTCCCGCCCGCCCACGATTAGGAGCGTCGGCGCGCTGACCCGGTTGAGAGCGTCGCCAGCCAGGTCGGGCCGGCCGCCTCGTGACACCACGGCGCCGATTTTGTTCCCTAGCTCGGCCGCGGCTACAAGGGCAGCGGCGCCACCGGTGCTGGCCCCGAAGTACCCGACCCGCAGGCCGCCCGTGCCCGCCTGGTCGCGGAGCCACCGGGTGATGGCGACCAGGCGGTTCTTCAATAGCCCGATATCGAAACGCAGGTGGCCAGTGCGGCGCTCGGTCTCCTCCTCCACTTCGGTCAGTAGGTCGACCAGCAAGGTGCCAAAGCCGCTGGCGTTGAGCTGGCGGGCCACTTGGCGGTTACGCGGGCTGTGGCGGCTGCTGCCGCTTCCGTGCGCGAACACCACGAGCGTGCCCGTCCCTTCCGGCAAGGAAAGGTCGCCGTGGAGGGCCGTCGTCCCCACAGCGATCTCTACGGTGCGGGCCTCTGCCACTCCGGGCCGACCTCCTTTCCCACTTCCCTTTTCTACAGGCATCTGGTTGTCCGAGCACGCCGGTCCAGCAAGCCGGGCGTTGACCTCAAATCAGGCCATGCGCAGACAGAACAGATAGAAGATAGGAGCGCCGGGGCCGCGACCTCACGGGCCCCTGTTCAGACGTGTTGACGTCGTAGCCGAGGTAGCCGGCGAGGGCGGCGACGTGAGGCGAGCCCGCCCAGCGCCGAGGATCAGTAGGGCCGCTCAGTGGCGAGGTGGGAACCGACTGGGCACGGTGGTCACCGTAGGCCCCCCCTGTGGCTTTGCGCCAGGGCTCCCGTGCGTCCGTGTTGTATGACCACCATGGCCCAACAGGGGCCGCAGTACGCTCGCGGACACCGGGGACATAGCCCCTGACGGAGCGATGATGACCAGGCTGCCGGCGAGCACTAGGCCGCTAGCCACTCTGACCACCCTGCGCGATCGCACTTCTCCCTGTTCGGGCCCAGGCTCGTTCCGCCTTGTAACCCCCGCTGTGGTGGTCTTCGGCATATTGGTCCTCACAATCGCCCCAGAAGGCACGTCCTCTTCGCCTTCGCCGGCCTAACGGCCAGGGTACACAGCTATGAGGACGCTTTCGTGCACGTCCGCAATTCATGAATAGTGAGAAGGCCCGGTCATGAACAGTGAGAAGACCCGGCAATCGTGCCTAGGGCCCGCTGGAGGCCCTGACTACGAGCTCGGGCTCGAACCGGACCGCTCGATGCTGGTGCTCCGAGCCCAACGCTTCCTCGAGCAGGAGTTCGGCGGCAGTGGTACCGAGCTCGAACTTCGGCTGGCGGACCGAAGTGAGCGAAGGGGAAAGCATTGACGCAAAGGCGACGTCGTCGTAACCGACCAGGGCCATCTCTCCTGGGACGGCGACGCCCGCCTTCGCGAGCCCCTTCAGCACGCCCAACGCCAAGAGGTCGTTGGCGCACATGACGGCTGTCGGTCGCGGTATTGGGGCCAGCAGCCTCGGCACCGCCTCTTCGCCTTGTTCGACGCTGAGCGCGTTGACGGTGATATCGGCAAGGGTGACTTCGGGCCGGCGCCGGGAACGGCGGACCGCTCGGCGGGCGCCCTCGCGACGGTCGGCGCACTGGCGGATCGAGAGCGGCCCGTTTACGAAGCCGATCGTTTCGTGGCCGAGGTCGAGCAGGTGGCCAGCGGCCAGTTCCCCGCCACGCACGTCATCGACGGTCACTGAGCACAGGTCGAGGTTGCCGGCGTCCCGATCAAGCAGCACCGTCGGGATCCCACGCCCAGCCAGGGCGGCCACCTTCTTCAGGTCCCGTTCCACCGGGGCCAGCAGCAGGCCGTCGACGCGGTGTTCTTCGAGCACCCTGAGGTACCGTCGCTCACGGTCAATCGACTCGTCGCTGGAGCAGACCATGAGGACGTAGCCCTTATCCCGCAGTACGCGTTCGGCCCCCCTGACCATTTCTGCGAAGAAAGGGTTGGCGATGTCGAGGAGGACCACTCCGACGGTCCGGCTCTTGCCCGCTCGCAACTGATGGGCAGCCGTGCTGCGCACGAAGCCGCTGGAGTCGATCGCATCGAGGACCCTTTGGCGAGTGACGGGAGAAACGGCCGACGGCCTGTTCAGGACGTTGGAGACTGTCCCCAGCGACACCTGGGCAAGGTTGGCGACATCGCTTATGGTGACTCGCTTGACCGAGAGTTGGGACACCCCGGGAGTGTCCCCATCCGAGCGAGTAGGGCGTGCGGGCCGGCGGGCCGCTGGCCCCTGCCGGCGGACCGGGGGCCCGTCGGGAGCGTTCATCGCCGGGTGCCTTGACACATACTTCCCGCGTCGCTATCGTGCTGCCCCGTAAAGCTTCCTGGTGAAGCCTGCGAAGGGGGTGTGATCGCGGTCATGCGGTCAGAGCTTGGGGCTTGCCCTGAGGGTGCGAGAGCCACGCTTTCGTTTGCGTCCGATTTGAAACGATTCATATCCTCCTCGAAGAGTACACGCCACGGCGCATGCAGCCGCAAAGTGGGAGCTCAGAGGTGGGGGGGACGACACCGACATGGTGCCTGACGCCGTCCACGAGGGTGAGATCGCTGCGGGGCCCGAAGCCGTGAACGGGCCCTCGTCGTCGGCGGCTGCCAGCGAGCCGCTGTTGGTACTGGAGCATGCGAGCAAGTCGTTCGGCGCCGTAAGAGCGCTTGAAGACGCTTCGCTGGAGCTCTACCCGGGCGAGACGCACGGGCTTGTCGGTGAGAACGGGGCCGGCAAGTCGACCTTGGTGAAGATCCTGGCCGGGGTCCACCCGCCTGATGGAGGAGTGCTCCGCATAGGCGGCCGGGAAGTCGTGGTGCCGAACCCGGCGGCGGCCCGCGACGCCGGGATCGCTGTCATCTACCAGGAGCCCAACCTCTTCCCCGACCTCACCGTCGCTGAGAACGTGTTCATGGGCCGCCAGCCGCTGCGCGCTGGGCACCGGATAGACGGCAAGGCCATGCACCGCCGGGTCCTGGATCTGCTCGTCCCTCTCGGGGTCCGCCTCGACCCCGAGAGGATCGCACGGGGCTTGTCGATCGCCGACCAGCAGATCGTGGAGATCGCCAAGGCGCTCTCGCTCGAAGCCAGGGTGATCATCATGGACGAGCCCACCGCCGCCCTGTCGGCGTACGAGGTCCAGAGGCTTTTCCGGGTGGTCGACACGCTGCGGGCCTCCGGGGCTGCCGTGCTGTTCATCTCGCACCGCTTGGAGGAGGTGTTCGTGATCTGCCAACGGGTTACCGTCATGCGAGACGGCCGCCAGGTCCTGTCACGGCCCCTCGAGGGCCTCAGCGCCGACGACCTGGTACGGGCGATGGTGGGCCGGGACGTGGTCGAGCGAGAGGAAAGAGAGCAGGTCAGGCGGGGCGACGTCGTGCTCCGGGTGGACCGGCTCACGCGCGAGGGCGTCTTTGTCGACGTCTCCTTCGAGGTCCGCAGCGGCGAGATTGTCGCGTTGGCCGGGCTGGTGGGAGCGGGCCGGAGCGAGGTGGTCCGGGCCATCTTCGGCATTGACCGCTACGACGCGGGCACGGTGCACGTAGCCGGGAAGCCGCTCAAGAAAGGGGCACCGGTAGCAGCCATGGCCGCCGGGGTCGGTCTGGTGCCCGAGGACCGGCGGCTCCAGGGCCTGGTCATGGAGCTGTCGATCGGCGGCAATATCGCGCTTGCGTCCCTCAAGCACGTGCGGCACTTCGGTTTGGTGCGGCGGGCCGCCGAGAACCGTTTCGCGACGGAGTGGGCCACTCGCCTGAGCCTGCGGTACAGACGGTTTTCCAACACTGTCTCGACGCTGTCGGGGGGCAACCAGCAAAAGGCCGTGCTGGCCAAGTGGCTGAGCCGCCGCCCACAGCTCCTCATCGTCGACGAGCCGACTCGGGGGATCGATGTGGCCACCAAGAGCGAAGTCCACCGCCTCCTCCTCGAGCTGGCCCAGGAGGGTGTGGCCGTCCTCATGATCTCGTCCGAGCTACCCGAGGTGCTCCGGGTGGCCGACCGCGTGCTGGTCATGCGCGAGGGCCGTCTGGTTGCCGAGTTCCCCCACCAGGAGGCCTCGGAGGAGTCCCTCGTCGCCGCCGCCACCGGGCAAACGGAGATGTTCGCACCATGAGCGCGTTACCGGACGCCGTCGAGGGTGCGGGCACCGAGGCGGGCTCGGGTTCTCGCCGGCTAGCCGACGTCATCTTCAGGGTCCGGGAGTTCGGCATCATTGCCGTCCTGTTGGTGTTCGTGGCGATCACCTCTGCCATCCAGCCGCGGTTCATCGACGTCCAGAACATCAAGTTCGTGTTCTTCAATGCGGTGCTCTTTGCCCTCCTGGCCCTGGGCGAGACGATGGTGGTCCTGACCAGGAACATCGATCTCTCAGTCAGTTCAGTCCTTGGCCTGTCCGCTTACCTCTCCGCCCATCTTTTTTCTCAGGTGCACGGGGTACCGATCGTGGTGGTGTTCCTGGCCGGGCTGGTTATCGGGCTCGCCTGCGGCGTCGTCAACGGCGCCATAACCGCGGTCGCACGTGTCCCCAGCCTGGTCGTCACCCTGGCCACCCTGTACATCTTCCGCGCTCTCGATGTCATCATCGTGGGCGGCGGGATGGTGGTCGCCAGCACACTGCCGAACTCCTTCCTCGCCATCACCACCTCCAGCGTGGGCGCGGTCCCGTACCTGGCCATCGTGATCGCCGCCGTAGTACTTGCGGGTGCGTTTTATCTACGGTCGTTCCGCTCCGGGCGCGAGCTGTACGCCATCGGCTCCAACCCGGCCGCCGCCACGTTGGCGGGTATCCCAACGGGAAAACGGATCTTCAGCGCCTTCGTCATAAGTGGCGGCATCGCCGGCATCGCCGGCGTCCTGTGGGCTGCCACCTACGGCACCATCGACTCCACGGCCGGTTACGGCTACGAGCTCACGGTGGTGGCCGCGGTAGTCGTGGGCGGGGTGAACATATTCGGTGGCAGCGGGACGGTTACCGGAGCGGCATTGGGGGCGCTCCTCCTGGCCACCATCAACCAGGCGTTGTACGTGCTCGGGATCTCCTCGTTCTGGGACCTGGCCATCGACGGCTTCCTGATCGTCGTCGCCATCTCGCTCGACCACTGGATCTCCGTCCGCCTCACCAGCGCGTTGCGCAAGAGGAGCCTCCAACATGCGACCTGAGACGGCACTGGGCCCGAGCGAGGTTGAAGCGCCGGCACCACCGCCCGGGCCCGCGACTGCCTCCCTCCCATCCCGCGAGACGACTTCTGCCCGTGACCGTGCCCGCGGCCTCGTCCGCTGGGAGAGCGCGCTCGTGATCCTCCTGGTGGCCACCGTCCTGATCGGTGCGCTCACCTCGCGCCAGTTCCTTACCTCGACGAACATCTTCAGCAACGTCTGCCTGCTGTACGGCGAGCTTGCCATCATGACCTTGCCGATGACACTGGTGATACTGGCCGGGGAGATCGACCTGTCGATCGCCTCCATCCTGGCCTTGTCGAGCAGCCTCGTCGGTTACCTGTGGGAGAACCACTGGCCGATGCCGTTGATCATGGTCTGCGTCCTGGGCGTCGGCTTGGTGTGCGGAGCCTTCAACGGGATCCTGGTGACGCGCTTCGGTCTCCCGTCCCTGGCGGTCACCATAGGCACCAAGACCCTCTATGCGGGGATCGCGGAGATCGTCCTTGGCCCGGCCATCATCACCAATTTCCCATCAGGGTACACAACGATCGGCGTGAACCCCTTCCCCGGGACGCACCAGCTCCTGTCGTACTCCGCTGTCTTTTTCATCGTGCTCGCCGTCATCTTCGGCATCGTGCTGCATGCGACATCCTTCGGCCGTTCGGTGGTCGCCATCGGCTGGAACAAGGAGGCCGCCCAGTTCGCCGGGATCCGGGTCAAGCGGGTCAAGACCTTGCTCTACATGGTTTCGGGCCTTATGGGCTCCCTGGCCGGCATCCTCTACACCTTCAGGCTGAGCACGGCAGAGTCGGATAACGGGGTCGACCTGGTGCTGCCTGTCATCGCCGTTGTCCTCCTCGGAGGTGTGTCCATCTTCGGGGGCAAGGGCACCCTGGTCGGTGTGATCCTGGGCTTGCTGGTCTATTGCGGGCTGCAGAGCGCCCTGCTGTTGACGAACTTCAACGCCAACGCCCTGGAGATAGTCACCGGCGGCCTTCTCCTCCTGAGCGTCCTCATCCCCAACGCAGGCGAACTGACCGCCCGGGCGCGCCGCTTCATGAACCGTTACCGCGTGAGCGGTACCTCTTAGTACGAAAGGAGGACCAGGAAGCTTTCTTTGATAGTCCGTCACCGAGTCAAACAACCTGAAAGGAACCAAGCAACTATGCGTTCGACATTTCCCAGGTGCAGAGCGGCCCTCGCCGGCCTGGCTGTCGCGGCAATGGCCGCGACGACTCTTGTCGGCACCGTCGGTACGGCGCAAGCTGCGCCCTCCTTGGTCAAGGGCCTCAAAGTATTCGTTATCCCCAAGAATCTAGGCAACTCCTACTTCACCACCGCTGACAGCGTAAAGACGGGTGGTGCCCTGGCTGCCCTCGGCCAGCTGGGCGAAATCGGGACGGAGACGAGTGGTACCACTGACACACCGGCGTCGCAATTGCCCGTCATCACAAGCGTCATTGCAAAGGGTGCCAACGCTCTGATCATCTCCGGTACGGACCCCGCCGCTCTCTGCCCGACGCTCAACGCGGCAATGAAGAAGGGCATCACCGTCGTCACCTACGACTCTGACACCAACTGCCGGGACCTGTTCATCGACCAGGCCAGCCCCCAGGGGATCGGCGAGATCGAGGTCGACATCCTGGCCGCCGAGATCCACGACGCCGGCCAGATCGCCGTCGTGTCGGCGTCCATCGACGACACCAACCAGAACACCTGGATCGGCTACATGAAGCAGGAGCTAAAGAAGTACCCCAAGATGTCCCTCGTCAAGATCGTCTATGGCAATGACGACACGGCGACCTCTACCCAGGTGACCGAGGGCCTGCTTTCCAGCTATCCCAACCTGAAGGGGATCATTTCCCCGACGTCGGTCGGGTTGCCAGCTGCCGCGGCTGTGCTTGACAACGCCAAGTACCGCGGCAAAATCCAGATAACCGGCCTCGCCACCCCGAATGAGATGAAGAAGTACGTGGCTGACGGGACGGTCGGAGCGTTCGCGCTCTGGAACCCGGCCGACCTTGGCTACCTGGCCGCTTACGCCGCCGTTGAGCTGGCCTCTCACGCCATCACCAACGCCCAGGGGCAAACCTTTGTCGCTGGCAAACTGGGCAAGTACACGGTCGGCGCGGACCACACGGTCCTGCTCGGCCCGCCGTTCACGTTCAACAAGTCGAACATCAACCAGTTCAACTTCTAGTCAGTGCCACGACAGGCAACGCTCGCCCGGTTGCCGCCCACGATGTCGCCCTCCTTAAGGGGCCCTTCCCTAGGCAACTGGGCGGACGTTCCTGGAGGCAGCACTATTCCCCATTGCCGGGGGGCCGCCCTTGGTGGCCGGCCCCCCCGGCGGTCCCTTCTTAGACGGAGGTCTGGGCCCGGTGCAAAGGATTTGTTTTCATCTCCGAGTGCGGCCCGACCGGGTCACGGAGTACAAGGAGCGCCACCGCGAGGTCTGGCCCGAGATGCGCCGGGCTCTCAGTGAGACCGGGTGGCGCAATTACACGCTCTTCCTGAGCGAGGACGGCCTGCTGACCGGGTACCTCGAATGTGGGGACTTCGACCAGGCCCGCGCCGCCATGGCGGAGCGAGACGTGAATGCCAGGTGGCAGGCAGAGATGTCGGGGTTCTTCGAGGGCGGGGGGCCGCCGGACGAACAGATGCGGCCCATCCCCGAGGTTTTTCACCTCGAGTAGGTACGGACCACGGCCTGGGAACGGAAAGGAGCCAGAATGTCGGAAAGACTTCGAGAGGTAAAGCAGGAGCTTCGCCAGCAGTGGATCGAGACGCCATCGTGGGCGTACGGTAACACGGGCACCCGCTTCAAGGTGTTCCGCAACCCGGCGGCGGCCCGGGGCCCGTACGAGAAGATCGCGGACGCAGCCTTTGTGCACCGCCTCACCGGGGTGGCCCCGTCGGTGGCCCTGCACATCCCCTGGGACAGGGTGGACGATTACGACAAGCTGGCCAAGCACGCCGCGGACCTCGGGATGCGCATTGGGGCCATCAACCCCAACGTGTTCCAGGAAGACGAGTACCGTCTGGGCAGCGTGTGCAACCCGGACCCCAAGGTGCGCCGCAAAGCTACCGACCACCTTTTGGAGTGCGTGGAGGTCGCTGCCGCGGTAGGCTCACCGGCCGTCAGCCTGTGGTTCGCCGACGGCACCAATTACCCGGGCCAGGACGACGTCCGGGCGCGCCAGGACCGCCTGGCGGAAGCACTCCGGGAAACTTACGACGCCCTGCCTGACGGCATCGGCATGCTGCTCGAGTACAAGCTTTTCGAGCCTGGCTTCTACACCATGGACGTGCCGGACTGGGGGACCTCGCTCAACCACTGCCTGGCCCTCGGCCCCAAGGCCAACGTGCTGGTGGACACCGGCCACCATGCACCGGGGACCAACATCGAGTTCATAGTCGCCTCGCTCTTGCGCCTGGGCCGCCTCGGCGGCTTCCATTTCAACAGCCGTTTTTACGCCGACGACGATCTCCTGGTCGGGGCGGCTGACCCCTACCAGCTCTTCCGCATACTCTCAGAGATAGTGGCCAGCGGTGCCCACCGGCCCGGTTCGGGGGTGGCCTTCATGCTCGACCAGTGCCACAACATCGAGGACAAGGTAGCCGCCGAGATCCGTTCAGTCATGAACGTCCAGGAGGCCACGGCCAAAGCTTTGCTCGTCGACCGGGCAGCGTTGCGGGCCGCCCAAGAATCCGGCGACGTCCTCGGTGCCCACGGGGTGCTCAACGACGCCTTCAGCACTGACGTACGCCCTTTGCTGGCTGAACTGCGCGAGGAGATGGGCCTTGACCCCGACCCGCTCGGGGCTTATGCCCGTTCGGGGTACTCGGAGCGGGCCAGGTCTGAGCGTGCGGGCGGCACTGGCGTCGGCTGGGGAAGTTGAACGCCACGCTCCACGCTGCCATAGACCTTGGCGCATCGAGCGCCAGGTTGTTCGCGGGTCGCCTGGAGGGGGACCGGCTCGAGATGCGGGAGGTCACCCGCATGAGGAACGGGCCCGTGCAGCTCCCCGATGGCCTCCATTGGGATCTGCTGCGCGTCTACCAACAGATGCTCGAGGCGATCGGGCAGCTCTCGCGAGACGCGGGCGGGGACCTCTTGTCGGTTGGCATTGACAGCTGGGCGGTCGACTATGGGCTCCTCGACGCCGACGGGCGCTTGCTGGGGCCACCGTTCCACTACCGGGATGACCGGACCGCGGGGCAACTCGACGAGCTCGACCGCCTGGTGGGCCTCGAGCGCCTTTATCACGCGACGGGTATCCAGCACTTGCCGTTCAATACCATCTACCAGCTCCTTGTCGAGCGCTCCGGCGCGGCCTATGCCGTTGCCTCCCGTTTGCTCATGGTCCCCGATCTCATTGCCTACCTGCTGACGGGTGAGCGACGCTTCGAGCGGACGAACGCCTCAACGACCCAATTGGTCGACACGCGTACCGGGGAACTCATCGAGTGGCTCTTCACCATGCTCGGTCTACGCCAGGACCTCTTTGCGGCGCCGGTCCAACCAGCTGAGTATTACGGCCCGGTCCTCCCCGCCGTTGCTGCCAGCGTTGGGATCGGAACCGCGCCGGTCGTCGTCGCCGTCGCCTCCCACGACACCGCGTCAGCGGTGCTCGGCGTCCCCGCGCTCGCCGACAGTTTTGCCTATGTGAGCGTCGGTACCTGGTCCCTGGTCGGCCTGGAGCTCTGCGCGCCGGTGATCACCGAAGCGACCCGCCGCGCCAATTTCTCCAACGAGCTGGGCTACGACGGCACGGTGACGTTCCTTAAGAACGTGATGGGCTTCTGGATGCTGCAGGAGTGCGAGCGGTGCTGGGCTCTCGAGGGACGGTCAGCACGGGTCATCGATCTGGCGCAAAAGGCCGAGGCCTGCCCGCCCTTCCGCTCGCTCGTAGACACCGCCGATCCCGTCTTCGCCATCCCCGGGGACATGCCCGGGCGGATCCGTGCCGCTTGCCGGGCAACGGGGGAGCCGGTTCCCGGGAGCGACGCCGAGCTTGTCCGCTGTGTGCTCGACAGCATGGCGCTCGCCATTTGTGGCGCCCTTGACGAAGCGCAGAGGTGCGCAGGGAAGCAGGTAGGCGTCCTCCATGTCGTCGGTGGCGGCTCCGCCAACCGGTGCCTGCTCTCCTTGCTGGCCGCCATCAGTGGCCTCGAGGTCGTCGCCGGGCCGGTCGAGGCCTCTGCCGTAGGCAACCTCCTCGTCCAGATCCACGCCGCCGGCAAGGTGGGGGGGCGCGACCAGATGCGCGAGCTCACGGCCCGGTCGTTCCCGTTGGCACGGGTGCGGCCCGATTTCGGTCTCGCCCGGGTGGCGGAGCAAGCACGGGCACGGTGGTCGCGATGACGGCTGGACCGGGGAGCGGTCCTCTGGCCGCGCTGAGGGGACTGGGCGAGCTTCTGGGCCTTGACCCCCCGCCGGGGCCTTCTCCCCGCCGGCAGAAAGTCAATTCCCACGTGCACCTGCCCCCTAATTTCTCTGCCTTCCGTGCCCTTCGTGAGGCAGTGGAGCTGGCTGCCACCCAGGACGTCCGAGTGCTGGGCGCCAGCAACTACTACGACTTCGGTGTGTATGAACCTTTCGCCGACCTCTCGGCGACATCGGGGGTATTCCCGCTCTTCGGGCTTGAGGTGGTTTGCCTGCTCGATGACCTCTTGCAGGCTGGCGTACGGGTCAATGACCCGAGCAACCCCGGCAAGATGTACCTCTGCGGTAAGGGCATCACCCGTTTCGCCCCTATGCCCGCCGCCGCCGAAGCCTTGATGAGTACGGTCCGGTGCACCGATTCTGACCGCATTGCCGCCATGATCGACAAGCTCAGCAGGCTCTTCGCCGCCAACGGCATCGAAACCTCCGTGACCGAGGAGGCGGTCAAGTCCGCAATCGCAGAGCGCTACGAGGTCCCGGTCGGCACGGTGTACCTCCAGGAGCGCCACGTGGCGCAGGCCTTTCAAGAGGCTCTTTTCGCGGTGGTCCCGGCCGGGTCGTTCCCCGCTGTGCTGGGTGGCATCCTGCAGGCCCATCCCGGCCCCGATCTTGGTGCGGTGAGCGTCCAGAACGCCGTCCGGTCCCATCTCATGAAGGCGGGCAAACCGGGCTATGTGAAAGAGACCTTCGTGGGTTTCGACCACGCCTATGGGTTGGTCCTGGCCCTGGGAGGCGTGCCCTGCTACCCGGTCCTGGCTGACGGGGCGCGACCTGTATGCGAGTTCGAGGATCCTGTCGACCGCCTCGTGGCGGCGCTCAAACGACGCCAGATCCACTGTGCGGAGCTGATCCCCAACAGGAACGACCCCGTGGTCTTGGGCGCCTACGCGCAGGCACTGCGCGCCGCCGGCATCACGGTCGTGGCTGGTACCGAGCACAACACGCTGGATCTGATCCCCATGGAGCCGTCCTGCAGGGGGGGCGTGCCCATCCCCGGGACCTTGAAGGACATCTTCTGGGAGGGGGCGTGCGTCATAGCCGCCCACCAGTTCTTGACGGCCAACGGGCAGAGCGGTTACGTGGACGAGCACGGTGACCTGGGCCCCGGCCCAGACGGCGAGCGCCGGATCGAGGCGTTCGCCCGGCTTGGGGCTACCGTTATCGAGGAGTACCTAAAGCGAACTGCTCCCGGTTACGGGAGAGCGGGGTGAAGGGGGAGCTCATGAGTGCCACTGGCCGATCGCCGGAGCCGCTGGACGAGCCGGGCCTACTGGAGACCCTGGTCGAGCTGTCCCACGTCTATGGTTCGGACCCCGAGCTGGTCCTCGCCGGAGGCGGCAACAGTTCCGTCAAGTTAGCTGACCACTTGCTGGTGAAGGGCAGCGGCACCGCGCTGTCGACGATCGGGGCCGAAGACTTCGTGGACCTTGATCGCCCGGCCCTGCAGGCGCTGCTGGACCGCGATCTCGGCACTTCGCGCGACGAGCGCGAGGCTGCTTTCAAGCAGGCGGTGCTGGCGGCGCGACGGGAGCCGCAGCGCAACCAACGTCCTTCTGTCGAGTCCGTTCTGCACCACCTGATGCCAGGGGCTTTCGTGGTCCACCTCCACGCCACGCTGGTCAACCAGTTCAGCTGCTGCTGCGAAGGGCGGCGACTGGTCAGCCAGCGGCTTGGGGGCGACGTGATCTGGGTGGACCTGGTCGACCCCGGGTTCCCTCTGGCGAAGGCGTTGCAAGAGGGGCTCCGGCGCTGGAGGGCCGAGACGGGCCGGGAGCGCCCTCGCGCCGTGATCATGCAGAACCACGGGCTGGTGGTCAGCGGCGACACGGCCGACGAGATCAAGAGCGATATCGAGTGGCTGTCCGGTTCACTTCGTGCCATCCAGGAGCGCGCCATCGAGGAGCATGTCGGCGAGGGGCTGCGCCCCCACGACCAGACGCCGGCCGACGACGGCCAGGCCCGAGTGCTCGGCAACTTGGTCGGTCCGGCTCTCCGGGGACTGCTCAGCCAGCCGGGCGAACCATTGAAGATCGTCACCTTCGACAGCTCGCCGACTGTCGCCGCGGTCGTAACCGGGGAGGCGGGCCGGGAACTCGCCCTAGGCGGGCCGCTCACCCCGGACCAGATCGTCTACTGCCGCTCGTTCCCGCTTTGGCTCGAGAAGAGGGACGGCGAAACCCCGGCGGACATGGTGGAGCGCCTGGCGGTTGGCGTGCGCGAGTACACCAGCACGCACGGCGTCCCTCCGATCGTGGTCCTGGTCGAGGGCCTGGGCCTTTTCTCCTGCGGGGCCACATGGGCCGACGCGAACACCGCGCGCCTGGTGTACATCGACGCCGTCAAGGTGATGACCGGGGCGCTGCTGATGGGAGGCGTCCACTACCTGCCAGACGACTTCCGCGAGTTCATCGAGCACTGGGAGGTCGAGTCATATCGCCGTGCTGTCGCCGCCTCCTCGTCGAGGCCAGGGCGGGTGGCAGGCAAGATCGCCCTGGTGACCGGCGCCGCCCAGGGCTTTGGCCTTGAGATCGCCCAAGACCTGGCCGCCCAGGGCGCCCATGTGGTACTCGGGGACGTCAATGTTGGCGGGGTGGAACAGGCAGCGAAGTCCCTCAACGCCGAGTTGGGTGAGGGACGAGCGTTGGGCCTGGCCATCGACGTGACAAGCGCGACGTCGGTGGCGGAGGCCGTGTTCCAGGTCGTCCGTGCTTATGGGGGCCTTGACGTGCTCGTCTCCAACGCTGGTGTCCTCCGCGCCGCCAGCGTCAAGACGCAGGCAGAGAAGGACTTCGACCTTTCGACGGCGGTCAACTACAAAGGCTATTTCCTCTGCGTCCAAAACGTTGCGCCCGTGCTGGCGGTTCAGCACGAGGTGCGACCGGATTACTGGAGCGACATCATCCAGATCAACTCCAAGTCGGGGTTGGAGGGGTCCAATAAGAACTTCGCCTATGCCGGTAGCAAGTTCGGCGGCATCGGCTTGACCCAGTCTTTCGCTCTGGAGCTGGTCGCCGATGGGATCAAGGTGAACTCAATCTGCCCCGGCAACTTCTTCGACGGGCCGTTGTGGTCCGACCCTGATATGGGGCTGTTCGCCCAGTACCTGCGCACCGGCAAGGTGCCTGGTGCGACCACCATCGCCGACGTCAGGGGGTTCTATGAGAGCAAGGTGCCAATGGGGCGTGGGTGCACAACGGCGGACGTCATGGAAGCCATCTATTACCTGATTGACCAAGAATACGAGACTGGCCAGGCGCTGCCCGTGACGGGTGGCCAAGTGATGCTGCACTGACTGCGAAAGATGACTGACATGACCCAGGTTGAAGCGCTCCCCACGGCCCAATATGCCGTTCAGTTGGTGGGCCCGAGCCGGCTGGTGCTGAACGCACATAAGGAAGTCCCCCGACCCGGTCCACATGAGGTACTGGCAAAAGTGGAGGCGGTCGGCCTGTGCTTCTCTGACGTGAAACTCTCGAGACAGTTCTCAGCACATCCCAGGAAGGGCCCTGTTATTTCAGGGATCAGTCCCGAGATCCTGGAGAATTGCCCGAGCTATGTCCCGGGGGACAAGCCCGGCGTGCCCGGCCACGAGGTGGCCTGCCGCATCGTGGCTGTGGGCAGCGAGGTCGAGCGCCACCGGGTAGGGGAACGCTGCCTGGTGCAGACCGACTATCGCAGTCTGTCCACGGGCGCTCTGAACGCGTCCTTTGGCTATACCTTCGAGGGCGGTCTTCAGGAGTACGTCCTGCTTGACGAGCGGGTCGTCATCGAACCGGGCACGGGCGAGCGCTACTTGATCCCGGTCCCCGAGTCACTGAGCGCGTCGGCCGTCGCCCTGGTGGAACCGTGGGCGTGTGTCGAGAACGCCTACGCCAGTACCGACCGGCGCAGTATCCTGGCGAACGGGCGGCTCCTTGTGGTCGTCGACGCCGGTCATCAGGTGAGGGGCCTGAGCGAAGCTTTCGACCCCAGCGGTGGCCCGGTGTCGGTCGTGGCTGTGACGGCAGAGGAGGGCCAGCGCGCCGACCTGGAGCAGATCGGTCACCGCCCGACTTACGCGGAGGGTTTGGCCGACCTGCCTGACGAGGGCTTTGACGACATCGTGTACTTCGGGGCCTCCAAGGAGACCATCGAGGTGCTCAACGACAAGTTGGCCGCTTCCGGCATCATCAACATCGTGCTCGGCGGCTCGACCATCGGTCGGCGGGTATCCGTCGGTATCGGCCGCGTCCACTACGGGTTGACCCGTTGGATAGGTACCCCGGGGCAGTCTGCCGCCGAGGGGTACTCGGTCATCCCGGCGTCTGGTGAGTTGCGGCCGAATGACAGGGCCCTGGTGGTGGGTGCGGCCGGCCCGATGGGCCAGATGCACGTGATCCGTGCCCTTTGCTCAGGTGTCGAGGGCCTCCAGGTCGTGGGCACCGACCTGGACGACGTCAGGTTGGGAACGCTCCGGCGAAAGGCGGAGCCGTATTCGAAGCGCAACAGTGTCCCGCTCAGGCTGGTCAATACCGCCAACGAGAAGCTCGATGAGCGTTTCAGCTACCAGGTCGTCCTCGTCCCGTCAGGCGCACTGGTGGCGGCCGCCGTCGATGCCAGCGAAGACGGCTGTTTGGTGGACATATTTGCCGGGGTCCCGGCCGCCACCCGGCAGGAAATTGATCTTGACACCTATATATCGCGTCGGTGTTACATGTTCGGGACCAGTGGTTCGGTTATCCGTGACATGAAGGTCCTGCTGAGCAGGTTGGAGTCCGGGCAGCTCGATACAAACTGTTCGGTCGACGCCGTAGCCGGGATGGCTGGTGCCGTGGACGGGATTGCGGCCGTGGAGAAGCAAGTGATGGCCGGGAAGATCGTGATCTATCCAATGCTCCATGATTTAGGCCTAGTCCGGCTGTCCGAACTCGAGGAGCACTTCCCCACCGTCGCCGCCAGGCTCGACGGCGGGCAATGGTGCAAAGAAGCGGAGCAGGAGTTGCTCACCGTGTGCAGGGTGACCGCAGCCGGTAGCACTCTGACGCCCTGACGAGAGTTCCTCACCGGGACGAGCAAGGGGCACGATGCTCTCAACCGGCGGCGACGAGCGCCGTTAAGTCATATAGTGACGGCTTCCGCGCCTGCGACGGACATCGGGACGCTCTGCGAGCGCGCTCGGGCAGCTGCTTCTGAAGAACAGCGTGCCGGCTGTCTCCGGGACATCGAGCTGGCGCTCCACGACGCCTCCGACGCGCTGGAGCGGGGAAAACTGCTCATGTGCCGGGCGCGGGTGTACTCCGACCAATGGCGGACCAGTGAAGTGCTCGATGATGCCCTGGCGGCCATGGCCCTATTCGAGGAAGCCGGCCAGGATGGCCTTGCCCTGGACGCCACCAGTCTCGCCGCCGCCTTCGCCTCCCGCCTCGGGGAGCTGTCGCTGTCCGCCGAACTCTGCGCGAAGAGCATCCTCAACCTGGACTCGGTGGGCGCTGACCACAGCCTTGTCGCCGAGGTGACCAATCGCCTCGGTATCGTCTGCTACTCGTTCCTCGCCTACGACCGCGCCGCCGAACAGTACCAGGTGTCGCTGGCTGCTGCGGAGCGCGCCGGGGACCACTTCATGATCGCCCGTCAGTTGCACAACATCGCCGATGTCCTTCTTCTCACCGTGCGGGACAGGCGCGGGCCGGACGGGACGGGACCGGCCGGTATTGGCAATGCAGGCCCGGACCGGCTCGAACGCGCCAGCCGAGTGCTGCAACGACTGCAGGCAAGTACCATGCCCGGCGAAATGCTGGCAATCAGCAGCCAGCGCCTGCGTGCCGAACTGCTCTTGGAGACAGGCCATCCCGGGGAGGCCCTGGGCGTCATCGCCGGCGCGACTCAGGGGGTTCTCACCGTGCCCCATCCTCAACGAGCCGCCTTTGGCCTGGTCGAATGCCGTTGCCTGCGGGCACTGGGCCGGGGCCGGGAAGCCGTCGAAGCAGCGGAACGTGCGGTCCAGTTGGCGTTGGCCAGCGGTGACGATCACGAGCTCATGCTTACCCTGAAGGAACGATCGGCGGCCAAGAAGGTTGCCGGGGACACGGAGGGAGCCCTCGCTGACGCTGTGGAGGTGAACGAGCGGATGTGGGCGATCCACCAGCGCCAGACGGCCCAGGTCGTGGAACAGGTGTGGGTGCGCACTGCGCTCGAACGGGAACGCCGCCAACTCGAAGAAACTACCGCCGCCGCCGTCCGCTCAGCCGAGGAGGACGCCCTCACTCGTATCGGCAACCGGCGCCTGCTCACGCGCTTCCTGGACCAGGCCGAGGCCGGCACCCCGCTCGCCCTGGTAATTGCCGACATCGACCTCTTCAAGGAGATCAACGACACGTTTGGCCACGAACTGGGTGACCTGGTACTGGCCACCCTGGGCAGACTGTTCGCTGCCCAGGCGCGCCCGGGCCAGGTCGTCGTGCGCTACGGGGGTGAGGAGTTCGTTTTTGCCTTGCCTGGCACCGACACAGCCCTGGCAGCCGGGTTCGCCGAGCGGGTACGCATGAGGGTGGCATCCTATGCCTGGGAGGAGCTGGACGCCCGCCTCGGGGTGACCATCAGCCTGGGGGTGGCCTCCGGCGGCTCGGACGCCTGGCGCTCGGTCCTGGCGTCCGCCGACGGCGCTCTCTATAGGGCCAAACGCCGCGGCCGCAACCGCGTTGAGGCAGCTAGCCCGGGCCCGCAACAGACGGCCAGCCGACTTCGCACTCATAAGAGCGGTATCATCGCTCATTAGTGCCAAAGATTGTAAGTGTGACGTACCAGCGGCCTATGCGGGCGCAGCAAGCGACGCTCGCGGCGCGCCGTTATTTCCTCGATGGCTGGACCATCAAAGAGATCGCCGCCGAGCTCGGTGTTTCACGTTTCAAAGCGGCGCGGTTGCTCGAATGGGCGCGGGCGGAAGGGCTCGTCAAGATCGAGATCGTCAACACCGTCCACAGCGATGTCGACCTGAGCGCCGGGCTCCGGTCGGCTTTCGGCCTCCGCGAGGCGCTCGTCGTCGCCGGGCTTGACGGTCGTTCCGACGCCGTTGCGCCAGAGCTGGCCGAGGTTGCCGCGCTCGTCGTCGCCGAACTTGTCACGGTGAACGACGTGGTTGGCGTCTCCTGGGGTCGTACTCTCGACCTTCTTGTGGAACGCCTGCCTGCGCTCAGCGCCAAGCGCGTTGTCCAGTTGATCGGTGGGTTGGCGACGCTCGAAAGCGCGTCTGGTGGGATCGAGCTGGTCAGACAGCTGGCGGCGAAGGCGAACACCAGCGGCTACCCGCTTCTTGCGCCTGTGCGACTACGCGACGCGGCAGCGGCCGACGCCTTGCGGCGCGACCCGATGGTGGCGGAGACCCTGAAGCTGATCGAGGGCGTCGACGTCGTCCTTGCCGGTATCGGGTCCTGGGGCGAGCCACCGGTGTCGCGGATGATCGAATGCTTCGACGAGACGGAGCTGGCCGCGCTTCGTGAACGAGGCGTTGTTGCCGACCTGTGCGGCTTTTTGGTCACCGGGGAAGGTGAGGTGCTGGAGTCCCCCAGCGAGCGGATCGGCATCACCCTCGAACAATTGGATGCTGCCGGGACGGTCCTCGCCATCTCCGGGGGGATAGAGAAGCGCCAAGGCCTGGCTGCCGTCTTGCGTTCGGGGCTGGTCGACATCCTTCTCACCGATGCCGGCTCGGCCAAGCAGCTGCTCGAGGTCTGAGCCGGCCGGGCCTGCCCGGGTCCCTGGCACGTCCCCTTGACAACCGGTTGCGCGATCTGCTTGACTTGTGCTCATCTGAGATTATGCCCGCTCAAATGAGCGAGAAGACGGGAGCAGCGCAGCGGGAGGGACGGTAGGGGTGGCGACAGCAGTAGAGATGCCAAAGCTCGGCAATACCGTCGAGGATTGCCTTCTCGCCGTGTGGCTGAAGCACAAAGGGGACACGGTGGTCGCCGGCGATGTCATTGCCGAGATCGAAACCGACAAGACGAGCTTCGAGCTCACGGCCCCGGTCGACGGCGTCATATTGGGGACGTTCTTCGCCGAGGGAGCCCTGGTCCCGGTCTTCACGCCCATTTGTGCGATCGGATCGGCGGGCGAAAGCGTAGACGAGTTCTCTCCGGTCCCCAAGGCCGGCCCAGGCGCTGGCGCTGCTCCCTGCGATGGCACCATCGTGCCGAATGACCGGCCAGACGGAGGCCAGGAGCGCGCCGGCGCCGTTACCAAGCGGACGTCGCCGGAGGACGGGCCGGTGGTCCCCGTGACGACAGCAGTGGCACCGGGCGTTGCCGAGGCTTACGTTCTGCGGGCCCCGGCGAGCCCTCGCGCGCGTCGGTTCGGCCGCGAACACGACTTCTACCCTGGTTCCCTGGAGGGGAGCGGCCCTGGGGGCCGGGTGCTGGAGGCGGACTTGCGTCGTGCGTGGCACTCCTCGCCTCGAGCATCAGCTGCCGTTCGAAGAGAACAGGTTGAGATGTCCCTTCCTGAGAAGGACCGGTTGTCGTCCACGAGCGGCACGGCACGAGGGCCCCACACCGACGTCTTGGCCGTCCACTTATCCTCGGTGCGCGAGAAGATTGGCAAGCGATTGAGGGAGTCCCTCGCCTCGACGGTGCAGTACACCCTGCACAGTTCCGCCAACGCCGGCGGCCTCCTGGCCCTGCGCAAGAAGTTGAAAGCCTCCCCGGTCACCGAGGGGGTGAACATCAACGACCTCGTGGTGTTCTGCACTGTCCGGGCCTTGTTGGAGGTGCCCGACCTCAATGCGGAGTTGATTGACGGCGTTGTCCACCGGCATACCCACATCCACATGGGTTTTGCCTGCGACACCCCGCGTGGGCTGGTCGTCCCCGTCGTCCATGACAGCGAGAGCCTTTCCCTTGTGGGCCTGTCCCGCCAGATAAAGGAGCATGCGTCACGAGCAGTGCAGGGTTCGATAACAGTCGATGATCTCAACGGTGGCACTTTCACCGTGAGCAACCTGGGAAGCCTGGGTGTCGAGTCGTTCACACCCCTGCTCAACCCGCCTCAGGTCGCCATCCTGGGTGTTGATGCCATCGGGCTCAAACCAACGCGAAAGCCGGACGGCAACATCGAGTTCATCGACTCGATCGGCCTTTCGCTGACGTTGGACCACCAAGTCGTCGACGGCGCGCCTGGTGCCAGGTTCCTGGCCGTCCTCCGGGACAAGATCGAGCATGCGGAGTTGATATGTACGACCTAATCGTCATCGGTGCCGGTCCCGGTGGTTATGAAGCCGCAGCACACGCTGGCCAGATGGGCAAGAAGGTAGCCCTAGTCGAGGAAGGCAGAGTTGGCGGGGCCTGCCTCAATGTGGGGTGTATACCGGCGAAGGCCTTCCTGCGGTCGTCGCGACTATACCGGGAATGCAGCGAAGCCAAGGCCTTCGGCGTTGAAGTCGGCTCGTGCCGCTTCGACCTACCGGCTGTCGTGGAACGCAAGGACCGCATCGTCGCGACGCTTGTCAAGGGCGTCGACGGGTTGCTCAAGCGTTCGGGTGTCGAGATCTTCAGTGCGCACGGCCGCCTTGTTCGCCCCAACCGCGCCCAGGTAGCCGACGAGGTCCTGGAGGCGTCCAACATCCTGGTCGCGACGGGATCGCGGCCGCTCGTGCCTCCTGTCCCAGGGATCGGCTCTGAGACGGTGATGGACTCGGACTCCGTGTTCGACCTGAGCACAGTGCCGTCGCGGGTCGCCATCATCGGAGGCGGGTATATCGGTCTGGAGTTCGCGACGTTCTTCAGCGAAATTGGCTCCGAGGTGGTCGTGTTCGAAATGCTGCCCCAGATCGCCACCGGGTGCGATGCGGATATCGCAGAGAGGCTCCTGCAGTCCCTCAAGCGCAGCGGAGTGACTTTCAACCTATCATCAAGAGTGCTTGGCGTCGAAAATGGCGCCGTGCATTACGTGGACCGGTCCGGTGAAAAAAGGGCTTACGAGGCGGACCGGATCCTGAACGCGACGGGTCGGGCACCGGTCGTACAGGGCCTTGGCCTGGAGGACGTCGGGGTCGACTTCAGTACAAAAGGGGTACGGATCAGCGACCAGGGCAAGACTAATGTGCCGGGCGTATGGGCCTGCGGCGACGTCACCGGCCGGCAAATGTTGGCCCATGTCGCCACCCGTGAAGCAATCGTCGCGGTGAACACGATGTTCGGCGTTCGGGACCGCATCCGTTATGACGCTATTCCGGCCGTTATCTACACGCATCCAGAAGTTGCCACAGTGGGCCGCACCGAGGAACAGCTGAAGGCAGCCGGTGTCGCTTACAAGAAAGCGATGGTGCCAATGGGCGTCGCCGGGAGGTTCTTGATCGAGAACGAGAAAGGCGCCGGCTTTGTCAAAGTGCTGGCCGGCACCGAGTACGGGGAGATCCTGGGCGTGCACGCGATGGGTGACGCCTCCAGTGAGTTCATCGTGACCGCCGCAGCACTCATAGAAATGGAACTGTCCGCGCACCACGCCGCTGAGATCGTCTTTCCCCACCCGACTGTCTCGGAGGCTCTGCGGGCAGCAGTTCTCCAAGTCTCCTAGGAGCCAAACATGACGAAAGCACTTGCAATCGACCCGGAGGCCGTCTTCGCGAGGGATGTCGTCCACCCCTCGGACATCCCGGTGAACGTGTACGACAAGACGATGGAAGAGGAGCAGTCCCGGTACACGCCTCAGGATTTTCTCAATATATGGCGTGACATGTGCGCTATACGGGAGTTCGAGACTGTCCTGAACGAGCTGAAGCTCAAAGGTACTTACCGCGGGATCACGTACAACCACGCCGGTCCCGCTCACCTGTCGATAGGGCAGGAGGCTGCCGCGGTGGGCATGGCCTTCACGCTCACGCCGGACGACCACATTTTCGGCTCGCACCGCAGTCATGGTGAGATCCTGGCCAAGGCGTTTTCGGCGGTGCGGTGCCTCGATGACGACGAGCTGTTGACTATCATGCGCTCTTACCGCGACGGGGTTGTGCTCGCTCCGGTGGAGAAGCGTTATTCAGGCGCAGTGCCCGGGCTGGCACTGCGCTTCTTCGTCTATGGCGCCTATAGCGAGCTCTTCGCTCGCGAGACAGGCTTCAACCGGGGCCTCGGAGGCTCCATGCACGCCTTCTTTGCACCCTTCGGCATCTATCCCAACAACGCCATCGTTGGCGGGTCCGGGTCGATCGCTCCGGGAGCGGCGCTCTACAAGCGGGTCAACCGCAGGCCCGGGATCGTGGTGGCGAACATCGGTGATGCCTCGTTCGGTTGTGGCCCGGTGTGGGAGGGCATCACTTTCGCCAGTATGGACCAGTACCGCAAGCTCTGGGACCAGGCCCTTGGTGGTGGGCTGCCCATCATATTCAACTGCATGGACAACTTCTATGGGATGGGGGGGCAGCCAAACGGTGAGACGATGAGCTGCCAGCTCATTGCCAGGCTAGGTGCAGGGGTCAACCCGGAGCAGATGCACACCGAGCGGGTCAACGGCTACGACCCGCTGGCCGTTATCGATGCCTTCCGGCGCAAGAAGCAGATCCTGGCCGAAGGCCGCGGCCCGGTGCTCCTTGACACTGTTACCTACCGGTTCAGTGGGCATTCGCCATCGGACGCCTCCAGTTACCGCACCGGTGAGGAGCTCGCCCACTGGCAGGCTGTCGACTCTATCAAGTCCTATCGCCACCGTGCCCTTGAAAGCGGAGTGCTCACCGAGGAGGCTCTGGACGAGGCCGAGCATGGTGCCCAGAAAATGGTTTTCGAGATGTTCTGTATGGCCGCAGACCTGGATGTAAGCCCTCGCCTTCCGCTCAACTCCGAGCTGGTTGGTAGTGTCATGTTCTCCAACGGCCGTGTCGAGCGTTTCGATGACCGCCGTCCCGAAATGACCCTTGAGCCAGCTGATAACCCCAGAGCCAAGCAAATCCGAGGTAAGGTGCGTACCGCTTTTCAGGACGGCCAGCCGGTGCCTAAGATGAAGGTGCTCAACATCCGCGACGCCATCTTCGAAGCCATGTTGCACCGCTTCTCTATTGACCCGACCATGATCGCTTTTGGTGAGGAAAACCGTGACTGGGGCGGTGCTTTCGCGGTGTACCGCGGCCTGACGGAGGCCCTCCCTTACCACCGGCTGTTCAATGCCCCGATCTCAGAAGCAGCGATTGTCGGGGCGGCGGTTGGTTACGGGATGGAGGGTGGCAGGGCGGTCGCCGAGCTGATGTACGCCGATTTCATGGGCCGGGCTGGCGATGAGCTCTTCAACCAGCTGTCAAAGTGGCAGGCGATGTCTGCCGGTGTGCTCACCATGCCTGTTGTGGTGCGGATTTCCGTCGGCGCCAAGTACGGTGCCCAGCATTCCCAGGATTTTTCGGCCCTCACTGCCCATGTCCCTGGTCTCAAAGTCGTCTACCCGGTTACCCCCTATGACGCCAAAGGAATGATGAATGCCGCGCTGGCCGGCACCGACCCGGTTATCTTTTTCGAAAGCCAGAAACTCTACGACATGGGGGAGATGTTCGAGGCCGGCGTCCCCGAGGGTTACTACGAAATTGACCTGGGCGAGCCTTCGGTCAAGCGGTCGGGCGACGACCTGACCATCATCACGCTGGGGCCCGCCCTGTACACGGCGATCGCGGTGGCCGACGAATTAGCGGCTCGTTTTGACGTGAAGGCCGAGGTCGTGGACCTTCGCTCCGTTAACCCCTTGGACTACGACATTTTGGTCGAGTCGGTGCGGAAGACAGGCAAGGTTCTCCTTGTCTCCGAGGCAGTGGAGCGAGGTAACGTCATGCAAACCGTCTCCTCGAACCTCACTCAGTTCTGCTTCGATGACCTGGACGGTCCGCCGATCGTGGTGGGCTCCAGGAACTGGATAACTCCCGCACCGGAACTGGAGGCCATGTTCTTTCCCCAGCCCGCATGGCTCCTCGACGCCATACACGAGCAGGTGCTGCCCCTCAAGGGCCACCAACCCACGACCAACCGCACCACCGGCGAACTGATGCGCAGAGCCAGGTTGGGTGTTTAGGGGCACGGCACCTCGGCCGATGGCTCCGGAGCGCTGGGACTAGACTGTAACACGTGCAATCACGACCGCGGGTTTTTGGTTCGGCCTTCTCGACTACTCAGTCAGGCAAGCAGTACCGGTTAGGGCGTATTTTCGGCCCTGACCACCGGATGGTCGTGCTCCCGGTCGACCACGGCACGATGCTCGGCCGGGTGGAAGGGCTCGAGGACCCCATTGCCGCCGTTGAGCGTTTCTTGAAACTGAGCTGCGACGGGTTCCTTATGAGCCCGGGTGTGGTCGCCCGCACCTCCGGGCTTTTCGCCCGCCGGGACGCCCCGGCGCGCCTTTTGACCCTCAACTCGTACTGGCGTGCCGGCCACAGTGGGACCAGCGTACCCATCGGAGATGTCCACGCCGCCGCTGCGCTGGGCGTCGATGCCGTGAAGGTGATCCTGCCCTGGGGCGTGCCCGCGCTAGAGCGTGCGACGCTGGTGGAGATGGTGGCCTCGGTAGTCGAGGCTGCGGAGCCCTACGGGCTGCCTGTAATGGTCGAGCCTGTCGCATTGGAGATGGAGCGGGGACCGGAAGCGTCGGCCATAGAGGCAGACGGGTGCCGGGTCGCCGTCGAGCTGGGTGCTGACATCCTGAAGGTGGCGTACCCTGGCAGCCCCGCTGCCATGGCGACCTTGTGCTCGGAACTCCGGGTCCCGCTGGTGCTGCTCGGGGGCCCCAGAGGTGGGACGGCCGACCAACTTCTGGCCATGGTTACAGATGCCATTGGGGCGGGAGCCAGCGGCACCGTCATCGGCCGACGGATCTGGCAACAGCCACCCGACGACGCGGCCAGCCTTCTGGAGAAGCTTTACGCCATAGTGCACTCGGCCTAGAGAGGCCCTCCCCCGCCAGCAACGGGCCCAAGGCCGGCAACACTGGCGGCGGCGGCGCGCATGACGATGGCCAACATGGCGCAGCCCGCGTCGGGGTGACCGGTAGCCCGTTCGGGCACCCAGCTCGCTCTTCCCACTTTGGGCACCATAGCGCTGGTCGCCTGTTCGGCCGCCGCTGCGGCTTCCGCGGCCGAGCGAAGGGCTCGGCTGACGTCGTGCCCGGCTTCCCGGGAGCCCCGCAGGCTGGTGCAAATAGCGTCCAGACCGTCGACCAGCGTCCTGTCGCCCACGGACGCTTTCCCCCGCGCCTGGATGCCCCCCATCGCGGCAGTGAAGCACCGCTCCAGTACCTCGACCCCACCATCAGGGCCCCCAGCCAGTGCCTTTGACGCCCGGAGCAGACCGGTTGCCAACAGAGTGCCACTGGTGGATGGAGCGCTCCGGGCGATGGCCGCCCCACAGGTGGAGAGCAACCTGGCCGCGCCCTCCGCACCGTCTGCTCCGACGACCTCCCTCAGGGCCCGGGCCACTTCGGACATCGTGACCCCCATGTCCCCGTCACCGGCGAAGGCGTCCAGCCGGTTCAGCTCGTCCCCGGATTCCTCCAACGCCGTGGCCGCCGCCTTCAATGCCTTGGCCAGGCCCGAGTGTTCAGGGCTCATCGGCCCAGGGCTCATCAGCGCCTCACCACGAACGGGGACTCGCACGGGGCCTCCAGAAGCCTGGCGATCTCCTCGTCCAGCCGCAGGAGCGATACCGAAGCGCCGGCCATCTCCAACGAAGTGGCGTACTCGCCCACCCAGGTCAGGCGCACGGTGATACCTGCAGAGGCCAGGAGAGCGTGGACCGAGCGGAACAGGATGTACAACTCCTCCCTGGGCGTGGCCCCGAGGCTGTTGACGAGCACGGCGACCTCGTCCCCACGCCGGTAGGGAAGGTCCCTCACGATCTGGTTCACCAATTGCTCAGCGATCTGCGCCGCCGTTTCGAGAGGGCCGCGGCGTACTCCCGGTTCGCCGTGTATGCCCATGCCGATCTCCATCTCGCCTGCAGGCAAGCTGAAAGTCGGCTGGCCCGCGGCGGGCACCGTGCAGGGTGAAAGGGCCACGCCCATACTCCTCAGCGCGGCAGCGGCCCGTTCGACGGTGGTGACCACGTCGGGCAAAGGCGCCCCTTCCTCGGCCTTTGCCCCGGCCACCTTGTAAAGGAAGGCGATCCCGGCGATCCCACGGCGGCGGCCCTGCGAACCGGCCGGGGCGGAAGCGACATCGTCCGACGCCACCACAGTGGCCGTCTCGATGCCCTCGGCGAGAGCGAGCTCGGCGGCCAGGTCGAAGTTCATGACGTCGCCCGAGTAGTTGCCATAGAGGTAGAGCACGCCCGCCCCACCGTTGATTGCCTTGGTGGCTTCCACGATCTGCTCGGCGCTGGGAGAAGCGAAGACGTCGCCCACCGCCACGCCATCGGCCAGACCGGTCCCAACGTAACCCATGAACAGGGGGAGGTGCCCCGAGCCTCCGCCGGTAACTATGCCTACCTTGCCCGGTTTTGGGGCATCGGCACGGACGAGGACGCGTCTTGCCGCCGCGCGCAAGCTGCCGGGGTGGGCCAGGAGGGCCCCTTCGAGCATCTCGTCCACGAACGCCCTGGGCCCGTTGATGATCTTCTGCATTGGCATGTGCCCAGGCTAACCGCCGGGTGTGGTCGTGGCCCGGTGGCGAGCCAATCAGGCCCAACCGTGCGAGGCCAGTGCCTGAAGCGTCGCTCGCGCGCCGCGCTCGTGCAACGATGCCAGGGTCTCGACGTAGGTGGTAGTGAACCGCGGGTCGTCGACGAGGTCACCGAAGATGTCCCGGTTTTCCAAGAAGGCCGTTGGGTTGTTCCTCTGTTGCCGGGCGGAGGCCATGAGGCGGTCTTTGAGTTGGTCGACAACGTCGATCGGGGCCCCGTCTTCATCGGTGCCTTCCGCATAGCGGGCCCAGCAGGCGATGACGGCTGCACAATGGCTGATCCTGCCCCCCGCCCTGAGCTGGTACCGGACCACGGGCAGGAGGAACTTGGGGATCAGGTCCGAACTGTTGGAGCAGAGGCGGGCCACTGTGTCGCGGACCTCCGGGTTGGAGAACCGGTCGATCAGTTCGCGGGCGTAGGCGTGAAGGTCTATACCTGGGACCGGCCGTAAAGTCGGCATGGCTTCGTCGGTCATGTAGCCGAGCAGGAACTGTGCGAACAACGGATCCCGTGCCACTTCGTGTACTAGGCGGTAACCGGCCAGGTAGCCGGCGTAGCACAGAGCTTGGTGACTGGCATTTAGGAGCCGTAACTTCATCAGCTCGTAGGGCCCCACGTCAGCGACCAATTGAACGCCGGCGTCCTGCAACGGTGGCCGGCCGGAACTGAAATTGTCTTCGAGGATCCACTGCACGAACGGCTCGCACAAGACCGGCCAGCCGTCTTCGACGCCAAAGCGTTCGGCAACCTCGGTGCGGTCGCGGTCAGTCGTGGCTGGGGTGATGCGGTCGACCATCGAGTTCGGGAAATGGACGGTAGTCCGGAGCCAGCTGGCCAGTTCGGGGCTCACCAAGTCGGCAAAGGAGGCGAAGGCCTCGCGCGCTACGTCCCCGTTGCCCTGGACGTTGTCGCAGGACACGACCGTGAAGGGCGGTATACCCGCTTGGCGTCGCCGTTCAAGAGCCCGCGTTACGAAACCGAACACCGTGCTCGGGGGGGAGCCTGGGCGCAGGTCGGCAGTCACGCCGGCAATGGCGGGGTCGAACTTGCCCGTGACACGGTGAATGCCGTAGCCGCCTTCGGTGATGGTGAGCGAGACGACCCTGGTCTCAGGTGAGCACAGCCTGTCCAGGGCAGCGGCGGGGTCGTCGGGGGCAAAGACGTGCTCGATGACAGAGCCGATCACCCGTGGTTCCCAGGTGCCGTCGGAGTGTTTCAAGACCAGGGTGTAGAGACCGTCCTGAGCCTTCAGGACCTCGTTCATGCGCCGGTCGGCGGGAAGTAGCCCGACGCCGCAGATACCCCAGTCAGAAGCTTTGCCGTCGTTCATCAAAGTGTCCAGGTACATGGCCTCGTGGGCACGGTGGAACCCGCCCACGCCGAAATGGACGATCCCAGTAGTTACTGCATTGCGGTCATAACCGGGGATGGCGACGTCCTTGCTGAGTTCCCGTAATGTCGTGCCGCTGAGGGCGGTCATGATAGTTCTCCCTTCCCGGGGCACCGCAGCGCCTCGATGATGCGATGGAACTCGCCCCGGCGGTTCAGGAAGTGTTCGCCGGCGGCAGCTGTTGGTTCAGCGACGGGGCGGGCTACCGGCGCCAGAGGTCCCTGGATGTCGGCGGTGCTGACCATCCCGGCGACGGCGGCGCCCAGGAGTGCCGCTCCTCGTCCAGAGGCAGCAGGGACGTCGACTGCGTGAAGCGGCAGCTCGAGGACGTCGGCGAGCATTTGTCGCCAAGCGTCCGACGTGGAACCGCCGCCAGCCAACCGTAGATGGTCAGCAGCGTCAGACCCGGGAAGGGCGTCGAAGGCGTCGCGGATGGCGAAGGCGACTCCTTCCAGTGCCGCATACAGCAGAGTGCTGCGTTGGTGGCCAAGTCCGAGGCCAGTCCAGGCGCCTCGCATAGTCGGGTCAAGATAGGGCGTTCGCTCCCCGACAAGGTGAGGCAGGAACAGTGGGGCACCGGGCTCGGGTGCTCGCTCGGCCGCCGCGTACAGCTCCTCCCAGCTTGCGTTCAGGATGCTCCGTGCCCAATTGAGGGCGAGACCAGCATTAACCGTGGCGGCCATTGCGTACCAGCCGGTGTCCAACGCGGTGCGGTAGAGGTGGATGCCGGCGTCAGGTGCGGCGTCCGAGAGGACGCAGGGGGTGACTAGCTGCGCACCGGTGCCGATCGTCAGCTGGAGTTCCCCTGTCCGTACAAGACCACTGCCCAACATGGCGGCGGCGGTGTCCGCGGCACCGGCCGCGATCGGTGTACCGCCGTCGAGGCCCAGGTGGGCGGCCGCAGTGCCCGTGAGCTGACCTGCGAGGTGGGCTCCCGAAGGTAGTAGGGGCGCGAACAGCTCGGCCCGCAGCCCAAGCTGGGCGATGGTCGCGGTGTCCCAGCAGTCGCCGGGCACGTTGTACAGAAGGGTGGCCGAGGCATCGCTCGGTTCGGCGAACGCCTGACTGCACAGCCGCTGGCGTAGCCAATCCTTGGGCTGCAGGGCCCATCTTGCGCGGTCGTAGATGTCTCGCTCGTGCTCCGCCACCCAGAGCAACAACGGGCCGGTCATCCCGGGGGTGAGCGGGTTGGCCAGCCGTTTCAGCGCCGCCGGCCCCAGGCGCCGGTACGCGCTGAGCTGAGCCGAGGCTCGCCCGTCTGCCCATAACAGAGCTGGCCGCAGGGCCTCTCCGTCGACCGAGGTCATCACCAGGCCGTGCATCTGCCCCGAGAGACCGATGGCGACTGGCTTTGCGCCCACGCGTGCGACGCCTTGGCGGACCGCGGCGCCGACTGCCTCCCACCAGTCGCCCGGGTCGGACTCGGCCCAGCCAGGCTGCACCGCCACTACGGGGTACCCGGCCGAGGCCACGGACAGCACCTGGCCTGCAGCGTCGGTTATGACCGCTTTGACCGAGCTCGTCCCGAGGTCGATGCCGAGAGCGGTTTGTGGGCCATGGCCAGGCACTCCGCTCGTGGAGGTCACGTCGCCCCCGATCAGAACTCGAAGACGATCTTGTGCACCGTGCGGTCGGTCTGCAAAGCGCACAAAGCGTCGGCGTAGTCGTCGAGAGCGAACCGGTGGGTGATCAACCCGTCTGTCCGGGCGCGTCCGGTACGCAAAGCCTCGATCGCAGAGGGGAACGAGTTGATCTCTGCAAAGGATCCCTTGATCGTGATCTCGCGACGGAACACGTCGTAGGGATGCACCTTGACCACGTCGTCGGGATCGGTGACCCCGTAGAACATGACCGTGCCGCCGTTGCGGGCCAACGGGACGCACTGTTCAGACACTACGGCCGCCCCAGTGGCGTCGATGACGATGTCGAAGCCGCCTCCCGATTGCTCTCTGAGGCGCTTGACATCGCCGGGCAGGTCGGCGCGGTCCATCAGGAACACCCTGTCAATGCCGAGCGCTTTTGCGCGCTCGAGCTTGAACCCTGAAGAAGCCGCGACGGTCACGCTGGAGGTGCCGCCGTGTGCGAGGAACTGCGACAGCAGCAGGCCAGTCGGGCCCGCCCCGAAGACCAAGGCACTGCTGCCGGGACGAGCCTGGAGGGTTTCCAGGCCGTGCATGGCGCACGAGGCCGGTTCTGTGAACACGGCTGTGTCGAGGTCCATCCCATCGACGGAGAAGACCAGTTCAGCTGGGACGCTGACGAACTCGGCGAACGAACCGGGCCAGTTGGTACCCATACCCTTGAGGTTCACGCACAACAGAGGCCGGCCGGCGCGGCAGTACTCACAATGGCGGCAGTTGACGTTGGGGTTGACCGAGACGTACTCGCCGACCCGGAAACCGTCTACCCCGTCGCCGAGGGCGTCGATGGGCCCGACGAGCTCGTGGCCCGGTATGAGCGGGAACTCGGCGAAAAACTTGCCTTCGTGAATATGGAGGTCGGTACCGCAGATCCCCGTCTTGGAGACGCGGACACGTACCTCGCCTGCCTTGACGCCGGGCGTGGGGACCTCTTTGACTGTGAAGTGGCGAGGTGCGTCATAAACGACGGCTTTCATGGGGATCTCCTTGTCGTGCAGTTGTAGTCGTTTTGGTCCCAGCCATCGGGGCCCGGGCAAGCGATCATGTGGGAGTGCCGTGCGTCGGCCGCGCCTCGTGATGGGCCGCCGGGCGGGGACCTGGCAAGTGCTGCGGGACGAGCTCGAGCTCCGGCTGGGGGAACTCGGCGACATCGCCGTGGGCCCCGGCCGCCAGTGCGGCGAGCAGCGCCGCGCCACGAGTCCCGGCCTCCTTCACGACCGGGTACGAAAGCGCCGGGAACACTTCGGACTTGAGCTTCATCAGCAGGGGGTTGCGCGACCAACCTCCGCTCATCCGAACTTCGGCAACAGGGCCGCCGAGACCCTCGAGCGCGTCGAGGAGCTGTCGCGACACGGTGACGGCGGAGGCAATGGCCGCCCACCAGGCCCGTTCGGGTGCGACGTAGGTCTTACCGCCGGTAGGCGGGCGCATCGGCGGCAGGCCGCCGGGGCCCATCCTCACGGAGGCCTGGGGCAGGCCGAGGGCGAGCGCCGGTGCATCGAGGTCGGTGAGCCCGTGCCGGTTTGTCACGCCGAACTGCTCGAGCACCTGGATAAGGTCCAGCCCGAACGGGAAACCGCCCATCAGGGCGTAGTGCCCCGGAAGAACGTGCCAACCGACCATGATCCCAAGAGGGAGCCCTGCCGCCAGGTCCGGGGCTGGTGTCACCGGGACCGCTCGCACGAGCGCCTCGGCCGTCCCGCAGTCGTCCATCACCTGGCTCTGCTGCAATGCGCCAATCCCTAATGCCGCGCAAAGGTGGTCATGGCCGGCGACCGTGAGGACCGTCCCTTCGAGGCGCTCGAGCCCGGGCGGCAGGTCATGGGCACGGCCGAACGGGGCCCCGGCCGAGCGCAGCGGGGGGAAGATGGTGGGTGGTACGCCCGCCCAGTCGAGCGCTTCGGCCCACCATTCTCGGTTGGCAATTGACAGGGCCCCGGTTCGTGAGGCGAGCGAAGCCTCGGCTGCAAGCTCCCCACCCAAACAGGTGACTACCCAATCGGCCACAGACAGGACGGAAACGGCGCAACGGGCATCGGGCACGTTCCGCGCGAGCCAGCGCATTGTAGCGATCGTGGGGACCTGCGAAGTACCGAGCCCGGTGACCCGGCCGAAGCGGTCGGCGCCGAACTCCGACTTGAGATCGGCAAAATCGTCGGCGCCGCGCACGTCGTACCAGGCGACGGCGGGGCCGACCGGCTCGCCCGCAGGGTCTAAGAGCACTGCGGTCTCGGCCATGCTCGTGACGCCGACGCCGGCGACCTCACCGGGCGGCGCCTTTTCGAGCACCTCCGCGATGGCGGCAACGGCGCCGGCAAAGAGGTCGTCGGGGCGAACATGGCCGCCGGTCGGCTCGTGTTGCCAAGTCGTGGGCACGGACGCGTGCGCCAGTTCAGTGCCCCCGAGGTCGACGACCCCCGCCTTGGTGCGTGTTGTGCCGACGTCGATCCCAACGAAGAGGGCCCCCTCTTTGCTCATCGTGAACGGCCGCTGCGAACGGCCTCCGTCCACGGGCGGGCGCGGCCCTCCATCATGGCTATTGACTGCTCGAGGCGGTCACGTGCCGTCGTGGCCAGGAAGTGCTTGCGGTCCTCGCCGGCCATGGCCACGGCCTCCTTCCAGTACACGCGCCCGGCGATGAAACCCGACGCCCCGCCCTCGTCGCAGGAGGTCCTCACGGCTTCCAGGAAGGCGTCGAGAGGCATGCCAGCGGAGAGCACCGCCCAAGGCACGGTGACTGCCTCGGCTACCGCCCGGCAACCCACCGCGTCGCTCGGGTACTCCAGCTTCAGCAGGTCGGGGCCGGTCTCGGTGAGGATCCGGGCCGATTCGACGATAACGTCGGCCCGTCGTCGCTCGTCCAACGGCTCTTCTCCGGGGAGCGAGTAGAGCAAGGTCTCTATGACCGAGGGCACGCCCGCCGCGGAGCAGTCCTCGACCACGGCCCTCACCACGTCGACCAGCTCGGCGACGAGGTCGGGCTCGCCTGGTCCCTGTACCCGGTCCGGGCGCATCTGGACGAGGAGCTTGACCGCGTCCCCTCCTATGTCCTTCACCCACTTCGCCGTCTGCGTGGGGTCGCGTCGCGCCCTCGGCTCGCCGTTCCAGGTGTCTCGTTCGGCCGGTTCGACGGCGACGAGCGTGGCGCACCCAGGCGCCATCGCCCCCGCTTGCTTCACAGCGGGGACGCCGAATTCCGGGTCGAGCAGGACTGCGCTGGCAGCCGGGCTCAGGGCCCCGGTCACGTCCGCCTTGAACGAGCGCAGTTCCTCCGGGCCCGTCGGGCGGTCGACAGCAGCCAGCATCCTGCGCAAGGTGTTGCGCTGGTCCATGGCGACGATCGCCAGCGTGCCGTCGGGCCTGGCAATCGGCCCCAGCCCGGCGCGCGGGCTCTTGTTTGTTGACGTAGCGCCAGACATTTTCGCGCTCATCACCTCTTTGCTCAGGTCATCTCTTTGATCACGCACTGACATTCCCCGACGTTGCGGTAAGTGGCCTCGAGGCACGCGCCTTGCCCCTTGTTGGCACAGCGCCTCTTGTTGGCACAGCCGCGCCCTGCGCCGTCGGCGGCGGGATCTCGCCCGAGCCGCGTACGACGAACGTTGTGGGCAAGACGACGTGGCGCGGCGGCGAGTCGTCGCCCCGGATCCGTTGCAGGAGGAGGTCCATGGCGGTCTTTCCCATCAGGGCGGGGTCCTGGCGGGCGACGGTGACCGCCGGTGTGAGAAAGCCGGCCATGGGGAAGTCGTCAAAACCCACGAAAGCAACATCGGTCCGGGCTGTTCCGTGCAGCTCGCTCACGACATCGAGGGATGCCACAGCGTTCGCCGACAGCACGGCAGTCGCGGGGTCACTCAGCCCGAGCACGGTCGTCAGGAACGGCGGATGATCGCGAACGAAGCGCGCGTGAGAAACAACGAGGTCCCCGTCGTATGCAACGCCGGCGTCGGCCAACGCGGCCCGGTAACCGTCGAGCCGCCACCGCAGCGGCAAGCGGTCGAGGGCGGTCCCTACGAAGGCTATGCGCCGATGACCGTGCGAGATCAGATGGGCGGTCGCGCGGCGGGCGGTGTCGGTGTTGTCGACCAGTACCGTGTCGGCTTTCACGCGGCTGGGCGGACGGTCGACAAAGACGACGGGAACGCCTCCGGCACCGATCGCGAGATGTTCGGTGCCGTAGTCGAGGTGGCTGGGCCTGGCGATGAGACCGCAGACGGAGCGGTGGAGAAGGCCGAGGATGACCGCACGTTCCTGGCCGGCCGATTCGCCTGCGCTGGCGACGATGAGGAACAGGCCCGCCTCGCGCGCCGCCTCCTCGACGGCTTCGGTCAGGGACGCAAAGAAAGGGTCACCGATCCTTTCGACGACGAGGCCGACCGCCTCGTCGCGCCCTGTCCTCAGCGACCTCGCCAGCGGGTTGGGCCGGTAGCCCAGCTCGAAGATTGCCTCCCGCACTCGCATGGCTGTTCTTGGGCTCACCGTGGGCTCGTCGTTGACGACGCGTGAGACCGTCTTTATGCTCACGCCCGCCAGGGACGCCACGTCCGACAGAGTCGGTGCCTCGGTCACGGTGCGGCCCCAGGAGCCGAAGTTGCGATCACCATCCGGGCCCTCCCGCCGTGGTGGGGGCGGCCACGGCGGCTCGCAACCCGAGGCCGGCGAGGGCACGTTCCACCTGGTCCTCGGTTGCGATGGTACCGTCCACGACCAGGTGCGGCACCCTGGGCGGCGCGTCGGTAACCAGCTGCTCAACCGCTCCGGGATCTTCGAGCTTGAGGCGGTCACGGGCCGCCCCCCGGGCGCGGAGCCGTTCGAGGACAACTGACCTCGGGCACTCCAGGAAGACCAGGGCGACGCTCGCGGGACCGGCGCCGGCGACTGGGGCCGGGGCCCGGCCGGTGAGCCTCGCGACCAAGTCGCGCCATGCAGACGGGCCCGCCAGCTCCCGGGTGAACGGCGCCGCAACGACAACGCCTCGACCGATAGCCACGTTGGCTCTGGCCGCGTCCAGGAGCGACGCGTAGCGCGCTTCGCGCAGCTCTTGCCCAGGACCTGCTTCGTCGAAGGCGTGCTCGGCCCTGCCGAGCAGGGACAGCGCCGCCGCGCTGAGCGGCCCGGTCACCTGGTCGAGGTCGAACAAGGCGTACCGCAGGCGGCGGGCAAGTGCTGTCGCGAACGTCGTCTTGCCGCATGCCGCAGGTCCGGCCACGACGATCGGCGTAGGCCCACCAGGTCCCGGTTCACCTCCCATGCAACGTTCCCTCCCGAAATTCGTAACCAGGCCAGTACGGCCGCCTTGACAAGCTGAGCCTCACCTGTTAGTAAAATAGCCACCGACAACGTTGTCAAGTCTGGCAAAGGGGGCGCGGTGAGCGAGCTTCGGGCAAATGCGCCTGTTGCAGGAGACAGAGTGCCGGTCATCGCCGTGAGGGGCATAACGAAGCACTTCGGCAGCGTTCAGGCCTTGCGGGGCGTCGACCTGGATGTCCACCAGGGAGAAGTCGTCGGCCTGATCGGCGACAACGGTGCCGGCAAGTCGACTCTGGTGAACATCCTCTCGGGATCGTTGCAGCCGCACAGTGGCACGATCATGATCGACGGCAAGCCGGTGAGTTTCGCCTCCTCCCTGGAGGCCCGCCGCCAGGGCATCGAAACCGTCTACCAGGATCTATCGTTGGCGCCCGACCTGAGCGTGTGGCAGAACATCTTCCTCGGCCGCGAGGAGCTGGCCAAAGGACCGTTGCGGTTTGCGGGTTGGCTAGACCGTCGCGCCATGGTGCGGGGCGCAGAGACCGACCTGGAGCGGACCCGTATACGCATCGGTTCCGTGAGTTCCCTGGCCGGGCGGCTTTCGGGTGGCCAGCGCCAGGCCATCGCGGTGGGGCGGGCGGTCGCGTGGGGCTCGCGGGTCCTGCTCATGGACGAGCCCACCGCCGCCCTCGGCGTGGAGCAGCAGGAGAAGGTGGGAGAACTGGTCCGTTCGGTGGCGTCCCAGGGCGTGCCCGTCCTCCTCATCACCCACAACCTGCCCCAGGTGCACCGGCTCGCCGACCGGGTTGTAGTGCTCTACCACGGGCGCGCCGTTGTGGACCTGCGCTGTTCGGAGGCCTCGGTGGACGACATGGTCAGTTGGATCACCGGTGCCGCGCTGGGAGAGCACCATGCGAGTTAGCAGCAAGCGGGACCGGGCAGCAAGGAGGACTTCGTGAACGTCAGGTTGCCTCCGGCATTGACGTCTTCGGGAGCGCAGCCTGTGCGCGCCGGGCCGGACGGAGAAGAAACTCAGCGGTCAGCGCTGCTCAGCGCGGTGGACCGCTTTGGCAACTACTGGATGCTGGGAGTGTTCGTGCTCATGCTCCTGGCATTCGGGCTTGCCTCGCCTCGCCACGACCTGTTCACCCGGGCCAGCTGGCTCAACATTTCCCAGTACGCAGTCGAGTTCTTGTTGCTCGCCATAGGCCAGACCTTCGTGATCATCACCGGCGGTATCGATCTTTCCGACGGCGCTGTGCTCGGCTTCACCGGCATGGTCTCGGGCGTGGTCATGCAGGGCCTTCTCAATAGCCACGCGAACACCACCCTCACCACCGTTGCCGGTTTCGCCACCGCCATCTTGTTGGGTGCTGCTATCGGCTTCCTCAACGGCTATCTCATCACCCGGCTCAGGCTTCCCCCCTTCGTCGTCACCCTGGGCAGCCTCACTGCATTTGGGGCGGGCGCCACTCCGTTGATCAACGGCGGCAACGAGGTCATAAACCTTCCCTCCCAAATCGGCACCATCGGCCAGACCCTGATCGCCGGTTGGGTCTATGTCACGGTCCTGGTAGCCGCGGTGGCTTGTGTGGTCATGGGCCTGGTCCTGCACCGCACACGCTTCGGGCTACGGACCTACGCCATTGGCAGCAACGTGACCGGCGCACGGCGCGCCGGGATCCGGGTCGACAACCACCTGGTGCGCGTCTACACGATGTCCGGGTTGCTGGCCGGCGTGGCCGGGATGATGGTGATGTGCAACTTCACCGACGCTTCACCCTTGGCCGGCCAGAACGACGAGCTGAACGCCATTGCCGCTGTTGTCATCGGGGGCGCCAGCCTCTTCGGCGGACGGGGCCACATGCTCGGCACCGTGGTGGGCACTTTCATCATCGCCCTGCTGGTCACCGGCCTCGTGCTGCTGAACGTCAGCGGTAGCTGGCAGCAAGTGGCCACCGGCATCATCCTGGTCGGTGCCGTGGCCGTCGACCAGGTGCGGCTCCGCCTAGCGGAGCGCTGAGCCACGGCACATCTCGTACCCGCAAATCTCACCCAAGAGAAAACCAAAAACAGAAAGAGGGAGGATATATGACCAATAGACGCTGGCCAAAAGGAGCACGCGCTCATGCCGCCGTTGGGCTAGCGACGCTCGGGCTTCTGTCCAGCACGCTGTTCGCTGTAACGACGACGACAGCGCCGGCTGCCAGTGCCGCCGGCAAGTACACGATCACACTGATCCCCGGTCTTACCACGGACCCCTTCTACATTACAATGCATTACGGGGCGATCCAGGAGGCCCAGAAGCTCGGTGTGAACCTCAATTGGGCCGGTGCCACCACTTGGAGCCTCGAGTTGCAAGTCCCGGTGGTGAAGTCGGTGCTGGCAAGCAAGCCCAACGCCTTGCTCATCGCCCCGACGGACGACGTTGCCCTGTTCAACCCGATCGACCAGTTCGTGAAGGCCGGGATCCCGGTCATCGCGGTGGACACAACCCTGAAGGACACCTCGATACTGACCTCGGCTATCAGCTCGGACAACTACCAGGGCGGCGAGGCAGCGGCTGACACCATTGCCAAGCTGGCCGGGGACAAAGGAGATGTGGCAGTTATCAACGTCGAGAAGGGCGTTTCCACCACCGACCTGCGCCAGGCCGGCTTCCTGGCCGAGATGAAGAAGTACACCAACATGAAGGTTGTCGCCGCTGTCTACGACCAGGACAATCCGACCACGGCAGAGACTCAGGCGAGGAGCATTATCCTTGCCCATCCAGGCCTGGTGGGGATCTTCGGCACCAACCTGTACTCGGCCGAGGGCGCAGCCAAGGGCGTTGACGCCGCCGGGATGAAAGGCAAGGTCTACGTGGCCGGCTACGACGCCGAACCAGCCGAAGTCCAGCTGCTCAAGCAGGGTGTCATCAACGTACTGATTATCCAGAACCCCGCCATGGAAGGATCCTTGGGCGTCCAGTACGCCTACGACGCCCTGACGGGGAACAAGGCTGCCATCAAGAAGTCGGTTTTCCTGCCGAACGTGGTGGCTACGACCGCCAACGCAAACAACCCTAGCGTCAGCCAGTACTTCTACAAGACCTCCGCCTAAGGGGCTAAGTACCGCTTAGCGAAGTTACGGGTTACCACCTGGCACGCCCGGCTGGACCATGCCGGATCCCCTGGCTCTCCGGCCGGGCGTGCGCAGCTCAGGACCTCGAGCGAACTCTGTGGCGATGCCAAAATGCAAAATCGGCCTACCTTGCGAGATGTCTCGCAGCTGTCTTGCCTATCCATCAAAACTGTGTCGCGCGTCATAAACGCTGAGCCCGGCGTGGCGCCGGGCACTGCTGCCAGGGTGCGCAAGGCGATCGCGCAACTCGGTTACCAGCCCAACCTCTTGGCCAGGTCGCTCCGGGTGGGCAGGGACAATGCCATCGGGCTGATCGTCGGCAGCATCAACGACCCCTTCTTCGCTGAAGTGACCGCGGCGGTGGAAGAAACCGTTCAGAAGCGGGGGTGCTTCGTCCTCATAGCCTCTTCCGGTGAGTCTGCTGACCGGGAACACCAGTTGGTGTCGGGGTTGCTGCACCGACAGGTGAGCGGGATCATCGTCGTCCCCAGCGCCCAGGACCAGAGCTACGTGGAAGGCCGCCTGGGGGGCGTGCCCATCGTCTTCGTCGACCGTCCCCCGTCGGGCATGGAGGCGGACACAGTGATCGTCGACAACAAAGACGGAGCCCGGACCGGGACGAGCCACCTGATCGCCCACGGGCACACCTCGATCGCATTTGTGGGCGGCCCGCTCGGCTCCTACACCGCCTGCATGCGCCAGGCCGGCTTCGAGCTCGCGCTGGAACAAGCGGGCGCCGAACCTCGTCCCGACCTGGTCCGCAACGCAACCATGACCGTGGAAGACGCCGAGAAGGAGGTGGCGGTCCTGCTCGGTCTGAGCGATCCCCCCACTGCCATCTTCGCAGGGAACACACGAGCTGCGTTGGGCGTTGTCAAGGCTTTGCACGCCCTTGGGCGCACCGATGTGGCGATGGTGTCCTTCGACGACTTCCAGACGGCTGAGGCGTTGGTCCCGGCCGTGACGGTCATCCGCCAGGACGCCTCAGCAATAGGCCACAACGCGGGTGAGCTGCTGTTTCAACGCCTGGACGGGGATAGCCGCCCTCCGAGGTGCGTTTCGGTCCCGACCACCTTGGTCCAGCGTGGGTCGGGGGAGCTGCCTTTCCACCGCCGGGAAGCCTGAACTACGACTAGGGTTTGTTGTTGACGACGACAAACGCGGAGGAACTGATGGCTGATCTCTTTGTCCCCAAGCGGGAGGACCACTTCAGCTTCGGGTTGTGGACGGTGGGCTGGCAGGGCCGGGACCCCTTCGGCGAAGCCACCAGGGCACCCCTGGATCCCGTACTCACCCTGCACCGGCTGGCCGAGATCGGGGCCTGGGGGGTGACGTTCCACGACGACGACCTGATCCCGTTCGGTTCGGGGGACAGCGCCCGGGAGGCGGCCATCAAGCGCTTCCGGGCCGGACTTGACGAGACCGGCATGGTCGTGGAGATGATGACCACCAACCTGTTCACCCACCCGGTGTTCAAGGAGGGGGCGTTCACGGCCAATGACCGAAGCGTGCGGCGCTTCGCGCTCCGCAAGACGCTGCGCAACATCGACCTGGCAGCCGAGCTCGGTGCCCAGACATACGTCGCCTGGGGCGGCCGGGAGGGAGCTGAGACGGACGCCGCCAAAGATGTACGCGCCGCACTTGACCGCATGAAGGAAGCGGTGGATACGCTGTGCGCCTACGTGCTCGACCGTGGCTACGCGATGCGGTTTGCCATCGAACCGAAACCGAACGAACCTCGCGGCGACATCCTGCTGCCGACGATAGGGCACGCCCTTGCCTTCATCAACGAACTGGAGCACCCGGAGATGGTGGGGCTCAACCCCGAGGTCGGCCACGAGACCATGGCGGGCATGAACGTCATGCACGGCTACGCCCAGGCGCTGTGGTCCAAGAAGCTGTTCCATATCGACCTGAACGGCCAGCACGGGCTCAAGTACGACCAGGATCTGCGTTTCGGGGCCGCGGATGTGAAGAGCGCCTTCTTCCTGGTCGACCTCCTCGAAGCCGCGGGGTACGACGGCCCCAAGCACTTCGACTTCAAACCGCTGCGGTCCGAGGACGCGCAAGGCGTGTGGGTATCTGCGGCCGCCTGCATGCGGACCTATTTGATCCTGCAGGCCAAAGCGCGGGCATGGCGGGCCGACCCCGCGGTACGAGCGGCCATGGCCGCAGCCGGTGTCCCGGACCTGTCCCGGCCGACGTTGGCACCCGGGGAGACCTTCGCTGAACTGCTGAAGGACCGCAGCGCCTACGAAGACTTCGACACCGTCGCCGCCGGCGATCGTCCGACCAACGTCGAACGGCTTGACCAGTTAGCCCTGGAGCACATCTTCGGCGTGCGATGACGTGGCGCAGGGGTGGTGGCGGAGCTTCAGGGCCCCGTCGCCGCCCCTGTCATCGGGTCGGCCAGGAACTCTGAAAAAGCGAGTTCCGCCGCGCCGAGGAGGACCGAATCAGTCCCCAGCCCGGCTACCACAACTGCCGTGTCGGCACCCGACTGGGGGAGTGCCTGACGGCATAACTCGTCCATGACGACCGCCTCGGCAGCCAGGAAGACACCCCGGAGCGCTCCTCCGAAGACGACAAGGTCTGGGTTGAAGATATTGACCAGGGTGGCCGTACCCAGGCCGATCCACCGGCCCGTCTCGCGAATGGCTTCTGAAGCCTTCCGGTCCCCAGCCCGGGCGTCGGCGAGCACAGCAGCCAGGGCACCCCGGGCGTCCTTGGACCGTCGCCCGGCCCGTCGCAGTACCGCTGCCGCCCCGATTTCGCTTTCCCAGCAGCCGCTGGCCCCGCACCGGCAGCTGTGGCCGTGCTGGCTGACCTTCATATGCCCCACTTCGCCTGCATACCCCGAACGCCCAGCCAGCAGGTTCCCCTCGACGATGACGCCCGCGCCCACGCCCGCGTTCCCCGAGATGTAGATGACATGCCGGAAGCCGACAGCCGCTCCCCGAGCACATTCGGCCAGCGCCCCGAGGTCCGCTTCGTTGGCTAACCGTACGCCCGGTTGGCCGGGAAGGTGGCTCGAAACGAGGGAGCCGAAGGGGACGTCGTGCCAGGCCAGGTTGGGCGCCAGGTGCACGAAGCCGTCGCTGCGCCGCACGATGCCGGGCACAGCCACGGCCGTGCCCACCAGACGGGAACCTGCCGGCGCCCGGGTTGTGAGCGCGTTGGCCAAGTTGCCGATGATGGCCGCGGCCGCCGCGGGAGCCAGGTGGCAGCGCCAATTGCGGGGCTGGAAGAGGCGGTCCAGGACTTGGGCTCCGGGGCCCACCCGGGCGACGACGATGGCTTCGGGGGCGAGTTCAACAGCAAGTACCCAGACGCGCTCATTGTCCAGGCTCACAACCAGCGAAGGGCGACCGGTGCGGGACCGGGACAGCGGCGCGCTCTCCCGCACCAGCCCGACGGACGCCAAAGCTCCGACGAGGTCACCGACCGTGCTCCGATTGAGCCCGGTCCGAGCCGTCAGTTCGGAGCGGGTGAGCGGACCGCTCAAGTGCAGATGGTGCACAAGGGCGGCGAGGTTGTTGCGCCGCAGGTCCTGCTTCACTGCCGGGCTCTTCTGCGGTCGAGGACTTGGCGGCTGTTGTTCCGGGGAGTGTGCCAACCTGACCGGAAGACTACTGTTCAGAATGAGCCCGTCGCTGGGATGGGTTATTCCGCGCCGGGGGCCCGGCGCGCACATGTGGCTTGCCTCAGCCCTTCACCGCGCCCGTGAGGCTGCCAACAATGCGGCGCTCGGCAAGGACGAAGAACGCGAGCGCCGGCACCATGGATAATGCCGCGAAGGCCAGGATGGCAGCGGTGTTCTGTGAGTAAGTGCTCTGAAAGCTTGCAGTGCCGAGGGGGAGGGTGTAGTGGACCGGCTCGTTGAAGACCAGCAGTGGCAGCAAGTAGGCGTTCCAGCTGGTGATGAACGTAAGTATCGAGACGGTGGTCAAGGCAGGCATTGAGAGCGGGATCAGCACCGTGCGGAAGAACCTGAGCCGGCTGGCCCCATCGACCACAGCGGCGTCCTCGAGCTCGCCTGGGACGGCTCGCAGGAAGGGCCGCAGGATGAAGATAGTGTACGGGAGCGAAAATGCAGCCTCGGGCAGTGCGACCCCCATCAGGTTCTCCAACAACCCCAGGTCTTTCAACCAGAGGTACAGCGGCAGGGCGGCGACCCCGGCGGGGAACAGCAGCCCGACCATGAACAACGCGAAAAGAGCGTCCCGCCCTTTGAAGGAGTACCGAGCCAGCGCAAAGGCAGCCAGAGAACCGGTAGTCGCAGTCAGTGCCGTGGCGACTACCGCGATGAACAGGCTGTTGCCCACGTAATGCCAGAACATGCTGGAAGAAAGGATGCTGCTGTAATTGGTGAACACCCACGGTCTTGGCCAAGCCACTGGCGAGGTGTTTATCTGGGCCGGTGTCCTGAACCCGCTGACGACCACATACAGGATCGGCACCAGGGTTATACCGCCAACGACGATAGCGGCCATGTAACTGAAGGGTGTCCCGAGGGACCAGCGCGGGTGCTTAGGGACCGGCACCGCTCTGGGAGCGGGCGCTTGGATGGTTACGGCCATGTCGTCACCCCACCATCGAGGTCAGTGCGCCGGCGGTGTCGCGCCGCAGTGCGAAACGCTGGTAGATCAGTGCGAACATGAAGCAGAGTATGAACAGGATGACAGCAGCAGCACTGCCGTAACCGAATTCGGTGCTCTGGAACCCGTTGTATATGAGGTATGTGACCATCGTGGTCGACGCGTTCGCCGGGCCCCCATAAGTCATGATCCACACCAAGTCGAACAACTGGAGCGACCCGATCACCGCCAGGAAGACCCAGATACGGATGGTCGGGCCCAGTAGAGGGATCGTGACATGGCGGGCGGACTGGGTCGCGGTGGCCCCGTCGAGGGCCGCCGCTTCCTTGAGCTCGAGCGGCACCCCCTGAAGGCCGGCAAGGAAGAGGATTATCCCGAACCCGATGTACTTCCAGGTGATCACCACGAAGAGGGTGTAAAGGACGAGGTGGATGTTGGCCAACCACGTCTGGATCAACCCGCCGAGCCCGATGTCTTTCATCAGTACGTCAATGAAGCCGCCTGGTTGGAGCATTAGGGACCAGATGACAGCTGTCGTGGCTTCCGAAACGACATAGGGCGCGAAGGTTACCAGTCGGAAGATCCGCTGGCCCCGCAGCCGGCGGTTGAGCAGCATCGCCGTCCCCAGGCTCAGCGGTAGCTGGAAGACGATCGAAAGGGCGGCGAAGATGAAGTTGTGCAGGATGGCCCCACGGAAGACCGGGTCGTCCAGGGCGACCCGGTAGTTGTGCAGCCCGATGAAGTCGCTCAGGGGGCCGTAGCCGCTCCAGTTGTAAAGGCTGTAACGGACCGCGACAACGATGGGGACGAGTACGAAGCAGGTGAACAGCAACAGAGCCGGGCCAATCAATAGCGTCAGCTCGAATGTCCTACGGAGGTTGCGCGGACGGCGGACCGGCCGCACCACTGCGGTGCGGCCGGTTGGCGTACTTCCGTCTGTGCGTGAGCTAGTTGCCAGACTCCCAGTGACGGTTATCTGGTTGCTCGCCATGCGGGTTATGCAGTTTTGGCAGCTTGCGCTACGGCTTGGATGATGGACTGAGGCGTGCCTGCGCCGGCGAAGAAGTTCGCGATCGCGGAGTCGATCGCATTACCGACGTTCACCGGGAAGGCGACGTCGAAGTAGGTCTGGAGGTAGGCGGCGTTCTTGTAGAAAGAGATCGCATCCTTTGCGGCGGGGACCTTCACAGCAGATGCAGCTGCGGCGTTGACGGGCAGGCCAACGTTCGCTCCTGCGATCTGGATCTGGACGGGCGTGCTGTCAATGTACTTGAGGAACTCGGGGCAGTACATGGTCGACTGGGTGCTGCAGGAGAACCCGTCGCCTCCACCTAGGACCTCGGTCGGGTTGCCGGCACCACCGGTCACCGCTGGGAACGGGAAGAAGCCGATTTCGTTGAGGATGTTCTTGTTGGTGGTGAGCGGCTGCATGACTCCTGGGTCCCAGTCGCCCTGCAGCTCCATGGCTGCCTGGCCATTGGCCACCAAGCCGGCCGAACTGCCTGCGCCCGTCTGCGCCGGGGTGGCGAGGTACCCCGTGTTGAACGGGTTGGTCTTGATGAAGGTCGTCAGGTCTTGACCGGCCTTCACGAAGCACGGGTAGTTGAGGTTGATCGTGCTCATCGCTGTCTTAAGGGTAGCCAGGGAGCATTCCCGCAGGGCGAAGTACTCCCACCAGAACGCGTCGGGCCAGCGGTCCTTGCTGCCCACCGCGACCGGCGCGATGTTGGCTGCCTTCAACTTGGCCACGTCGCTGTTGAGCTCGGTCATCGTCGTTGGCGTGGAGGTGATGCCAGCCTTGGCGAAGAGGTCCTTGCGGTACCAGAAACCGACCACGTGAAGGTCGTAGGGGATGCCGTACTGCTTGCCTTTGACTGCCCAGCCACTGGCGACCGCGCCGACCTCCGACTTGATCCAACTTGCGCTGGCTGCGGTCATGTCCATCAGCTTGCCCGAGGTCACTTCGGTCCCTTCGCGGCCACCGCCCCACTGCTGGAAGATGTCAGGGGGGTTGTTGCCTTCGAGGGCGAGCGGGATCTTCGTGTTCTGCAGTACTTCGTTCTGGATCGGGACGTTGTTGATGACCACGCCCGGGTTCGCGGCGTGGAACGCCTTGGCGGCGTTGTTGAAGACCGTCAGCAGGTCTCCAGAGGTGGCGTTGTTCCACCATGTGAGTGTCACGGTGGCGTCAGGTGCTTTGAGGGCTGAGTGGTTGGCAGCGGCGGATGCTGTGCTCGTCCCTGCGGCAACAAGCGTCAGGAATGTCAACCCGGAAACGACAAGTCTCGTAGGCTTTCGAAATCTTTGCATGTAAACCCTCCCCTTCACGGTCTCGACCGGAAGCTCTAACCGGTAGCAGCGTGAGCATAGGTCCACTCCAGAGCCATGTCAATCCATCCCACCGGTTTCGAAAGTGTTACGCTATTTTCGTGGCCGAGGGTGTTCGCAGTGGTGCACAGGCAGACACGACGTTGGACCTGGATACCTGGCGCCGGCAATGGTGCCCGGTCGACGAGAGGGTCAGCGACCTCATGGGCAGGATGTCCATCAGGGAGAAGGTCGCCCAGTTGTACAGCCTTTGGTTGGGCACCGACGAATCCGGGGAGGTGGCGCCCTATCAGCATGACTTCGCTCCGGCCCCGGTCGACTGGGAGGTGCTCATCGGCGACGGCCTCGGTCAGCTCACCAGACCGTACGGGACAGCCCCGGTGGCGCCAGTGGTTGGGGCGCGGCGCCTAGCCGGGCTTCAACGTCGTGTGATGCAAGCGGGGAAATTTGGGATCCCCGCTCTTGTGCACGAAGAGTGCCTGGCCGGTCTCACTGTGTGGCAGGCGAGTATCTACCCCTCGCCCCTGTGCTGGGGAGCCAGCTTCGACCCCGCGCTGGTCGAGGAGGTCGCCGCGCAGATCGGCCGGACGATGCAAGCTCTCGGCGTCCACCAGGGGTTGGCGCCCGTGCTCGATGTCGTGCGCGATCTCCGCTGGGGACGGGTAGAGGAAACCATCGGCGAGGACCCCTACCTGGTGGGCACCATCGGGAGCGCGTACGTGCGGGGCCTCCAGTCAGCAGGCGTCGTCGCCACCCTCAAACACTTCGTCGGCTACTCGTCATCGCGGGCCGGAAGGAACTTTGCCCCGGTTTCCATCGGGCAGCGCGAACTGGCCGATGTCCTGCTCCCGCCGTTCGAGATGGCACTTCGAGCGGGGGCCCGCTCGGTCATGAACTCGTACACCGACACCGACGGCGTACCTGTCGTTGCCGACAGGGCCCTGCTGACAGAGTTGCTGCGGGATGACTACGGGTTCACGGGCACGGTCGTGTCCGACTACTTTGCCGTGCCTTTCCTGCAGACCCTGCACCGGGTCGCCCCCACTCCGGGTGCCGCCGCCGCAATGGCGCTGGCTGCAGGCATAGACGTCGAGCTCCCCAACGTCAACGCCTATGGCGAAGAGTTGTTGCGCCAACTCCAGTCCGGAGCGGTCGACATGGCGCTTGTGAACCGTTCCGTCCGGCGGGTGCTGGCACAGAAATGCGAACTGGGCCTGCTCGACCCTGACTGGTCACCTGATCCACCGGTGCTCGATGGGGAGGTGCGCGATGGGGAAGGGGTGGGTCTTGACGATCTGTCGTGCCGGGAGATAGCCCGGAGGCTCGCCGAACGGTCGATCGTTCTTCTGGCCAACGACGGGATCCTGCCTCTGGGCCCTGGCCTTCGCCTCGCCGTCGTCGGCCCGTTGGCGTCAGAGGCGAGCGCGATGCTCGGCTGCTACTCCTTCCCGATGCACGTGGGCGTCCGCCATCCCGAATTACCCCTGGGAGTGCCCGTGCCGACACTGGTCGAAGCCCTGCGCCAGGACCCTGCCAACTACACCATCGTGTTCCGCGAGGGTTGCCCGGTGCTGGGCGGAGAGGCGGAGGCCATTGCCGCGGCAGCCGAAGTGGCCGCAGGCTCGGAGGTTTGCATTGCCGTCCTGGGTGACCGGGCGGGCCTGTTCGGCGCCGGGACGTCCGGAGAGGGGTGCGACGCCGCCGACCTGCGCCTCCCGGGCCGGCAGGAGGAGCTGTTGGAGGCGCTCCTGGCCACGGGGACGCCCGTCGTCCTCGTGCTGCTGGTCGGGCGCCCCTACGACGTCTCCCGACAGTCGGACCGGTTGGCGGCAGTGCTGTACGGGTCTTTTCTCGGCGAGGAGGGCGCCATGGCGCTCGGTGACGTCCTGAGCGGGCGAGTAAACCCCTCAGGTCACCTCCCTGTCAGCTTCCCGGCTATCGGGGGGAGCCAGCCCACCACCTACCTGGCCCCCCTGCTGGGCCAACGCAGCGATGTGAGCAGCGTCGACCCCACGCCCCTTTACGCCTTCGGCCACGGGCTGTCGTACGCCCCGGCCACCTGGGCAGAGGTTGTGCCGCTCTCGGGCGGCACCTGGCCCACGGACGGGACAACCCAGGTGGCCGTCACCTTACGCAACGGTTCCAACTTGCCCACCACTGAGGTTGTACAGGTCTACCTCCACGACCCCGTGGCCGAGGTGGTCCGCCCCATCCAGGCCCTGGTCGCCGCGCAACGCGTCGACCTGGCGCCCGGCGCCGTCCAGACTGTCATTTTCGACCTGCACGCCGACCTCACCTCGTACACCGGGCTCTCTGGCCGCCGCCGGGTCGATCCTGGGGAGATCGAGCTACGGATCGGGGCATCGAGCGCCGACATCCGTGCGGAACTTCACTTTGAGCTCGTGGGACCGGCCCGCCAGGTCGGCTTTGACCGGGCCCTCCAACCCGAGGTACGCATGGTCTCTTCGAACGAGGAGACAAGTGAGGGAAGTTGAATGCAGTTCGACATGCCGCTAGGCGAGCTCCGCCGTTATCTACCGGAGATCGAAGAGCCTCCGGACTTCGACCAGTTCTGGTCCCAACAGTTGACCGAGGCGCGCTCGTACCACTCTGAGCCGGTCTTTGCCGCCACCGAGGCCCCAGTCCGTCACGCGGAGGTCTTCGATGTCACCTACGCCGGCCACGGGGGCCACGCCGTCAGGGGCTGGCTGCTCGTACCTCATGAAGTCGTCGACAATGCCCCGCTTGTGGTCGAGTACGTCGGCTACAACGGGGGCCGTGGGGATCCGCTCGACTCGTTGGCCTGGAGCTGTGCCGGATACCCGCACTTTGTGATGGACAATCGCGGGCAGGGCGGGGGGTGGCGCGGCGCGGACACGCCTGACCCGGGCGACTCCGGGGCCCCCAGCTCCCCCGGCTTCCTTACTCGCGGTATCGCAGATCCGGGCCGCTACTACTACACGCGATTGTTCGTGGATGCCACCAGGGCTATCGACGCGGTGCGCCTGCACCCTTGCGCCGGGGGCAGGAAGATCGTCACGACCGGCGGGAGCCAGGGCGGTGGACTGGCCCTGGCGACAGCCCATCTGGTGCCCGCCGTCCAGGCGGTGATGCCCGACGTCCCGTTCCTTGCCCATCCCCGGCGCGCCCTGGAAGTGGCCGACAGTCACCCCTACCTCGAACTTGCGCAGTACTGCGGCGTTTACAGCCACATGGTCGAACGAGTTTTCACGACCTTGTCCTACATAGACGTCGTGAACCACGCCAAGCGGGCCAACGTGCCGGCCCTGTTCTCGGTGGGGCTCACTGACCAGGTCACTCCGCCGTCAACTGTTTTCGCCGCGTTCAATCACTATGCGGGACCGAAGGAGATCGCCGTGTACCCCTACAACGGGCACGAAGGCGGCGGCACGTACCATTTCCGCCGGAAGCTCGACTTCCTTGCTGGCCTCGGGAGCAACGCTCGCTGAGGCTTTGCCATCAGAGCGAGGGGCACCCGGGGGCGTCAGGTGCAGGGCACCGTCGTTTCGCGGATCACCAAGCTTGTGGCGAGTTCGACACTTCGGTTGTCGATGTCTTCAGCGCGTTCTTGCCGGAGCACGAGGCGCACAGCGGTGCCGGCCATCTCGGCCAGAGGTTGGCGGACGGTTGTCAGAGGCGGTGAAGTCCACCGCGACAAGGGGAGGTCGTCGAAGCCCACGAGGCTGAGCTGCGAGGGTACCCGTACGTGCAGGATCCGGGCCGCCTCGAGGACTCCCAGGGCCTGCAGGTCGCTCCCAGCGAAGATGGCTGTCGGCCTTTGTGGCAGGGAGAGCATGGCCGTAGCCTCTTTGAAGCCGCCGTCGACATGGAAGTCGCCCCACTGCATGAGGTCGGGATCCAGTGGGAGCCTGGAGGTCTCCATCGCTGACCGGTAGCCGTCCATCCGGGCGCGGCTGCAAAGCAGATCTGAAGGGCCGGAGATCATCCCTATGCGTTGGTGACCCAGCTCGATCAGGTGGCGGGTGGCGGTGTAGCCCCCCGACCAATTAGTAGCCCCGACTGTGACCACAGTCGGGTCCGCTTCGCCCCTCGGGTCGACCACGGCGAATGGGAGCCCACGCGAACGCAGCTCTGCCTTCTCGCGGTTACCAAGCTTCGCCAGCAGCAGGATGACTCCGTGAGTGCCCCTTGCACAGATGTGGTCCAACCAGGACCGACGCCCGCTGCCTTCGGAAAGGGACGTCAGGGCAACTGTCATGCCGGCAGCCGCGGCCGCATCTACAGCCCCACGCACAATCTCCATCGCCCATGGGCTTTCCAGCTCCTGGAACACGAGGTCGACCAGCGGCGGGCCCTCCTCCGGCGCGTAAGCGCGCCGCTCGTAGTTCCGCTCGGACAGCAGCGCCTGCACACGTTGGCGAGTGGCCGCCGAGACGTCGTGATTGGCATTGAGCACCTTCGACACCGTCGACGGTGCCACGCCAGCCTCGCGGGCGATCTCGGTTATGGTGACGCGCTTCTTCTTTGCTTTGGGTTCCAGCTGTGCCGTCATTGGCGGGCTGCGTCGGGGACGGAGGTCATGGAACCTTGCATGTCGAGAGCATAGCGCCGTCTGCCGAGCGAAACAATTCGCTCGAATACATTGACCTGTGCTCCCTGTTAGCTCACGACCGGGCCGTGGTCACCGGTTGACAGTACCTCCGGTTAGCGCGATCATGGACCGCGGCCACGCGAATAGTTCTGGCACACTCCGAAATGTTCAGAGCATGTCCGCCCTGTGCGCGTGGCCGGAGTCGCCCGCGCCGGCCTGGCCAGCTAGTCTCAGCGCTCAGTGATCCCTGTCACGGCAACCCTGGGCGAGCCCCGGCTGGCCGGACAGGCAACTCAGGGACCAGGTACGCAGGACGAGACAACGCAGGACGAGACAACGCAGGACGAGACATAGGGAGGCGATGTGCCACTCGTCGTAGGGGCTGACTGCTCAACCCAATCGACAAAGGTGCTTGTAGTTGACGTCGACGACGGTCGTGTCGTGGCTTCGGGAGCGGCTGCTCACGAAGTGGAAGGCGAAGCAGGTGCACGCGAGACCGACCCGGCTGCGTGGGATGCGTCACTAGCGAGTGCGCTCCACCAAACGGGCCGTGCCGCCCAAGTCGCGGCCATCTCGGTCGGCGCGCAGCAGCACGGGATGGTCGTCCTGGACAGCGCAGGCCGCCCGCTTCGCAAGGCCCCGTTGTGGAACGACACTCGTGATGCCCTGGACGCCAGAGCGCTGGTTACCGCTCTCGGGGGCCCGCAAGCGTGCGCCGCGCGCGTCGGCTCGGTCCTGACCAGCTCGTTCACCGTGGCCCACTGGGCCTGGTTGCGCCGGACCGAACCCGAGGTTGCCGCCGCCGCCCACCGCGTCCTGTTGCCGCACGACTATCTGGGTTTCCGGCTGACCGGACGGGCCACCACTGACCGCAGTGACGTTTCGGGCACCGGATGGTGGAGCCCCGCCGACGAGTCCTACGCGCCAGACGTGCTGGCGCGCGACCTGGTCCAGCTCGACCCCGGGTGCTTACCCACGGTGTTGAAGGCTGAAGGTGTGGCGGGACCGGTCACGCCCGATGGGGCTGAGATATTCGGCTTGCCTGTCGGCATCCCGGTGGCTTGCGGGGCAGGCGACAACGCCGGTGCAGCTCTGGCGCTGGACTTCGCTCCGGGTGAAGCGGCCCTGTCGCTTGGTACGTCGGGAACGGTTTACGCTCCGGCAGAGGTGCCCAGCGCCGACGCCACTGGGACCGTCGCCGGCTTTGCCAGTGCCGACGGCCGCTACCTGCCGCTGGCCTGCACGCTCAACGCAACGGTGGCCGTCGATCTCGTGAGCGAGTGGCTGGGCGTCGCCCGTGACGATGTGGTGCCATCAGACGGTGTCACCTTCCTGCCCTGGTTGGGGGGAGAACGCACGCCCAACGCCCCCAACGGGTCAGGGACGCTGACCGGGTTGCGTTACGGGACAGACAAGCGCGCCATCCTGCAAGCAGCCTACGAGGGCCTCGTTGCCACGCTCCTGGAGGCGACCGCGTTGCTGGACCAGTGGGCACCGCAAAGCGCCGGGGCGCCGTTACTACTCTTGGGCGGCGGGGCACGCGGTGCAACGTGGCAGCAAACCGTCCGCCGGCTTTCCGGGCGCCCGGTCATCGTAGTCGAACTCGCTGAGCTTGTTGCCTACGGGGCGGCCATCCAGGCTGCTGCCGCCCTGACCGGCGAGCCTCTCAGGGACGTCGCCAAGCGCTGGGACGCCCGCCGGGGCCTGTTGCTCGAGCCCCTCAGGCGGGATGACGAAGTCCTGGGTCGTATCGCGTCCTGGCGACGGTTTGTGCTGGACAGGCTCGAGAGCGATGGCTGAGGTCGTACCAGCGTTGTCGGAGGTCGTCAAGTGCCGCGTGGGCCCCATCCAAGACGAAAAACGGCATAGATCAGCCCGAACGACGCCCTACTTGACCTTCTCGCACCAGTAGGCGTCAGTCAAGTAGTGCATCACGACAGGGTCGCCGTAGCGGCCGGCCAGCTTTTCCACCTCATGGGTGACGCGGGCCTGCTCGGTGCCCGGTAGCTGGGCGATGAAGCTGATCGACAGGACCCTGGCCACGGCGTGGTCATGGTCCAGCTCCTGCTCCATAGTGAAGTGCGCTTCAGCCATAGGGCCGAAGAGGTGCGTGGCGCCGATTGCAGCTTGCCAGGGGGCACCTTTGTAAGAGGGCGTGCCCGCCCGGTAGCGCTCCATGATCTCCTGCAGCTCTGCCTCGAATGGCCGGGCCAGGTCCCGGCGGTTCCAAATGAGGCCGAGCCTCCCTCGGGGGACCAGCACCCGGTGAATCTCAGCAAGAGCCTCCTCCGCCTTGAACCAGTGGAAAGCCTGGGCGACGGTCACGGCATCTACGGAACCATCGGGGAGTGGCAGCTGTTCCGCTGTGCCCTCGATGACCTCCGCCTCGGGCACTGCGGAGCCGAGCACTTCCCGCATGCCCGCCAGCGGCTCGACGGCCAGTATGCGTGCACCGGTTGGGACGAGCTCACGCGTCAGCTTGCCCGTGCCCGCGGCCACGTCGACCAAGGTGGAGCCGCGATGGACGCCCAGTGCCTCCACCAGCCAGCGGACCGCGCCTTGCGGGTAACCCGGGCGCCCTTTCTCGTAGTCGTGGGCTCTGGCGTCGAAGGCGCTGGCAGCGGGATGGATGTCCACGCTCGCACCCTAGGCCGCCGAAGGCTAAGGCGTGCGCGCCAAATCACCGAGAACCGTGAAGGAAGGCGCTCAGCACTTCGCCCAGCGCAGTCGGTCGACCAAAATGACTTCCACGCGGCCAGTCGCCCGGGATCTCCTGGGGGAGCACGACTACTTTGACAGGGGCGTGAAGGCCGGCCCCGCAGTAATGGCACTCCTCCTGCGAGCTGTCGGATATGGGGGCTCCGCACTGCGGGCAACGGAGCGCTTCAGAGCCGAGCGTGGGCTGCCCGTCGGTGGGAGCAGATTTGACGGTCAGGTTGTCAGCCGCGTCTTTGTCGAGCCAGACGGCCTCACAGCCCCGACAGACTGCGCCGAGCCCTGTGGGCACCGCCTTTGGCTGCATCTCCCGTGAACAAAACGGGCAGCGCGCCTGGCCTGTGCCGGGCGACGTCGCGGGCTCCTCCATCCAGATCCGCTGAGCGAACGGGCCGGCCAGTTGGCGGAGGGCCGCGATGGTGATCACGGTGCCGCCGCAACTGGCGCACACATAGTGGCGCAAACCTTCTACCGGGTTGACGACGAGGTTGCCGGAGCAGCCCGGGCACAGCAAATGATCGGCTTCCACGGTCCTGGTGTCGGCCGGCCGGGTGCCCCACCTGAGCGCCTAATTGTCGGCGTAGGCTCGCTCCATGTCGATGCAGGAAAGCCTTCGGTACCGCCAGATCAGCCCTAAGGCCTACGAACACCCTGCGGACCGGGCGGCGACGGCCGCCCTCCGCTCCATCCCGCTCATGGACAAGGTCCTTAAGTTGTTGGCGGATCTTGGCTACGAACGCCGGGCCCGGCAGTTGCTCATAGGCAACGCAGTACAGATATCCGACAGGCAAGTACCGAACTTGTGGGCCCGGCATTGCTGGGCCGCCTCGGTACTCGACATCGACGCGGTACCTGAGCTCTTTATTACGCAGACCCCTATGTCGAATGCCATTACGATCGGGGCGAAGCGGCCCCTGGTAATCGTCTTTTCAGGGCTGGTAAAGGACTACAAACCAACCGAGGTCGACGCCGTCTTGGGCCATGAGCTCGGCCACGTGCTGTCCGAGCACGTCTACTACGAAACCGCTCTGTGGGTCCTGGCCACGCTGGTGGCCAGCTCGACCAGTTTGGGCGGCTCGCTGGCCGGGCTCCCGCTGATGGCGGTCTACCTTGTCCTACTCGAGTGGTCGCGGGCGGCTGAACTGTCGTCTGACCGTGCGTCAGCGCTCGTTGTCGGCGACCCGTTGGTGACCTGCCAGATGCTCATGCGCCTCGCCGGCGGGTCTGTCGATGGCATGAGCCTCGACGCTTTCCTGGCCCAGGCAGCGCGCTATGCCGACGAGGAGGATCTTCTTTCCCGCTGGTCCCGGGCCCGGGTGGAGCTCCTCGTGACCCATCCCTTTGCGGTCAAACGGGCCCGTGAACTGATGAGCTGGGTAAGCGACGGCAGTTACGACCGGCTTCGCAGTGGCCCTTATCTCAGGAGGGGACAGGAACCGCCGGTGAGTGCCGAGTTCGAGGGCGCCGTTGCTCATTACCGTCAGCGCTTCTTGAGGATCCTCGGGACGGCCGCGGGTGGCGTCGAAAGGGCGCTACGCCAGCTCGAAGACTGGCTCAAGCCCCGCGCCGGTGGCTCCGGCGGCGCTGAGCCGGCCGGCGATGCGGGGAACGACGCCTAAGCGGCCTCGGCGGGTCTGTTCCCGGGGTTGGCACCCCTGGTAGCTTGCGGCCATGGACATCGATATGCCAATACGCCAGATCGGTTCCCTCGACGTTTCCATAGTCGGCCTCGGTTGCAATAACTTCGGAGGCCGGACCGACGGGGAGCGCAGCGCCGAGGTGATCGACGCCGCCCTGGACGCCGGCATCAACTTCTTTGACACCGCCGACATTTACGGAGGCACTCTCAGCGAGGAGATCCTCGGCCGGGCCCTGGGCCGCCAGCGCGGAGATGTCGTCGTAGCCACCAAGTTCGGGATGGCGATCGACGCCGAGCGAAAGGGGGGTGCTTCTCCCTCGTACATCCGCAACGCCCTGGAGGGCAGCCTGCGCCGGCTCGGTACCGACTACGTCGACCTCTACCAACTGCACCGGCCCGACCCCGACGTCCCCATCGCAGACACCCTGGGTGCCCTGGCTGACCTCGTCAAGGCGGGCAAGGTCCGCGAGATCGGCTGTTCCAACTTCTCAGCTGCCCAGCTGCGCGAAGCCGAGGCGGCTGTGGCCGAGGGGGCACCCCGGTTCGTGAGCGTGCAAAACGAGTTCAGCCTCCTGCACCGCGAGCCCGAGGTCGAGGTGTTGGCCGAGTGCGAGCGCCTTGGTACCGCCTTCATCCCGTTCTTCCCGCTCATGTCCGGTCTGCTGTCCGGGAAGTACCACCGCGGTGAACCACCGGCACCGGGGACACGCCTGGCGGGGATGCCCGAGGAGCGCCGACAGGATTTGCTGGCCGACGGCAGGTTCGAGGTGGTCGAGGCGCTGGAGCGCTACTCCGCTCAGCATGGCCACACCATCGTTGAACTGGCCATTGCGTGGTTGGCAGCCAAGCCCGCCGTCGCTTCGGTCATTGCCGGCGCCACGCGGGTCGAACAGGTTCGGGCCAACGTCAGAGCTGCAGATTGGGTGCTGACTGACAAAGAGGTGGCCCAGGTTGACGCCATCGCCCCGCCGCTGCTGGCCGGGCCCTGACGGTTCAGCTGCTCATTGGGTCGACAGGAGCCCGTCTCAGCACCTCGTGGAGGGGGTTCAGCATGGCCAGGCGACCCTCGTGCTCGCCGACCGTGCCCTCGGCGATGAGCTGAGCGCCTGTCTCCACGCCGGGCACGTTCCGGCGCGTGAAGACGAGCGTCATCGACCCCGTGCGGTCGGTCAGGGTGCAGCTGAGCACCTGGGCGCCCTGCCAGGGCTGCACCTCCACCGAGGTGACCCGCCCGGCTATCTTGGCCCGCTGGCGCCACTGGATCTCGCCCAGGGGCACTGCACCCTCCACGGGGACCAGCAAGTCTTCGCGCTCCTGGTCCCTTATCCGCCTCTTCTGCCCCCGGTCCGGACGGCCCTTAGCGTCCGGGCCGGCTGCCTTGCGGAACAAGCGCTGCTTGGCGACCTGGAACGGGACGACGGTGGCGTTGGCGTGGGGCAAACGGCCCACGACGGCCGCCAGGCGGTCGGCCGTGCGGTCGTGGAGCAGGTGGCCCCAGGCCCAGGAGTAAAGCCGCCGGGGGAGCAGCACCGAGACCTCGGTGTCCCCGTCGGCCAGGGTCGAACTGACCAGTTCCAGCGCCGCGCGGCCCAGCCGGCGGTCCCGGCATTCCCTGATCTCCAGCGGGAGCCGGCGGATCACCAGGCGTTCCCAGTTTTCCCGCAGCACCTGGGCCGCCTGGTTGTCCAGGAGGAAATGGACGGCTCGTACTTCGTCAGGGTTGAGGCTGCGGGCGTACTGGATGGCGCGAGCGGTGGCCAGGTCCAGGCGGTCCACGAACACGAGCACGACGTGGCGCCGCAGGACGGGCAGTTCCGAGGCTGCCAGCGCCCCACGCTCGAGCTGCTGGGTCTCGGCGCGGTACTGACGGTTGAGGCGGATCAGCGCCACCGTGAGGACCGGGAAGAGGACGACCACCGTCCATGCCCCCTGGTTGAACTTGGCCACCGCCAGGACAAGGACAACGATGAAAGACAGGGCGCAAGCGCTGCCGTTGATCACGAGCTTGTGCTTCCAGCCCCGTTCCCGGTGGGTCAAATGGTGCTTTGACATCCCCGCCCCGGCCATGGTGAAGCCGGTGAACACGCCGATGGCGTACACGGCGACCAGAGACGTGACGTTGGAGCGCGTCACCACCAGCAGGGCGATGGCGACGATGGCGAGGACGATGATCCCGTTGGAGAACGTGAGGCGGTGACCACGTTTGGTGAGCTGGCGGGGCAGGAACCGGTCGCCGGCCACGAAACTCGCCAGGAAAGGGAACCCGTTGAAGCTGGTGTTACCGCCGGTATAGAGGATGAGCAGGGTCGCTAACTGGACGACCAGGTAGAGAGTGTGCCCGAACGGGCCCGAGCCGAAGACAACCTGGGCCTCCTGCGAGATGACGGTAGGGAAGCCGAGCTTGAACGGGGCGGCGTGCGTCCAGCGGGCCAGGAAGGAAACACCCAGGATCAATGAGCCCAGGGAAGCGCTCATCATGATGTAGACCCGCCGGGCCCGCCAACCCTCGGGCGGTTTGAGGGCGCTCACCCCATTGGAGATCGCCTCGACCCCGGTCAGCGAGGAGCCGCCGTTGGCAAACGAACGCAACACTATGAACAGGGAGGCGCCCATCAACAAGCCGCTGCCCGGCGTCCCGAAGTGATAGAGCCCCGCCCTGTGGAGGGACAGCTCGGGCAGACCACCGAGGAAGATGGTCCGCACCAGTCCCGTCACGATCACGCTCCCCATGGCCACAATGAAGAAGTACGTGGGGAAAGCAAAGGCGCGGCCCGCCTCGCGGATGCCGCGCAGGTTGCCGTAAGCAATGAGGAGCACGACGGCGACGCTGATGTAGACGTTGTACGAGCCCAGCACCGGGAAGGCCGACGTGAGCGCGTCGGTCCCCGCAGCGGTCTGCACGGCCACCGTCACCGTGTAATCGATCAGCAGCGCCACGGCGGCGACCTGGGCGACAGTAGGGCCGAAGTTGTCCCTGGCTACGACGTAGGACCCGCCCGCCTTGGTGTAAACCATCACGACTTCCCGGTAGGACATCGTGACGAAGAACAGGACAACCAACATGGCGAAAGTGACCGGGAGCAGCAGGGTGAAAGCGGCGAGGCCGACTGGTTTCACCAGCTCGACCAGCATTTCTTCGGTCCCGTAGGCGGAGGAAGAAATGGCGTCCGGCGACAGGACGCCCAGTGCCGTGAAGCTCCCGAGCCTCTCGGTGGCCAGATCCTCGGTGACCATGGGCCGACCCAGGAGGAGGTTCTTCACCCGGTAACTGAGAGTCTCGGGGAGCTCGGGTGCAATCGGTTCCGCGTGTGCCAGCGGGGCCTCAGTGTCTTTGTCTAGGGTGCTCACTGCGCTAATGCAGGTCCTTCATGTCCGGCACCGCGCGGCGCCCGTACCTCTGGTCACGATCGAGCCCTTCGGTAAGCGAAAAGCCGCTGCCAAAGCGTAGCCGCAGCCGCCTGAGTTGTGCCAGGTAGCCACAGAGTGTTGCATGTTCTCATGAAGGTCGTCGTCGTCGGTTGCGGGCGGGTCGGGTCCGAGCTGGCCATGCTGTTGTCCCACGAGGGCAACGAGGTGGCCGTGATCGACAAGAACCCCAGGGCCCTCCAGCGCTTGGCGATGGACTGGGGTGGAAAGGGAGTAGTCGGCTACGGCTTCGACCGGGACGCGCTGGAAGAGGCGGGAATTGCTGGTGCCGATGCCCTGGCCGCCGTGACCAACGGGGACAACTCCAACATCCTCACGGCGCGCATCGCCAAGGAAACCTACCAGGTGGCAAATGTGGTGGCCCGCATCTATGACCCCCGACGGGCGGTGATCTACCGCCGCCTGGGCATACCGACCGTCGCCACCGTCACATGGACCGTAGACCAGGTCGTACGGCGGTTGTTGCCTGAGCGGAGGGTAACCGAATGGGCGGCCCCGACCGGAGAGGTGGTCATGGTGGAGAGCGCCGTACCCGCGACTTGGGTCGGTTACCGCCTGGACGACCTGGAGGTAGCCGGCCGGATCAGGATCGCAGCCCTCTCCCGTGCCGGCAAGCCCCTGATCCCCAAGCCCGGTATGGTCGGCCAGGAGGCTGACGTCCTGTACGTTTCGTTGGTGGCGGAGGCGATGGAAGAACTCGAAGAGCGTCTCGCAAAGGGGCCCCGCTCATGAAGGTCGTGATCGCGGGGGCTGGCAATGTGGGCCTCTACCTGGCTGCCGACCTCTGGCACGCAGGCCATGAGGTCCTGCTCATGGAGATAGACCCTGACGTAGCCCAGCGCGGTGCCAGCGTGGCTGTCCAGTGGATGGTGCGGGACGCGTGCGAGGTCTCGGCCCTGGACGCGGCGGGGTTGTCAACCGCCGACGTGGTCGTGGCGGCGACAGGCGACGACGAGGACAACCTGGTCATTTCCCTGTTGGCCAAGCAGGAGTTCGCCGTGCCCCGGGTCGTGGCCAGGGTCAACCACCCCAAGAACCACTGGCTTTTCAACCAAACCTGGGGAGTGGACATTGCCGTGTCCACTCCGCACCTCCTGGCTGCTCTGGTCGAAGAGGCGGTGTCGGTCGGCTCACTGGTCCGCCTAATGCAGCTGGAGTCCTCCGGTGCCCACTTGGTCGAGGTGACGCTTGCCGCCGGTTCGCCCGCGGCGGGGAAAGGGCTATCTCTTCTGGGGATGCCACGGGACGCAACAGTGGTCGCCATTGTGCGCCGGGCTCACGTAGTGGTCCCCAGGGGTGACACGGTACTGGAGCCAGGCGACGAGGTCCTCGTCCTGGCCTCGCCGGAGTCCGAGGACGCGGTCCGCTCGCTCCTCGTCGCCGAGCCCCGGGTGGCGGGGCCGGGTTGGGCGGTCAGCGCCGCGCCGCGTCCGCCGGTAAGCCCCGCGCCGGCGCCACCGCCGAACCGATCGGGAACCTAGGAGGTACTGGCACGGGGCCCTCGAGCGCGAGCTTGCGCCGCTTGGGGCGACCGCCGGTCTACGGCTCTGCATTGGCTGTCGCCACCGCCGTCGCCCTCACTGCCGGCCTGGTGCCCCTCCGCGCCCATCTCAGTGCTGCCACCATCGCCCTTGTCCTGGTCGTGCCGGTGGTTGCCGGCGTCAGCGTAGGTGGGTTCGCAGCTGGCGCGGTTGCCATCGTCACGTGCTTCTTCGTCTACGACTTCGTCTTCCTGCCGCCTTATTACACCCTCTACATCGCCCGCAACCAGGATTGGATCGCGCTTGGCGTCTACGGGGTCATCGTGGCGCTCGTGGCCCGGGTGGTGTCGGCGGCTACGGCGGCCCAGGCCGAGTCGCAAGAGCGCGCGGCCCAGCTTCGCCGCTTGTTCTACCTGTCGGAGCTACTGGTGCGCGACTTGCCGGTGCCGGAGCTCCTGGAGACGATCGTGAGCTCCGTTCGCTCCGCCTTCGACCTCGAGGGCGTCACCCTATTGCTCCCGGCAAACGGGCGGCTGGAGGTGGTGGCGTCAGCAGGCCTACCTCTTTCTCCGGAGCAGGCCGGGCACCTTGCTTCCAGCTCGGGCCCCGTCAGCCTGGAGCCCGCGCCTGGAGAGACCGGCGAGTTCCAGGCGGTCGCTCTCGTAGCCACTGGCAAAGCCGTTGGTTTGCTGGCTGTTCGCAGGTCTCGGGGCGCCCGTGGCGACCAGGAGCTCCTGCGTGCCTTTGCCAACCACCTCGCCCTTGCCCTGGAGAGGGCAGGTCTCAGGGAAGAGGCGGTGCGTGGCCGCCTGCTCGACGAGATGGACGCGCTCCGAAGGGCCCTGGTGGGAGCGGTTTCGCACGACCTGCGGACACCCTTGGCCACCATAAAGGTATCTGCTTCCACCCTGCTCGAAAGCGGTGTGCCGCTGAGCCCCGGCGACGTGAAGGAACTCGCCGAACTGGTCGACGCTCAGGCTGACCGTCTCGACCGGTTGGTTACCAATCTGCTCGACATGACCCGTATCCAGGCCGGCGCCCTCGAACTCCGCCGCCAACCGTCGGCAGTGCCCGACCTGGTCGACGAGGCTCTAGCTGTCCTGGGCCGGTCCGGTCGCACAGGCGACATCCGTTGGCGCGCCGCCAACGCCCTCCCCCTGGTGGACGTCGACCCGGTGCTCGTGCGCCAGGTGCTGGCCAATCTGCTGGACAACGCCTTCAGGTACTCGCCCCCTGACAGCGCGGTTACCGTTTATGCCCGCAGGACCGCCGGCGACAAGGTAGAGGTGAGGGTAGCCGACAACGGGCCGGGCGTGCCTGCCGAGGACAGGGCAAGGATCTTCCACATGTTCAACCGGCGCGAGGCGGGCGGGCGTGGCGGGCTGGGGCTCGCCATTGCGCAGGCATTCGTGGAAGCTCACGGCGAACGCATCTGGGCCGAAGACCCTCCAGGCCGCAACGCCAGGGGAGCCCGCTTCGTTTTCACGCTGCCCATTTGCGAACATGACGCCGACGAAGAGGCCGTCGGCAGGGAAGAGAACTGAACGAACCATGGTCCGGGCCCTGGTAATCGACGACGACAGGGCATTACTGCGTGCGCTCAGAGTCGCCCTGGCCGCCAAGGGCCATGAAGTGCTCGCGGCAGCGACCGCGGAAGAGGGGCTGGCCAACCTCGCGCTGCGCTCCCCGGACGTTGTCGTGCTCGACCTCGGCCTGCCCGACCTGGACGGCCTCGAGGTCGTGCGCCGCATCCGTTCTTTTAGCGAGGTGCCTGTGATTGTCTTGTCTGCCACCGCGCTGGAGGACCGCAAGGTGGCTGCTCTTGATGCCGGTGCCAACGACTACGTGACCAAACCGTTCGGCATGGCCGAGCTCGAAGCGCGCATCCGCACCGCCCTCCGGCACGCCACGCCGCCCGCTGCCAGCGACGACGGCCTGCTGCGCGTGGGCCCCCTCGAGCTCGACCTCATGCACTACCAGGCCCGCGTCGACGACCAGCCTGTGGAGCTCACTGCCAAGGAGTTCGAGCTGCTCGCCTTCCTGGCCCGTCACGCCGGCAAGACCTGCACGCACCAGATGGTCCTGCACAACGTCTGGGGCGACAGCTACGGCACTGAGGCCGAGTACCTGCGCGTGTACGTCTACCGGCTGCGCAAGAAGTTGGGGAAGAAGGGCGGCCAGTTGCTGAGGACCTCGCCCGGCATCGGCTATTGCCTGTCCGCCGGCTGAGGGGTGCCCGCCCTTGAGCCCTCGGGGTTCATGATTTATTTATAGCGCCGACAGCCCGGTTTATGCCCTGTTCGCGCCGGCGCGCCAAGGTAGGCCTCATGGCTGACTTCCTTGCCGTGCTCGGCACGGCGATCTTCGTAGTGGCGATGCTGGGCCTGATCAAGGCGTTCGAGCGCATATGAGCGTCACCGACGGCCTCCTGCTGGCAGCATCGATCCTTTTGTTCGTATACCTGGGCGTGGCCCTCTTCAAGCCGGAGTGGTTCTAGCTCATGGCTTATTTCTGGACCATCATCGCCCTGGTGGTGGTCATGGCCATAGCCTGGCGCTACCTGGGCTCGTACATGGAGGCTGTCTTCGAGGGCCGCGTCCGGTACCTCGCCTGGGCTGAGCGGCCGATCTACCGCCTCCTCGCTGTCGACCCCGACGTCGAGCAGCCCTGGCAGCGCTACGCCGGAGCGCTGATCGTGTTCTCCGGCATGGCCATCCTGTTCACCTACGTCATACAACGGCTGCAGGGCAGCCTCCCCCTCAACCCCCAGCACCTGGGAGCGGTCACGCCGGCGTTGTCCTGGAACACCGCCGTCTCCTTCATCACCAACACCAACTGGCAGAACTACGCCGGCGAGACGACCATGTCGTACTTCACCCAGATGGCCGCCCTCACCGTGCAGCAGTTCGTCAGCGCCGCTGTCGGCATCGCCGTCGCCGTTGCCCTCATCCGGGGCTTCTCCCGCCGAGGTTCGCCCACGATAGGCAACTTCTGGGTGGACATTACCCGGTGCTGCTTTTATGTCCTGCTCCCGATCGCGTTCGTGGCCGGCATGATCTTCGTGGGCCAAGGCGCGGTGCAGACCCTGGCCGGGACCGTCACCGTGCACGATGCCCTGAACCACGTCACCCAGGTCATTGCCCGGGGCCCGGTCGGCTTCATGGAGGTAATCAAACAACTCGGCACCAACGGGGGCGGCTTCTTCAACGCCAACGGTGCCCATCCCTTCGAGGACCCGACAGGGCTCACCAATTTCCTGTCCTTCGCGCTACTGCTCAGCATCCCTGTAGGCCTCACCTACACGTTCGGCAAGATGGTCGGCAACCGCCGCCAGGGCGCCGCCCTGCTGGTGGCCATGGCGGTCCTGTTCGGGGCGTGGGCCGGTTTCAGCACCTACGCCGAGCACCAGTCCAACCCGGCCGTAGCCGCCGCCCACGTCGTGCCCCAACCCCAGGGCAGCATGGTCGGCACCGAAGTGCGGTTCGGGCCGATGCCGACGACGCTTTACGACATCGCGTCGACCCAAACCTCGACCGGGAGCGTTGCGGGAGACAACGACTCGCTCAACCCGATGGCCGGTTTTGGCGCTCTTTCGGGCATGATGCTCGGCGAGGTCACCCCCGGTGGGACCGGCAGCGGGCTCTACACGATATTGCTCTTCGCCATCGTGACCGTTTTCCTCGGCGGCCTCATGGTCGGCCGAACACCGGAGTACCTGGGTAAGAAGATCCAGGCCAGGGAGATGAAATTCGCCGCCTTCGGGGTGCTGGTGATGCCGATCACCGTACTCATCTTGGCCGCTGTGGCAATGTCCCTCCACGCCGGCCGGGTAGGCATCGACAACGGCGGGCCGCACGGCTTTTCCGAGATCCTTTACGCCTACACGTCCATGACCAACAACAACGGCTCCGCCTTCGCCGGCCTCAGCGGCAACACCGCGTTTTACAACGTCACGGGGGCCGTCGCCATGCTGATGGGACGCTTCGCCATAATCGTGCCGACGCTGGGCCTGGCGGGCGCGCTGGCGGCCAAGAACATCGTCCCCGACAGCCTGGGGACGTTCAAGACCGACACCCCGTTGTTCATCGGGCTGCTGATCGGCGTGATCCTGATCGTCGGGGGGCTCACCTTCTTCCCCGCGGCGGCGCTGGGCCCGATCGCCGAGCAATTGAGCAAAGGACTTTTCTGAGATGACAGCCGTCGTAGCGCCCCAGCAACCTCCTGTGCAACCGGGTCATCAGGCTCCACCGGCGGCCAAAGGGGTCGCCCAGGCCCGGAGCCTTTTCGACCCCGAGATACTCGCTATTGCCGCAGTTGGCGCGGTGAAGAAGATGGATCCCCGGGTACAGGTGAAGAACCCGGTGATGTTCGTCGTCCTCGTCGGCTCCGTCGTCACCCTTCTCGAAGCGATAGCCCACCCGGGTATCTTCACCTGGTCCATCACCGTCTGGCTGGTCCTCACGGTCGTGTTCGCCAACTTCGCCGAGGCCATGGCCGAGGGCAGGGGCAAGGCGCAGGCGGACACGCTGCGGCGGATGCGGGCCGAAACCGAGGCCCGCCGCCTGACCGCCGGAGGCGCGGAGGAACGCGTCCCGGCCTCGGCGCTCAAGAAAGGGGACCTGGTCGTCTGCGAGGCCGGTGACGCCATCCCCTCCGATGGCGAGATAACCGAGGGCATAGCGTCGGTCGATGAATCGGCCATCACCGGTGAGTCTGCCCCGGTCATCCGGGAGTCAGGGGGTGACCGCTCCGCAGTCACCGGTGGCACCAAGGTGCTCTCCGACCGGATCGTCGTACGCATCACAGCCGAGCGCGGCCACACCTTCCTCGACCGGATGATCGCCCTCGTGGAGGGGGCCAACCGCCAGAAGACGCCGAACGAGATCGCCCTGACCATCCTCCTCGCCGCCCTGACAATCGTGTTCTTGCCAGTGGTGGTGGTGCTTCAGCCATTCGGCCACTTTTCCGACATCCTCAACAACACTCGCGGCTCCGTGGACGTCGTCATCCTTATCTCCCTCCTCGTGTGCCTGATCCCGACGACAATCGGCGCCCTGCTGTCGGCCATCGGGATCGCAGGCATGGACCGGCTCGTACAGCGCAACGTCCTCGCCATGAGCGGCCGGGCCGTGGAAGCTGCCGGCGACGTGCAGACGCTCTTGCTCGACAAGACCGGCACCATCACCCTCGGCAACCGCATGGCGAGCCGGTTCATCCCCGCCCGAGGGCACAGCGAGGAGGAGCTGGCCGAGGCCGCCCAGCTCGCCTCCCTGGCTGACGAGACCCCCGAGGGCCGCTCGATCGTGGTGCTGGCCAAGGAACGTTTCAACATCCGCGAGCGCGACCTGGGCGATAAGCCGAAGTTCGTGCCGTTCACCGCTGTCACCCGGATGTCCGGCATCGACATCGGCAGCCGCCGCATCCGCAAGGGTGCGGCCGACGCCGTCCGCAAATGGGCGGAAGTAGAAGGCGGCACCATCCCCGTGGGCCTGGACGCGGCCGTCGAGGGTCTGGCCCGGAGCGGTTCCACCCCGCTGGTGGTGGCTGACGGCCCGACGGTGCTCGGCGTCATCGAGCTGAAGGACGTCGTGAAGGAAGGGATCAAGGAACGCTTCGACAACTTGCGGGCGGTCGGTATCCGCACCGTCATGATCACAGGCGACAACCCGCTCACCGCCGCCGCCATAGCCCAGGAGGCCGGGGTCGACGACTACCTGGCCGAGGCCACCCCCGAGCGCAAGATGGAGCTGATAAAGGCCGAGCAGGGCAGCGGCAAGCTCGTGGCCATGATGGGCGACGGGACCAACGACGCCCCCGCCCTGGCCCAGGCCGACGTGGGCGTGGCCATGAACACCGGCACGACGGCGGCCAAAGAGGCTGGCAACATGGTCGACCTCGACTCGAACCCCACCAAGCTCATCGACGTCGTCGAGGTCGGCAAGCAGCTGTTGATCACCCGGGGCGCGCTCACGACATTCTCCATCGCCAACGACGTGGCCAAGTACTTCGCCATAATCCCGGCCCTTTTCGTGGCCACTTACCCGCAGCTGAAGTCCCTCAACATCATGCACTTGCACAACGCCACGAGCGCGGTGCTGTCCGCCGTGATCTTCAATGCCCTGGTCATAATCGCCCTGATACCCCTGGCCCTGCGCGGCGTCAAGTGGCGGCCGAGCTCAGCGTCGGCGATCCTGCGCCGCAATGTGTGGATCTACGGCGTGGGCGGCGTGATCGTGCCCTTCATATTCATAAAACTCATCGACCTGGTCCTGACCGCTACGGGGGCGTACTGAAATGCTTATGAACCTGCGCCGTTCCATTTTGATCTCGCTTGTCTTCCTGGTGGTCTTGGGGTTGGCCTACCCTTTGGCCGGCACCGGCGTTTCCATGGTCTTCTTCAGGCACCAGGCCGACGGCTCCTTGGTCGCCGACGGGAGCAAGGTCTTGGGCTCGACCCTGATCGAGCAGGACTGGTCCGGCCAAGGGCCGAAGTGGTTCCAAGGCCGCCCGGACGGGGCACTGCTCACCAACAAGGCGGGCCAGGTCGTTGTGTCGGGCACTCAGCAGTGGGGACCGCGTTCCAAAACCCTCGAGCAGTTCGTCGTCGCCCAGGCAACACGCCTGAAGAGGGAGGGCATAGTCCCCACCAACGACCTCGTGACCAACTCGGGCAGCCTGGTCGACCCAGACATCAGCCCCCAGGATGCCTACGACCAGGTGGACGCCGTTGCCAGGGCCAACCACCTACCGGTCCCGGCGGTCCATGCCCTGGTCTCCTCCCACGTCAACGGGCGTGAGCTTGGTTTCCTGGGCGCGCCTTACGTGGACGTGCTCGAGCTCAACCTGGCTCTGGCCACCCTGGAAGGGGGGCGCCATTGAGAACTCCTTCTGCGCCGTCCCGTTACGATGTCCGGGTGAGCGCGCCTGAGGGCACCCCCGGAGGGGCCGGCCAGGACCTGCAGCCGGACGAGCCAGACTTCGTACCGGAGGGCACCGACATGGACGAACCTGCGGAAGGCGCGTCCATGGGCTCGTTGGCGATGGCTTTGCAGGCGGCCGCGTCCCGCGCCGCGGACACGAGTTCGGTCGTCGAGGCGGCCGGCCACTTCCGCATCTACCTCGGGGCCGTGGCCGGCGTCGGCAAGACCTACGACATGCTCGCCGAGGGCAAGCGCCGGCTCCAGCGCGGCACCGACGTCGTAGTTGGCTTCGTCGAGTGCCACAAACGCCCGCTGACCGAAAGTCTCCTGGAAGGCTTCGAGGTGGTGCCCCGCAAAGTCGTCGAGTACCGGGGGGCCCATTTCGAGGAGATGGACACCGACGCTGTCCTGGCTCGTCACCCCCGCGTCGCGCTGGTCGACGAACTGGCGCACACAAATGTGCCGGGCTCAGGTCGCCACACCAAGCGCTGGGAAGATGTTTTCGAGTTGCTCGACGCCGGGATCGACATCATCACCACGGTCAACATCCAGCATGTGGAAAGCGTCGCCGACGCGGTCGAGCAGATGACGGGCGTGCGGGTCAGGGAACGGGTGCCCGACTGGGTGGTGCGCAAAGCCAACCAGATCGAGCTCGTTGATTCCTCGCCCGAGTCATTGCGCCGGCGGATGCTGCACGGCAACATCTACCCGGCCGATAAGGTGCCCTACGCTCTGACGCACTTTTTCCAGACCGACAACCTCATAGCGTTGCGCGAGCTGGCATTGCGCTTCCTGGCCGACGAGACCGAGGAGGAGCTCCTCGAGCACCTCCGCCGGCACAGCGAAAAGCGCCTGTGGGAGACGCGTGAGCGCATCTTGGTGGCGATCACCGGGGCGCCGGGGACCGACGTCCTGCTGCACCGTGCCGCCCGCCTGAGCGCGAGGGCCAAGGGCGAGCTCAACGTGTTGCACGTGACGTCGTCGGACGCCGTGCCGGTGAAGGACAAGGCCGGTTTTGATGCGCTGCGGACGCTCGGGCAGGACCTCGGTGCCAAATGGCACGAGCTCGTACAACCCGACCCGGCCCAAGCCATCACGGATTTCGCCCGGGACCACCAGATAACCCAGATCGTGCTCGGTTCGAGCCAGCGCCGCAGCCGGTGGGAGGAGCTGAGGGGAGGTGCCCCCATCGTGCGCAACGTCATCCGAAAGGCTGCCGATCTCGGGATCGACGTCTACGTGATCGCCCGGCGCAAGGAACTTCCACCTGAGTACGAACAGAGCTCGGAGCCGGCCGACGAAGGCTGAGCCGAGCCGGGAGCGGCTCTGCCCTCGGCTCGAGCGCGGTCGGTTACCTGTTCTCGCGTTAGCGGTTCTCGCTGTGGCGTTGTGTCAGGCTGACGATGAGGCGAGAAGCGACGATCAAGAGCAGCACGAGGACCACCAGTATCAGGGCGGCGTCGTAGGACAGGTTCTTCTGCCCGGTGAAGACCGATTGGTAAGAGTTGTAGACAACATATGTCAGGTAGCTCACCGGCACCTGTGTCAGATGGACCGTCGGCCCGCTGTCTACGAAGCTTCCGGCTGTGTACAAAAGGGGCGCGGTCTCGCCGAGAGAGATGGCGATGGCGACGAGCCAGCCAGTCGTTATCCCTGGTAGGGCGGCTTTTATCGTGATCCTGCTAAGCGAGCGCAACGGTGACATCCCCAAAGCCTCCGCGCCCTCCCGGTAGGCGGTGGGCACCTGGCGCAGCGCCGCTTCGGTCGCCTTTGAGATGTACGGCACCGTCAGCGCCGAGAGCACGACCAGGGCTGCGCCTAGAGAAAAGTGCCAATGGAGAGAGATCACCAGGGCTATGTAGCCGACGTAACCGAGCACGATCGAGGGTATGCCGGCCAGGACTTCCGATGCCCCGCGCAGCAGCGACCCGAACCTGCCCTTGGCGTACTCGGCCAGGTAGATGCCTGCGAACAGCCCGACGACGCCGGCAACGATCCCGACGCCGGCGACGATCTCCAGCGTCCCAAGGATTTCGTCCGAGAGCCCACCACCTTCTGCGGTGGTGGGCTGGGTGAGGACGCTCCAGCGCCACACTGGGATGGCGCGGCCGAGGACACCCCAGAGCAGGGACAGCAGGGGCGCGGCGATTAGCACGATGGCCAGTGCGCATACGCCCCAAGCCACGTAGTTGGCCAGCGACCGGTTCCAGGCAGGCCGGCCGTACAGGTCGAGGTTCTCCGAGGAGCCCGCGTTGGTGGAGGTTGACGACATTGCCCTAAACGCCCCTTCCGACAGGTAGGGCGGTCCCAGCCACCTTACGGACAAGCAAGCGGGCGCCCACGTTGGTGAGCAAGGTAATCACGGCCAGCACCAGGGCGAGTTCGGCGAGGGCCCGTACTGCGAACCCGGTGCCGTCGGAAAGTGCGCCGTCGAGGGTTTGGACGATGGTCGCGGCGATCGTCGTCATCCCCTGGTAAAGGTTGGGTGGTACCTGTCCGGTTATCGACCCCGAGACCATCGCCACTGCCATTGTCTCACCCAAGGCCCTGGCCAACCCGAGGACGGACGCGCCGATTATCCCGGCCCTTACCCACGGGAGGCTCACCTTCTGGGCCACCTCCCAGTCGGTCATCCCGAGGGCTAGTGCGCCTTCCTTGGGCAAGCGGGGGACCTGGCGGAGCAGGTCCCGGCTGGTTGCAGCCACGATGGGGATGATCATCACCGCCAGGACGAGGCCGGAGGTGAGCAAGCCCTCGCCTTGGCCGATCGGCCCGCGAAAGAAATCGAGCACAGGGACATCGGGCATGTGGTTGGCAATCAGGGGATCCACGTCGCGGGCAAGTATGGGGCCGAACGTGAGCGCTCCCCACAATCCGAACACGACACTCGGTATGCCGGCCAGGACTTCGAGGAACATGCCCACGCCATTGGAGATGCGCCGGGGGAGCTTCTCCACCACCGCCAACGCGGCCCCGATTGATATCGGTACGGCGAACAGCAGCGCTATGACAGAGGTTTCGAGAGTACCGGCTATCAGCGGCAGCGCCCCGTAGCTGGTGCCCAGAGGGCCCGTCCCGCCAGGGTGGAGGACGCCGCCCGTTTTCACCGGCGGGACGTTCTCGTTACCGAAGTTCCACCTCGTGCGCGAGAAGAAACCGAAGCCGTTGAACTTGATCGCCGGGTAGGCCTTCCAAGCCAGCACGGCCACAATTGCCGCGAGAGCCGCCAGGGGTATGAGAGCGGCTATGGCTGTCACCAGGCGCGGCACGGTTTCCCGGTCCAGCCTGAACCTCGGCTTGGCTGGGGCAATGTCCTGCGAGGGCGCGGGCTCGCCAGCAGCAGCGGGTGGCATTTGACCGGCAGTTGTCAGTGTCATGGGTGAGTGCTCGCCTGTGTCCTTTGGTTAGGCCCGCCCCTGGATGACAAGGGCGGGCCCAGGGGTCGTGAAGCCGGGCCCCGCCCGGCCGCTGTTGCGCCAGCGTACGGGGCCCGGTCTAAGGAACTCCTGCTCTGCTGATGGCCGGTTACCCTGCTAGCCGCTGATCTGTGCGATCTGGGCCTGGGTCAGCGCCAGGACTGCGGGCGGCAACGGCTGGAAGTTGACCTGGTCGAGGAAGTTGGACGAGCTACCCCCCTTGGGGTCAACGGCCCAGTACAGGAAGGCTTGGACCGCCTGTGCCACCTGAGTGCTGCTCTCCTTGGCCGGGATGATCGCGTACTCGTAGTTGATGATGGGGTAGCCGTTGGCTGCCGAGTCGTAGATCATGGACAGCGTCTCGTTGGCGGGTGTCTTGCTCGCCAAAGCCTGGGCTTCCGCTGTGACAGTGGCGGGATCGGGCAGTTCGAACTTGCCCGAGGCATTCTGGAGCGCCGCGTAGCCAAGCCCCGCGGCATTGGTCTTTGCCTGGTAGCTGATGCCGATGTAGGCGATGCAGCCAGGGGTCTGCTGGCAGCCAGTCACCATGCCGGCGTTGCCCGTTTCGCCCAGGGCATTGGGGATCGTCGGGAACGAGATGGTTGTGCCATAACCGATATTCGCGCCCCAGCCGCTCGGGTCGGCGGCCGACAGGAAGGAACTGAAGATGAAGGTGTCACCACTGCTCTCAGAGCGGTGCAGAGTGACGATCTTGTCGTCCGGGATCACTACGCCAGGGTTCAGCGCCGTAATGGCAGGGTCGTTCCAGTCAGTGATCTTGCCCTGGTAGATCTGCGAGATCACCTGGCCGCTCAGGTTGAGGTGCACCCCTGCCTTCAGGAACGGGATGTTGTAATTGACCATCTGGGACGAAATAGCCAGGGCGATGTTCTTCATGCCCGGGTACTGGGAGACCTGGGAACTCGTCAGGTACGCGTCCGACGCGCCTATGTTGATGACGCCGTTGGCGGCGTCAGTGACGCCCTTGCCAGAGCCGCCGCCGCCGGGGGCAACGCTGACGTTCGCGTGCTGCTGGTGATATGCCGTTGACCACAGTTCGAAGAGGGGAAGGAGCAGGGTGCTGCCCTCTTCGGTGAGGCCGTAGGAGCCGCTGGGCGGGGTCTCGTTGGTCGTCGGCGTGGTGGGCTTGGGCTTGGGCTTCTTCTTTTCCATGGCCACTTGGAGGGCGTTCTTGCTGGTGGCCGATGCGCTTGCCGTCGTGACAACCGTGGTGGCTCCTGCCATCAGGCTTGTGATCAGGGCGATGCCAAGCAGGAGCTTGTGCCGCCGTGCCGGGGAGCTTGCTGAAAGGGACATTTGGGGCGTGTTCCTCCTAGGAGCGCGCTTGTATAAGCGTTAGTAACTTGCAGGGAAAGTAGGCGCGGCGCCGCCCACTCTGAGTTGCTGCCCGGCGCCGTTACCCGGGCAGACCTTTAGCCCATGCGGCCGCTGACGTACCGGGCTGTCGCGGGCTGTTGCGGGTTTTCGAAGAGCTGAGCAGTCTCAGTGAACTCGACCATCTTCCCCTGGTAGAAGAAGACCGTAGCGTCGGAAAGGCGACGGGCCTGGCCCAGGTTGTGCGTGACGATGATTATCGTCAGCGCCGGCACCAGGCTGCGGATCATGGCCTCGATGTTCTCGGTGGTAACGGGGTCGAGCGAGGAGGTCGGCTCATCCAGCAATAAGACCTCGGGGCCGATGGCAAGGGCGCGTGCGAGGCAAAGCAGCTGCTGTTGGCCACCTGACAGGCTGAAAGGCGATGAATTGAGCCGGTTGGACACGGCTTCCCAGAGGCCGACTTCTCGCAGCCGCGCCTCCACGATGTCGTGGTAGTGGTCCTTGCCGGCGATCCTGTGCGCCCGGACCCCGGAAAGTATGTTCCCGGCGATCGACATGGGGAACGGGTTTGGTCGCTGGAACACCATACCCACGCGCCTGCGGAGGGCCATCAGCTGCACGCCCGGGGAATAGATGCTCGAACCTTCCAGGACGACGTCACCGCGATGCCAGTGCTTGGCCACCCTGTCGTTCATGCGGTTGAGCGCCCGCAGGAAGGTGGTCTTGCCCGAGCCGGTGGGGCCGATGAAGGCAGTGATGGCCCCCTTCGGTATGTCAAGGTTGAGGTCGGACAGGATCGTCGCGGAGCCGAAGCCGAGAGCCAAGTTGCGGGCTTGCATGGATACGGCCGGGGCTTCGACGTCAATAATGGCGGGCGCTTGAGGCGCGTTAAAGGAGGCCGACGAGAACGAAGTCATAAGCAGACGCTGCCCCCTGAGCAAACCCGGCACAATTCCACAACAGCAAGAGCTTAGGGTGCTGAGATGAACTAAGAGTGAACACAAAGTGACAGCTCGGGTAGGCCCTGGTAAATTCTGTTGAGCTCTCAACGTTCGGCCTGGTAGCGGTACCCGATCCCCCTTACGGTAACTATCCGTTTTGGCACGGCTGGGTCATCTTCAAGCTTCGCTCTCAGCCGGCGGATGTGAACCTCAAGGCTCGTGCTGTCGAGGGGAGCTGACGGGCGCCAGAGCCGGCCCATGAGCGTCGCTCGCGGTAGCACGATGCCGGCGTTGTCCATCAGCAGCCTCAAGAGCTCGAATTCGCGCAGCGGCAGGTGCAGGAGCGTGGTCCGGAGCGTTACCTCGTGGCTTTCCGGGTCCAAGCGAACGTCTCCCACCCGCAGTACGGCTTCCGCCACAGACGCCTGCCGGGCCCAGTGGGGCGCGCGGCGTAGGACCGCACGCACACGAGCCACGAGTTCGGCCGGGCGGAGCGGAAGGACGAGGTAGTCGTCTGCCCCCACCACCAGTGCCCTTGTCACCAGGTTTTCGTCATTGGGGCCGACGACCAGTACCGGGAACCCAGGCAGTGCCAGCCACAGCTGTTCACAGAAAGCCAGGCCGTCGCCCTCAAAACGCGCGTCGACGATGGCGACGTCGGCCTGCCCGGGTCTGACCGCGACCAGGGCGCTCGGTGCGTCGAGTGCCACGACCACTTCGAAGCCCGCCCCCTCTAGGTCTGTGGGCACAGCCCCGGCGCCGAGGGCGTGAGCGACAAGGACGGTAGTGCCGATTTTGGGGCGCTGCGAGCCGGGGAGGGCATCCCCTCCCGGCCCCGCGCCCGGTGTGGCGTGGCGAGGGCCTGGTTCGTGGACCTCCTGTTCCGTGGCGATTGCCACAGTGTCGACTTCGAAGTTGACGTTTTCGCAACATCTCGGTGAACAGACGGTGACCAGGCGATGAAAGCCTGCCCTAAGCTCAGGTCACAGTGCCGTGTTCGCGCCCGTGCCGAGCAGGCGGAGCTTCAGAAGCGGACCATGACGAACAGCATCGATGCAGTGGCGGCGACCTTACCGCCCACGCTCGCCGTGCCATGGCCCTTCCCCGCGCTGGAGCTCAGTTGGTCGAGCTCTACCACTAGCTCCAGCGTGTCGCCAGGGAGGACCTGGCGGCGGAACCGGGCCTTGTCGATGCCTCCGAAGAGCGGCAGGTACCCGCAAAAACGCGGGTCGCTCAGAACGGCGATCCCCCCCAGTTGTGCCATGGCCTCCACCATGAGGACACCAGGCAGAGTCGGCCGGCGCGGGAAATGGCCCCGGAAGAAATCTTCCTCGCCGGTGAGCCGCCACAGTCCCCGAACAGAACGCCCCGGCTCGATCGCCGTCACCTCGTCCACAAAGAGAAAAGGTGGGCGGTGGGGGATGACGTCCTCTGGCCGGGGAAGTCCCCCTTGGCCATTGGGCGCGATCTCCGTACCGTCGGGTGTGCTCAATGCCCCATCCCCAGACCACCGTCCACGGGCACAATGGCCCCCGTAACATAGCTGGCGGCGTCCGACGCCAACCAACGGACCACTGCAGCCACCTCTTCGGGGAGGCCGAAGCGCTTGAGAGGGATCTGGCCTAAGATTTCGCTCCTCCGCACTTCGCTGAGGGGTGCGGTCATCGGGGTTTCGATGAAGCCCGGGGCGATCATGTTAACGGTCACGTTGCGGGTGCCCACCTCGCGCGCCAGGCTGCGGCCGAAACCGATCAGCCCCGCTTTGGAGGCCGCATAGTTGGCCTGCCCCGGAGCTCCGGAGGAGGCCACGACCGAAGAAACGAGGACTACGCGCCCCTTCCTGGACCGGAGCATTTTCGGCAGCGCCCGGCGTACTACGCGGAAGGCACCGAAGAGGTTGATGTCGATGACGCGGGCGAAAGACTCCTCGTCCATCTGGAGCAGCAGCTTGTCGTCCGTGATGCCTGCATTGGCGACCAGCACTTCGATGGGGCCCAGCTCGTTCTCGACGGCGCCGATGGCCTCGTCTACCGCCGCGGCATCAGTGACGTCGAGGAGCAAGCTGAAGAAGCCCTCCGTGTGGCTCGTACGGTCAGCCACGACAACCCTGTCCCCGTCTGCCGCAAACGCTTCAGCCACAGCCCGGCCTATGCCGCGGTTGCCCCCTGTCACCAGGACAACCCGCCCCGACCCGCCCCGGAGGGCCCCCTGGTTTGGCCGCCGGAGAACCGAGGTGAGCTCTTGTTGCGCCATCTCGCTAAACCCCCATGGCGTGGAAACCGCCGTCGACGTGGACTATCTCCCCGGTCGTGGCCGGGAACAGGTCAGAGAGCAAAGCTACGCATGCCTTGGCTATGGCGCTCGAGTCGTGCATATCCCAGCCCAGGGGCGCCCGCTTGCCCCAGATGTCTTCGAACAACGATATGCCGGGGATAGCGCGGGCTGCCACCGTCCGCACCGGGCCGGCGGCAACGAGGTTGACGCGGACCTGGTGCTGACCAAGGTCGCGCGCCAGGTAGCGGGCTGTCGATTCCAGGGCCGCCTTGGCCACCCCCATCCAGTCGTAACCGGGCCAGGCGACGCTTGCATCGAAGTCGAGGCCCACCATCGAGCCTCCCCCAGCGGTCTTGAACAGGGGCAAAAGACCCGCGGCTAGTACCTTGAGCGAGTAAGCGGAAACCTCGAGCGCCACCCGCACGTCCTCCCACGGAGAGTCGAGGAACGCTCCGCCCAAGCAGGACTGGGGAGCAAAGGCGATGGAGTGGAGCACGCCGTCCAGTCCTCCCCAACGTTGCTGGAGATCGGCAACGACGCTCTCGACGTGCTCGGGCACTGTCACATCGAGTTCGAGCACGTCCGGTGGCGAGGGCAAGTGCTTGGCCACCCTCTTGGTCAGCGAGAGCCCGCGGCCCGTGTTGCTCAGCACGACCTCCGCTCCTTCTCGTTGGGCCAGCTCGGCCACTCCGTAGGCGATGGAGTCGTCTGTTAGGACCCCCGTGACAAGGAGACGCTTGTCTTGCAGAAGTGGCATGAAGGACAACCTTACAGGGTCCTCATGGGCGGCTTGGCACTCCAACACGTATCATTGGTGGCTTTGGTGGATTAGGCAGGCGCCCTAGGCGTTGCCAGGCAGCCCCGGCCCAGCGGGCCGCTAGGCTAGCCTCTGTGCCGATGGAGGGAGACAAGATGGGCCGAAAAGAGGCCTTCGCTACCTTTCAGGGTTGCGTGGCCGAGGTGCTTGACATAGACCCGGCGCAGGTTACGCCCGACGCGCGCTGGGCCGAGGACCTGGACGCGGACAGCCTGGCGGTCGTCGAGATCACCCTGGCGCTCAACGACGCCTTTTCGATAAGGCTCCCCGATGTCGACCCGAACAAGCTCAACACCGTGGGCCAGGCCTTTGACATCGTGGTTGACCTGGCCGGTATTTGAACCGCGTTCCTGTCACTCCCGCGTAGCAGAGTGGTGACCGGTTCGCCGGCGCCTCGCAGAGCCGTGCCTCGGATGAAGCGATCAACCGCGCGATCGCTGGCAGGAGAGGGAGGGCCTGGGTGTGATGACGGGCAAGCGTTGTCGGGTTTGCAGTGCTTGCGGCCAACTGGTGCCCGAGCTGGCCAACCAGGCGGATGGACCAAACGGGGGGAAGCGCTTTTGCCGCAACTCGTGGTGCGCGGCAGCGGACCGGCCCCTGGAGGCAGTTTTCTCGGTGGGGCACTACGACGGATCCCTGCGCAAAGCGATCGTCGCTTACAAGTACGGCGCTGACCTACGCTGGGCACGGCCCTTCGGCAACTTGCTCCGCGAGTTCTTGGCTCGTTATGCCACCTGGTTCGAGGAGTACGGGGTGATCTGCCCGGCCCCGTCGTTCGTCGGGCCCGGGGCCCGGCGGTCGTGGGGCCACGTGGAGTTTGTCTGCGCTGAGCTGGGGCGGCTCGCCTGCGGCGAATGGCCGGTGGAGCCATTGGTTGTCAAGACGAAGGAAACGGAGCCGATGAGTGCCAAGGCCCACACGGTGAGGCGCCACATAGCCGACTACGTCTTGCGCGAGGCACTTGCGGTCCCAGATGCCGCCGCCGTCGAGGGCCGTCGGATCCTTCTTGTCGACGACGTCTGCGCTTCCGGTCAGACGCTGCTCGCACTGGCGAGGACGCTGCGAGAGGAGGGCGCCGAGGAGGTGGCCGCCCTCGTACTCGCCAGGGCCGCATGGCGGTGGCGATGTGCGGCGCCCCGGCAATGAGGCACAGCCAAGAGCCTGGGCCCTCTTTCCTGGTATGCCCGGTGAGCGCCTCGGCCGTAATGTCGTGGCCATGGACGAGCCGCTGGTCGAGCTGACGATCTCCGAGGTACGGGCCGCTGTTCCCCTTCGAACGGGTCAAGAGGCCGGTCTGGCCGTGCTCGCGGAGACGTGTGAGCCGTTCCGCTCGCTGCACATTTACATTGGCCAGGCTGAGGCAAGGGCCATACAGGCCGGCCAGCGGGGTGACCAGCCCGCCCGGCCGTCCACCTGGGACCTGCTCCTGTCGGCACTGGAACTGCTCGACGGGCAATTGACAAGAGTAATCATCAACCGGGTCGAGGAAGCTAGGCACTTCTTTGCCGTCCTGGAGTTACGCTGTGGCAGCGAACATCGCGATCTCTCCTGCCGGCCGTCTGACGCTCTCGCCCTTGTGGTGCGCGTGCCGGGGGCCTCACTGCTTGCCACCGAAGGGGTTATGGCCGCCGCTGGTCGCTACCCCGATTACCCGCCAGCCGGGCCCGGCGTGGCCGCGCCCGGGACTGATGGGCCCGGGACTGATGGGCCCGGGGTTGAGCAGGAGGCGACTGGGCCTGGCGGATAGGGCCGGAGCGGTAGGACGGTTGGGGGATGATGACCAGCGACAGTCCTGCAGCCCCCACCTGCTGCGCGCCCCAGCACAACGTGGCCATAGCGGCGCGGCAACGCACGGCGCGGCAATAATCAGTGCCAATGGCCGACCCTGATCGCCCTGACGCCTGGCCGCCGACCGCTCCGGGTGTGCCTCCCGCAGGTTGGCCGCAGTTCCCACAGCAAGCCGCGGGCTCGCAACAAGGCCATGCCTTGCCGCAAGGCTTACCTCCTCCGGGGTGGCCCCAAACCGCCCCTTGGCCCGATCAGGCGCCCGCAGGCGCCGTCCGGCCTCCCGCTTGGGCCCCAGGGCCTCAATCGGGCTGGGCTCAGGGGGCTCCGCCCGGCTGGGCTCAGGGGGCTCCGCCCGGCTGGGCTCAGGGGCCGCGCCCGGGGTGGGCCCAAGGGGCGGTGCCCGGGGCGCAGATGAGGCCCGGTGACCCGAAGCCAAAGGCGGGCAGTGCCCGTACCGGCCCGTTGCCGCTGCACCCGATGAGCCTCGGGGACATAATTGACGGGGTTTTCCGCCTGGTGCGCGCAAATGTGCTCGTTCTGGCACCAACGCTCATGCTCGTGGCTCTGCCTTTCCAGGCGTTGATCGCGTACGCAGGCCGCAACAATCAGTCCCTAGTCCAGATCCTCTCCAACCTTGGTTCTCTACAGGGCCAACGGTCGACCACTATCCACGCCGGGGACCTGGTCCTTACCTACCTCGGTGAGCTGGGACTGTTCCTTGTGATGCCGGTCGTAGCGGGGATGGTTGCACGGACGGTGGCCGCCTCTTATCGGGGCGAGCAGTTGAGTGCCGGCGAAGCAGCCGCGCTGGGTGGTCGCGCCGTCGTGGCCCTGCTGGTGGCCAGTGTGCTGGGCCACCTGCTGGAAGTCGCCGGCTTTTGTTTGTGCTTCTTGCCATGCCTTGTGTTCATGGCGTTCTTGTTCCTTACGGGCCCCGCCATCGCGTTGGAAGGCCTGGGGCCCATGGCAGGCCTCCGCCGCAGCTGGCGCCTCGTTCGTGGGCGCTTCTGGCCGGTTCTGGGGACTATGTTGCTGGGCATCCTGCTCGGCGAGGTCTCTGTGGGGATAGTCAGCTTGGTGCCTGACGCCCTGGCGCAGCTGGCGCCCCCTCACGTGCGCGCGGTCATCGATGCAGTCATCGGGACCGCCGGCTCTGCTTTCGAGTGGGCCATCTACGCCAACCTGGCCTCGTTGATTTACCTCGACCAGCGAATTCGCCAAGAGGGCCTCGACCTGGAGGTCATGGCCGCGCAGGCGCGCTGAGCGGGGCGTGAGTACGCGGTCGGCAGCGGCCGGCGAGTTCGTGATGCTCGCGAGCACGACGGTGAAGTGGCGTATGCCCGTCCCCCGCCGCAGCGGGCCGCACGTCCGGGCCATGGCCGCCCGAATTCTCTCCGAGCGCCAGTTCCATCCGCAGCCCGGCCCCCTGAAGAGGTTCTTCGACTGGCTCTGGCGCCATCTCCACCTCCCGAATCTTCACCTCTCTGGTCTCTCCGGCGCCGGTTGGCAGACTTACCTCGCACTGGCGCTGCTTGCCGGCGCCGCGGCTGGTGTTGTTGTCCTGGCTGCGAGAGGTGGCTTCTTCCAGCGACTACGGTCGGCGGGCAGCTCGCCGGCCGTCGTCGTGGCCGAAGGCGACGAGACCCTGACGCCGGCCAACTGGCATCGCGAAGCGGGCCGCCTGGCAGCTGAGGGGCGTTACCGCGAGGCCTTGCGCTGCCGGTACAGGGCGCTCGTGGGTGAGCTGGCCCAGAGAGGATTGGTCGATGAAGTGCCCGGGCGGACCAGTGGTGACTATGAGAGGCTGGTTAGTTCGTTGCTGCCTGGTATCGCAGCACGTTTCTCAGTCCTCACCCGGCAGTTCGAACGTTGCTGGTACGGCCGGGAAAGGGCGGGCTCCAGCGCCCAGGCTGCTTTCGGCGAAACGGCCCGAGCCATAGTGGCAGAACTCGACGCGCTGCGCTTGGACAGCCCCGGCCAGGCACCTCGCCCCGGTCCGGGCGGTGCTTGGCCGCGGGGAGAACTGGTAGGTACAAAATGACGTTCAAGCAGGCCCGTTCGGGGGTCAGGCCGAGGCGTTGGCGGCCGGCCGACGGCCGTCGTAGGCGCGGCTTCCTGATGGTCTTGGTGCTGCTTGTAACCGCAGCGGCCTTCTGGGCAATGGCTGGGCCGGGGCCGGCGGCAGCTCCCTACGGGCCCACCTCGACCGCGCCCGGCGGTGCCAAGGCCCTCGCTCTGTTACTGAGCCAACTGGGGGACAAGGTTGGTACCTCTGGAGCGCTGCCAGTGCCCGGGAAGGGTGTGGCGCTCGTGCTGTACGACCAGCTCGACGACGATTCCCGCGCTCAGGTGACCGCCTGGGTGCGCCGGGGCGGGACCCTGGTCGTGGCCGACCCCTCCTCGCCCCTGGAGGGTGCAGCCGTGGCCCAGGGCCTGGCCGATCAGGGCCTTGTAGCCGGTGGGTCGTTGGCGCCAGGGTGCCGAGCCCCGTGGGTCAGGGATGTTGCGGAGATCGCTGCCCGGGGCGAGTTCCTACTCGAGGTGCCCAATGGCGCTCTGGCCTGCTTCTCACAGGGCGAGCCCGCGTTTGCGGTGGCCAGGAGCGTTGGTGCCGGGACCGTCGTATCGCTCGGTGGGGCCGGCATCTGGTCCAACGCCGGCCTGGCTGATCAGGATGATGCCCTTCTAGCCGCGGACCTGCTGGCGCCGGGACGGGGTTACACCGTTGCGTGGCTTATCGCCCCGTTGGTGGTCGGTGGCAACCAGGGGATCTGGAGCCTGGTGGCTGGTCGAGTCAAGGTGAGCCTGGCCGGCCTGGCCATCGCCGTCCTGGCGGCTTGCTTGTGGCGGGCCAGGCGGCTCGGCCGCCCGGTGCTGGAGGAGCCGTTGGTCCCCATACCCGGTTCAGAGCTTGTTCTGGCCACCGGCCGATTGCTGGCGCGGAACCGCCGCTGGGGTGAGGCGGCGGCACTTATGCGCGACGACTTGTGCGGGCAGTTGCGCTCACGCTTCGGATTGGGGCCTGCTGCCGACGCGGCTACGGTGGCGCAGGTGGTACTACTGCATACCGCCCTGGTCCAGGACGAGGTCATGGCCGCCCTTGCCGGCCCGCCGCCACGTGACGAGGCCGAGCTGGTGGACTTTGTCCGTTCGCTTCAGCGCATACGCAAGGAGGTGCTGGGTGGAGCCGCCACAAAACGCTGAGCGATGGGCTCCGGCGCCACCGCCGCTGCCCAGCGGCGCTGCGGCCGCTGGCGGTGAGCAAGGCGCAGCTGAGGCGGTCCGAGACGAGATCGCCAAGGTGGTCGTCGGGCAAGAGGGGGTTGTAAGCGGCCTGATCGCCGCCCTGTTGGTGCCCGGGCACGTGCTGCTGGAAGGCGTGCCGGGTGTGGCGAAGACACTGCTGGCCCGGGCGCTTGCTGGTGCTCTCGACTTACGGTTCACCCGAGTGCAGTTCACCCCGGACCTGATGCCCTCGGACGTGACAGGCCAGAGCATTTATGACCACCAGACAGGCAACTTCCGGTTCCGCGAGGGGCCGGTGTTCACCAACGTGTTGCTGGCCGACGAGGTCAACCGCACGCCACCCAAGACCCAGGCTGCCCTCCTGGAGGCGATGGAAGAGCGCCAGGTGAGTGTCGACGGCGTCGCTCGGCCCCTGCCCGATCCGTTCCTGGTGCTGGCCACCCAGAACCCTATCGAGTACGAGGGCACCTACCCCCTGCCCGAGGCGCAGCTGGACAGGTTCCTGTTCAAGTTGACGGTCGCTTACCCGTCGGAAGCGGCCGAACGTGAGGTGCTGGCGAGGGCAGACGCTGGTCTGGACCCTCACGATCTGCAGACCGTCGGCCTTCGAGCCGTGGCAAGCGCGGCAACACTTGCGGTGGCACGGCGCGACGTGGCCGGCACCCGGGTTGACCCTGTCGTGCAGGCGTACATAGTTTCTCTTGCCCGGGCTACCCGGGAAGCGCCTTCAGTGGCTCTCGGCGTTTCGACCAGGGGCGCGACCATGTTGCTGAAGGCGGCCAAGGCGTGGGCCTGGCTGTCCGGTCGCGGTTTTGTGACTCCCGACGACGTCCAGGCGGTGGCTCGGCCGGCGCTCCGCCATCGCATCCGGATCCGGCCGGAGGCCGAGCTCGAGGGCGTGAGCCCTGACGGCATTATCGACGGTGTGCTGGCCAGCGTGCCAGTGCCGCGCTAGGGCCAGGGCAAGTGGCGCGACGGCTGGTAGCTGGCCCCGGTCGACGTGCCGGATCGTGGCAGCCGGTCCTCACGGCGCGAACGCCTGTAGTTGTTGGCCTGGCCTCTCTGTGCATCCTGGTGCTGCCGCTCGGCCCTGGTCTGGCCGCCGCTGCAGCCGCCCTCTTGGTCGGTACCGCGCTGGCCGTTGACCTGGCCTTGGCCCCCCGTCCGGCGGCGGTAGGGGTGGCCCGGTCGCTGCCCGCCATGGTCAGCCTCGGTACGCGGGCAACGCTGAGCTGGACTGTGTCCAACCCGCTCCAGCGTCCCCTGGTGGTGCGCCTGGCTGATGAGCTCGCCCCCTCACTGGGTGCCAGTGCGCGCCGAGCGCGTGTGCGGGTGCCGGCGGGGCGTTCGGTGACGCTGACCGCCACTCTGGCTCCTACCCGCCGGGGGCGTTTCAACCCGACCGAACTGGTTGTCCGCGTGGAGGGCCCGCTGGGGCTGATGGCTCGCCAGGCGGCGCGGCGCTTGCCGGTCGAGCTGCGGGTTTACCCGGGCTTCGGGTCCCGGAGGGAAGCGGAACTGCGCATAGAACGCGCCCGGATCACCGAGGTTGGCCTGCGTAGCGCACGTTCACGTGGCGGCGGTACGGACTTCGAACAGCTGCGGGAGTACGGCATTGATGACGACAGCCGGCGGATTGATTGGGCGGCCACCGCCCGCGCCGACCGGCCGATCGTCCGCACCTACCGGGCGGAACGAAATCAGCGAGTGCTCTCGTTGCTCGACAACGGGCGCACGATGGCGGGCCAAGTAGCCGGTGTCTCGCGGGTCGAACACACCATCGACGCTGTCATGATGTTGACGTCGGTCGCCACTCGCATGGGGGACATGGCCGGCCTCGTCGCCTTTGACAGTCGGGTCAGGGCAGTGGTCCCGCCCAGGGCCGGCCGGGGCCAGCTCGTGAAGGTGACCGAGTCTCTCTACGACCTGGGACCAGAACTGTCCCAGAGCGACTACCGCGGTGCCTTCACGGAGGTGCTGTCCCGTTTTCAGCGTCGGGCCATGCTGTGCCTGATGACTGAACTCGACGAGGCCCTCGTGAGCACCCTGCTCCCGTCCTTGCCCTTGATCGCCAGGACTCACCTTCTAGTGGTGGCGGCCGTCCGTGACCCCGCCGTGGGCTCGTGGGCAACACAGGTGCCGGCAAACATGGAGGCGGCATATTCCAGCGCTGCCGCTGTGTCCTCACTCCGGCGCCGCCAAGAACTGGCATCCCTCCTCCAAGCCCAGGGGGCCATAGTCATTGACGCCCCGCCGGGGCGCTTCGCACCGCTCGTCACGGACACCTATCTGAGCATCAAGGCGGCGGGCCGGCTCTAGCGGGGAGCCCGGACAGGGCCAGACGACAGCGCCTGTGAAGGGGGAGAGCCGGGCTCTCCCAAGAGGATTGCGGGGTCGTAGCGCCTTTCCCCTTGCCGCCCCGTGGCGGTCCACGGCCAGGGGCCCTTGGTGCCAGGAGCTCGCCCCGACCGGGCGCACAGCACGATCCAGCACCAGAAGGCGAGTTCCACAGTCACACCGATGCCCACTCGCACCGTTGTCGGCAATGTCGACCCGGTTACAAAACCCTCGATCGTGCCGGACACGGCCAGCGTGAGGACGGTCCCGAGTACCAGTACCACGGCGGCAGGCCCTTCCCGGGCCAGGGCCGCAGAGCGCGGGCGGTCGCCAGGGTCGATGAGCGCCCAACCAAGCCTCAACCCGGCCGCCCCGGCCAGCACCACAGACGTGAGTTCAAGCAGGCCGTGCGGAGTGATCAACCCCCAGAACTCGGCCGGGTGATGAGCGGCGTAGAACATGCCCGCGGCGTAGCCGAGGTTGACGCCGTTGAAGAAGAGCACGACGAGCGTCATGAGGCCGAAGAAGATCCCACCCGCAAAAGCCTCGGCTGACACCTCCACGTTGTTCGTGTACACGCGCGTAGCGAAATCGGCCGACGGCTCCGACGAGTAGTAGCTGGCGAAGTCGTGGTTGACATAGGCCTCCCGAACGGCCCGCGGTGCGATGGCGTTGAGCGCGGCGTGGGAATGGTCGATCCAGACCGCCAGGGCGAGGGCCGGGACGAACAGGGTCGCCGCGCTGGCGAGCATGAACCATCTCGTCTCCCAAACCGCCAACGGGAACGTCTCCGAGAAGAAGCGGCCGGCGGTGCGCCACGTGCGCCGGTGTGTGCCGTAGAGGACAGCTGCCGTGCTGGCTACGCGTTTGGTGAGAGCCGCCTTTATGCCGGGGTCGGCAAAGTGAGCCTGAGCGTACGCCAGATGGCCGGCCGTCAGCTGGTACAGGCGGCTCAGCTCGCGCACTTCCTGTCCTGACAGGCTCGTGGCTCGCGCTGTCAGTTGTTCGAGGCGGTACCAGGTGGCGCCGTTCTCGGCCATGAAGCGGTCGATGTCCACTCGTCAACTGTAGGAGCGGGCGCCCCAGCCGTTCAGTTGCCTCCGGCGAGGCGCTGTACCCTCAACCTTGTGGTGCCCGCAACCCAGCTGGTGACGCCCGAGGCGGTTGTCCTGGACCTTCCCACGGCCAGCGTCGGCTCGCGCATGCTGTGCCGCGCCCTCGATATAGCGGTCACCGTGGTCGGTTTCTGCGTGCTTGCCATCATCGCCGGCACGGTCAGCGATATCACTGGCTCCGGCGACGTCGCTGCCGTCGCCGTCCTGTTCGGTGTGTTTGCCGCCCTGCTCCTTTACCCCGTGCTCATGGAAACGTTCTGGCGGGGCCGGACCGTGGGCAAGGTCGTGATGGGACTGCGGGTTGTCCGCGTGGACGGTGGCCCGATCGGCTTCCGGCACGCGGCCGTTCGTGCGGCGCTGGGCTTGATCGATGTGTGGGCCACCTTGGGCGGGCTGGGGATGCTCGCGATTTTCGTGTCCAAGCACGACCAACGCCTGGGGGACATGGCGGCAGGAACGCTGGTCCTGCGGGAACGTCGTGGTACGACCCTGCGCCCGGTGCAGTTCTTCGTGCCGCCAGGCTGCGAAGACATTGTGCGCGCGGTGGACGTCGGGGGCATGACGACAGGGGATTACGAGCTGGTGCGGTCGTTCCTTGTCCGCTGGGGTGACTTCAGCGATCTCCAGAGGCCGACTGTGGCTGCCAAGGTGGCCGGCCCGCTGTGGCAGCGCTTCAGGCACCCAGTGCCTTCATGGCTCGGCCCCGATTACTACCTGGCGTGCCTAGGTGCGGCGTACCAGTTGCGCCACCCGGTCAGTCATCCCGTTCCCTCCTCCCCGAGCGGGCGAGCCTCTGTTGGCGGCCCAGGTTCCTGGGGCGACCCCCAGGCCCCTCAACCGGCGGGCGGCCCCCAACAAAGGGGTGGTCCCCAGCGGGCCTGGCGGGTGGAGTTGCCAACCGTGAGTAGCGACGAGCCCGGCACGCCGTCCGGAGCTGAAGCCGGAGACCAATCGGGCACGGGTCGCTGGGTTCCTCCCAGCTAGGCCATGATGCACCACCGTGGCCCAGTGGTCTTCGCACTCGACGGGCAACGGGACCGTCTTGGAGTTAGCCACGGCGGTACCGCTAGGCGAGTTCTACCTCGACCGAGGTCGCTTCGGCCACCGTCAGTATGAGCTGGGCGACATTCTGGGCAGCCCGGAGGTCGTCCTCGACCAGGGCAAGAGCGGCGACTGTGTTTGCCGGGCCGGAGAAAGCCACTCGCCTCACCGGCGCCCGGGGGCCCACCTTGGCTTCTGACTTGGCCTTGCGGATGCCGGCCAGTAGCTCCACGGCGCTGGCGTAGGCCGTCAGTTCGTCCGCTGGCAACGCCTTCGGTGTCCCCCTGGCTTCGGGCCAGGGAGCCCGGTGGACCGAGCCTTCTTGCCACCAGGACCAGACCTCTTCAGTTATGAAAGGCATGAAGGGGGCAAATAGCCTCAGCATGACCGACAGGCTCACCGCCAGCGCGGTGCGGGCGGCGGCGGCGCGTCCCGGGCCCATTTCCCCGTAGGCCCGCGTCTTCACCAACTCGAGGTAATTGTCGCAGAAATCCCAGAACCAGGATTCGGTCCTTTCCAGGGCGCGGGCGTAGTCGTAGTCATCGAACTCTCTGGTTGCCGCGGTCACCAGCTCGCTGAGACCGGCCAACAGGGCTCTGTCGACGGGCTCGCAGGCCAGTTCGGGGCGGGCAGCTGCCCCTGCGGCCAGGAGGGCGGCCTGGCCGGGAGACGGCTCCGCCCCGCCTTCGCCTCCCCACAACTTGGGGCTGAGGACGAACTTCGAGGCATTCATGATCTTGAGCGCCAATTTGTGGCCCACTTCCATCTGGCCCTCAACAAAAGCGGTGTCGGCCCCCGGTCGCCCGGAGGCCGCCCAGTAACGCACGGCGTCGGAGCCATGCTTGTCCAGGAGCCCCTGAGGCGTGACGACATTACCCACCGACTTGGACATCTTCTTGCGGTCAGGGTCGAGGATCCACCCTGAAATGGCCACGTCCGACCACGGCACCGTGCCGTGCTCCAGGTGGGAGCGGACTACGGTCGAAAAGAGCCAGGTCCTGATTATGTCGTGGCCCTGGGGCCGTAGGTCCATCGGGAAGAGCCGTCCCCATCGGTCGCCTGCAGAGGCGTCCTCCCAGCCCCCGGCGATCTGCGGTGACAGCGACGAGGTGGCCCAGGTGTCCATGACGTCCATCTCCGCCTTGAACCCTTCTGGAACGTCGCGCTGGTCGGGGGTATAGCCCGGGGGGACGTCCGTGGTGGGGTCGACCGGCAGGTCGGCTTCGCCTGGCAACAGCGGAGCGGAATAGTCGGGCTCGCCGTTTTTGTCCAAGTGGTACCAAACCGGGAAGGGGATCCCGAAAAAGCGCTGCCTGCTGATCAACCAATCGCTGGTCAGACCGGTCACCCAGTCTTCGTAGCGGGCACGCATGAAGGCGGGGTGCCAGCGCAACTGACGGCCCCGTTCAAGGAGGGCTTCCTTGTGGGCCAACGTGTGGATCCACCACTGACGACTGGTCACTATCTCGAGCGGCCGGTCGCCCCGCTCGTAGAACTTGACCGCATGGGTTATGAGCCGCGGTTCGCCTCGCAGATCGCCGGAACCCTGTAGCAGTTCGACCACCCGGCGCTGTGCCCCAGCCACTGTCCTGCCCGCCAGCTCTCCCGAGTAGAGCGCCGTTCCCGCCACGCTCAGCCCGTCGGGCGCGGACGCAAGGAGGCGCCCGTCCCGGCCGATTATGGCGCGCACGGGCAGGCCTAACTCCCGCCACCACGTCACGTCCGTCACGTCGCCAAAAGTGCAGACCATGGCCGCCCCGGTGCCCTTTTCCGGCTCCGCCAATGTGTGGGCGACCACTGGCACTGCGGCGCCGAACAGCGGCGTCGTGACCCTGGCACCGACCAGCGGCGCATAGCGCTCATCGGAGGGGTGGACGACGACGGCGACGCAAGCGGGCAGGAGTTCGGGCCTGGTGGTGTCGATCACCAGGTCCCCACCATCAGGGCGATGGAAGGCGATGGCGTGGTAGGCAGCTGGTCTTTCCCTGTCGACCAGTTCGGCCTGGGCCACGGCCGTGCGGAAGTCGATGTCCCACAGCGTCGGTGCCTCGGCGGCATAGGTGTCCCCCCGGTGCAACATGCGCAGGAAGGCCCGCTGAGAGGTCCGGCGGGACTTCTCCCCGATGGTTGTGTACAGCTGGCGCCAGTCCACCGAAAGGCCCAGGTGGCGCCAAGTCTCCTCGAAGACCCGCTCGTCCTCGGCCGTCAGCCGCCCGCACAGCTCGACAAAATTGGGACGGCTTACCGCCACAGCTGGCTGCCCTTTGGGCAGGCTCCCTTCGGCCGGCGGCTCGAAGCCCGCTTCATAGGCCATAGAGGGGTCGCAACGCACTCCGTAGTAGTTCTGGACACGCCTCTCGGTGGGCAGGCCGTTGTCGTCCCAGCCCATCGGGTACCAGACCGAGTAACCCCGCATCCGCTTGTAGCGGGCGATGGTGTCGGTGTGGGTGTACGAAAAGACGTGGCCGACGTGGAGCGAGCCGCTCACCGTCGGAGGAGGCGTGTCTATGGCGTAGATCCGCTCCCGCGGTGCCGTCGGGTCGAAGTGGTAGGTGCCCTCCTCGGCCCAGTGCCTGGCCCACGTTGTCTCCAGGCCGTCCAGTACCGGCCGGTCTGGGGCGCCGCGCCGCGCCCGGCCGTCGCTGGAGGGGCTATTGGGCATCGTCTCTGACATGATCCAGCTACCGTACTTGGTGTGCTCGCTCTCTTGGATACGGCAACCGGGAAGGTAGGCCCTCTGGAGCCGCGCCAACCTGGTCGACTATCGGTCTACCTGTGCGGGCCGACAGTGTCCGGAAGTCCCCACCTCGGCCACGGCCGCTTCACGCTCGTTTGGGACGTCGTGCGCCGCTACCTGACCTGGACAGGTCTTGACGTGCACTTCGTGTCCAACGTGACTGACATCGAGGACAAGATCATGGCCCGCGCCGCCGAGGAGGAGCGTTCGACCGAGGAGGTGGCGGCCCGCTACGAGGCCCTGTGGTGGGAGACGATGGATGCCCTCGGCGTCAAACGCCCTGACGACAGCCCCCACGCCACCGCCTACGTCGGTGACATGGTCACCTTTATTGGCGACCTGGTCTCCCGCGGTTACGCTTACCAGGGCGGGGACGGGGTCTACTTCTCCACTGAGTCGGTCCCGGGGTACGGCCTCCTGGCCCGCCAGGACCTCGACATGCTGAGGTCCGGCGCCCGGGTTGAGGCAGGGGAGGAGGCGGGCAAGCGTTCGCCGCTCGACTTCGTGCTGTGGAAGTTGTCCAAGCCCGGTGAGCCTTCATGGCCTTCTCCCTGGGGCCCGGGACGGCCCGGCTGGCATACCGAATGCGTCGTCATGTCGCTCGACCTGCTGGGCGAGGGCTTTGACCTGCACCTGGGCGGCCTGGACCTCACCTTCCCTCATCATGAGAACGAGCGCGCCCAGGCTGTCGCCGCCGGTAAGCAATTTGCCCGGCGCTGGGCCCACAACGGGATGGTGGTCGACGAACGGGGCGAGAAGATGAGCAAGTCGGTGGGCAACATCACCTCGTTGCCAAAGTTGTTGGAACGCTACGAAGGCCGGGTGCTACGCGTCCTCGTTCTCCAGGCTAACTACCGCGCGCCTATGTCCGTGACCGAGAGCGCCCTAGACGGCGCCCAGGGCGCGCTCGAACGCCTCGACAATTTCGCCCGGGAGACCAAGGACCTGGTCCCAGCCAGCCCTGATGCCGCCGTGCTGAACCGTTTTCGGTGGCGCATGGACGACGACCTCGACACACCTGGGGCCCTGGCTGTCATCTTCGGTGCTGCGCGCGATGCCCGGACCGACCCGCAAAGGGCGCCAGCACTGGCGGCCGCGGTCAGGGAGTGCTGTGAGAAAGCGCTGGGCCTGACCCTGCACGTCGACGAAGAAGAACTTCCGAACGAGGTTGCCGCCCTGATCGCCGAGCGCGACGCGGCCCGCTCCCGAAGGGATTTCGCGGCGGCCGATTCCATCCGGGCGCAACTGCAGGGGATGGGTTACCTGCTGGAGGACGGCCCGACCGGCACGGTCGCCCGCCGTGCACGCTGGCGGGGGCTTACCGGTTAGCGCCTCTTGCCCACTGGACCTGGCCTCGGGGGGCCTCGCCCGGCCCCAGAGGGAGGAACGCCCGTGAGTTGGTCGCCCGTCTCACAAGCGGGTTGTCCTGTTCTCTCACCTGGTAGAGGCCACCGCGATCGGTAAAGACCCAGAGCTCGCCCGTCGGGCTCTGGCATGCCACCAGTGCCAAGTCTCCGGCGGGGCACTTCGCCGGCCGGTCTGTCAGGGCGGACTGCACGCCCGCAGTAGCGCGCCCCTTGACGGGGTACTCGGTGATGGGCACAGCCAGGGCCATGCCGGAGGCGTGCACAGACAACAGCGAGGTGCCTTCGGCCCTGACTGCGCAGACAACACGGTCCCCTGGTTCAAGCTTGACCCCTGCCACCATGCCCGCCGCACCGGTCGGCACCGACCGGAGCCTGGTCCCCGTCTCGATGCGCAGGACCTGACCGCCGGCCTTGGCGACGAGGATGTTGTCCTCCTCCTCGTGGGGCACCACGGCCACGATGCGGTCGCCGTCGGGGACGCGACAGCAGATAATGCCGCCAGTGTTGGCGCTGGCGACCGTCTTTGCCGGGATCCGCTTGACCTGGCCGCCGGCGGACACGAGCAGGTAGTAGGGAGCGTCGTCCCCGCTGAAGGCAGCGGCGATGCGGTCAGGCCCCGGAAGCGACAGGACAGGCTTGCCCGGCCCGGTCCGGCTGACGGGTTGGTCCGACAGGTTGACGCGCGCCGCCTGGCCGAGTTCGCTGAACAACAGCAGGCGCTGGTCGGACCGGGTGGCGATGACGGCCACGAGCGACGCCGAGCCGGCGAGCCTGATCGGCACCGATGAAGAGGCCTTGCCGCTTCGTGGGGAGACCAGGGCCGACCCGTCGGTCGTCACGTAGGCCCAGGTGTCTTGGGCGGGGGCGGAGGCCAGCACGACGGTCTTCGGTTTCCCGTTCGTAATGATGACCTCGCCGGCCTCAGTCGTAGCACCGGCCGATATCACGGTCCGGCGCGGACGGCCGAACCGTTTCCTGACGTCTTTGAGCTCCTCGCGCACGATGCTCGTCACGCCGTCTGCTGATCCCAGGACCGCCGTGATCTCGTCTATGCGAGCGCCTTTTTGCTGGATCTCCTCGTCGATGCGGAACCGGTTGAGGGCGTTGATCCGTTTGAGGGCCATTTCCAGGATGTGTTGAGCCTGGACCTCGTCGATCGGCACGGGCCTAGCGGCGCCGTGGGGCACGTACCGCAGCTGGGCCATCAGCTTGGCCCTCGAGTCGTCGTCGTCCTTGGCTCCGCGAATGATGGCCACCACCCGGTCTATGACCTTGGCCGCAGCTTGCTCAGCGAGGAGCAGATGCAGGCGGCGTCGCAGGATCTCCCGCTCGTATTCGAGCCGCTTGGTCACCACTTCAGCACGGAAGTCGACGAAACACTTGAGGATCTGGTGCAACGACAGGGTTTGAGGGACGTTGTCGACCAACACGGTGAAGTTGAACGCCAGCGTGTCACGGAGCTTCGTGTGCTCGACCAGTTCGTGCGTGAGCCGCTGGATGGAGCCGCCTCTTTTGCACTTCACCTGGACGTCGATGCCATTGGCATCGGTGAGGTTCTTTGGCAGTTCCGCGGTGTAGATCTCCGTGATCTTGCCGTTCTTGGCGCCTTCTACCGCCTGTTCCACGATGGACTTGGCCGAGACCTGGTAGGGAAGTTCGCTGATCTTGAGGACTTGCTGGCCGGGGAGCTGCTCGATTCGCCCCTGGACCATCACGGTGCCGCGGCCGGTCTCGTAGATCGATTGGAGGTTTTGGGGGTTGACGACGATGCCCCCTCCCGGCAGGTCCGGGCCGGGCAATACTTTCAGGAGTTTCTCGATGGGCACGTCGGGGTCGTCGAGGACGAGCAAGGCGGCGTTGACGACTTCGGCAGTGTTGTGAGGAGGGACCGAGCAGGCCATTGCCCAGCCGACGCCCATCGACCCGTTCACGAGCAGGTTGGGGAAGGTAACGGGGAGAACGGTCGGCATTTGGCGCGTTTCGTCAAAATTTGCTTCATAGCTAATTATCTCAGGACGAAGGTCAGTGAGGAACTCGGAAGCGGCTGGCGAGAGGCGGCACTCGGTGTACCGCTGGGCGGCGGCGGGCGCCTCGTTGTTCAGGTTGCCCCAATTGCCCTGGCCGTCGATCAGGGGCAAGTTCGACTGCCAAGGCTGGGCCATGCGCACCATGGCGTCGTAGACCGCGGTGTCACCGTGCGGGTGGTACGTGCCAATGACGTGCCCAACGGTTCTGGCTGACTTGGAGTACTTGCGATCGGAGCGTATCCCAAGGTCGTCCATGGCGACGATGATCCGTCGCTGGACCGGCTTTAGGCCGTCCCGGGCGTCAGGCAATGCCCTGCTGGTATTTACGTAGCTCCCATACGATCGCCCCCGTGCGAACAGGGCGTCGCTGTAGTCAACCTGCTCGCCGTCCCAGGGGAAGAAAGTAGCGTTCACAGAGCCGTCGTCGTCCTGGTCTTCCTCGGCGCCGAACGCGCCCGGCCCCTCTTCGGTTCCCCTCATGCGGCGGCGCCGTTCATGCAAGCACCTCGAGGCCGACCTCTTCGAGCCACGCCTTGCGTTTGGTCGCCGCCGCCGGTCCGTTGCCCATAATCAGGTTGAGGGTCTCGGCCGACTCCTTCAGATCCTCGACCATCACTTGTTGCAGCTTGCGGGTCGCCGCGTCGAAGCAGGTAGCCCGGAGGTGCTCCCAGGGCATTTCGCCGAGGCCCTTGAAACGACTGACGTCGTCACCCTTGCGGTTATGCCGTTTTACGAGCCGGGCGCGCTCGGCTTCGTCGTAGGCGTAAACAAACTTCTCCCCCTTGGGATCAAGGTCGATCTTGAACAAAGGTGGCCGGGCCACGAATATCCTCCCTTCGGAAACCAAGGAGGGGAATAGTTCGTGAAGCATGGCCAGGAGCAGGTTGCAGATGTGAGCCCCGTCTTGGTCCGCGTCTGTAAGTATCACGATCTTGCCGTAGCGGCGTTCGGCCGGCTCGAGTGACGCCACGACCCTTTTGCCCACGGCGTCTTTCTTGCCACCCATGGCGATCAGGATGCTCTCGATCTCCGCGTTCTTCCACACCCGGTCGTTGGTTGCGCCCAGGACGTTGAGGATCTTGCCCCGGATAGGCAATACCGCTTGGTATGCCTTGTCCCGGGCGCTGCCGGCCGTCCCGAGAGCAGAATCGCCCTCTACGATAAACAGCTCACGGTCCTCGACAGGCAGGTTCTCCAGGCAGTCCTCGAGCTTGCCAGGCAGGGGCGACTCGTCGAAGACGCCCTTTTTGCGCTTAGTGTCCGCCCGGCTGCGGGCGAGACGGGACGCCCGAGCCTCGAGGCAGCGTTCCAGCACCGCGTCGGCATCCTTCTTGTACCGCTTGTCGCGCAACCAGTCGGAGAAGGCGGCGTAAACGAACGTCTGAACGGCTCCCTTGGCTTCGGAGTTGTTCAACTTGGTCTTCGTTTGGCCCTCGAACTGGGGGTTGCTCAGCTTGACCGACACCGCCGCCGTAAGACCCTCCCAGATGTCCTTGGGATGGAAGGACTCTCTTTTGTCCTGTTTCAAGCGCCCGCACTCGGAGGCGTACCGGTTGAGGACGCTCGTGAGCGCTGCCTTCAGGCCCTCGACGTGAGTGCCGCCGTCCACGGTCGAGATGACGTTGGCAAAGGCGTGGACGCGCTCGTTCTCGTCGGTCTTGCCGCTCCACGCCGTCCATTGCAGAGCCACCTCGACCGAGATGGGCTGTTGGGAGAACTGCGGGTCGGGGTGCTCTTCGGAAGAGAGAAAGACCACGTGGGGGTGCACGGCTGTGCGCTCGCCGTTGGCGTCTATTTCGCGAACGTAGTCGGCGATGCCGTTGGTTGAGCAGAAGACCTGCTCGGGGTGGCCGGGCCAGCGCAGGACAAACCTGAGACCCCTGACCAGGAAAGCTTTTTCCCGCAGGCGCGCCTCAACGGTCGTGTACGAGTACCGGGCGTCGGCGTCGAAGACGGTGGTGTCGAAGCGCCACCGCACGACTGTGCCCGTGCGGGCGCCAGGCCTGAGCGCTGGCCCTTTGGTGACCGGTTTGACCGGGTGCCCCAGTTCGTAGCGGGCCGTCCAGATATGGCCGTCGCGCTGGACCTCGGCTTCGAGCCAGTTGGATAGGGCGTTGGTCACGGCCGCGCCCACGCCGTGGAGGCCGCCCGACACCTTGTAACCGCCGTCGCCGAACTTGCCGCCGCCGTGCAATTTGGTGAAGACGATGTCCAGGGCGGACAGCCCCGTCTGCCTGTGGACGTCGACAGGTATCCCACGCCCGTCATCTGTCACCTGAACGACGTTGCCCTCGAGCAACTCGACCACGACGGTTGTGCAATGGCCGCCGAGCCCCTCATCTACAGCGTTGTCGATGATCTCCCAAAGCAGGTGGTGGAGCCCCCGGGAGTTGGTCGAACCGATGTACATGCCCGGGCGCATCCTGACCGGTTCGAGCCCCTCGAGCACACGGAAGTTCTCGGCGGTGTAGCTACCAGCGCTAGTTGCTGTTACTGCAGCACTACCCATGGGCGTACCGACCTCGGCCTTCGAGCCGCAGCGCTCGTGGGGGAATCGTCATGTTCCATCTTCCCAGACCGGGAGGTCGTAGACCGGGACCCGCGCCGGGCTCCGCGGTCAGGTCCCCTACCCTTCAAAGATGGGGTGGTCGGGCTTCTTGACGCTCACCGCGCCGCGGGCGAGGGCCCTGAGGAGGGAGCTCTTGTTCCCGCCGCTGCCCAGTCCGCCGCTGCCCAGTCCGCCGCTGCCCAGTTCGCCGCTGCCCAGTCCGCCGGTGTACGGGATGGTGAAACCCGATGGCCACCCCGGGACGGCGCTCGGTGTTGCTACGGCTACGTCACCCTGCTCCATCGCGTAGTCGGTGAGACCTGACAGCGCGCCGGAGTAGCCGATCCCGGAGAAGGCCACGGCAGGGTAGTAGGGGGACAGCGTGCAGAACCCCGGACGGTCCGGGAAGTCCGCCTTGCATACGTAGTCGTCGTAAGGGGCCTCCACGACCCACTCCGCTGACGACAGGGCCGGGAGGGGGGGGCCGTAGGTCACGTCTTTGGTGAAACCCTGGTTGTCGGTGGTGTCGGTGAGCTGGATCTGCCAGTTCACACCACTGATCTGGGAGATGGTCACGGTGACCGAGTTCCCTGGGTACACGGCGATGCCGATTCCTGTCGAAGCGGCTGGCAGTATTTCCCACCAGGCCCACACCGAGTACGCCGTGCACGTGCCCCCGCCCGGGTTCCCCATAGCCTCGCCTATCCCGGCCTGGATGAGGTTGTTGTCGCCGGCTCCGTCTATGCCGACCCACTCTGACATTTCGTCGTTGCAAAAGGCTCCGCTTATCAGGCCCGGCACAGTGAACGTCCCCGTGACCGACGTGTACGGGCCGGCAGTAGAGACGTACGCCGCCCAGTTTGCCGCATCGCCGTGGCCGACCGTCGGGATGGTCGTAGTCGTGGTGGAGCTTGTGGAGGTTGTCGATGAGGCCGCCGTAGGGGTGCGCGTGACGGGTGAGGGGGACGGTGCTGGCACAAGGGCGACGGTCGTTGTGGTTGCCGCCACAGTGGTGATGGCCGGGCCAGTGGTGGTGGTCGGGCCAGTGGTGGTGGTCGGGCCAGTGGTGATGGTCGGGCCGGTAGTGGTGGTAACGCTGGTCGTCGTGGTCGTGGGCAGCACGGTTGTAGTGGTGGAACTCGTCGTTGCGACCGGTGGTGTCCCGGGGGTCACATCCACGTAGAACCTGTCGGTGGCCGACGACGTGCCGTTGCGCGCAACGAATGCGAACGCGATGGCGAGTACCGCTACGCCGTGATTCGGCCCGATGACGACACGGGCAGCGTAGTGCCCGCTCGCACAAGCCCTCGGGGCCCCTGAGTACACCACGGGGAGCGAGCGGTTCGACGAGACCTTGAGCCGGCACGAAGTGAAGTACGTGACAGCGGCGGTCACCTCGACCTCGCCGCCGGCACGTCCCAGTGCCGCGGGGGTAGCGCGCACCCAGTTGATGGAGCCTTGGGGGGGCGGTGCGGTGGCCGATGCGACGGTCCCCAGGATCGTGACGAGGGCGCAGAACGTGGTCGCCATCAGCGCGACACGTCTTCTCATGGCGTCCTTGCCCCCTTCGTCTTGGTCTCTCGGCCGCCTGGAGCAGGAGCGCCGACAGGTTCATACCCCCGACAGGCTCATTGGCCCGAGGACGGTCGAAGTGGTAATCGACCGGATGCAGGAGCGGCAACAGTTGTGTTCGCAGTTTTCGCGACCTGCGCTCATGGGCGACCGAGCGCGATAACGCCCCCCTGCTGGAGGCGGGGGGCGTTGTTCGGGGGTTTGGCGGTTACAGGGGTCAGCCGCGAGCGGCTGTGGCTCCCTGGGCAACCGAGCCGTTCGTGGCCTTTGAGCCCAGGACGCCGGAAAACAGGCTGGTGAGCTCCGCGGGGATGACGAACTTTGTGGACGGCGAGGTCCCGATCTGCTTCAGGGTTTCCAGGTACTGCAGGGTCATCGTTGTGGTGTCCACGTCGCTGGCCACTTCGAGGATGCGCCGGAGGGCGGCTGCGAAGCCCTGAGCACGCAGTTCGGCGCTCTGGCGGTCACCTTCGGCCTGCAGGATGGCCGACTGCTTTTGGCCTTCGGCCACAGTGATCGAGGCTTGCTTCTGGCCATCGGCCTCCAAGACGACGGCCCGGCGCTGGCGCTCGGCGCCCATCTGCCTGGTCATGGCCTCGAGGACGGCGGGAGGCGGCTTTATCTCCCGGACCTCGACATTGGAAACCTTTACGCCCCAGCGCTCGGTGACGTCGTCCAGTTTCATCCGCAGGGCGTCGTTCATGTCTTCTCGCTTGGACAGGACGTCGTCAAGGGACATGTCGCCCACGACCGAGCGCAGCGTGGTGGAGGCGATGTTGATGGCGGCGCCCTTGAAGTCCTGGACGGCCAGCACCGAAGTGGCCGGGTCGAGGACTTTGTAGAAAATGATGAAGTCGATGGCGATCGCCGCGTTGTCCCGGGTTATGGCCGTTTGGTGGGGTATTTCCAGGTACTGCTCGCGCAGGTCCACCCACGAGATCCGGTCAAAGAAGGGGATGATCAAGACCACCCCAGGGCCCCGCGCACCCTGGGAGCGGCCCAGGCGGAACAGGACCACCCGCTGGTATTCGCGCACTATTTTGATGGCCATTGAAAGCCCTATTATTACGACGACTAATAAGACAGCGACTATGGCCCCGATGAGGGTGGTCACGCGTCCTCCTTTGATTGTTGGGTGGAGCCGAAGACTTCAGGCCCGGGCACGTTGCCGGCCTCCGACCAGACCAGCAGGCGCAGGCCCTCCACTCTGGCCACATGGACGGGCGCGCCTGCCGGCAGCGAGCCGGAGAGAGATTCTGCTGTCCAGGTCTCGTTGTTGACCCGGGCTATGCCCGTCGGGGACATAACGGTTACAGCGGTTCCCGAAGCCCCCAGGAGGGCAGCACTCCCGAGCGGTGTCGCCGCCGTTCTGGTGGAGGCGATAACAGGAACGAGCAGTACGGCGATCAACAGGGCACCGCCGAAAGCGAGCGCAGCGAGCACCCAGGCGAGAGCCGTCTTTGCGTCGCCGGACGAAACCATTATGGCCCACACTGCGGCCAGGACCAGTACCGGGATAGGGACGAACAGGCCATGGCCGCCGGCATGGAAGCCCGCCACGATCACGCCCACTACTGCCACGGCCAGGATCGTCCCGACTATCCACGGCAGGGCGCCGCTGGCGACGAAATTCACTAGCACCACGGCGCTGACGATCAGGCCCAGCGCACCCACTGCGGTGCCGACAGTAAGGCGACGGACCAGGGCAACGTGGCGCAGGTCTGGGGTGGTGGCACCGGTGGCCTGTTGGCGGAGTGCGATCGCGGCCGCCACGGCCCGCTGGTGCAGGTCGGCGACGGGCGACTGGGACGGGGAGTGCTCTTCATTCATGTCAACGAGCTCCTCTTGGTGGCAATGCCCAACCTATCGGCCAGCGCCAACCGGCCGTTGTGCAGGTGCACTCTGACGGTCGCCTCGGAGCAGCCGAGGATCTGGGCGATCTCGGGATCGGACCGGTCCTCCAGATAGCGGAGGGCCAGGACCTGGGCCTGGCGGTGGGGCAGCGAGCGTACCGAACGCCAGAAGTCGGCGTCGTCTGCCTGCAGGGGCGCCGACCACGCCGCCGACCGGGATGCCAACTTGGCGAGCGCCCTTGCCTCGGCGGCCAACCGCCGGGTGAACGAGACGCACATGTTGGTCACCACCCGGCGCACAAAGGCAGCCGGTAACTCGTAAGCCGATACCCGATCCCAGGACCGGTGGGCGACCAGGAACGCATCCTGGGCGAGTTCCTCGGCCACGGCGGCTCGGCCAGTGAGGGCGTAGGCGAGCGTCACGACGGCGTGGTACTCACGCCGGTAGAACGCCTCGAAGGTCTCCGTACCGCCGGACCGCCCTGCGTCCTCACGCCGCAACGCCCCGCTGGCCACACTTACAATCGTCCCTCTCGGGCCGGTCCTCGTGGTGGCGGGAGCGGTGACATCCACGGCACTCGGTAGCGCAACGCAGGTCATCACCTTTAACACGAATGTAGGCCCCTGCTTGTTTACAGGCGCCTTCGGTCGTTTGTGGTCTCCTCGCTCGGCGGTGTGCCACGCGCCGGTACTCCAGCCGCCGGGGTCTCGGCAGGCAGTGTGCCAGTGGGTACGTGGACCGTCACCCAGCTCGTTCCCGGTTCGGTCCGCACCAGCCGGTGCGGTGTGCCAGCCGGGAGCCAGACCCAGTCCCCCGCTTCCAGCTGCAGCCTCTCGGGCCCGGCGAGAAGGTTCGCTGAGCCCGCGACCACCAACGCCCATTCGCCGTGGTCCTGGCAGTAGTCGGCCGGCTGCTCCAGCTCACCGCTGAGCACTTGGCGGACGGTCAGCCCGGTGACGCCGACCAGCTCGTGCTCAACTTCACCGCGAGGCGGTGCGGCCGAAGGAGGCCGGAGACGCCCGCGTACTACGTGGCCGGCGGTCAATCCGTGCCTTCCATCAGAGCGGCAACACTTTGCCGCATCACTTTGTGAATGGCGGGTGGGCAGGTCAACGCAATCTCATCCAAGCCTGGCAACACGGGCAATCGCGGAGCAAACGGGACAGGCGGCGCCAAGAACGGTTCGCGAAGACAGTACATGTACCACCTTGTGGTGCACCAGCTAGAGGCTGCCTAGACTCTTTGGCGTTGAAGGAACGGAAAGGGGTCGAAGTGACTATTTCAGTAGGCGACCGCATCCCCGATGTGCATCTCAGGATGATCGACGAGCACGGGAGCGCAACCGTGAGCACCGCCGACATCTTGGGCAAAGGACGGGTGGTCCTTTTTGGGGTCCCTGCCGCCTTCAGCCCCACCTGTTCCGATGTTCACTTGCCCGGGTTCGTCGTCCGCGCCAACGACATACTGGCTCGGGGCATCGACGGCATCTTCTGCGTCTCAGTCAACGACCGCTACGTGATGACAGCCTGGGGGCGTTCTCAGCGAGTCGCCGACAAGGTCGCCATGCTGGCCGACGGCAACGGCGAACTGGCCCGCGCCATGGGCGTTGAGATCGACCTCTCCTCCGGCGGCCTGGGCGTGCGCAACAGGCGTTATGCTGCGGTGCTCGAAGACGGGGTGGTCACGCACCTGGCGCTCGAAGAAGGCACAGGCCTGGCCGTCAGCTCGGCCGATGCCGTCCTGTCATTGCTTGGCCCCGCGGCTCCGTAGGTCAACGCTCGGGACGCGGCTGGCGGCTTCCGAGGATACGTCATTTGCGCCACCGAGACGGTATGACAAGACCACTACGCGTAGCATTCCAGCGGTCCTTCAGGGACGGGTAACACGGCTTGGGTATCGTGCCATGTCATGGGCGTTCGTGCCCACCAACCAGCTCAACCGTCTGCAGGCAGCCTCTGCGAGCACCGGCAATCGGTCCCCAGGGCCACGAGGTGCAAGTCGTGAACCCTTTGAACACACCAGCAACCGAGGGACAGTCAGTCGCTCGCGTTGGTTCCCAGCCGGTTGAGACGGGAGGCCCGACCTTGTCCGGCGCCGAGCGGGACGGCAGCTACGCGGCCCACGTTGGCACTGATGGTCCACCGGAGTTGGAGAGCGAAGAAGGGACCGGTGCCGACGGCTCTGGCCTTTACGCGGACCTTGACGGGGCTTTGGCGGAGCTTCCTAGCCTGTTGGCCCGGGCGGAGAGCGGGGTCCAGTTCATCTACGAGTCCCTCGACCTCATCGCAGCCAGGTACGGGTTGCGCGACCTGGTGGTGGTCGTCAATAGGCCCGAGACGCCTCAAATCTTCCGTCTCGGTCGCGCGCCCATCCAGCTGGGGCAAGGGCCCTTGAACCGCTACCTGGACACCGCCCTGTCCGGGCGGCCAGGACTTTACGCCGACCCCTCTGTTGTGGGGCCTCTTACTGCCGCTTCTGTGATCAGCCTGGTCGAGCTGGCCCTGCGGCTCGACCTGCTCGTCCATGACGCCAGCCACGATGCCCTCACCGGTTTGCTCAACCGGCGCAGCTACGAACTCCTGCTTGATCAGGCGGTGAGCCGTGCCCGGCGCTACGGATGGCCCTTCGCCCTGGTGTTGCTGGATCTCGACGACTTCAAAGTCGTCAATGACCGGTATGGCCACGCAGCCGGCGACGCCGCGCTCCGGGCGGTGGGAACGGAGCTCCGTGCTGCCCTGCGGGGCGGTGACGTGGCAGCGCGCCTGGGGGGTGACGAGTTCGCCTTGCTGGTACTGGGTGTCGAAAACGTCTCTTCGCTCTCACCTCTCCTCGGGCGCCTGAAAAGAGCGCTCGAGCGCGCTGTCCCGGAGACGACGGTTGGTTTTTCGGTTGGAGTAGCCTGTTTCCCCTCTGACACCGACGACCCGAATGCCCTGACCGGCATGGCGGACGAGCGGCTCTATGCGGCCAAAGCCGCTGTCGGCTAAGGCGGTCGGGGTGAAGGACGCACTCGAGCTCGAGCTCCGGCAATTGCCGGGTGTCTCGTTCGTGTCCTTCTCCGAGGTGGAGGGCGCTGCCTTCATCGAACTGGTGGTCAGCCCCGGCACCGAGCATGCCAAGGTGCGCGAGGAGGCAGCGCGTTGCGTTGTCAACTACCTCGAACGACCAGCGGAGATCCGCGTTTACAACCCCCCTCCCGAACCACCCACCCTGAGCCGGGGGGGGAGGGTGCGGTTGGTCCTGGTCCTGCCGAGCGACGGCGGAGCCGCCATAGAAGTCCAATTGTCGCGGGGGGCGCAACGCTTCGCGAGCAGGGCCGTCGCCGGCGACACGGCCGCCATAGGCCGTGCCGTCCTCGAAGCCCTGCGTGGCCTGGGTGCCCACGCACCCTTTGATGTGGTCGCCTTCCATGCTCTCCCATCGGACTGGGGGGCAGGTCTACTAGCTGTTCTGAGGGACACCAGCACCGGCGAGCTGCGCCGCGGGGTAGCTTCGGGCCGAGCCCCGGCAGACGCCGCCGCACGTGCCGTGCTGGACGCCCTGAACCGCTCGCTGTAGACCGACGGCGCCGCCGAGCAGGGACGTGCCGAACAGTAACGCCTGGCCGCGGATCTGAGACAAACTGGCAGGCATGATCGCGGGCACGCTTTCGGTGTCGACGGGCAGTGTGGTCGCCGCGCTGGGTAGTGGCGCGGGCGCGCTCGTCCAGCACTCGCTTCTTGGCTTTGTTGTCGCCTTCGGGGCCGGGGTCGTGTCGTTCCTGTCGCCCTGCGTCCTGCCCCTCGTGCCTTCCTACCTCTCGATGATGTCGGGCGTAGGCTTGACCATTGCCGCCGCCGGCGACGAGGCGATCCGCAGGGCGCGCGTTCTCTGGTCCACGCTGCTGTTCGTGGCCGGCTTCAGCGTCGTGTTCGCGCTGCTGGAAGCCACCGCCAGTGTTGCTTCCCAGCCGTTGCGCGATCACAGAGCCTTACTGGACGACCTCGCCGGTGGCTTCATCGTGGCCATGGGCCTCGCCGTTCCCGGCGCCATTCGATTGCCCTGGTTGCGGGGCGAGCACCGCGTTGCCGTGAGGCCCTCCCGGCTGGGCCCGTGGGCGGCCCCGGTTATGGGCATGACCTTTGCCTTCGGCTGGACGCCCTGTATCACCCCGGTGCTCGCCGCTGTGCTGGGGTTGGCCTCTAGCGGAGGTACCCTTGCCCGGGGCGAGGTGATGCTCGTGGCGTACTCGCTCGGTCTGGGTGCGCCTTTCGTTGTGACTGGGCTGGCATTCGGGAGGCTTGCGGGCGCGCTGTCATTTGCGCGGCGGCGCACCCGTTCCTTGAGTGTGCTCTCCGGCCTCGTCCTGGCCGCACTCGGTGTGCTTATCATCACCGGCGAAGTGGGCACCGTCTCCTCCTGGTCGGACACGGTCCTCCGTCACGCCGGCCTGGGCGGACTGGCGTCAGCCTGAGCATTGCAGCAGGGCCTCGCTAGAGTTGGGCGACGGTCATGGTCCTCTCTGTCCGTCTTCGCTCTGCCGTCGCTTTGGCCGGCCGCTACCCCCTCTTGGCCGGTGCGGATCTGGACGTCCGCACCGGCGAGATTGTCGTTCTGAGGGGGGCCAACGGCGCGGGCAAGACCAGCGCGCTTCGCGTGATGGCGGGCTTGTTGCCTCTGGCAGCGGGCCAAGCATCGGTGCTCGGCCTCGACCCCATGGCGGACGCTCGTGCCCTGCGCCGCCGAGTGGGCCTGCTTGGTCACCGCAACGGCCTCTACGACGACCTCTCGGCCGAAGAGAACGTGTATTTCGCGGTGCGGGCGGCCCGGTTGCCGAAGCAAGCCGTGCCTTCCGCCCTGGAACGCCTTGGTCTTCGTGAGGGGCTCCGGACGCTGCCCACCGGGCGGTTGTCCGCGGGCCAGCGCCGTCGTGTGGCGCTGGCTGTCCTCCTCGCCAGGCGGCCGGAGCTGTGGCTGCTCGACGAACCTTATGCCGGCCTGGACGCGGAGCACCGCGAACTGCTCGACAAACTGTTGAGGGAGGTGACTGAGGCAGGCGCGACGGTCGTCCTGGCCACCCATGAGGACCGGACCGCCGAGGTGCTGGCCGGGCGAGTGGTGATCATGGCGGCTGGCTCGGTGGTCGACGGCTTGCTACCTGACGAAGCGACCGGGCTTCCCAGCCGCGCCGCAGACGTGGCGCAGCCGGGCGCGTGCCGGGCGAGCCTGGAGGCCCCCTTTGTGGCGTGATGCCGTCCTGGTCGCGGCCAAGGACCTACGCATCGAAGCCCGGGCCAAGGTGGCGCTGAACCAGGTCGTCCCCTACGCCCTGGTTGTGCTACTGCTGTTCGGTTTTGCTTTTGACCAGGACCGGCCCTTGTTGGTGCAGGCTGCTCCGGGCTTGTTCTGGCTGGCCGTCCTGTTCTCGGGCTTGCTTGCCGCGCAGCGCAGTTTCTCGATCGAGGCGTCTGATGCCGCCATTGACGGCTTGCGCCTGTCCGGTCTCGAACCAGCTGGCATCTTCCTGGGTAAAGCCGTTGCCGTCGGGGCCCAGCTGGTCGCCCTGGAGGTACTTCTGACCGGGGGGATCGTCGTCCTGTTCCACACCGAGCTAACAGGCGCCGGCCTGCTGGTGGCAAGCGCCCTGCTGTCCACCGCCGGTGTGGCCGCGGCTGGGGTGGCCTACGGAGCGCTTTCCATGGGACTAAGAGTGCGGGAAACGTTGTTGCCTTTACTGCTGGCCCCCGTGTTGGCGCCGGTCGTCCTGGCCGCCACCGAGGCGTGGCGTGCCGCCCTGCGCCTCTCGACGGGGGACGGGTGGCGCTGGCTTGGGCTCCTGGGCTGCTTCGCCGCCATTTACCTGGCCGGCGGGGTGCTCAGTTTCGGGGCTTTGATGGAGGGAACGTGAAGTACACCGAAGTGACTTCGTCCACACGGGCGTCCTCGTCCGCGCTGGCGTCGTCGTACACACGCGCGACCCGGGTGCTCGGTTGGGCTGCGCTTGCCGCGCTCGCCTTGAACACCTGGTGGGGCCTGTGGCTCAGCCCGCCCGATGTCGTTCAGGGGCAGTTCGTGCGAATGCTCTACGTGCACCCGGCGGTGGCGACCATGTGTTACGCCGGCTTCGGCATCTGTGCCCTCGGCAGCGCCGCCTGGTTGTGGCCTCGCCTGCGCAGCCCCCGTTGGGACCGTCTGGCGGTGGCTGGTGCCGAGGTAGGTGCCGTGTTCTGCGCCGCCACCCTGTTCACCGGCTCCATCTGGGGGAGGGCTTCCTGGGGGGTCTGGTGGACTTGGGACGCTCGGCTGACTTTGACTGCCGTCCTTTTTGCCCTGTCGCTCGGGTACCTTGCCCTTCGGCGGGCGGTTGACAACCCTGAATCCCGGGCCATGGTGTCGTCCATCGTGGCCATGCTGATGGCCCTTACTGTCGTGGTGGACCACTACGCCACGTCCTGGTGGGTGACCCTCCACCAGAACACGACACTGTTCAAGGTGGGCCCGACCGTCCATGGTTGGCAGTTGGCGACGATGCTTGTTTCCTTCGTGGCGTTCGGTCTCGTCTTTGCCTGGATGGTCGTTCACCGCTACCGGCTGGAAGTGCTCGAGGAACAGTACGAGGCCGTGGGCCTACAGTCGGCGCTGGAGGCCCGGAGGTCGGAGGTGCAAGGGCTGACCGGGGCCAGGTCGCCCGCTGAGGTGCCAGTCCGTTGAGCTACGTGATCGCGGCATGGCTTTCGTGCGCCGTTCTCCTGGCTCTTTATGCGCTGCGGACGCTGCGCCGGGAGCGCCTCTTGCGGCGATCGATGCCCAAGGATGGCGCCAAGTGGCGCTGAACGAACTTCGAGTTGATGTGGGTACCCCGCTTGTGCGCTACCCCGGCCCAGCGCGCCGCCGGTCCCTGGGGACACGGCGCCAGCGCGTCGTGGCCGCCGCCATGATCGTGGGCGCTCTGGGCTTCGTCCTGGCGAGAGGCCTGACAAATGCGATGGATTACTACTTGACGGCCAACCAGGCCGTTGCCCAGCGTGCCCAGCTGGCGGGAAAGGACTTCCGCATCCAGGGCACGGTTATGCCGGGCCTCTCCCAGGTCGGTACGGCGTTGCACTTCTCCATCACTTCAGATGACGTGGACGTCAAAGTCGTGAGCACGGGGTCGGTGCCTCAGCTGTTCCGGGCCGGCATGCCCGTAGTGCTGGACGGTCACTGGCAGGGCAGCGTCTTCTCCAGTTCCCAGATAATGGTCCAGCACGGCTCCAATTACGTGGAGGCGCACCCGGCCAAGACGACGGCCGCGGCCAAGACGACGGCCGCGGCGAGCGGTGGGCGAGGTTCGTGAACATCGCGCTGGGCCAAAGTGGTTTGCTACTGGCCCTTTTGGGCGCGCTGGCCGGTGCCGCCGCTCTAGTGGTCGGCGTGGCGCGGGGACGCCCGTGGGTTGTCCGCGCGGGGCAGGGTTACATCTGGCTGGTCATGGCGGGAGCGGTAGTCGCCACTGTGGCGATGCAACGCGCGCTCATCACCCACGACTTCAGCCTCGCGTACGTCGACAACAACGACAGCACTTTCACCCCGCTCATTTACCGCATTACCGCTATGTGGTCGGACCTGGCCGGTTCCATCCTGCTTTGGGCACTCGTCCTGTGTGGCTACCTGGCCGCCATGTGGTTCCGTTTTCGCCACCGCCGGGAAGAGCCCTTGGTCATCTGGGCCAAGATAACCGGCTATGTAGTGGCGGCCTTCTTCTTCGGGCTCATGCTCGCCGTGTCCAACCCTTTCAAGCGGGTACACGGGGCCGTGCCCACGCAGGGCCCGGGCCCCGATCCCCTGCTCCAGGACCGGCTCCTGGTGGCGTTCCACCCGCCGCTGTTGTACCTGGGGCTGGTCGGGTTCACGGTGCCTTTCTGTTTGGCAGTTGCCAGCCTGGTGACCGGGCAGACGGCGGACAGCTGGCTCGCCGAGAGCCGGCGCTGGGCAATCTTTGCGTGGGCCTGTCTTACTGCCGGTCTGGTCCTTGGTGCCTGGTGGAGCTACCAAGTGCTCGGGTGGGGGGGCTACTGGTCCTGGGACCCCGTCGAAAACTCCGCCTTGTTGCCGTGGCTGACGGCCACGGCTTTCCTTCACTCGGCCATTGTCCAGCAACGCCGGGCCATGCTGACCGTCTGGAACCTGTCGCTGCTCCTGGCTACGTTCAGTCTGACCATCCTCGGGACCTTCTTCACCCGCTCGGGGGTCCTGGAGTCGGTGCATTCCTTCACCGATGACGGGGGAGTCGGGCCGGCCCTTCTTGTTTTCTTCGGACTGGTGGCCGCCGTTTGCATCGGGCTTCTGGCCTGGAGAGGAGACCAGCTCCACCGCCCTGGCGCCATCGCGACGCCGGTTTCCCGGGAGGGCGCTTTCTTGGCCAACAACTTCCTCTTTGCTGCCTTCGCCTTCGTTGTGCTGCTGGGCACTGTCTTCCCGCTCATCGCCGAAGCCGCCAATGGGTCGTCGATAACGGTGGGCGGCCCCTTCTTCGACACCATGACGATGCCCATAGTCCTGTGCCTGCTGTTCCTCATGGCAGTGGCGCCGGTGCTGCCCTGGCGCCGCGCCTCGGGTGAACTCTTGCGCCAGCGGCTGGCCTGGCCTGCTGCCGGTGCCACCCTGGTCCTGGCCGCTTGCGTAGTGGCGGGCGTGCGTGGCTTGTGGCCACTGGTGGTGTTCGCCCTGGCAGCGTTCGCTGGCGGTTCGGCCTCGCGCCAGCTGGCCATCCTGGTGCGCCGTGCCGGCTTGGGCGGCCTGGCCGGTCGTTCTGGCGGAGGGATGGTTGCCCACCTCGGCGTTGTCCTCATCGCTGTCGCTTTTGCTGCCAGCCACGCTTATGAGCACCAGGCCCAACTGACGCTGGCCGTGGGCAGACCCGCCACCTTCGCGGGGCACACGCTGGTGTTCCGCGGTACCAAGACGGTCAACGTGCCGGGCCGCAGCTCGCTGGAGGCGATCGTTGACCTGGACGGCCATGCGTATCACCCGGCAGTCGCCGAGTTCGCACTCTCCAACGAGGCAGTGGTGAGCCCGGCCGTGGAGTCGACCCCTGCACAAGACATCTACCTGACACTCGCCAGCGTGCCCGCCAAAGGTGGCGCGCCGGCTGCCATAGGGGTGATCGTGGAGCCTCTCGTGATGTGGCTCTGGATAGGCGGCCTGGTGGTGGTAGTGGGCGCGCTCATGTCGATGTTGCCTCCCGGGCACCGCTCCAAGCCTTTGGAGGGATTGCCTTCCGGCCCCGGAGCGGTCGAGTTGCGGGATGGCGAAGAGGTGCCGGTCCCGGTGGGGACAGCCTTATGAGACCGACAGGGCGGCCGCGCCGGACGGTGCTCTGGGTGGTTGTGGGTACAGCCGTCGTAGTTGCCGCCCTCATCGCTGTAGTCGCTTCGGCCCAGCCCTCCTCTGAGGTTGAGGGCAAGAGCCCCCTGCTCGGCGGGCCCGCTCCGGCGATTTCCGGACCGGGCCTGGGCGGCGGCCACTACTCGTTGGCCCAGTTCCGGGGCCGCTGGGTGCTCGTCAACTTCATGGCCACCTGGTGTGAGGATTGTCAGCAGGAAATGCCTCAGCTCATGGAGTTCGCGAAACAGCATGCCAGGGCGGGGGACGCCACCGTTCTGACGGTGGCCGACGACCCTTCGGACGTCGGGCAATTGAGGCGCTACCTCGCGGCGGAGGGTGCCGGCTGGCCGGCCGTTGACGACCCTGTGGCCACCGTGTCGTACGGTATCCAAGGCTTGCCGTCCTCGTTCCTCGTCGCTCCCGATGGCACCGTCTTCGCTTACCTCATCGGCGAGGTCAGGGCGTCGGAGCTGGATAGTTGGCTCCAGCAGGGGGCTGCCAAGGGCTTCGGGGCTGCCTGAGCCGTGCCCGCCCTGGACATGGGCAGCGGCGCATCACCCGAAGCCGGAGCGGAGGGAGTGGCTGCGCAGCGGCGCGATCCCCGGCGCTCGGCAGTCCTTTGGGCCGCCATCCTGATCGTGTTGGGCTTGGCGCTCGCGGTGGGGTCTGGTGCACTGCGTACGGGCGGCGACAAGGCGCCTTCGGTGTACCAGCGCACGCTGCAGCTCGCCGGCGAGTACCGTTGCCCGGTCTGCCAGGGCGAGTCGGTGGCCGCCTCCAGCGCGCCCGAGGCGGTGGAGATCAAGAGCCTTCTGCGGAGCTGGTTGCAACAGGGGCGGAGCGAGGCGGAGATCCGTTCCTACCTGGTGGCGCGCTACGGCCCCTCGATCCTGGAGGAACCGCCCGCGTCTGGCCTCAGCATTGTGGTCTGGGCCCTTCCGTGCCTGGCTGTCGGGCTTGGGGCCGCGGCCCTCGGCTTCGGGTTTCGCCGCTGGCGCCGTGCGGGTGCCTTTGTCGAGGGCCCGACGGGTTTGCCTGGGCCGCCCGACGTGCTGGAGCCGCCAACGGCCCCCGCGGCCCGGGCTGTTCCCGGCCCGGCCGCCGTCCCCCACGTGCGGGCCCGCCGTCGCCAGCAGGTAGTGCTGTTCACCGGCGTCGCCTTGATGGTCGTTGGCGTCGGGCTCTGGGCGCTGGACCGCCTCTCGGCTCCTCGGGTGCCGGGTGGCACCATCACCGGCGGTTTGACGGGCATACAGGCCGAACTGCAGCAGGCGTCGGCCCTAGCCGCCACCGACCCCGTGGCCGCGCTCGCCGTGTACGACGAAGTCCTGACCGGCGACCCTGCCCAGCCCGTTGCGCTCACTGCCGAGGGCTGGATCTATGCCCAAGCCGGTTTCGCTGGCAAGGCCATGGGCCTGCTCGACAAGGCGGAGAGAGCCGACCCGAGCTACGGCCCCGCGCATTTCTACAGAGCGCTGGTCCTGCTCGACTACGACAGGCAGCCCGGCGCGGCGGTTACCGAGCTCAAGTGGTACTTGTCACGGGGCCCTGACCCGTCTCTGAGCTCCGTGGCCAGGAAGGCACTGGGCAGGGCGGAGTCAGAGGCTGGTTGAGCGCTCCCGCTCGCCCGGCCGTCCCGCACGTCCCAGGCGTGGCGCCTAAAGCTGCTCGCGAAGGGCACGGCCCAGCTGTTCGGCCAACAGGGGCGGCACCGCATTGCCGATCTGGCGGTACTGGCTCGTGCGCCGCCCGACGAAGGCGGTCCTGGGGGGGAAGGTCTGTAGCAGGGCTGCCTCGTCTACGGTGAGCCTACGGGCCCCGGGCACTTGGCCTTGGCGCGGCGGGCCCCCGGCGGCCAGGTGAGCGTGGTACGCCGGCACAACCCCGAGCGTGTCCAACCATGGCGTTTTGTTGCCACCCATACTGGCGAGCATGGTGGGAGACGGACGGGAAAGTTCCATCGGGCGGCCCCCACCGTTGAAGAGGTGCCCGTGGTAAGGATCGGGGCGTAGCGACGGGTGCCGGGCGTAGGTGACTATGGCCTGGTTGGGCTGGCCGGAAGGGTGGCCCGGGTCGACCATGGCGCCAGCGGCCCGCCAGGGCCGGCCGGCCAGCGGGCCGTGTGTAGGGGTTGGGAAACAAAAGGCGCGGCCCCTGATGCCGACGACGAACAGGCGCGGCCGCTTCTGAGGTACCCCGTAGTCTGCTGCCTGGAGGACACGCCAGGTCGTCGAGTAGCCGAGACGTTCCAGCTGGCCAACGACCTCGCAGAAATAGGCACGTTTGGTGGAAGCGACCAGGCCGGCCACGTTTTCCATCAAAAAGGCCTTCGGTCCGATCTCGGCTACCGCCCGCAAGAACTGGGGTATGCCATTGCGGGCGTCATTCGCCGCCAGCCGTTTGCCACCCACGGAAAAGGGTTGGCAGGGTGGCCCGCCGGCTACGAGCGCCACGGTTCCCCGCATAGGCCGGAAATCCACGGTTGCGATGTCCTGCTCATGGACGATGGCGCCCCGGTGGTGGTTACGATAAGTGGCGCCGGCTTCCGGTTCGGACTCGACCGCGGCTATGAACGCGAAGCCAGCGGCCTCCAGGCCGAGGGACAAACCCCCAGCCCCGGCGAAGAGGTCGATTGCCTCAAGTGCCGGTTCGTGGGCCGCCATCAGTTCGCGCGGCGCCGGGCAAGCTGGTTGTCAGAAGTGCGGTCAAGGAAGTGGTAGAGCGGCAGCACCAAGTTGATTCTGGCGCCGGCCCCTTCGGTGCGCAATGATCCTTATGTTCTGTAATGCCGGAGCAGCCGACGCAAGGAGGAAATATGGAGCGGCTCGAGTGCCAGTGGTGCCATGCCCAAAACCCGCCCGAGGCGCGGTCCTGCGAACATTGCGGGGCCCCGCTTGAGGGGGCCAACCTCGTCTCCGATTCGGGCTGGCGGGAAGCGCCCCGCTTGCGGGACATGGCCAAGTTCCAGTTCTCGGCCAGCACTTGCCAGGTGGAAGGCGAACTGGTGCCTGTGGCCGAGATCAACTTGAGCCCGGGTGACGGTGTCATTTTCGAGCACCACACGATGCTCTGGAAGGACGAAAGCGTCCCCGTGAGCGTCTACCCACTGGGCGGCGGGCTCAAGCGCTCGCTGGGCGGTATGCCCTACGTTGTTACCCAGGCCGGCGGCCCTGGCCGCATCGCCTTTTCGCGCGACGCGGCCGGTGAGATCGTCACCCTGCTGCTGCACCCGAGCATGGAACTGGACGTGCGCGAGCACGCCTTCCTGGCCGCCTCGCACTCCGTTCGCTACAGCTTCGAGCGGATCAAGGGCCTGGCCAACATCCTTCACGGTGGCAGCGGGATGTACCTCGACCGCTTTGTCACCACTGGCGAACCGGGCATCGTGCTCCTGCACGGCTATGGCAACGTCTTTGAAAGGACGCTGGCAGCCGGCGAGAAGATCCTCGTGGAACCGGGCGGCTACCTATACAAGGACTCGAGCGTCAAGATGCAGGCGATCCAATTGAACGTGCGCACCGGGCTGTTGCGCCACGGGATGTACCTGGCCGAAATGACCGGGCCGGGCAGGGTCGGCATCCAGTCCATGTACCACCACCACGCGAGCGAGTGAGGCCCGGGTGTCTAGCACTCAGACCGCCACTTACACATGTCGCTTCTGCCGCCTGCCCTCTGACGCTAGTGGCACCTCGTGCCCGAACTGCGGTGCGCCGGTAGACGTTCGCGCCGTCGTGTCGGATTCGGGTTGGGTGGAGCAGCCGGCCATCCGGGACATGGCCCGCATCCAGTTCGGCCAGTCGTACTGCCAGATCGAGGGCACCCTGGTGCCGAGTGCCGACTTCGCCCTGGCTGCCGGCGACGGTGTCGTGTTCTCTCACCACACGCTGCTGTGGACGGCTCCCGGGACGCAATTGGAGCCGTGGTCCAAAGGTTCGTTCTTCAAGCGCATGAACGCAGGCATGCCACTCGTGCTCATGCGCGCCAGCGGCCCCGGCCATGTCGCCCTTTCGGAGGACCATCCCGGGGAGGTCGTTGCCCTTCCCATACCTCCAGGGCGGGGGTTCGTGGTGCGCGAGCATGCCTTACTGGCCCTCACCGACACCGTCGACTACAACTGGAGGAACACGCCGGTCTGGCTGCAGGTACAGTCGGGGGACGAGACCGAGTACGAGTACCCGTTGGGGCCTTACCTCGACTTGTTCGTGGCCACGGGCGCCCACCCCGGCCTGCTCCTGTTGCACTGCCCCGGCAACCTGTTCGTGCGCGACCTCGCCCCCGGCCAGGTCATCCTGGTGCAGCCCGGGTCCTGGGTCTACGCGGATACCTCGGTCAACTTCAGCCTGCATGCCGAGTACCCAGCCACCGGCGGTTCCTCATGGCGCAGTTACGAGTACCGCACCATCTGGCTGCGCCTGCAAGGACCGGGCCGTGTGGCTGTGCGCTCGATATTCGAGAAACCGGAACGGTACTCAGGTGTTGTCGCCAGCAGTGGCATGACTTATTGGCGCTGGTGATCCCGAAGGGAACGTTGGTGGTCCCGAAGGAAAAGCTGAGCTGGCGGGGCTGACGGTCAGCCCCGCCAGCGGCACTTGAGCTGCTGGGCTACGAACTGGTCCACTGCCTCGATCGCCTTTTGCTGACCTTCGAGGAAACAGACGTGGGCATCGGTGCTGCCTGGCTCGTCGCCGTGGTTGCTTGGGTAGGCCATCACCACTCGTCCCATGACCGAGATCATCCCAACGAATGAAATCAGCGTGGCCGACAGCTCCATTGTCACTTCGATGACATCACCGGCACGGAGCGACTTGGCGCCTTCGAGTTTCAGGCCGCCATGGGAAAGGTCCGCGACGATCGCCTCGTGGGGCTGGCCCACACTGGCCGAGCGCACGGGCCTGACCTGGGCCGCCAACCCTACGCCCACCCTGGGGTCCAAGCGCCTCTGGATGAACATGGGAGCGTCCAGCAACTGGACCTCGACCCTGTGGTCACCCGGGTATCTGCTCACTATGCAGAGCCACTTGTACATGCCCCAGGAAAGCGAGAGGAACATGTCGACGACGGAACCGTCTTCGAGGCCACCTTCCGGGATTTCTTCCTTGAGTTCGAGCACCACGGTTCGTCCGTCAAAGAGCACCACGTGTGCTGCGCATGTACCTGCCCGGGGAAGTTGCAAGCCGACTCGCGCCCCGACCTCCAGTGGCCCTGCGATGGCTACAGAGGTCATCTGTCTCCTCGATGGCTCGGTTTGTAGGCGTGCCGGCAACTTGCGGGCCGGCCCCGGCTCATCGGCCGCGGGGCTGGTGACCGGTCCCGGTTAGTTGTATCGGCGCGCACGATCCCGCGCCTTGACGTCCTTAGATTGTTGCCGCCTTGAACTAAGATGTCTAAAAAACCTGGACGACTTCGACGACTTGTCTCACAGGCCGTTCCCGCTGTCGAGCCTTGCCGGTCCTCAGAGAGGTTTTCGCCGGAACCGGAGGCCTATGTAGTTCATCACCGCGTCGATGGCGTCGCGTTGGCCCTCGATGAAACTTACGTGCGCTGTCCACTTCCTCTCGGCCATGGGGTACGCCATGACGGCCCGTCCGACGACCTGGACCGGCGAACCGAGGTCGACGGTGACCTCTACCGTGTCCCCAGTCCTGAGCTGGAAAGGTCCCTCGAGTTTCATCCCGCCCCGGGACAGGTCGGCCACGACCATCCCGTGGGGCCGACCGCGGCGGGCTGCACTGATGCGCCGGACGTCTGCGTGCAGTTCGGCTTCCACACGCGGGCCGAGACGACGCTGGACAAAGATGGGCAAACCCAGCAGCTCGATCTCTGCCGTCTGGTCGATCGGCACGGAACTGAGCTCGCACAGCCAGTGATAGATGCCTTCCGCCCGGGGCATGAACAGGTCAAGGGTCGAACCCGGCCGGAGATCGTCGTCTGGCAGTTCGTCGAGGAGTTGGAGCATGGTCTTCGTGCCCTGTTTGGACATGATGACGGCGACGCAGGTCCCCGAATCCGGCAACTCGAGGCTCACCCGTGCACCGGGTTCGAGGGGCCCGGCGATGTCAGTTGCTGGCGCGTTATCTTCCGGCTGGGGCACGGACTGATCATGCCGGTTTCAGGTGCCCGCTGGCAAGCACGTCATGCAAGTTTCGTCCCCCATTGCCCGCGACGACGATTCCGCTGGTCCGGTACTGCCGCTGTACAGGGTGCCCAGCATGCCCCTCACCATGCCCCGGTCGACCGCACAGATGACCGGGTGTTGCAAAGCAGTGCCGAAGAAAGGGCACGCCTCTTTGATCAGGGCCAGTGAGCGGCCCCGCGCTTCGGCATGAGCGGCAAAGCCATGTGCAGTCAAGGCGTCAGCGATCGCCCGAAGAGCAGTGCGGAACGACCGCTGACCTTCACCCCCCGCCATGGCGCCTGCCAGCTTGCACCCATAGGCAAATCCGACCTGTTCGGCCATTTCCTCGGCGACAGGCTGGGGCAGGAGGGCAAGTGCCCCTCCCAGTAGGGCGACCAGTAGGTCCTCCCCCCGCTTCGGGCTCTCCAGTACGGGCGCTGGGCCACTGGCCCGGTAGCGCTTGGACGGTCGGCCGGCCCCGGCCACGGCTGTCCTGGCGCTGAAGACTTCCAGGTACCCGCCGGCAGCGAGCTTGTCCAGGTGGTGGCGAGCTACGTTGGGGTGCAGCGAAAAGTGCTGGGCCACCTGCGAAGCGGTTACGCCCGCGGCCGATTCCCGGGCGTACAGGTAGACCTGGCGGCGCGTAGGGTCGCCGAAAGCCGACGTCACTGCGGCGACGACGGCTGAGAATTCCGCGCCACTCAGGGCAAGCTTGGCCTCCTCCGCGACGGCCTTTGCCGCCGGTGCCAGTTCCGGCGACGAGCTCCTGTTGCCGGGCCCGGGGTTTGGGCGCGTCCCCATGGCCGGGGCGGGCGCTCCTGCGGGGCCGTAAGCGGGCGCATTGTTCGTGAGCTGCACCATCGCTGCCAGAGTACCTGGGACGCCGGCGCTAGGTCCGGGCCATGCGCCGGCGAGCAACGGAGGGCGGGCCGTTGCCAGCGTCGGTGTTATGGTCAAGGGCCGCCGCCCTTTGCGGTTAGCATGGGCCCTGCATGGCTGAAAACGGACCGACCGGGCCCCGGTTGGGGCACGAAGAGGGCAGGCCGAACCCCTTCCTTACCGGTGCGTCCAAGGCTCGTGTGATTGGCGTGAGCTCTGGCAAGGGCGGTGTCGGCAAGTCGTCGGTGACCGTCAACCTGGCCATTGCCCTGGCGGCAGCCGGTTTCACAGTCGGCCTGGTGGACGCCGACGTCTACGGGTTTTCTGTACCGGCCATGCTCGGCGTGGACGCCGCTCCCGAGATGGTCAACGGCTCGGTGGTACCACCCGTAGCGCACGGTGTCCGGGTCATGTCGATGGGCTTCTTCGTGGACGACGACCAGCCCGTCATTTGGCGTGGACCGATGCTCCACAAGGCACTCGAACAGTTCCTCGTAGACGTCGATTGGGGCGACCCGGATTTCTTGTTGATCGACATGCCACCCGGCACGGGTGACGTGGCTCTTTCCATGTCGCAGTACCTGCCAGCGTCCGAGGTGTACGTCGTCACCACCCCACAGTTGGCGGCCACGCGCGTGGCGCAACGCAGCGCTTATATGGCTCGCAAGCTGAACCTCCCGTTGCGAGGCGTGATCGAGAACATGAGCTGGTTCAGCGTGCCGGACGGCACACGGTACGAGATATTCGGGAGCGGGGGAGGCGCCCAACTGGCGAAGGAACTGCGTGTCCCGCTCCTCGGTCAGGTGCCGTTGGTCCCGGCTATCCGCGAAGGTGGTGACTCGGGCTGCCCGGTCGTTGTCACGGCTCCGTCTTCCGAGGCCGCGGGAGCCTTCAAAGCCATTGCCCAGCGGATCATCGACCTCGGGCGGGCCAGAGTCTTCCGCCAGGAGTTGCGGATAACCTAAGTCGATCCTTAAGGTATGCCGCTTCAGCCTCGATCGCCGCGATGATGGAGAACGTGGCCACCACTGAGCGCAACGGAGGGGCACCGGTTGGCCGGCGTGTTGTGCTCGGGATGCTCGGCCTCGGTGCCGCCGGTGTCGTGTTCGGGGCCAAGATCTCTCGGGGCGCCCAGGATGTCCTGTCTTCGCTCGGTTCGGGCGGGAACTCGATCGCCGGTCTGCTCCCTGGCGGTGGCTATTTCCAGCTGTACACGGTCACCAGCGGCTTCCCGGTCCCGCCGCCCAACTACCACCTGGTGGTGGACGGCCTGGTCGAGCGTCCACTCAGCCTGAGCGTGGCCGACCTCGAGGCGATGCCGGCGCTCGAGTTGGTTAGGCCCTTCCAGTGCGTTACCGGGTGGCGGGTCGACAGCGTGCACTGGACGGGTGTGCGCCTGAGCGACCTTCTTGACCGAGCGGGCGTCGCCCCCGGGGGTTCGGCTCTCCAATTCAGGTCTTTCGACGGGGTTTACACCGAGAGCCTGACGCTCGACCAGGCTCGGCTGCCTGATGTGGTCATCGCCTACCGGATGCTGGGCGCTCCGGTCGCGCGCGAGCACGGGGGGCCAGTACGGCTCTATGTCCCGGAAATGTACGGGTACAAGTCGATCAAGTGGCTCAGCCAGATCTCGGTGGTGAACAGGGTGATACCCGGTTACTGGGAAGATCGTGGTTACGACCTCAATGCCTGGGTAGGGCGCAGTAATGGCTATAGCGGACCTGGTATCTCCTGAGCGCCGGCGGCCTGCCGATCTCCTCGTGCGTTTTGACCGGGTGGAGCGGGTGTGCCACTGGCTTACGGCACTCCTGTTCTTGACCCTGATCTTCACCGGCGCCGCGCTTTACGTCCCGGCCCTTGTCGGCTTTGTCGGCCGGCGGGTGCTCATCGTCCGTGTACATGTCGATTGCGGACTGGCCCTACCGTTACCGCTCCTTGTGAGCCTGGCCGGGACCTGGGGCAAAGGCCTGCGAGCTGACTTTCGACGGTTGAGCCGCTGGAGCGGCCACGACCGCCAATGGTTCCGGCACCTCCTGCACCGACAGCCCACGGGCGACGTGCCCGCCGGCAAGTTCAATGCCGGCCAGAAACTGAACGCAGCCTTTGTCCTTGGCGTGATGATCGTCATGTTGATGACGGGTTCCATCATGCACTGGCCTTACTACTGGCCACTGTCCTGGCGGACAGGGGCCACTTTCATGCACGACCTTGTCGCCTATTTCCTGGTGGCCATCGTCCTCGGGCACATCGGCATGGCGTTGGCTCACCCTCAAGCACTGCGCTCGATATTCACCGGCCGCGTAACCAGGAATTGGGCCAAGCGCCACGCTCCTTTGTGGTTGGACGAGGTCGACGACCCCGGCGGGCCCTAAAGCGAACTGCCAGACGCGTCGATGCCCCGGGGCAGATGGTCGCGGTCCCACCCGAGCAGCTCCACCGCGCTGGCGAAAGCGAACCTGTCGGTCATGCCGCTCACATAGGTGATGGCCCGCCGCAACGGTGCCTCGGGGCCCTGGATGGCCTCGCCAGGGTCGCCGGCGGGCCCTGGCTGGAGACCAGGTGCTGAAGGAGGTATGCGGGACTGGTTGGCGGCGAAGAACTCGACCAGGGCGCTCAGCACTGCGATCACGGCTTTGCCCTGGGCAACTGAGCTGGGGCGGGTATAGATGCGCTCGTAATTGAACTCCCGTAGCGACGCCAGTACGTCGGCGTAGGGTTGGCGCATCCCGACCGTGCCAGTCGATGCGATGCAGTCAACCAGGGCGTTGATGAAGCAACGCAACTGCGACCCCCGGGACCGGCCGGCTACGTCGGCCACGACGGGCGGGAGCTCGTCCGGGCCCACGATCCCCACGCTGGCGGCGTCCTCGAAGTCGTGGGCACAGTAGGCGCATCTGTCGGCCCAGCTCACGACCTCACCCTCTGGTGTGCGAGGGCTGGGCAGGGACCAGCTGTGGTGCCGAACCCCGTCGAGGGTCTCGGCGCACAGGTTGAGCGGGGCCAGGATGACGTCCGCGCCCCAGATGGCGTGGTTGTAACGCGCGGCCAGGTAGGGACTGAAGGCGTCCTCGCTGGCGTGCCCGCCGGGCCCATGGCCGCAGTCGTGGCCTAGCGCTATGGCCTCGGTGAGGGCTACATTCAGGCCCGTGGCCCGGGCGACGGCGGTCGCCACCTGGGCCACTTCCAGGGCGTGGGTCAACCGGGTGCGCTGGTGGTCCCGCGGGAAGACAAAAACCTGGGTCTTGCCGGCCAGGCGGCGAAATGCGCTGGAGTGCAGGATCCGGTCGCGGTCGCGCTCGAAACAGGTGCGAAGTGGGTCGGGCTCTTCCTCCACGGACCGGCTGCCGGCCCCCCCCGACCTGGTGGCACCCGGTGCTAGCAGCAGCTTCTCGGCATCTTCGCGCACTTGGCGGGTCACGACGGAGCCGGCGGTGCCGCGGGGCGGTCCCGAGGTGCGGTGTGCGAGCACAACGCCCTCGACCGTCGCGGTCCCCGCCATGGTACGGGCCCAGGCCGCGGCTCGTTCGCCAATCATGGCGTTCCCGGTGCCCGTTACAGGTCCCACACCCTCCACCGTACCTAGCCGCAGTGACGGCGATCCCCTCCGCGGCCCGAAGTACCGACCACCTGCGTAGTCACTCGGCTGGCTCTAACATGGCTGCAGCCAGTCCGTGAGTCAGGAGAACATCGAAGTGGACGTCCGTATCGGTATCTCGCAGGCGCCCAGGGAAATTGAAGTCGAGTTAGCCGACAGCACCAGCGCCGATGACCTGGTCGCCAAAGTTGACGCGGCGGTGGCCCAGGCGTCTGGCATGCTCTGGCTCACCGACAAGCGGGGACGGCGCGTTGGTGTGCCCGCGGCTAAATTGGCTTATATAGAATTGGACACGGCCGCCGAGACGCGCCGTGTCGGGTTCGGAGCTGCCGTTTGAGGCCCGTCCCGGGGCCCGCTCCAGGGCTGTTCGAGCCGCTGCTCGTGGGTGGTCACTTAGGCCGGTCAAGTGCCTGACCTGTTTGACCGCAAGCTCCTGTTCGTCACTGGAAAAGGCGGGGTCGGCAAGACGACGGTCAGCGCCGGCTTAGCCCTGCTCGCCGCGAGCAAGGGCAAGCGCACCTTGGTTTGCGAGCTTGACGCCAAAGGGGATCTCGCCTCCAGTTTCGAGACAACCCCCACTCGTTTTGAAGAGCGGGAGGTGTTGCCGAACCTCTGGGCCATGTCAATGGACGCCGAAGCTTCGCTGCGCCAGTACTTGTTGCTCCAGCTGCGCCTACCCAGGATGGCCGGGATCGGGCCCCTGGCACGGACGTTCGACTTTGTCGCTTCCGCCGCACCCGGCGTGCGCGAGATCGTCAGCGTTGGCAAGTTGTGCTGGGAAGTCCGGGAGCACCACTACGACCTCGTCGTCGTAGATGCCGTGTCAAGCGGCCATATCATCGGCCAACTGGCAGCTCCCCAAGCGATCAACCACCTCGTCCAGGTGGGCCTTGTGCGCCAACAGACGGGGTGGATGCTGGACATCCTCTCCGATCCGGTCATTTCGGGGGTTCTCATCGTGGCCACGCCCGAGGAGATGCCGGTTACCGAGACCCTCGAGCTCGTTGGCCGGCTCGCGACCGAGACGACAGTCGGCTTGGCAGGCGTGGTCGTCAACCGGGTCCTGCCGGAGTTGTTCGGGGCAAGGGAGGAGCAAGTCTTCGAGGCGGTGTGCGACCCGCACGTGATGGAGTACCTCAGGGGCGCGGTCGGGGGCCAACCGGAGCCGTTGCTCGACGCCGCCCGGCTTATGGTGAAGATGCGCCGCTCGCGCGCGGCTCATCTGGAGCGCTTGCGGGAGGCCCTGGCTTCAGGCCAGGCCGGTAAAGTGCCGGCTTTGATCTACCTGCCGTACCTGTTCCTGCGATCTTACGGCCTGCGTTCAACACGGCAGATCGCTGGCGCACTGTCTGCGGAGCTGGAAAATTGACGGTAGCCAAGGAGGCGCCCGGCACTGTTGAGGCACTTGTTGCCGCCAAGGAGATAGTGGTCGTCTGCGGTCCAGGGGGTGTGGGTAAGACAACGGTGGCGGCGGCCTTGGCGGCCATGGCGGCGTGCCATCAGGGCGGCCGGATCCTTGTCGTCACCGTAGACCCTGCTCGGCGGCTGGCCCAGGCCCTGGGGCTGCCACTGTCGCACCGGGGAGCCGAACGGGTGCCCCAGAGCGCGTTTGCCGGCGCCGGTGCGGCTCCGAGGGGCGAGTTGTGGGCGGAGATGCTCGACACCAAGCAGAGCTGGGACAAACTGGTGGCACGGCACGCTCCTGGCCCAGCGACCGTGCAGCGCATCCTCGACAACCCTTTGTACCAGAACATCTCGAGCCACTTCGTGCAGAGCCACGATTACATAGCCGTGGAAAGGTTGTACGAGCTTCATTCCGAAGGTAGCTACGATTTGATCGTCGTCGACACGCCTCCCACGCGCAACACTGTCGACTTTCTTCTTGCCCCTGAGCGGATGGCCGAGTTCTTTAGCTCCCGGTTACTGCGCCTATTGACTGTGCCTTACCGGAGCCGGTTCGTGGACATCGCGTCCAGGCCATTTTACTATGTTGCAGACAGGATCCTCGGTAGTCAGTTCCTCGAAGACATAGCTGAGTTCTTTATTCTCTTCCAGACGCTGTCAGAGGGTTTTGTCGCGCGGGCGAGCGAGGTCGCGCGGCTCCTGGCGGACAGGCGCACCGCGTTCATCGTCGTGAGCACACTGGAGGCGGTGCCAGTGCGAGAAGCGGGAGCATTTATAGGCTTCCTGCCGGAAAAGCACCTGCATTTGGGCGCGCTGGTCCTGAACAGGGTGCTGCCCCCTTATCTGTTGGAAAGCGGTCTCGCGGAGCGGGCCGACCAGCTGTGTGCCCTGGCCGGCGAACTGGCTCATGACCTGTGCTCCGCGGGCGGCCCCCTGTCAGGTTACGAGCCGGCTCTGGTCGGTCGCGTGCTTGGCGAGGTCTGTACCAATTTCAACAACATAGGTGTGGTGGCCAGACGAGAGGCGGCCCAGCGTTCGGAACTACCTTCCACCCCGGTAGTGGTGGCCAGCGTCCCCGAGTTCGCCGAAGACGTGCACGATCTGTCGGGTGTTCTCGAGGTGGGGCGCCATATATGGTCCTAAGACTGAGGGAGAAGGAGGAGGCCCATGGCGACCCTGGCTGAGCTGCTCAGAGAACGTGCGTCTGTCCCGGACGCGGTGGTGGAGCACCTGCAACGCCTGGTGGGTTCGTGGGGCATCCTCTCGGATCTGTCGTTTTCCGACCTGTTGCTCTTCGTGCCCACCGTCGGCGCCAGTCGTCGCTTTGTGGTGGTCGGGCAGGTCAGGCCGACGACCAGCCAGACCCTTCACCTTGAAGACCTCATGGGCCGCGAGGTGGGTGACGATGAGCGGCCGCTACTGGCCCGGGCGTGGGCTCTCGGCAGCGTGGTGGAGGGCGAGATGATAGCTGCCCGCAGCGAGCGGGCGCGTGTTGTCTGCATACCCGCCCGCTTCAGGGGCGAAGTCGCAGCTGTACTGACGCGGGAGGCGCCCCTCGTCGTCGGGCGCCGTGCCGGCGAGCTCGAACGCGTCTACATCGGTGTGTTCGACCGCATGGCGAGGATGGTGACAGCGGGCACGTTCCCATTTCCCGTGGACGAACCGCTGTCCAGTGAAGCGCCCAGGGTGGGCGACGGGGTCATGACCCTTGATGCCGCCGGTCGCGTTGAGTTCGCTTCTCCCAATGCAGTCAACGCCCTGCACCGACTGGGCATCTACAGGGGCATCCTAGGTGCCAGCCTGGAGGAGCTGGGCCTGGAGCGTTCCCCGGTGCGCGCTGCGTTCAGCGAGCGTATGCCTGCCGCAGAAGAACTCGAGCTAGGGGACGTAGCCGTCTTCATTCGTTGCGTCCCACTGCTGGACCAGGACAAAGTCACAGGGGCGCTGGTGCTGGTCCGGGACGTCACCGACATCCGCCGCCGGGACCGCCTGCTCCTGGGCAAGGACGTTGCCATCCGGGAAGTACACCACAGGGTGAAGAACAACCTCCAGACGATCTCCTCCTTGTTGCGGCTCCAGGCGCGCCGCCTACCCAGGGGTGACGCTCGGCACTCCCTGGAGGAGGCCGAACGCAGGATCCGCAGCATCGCCGTGGTCCACGAGATCCTGTCGCGCGACACGGCCGACGAAGTCGATTTCAACGACATACTGCCGTCGCTGGTCAGGATGGCGGAGGACCTGTCCAACACGGCGTCGCCGGTCCGGGTGACCTGGTCGGGTGAGGCCGGGCAGATGGGCGCCCAGGTTGCCACCCCCCTGGCGGTTGCCCTGAACGAGTTGCTACAAAACGCCGTGGAACACGCCTTCGCCTTTCATGGCGAAGCTACGGGGGAGCCGGGCACAGCCGTCTCGCACCCCGCCGGTCCGGGCGCCGATCATCAACCCCTGGTCCACATCTCGTTCACTCGCCGAGGTGACGAGCTCGTGATTGAGATCAGGGACAACGGCGACGGACTGCCGGAGGACTTCTCGATCGCTACCACTAGCAGCCTGGGGCTCTTGATAGTGCGGGGCCTCGTGAACAGCCAGCTCGGGGGCAGAATTGAGATGTACAACGACGGCGGTGCCGTCGTTGTGCTGGTCATCCCCGTGGGCCCCTCCGACCGCAGCGACCTGGCGAGGATCTGAGATCAGAGGTTCAGCCGGCCCGGCGCTGGCGGGCAAGCCAGAGCTTGCGGAGCTTGCGCCTTTCCTCTTCGGTGGTCGCGCCCCAAATGCCCGATTCCTGGTTCGTCGCCAGTGCGAACTCGAGGCAGCTTGGACGTGCATCACACGTGCCGCAGACTGCCTTGGCGCTGCTGATCTGATCGACTGCTGGCCCTGTGCTTCCAACCGGGAAAAACAAGTCCGGGTCAGTGTCCCGGCATGCGGCCCGCTCTCGCCAATCCTCCACATCCCATTCGATGGTCCGGGTCCAAGTCAGGGCCACTCAATTCTCCTCCTGGCAAGTCATCAAGCAATGACCGGGGACCTCGGTCAAGGGCTGCTCGTCCAGCTGCCCGCTTGTGAAATCGTTCACGTGTCAGTATACAGGTAGTAATCGGTTAGAAGTCGTGCGTACAGGCAGTATAGTCCGCGTAGGCACCCGCGCAAGGGCCTGATGGGACGCGGAGCGTAGGCCGGACTGTCTCGTCCAGGTACCTGCTAATGCCCGAGAGTTGCCTGCTGTGACAAACTTCGCAGCTCGAGAAGGGTGTCGGTGCGCCTCGGCATCGGGACGCTGTTGCCCACCGAGGGTCAGTTGTCGATGGCGGAGTTGTTCCCCAAAGGCCTAACGAGAGATAGTGCGGCGGTTGCCCAACGAAGTTCTATTTGGTCTGCCTCTCCTACATAATCCCCGTCCAGCTGGTAAGGAACGGGGCGCATGCCCGTTATCGTCGCCGTCTGGACGCCCCGGTTCAGCCAGACGTGACCTTGCCGCCCCTCGTGCAGGCCGCCGCCGAAGGCGGCGCCGAGTGCCGGCAACAGCGCTGGGAGAGTCAGCCGGTCGAAAGTCACAAGGCTGAGCGGGGTTGACAAGGACGTGCCGGGGGCCACCTGAATGGGGTGGTTGCCGAAGAAGGTGTACGGGTCAGTGTTGAGACAAATGCTGAAGTACCCGGCGCCAACGGTGAGGCCCGCGGATGCGACGGAGAACGCCGGATGCCGCCGGTCGTAGCCTTTGGCCCACGTCAGCAACGCTGCCATAACAAACAGTGCGGGGCCTGCGTACCGTTTGAGAGGCGCCAGTTGTTCGACACGCGCCACCACGGCGGCGTCAAAGCCGATCCCGGCGTGGAACAAGAAGTAGCGGCCGTTGGCCTGGCCCAGTCCGACCCGTTCGACCGAGCCGGCGGCGAGTGCCGACAGGAGCTGGCTGGTGGCCTCGATCGGATCGTTAGTCATCCCGATTGTGCGCGCAAAGACGTTCGTCGAGCCACCGGGCAGGACGGCGAGTGCAGTCGGCGAACCGGCGAGCCCATTGGCGGCTTCGTTCAGGGTGCCGTCCCCTCCCAGCACGACCACGACGTCCAAGCCGTCAGCGGCCGCTCCCTGGGCCAGGCGAGCGGCATGGCCGCGCCGGTTGGTCTCTTTGAGGGTCACCTCATGGTCAGCTGAGAGGGCCTTCTGGATGACCACGCGGGCGCGAGCCGTCACTGATGACGCCGAAGTATTGACGACGAACAGGAGCCGCATCAGCGCGCCGGGGCCTCGGCTGCCGACCGCAACCGTGCGACACTGCGCGCCAGCAGGCGCGACACATGCATCTGGGAAATCCCGAGCCTTGTCGCTATCTCTGACTGGGTTAGGCCCTCGAAGAACCTCAGGTGGACGATGAGGCGCTCGCGCTCGGGGAGCTGAGCGAGCAACGGTGAAAGCGTCGCCCGACGTTCGGCGTCTTCGAGCGACGAGTCCTCTCCGCCCAGACGCGTTGCCAGCGTTTCGCCTTCCTCGTTGCCGGCAGGAGCGTCCAGTGACGTGGAGCGGTATGCCTGGCCGGCCTCGAGGGCCTCCAGCACCTCTTCTTCAGAGACACCCACCTCGGTGGCGAGTTCGGCGATCGTGGGCGAGCGGGCAAGTTCCTGGCCCATCGTACTGACCACCTTGCCGAGCCGGAGGTAAAGCTCCTGCATCCTCCTGGGCGCCCTGACGGCCCAGCCCTTGTCGCGGAAATGCCGTTTAAGTTCGCCCACGATGGTGTGCGTCGCGTATGTCGAGAATTCGACGCTGCGCGTCGGGTCGAAGCGGTCGATGGCCCTAATGAGCCCGAGTGAGGCGACTTGGACCAAATCGTCCAACGCTTCTCCCCGGTTGGCGAAGCGGCGTGCGAGGTACTCTGCCAGCTCCAGATGAGCGCCGACCAGTTGCTCGCGCAGGGCAGGGTCGCGGTCCCGGGCGTAGGCAACGAATTGCTCCCTGAGTTCTTGGCGCCGGTCCGGCTCCAGGCTCACTGCCCTTCCCCTGGCGATTTTTCCCTGGTGCCGGCGTGGTCCACCCGGCGTTTCTTTATCAATTGGAACCGGGGATTCCCGTCCCCGTCGCTTATCGAATGCTCGTCCACGAGGGCGTTCAGGATGACCTCGGACAACGGAGAGAGCTGGGCCCGGCTGGGCCCTGAAAAATGGCCTTCCCCTCGCACGGTGAGCGTTTCGGGGCTGAGTAGGAAGTGGACTTCGAGGACGCCGTCACGGCCATTGCTGCCTGTCATCCCGAAACAGATCTCGTCGATCGCGAGGCGAAGGTCCTCGACCTGGTCAAAGGAAAACCCGAGGCGGCTGGCCAGACCGGCGGCTGTCACCCGGGCAAGCCCGAGGAACTCTGGCTTGGCCGGGACCGCTAGTCGCACCTCGTCCTCGCTAGCCGCCCGAAGTGGCTCGTCTCCCGTCTGCATGGATAACCCCTGGGTGCCCCGATCGTCGGTGCTCGGCCCAAAACCACGTTAGTGACCGCTGGGGCCTCCCGTCGCTCGGTGCCTCGGGGCCGCAGTCATGGCGCGGGGTTGCGGTCATAGGAGGGGCCAGGGGTAGGGGTAGTCGGTCTTCGGCTCGGGGTACCTGCCATGAGCGCACACGTCGCCGGTCCGGGCCGCGAGGGCTCCGATTTCCTCGGATGACAGAAGCTTGTGCAGGGCTGGCGGCACCTTTCCTCGTGACAGGGGCACCAGGTCGGCCAGCAGCGCCCTGGGAACCGGGAGGCCGGCGAAGTCCCAACAGACGGTGCGCAACTTCGGATCGACGTGGAAGCAGAGGCCGTGGTCGATGGCCCAGATGTGGCCATCACGGTCCAGCAGGTAGTGGCCGCCCTTCCGGTCGGCGTTGTTGGTGACAAGGTCGAAAGCAGCGACACGCCGCAGATCGTCGTGGTGCGAAGGTTTGTCCAGCAGCGTGAAGTAATGCTCCTCCAGCGAGGCGTCTACGCAGTACTGGAGAGATCCGCCACCCAGAGGCCCGTCCGGGCGGGCGACGGTCGGCGGCACCAGGCCCCATCCGAGGTAGGCGTCGAGCTCGTAGGCGGCAACTTCCCGTTTCCACAAGCCGCGCGGGAAATCCCAGAGGGGCCGTTCGCCCGTGGACGGCTTGTATATGGCCAGCATCGGCGCGCCCGCGTCCTCGTCGCGCCCGGGGGGACTGGCGGCCCCGGCCGACCCCGACCGCCGAGCGGGAGGCCTCACCGCGACCAGGAAGGTCGCATTGGAACTCCATGGCAGCCGGCCCTCGATTGCCATCTCGCCGCGAGAAAGCAGGCCCAATACCTGACGGGCGTCTGTCCGGGGCTCCCCGCCCGTCACCGCTGCGTCCCACAGGATGGCGTTGGGTCCTCCAGGGACCGGTAACTCACAGCGATGGCGAGCGGTGCCCGTTTGTCTTCGGGCAGGAATGTTCCTCGCCGAGCGGGTAGCCACAGAGCGGGCATGGCGGCCGGCCACCTCGCAGCAAGCGCTTGCCATGTTCGATCACCCCGGCAGCCTGTTCGCGGGTGAGCATGATCCGGGCCACCGCCGTCCCCTCGGTCCCCCGGGGCCCCATCTCGCCTGTCGGCGGGCCCTCGTGGTGGCCCCCCTGTTCGTCCTGCAGATCGGCGCCCTCGTCTTCGGCGCGGCCGTTGACCTCTCGGGCGATGAGAACGATCCTGTCGGCGCTGGCATCGTATGCCAGCTGCATCGAGCCCACTGCCCACTCCGGTTGAACCGGCTGTTCCAGTTCGAGGTCGGCACCGGCAGGTACCGAAGAGGGGCCGGCCAGGTCGGCAAGGACTTCGTTCAACCCCCCGGCGAGGAAAAGAACCTGTTCCTTTTCCAGCTTCAACGACACGACCAGGTCGTCCTGACAAGCCTGCAAATAGAACACGCGCTTGCCCGGCGGGCCCAACGCCCCGACTGTCACTCGTGCCGGGCTGGGAAGATCGAATGAGGCGCTCAGTGCCGGCTCCCCGAAGAGGTAGACGGTCGCCGCTTGTCCGCCACCTGACCCGAGGGACCTGTCCAGTTGACCAACATCACGCTCGGGCCAGCATGGGCGTAGTTGATAGCGCTGACTGAGGCAGGGGCGACAACAAACCTCTGGAACAGGTCGAGGTGTACGCCCAGCGCGTCGGCCAGGACCGCCTTGATGGGCTCGGCGTGGGACACGACCACCGCGCAGCGCCCAGGGTGGGCGGCTATGACCCCCCTCACTGTTCCCACCACTCGAGAGTGCATCTCCGCTATCGACTCCCCACCCGGGAAGCAGAAGCCGCTCGGGTAGTGCATCACAGTTGTCCACTCCGGTTTCCGGGCCAGGTCCTTCAGGGCCTGTCCGGCCCAGTCGCCGGTGTCGCAGTCGACCAGGCCGGTCATTTCGACCGGGACGAGGTCGTTCACTGCACCAATGGCCGCGGCCGTCTCGAGGGCCCGCGCCATGGGCGAGCTGTAGATGGCGGTGAGCGGCGGCAAGGTCGCACGCCAGCTCGAGATGCGCCGTGCCGCCTCTTCGGCTTGTCTGCGCCCCTGTTCCGACAGGGACGGCCCGGCGCCCCGTTCGGGCAGCTCCTTGCCAGTTGTAGGGGTCAGTGCGTGCCTGACAAGCACGACGACTGTGGGGGGAAGAGGTTTGGGGCGAAGTGGCATTTTTGCCAAAGTTAGCCCCTGGGGAGGCCAAAGGGTAAGACCGCTCCGGCACTAGCCTCGCGACGTGCCCGGGGACCAGCTGGACGAGCTATGTGACGAGGTCGCGGCATGCCGCCGGTGCCCTCGCCTGGTCGAGTGGCGGGAGACGGTCGCCAGCCAGCGTCGAGCCTCGTTTGCTGCCGAGGACTACTGGGGCAGGCCGCTGTGCGGCTTTGGTGATCGTTCAGCGCGCCTGATTGTTGTCGGCCTGGCACCCGCGGCGCACGGGGGCAATCGGACCGGCAGGATCTTCACCGGCGACCGGTCTGGCGATTGGCTATGGGCTGCCCTGTGGCGTGCGGGGCTGGCAAGTCAGCCCCAAAGTGTGGGAAGGCACGATGGGCTCCGGGCCGAGGGCGCGTGGGTGACGGCCGCTGTCCGGTGTGCGCCCCCGCAAAACCGGCCACAACCGCAAGAACGCGACAACTGCCTTCCCTATTTGGAACGGGAGCTGGGCATGTTCCCCGATGCGCGGGTTGTGCTTGCCCTCGGCGGGTTTGCCTATGAAGCTTGCTGTCGTGTTCTGGGCGTGCGCCCTCGGCCCGCGTTCGGTCATGGGGCCGAGGTGCCGCTTGGCGAAGGGAGATGGCTCGTCTGCTCGTACCACCCGAGCCAGCAGAACACCTTTACCGGCCGCTTGACCGAGCAGATGTTGGACGGCGTCATCTGTCGGGCGTGGCAGCTGTCTCTACCAGGCACCAGAGGCGGGGGAGGTCCAGGCAACCCCTAGGGCGCCGTCTTCGCCCTTTCCCACCCCGCGGGCAAGTAAGGAACAACATCGCCGTTCCAGGTGAACACTAACGGCGTGGGGAAGTTGGCGGGCCTCACGATCAGGAAGTCGTACGACTCTTTCCAGTTTCGTTCTGCCGGAGCCGAGTAACCGGCCCCCGCCACGCAATCGGTGCACCTGGTCCCAGCCCACTCGCCCAGCAGCGCGTCGCGATGGCCCCAGCAGCCACTCGCCGTCGGGCTGGTGCATGCCAGGTTCGGGGTGCCGGCTTTGCCCCCCCACCCGTCCGCATAGAACCAACCGAACAGGGCAGCGGCGGCGTTGACCGAGTTCCCGGCCCAGACCCCTCCAAAGGCATAATTCCCGCCTCCCGGAGGTGCCCAGACTCGGACTGGCCCGTAAGCCTTCTGGAAAGAGGGGTCCTGGGCCTGGCGCGCGGCCGTTGCCGCCGCGGCGTTCAGGTACGGGGAAAGGCCAACTAGCGGCGGGACATTCCTGGAGATCCGCTCCAGGTTTATCAGCACGAACATCTGCCTGGTCAGGCCGAGCCCGAAGTAGTTGGTGGGCAGCGTGAAGCCGGCGACGTGCTCGGAAACCTGGGACTGGTTAATCGCCGCAAGCAGCAGGTCGGTGCAGGCGCGAGAAGCATTGTAGGCCCAAACAGGTTTTGGGAAGCAGGGGGAGGGACAGCGAACACTGCCTTGCACTGAAGTGCAGGCACCGCTGCCGATCGCCAGGGCCGGGATTTGCCGGTTCACGTCGGGGTTGGCAAGGGGGCCCGCGTTGGCGCCTGCGATCGCAGTTCTTGTCACCGCGGCTGTTGGTCTTGTAACCACCGTCAACGCTTGCACCACGTTTGCCATGAAGAGGCCGAGGCCGGCAAACTTCAAGGAGGCAACAAGGGCCCCGCGTCTGACCACCGTGCCGATGCTACCCGGACGGCGATGTCCAGCTCGTTCAGGGAATGCAAGAAGAGCGGCCTGGCAATTACGCGGTCCCCGGCGATTGTGCGCGGCCGGTCCTCGCTGCCTTGGCCGCCCTGGTGGCCCGCCGGCCGGCAGCGGCGATGATCTGCGCGGCCTTCGGTTTGACCAGGAACAAGCATACCGAAGTGAACTTCCATTGGCCGTCTTGAAGGACGATGTGCGGCGCCCGCAGGTACTCCTCGGGCAATTTGATGGGGTCGTCGAGGAGATCCTGAGGGGGCCGGACCTTGCTCATCGGCTCCACCAGCACCATGCCCGAAGGGCTGATAACGAACTGGTTCAAGTCTTCCCACGTGAAGTAGGCCGGGTGTGGGCCTCCCTCCATGACGAGCTCCGTGGCCACGCAAGCCACGCCTCCAGGGCGCAGTACCCTGCACATCTCCCGCATGGCCTGGCTGGCGCGCTCGTGCCCGCCGAAGTGCTCAATTGAGCTCAGGGAGTACGCGACGTCGAAAGAACCGCTCCGCAGAGGCAGGGCGCACCCGTCGGCGGGGAGGCCCAGCAACCGGTCCTCGTAGTAAACGAACGGAGCGAAGCGCTCAGGTTCGCGAAGGAAGGCCCGGTCGGCCTCCTCGGCCGGGCTGGTCGCGAAGTCGCCGGCGTAAAGGTCGGTGGCGACTGTGACGGCGGTCCGGTTGGCCAGGTAATAGAGCACACATTCGTGGCCGGCACCCACACCCACGGCCCGCCTGCCCGGGCCCAGTGCCCCGAGGCGCTCCAGGCCGTACACACACTGGGTCCATTCCCAGGCCTTGCGGTGGTACCAGCCTTCGTCCTGGGGCAGTCCCAGTGCCCGGCCGTAAGTCCGCCACTCGCCGTCCTGCCAGTAGGCGGGGTGGCAAACGCCGTTCAGCGGGACGCGCCGCGGGTCAGCAGGACGGACGGGCACGAACTTGGCTAACGCCGACCGGCTCCAGCCTCGTGCTGCCAGGACCTGGCGAAGCCGGCGCTGGTTTGCGGCGAGGGGCCTCAAAGTGCCCTGAGCCATCCAGGTCGTTCCCTGCTCGCAGCCGTGGCGAGGGCAGAGCGGTCCAGGGCGGGGCGCGTCACGGGAAGACTATAGATGGCTCTGCGTCCCCACGGTGGGGAGGCGAGCGCCAGAACGGACGAATAGGGGGACCTGCTCCAGGGGGGCACTGGCGGTCACAACTGTGCCGCTTGGCACCGGTGCTCCTGTCCAAGCATTGGTCCACTCAGCCCCCGACGGGAGGTAGACGGAGCGCTCCCTGGCCCCTTGCTCCAACACCGGCGCCACGAGAAGGTCCCGCCCGAACATGAACTGGTCGTCGACGTCCCAGGAACCCAAGTTGAACGGCATTCCAATTGTCGTAGCCCGTTATGGCGCGCCTGCCCGTTCCCCGGCGACCAACAAACAGCGTCACGGGCCCAAGCCCGGCACGGCATACCCCCGCTCCTCTGGGGGCAGTCGTGCCGGGCAGTTTGTTGAGGTCGGCCTCACGCTGGGGGCTAACTGACTGGCGCAATTATGGGTAGGTGTGCCCCGTCCCGCAGGAACAGGGGGATCCGCTCCAGAGGCCCGTCGACCGTAGCGGTCTTGCCGCTCGGCGAAAGCTCACCAGTCCACGCGTTCGTCCAGTGGGCCCCGGTTGGGAGGTAGACCGAACGTTCCCTGGCGCCCTGCTCCAGCACCGGCGCCACGAGTAGGTCCGGGCCGAACATGAACTGGTCGTCGACCTCCCAGGAGGTTGGATCCTCGGGGAACTCGACGAACAAAGGCCGCATGATCGGCACGCCGGTCCTGCTTGCCTCCCTTGCCTGGGAGTGCAGGTAAGGCCGTAGCCGTTCGCGCAGAAGAATATGGTCCTTCAGGACCGCGTAGGCCTCCTCGCCGAAAGACCAGATCTCATTGGGACCACCCGTCATGTCCTCGCTCAGCGCAGGATTGGGGAGGCGGTACCCATGGAGGCGGAACAATGGGCAGAACGTCCCGTACTCAAACCAGCGTACGAGGAGCTCGCGGAACCCGGGGTCGTCCGGGTCGCCCTCGAAGAAACCGCCGATGTCGGTCGTCCACCACGGGATCCCGCTCATGGCCATATTGAGCCCTGCCCGCACCTGCACCCGGAACGACTCGAACGTGGACGGTGTGTCGCCCGACCAGACCGCCGCGCCATAACACTGGCTGCCGGCCCAAGCAGACCGGCACAGCATGAGCACCTCTTGCTCTCCGCGGCCGACCATGCCTTCGTAGAAGGCGCGCGCGTGCTCACGAGGGTACAGGTTGGCGACTTCCAGGCCTGGCCCCGCAGCGAAGTTCAAGCTCGCCGGGTAGCCCGGCTTCATCTCGGGTTCGCAGGCGTCCAGCCAGAAGACCCGGACCCCGGCCTCGTAGTAGTTCTTTTCGACCTGCTCCCAGATGTAGTCGCGGGCTACGGGGTTGGTGGGGTCGTAAAAGGCGACGCCGACCCAGGAGCTCAGGCCCCGTTCTGGCCAGGTGGAGTGCACCGGTAGGCTCTGTTCGCTCGAGATCAACAGGCCACGCTCCAACATGGGCTGGTAGTTGGCCGACAGTGGGCTGAGGCAGGGCCAGACCGAAACCATGAGCTTGGTGCCCATGGACTCGAGCTCGCTCACCATTGCGGCGGGGTCTGGCCACTCCCCGGGATGGAAGCTCCAGTCCCCCAGGTACCCCCAGTGGAAGAAGTCGCTCACGATCACTGCCAGCGGGATCCCTCTGCCGTGGTACTCCCGGGCTACGGCCAGAAGCTCGTCCTGGGTCCGGTAGCGGAGCTTGCTCTGCCAGAAGCCGCTTGCCCACGAAGGTAGTTCGGGTGAATGGCCTGTAGCGTCTGCGTAATGCGAGAGGATCTGTGCAGGCTTGTCAGCGGCAGTCACCCAGTAGTCGACTTGACGAGCGCTGTCTGCCACCCAGCGAGTACCGTTGCCGGCAAGTTCCACGCGCCCAACAGCCGGTGAGTTCCAAAGGAACCCGTAGCCTCTGCTCGACACCATGAACGGCACCGACACTTCCGCATTGCGCTGGACCAGGTCCATCACAAGGCCCTTTTGGTCGAAACACCCGTGGAGGTGCTGTCCAAGCCCGTAGAGCCTTTCCCCCTCGTACGCTTTGAAGCGTTGCTCTATGCGGTAATGCCCGTTGCCGTTGGCAACGAACAGCCTGGGCCCCGGCCACCAAAAGTGCGCCTTCTGCTCGGACAGCAGCTCCCTGCCGTCGTCGGAGCGCCAGAAACTGACCAGCCCGTCAGCTGAGATCTGAGCCCTGAGCTTCCCGTTGACGAGGGCCGCCCCGTCGCTGGTGGCGCCGGCCGACGGGACGGGGCGAGGCCCGATGAGCGCGCCCGGGAGCTCGTCGGCTATCTCGGTTTGGCCCGCCCGCACCCTGATGGAGTCTTCGCCCCACGCTTCCAAGCGCAGGCGTTCGTGGCCTGAGGAGTACTCGAGCGCCGGTCCGGTGTTGTCTGGCATGCTTGCACCTTTCTCGAAGTAGTCGCTTGGTTCCAGCTTTGAGCGCACCGGGCCTCGACGCGGCCAGGCCCTCCACGGGACGGTCCGGACGACCTCATGTCCCTGTCGTCTTGGCAGGCCCACGACGGCGGCCTCGACGCGCACCCCCGGCCCATCAGCCCCCGGGTGGGCTCATTCTTTGGTTGCGCCAGCCAGCATCCCGGTGACCAAGGCGCGCTGGGCAAAGAGGAAGACGATGAAGACCGGGGCGATCGCCACGAGCGTCGCCATTGCCAGCTCGGGCCGCACGACCGGGCTATTGGCAGCGGACGTAACGGGGTTAAAGGCGGACGTAGAGGAAATGAGGTAGTCCAGGCCGACCGGGAGCGGGTACTGCCTGTCGGTGTAGAACATCACGAAGGGGAGGAAGAAGTTGGTCCAGTCCGAGACGAACGCGAAGAACCCGACCAGCGCCACTACGGGCCGGGCCAGGGGCAGCGCCACGTGCCGGAATACCCCCCACTCGCTGCAGCCGTCGACTCTGGCCGCGGCCAGGAGCTCCTTGGGGATCGTCGAGGAGAAGAAAATGTAAGAAAGGTAGACCCCGAACGGGAAGAAACCAAAGGGGAAGACCACCGACCAAGCCGAGTTCGAGAGATGTAAGAGGTTCATCTCCAGGAAGAGCGGTAGCACGAGGGCGCTGGCGGGCATGATCATCACGATCAGGGTGATGCTGAGGAGCACCCTCCGGCCGATGAACTCGGTCAGCGCCAAGCCGTAGCCCGCCGGGACCGCGCAGCCCAACGCCAGGAGCACGCCGCCGACGGAGTAGCGGGCCGAGTTCCACAGCCATACCAGCAGCTCGTGGGCCTGGAAGGCATAGATCTCGTCCCATGTCCGAAGGAAGGTATGGAAAGACCCGAACGCCAGCGGGTTCCAGTAAATCAGCTGGTGGTCCGTCTTGGTGGGCGCGATGAACACCCAGATCACCGGGACGATGAAGAAGGCCGTAAACGCCAGCATCACGATGAACCATGCGAGCCTCACTCCGACACTGCGGCTCAGCAGGCGGCGGCGTCGACGGGTAGGCCCGGCCGCGACAGCCAACGGAGCGCGAGCTGCTGGCTGCCTTCTCGTGGGCTGCGCAGTTACGTGGGCCATGGGGTCGACGCGCCTCTAATCGATTTGGAACATCTTGGAGCGGAACACGAGCAGGGTGGCGGCCATCAGGCCGACGATCAGGAGGTCGACCGAGATCGCGGCTGCGTAGTTGAAGTTACCGTTCTGAGTGGCGAGGTAATAGGCCAGCTGGTTGGGCGACCACGAAGGGCTCACCATGCCCAAGCTGGCTGCGCTGAGGAGCTGAGGCTCGACGAACAGCTGCGTCCCGGCGGCGAAGGCGAGGATCACCATGAAGATGACCCACCTCTTGATCAGGGGCAGCTTGATACGGACGGCGAGCTGCCAGGCGTCGGCGCCGTCGATCTTGGCAGAGTCGATCACTTCGTCGGAGATGTTGTTGAGGGCCCCGTTCATCACCACGATCCAGCCGCCCGCGCCGGTCCAGAAAGCGATCAGCGCGAAGATCGCTGGCAGGTGCCCCGGTGCGAGCGTTTGGGGCATGCTGGAATAGTGGAGCAAGGACAGGACAAAATGCCAAGGACTGATATCGGGGTCGAGCATGAAGGCCCAGACCAGGACACTCGCCGAGCCGGCGAGCGCACCGGGAAGGTAGAACAGGAAACGGAAAAAGGGGACCGCCCTTCTTACCCCGCCGTGCAGCAGCAGAGCCAGGGCCAGCACCAGCACTACTAAGACGACGAGCCAGATCGTCAAGTAGACCCCGATGTGCTCGAAGGCGGGCAGGAACCTGAAGTCCCTCCCGGTAGCGAAGAAGTTGGAGAGGCCGGCCCACTGGGCAACGGTGATCGGTCCCAGGCTCACACGTTTGCCTGCGGCCTTGGTAAAGGAGAGGTAGACGGCGTAGACGCTCGGTAAAACGCCGAACAGCAAGAGCAGTACTAGGTACAGGGCTACGAACGCGTAGCCGGCGCGGTGACGACCACCAGCCCGCCCGCTCCCGGCGCGGCCCTGGGTTCGCACCGGGACAGGCAGGCTGGTGGTTCCGCTCACTGTCGGGGAACTACGCCTTGGTGACGACTGTGAAGCCGTCGCTTTGTGCGTAGTTCGAGATCGCCGCACCCAAAACAGACAGCTGCGACGAGACGCTGTCGCCGGCTGTCAGGTTCGGCAGGACGGAGTCGGTCCATATGCCGATGGTGTCCCAAGGAGTCTCGGTCCAGCCGGGCCAGACCTCAGAGGCGGCTTGGGCGAAGGCCGGTGCCAGTGGGGCTGCCCAAAACCCGCTGGCGTCTTGCTCGGCGATCCACGATTTCGCAGCCGGGACGTAACCCGGGTAGCCCTCCGATTGGTCCTGCGACACTGTCGAAGTAGCCAGCCCGACCAGGACCTTCGCCACGGCCTGTGGGTCCGTGGTGTGGGACGACATGATCCAAAGGCCACCGCCCACGTCGCCAGTCCAGGTCTTGGGGCTGCCTTCCCATTGCAGCGGGGGGTATGCGGCGATCGTGCCCTTGAGCTCGCTCAGTTCGCAGGTGCCGCAGAATATGGCGCCCGAGTACCATGCCGGGCCGGGCATCAGGAGAACATGGCCGTTGGGATATGAAGACGACACACCGTACTGCTTCCCATAGGTGCTGGCAAAGACGTAACTCGGAGAGAGGGCGCCGTCCTTTTGCAGCGGGTCGAGCAAGTTGGCCATTGCCACGCAATTACGGTTAGCCGGGTTGTCGAGCAACGTGTACGAGTTGATCTCGTCGTTGATCGGGCACTGGGCCGCCTGGAGGTAGATCTCGTCGTCAAAGTCGTCGCCGATGCTGCCGACGATGTAGCCGGGGTGGTTCTTGGCCACGCTCTCGCCGATCGCCTGCCACTGTTGCCAGGTGGTGGGGACGGTGTAGCCGAACTCCTTCATCAGCGGGACGTTGACCCACAGCACGTCGAAGGCGACGTCGTTGCGCAGGCACTCGAGCTTCCCGCCGATGTAGCACGGGGACAACGTGCCGGCCGCGTAATTGTTGGTGACCGAGCTCGGGACGAGCCCCTGGTTGAGCACCGTCGGGAAATTGAACGGCGCGACGCCCAGCTTCTGCACGTCGTTTGCCTCGGCGGAGAACACGATGTCCGGCCAGCCGTGGCCAACCCGGTTGAACAGGCTGACCTTGCTCTCGATGCTGCCTGAGCCGTTAGCTCCGGCGTCGAAAGTCACGACGTCGAGCTTTACGCTGGGGTTGGCCTTCTCGTAGGCCTTCACCTGCAGCATACGGGCGGCGTCGATCCAAACCACGATAGGCGTCGAGCTTGCCTGGGCGGGGACGGCACTGGTAATGCTGCCACCGATGGCGGCCATACACACGGCCAGCCCGGTTGCTGCCAATATAGCTAACGGTCGGCGTCGCTCCCCTAGGCGCCGTGAGGTTGACATGTCTCTCATTGTCCTCCTTGTTTGTGGTTGTTAGGGTTTGCTTCGGTGAAGGGTCAGGCGGTGGGGCCCAGAACCCGGTAAGCCAAGTTCCAGAGGAGATCCGGGAAGTGGGCAGACAATAGACTTAGTCGGAGTCGAATCGATTCGATGCACAACCACAACGCACTGCTTTCAAGAAATCGTTCTCTCGCTACGTTCTACTATCGTGCTGGGGTCGTGTCAAGTCGGCCTGCGCGACAGCTTGTGTGAGCCCATGAGGGATGGGCTCGTCTGCTTCGTGGCCGTTGGCGTCTTGGGCTTTGGTCGGCTCCCGTCCTTGGGAATGAGGCTTCGAGCCATCCTCCACGCGGTCGGACGTGGCCGGGCGCCTGAGGACCGGGCAGGCGGGCTGAGCGGGGCAGGCGCGCGCCCTGCGCAAGTAATCGTTACCTCAGACGGCGCCTCTGAGGGTTGCGACGCGACCGGACGGGCTCGCTGCGCACCGGTGGTCCTAGACTCGCGCTCGCCTGGGTGTACGACTGGCAATCGGGCCCATTCGGTGGCCAGTGAAGCGCGTGAGGCACTCGGGAAGCCACGGAAAGAGGGGGGCGGGGGGGTTGCCCAGCTCGAAGATCAGCGATGTCGCTCGGCACGCAGGTGTCTCCCCGAGCACTGTCTCCTACGTGTTGAGCGGCAAGCGGAGCATCTCCGCGGCGACACGCGCCCGGGTCGAGCAGGCGATCCGAGAGCTCAACTACGAGCCTCACGCTGGTGCCCGTTCGCTCAGAGCCGGGAAGACGGACGTCATCGCGCTTGTCGACCCCCTTTACGACTGGTCCTCGGAGGCCATTGACAAACCGTACATGCTCGGTCACATGCCGTACGTATATGGAGTTGTCGATGCTGCTCGGCGGCAGGGGTGGAACGTCATACTCATCACGGGCGGGGGAGGCAGCGCTGCGATCGAAAAAGTCGTTGGCAGCAAGATGGTCGACGGCCTCATACTGATGGAGGTGCAAGTCAACGACGAGCGCCTAAAATTGATCGAAGAGCTGGCGGTTCCTGGTGTCGCGCTCGGTATGCCCGTTGAGCCAACGGAAGTACCGTTTGTTGATTTGGATTTCGAGGGCGCCGGGCGTCTATGCGTCGAGCACCTGGTCGGTCTCGGCCATCGCCATATCGGGCTGCTCGCCCCCCCTCCAGGCACGTTCGAAAAGCACCTGAGCTATGCGCACCGCCTTTGGCGCTCCGTCGAGTCAACCCTCAACGAGGCCGGGTTGCCCTTCCACGGCCTGCCCGTGGAGACCAGCATAGAGGGCGCCCAGGTGGCGCTAGACGCTCTCTTTGAAGAGGAACCGGGCCTGAGCGCCTTAATTGTCAATGGCGAGGGAATGATCGACCTGCTCATGCCGGAGCTCCAACGACGAGGCAAGGACGTGCCGGCCGACCTGTCCGTAGTGGTCATCGGCTGGAGCGGGCTCACCAAGCACATTGTCCCACCTCTAACTCATGTGAACGTCCCGGCGCTGGAAATGGCGCGCACGGCCGTCGAGCTTCTGGCCCGAGGAGGAGCAGCCAAGCTATTGCCGGCAACGCTCGTTGTGGGCGGAACGGTAGCCCCGAACCGGTAGGAGCGAGCTGACAGCGCTCGTGTAGCCGTGGGCAGCCATAGCCCAAGGCTGGAGCGGTTATTGTGCGATCAGAGAATGAGGGCCAGGACGTGCCGGCAAATCCCGTGCTTCTACTGGGAGGGACAGACTTTGGCCGAGAACCGGGAGTTCCGTCTTTGGTACTGCCAACCGGCGCATGAGTGGCTCGAGGCGCTCCCCCTCGGCAACGGCAGCCTCGGGGCCATGCTCTGGGGCGGTACGGACCGGGAGAGAGCTGACCTCAACATCGACACCCTGTGGTCCGGCGGCCCCCGAGTGGCCCACGTCCAGGGAGCTGGAGCCGCTCTGGCGCAGATGCGCGACGCCGTGCTGAACCGGCGGTCCTGCGCGGAAGCAGACGTTCTTGTGCACCGTCTCCAGGGCCCGTTCAGAGGCGTACCAGCCACTGGGTTGGCTGACCATTCACTTCCCGGCCACGGACCAGGTCCATAACTATGAGAGGTCGCTCGATCTCTTGGAAGGCGTGGCTTCCGTGCGCTATGAGGGTCGGGTCGGACGTGTACGAGCGCGAGGCGTTCGTTTCTTTCCCTGACCGGGCCTTCGTGGTGCGTTTGCGCGCCCACGGTGCCGCAAGGCTCAACTTGCCAGTCGCTCTGGGAAGTCCCCACCCGACCGAAGAGACCGAGGAGACAAGGGCGTTGCGTGGTTGGAGGGAAGGGCGCCCACGCACGTCGTCCCCCACTACTGGGCCGAAGAGCCAGACGTGGTCTACAAGCCGGGATCTGGCATGCGTTTTGCCGCTGGTCTCGCCGTGAGCGTCACGGGCGGCGCCGGCCACTACGCAGGCGAGGGGCGTCTTCACGTGGAGGGCGCTGCCGAAGTTATCCTGTTCGTGGCCGCCGCCACCGGGTACGCCGACCATGGCCAAGACCCAGTCGATGAACCTCTCCCGCTCAGGCGGGCCTGCCGCACGGTGCTCGAACGTTTGCGAGCCGAACCGTACCAGACGATAAGAGCCAGGCATGTGGAGGAACATAGGGCGCTTTTCAGCCGCTGTTGGTTAGAGCTGGGGCGGCCTGAAAGTGAGAACGAGCCTACGGACCAGCGCCTCGCGGCTCTGCGGCGGGTGTGCCTGACGAGGGGCTGTGCGCCCTGTTGTTCCATTACGGCCGCTACCTCCTCATGGCAAGTTCACGGCCGGAGAGCCAGCCCGCGAACCTCCAGGGCATATGGAACGACAAGTGCGCCCGCCCTGGAGTTGCAACTGGACGACCAACATCAACACCGAGTTGAACTACTGGCCCGCCGAGACGACCCATCTCGCAGAATGCCACGAGCCGCTCATGGAACTGGTGAGCGACCTTTCGCGCGCCGGCGTCACTACGGCAAAGGACTTCTACGGGTGCGGGGGCTGGGCGGCGCACCACAACGTGGATCTCTGGCGGTCGACATGGCCAGGAAGCGCACCCGTACTGGGTGAACTGGCAAATGGGCGGAGCTTGGCTCCGCCAGCACCTGTGGGAGCACTACGCCTTCTCCGAGGACAAGGAGTTCTTGGCGCGCGCCTACCCGGCAATGCGCGAAGCAGCTGTCTTCCTCTTGGACTACTTGGTCGCGGCCCCGAACGGGAGATTAGTGACCTGCCCCTCTACGTCGCCCAAGAACTCCTTCCTGACAGCGGACGGGGCCGAAGCCGCAGTAAGTGCTGCGTCCACCATGGATATCTGGTTGGCTCGGGACCTCTTCCGCCACTGCATTGCCGCCTCAGAGGTACTTGGCGTGGATGAGGAAATGAGGTCGAGACTGACTACCGCTCTTGGGGATCTCCACGAACCTCAGGTGGCAGCGGACGGCCGCCTGCAGGAATGGTGGGAGGACTTCGGCGAACCAGAGCCGGGTCACCGTCACCTTTCGCACCTGTTCTGCCTTTACCCGGGCGACGAGGTGGCACCGAGATCTGCCCCCGTACTGTCAAGGTCCACGGTTGTTCCATTGTCTCCCCTTTCTGTATTGCGTTGTTTTGGTTTGGCATTGCATGAGGCGCTTCCTGGGCTGAAGCGGTCGAATCGCTCGCTAGCGCCTCGGGGCAACGGGCGGGGGCCCGGGACCCGGCCCACCGGCACCGGCGACTTCCTGTCACGGCAGTATGGTCCCTTCGTGGTCCGACAACGGGGCGCGGAGCGGGGCGAAGTTGTTCGTGATGGTCAGGCTCCCCGCCTCTGGCAAGACGACGCGCGCCAACGAGGCTGCGCTACGCCACGTTGCCGCTCCGGCTGGCGCCGAATGCGAGCTTGTCTACCTGGAAGTCAGCGAAGCCGAGCAGGAGCACAGGGCCGAGGGGCGCTTCGCGAGCGAGCCGGGCACGGCCTTTGAGATGACCGCGGACGACCTACGGCGGTTTCGCCGGTGTTCCAGGTCCCGGACGAGGCGGAACTCGGTTCGTCCGGGACCGGCGCCACTTCCCCTAGTTGGTAGTATCAACATATGGCTAAACGTAAGATCACCGTGACGGTTGACGAGGAGCTCGTCGCCCTCGTCCAAGAGCTCGGGGCGGTCAACCTGAGCGCTGTTGTCAATGGCGCCCTCGCCGCACAGGTCGAGCACCTGGCCCGCCGTCGCGCCCTGGAAGCCATGTTGGTCGATTGGGAGAGCCAATACGGTGCCGTGAGAGAAGAGGACAAGGCGTGGGCTTCGGCCGCCTTCGATGAAACCGACGGTGCCAACCTGACGGGGGCCGCGTGAGCGTCCCGGTGGTGCTCGATTCCGGTGGGCTTGATGCTCTGGCAGGGGCACCGTCGGGGCGCTTTCGCGCTCTGCTCGCCGAAGCCCTCCGACGTGACGCCGCCGTGGCCGTCCCTGCCGTCGTCTGCGCCGAGGTCTGCCGCGGGGCAAAGCAGACACGCGCCGTCGAAGCAGCGCTCGGCCGTCACGATCGCAGTCGAAGCGAGCTGCCGGCTGTGCAAGTCGTTCCAACGGACTTCGGCCTGGCGCGCGCCGTCGGTGCGGTCATGCACGCTGCGGCGGCGAGCAGCCGTGATCTCGTCGATGCCCACTGTGTCGCTGTGTGCGCGGCGTACGGCGGCGGGCTGGTAGTGACCTCTGACCCCGACGACGTTCTACGATTGGCCTCGGCCGTCCCAGCTGTCAGGGTCACTGTCAGGCGGCCGGGTTAGCCCGCGAGTGCGTCCCCGCCTCGTGCTCTCCACCCCAAACGCAACCGCATTGCGGGCTTGAAACGCCCCAGGTGGACCGGCAGGCCCTCGTTCGCCCCGCTCTCCCCCCAATCCTGACGGCAAACAGGGGTGAAAGTGGGCTCCAGCGGGTACTTGCGGGAGCCCTGCCTCTGCGAAGACCCTGCTGGTAGCCGCCCTTTCCGTTGGTGCCCCCGGCGGGATTCGGACCCACGCACCCGGCTCCGGAGGCCGGCGCTCTATCCCCTGAGCTACGGGGGCGGCCCACTCAGCATACTGGGGGACGGAGGGCCCTGTTGAGGAGCGGTACGGGCGGCGCCACGCATCGTTGGCTGGGCTAGGGGGGCTGGGGGCTCGGGTGGCACCAGCACTAGCGGCTCCCGCCTGGCAGCATGGGTTGTGTGATACCCGACCCCCTCCTTGGACTGTCGGCAGGGCTCGTCGCCCCCGACGAGGGCGCCGCGGAGGGCCGCGGCCACGCCTTGCCGATGTACTTGCTGCCGGAGACGTCCGCCGTCGCCGCCAACGGCCACCTCGTGATAGGCGGTGTGGACGTCTTGGAGCTGGTGGAGCAGGTCGGGACACCGGTGTTCATCTACGACGAGGAGCACCTTCGCAGACGCTGCCGCGAAGCCCGCCAGGCTTTCGGGCCTCGGGTGGCCTACGCGTCGAAGGCCTTCCTGTGCAAGGCGATGGCTGCCTTGGCCAACGAGGAGGGCTGCTGCATAGATGTCTCCACGGGCGGCGAGCTCGCCGTTGCCCTGGCGGCCGGCGTGCCAGCAGAACGCCTCGTGATGCACGGCAACAACAAGGCGCAGACCGAGCTCGAGGCGGCTCTGACCGCCGGAGTCGGCCGGGTGGTCGTCGACAATTTCGACGAGGTCGACCGGCTCGCGGATCTGGCGGCAGGCCGCCGGGCCGGTCAGCCACCGCCAAGTGTCCTCGTCCGGGTCACGCCCGGCATCGAAGCCCACACGCATGAATACGTCATGACCGGCCAGGACGACTCCAAGTTCGGGTTCGGCCTTGCCTCCGGGGCGGCCGCCGAAGCGGTGCGCCGGCTGCGCCGCCCTGCGGCCGGGGTGCGCCTGGTGGGGGTGCACGCGCACATCGGATCCCAAATATTCGCCCTTGAGAGCTTCGAGCGAGCGCTTGCGGTGCTGGCACCATTTTTCGAGCCACTGGACCTGGAAGAACTCTGTCTCGGCGGGGGCCTGGGCGTGCCCTATGTCGCTGGCGAAACAGCGCCGTCGATCAGCGACTGGTCCGGGGCCTTGCGCCGGGCGGCCCAGGCGGCCGGCATCGCCGGCACCGTAGTTCTCTCCGCCGAGCCCGGTCGGTCCATCGCCGCGGCGGCCGCGATCACCTGCTACACGGTGGGTACGGTGAAGGAGCTGCCGGGGTTGCGCACGTACGTGAGCGTCGACGGGGGGATGAGCGACAACCCGCGGCCGGTGCTCTACGGGTCCGGCTACGAGGCGTTCCTCCCCCGAGAGGTGGCCGCCGATCGCCCGCGGGTTGTCAGCGTTGTGGGCAAGCACTGCGAGTCGGGCGACATCCTGGTGCGGGACGCCAACATGCCCGAAGACCTTACCGTTGGCGACGTGCTGGCGACGCCTGTCACCGGTGCATACGGCCATTCGATGGCCTCCAACTACAACAAGGTCCCCCGCCCGCCCGTCGTCTTCGTGAAGGACGGCAAGTGGCGGGTCGTCGTGCGGCGCGAGACCCCCGAGGACTTGCTGGCCCTCGACGTCTGAAGATGAAGGTCGCCGGCCCCGCCGCGCCGGCGACGCCAGCCGCACTATGCCGGCCCGGGCTTGGAACCTCCGAACGCGATCTGGAAGACGGTGCATTTGATTGCCCTGTGCACAGTCCTGGCCGTCCTGGTGACCGATGCGGCCTTGGCAAAAAGGCGTTCGGAGCTTTCAGGCGCGCCCAGGTCACGGACGGCCGGTTGCCGGGGCCATGAAGCGGCTCACGATGGTCGGGAACTCTCCCCGGTGGCTAACCACGCCGATAGATAGCTAGCCTCCCAGTCATGGGACCAGCCGCAGGACCAGTCATGGGAACAACTGGGAACTCTGCACAACCGTTGGTTGGCGAGAGCACCTCTGAACAGCTGGACGCGGGTTCTGGGGGCCGGCCGACCGTGCGCGTCGGCCTGTTGGGCTGTGGCAACGTGGGTGCCGCCCTTGCCCGCCTGCTCCTCACTGACTCCAAACGCATCGCTGAGCGCACTGGCCTGCAACTCGAGCTGGCCAGGGTGGCAGTCCGCTCGGCCGCCAAAGAGCGTGACGTGCCAGGGGTGGAACCACTGATCACCACAGACGCCGTTGCAGTTGTCAACGATCCTTCCATCGACGTGGTGGTAGAGGTCCTGGGAGGGATTTCGCCGGCTCGCGACCTTGTGCTGCAGGCCTTGACGAGCGGGAAGCCGGTGGTAAGCGCCAACAAGGAACTTCTTGCCAACCATGGGGGGGAGTTGTGGGACGCGGCCAGTGCGGCCGGCGTGGACCTGCTCTTCGAAGCCTCGGTGGCCGGCGGCATCCCCCTGATCAGGGCGCTGCGCGAATCCCTGGCCGGCGAGCGCATCCACCGCGTGATGGGCATCGTCAACGGTACGACCAACTACATCCTCACCCGCATGACGGTAGCGGGGGCCAGCTACCAGCAAGCCCTGGCGGAAGCCCAGGGCCTTGGGTACGCCGAGCGCGACCCCACTGCCGACGTCGAAGGCTACGACGCTGCGGCTAAAGCAGCGATCCTGGCCAATGTCGCTTTTGGTGCGAAGGTCGTCGCCGGGGACGTGTACCGCGAGGGCATATCCCGTATCACCGCGCAGGATATCGCCGCTGCGGGCCGCCTCGGTTTTGTCATCAAGCTCCTGGCTGTCGTGGAAGCCAGCGCCGACGGCGCACTGGCTGTGCGCGTCCACCCTGCGATGGTGCCCGAGGACCATCCTCTCGCCACTGTGCGGGACTCTTTCAACGCCGTCTTCATCGAAGGCTATGCCGTTGGCCAGCTGATGCTGCTGGGCAGGGGTGCCGGCGGGCCGCCGACCGCTAGCGCCGTGCTCGGCGACCTGGTGGATGCAGCCCACAACCTCACGGTGAAAGGGGCCGCGCGCCGGCTCGAGCTCCGGCACATGCCGCTGCAGCCCATCGACGACCTGCGCTGCGCGTACTACCTGAGCCTCTTCGTGGCCGACCGGCCCGGTGTGCTGGCTGCCATAGCGGGCGTCCTCGGGCAGCACCGGGTGTCGGTGCGCTCCATGGAACAGGACGCCCCCGAACCCGAGGTCGGCGCTCAAGGCGATGGCCCACCTGAGGTAGGGCAGGAGCTGCAGGCCCACCTCGTGTTTGTGACCCACCGGGCGTACGAGCGCGACGTGCAGGCTTGTTTGCGTGAGCTGCACCAGATCGACGCTGTCCGCCGCATCGGCGGGTTGGTCCGCGTGGTCGGCGCGTGAGCGGTCAAGCTGTATGGCGAGGTGTGATCGAGGAGTACCGCGAGTACTTGCCGGTCAGCGCGGCGACACCGGTGGTCACTTTGCGAGAGGGCAACACCCCGCTCCTGCCAGCACCCCGCCTGTCTGAACGGGTCGGTGCCCAGGTCTGGCTGAAGGTCGAAGGGGCCAACCCGACAGGTTCCTTCAAGGACCGGGGTATGACGGTTGCCATTTCCAAGGCTCTCGAAGAAGGCGCCAAGGCCGTCGTCTGTGGGTCCACGGGCAACACCTCTGCTTCAGCCGCAGCTTACGCAGGGCGGGCAGGACTGGCGTGCGTAGTGCTGATCCCGGACGGGTACATCGCTCTCGGCAAGCTGGCCCAAGCCCTTGTGCATGGGGCAAAAGTCGTACAGGTGCGTGGGAATTTCGACCGCGCCCTGGCGCTCGTGCGTGAGCTGGCCGAGGTCGAGCCAGTCACGGTCGTGAATTCCATTAATCCCTACCGGATCGAAGGCCAAAAATCCGGGGCCTTCGAGATAGTCGACGCTCTCGGCGACGCGCCAAGCCTGCATTGCATGCCAGTGGGCAATGCCGGCAACATCACCGCCTACTGGAAGGGCTACCGGGAGTACCAGGACGCCGGCCGGGTGAAGTCCTTGCCCCGGATGTTCGGTTTTCAAGCCGCGGGCGCGGCTCCGATCGTGCTCGGCCACCCGGTGGAAAAACCCGAAACGATCGCCACTGCCATACGGATCGGCAAGCCGGCGTCCTGGTACGGGGCGAGCGCGGCGGCCTCCGAGTCTGGGGGCTTCATCAGTTCCGTTACCGACGCCGAGATCCTGGAGGCTTACCGCCTGTTGGCCGTCCAGGAGTCGGTGTTCTGCGAGCCCGCCTCTGCCGCCTCAGTCGCCGGGCTGCTCAAGGTGGGTGCTCCGCAAGGTTGCCAGGTCGTCTGCGTGCTTACGGGTCATGGTTTGAAGGACCCCGACGTGGCTATCGGGCAGATCGCCGTACCAAAGGCCGTCGAGGCTGATTTGAGTGCCGTGAGGGACGAACTGGGCCTGTAAGCTGGCCCCGCGAGCTTCCTGGCGCGCGCCCCCTGCAGGCGGTATCATGGTTTTGTCCGGCTCGGTGGTAAGCACGAGCGGGAACCTCATCCGGAGCGGGATCTCCCGGGCGTCACTGAGCCGACCTACCCGCAATGCAGGCGGCGACGGGCCTAGCCCAGAGAGCGTCCCAGTCTCAGTCTGGGCACTCCGGTCGTGTCGACCAATACTCAAAACACTCACACCATTACAGAGGTAGTCAATGAGCGACCTGCAGCTCGAGCGCTCCGTGCTTGAGGCAAAGGAGCGGGACGAGCTCTTCGCTATCGCCTTGGCCTTAGGTACGACGCCAGCAGCACGTACCAAGAAGGCGGATCTGGTTTCCCACATACTCCAGGTCACAGGCGTAGAGGAAGGTTCAGCCCCGGCAACCGACAAACCGCGCCGCACGCGGGCTCGGCAGAGCCCCGCGTCGGCGGAAGCCCCTGCCGCGCCGGACGCGTCGGAGCAGCTGGAGCTGGCAAGCAACAATGGCAATGGCAGCGGGGCGCAGGCGAGCCATCAACGCGTCGAGCCCGATCAACGGCTGGGCACGTACCAGCAGACGGACAGCAGCGAACGGGCTGGCACCAACCGTCGGGGCGACGACTCTCGCCGTGAGCTCACCGCCCGTCGGGAGGAAGCTCTTCCCGACTCAACGGCGGCTATCAGTGGGGACCAGGCAGCCCCGGGAGTTCAGCTTGCCAAAGGTCCCTTGGGTTACGGCGAGGGCCAACCGGGGGAAGCTTCACCGGGCTTCTCGCGGGCAGATCACGGGCGCCCGCGCCAGGACGCTCGGCAGGACTCACGCCAGGACGCCGATCCTGGGCTCGGCAACAGCCGGCGACGCCGGCGGCGCAATCGTGAAAAGCCCCCGCGAGGCTCTGGGGCCGAGCGCGAGCTCACCGCCCAGGTACCGGAGGTGCCCTATTCAGGCGAGCTGGTGCCGTGCTCAGGCCTCCTCGACCTGCGTGAAGAGGGCTACGGGTTCCTGCGTACCAACGGTTACCTCGCTAGTTCGTCGGACGTGTACGTGTCGATCACCCAGGTCCGCCGCTACGGCCTGCGCAAAGGTGACACGATCGACGGGGCGTTCCGGCCGGCGGCCAACAACGAGAAGTACCCGGCGCTCGTGAGGGTGGACACGGTGGCCGGGCTGGCCCCCGACGACGCCCGCAACCGCCCCAAGTTCGAGAGCCTGACACCGCTGTTCCCAGACGAGAAGCTGAGCCTGGAAGTCCCCGGCGACCCTGCCAACGTGACGGCGCGCATCGTCGACCTGGTCTCCCCGATCGGCAAAGGCCAGCGCGGGATGATCGTGTCGCCTCCCAAGGCGGGCAAGACCACAATCCTCAAGCAGATCGCCCACTCGATCGAGGCCAACAACCCCGAGGTCCACCTGATGATCCTGCTGGTCGACGAGCGGCCCGAAGAGGTCACTGACTGGCGCCGCTCGGTGAAGGGCGAGGTCATTGCCTCGACCTTCGACCGTCCGTCGGATGAGCATACCCAGGTGGCTGAGCTGGCCATCGAGCGGGCCAAACGTCTCTTGGAGGCTGGCCGCGATGTGGTCATCGTGCTGGACGGCATCACGCGTCTCGCTCGCGCCTACAACCTGGCTCAGCCGGCGACGGGGCGCATCATGTCCGGCGGCATCGACACAGGTGCCCTGTACCCTCCCAAGAAGTTCTTCGGGAGCGCTCGGAACATCGAGGAAGGCGGCTCACTGACGATCCTGGCCACAGCCCTGGTCGAGACGGGGAGCCGGATGGACGAGGTCATATTCGAGGAGTTCAAGGGCACCGGCAACATGGAACTGCGCCTGGACCGCAAGCTCGCCGAGCGGCGCATCTACCCTGCGCTGGACGTCAATGCCTCCTCTACCCGACATGAAGAGCTGCTGTTCGACCGCCAACAGCTCCAGCAGGTTTGGAAGCTGCGCCGAGTGCTCAACGGCCTGGCGAGCGACGGCAGCGCAGCCGCCGGGCTCGAACTGCTGGTCGACAAGATCCGTTCGACTCGCAGCAACGACCAGTTCCTAGCCGAGATAGCCAAGGCACCCGTCCCGGCGATATAACGTAGTCCGCGCCCAGTTGAGAGTGCCGGGCCCGTCCGAACTAACCTGGACCTTGATCTAACCCTGAAGAGAGCCATGAAAGCCGATACCCATCCCCAGTACCTGCAGGCCAAGGTCGTTTGCTCCTGTGGGAACAGGTTCACGACCCGCTCGACCAAGCCCGAGCTGCACACCGAACTGTGCAACGAATGCCACCCGTTCTTCACGGGCAAACAGAAGCTCGTCGACACCGGCGGGCGTGTCGAGCGTTTCGAGCGCCGCTATGGGCGGCGAGGCGTGAGGTCGGGCGCCGGACAGTAAGTGTTCGAGCGACTGGCTGAGCTCGCCGCCGAGTACGAAAACGTGCTCGGGCAACTTTCCGACCCCGCAGTGATAGCTGATCAGCGCCGGCTTCGGGAGGTGTCGCGGCGCCACCACGAGCTTGAGCGGGTCGTCGTCGCTTATCGCTCGTACCAAAGGGCCGCCGAAGACCTCGTGGTGGCCCGGGAGATGTACTCCGGCGCCGAAGGTGAGGACCGCGAGCTGATGAGCGAGGAGATCGCTGCCGGGGAAAAGCGGCTGGCCGAGGTCGAAGACGAGATCAAGCTCCTTTTGCTGCCTCGTGACCCCAACGACGGGCGCAATGTCATAGTCGAGATCCGCGGGGCCGAGGGTGGTGAGGAAGCCAACCTCTTCGCCCGTGACCTCTGCGAGATGTACCAGCGCTATGCCGAGCGCACCGGCCTCCGCTTCGAGGTCCTGTCAGCCGACCCCTCGCCCATGGGCGGCTTCAACGAGATCACGCTACTCGTCAAGGGCCCAGGGGCGTGGGCTCACTTGAAGCACGAGGGTGGCCCTCACCGGGTGCAACGCGTGCCGGTCACGGAGTCCCAGGGCCGGGTGCACACCTCGTCCGCCACGGTCACCGTCTTGCCCGAGGCCGAGGATCTGGAGGTCCTGATCGAGGAAAAGGACCTGCGCGTCGACGTCTACCGTTCGACCGGGCCAGGCGGCCAGTCGGTCAACACCACCGACTCGGCGGTCCGGGTCACGCACCTTCCCACCGGGATGGTCGTCTCCATGCAGGACGAGAAGAGCCAGATCCAGAACCGGGCCAAGGCGCTCCAGGTCTTGCGGGCTCGCCTGCTGAAGGCCGAGCAGGACCGACAGGCCGTCGAACTGTCCCAGGCCCGACGCAGCCAGGTCGGTGGAGGCGGGCGCTCTGAGAAGATCCGCACGTACAACTACAAGGAAAACCGGGTCACCGATCACCGGATCGGGCTCACTCTCTACAAGCTGGACCGGGTGCTGCTGGGCGAACTGGATGAGATAATTGATGCTCTGCTGGCGGACGAGAGGGCCCACCAGCTTGCGGGAGACGGAGCTGGGTGAGTGACCGCCGGAATGCGACCTACTGCTCGCTCCGGTCTTTCGGTGGGCACCAAATGGGGCGAGCTCTACTGGCTCGCCGTCGAGCGCCTGGCGGACCGCCAGGCCGCCAGATGGTTCCTGGAAGAAGCTTCCGGTGGCCGCTGGCCAGCGGTTCTCGACGAGCCGGTGCCCGTTGGGGCAGGCCGGGTGCTCCTTTCCCTCCTCGAGCGACGGGAAGCCGGAGAGCCTGTGCAGTACGTCCTCGGTCACTGGGCCTTCCGCAAGTTGGATCTGATAGTCGACCGAAGGGTGCTCATCCCGCGGCCCGAGACCGAGGTCGTCGTCGATGTAGCCCTCGCCGAGCTCGCCAAACTGGGCGTCGGGGCCCCGGTTGTGGTCGACCTCGGTACCGGTTCTGGCGCTATTGCCCTTTCTATTGCCAGTGAAGAGGGGACAGTGCAGGCATGGGCAACCGACATTTCCCCTGAGGTCCTGGCGGTGGCATCAGCCAACCTGGTGGGGCTCGGGGCCCTGGTTGCTGGTCGGGTCCGGCTGGCACTGGGGCGCTGGTGGGCCGCCCTGCCGGAGACCCTGAGGGGGAAGATCGACCTGGCCGTAACCAACCCGCCATATGTGGCGGGGACCGAGCTGGCGGCTCTCGCGCCCGAGGTTTCGCGCTGGGAGCCGCTCCTGGCGCTGGTAGCCGGCCCGAGCGGGCTGGAAGCGCTCGAGGAGATCGTGGCCGAAGCGCCGCGATGGCTTGCAGCGCGGTCCGTCCTGGTCTCGGAGATCGCTCCCTCCCAGGCCCAGGCGGCGGCAGCGCTTGCCCGGGAGGCCGGCTTCTGCCGGGTAACTGTGCGCGCTGACCTCGCAGGCCGGGACCGCGTGCTCGTCGCCATGAGCTAGCAGCGCCTTCACGAACGTCGGCCCGATTGGCGGGACGCGAAGTCGCTTGTCGCTTCGGAGGCCTGAGACCCCGACAAGCGGGCACCGCAAGGTCCAGTGGCCCTAGTAGGTTGCCATGAGATGGGCATTGTCAGCGCTCATGGCGACCCGCCAGCGCCGGCTGCCATCAGCCTGGCTGTCCGGGCCCTCGCCTGTGGCGACATCGTCGGGTTACCCACGGACACTGTCTACGGGCTGGCGGCCAACCCCTTCCACTCGGGCGCGTCGGACCGGCTTTTCAGGGTCAAATGCCGTCCCCGCCACGTCCAGCTGCCCGTTCTCGTCGCCAGCGAGCAACAGGCGCTCGCTCTGTGCACGGCAGTCCCGCGGGCGGCGCGCTTGCTGATGGAGTGCTACTGGCCGGGGCCTCTCACCCTCGTGCTCCCGCGGCGGCCTGACCTGGACGCCGACCTGGGGGAAGAAGACGTCACCATCGGCATCCGCTGCCCCGCTCATCCTGTACCGCTGGCCATCTGCCGGCAATTGGGCCCCATAGCGACGACCAGTGCCAACCGCCACCAGGATCTCCCACTGACGACGGCACAAGAGGTGGCGGGATCGCTGGGCCCCGACGTGGTCTGGGTGCTCGACGCGGGCCGTTGTGCCGAGAGCCCGTCCAGCGTCGTCGACTGCACTGGCGAAACGCCGCGGTTGCTGCGCGAGGGGCGCGTCTCTGCTGTGCAGATCGCCGCCGCAGCCGCCCACTGACAGGCGTGTTGCAGCACCTCTCCGGCGCACCTCTGTTGAGGTTGCCTTGGGGCTGGCTCTAGGCTCTGAGGCGGTGCAAGTCGACCGTGAGCTGTTCGCCATCATCGAGGCAGAGAGGGAGCGGCAGAACACGACCCTCCAGCTCATAGCCTCGGAGAACTTCACCTCGGCGGCGGTGCTGGCAGCGACGGGCTCCGTACTGACCAACAAGTACGCCGAGGGGTACCCGGGCAAGCGATATTACGGGGGGAACGCGGTGGTGGACCGGGCCGAGGACCTGGCCCGGCAGCGCGCCTGCCAGCTCTTTGACGCCGCCCACGCCAACGTACAGCCGCACTCGGGCGCCAATGCCAACCTGGCGGCCTATTTCGCCGTGCTCCAGCCGGGCGACACTGTGCTCGGCATGCGCCTCGACCAGGGTGGTCACCTCACTCATGGTTCGCCGGTCAACGCCAGCGGCAAGTGGTACAACTTCGTCAGCTATGGGGTCAGTGAGAGCGACGAGCGTATCGACCTCGAGGCTCTGGCCGACCTGGCGGAGCAGCACCGGCCTAAGCTCATCGTCGCGGGGGCAACTGCGTACCCCCGGGTCATTGAGCCAGAACCGCTGCGGCGAATAGCCGACTCGGTTGGCGCCCTGCTGCTATTTGATGCCGCTCATATAGCCGGGCTGGTGGCGGGAGGGGCTCATCCCAACCCCGTGCCGTTCTCCGACATCGTGACCTTGACCACGCACAAGACATTGCGGGGGCCTCGCGGCGGTTGCATCCTGTCGAGCCAAGCCCTGGCCCAGGCCATTGACAAGGCTGTTTTTCCTGGTCTGCAAGGTGGCCCTTTGGAGCACGTGATCGCCGCCAAGGCGGTCGCCTTCTACGAAGCAGCTCAGCCGGCCTTCGCTGAGTACGCGGCCCAGATCGTGCGGAACGCCAAGGCACTGGCCAAGGCGCTGGCTGAGGAGGGTTTCCGCATCGTCTCCGGCGGCACTGACAATCATCTGCTGCTTGTCGACCTGCGCAGCTTCAACCACGATCTCACCGGCAAGGCTGCCCAGGAAGCTCTCGACAGTGCCGGGATCACCCTGAACCGCAACCAGATCCCCGGTGACCCGAGGTCGCCATTTGTCACGAGCGGGTTGCGGATAGGCACGGCGGCGGTCACAACCGCGGGCATGAAGGAACCCGAGATGGCTGAGATCGCTCATCTCATACGTCGAGTGCTGGGTGCTCCCGGCGACGACGCCGGGCGAGGAGCTGTGCGCGAGGAGGTGGCCACGCTTTGTTCCAAGTTCGTGCCTTACCCATGAGCTGGCGCTCGGGCCACTAGGCCCGCACATTCAGAGCACGGAGTGCCTCTTTGATCCGTTTCCGGGAGTACATCGTCGTTTTCGCTGTGGCTGCCGCCGTAACGTGGTTGGCCACCTTCGCCGTCCGCGCCTTGGCCCACCGCCATTCGCTCCTGGTGATGCCGGACGAGCGAAGGGTGCACGAGCGGCCTACGCCCACGGCCGGCGGTGCCGCGATGTACCTCGGGCTGCTGGTGGCCATGGCGGTGGCTTCACAGATGCCGGCCTTTGCCCCCGTGTTCAAGGGCATGCGCGCCCCCCTCGGAGTTGTACTGGCAGCGACGGTGATCTTCGGTGTCGGTCTGGCCGACGACGTCCGCGAAATGTCGGCACCCGCCAAACTGGCCGGGCAGGTCCTGACCGGGACTGTGCTTTTCTTCTTCAACGTCAGCATGCTTTTCTTCCATGTCCCGCTGGCCGAGACCACCCTGGTCCTCAGTACCGACTGGGCCGTTTTAGCCACAGTCCTGTGGGTAGCAGTCATGGCCAATTCCGTGAACTTTATCGACGGCCTGGACGGGTTGGCCGCCGGCATCGTTGCCATCGCGGCGGCGGCGTTCTTCGTCTATTCTCACCAGCTCGGTCAGATCGGCAACATTTCTTCGAGCAACGTCGGCCCCCTGATAGCCGTCATCACGATGGGCTTGTGCATCGGCTTCTTGCCGCACAACTTCCACCCGGCCAAGATCTTTATGGGCGACGCCGGTGCGATGCTGCTAGGGACCCTCCTCGCCGCTTCCACGCTGGCGGTCGTGGGCCAGGACCCCTACGAGTTCAGCGGCCGGACTTACTTCTTCTTCGCCCCCATCATCATCCCGTTCTTCATCCTCGGCATCCCGATACTGGATACCGCCTTCGCCATTGTCCGGCGGGCCGGGCAGTGGACCAGCCCCGCGATGGCGGACCTCAACCACTTGCACCATCGCCTGATGAGGCTCGGCCACGGGCACCGTCAGGCAGTCGTCATATTGTGGGCTTGGACGGCGCTGCTTTCCGGACTGGTCCTCTGGCCCGGGGTGACCAACTCCCACGACGAGATACCGCCGATAGCGATCGGAGCCTTGGCCATCTTGTTGTACACGCTGTTTGCCCCCAGAGGCCGGTCAAATACGGCCAACGGCGACAACGGGCATGGGCCGGGCAACGGGAACGGGGCCGCTAGCGGAGCGAAGGCGGCCGGAGACGGGGACGTCCCGGCGACGGTTGCACGAAGCACCAACGGGCAAGCCGGGGCGGTGCCGATGGGTCGACGGGCGTTGAAGCGCAGGCCGGCACCCGAACGCGAGCCCGTCCCGGGACGGCCAGCCCTCGAGCGACCCGCCCTCGAGTGGCCGGCCCTCGCGCGACCGGCTCCCGGCCGCTCAGCACCGGGCCGATCGCCAGCCGCTGGCGGGCACGTGGTTATCACGAGCACCCCCACGGTCGCGACCAACCGCCAGGCTCGCCAGCGCCGCGACTGAGAGTTGCAGTGTTACGGCTGTGCTATCTAGCCTGGTCACCGTGGTCGGGCCGCTGTGTCGCCGCGCGCGTGGACTTTCGACGGTCCCCGGAGCGCCGTTGACATGGTTGGGAGTAGCGGCGCGGCACCAAGCCGGGGGCAACGATGAGCGGTCCGAAGCCGGGCGAAGGAGCGGGCGAAGGACCGGGCGAAGGAACTGCTCCGGGCCCTGGGTACCCGGGCCCGATGGTCTATGCCGGCATCGGCATGCTCAACGCGCTGTGCCTGCTCGTCGGGCTTGCCCTTGGCTGGTTGGCCGACCGGGAGCTGGGCACACTGCCGCTCTTCTTACTCATAGGGCTGGTGGCTGGCGCGGCGGCCGGCGTGCTCGGCACGCGGGCCGAGCTGCGGCGCTACGACCGCTAAGGACGCCTGCCTTGCAACTGGCACCGCTGGAACGGACTGGTCTCCTGGTGGGTGTAAACTTCACCGGCCATTTGGTCGCGCCCGAGTGCTTTGGCTCACCTTCGTGCCGGTCATACCGAACCTAACTGTGACCCCTCATGCTTGCTGACTTCCCGGTCCTTTATGTCGACGTGATAGTGAGGCGCACGATTGCTTCGTGCATCCTCCTGGGAGTCGTCGCCCTGATTGTGGGTGGCGCTCTCGGCCAGTACCTGGCTGGCGCGGGTGTCGTGCTCGGCCTGGGCGGTGCCACGCTAAACCACAGGCTCTTCCAGCTTTCTACCGCTCACTACAGCGACGCTGAAGGGCACCTGGAGCGAAAGCCCTACGCCGGCAGCGTTGCCGCGCGCCTGGGGGCCCTTACCGTGATCGCCTTCGCACTGCTGTTCTTTGTCCGGCCCATGGGTTTCGGCATGGTCGGCGGGCTCGTTGCGTTCCAGGTCCTGTTGATGGCCAATGCCGCGGGGGCTTTGTGGCGTCACCAGAGGACTCAGTTGGCCGGGCTGGGCAAGACCACCGACGTTGTGGACGTTCAGAGCCACCCAGGTAAGGAGGTTCCGGGGATGCCCGCCAAGGGCACGCCTGTGACGGGCACAGAGGGAGCCGATGTCTAGCCGCTTGGTGGCAATCAACATACCCGTCGGCGACTACGTCAATGTTCGTGTCGCCGGCCAGACTTTCCATGCCAACACGATCTGGGCGACCCTCCTGGCCGGCGCTTGCGTGCTCGGGCTGGGCCTTTACTTGCGCCGAGCGGTCACGTCGGGCGTGCCCAATAAGGCGCAACTGTTTTGGGAGGTGCTCGTCGGTTGGGTGTCCGACCAGGTAGAAACGAGCCTGGGCAAGCGTTACCGGCATGTAGTACCTCTGGCGGTGACGATCTTTGTCCTGGTCCTTGCGTGCAACTGGGTCGAGATCCTCCCCGGCTTGTGGCACAACACCGACTACTTGCCTGCGGCGACCGCCGACGTCAACCTCACGTACGCGTTGGGAGCCACTGTTTTTGTCCTCACCAACGGAGCCAGCATCAGGGCCAAAGGCCTTGGCGGCTACATGAAGTCGTTCTTTGCCCCACCGCGCTGGCTGGCACCCATCCGCGTCCTCGAGGAGCTCATGAAGCCGGTCACCCTGGCCCTCCGTCTCTTTGGCAACCTCTTCTCCGGTGGCATCATGATCGCACTGCTGCTGGCGATCCCTATCTATTTCTTCCCTGTGAGCATCGGCTTCAGCGTGGTTTGGAAGCTCTTCGACATGTTCATCGGTGTCATCCAGGCGTTCATTTTCGCCCTATTGACGATCCTCTATTACCAGTTCGCAGTGGCAGAAGGCCACTGAGCCTGAAGACAACACTGAACTACAAAACAAAGCACCTCCCAAATACAGTACAAAGAACAGGAGAACCAAATGGCTACAAGCATGGAGAAGGCGGTCGAGCTGGCCGGCGCCTTCGTCGGCGGCGGTCTTGCCCTGGGTGGCGGCGCAGTTGGTGCCGCAGTAGGTGACGGCCTCGCTGGTAGCCAGACGATCGCCGGCATTGCCCGCCAACCCGAAGTCCAGGGCCGCCTCTACTCGACCCTGTTCCTCATCGTCGGCCTGGTAGAGGCAATGTACTTCATCAACTTGGCTTTCACCGCTCTGTTCGTCTTCGTGCTGGCGACCGGGAAGTAAGCACGGTGTTTGTTGCTGCCTCCAACTTCTTGGTGCCCGGTCCCACCTTCGTCGTGGAGTTGGCCATCTTCCTCGGCGTCCTGTGGGCGTTGTCCAAATGGGTGCTGCCCCCGCTCAACCGGATGATGGAGACGCGCCAACAGACGATCGAGCGCAGCCTGAGCGAAGCCGATGAGGCCAAGAAACGGGCTCAGGAGCTGGAAACCCAACAGCAGAAGATGCTCGAGCATGGACGGGAAGAGGCCCGCCAGTTGAAAGATGAAGCCGCCAGGGTCGGCGAGCAGCTGCGGCAGGAACTGCAGAAAAGGGGCGAAGAGGAGTACCAGCGGCTTGTGGCCAGGGCGGGCGCGGACATCGAGGCTGCTGCCCGCAAGGCTGGCGAGGAGCTGCGCTCTCAAGTTGCCGGCCTGGTCATGACCGTTGCCGAACGGGTACTGGGCGAGGGTGTCACCGTTGCCGATCAGCAGCGCCTGATCGACAACGCCATCGCCGAGGTCGAAGCGCAGGCCGCTCCCGGCCGGCCGACGGGACCGGTCGTCGGGACGAGGGCCGGCTTCTAAATGCTTGAGCGGGTGCAAGGTTACGCCGATGCCGTCCTTGAGGACGTGGGGCGGGGCGAGGCGGGGACCGTTGCCGGTGAGCTGGTGGCCTTCGGCGAGCTGCTGGCCGCTTCCGGGGACCTGCGGGGGGCGCTGGACAGTGGCGCCACACCGGGCCCGGCTCGGCGCAGCATCATCCGCGAGCTCCTGGCCAGTCGGGTTTCCGCGCCGGCGATCGAACTCTTGAGCTTCGCCGTGCAGAGCGGGCCGGGGGCAGACTATGTCGCCGACGTTGCCGGTATCACCGCGGCGGCCGTGGCTAAGAGAGATGGCCTGGTCCCGCGCGGCGAGGGGCCGCTGGGGCGCACGGCCGCGGCCGAGCGCCTCGAAGGCTATGCCACCGCTGTGCTGGCTCCGGTCCACGAGCGGCACCTGGCCGACATCGAAGACGAACTTTTCCGTTTCATGCGCATCGTGGAGGGCAACGACGAACTGCGCTACGCCCTCACCACCGCCGAGTTGTCGGCCTCTGCCCGCCAGTCTGTCGCTGCAGAACTGCTGGCCCGCCGGGCGAGGCCCGAGTGTGCGCGCCTGGCTGCCTACACTGCCCGCGTCGGGCGTCCGCGCGATTACGTGCTCCTGCTGAACGGCCTGGTGGAGCGGGTGGCACAAGAAGCAAACCGACGGGTGGCCGACGTGCGCTCGGCCAGCGAAATGAGCGAGGCCCAGCGCCTACGCCTGGCCGCTGCCCTGACCAGGTTCACCGGCTACCCGGTGGAGGTCCGGGTCACGACTCAACCCGAGCTCCTGGGCGGTTTCGTGGCCTCGGTCGGCGACACCGTAGTCGATGCCAGCTTGCGTCATCGCCTGGAGCAGGCGAGAGGGCTTCTCCTCAGTCCACCGACGCGGAGCGGCGAAGCTGATGAAGAGACCTCGACGGGCCAAGTTGAGCACTGAAAGGATTGCAACGAAATGGCTGAGCTGACCATAAACGCCGCCGAGATCGCCGAGGTCCTTAAGCGGAACGTGCAGAACTTCGCGCCCGGGGTTACGGCTGAGGAAGTGGGGCGCATACGGGATATCGGCGACGGGATCACCAGGATCACCGGCCTGCCGAACGTCGCTGTCAACGAGCTCCTGGACCTCGAGGGCGGGTTGACTGCGCTCGCCCTCAACCTCGACGAGGACTCGATCGGTGCGGTCGTGCTCGGCGAGACCGGCAGCCTCCAGGAGGGCCAGCTGGCCCGGGCGACCGGTCGCATACTTTCGGTCCCCGTGGGCGACACCTTGTTGGGCCGTGTCGTGGATCCGCTCGGCCGGCCCATCGACGGCCTCGGCCCCCTGGGCGCTTCTCAGACGCGGCGCCTGGAGATCCAGGCCCCCGGCATCATCTCCCGCCAACCGGTGAAGGAGCCGCTCCAAACCGGCATCAAGGCGATCGACTCGATGACACCAATCGGACGGGGCCAGCGTGAGCTGATAATCGGGGACCGCAAGACGGGCAAGACCTCCATCGCCATCGACACCATCATCAACCAGCGCGGCCAGGGAGTGAAGTGCATCTACGTGGCTGTCGGCCAGAAGGGCTCGACGGTGGCCCAGACGGTGGACACGCTCCGCAGCCACGGGGCCATGGAGTACACCGTGGTGGTCCAGTCACCTGCGTCCGACCCCGTTCCCTACAAGTACCTCGCTCCCTACGCGGGATGCGCCATGGGCCAGCACTGGATGGAGCACGGCGAGCACGCGCTCATCGTCTACGACGACCTGTCCAAGCAGGCCGAGGCCTACCGGACGTTGTCGTTGCTGCTGCGCCGGCCTCCCGGGCGCGAGGCCTACCCGGGGGACGTCTTCTATTTGCACAGCCGGCTCCTCGAACGGGCGGCCAAGCTGTCGGACGAGCTCGGTGGTGGCTCCTTGACGGCTCTGCCCATAGTCGAGACCAAGGCGGGTGATATCTCCGCCTACATCCCCACCAACGTCATTTCGATTACCGACGGCCAGATCTTCCTGGAGACGGACCTGTTTTATGCGGGTATCAGACCGGCCATGAACGTCGGCCTGTCGGTGTCGCGCGTCGGCGGGGCAGCGCAGATCAAGGCAATGAAGTCGGTCTCCGGCGCCCTGAAGATAAACCTGGCACAGTTCCGGGAATTGCAGGCCTTTGCCACGTTCGGCTCCGAGCTCGACCGGGTCTCCAAGGCCCAGCTCGAGCGAGGTGCACGCCTGACCGAACTGCTGAAACAACCCCAGAGCGCACCCATGCCGGTCGAAGAGCAGGTTGCCGTCATCTACGCGGGGACGAGCGGCTTCCTGGACGACCTGGCGGTCCACGACGTGCGTGCCTTCGAGGCTGCCCTGCTCCAGTACATGCGGGCCAGCCGAGCGGATCTACTGGAACACATCCGGGCGACCAGCGACGTGCCGGCTGCAGCTGACCTCGACGCCGTCATCCGTGAAGTGAAGAAAGGCTTCGCTACGACCGCCAAGCCCGAAACGCCGAAACCCGCGAAACAGGGCCTGGGTGCCTCGTCGGAGCCGGCGGACGCTGCCGATGGCGCTGTTACCGGCGTGGTCACCGCCGACGCCGGGCCCACGGGAGGAGCGTAGGCGAGTGGCAGCAGGCCAGGAAAGAGCCCTCCGGCGCCGGATCCGGAGCATCCAGTCCACCCAGAAGATAACCCGCGCCATGGAGCTGATCGCCGCGTCGAGGATCGTGCGTGCCCAGCAGGCCATAGTGGCGTCGAGGCCTTACGAGCAGCGCATGAACGAGGTCGTCTCGGAGCTGGCCGCCACGCCCGAGGCCAAGGACCACTGGATCTTTGCCGGGGGTGGCGAAAGAGCCGTGGTGGTCGTGCTGGGCGCGGACCGAGGCCTTTCCGGGGCCTTTAGTGTCTCCGTACTGCGAGCAGCTGAGGAGCTTCTCGGGAGCCTTTCAGGGCGTGGTCCCCAGCCGGTCGTAATAGGAGTGGGCCGAAAAGTCCTGAGCTATTTCAACTTCCGAGAGCAGCCATTGGCGGCGCGGTTCGAAGGTTTTTGCGACCGCCCTCGTTTCGAGGACGCCCAGGACGTGGTGAAGGCAGTGACAGAGCAGCTCGTGGGCGGGGAGGTGGGCGAAATACACCTTGTGTCCACACGCTTTTTGAGCATGGGCAGCCAGATGGTCGAAAGCCAGCGCGTTGTCCCCATCCAGGCCGCCGAGCGCGACACGACCACGGTGTTCGAGTTCGAGCCCGAACCCGATCTGATATTGGACCGTTTGTTGCCGCGATGGCTCGAAGCCGAGATGTTCCTGGCCCTTCTCGAATCTGCCGCTTCTTTCCATGTGGCGCAGCAGCGGGCCATGAAGGCGGCAACTGACAATGCGGATGACCTGATAAAGACTTTGAGCCGTGCCATGAACCGCGCCCGCCAGGACGCTATCACGACAGAGATAATGGAAATAGTCGGCGGCGCCGAAGCCTTGCGCCAAGCCGGTTTGAGCGAGCAGGTCGTCGGCCGCCCCGACATATACGTTCTGCCTGAGGCAAGTTGACTGGAGCGACGTGAGCACTACCAGCACCACCACCACATCAAGCTCTTCTGAGGCCGTCCCTCGCCAAGATGGTCGGGTCGTCGCCATCGCCGGGCCGGTCGTCGACGTGGAGTTCCCGCCCGACATGCTGCCCGACATCAACAGCGCCGTCGAAATGGAGATCGACCTCGAGGGCGAGCGCACCAGGGTCATGGCCGAAGTAGCGCTGCAGATCGGCGAGGGCAGGGTGCGCTGCATCTGCCTGAAGCCGACCGACGGCCTCCGCCGGGGCACACCCGTGAGCAACCTGGGCAGGGGTATCACGGTGCCGGTCGGCGACGCCGTCCTGGGCCACGTGTTCAACGTCGTCGGCGACGTCTTGGACTCGGGGCACATGGACCAGGTCGAGGACCGTTGGGACATCCACCGGCCCCCGCCCGCCTTCGATGCTCTCGAACCCAAGTCGCAGATGTTCGAGACGGGGATCAAAGTCATCGACCTGTTGGAGCCCTACGTGCAGGGCGGCAAGATCGGCCTTTTCGGGGGCGCCGGCGTGGGCAAGACGGTGCTCATCCTGGAGATGATCCACCGCGTGGCCGAACAGCATGGTGGCGTGTCCGTCTTCGGCGGTGTGGGCGAGCGCACCCGTGAAGGCAACGACCTCTGGCTCGAAATGAAACAATCCGGCGTCATCAACCGGGCTGCTCTGGTCTACGGCCAGATGGACGAGCCTCCCGGTGTGCGACTTCGGGTGGGCCTGTCGGCCCTCACCATGGCGGAGTACTTCCGCGATGTGAAGAACCAGGACGTCCTCCTGTTCATCGATAACATCTTCCGCTTCGTCCAGGCTGGCTCCGAGGTTTCCACTCTCCTCGGCCGTATGCCGTCGGCCGTGGGTTACCAGCCCACTCTGGCAGACGAGATGGGCGAACTGCAGGAGCGGATCACCTCCACCAGAGGCCATTCGATCACCTCGGTGCAGGCGGTCTACGTGCCGGCGGACGACTACACCGACCCGGCGCCCTTCACCACCTTCACCCACCTGGATGCCACCACGCAGCTGGCCCGTGAGATCGCCGCTATCGGCATCTACCCGGCGGTCGACCCTCTGGCGTCCACTTCCAACATCCTGGCGCCGGAGGTCGTGGGCGACCGCCACTACAACGTAGCCCGCCGGGTGCAGCAAGTGCTGCAGCGCAACCGGGAACTTCAGGACATCATCGCCATCCTTGGCATGGACGAGCTGTCCGAGGAGGACCGCACGACGGTGCTGCGCGCCAGGAAGATCCAACGGTTCTTCTCCCAGCCCTTCTTCGTGGGCGAGGTCTTCACTGGGCTCAAGGGCATCTACACGCCCGTGCCTGAGACGGTGGACTCCTTTGAAGCCCTGGTCAACGGCGACCTGGACCACCTGCCTGAGCAGGCCTTCCTCAACGTGGGCGGCGCCGAGAGCGCCATGGCCAAGGCCCACGAGCTCGAAAAGGGCGCTTAGGAGCGGCTATGGCGACGACCCAGGTGGAGCTCGTGACACCGAGCGGTGTGCTGTACTCGGGGCAGGCCGACATGGTGGTGTGCCGTACTGCGGGCGGCGACATCGCCTTCCTGGCCAACCACATGCCCTATGTCGGCGCGCTCGAAGCGCACCCGCTCCGTATAGTTCACCCCCAGGGTGACGACCTGGGTGGAGAGCTGCGCTTCGAGGTACTGGGGGGCTTCGTCCAAGTCAACGAAGACCGGGTCGTTGTCCTCTGCGACGGGGCCTCGGGCCCGCTGTAAGACCTCCGCATGAGCCCACGGCAGCGCCTGGGCGTCGCCCTCCTGCTCGACCCGCCGGTGGCCTACGAGGTGGACGGGCTCCGGCGGGCGTTAGGGGATAGGTCACTCGACCTGGTTGGACCTCACCTGACGTTGGTCCCGCCCGTCAACGTCCGTGCTGGGGACGTCCTCTCGGCCCTGGATGTGCTCCGGCGGGCTGCCCATGCCCAGGACGGCCCTTTAGAGCTGGTGCTGGGGCCGGTGGCCGCCTTCCTTCCCGCCAGCCCGGTCGTCTACTTGAGGGTGAGCGGCCCTGGTGCTGGCGCCCTGGCTCGCCTTCGACAGTCTGTTCTGGCCGGGCCGCTCCTGCGGACGGTGCGCTGGCCCTGGGTGCCTCATGTGACCCTGTCGGACGGCATCGCCGAGGACCGTATCGCGGCAGCGGTGGCAGCGCTTGGCTCGTACACGGCCGAGCTGAGCCTGGACCGCGTCGTCCTCATGGAAGAGGCCGACCGGTACTGGCGGCCTATTGCTGACGCCTGTCTTGGCAGGCCGACGGTCATCGGCCGCGGTGGTCTCGAAATCGAGATCACACAAGGGCGTGTCGTTGGGCCCGACGGCGTTGCCATGGCCCAGGCCCAGGCCGAAGCACCTGCCGGCCTGGGGGCAGCAGGCCTGGGGACAGAGCCGGAACGGGCCGGTGGCACGGACAGGATCGTCCTGACCGCACGAAGAGAAGGCCGGGTGGCCGGTCTGGCCGTGGCGTGGTGCGATGAGCCGGCCGGCAGCCCTGTTCAGGTGTGCGTGCTGGTCGAGTCCAGTGCACGGCGCCAGGGCGTGGGACGATCACTGATGGCAGCCCTCGAGCCGAGGGCGGCCGCCATGGGGTGGGCGCGGGGACTTGTGCGCGGTCACGGCCCTCCGGGGTTCTTCGCCAGTTGCAGTCCCTGGGCGCATGATTTCGAGCCCGCAGCCGGCGGTGGTTAGCCCCGCACGGCTACGGTGTGCGCCCCGGCGTCCGTAACCCGGGCCCTGTAACGTAGGAACGTGGCGACAGTAGTGACGCCGCGTCCCCAAATCCGCAAGCCGGGGCGCCGCCCGCCAGTCCGGTCCTACATACCCCGGGTCTTCCCGCGTCGCGGCCTGGCCCTGGCCGCAGCGTCATTGGGCGCCCTCGTGATCGCCGTAGGGGTGCTGGCTCGCTTCCTGGCCCCGAGCGGGCTCTGGCTCGATGAGGCGTTGTCCGTCAACATTGCCCGACTGCCGTTGGCACAGATGCCCGGCGCCCTCGTGCAGGACGGCTCACCCCCTCTGTACTATCTGCTCCTCCATTACTGGATGCTCGTGTTCGGTCAGGGCGATTTTGCCGTGAGGGCCCTTTCGGGCGTCACCTCAGTGGTTACCCTGCCCTTCCTCTGGCAAGCCGGCGAGCGCGCCGGCGGCAGGCGTACGGCGTGGGCCGCCCTGCTGCTCGGGGCCAGTTCGCCATGGGCCATTTACTACGGCAGCTACACGCGGATGTACTCGCTCATGGCCCTGGAAGCCGTCCTGACCTACCTGGCGCTGCGGCGGGCCATGGAGGTCCCGAGCCGGGGGAGGCTCACCTGTGCCGGGGCGCTCATTGCTGCCCTCATGTACACCCATTACTGGGACTTCTACCTTGTCGCGGTAGCCGGGTTGTGGGCGGCGTGGTGGGCGTGGTCCGAGGCTGCCCGCGGCAAGCTGGCGCCAGGCGCTTACCCCGGCGCCGCTCGCAAGGTGTTGTTGTCCATGTCGGCCGGGGGCGCGCTCTTCTTGCCTTGGGTGCAGGTGTTCGTTTTCCAGGCTCTGCATACGGGCACGCCGTGGACGGCGCCCCCGGGCCCGGCGGACCTTCTGTCCGTATTCGGTTACTTCGCGGGTGTTGGCCCATGGGCCCTGCTACTGGACTTCGTTTTCTTCGGCCTCATCGTCCTCGGCCTGTTTGCCCACCCCGGTCCGCGGGCGACAAGTGTGGTCCTGGAGCTGCGGGCGCAACCTAGGGCCAGGTTCCCAGGCCTCTTGTTGGTTGGCACCCTGGCTCTCGCCGTCGTGGCGGGCGCAGTGACGGGCGCTGCGTTCGACCAGCGCTACATCGCGGTCGTGTTCCCTCTGTTCGTTGTGATCTGCGCTCTGGGCCTGACCACGTGCGGCTCTCGCAAGGTCACAGCCGGGCTCCTCGCGGTGGCTTGCGTAGCCGGTCTGCTCTCGGCCAAGCAGTGGGACTCGCAACCCCGCACCCAGGCTGTTCAGATTGCCGCCGACCTCAACGATCACGCCCAGCCAGGTGACATGATCGTGTACTGCCCCGACCAGCTGGGCCCCGCCGTTGACCGTCTGCTCAAGGTGCCTGGCGTCACCGAGCTGACCTTCCCGAGGATGATGGGCCCGCAGAGGATCGACTGGGTCGATTACGTCTCGTACATCCAGGGCACCAACGTGCAGGCGTTTGCGGAAGGGATCAAGTCCAAGCTCAATCCGGGCAGTACCCTCTTCCTCGTTTGGCGTAATGGCTACAAGGGTTTCGGCGGGAGTTGCGGCAGCCTCGCGAGCTGGTTGGAGTGGCTCATCCCCGGGGGGGAAACGATCATCCCGGCCAACTCTACCTACTACGAGTACGAGAACCTCGTGGAGTTCCCGAGCTGACAACCTCGTGAGTGTGGGGGCCCTGCCTGGCCCACAAGGCCCTGCGCAGGGCAGAATGGGTCGTCGGTCCTGCCGGCAGCCTGACGACTTCCCAGCCACATCTCCCAGGAGCAAATCTGTGCCCGTCCCAGTCCCGCCTAACCCCGACAGCCCCTCAAAGGTTGGTGCCGCAACTCTTGGCGCTGCGCCTACCTACGTCGGGACCGCCGATCCCGGGACTGCCGATGGCGGGAATGTGGACTCCGACAACGTCGTCATCGTCGGTGCCGGGCCAGCCGGTCTGACGGCAGCCTTCGAGCTGGCCAGGCTGGGCAAGACGTGCACCGTCCTCGAAAGCGACGACGAAGTGGGCGGTATTTCCCGCACCGTTGAACGAGACGGTTGGCGTTTCGATATCGGAGGTCACCGTTTCTTCACCAAAGTGAAACCCGTCGAGGATTTCTGGCACGAGATCCTGCCTGGCGAGGACTTTATGGTGAGGCCGCGACTTTCCCGGATTTTCTATCAGGGGAAGTACTATGATTATCCTCTCAAGCCCTTCAATGCGCTCCGCAACTTGGGCTTAGTCGAGTCGGTTCGCTGCGCCGGTTCGTACGTGTGGGCGCGCGTCCGCCCGCCGCGCGACCAGACCACTTTTGAAGGTTGGGTGGCAGCCCGTTTCGGATGGCGACTGTACCGTCACTTCTTCAAGACATACACCGAGAAAGTCTGGGGTTACCCGGGCTCAGAGCTGCAAGCGGACTGGGCCTCACAACGGATAAAGAACCTCAACCTTTTCAACGCAGTCCGTAGCGCCCTGTTCCCGAAAAAGGGCCAGCGGGAGATAACAACGCTCATTGACCAGTTCGAGTACCCCCGCCTGGGCCCGGGAATGATGTGGGAACATTGTCGCGACAAGGTGGAGGCTGCCGGCTCCAAAGTGCTCATGAAAGCGACCGTCAGCCGCATTCGCTGCGAGGGCGGTAGGGCGATCGCCGTGATCACTGTCAGCGACGGCGCGCTCACGGAGCACGCGGCCAGCGCAGTCATCTCGTCCATGCCGCTTTCCGCGCTGGTGAGGGCGCTCGACCCACCTCCGCCAGCCGAAGTGCTTGCTTGTGCCCTAGACCTCCACTACCGGGACCACGTGACCGTGGCCCTGGTTGTGCCGGAGTCGGCAAGCTTTCCCGATAACTGGGTTTACGTGCACGACCCGGCGGTCAAGATGGGGCGGATCCAGAACTTCGGACGGTGGTCGCCGTTCATGGTCAAGGACGGCAGGACATGCCTCGGCCTCGAGTACTTTGTCTTCGAAGGCGACGAGGTCTGGTCCATGCCGGACCATGACCTGGTGGCAATGGGCAAGCGCGAGATCGGGCTGCTCGGCCTGGTCGACCCGGCGACCGTCGAGGCCGGCTATGTGGTCCGGATGCCTAAGGCCTATCCCTACTACGATGCTGATTACAAACGCAACGTCGAGACGGTGCGTAAGTGGCTTGCGGCCCATGTGACCAATGTCCACCCCGTGGGCCGCAACGGGATGCACCGGTACAACAACCAGGACCACTCCATGTACACGGCCATGTTGACAGTGGAAAACCTCATGGGTGCGTCACATGACGTATGGTCGGTCAACGTGGAGGAGGAATACCACGAAGAGATGAGACCGGCTGATGGCCATGGGACCGGCAACGACGGCTCGGGTCGGACTGCTCCGATCTTGCCCAAGAGAACTATCGCGGAGGCTCGGTGAGCACAAAAGTTTGGTACTGCGCCAACTGTGGTTATGAGGTGACCGGCCGAGGAAGGTGCCACAGTTGCGGTCAACGTCTGGTCGCTTCGCCCCTACCTGAGCTCCAATCTGGCCCCGACGACGACGAGGTCGGTTACCGCCTTGACATGTGGGACGACGGGACAAGGGCGCGCTTGATACGCGCTTTGATCTCCGCCGGGGTCCCTCACCGCTTCGAGGAGGAAGAGCTTGTTATCTTGGCCGTGGACGAGGCGGAGGTCGACAGGCTCGTTGCCCGCGCCACCGGCATGGGCAGGGTCTACGACGATGACGATGAAGAGGAAGGTGCCGCCCCGGCGGCAGTCGAGGCCGACCAAACCGCCTCGCGGGATCTCTACGACGCCGCCCGACGGCTGCGCGACGACCCCACTGACATGCAGGCCGACGTGGCCTTGGCGGAGGCGTCGACGGCCGTGTTCGCCGTCGACTACCTGCCCGACCTTGACGAAAGCCAGATGGCTGCGGTCGGGCGGGTCACCCGGCGGCTGCTGGGGGCCCTAGGTTCCGACGAGGCCCTCGAAGACGAAATCCGCCACCATGCGGAGGTGCTGTGCAGACTCATCGCGCCCAGCGCGGGCGAAGCTGTGGCAGACGCCGAGGCCGGGCGGGCCAGGCTGCGCCTGGAAACAGGGGCCAAGGAAAAGGGGCGGCTGGTGGAACTGCCCCAGTCCGAAGTGACGCCTGGTGGCGAGATGGCTGTTGGGTTTGCGGGGGCGGGGGCTGGGCAAGGGCCTGACGGTTCGGAGGCGAGTGCCGGCGAGCCCGGCGGCGCAGTCCAAGGCGAGGGCGACCGGGGCGTAGGCCGCGGGGGCGATGGTGAAGACCAACGGGACGGTGGTCTCAAGGACAACGAAGAGCTCGAGGAGCCGGGGGACGATGAAGAGGAAGGCACCGGCGAACTCGTTTACGAACTCGCGGAGTGGCTACCCGAACAGAGGGTTGAGCTTTCGATGCTGCTCGAGTCCTCTGGCATCGCTTACAACTGGGATGGCACCGACCTGACAGTGGCTGAGGAGCACGAGACCGAGGTCGATAGCCTTTTCGAAAAGGTGCACGGGCTGCTCGATGAGGACGATGAGGTTCGCTACCGTTCCATTGAAGAGCTGTTCGGTTCGGTCGACCGGCTGGCCAATGACCCCAACAATGAAGAGCGCCAGCAGGCCTTCCTGGAAGCGGTCGGTGCTGTCGAGCAGCCCACGCCGGTCGGCATAGACGACGCCTTCTGGTGGAGGGTCCGTAGCCAGGGCCACGCCATTGTGGCTCTCCTGGAAAGCGGCGCTCGCGAAGACGAGGTGTCTCGCGAGGCCTCGTTGCTGGCCGAGATGCTGCACGAAATGGTGTAGCACTTGCGCCCCCGCGGCTCGCTGCTCGTACAGGGGTGGGCGCCAGCAGGGACTAGCTGGTCACCTGCGCCGGCGGCGTTCCCGACCAGCCTGTACCGAACGAGCAGTACAACTGCGCATATGCGACAGTGGCATCCACCAGCTGGCTCACCGGGGCCCATTCGTCGGTCCCGTGGGCCTGACCGATGTCCCCGGGGCCGCAGACGACGGCCGGGATGCGCCCCTGGTTGCGCAGGAACCGGGCATCCGTAGTGAACGTCATCCCGATGATGGGTGGCACATCTCCGGTGGCGCTAGCCACGCACCGCCTGACGAGTTCAGCGAAGGGATGAGCGGCGCCCATCTCGCTGCCCTCCCCGTAATCGCGAACTTCGATCTCGAAGTCGGTCCCACCCAGGCCGGCGGCCCAGAGGCGTTCGCGCAGGCCGCCGACTGCGTCATCGAGGCTGACTCCGGGGAGCAACCGGCGGTCAAAGCCGACGCGGGCTTCTTCGGCCACGATGTTGACGGCGCTGCCGCCGTGCAACGTACCAATGTTGGCTGTTGGCCGGCCCAGCAGAGGGTGGTCCGGGCCCCCGAAGTCCGCTGCGTGAAGCGCGAGCACGATCTGTGCCGCGTGTTCGATGGCGGAAACGCCTTCACGCGGGCGGCTGCCGTGGGCAGGGCGGCCTTTTACGACGATCTCGCCCTGGAGCAAGCCCCGCTCGGCCACACAGACGGCAAGGGAGGTGGGTTCGGGTACTACGCAGGCGTCACCCTGGAGTAGCCCGGACTCCATGAGCACTCGGGTGCCCAGGCCGCCGCCCCGCTCTTCATCAGCTACGAACTGGAAGACGATGTCGCACGAGGGCTCGCCGCCGGCTGCCTCGAGCGTCCCCAACGCGCAGATGGCAGCGGCAAGCCCGCCCTTCATGTCGGCGCTCCCCCGGCCGTAGAGACGGCCGTTCATTACGACGGGGCTGAACGGGCTGTGGGCCCAGCGCTCGGCGACCGCAGGCACCACATCGGTGTGACCATTGACTATCAGGGTCGGGCGAGCGGTCGCGCCCAGACGATCGCCCACATCGTCGGTTCCCGGGCGACGCAGACGGCCGATGAGCGAGACGCGCCCGGGGGCAGGCTCGATTTCGGTCCACTCCGGGTGCCAGGGGGCCAGAGCGTCGCGGAGCACACCGGTCAGGGCAGCCTCATTCCCCGGGGGATTAGGGGTGCCGACGGCAATGAGGGCACTGGCCAGCTCGATAAGGCGCTCAATGTCGACGTGCTGGTGCACCGCACCGACATTAGGGGATACTACGGCTCTGGCGGTCGAAAGGTGCCGGCGCACAGAGCCGCCGCGCCCACGCGCCTGGGGGGCTTTCTAGACCGACTTGGCCCAGGCCGCGCAACCCATTTCGGCCGGCGCTACGAGGTCGGGGTGCAAGGGCACGACGCGGACGGTGAACCCGTGCCTCCCGGCGGTATCGCAGACGAAACTGCCCTCCCAGACGGACAGGCCAGGGCCAGCAGCAGGTTCCTTGAGATCCATGCGCACGACTTCCCATCTGGCGATCTCGTCACCAGCACTGATCGGCCCGTGGAGCAGTTCCACGGCGACCTCGGCCGCGCTCAAGTCGCCCAGCGCCACTTCCGCGGTGGCATGCCTGGTCGCGCCGAGGTCCGCTACCAGCGTCGCAGAGTCGATGTCGACGGCCAGGACCGACACGTTGCCCCATGCGTGCAGCACCCTGCGCTTCCACTCGGCAAGCTTCTTGGCACGGGCAAAGTCATCGGCGCTGAGCGCTTCGACCCTCTTGGCCATCGGCTCGTACATCTGCATCACGTAATCCCTGACCATGCGGGAAGCCTGTACTTGAGGGCCCAGCGAGCGGAGGGAGTCCTTGATCCGGGCTACCCATTGGCGTGGGTAGCGGTCGCCGCCCCGGTCGTAGTAAAGCGGCACCACCTGGCGTTCCAGGATCTCGAAGAGGCTGTTGGCCTCGACCTCATCTCGTTGCTGCAGGTCGCCGTACGATTCAGCCGACGTGATCTGCCAGCCGTTCTTCCCGTCGAACATCTCGTCCCACCAACCATCGAGCACTGAGCAATTGAGGACGCCGTTGAGGGCTGCCTTCTGCCCGCTCGTCCCGCTCGCCTCCATCGGACGGCGGGGGTTGTTGAGCCAGACATCGCAGCCCTGGAGCAGAGTGCGGGCAACGGCGATGTCGTAGTCCTCGATGAAGGCCATGCGGTGGCGGACCGACGGGTCCCTGGCGAATTGCACTATCTGGCGGATCATCTCCTTGCCCAGGTCGTCTGCCGGATGAGCTTTGCCCGCGAAGACGAGCTGTACTGGCCGCTTGCTGTCGAGCAGGAGCGCCTTCAGCCTCTGGGGTTGAGAAAGCAGCAGGGTGGCTCGCTTGTACGAAGCGAACCGGCGAGCAAATCCGATTGTGAGCACGGTGGGGTCGAGAACGTCGTCGGTCCAGGCAGCATCGATGGGGGACACGCCCTTTTCCAGTAGCGCTGCCTTCAAGCGGGCGCGGGCAAAGCCGACCAGGGCCTCTTTGCCTTGTTCACGGGCGCGCCACAGTTCGTCGTCACGGGCCTCGGCAATGCGTTCCCAGTCTGCCGCACCGGCGTCTTCCCACGAGGGGTTGATGTACTTGCTGAAGAGGTCGTTCATCGCCGACGAGACCCAAGTGCGGCCGTGCACGCCGTTGGTCACGGAGCTGATCGGTACTTCGTCCAGGGGCACTGCCGGGTAGAGCTGCTGGAACATGGACCGGCTCGTGATCCCATGCAACTTGGCGACGCCGTTTGACATGCTGGCCAGGCGCAGGCCCATGACGGCCATGTTGAACGGGGCGTTCGGCGGTTCGCCGGGGGCGTGACCGAGGTCCATGAGCTCGCCTATGCCGACGCCGCAGTCATGCGCCCAGCCCGAGAAGTACTTCTCCATGAGATCGGCCGGGAACCGGTCGATGCCGGCCGGCACCGGCGTGTGGGTGGTGAAAAGGGTCCCAGCCTGGGTCGCCTCCACCGCCTGGGGAAAGCTCAAGCCCCTGCCGGTCACTAGCTGGCGGATCCGTTCGAGGCCCAAGAAACCGGCGTGGCCCTCGTTGGAGTGGAAGATCTGGGCTTGCTGGTCCAGGGCTGCAAGCGCCCGGACGCCGCCTATGCCGAGCAGGATCTCCTGGCGGAGCCTGTGCTCGGTGCCGCCTCCGTAGAGGCGGTCCGTGACGGCGCGCAGCTCCTCAGAGTTCTCCTCCACGTTGGCGTCGAGTAGGTAAAGCTTCACTCGCCCGACCGATGCGGCCCATATCTGGGCGGTGAGGGCCTGGCCACCGAGATCGATGGTGATGCGCGTGCCTTCGACGGGGGTCACCGGCATGGCGTGGGGGTCCATGACCGGGTAGCGTTCCTCCTGCCACCCGTCGGCGTTAAGACGCTGGCGGAAGTAGCCCTCCCGGTACAGCAAGCCCACGCCGATCATAGGGACCCCGAGGCCGCTGGCTGCTTTCAAGTGGTCGCCGGCCAGTATCCCGAGGCCCCCCGAGTACTGCGGGAGCGCTTCGGCGATGCCGAACTCCGGTGAAAAGTAGGCGACCTTGACCAGTGCCGAACGGCCGCGGTTCTGGAACCAGCGGTGGACGCTCATGTATCGGCGCAGGTCAGCGTGGATCTCGCCCAGGAAGGACATGAACGCGTTGTCCTTGGCGAGGGCCTCCAGGCGTTCCCTGGTCACGAGGGAGAGTACCTGGACGGGGTCGTGCTGGGTGCGTTCCCACAGCTGGGGATCGACCCATCGGAACACGTCACGCGTCCGTTCGTCCCAGGACCACCTGAGGTTGAACGCCAGCTCCTGTAATGGGGCCAACGGTTCGGGGAGCCGGGCCCTTACGGTGAAACTCCGGTACGCTTTCATCTTCGGCCAACGTAGCAAGCCACAGCTCGTTGCTCCTAGCGCGCAGGCTAGCAGGGGTGACAACGGCGTGGCTTGTTTCTTCTGCCCCGCTCCACCGGTGCCACGATGGCGGTGAAGCGACCGTCGCCGCCAGCAACTCGGGAGTTCGGTGAAACCCATATAGCTTGGTGGGCGATGACCACTGAGGTTACCGAGACTCCCACGGCTGCCGATGGGCCCATGGCTGTCGGTGCCACAGCCGGGCGGCGCCGGCCGACCAAGGCCCTGGTGCCGCGAAGCGATCTTCCTAACGGCCCGGACCACGGCCTACTGGCCCACATCGTCGTCCAGGACGTGCGGCCGTCAGCTCCCCACGGCTACCCGGCCAAGGCCGTCGTCGGCGAGCTTATCCCGGTGGTGGCCGCCATCTTCAAAGATGGCCATGATGTGCTGGCGGCCCAGGCTGTCCTGCGCAAAGGCACCGACGTGGTGGCTACCAGTGCCCTGGTCCACCTCGGCAACGACGTATGGTCGGGTGCCGTCACGGCAACCGAGATGGGCGGGCACGAACTCATTGTCGAGGCGTGGACCGACCGCTATGCAACTTGGGCCCATAAAGCCACGGTCAAGCTGGCCGCTCACCAAGACGTGGAGGTCGAGCTTGCCGAGGCTCAGGACCTGCTGTCCGAGTGGGCTCCCGGGGCAGGGGCGGGAACCGGGGCGGAAACGAGCGCTGACAGCCCGATCGCCCACGCATTGGTGGCCCTGAGCGACGAGGGCGCCCACGACGCCGACCGCATCAACCCGGCCCTTTCGGCGGCCGTTGCCCATGCTCTGGCCGGCCCCCGGTTGGCCAGGGATCTCACCACGGCTGGTCCCGTCCCCATCTGGGTGGACCGCCCCAGGGCGGCTGCCGGGGCTTGGTACGAACTCTTCCCCCGCAGTTTCGGTGGTCTGCGGGGCGCGGCGGCCCAAATCCCGCGCCTGGCTCAACTGGGTTTCGACGTCCTCTATATTCCCCCTGTCCATCCCATCGGGCACAGCTTCCGCAAGGGGAAGAACAACACGCTCACTGCCGGCCCGGGAGACCCCGGGAGCCCGTGGGCCATCGGCTCGGAGGACGGCGGCCACCTGGCCATCGACCCCGGCCTGGGCACCTTTGAAGACTTCGACAACCTGGTGCGGACAGCGACGGACCATGGCATGGAGGTTGCGCTCGACATTGCTTTCCAGTGCTCTCCAGACCACCCCTGGGTCAAGGAGCACCCAGAGTGGTTCCACCACCGTCCCGACGGTTCCATCGCGTACGCGGAGAACCCGCCCAAGAAATACCAGGACATCTACCCTCTCAACTTCTGGCCCTTCGACGAGGGTGACCGGCTGGCGTTGTGGCAGGCCTGCGAGAAGATCTTCGTCTTCTGGGCCGAGCGCGGCATCCGGATCTTCCGGGTCGACAACCCTCACACCAAGCCCTTTGCTTTCTGGGAGTGGGTGCTAGCTGCCGTGCGGTCGGAGTGGCCCGACGCCGTCTTCCTGGCCGAAGCGTTTACCCGTCCCAAGGTGATGGCCCGGTTGGCCGAGGTCGGCTTCTCCCAGAGCTACACGTACTTCACGTGGCGCCTGGGCCAGTACGGGCCCGAAGGCCTCCGCGCCTATGTCGAGGAGCTGGCCCACGGCCCCCTGGCCGACTACATGCGCCCCAACTTCTGGCCCAACACCCCTGACATCCTCTCCGGCCCGCTCCGGGGCGGCCCGCCCTCTGCCTTTGCTCTGCGTTACGTGCTGGCGGCCACGCTAGCGCCTTCTTACGGCGTCTACAGCGGCTACGAGCTGTTCGAGAACGAGCCGGCGTCGCCGGACAACGAGGAGTACCTCAACTCGGAGAAGTACGAAATAAAGCACCGGGATCTATCGCGCCCTGGCTCGCTGTCCCCCTTGTTCGCTGCCATCAACGAGTCCCGCAAACGCCACCCTGCGTTCGCCAGCCTCCGCAGCGTGCGCTTCCATGGTTCGGACAACCCCAGCATCATGGCCTATTCGAAGCGCTCGGACGACGGGGACGACATCGTGCTTGTCGTCGTCACCCTCGATCCCTATGCCATACAGGAATCGGTCCTGCATATTGACCTTGATGCGCTGGGCCTTGCGCCGGACTGCCTGATGGACGTCAAGGACGAACTGTCAGGCGAGACCTACACCTGGGGTGCTCATCCCTACGTCAGGTTGGACCCGTACCTGCGTGTCGCTCACGTCTTTGCCGTGAACGCGCAGGCCCGAGGCAGGGCGTAGGCAGCCGTGACGGGAGCGCCGAAGGTCTCGGGGACGGCCAGTGCTGACGTCCGCTGGTACCAGCGGGCTGTCTTCTACGAGGTGCTGATCAGGGGTTTTTACGACGGCAACAACGATGGCACGGGCGACATACCGGGGCTGATGAGCAAGCTCGACTACCTCGAGTGGCTCGGCGTCGACTGCATATGGCTCCTGCCCTTTTACCAGTCGCCCCTGCGCGATGGCGGCTACGACATTGCCGATTACTGGACGGTGCTGCCCGAGTACGGCCAGGTCGCCGACGTTGCCCAATTGGTCGACGAGGCGCACCGGCGGGGGATCAGGGTCATCGCCGACCTGGTGATGAACCACACGAGTGACCAGCACCCGTGGTTCCGCGAGTCGCGCCAGGACCGGACCAACGCCAAGGCCGACTGGTACGTCTGGAGCGACGACGACCGGCGCTACAGCGAGGCGCGCATTATCTTCGTCGATACAGAGAAATCAAACTGGGCTTGGGACCCGCAGCGCGGCCAGTACTACTGGCACCGTTTTTTCTCACACCAGCCCGACCTCAATTACGACAATCCCGAAGTGGCCGCCACAATGCTCGACGTGGTCCGCTACTGGCTCGATATAGGTCTCGACGGGTTCAGGCTGGACGCCGTGCCCTACCTTTTCGAGCGGGACGGCACTGATTGTGAGAACCTGGCCGAGTCGCACGAGTACCTGAGAAGGCTTCGCAGGGAAGTGGACTCGCTCTATCCCGGGAAAGTCTTGCTGGCTGAGGCCAACCAGTGGCCGGAGGACGTCGTCCAGTATTTCGGGAACGACGACGAATGCCACATGTGCTTCCATTTTCCTTTGATGCCTCGGATGTTCATGGCTGTGCGCAGGGAGCAGCGTTACCCGATAACCGAGATCCTGGCCCGGACACCTGCCATCCCCGAGGGGTGCGGCTGGGGGATCTTCCTGCGCAATCACGACGAGCTCACCCTGGAGATGGTGACCGACGAGGAGCGCGACTACATGTGGTCCGAGTACGCCAAGGACCCGCGCATGAAGCGCAACATCGGTATCGGCCGACGCTTGGCAACCCTGGTCGACAACGACCGCCGCGTGGCGGAGCTGCTCCATTCCCTGTTGTTCAGCCTCCCCGGTTCACCCGTGCTGTATTACGGCGACGAGATCGGGATGGGCGACAACATATACCTGGGCGACCGCGACGGGGTGAGGACGCCCATGCAGTGGGCACCAGACCGCAACGGTGGCTTCTCGCGCGCCGATTTCGCCCAGCTGTACCTGCCGCCGCTCATGGACCCTGTCTACGGTTACCAGGCTGTGAACGTCGAGGCCCAGATGCGGGATCCGAGCTCGCTCCTACACTGGATGCGCCGCATGCTGGAGGTGCGTTCCCAGCACCCGGTGTTCGGCACGGGGACGATGGACGTCGTGTCCACCGACAACCCTTCTGTGCTTGCCTTCGTCAGAGCTTCGGTGAACGTCGGCCCAATTGCCGCCGGCAAGGGTCGCGGTGACGACAGCACAAGTGCCGGCGACGTGGGTGGTGACGGCGCAGGTGCCGCCGATTTCGTGCTCTGTGTCAGCAACTTGTCGCGCTTTGCTCAACCGGCTCAACTACCGCTCCAACGCTGGGAGGGTATGACACTCATAGAGCTGCTGGGCCGCGTGCCGTTCCCTCGGATCGGGGAGCAGCCGTACTTCGTGACCCTGCCGCCGTACGGCTTTTACTGGTTCGGCCTGGTTGGCCGGGCGACCAGCGCGAGCGGAGGCTGACGATGGCGCGAGAACTGCTGGCGCCCGAGGGCCTTCCACCCTCGTTGGTTGAGCCAATCAAGGCTTACCTGGGCCGCCAGCGCTGGTACGCCGGGAAGGGTGCCCCGGGGGAGCTGCGCACCGTCGAGTCTGGGCTCCTGGCCCGGCTGGAAGGTTCGTCCGGCCGGTTGCTGTGGGCCATTGTCGAAGCCGCAGGTTCCCAGTACCAGCTCCTCGTCGCCGAGCGGCCCTCCAGTGAGGGTGCCGAAAGGGTGAAGGGGCACGCTGATGTGTTCATTGGCGACGTCGACGGCCTCGCTTATTACGATGCCACCGTAGACGGCGAAATGGCGCTGGCTCTACTGGCCGCCGCCAGCGGCGGGGACGAGCGGGCTCAGCGGGCGCGCCCACTGGCGGTCGAACAGTCCAACACATCCATCGTGTACGACGACAGGTTGATCCTCAAGGTGTTCAGGCGTCTCTCGCCCGGTGCCAACCCTGACGTTGAAGTGACTTCGTTATTAGCCGGCGCGGGCTTCTCCCACGTTGCTCGCCCTCTGGTCCGCTGGCAGCGGGCTGGCCTCGACCTCGCCTTCGGCCAGCAGTACCTCGCCGGGGGCACCGACGGTTGGGCGCTCGCCCTCACCTCGCTCCGGGACTTCTATGCAGCGACGGACCTGGGGGAGCCACATCAGCCAGCCCTGTCGGGCGGTGACTTTGCCGCCGAGGCCACGCGGCTCGGCCAGATGACGGCTGAGATGCACCTGGCGATGGCGAAGGTGTTTGCGACGTCCCGCCCCCCTGGCCGCGACTGGAAGGCCTTTGTCGCTTCTCTGAGCTCGTTGGTCGAGCGCTTGGGGCCTGCGCTGGGCGGTTCGGCAGTGCCGTTGCTGGAGCGTCTGCGTGCAGTCCGCAACCCCGGCCCAGCGGTCCGGGTGCACGGCGACTACCACTTGGGCCAGGTGATGCGCACCGACCGCGGCTGGTACGTCCTGGATTTCGAGGGTGAGCCCAACCGGCCGCTGGAGGAGAGAACGCGTACCACTTCGGTGCTCAAAGATGTAGCCGGGATGCTCCGCTCGTTGCAGTACGCGTCCCGTTTCGCCCTGGTGGAGCGAGGAGGGGCTGTTCCGACCGGGGCGGCCCCGTTGGCCCAGGCCTGGGAGGACCGGAACCGGAGCGCCTTCCTTCACGGGTACCACGGCTGCAAGGGAATAGAGCAGCTGCTGCCGCCGGCACCAGACGACCGGGGAGCCGTCCTCATGGCTTTCGAGCTCGACAAGGCGCTGTACGAGCTGGCGTACGAGGAGGCATTTCGCCCCAGCTGGGCGGCTATACCGCTGGCTGCGCTAGAACGATTGTTGTCAGTCCCGGTCGGAGAGCTGACCTACCGCCCTGTGCCTCCGCCCGCGCGAGGCGAAGTGCGGGAGGCACAGGGGGAACACGAGGGCCACGATGCCGACGAATGAGGTTCCTAGGGAAGGTATTACCAAAGCTATGCCCGCCACCGAAGCACGAAAGACAGGGCCAAAACCCGGTGCCAGCCCGGCTGCACCGGACGAGCACCCACACGATGAGCCCCGACAAGGCTCCCAGGTCGAGCGGTTGGTCAATGGACGGCACCACGACCCTCACTCCCTGCTCGGCCGCCACAACGACCTGGTAAGGGCGTTACGCCCGGGCGCAACTCAAATGTACCTGCTCGTGACCGGGCCTGGTCCCCAGTGCCCTGTTCTGGAGCGCACGGCCATGCGACAAGTGCACCCGGGCGGGCTGTGGGAGGGACCGCTGGACAGGGCTGCCACGGGTTACCGGCTGGAGGCCTTCTACGGGGAGACGGGCGGCCGCGGTTTCGTCTTTGACGACCCGTACCGGCACTGGCCGACATTGGGGGATCTCGACCTGTACCTGTTCAATGAGGGCCGCCACCGCCGCCTCTGGGAGGTTATGGGAGCACACCCGCGCACCCACGAAGGCGTCAGCGGCACCGCCTTCGCAGTTTGGGCCCCGAATGCCAAGGCCGTCAGGGTCGTGGGTGACTGGAACCTCTGGGACGGGCGCGTGCACCCGATGCGAGCGCTGGGCAATTCGGGAGTGTGGGAGCTGTTCGTACCAGGCGCCGGCGCGGGTGCTCGCTACAAGTACGAGATCATTACCGCCGACGAGCGCCTGACCCTGAAAGCGGACCCGTTCGCTTTCGCCACCGAGGTGCCGCCTGGCACCGCTTCGGTTGTCGCCAACCCTGCCCACCACCCGTGGGCGGACGGCCGGTGGATGGAAAGGCGGGCGCAGGGCGATCCCTTGGCCAAACCGATGTCCGCTTACGAGGTGCACCTGGGCTCGTGGCGCTGGGCGGACGACGGCTTTGGGGGGACCAGGCCGCTCACGTACCTCGAACTGGCGGAACAGTTGCCCGATTACGTTGCTCGGATGGGTTTCACCCACGTCGAGTTCCTGCCCGTGGCCGAGCACCCCTTTGGTGGCTCGTGGGGTTATCAAGTGAGCGCCTATTACGCACCGACAGCCCGGTATGGCAGCCCGGACGACTTCCGTGCCCTGGTGGACGCTTTCCATTGTCGCGGCATAGGCGTGATAGTCGATTGGGTGCCCGCCCATTTTCCTCGTGACGAATTCGCGCTGGCCCGCTTTGACGGCACCAGCCTGTATGAGCACGCAGGCCCCATGGGGTCGCACCCGGACTGGGGTACCCTGGTTTTCAACCTGGGCCGCCACGAAGTCCGCAATTTTCTTATGGCTAACGCCATCTTTTGGATGGACCAGTACCACATCGACGCCCTTCGGGTCGACGCCGTCGCCTCGATGCTTTACCTCGACTACTCGCGCCAAGCCGGCGAATGGGCGCCCAATGAGTTCGGCGGGAACGAAAACTTGGCGGCGGTTTCTTTCTTGAAAGAGCTGAACGAAATGGTTTTCTCTCTCTGCCCGGGAGCTACGACGATAGCCGAGGAGTCGACGTCATGGCCGGCTGTTTCCCGACCGACCTATCTCGGCGGCTTGGGCTTTGGCTACAAGTGGAACATGGGCTGGATGCATGACACGTTGCAGTACATCGAAGTCGACCCGCTTTTCCGCCGCTACCACCAGAACGACCTGACCTTCGGGTTACTCTACGCCTGGCACGAGAATTTCATCCTGCCTTTGTCCCACGACGAAGTCGTCCACGGGAAGCGCTCGATGTTGGCCAAGATGCCCGGGGACCGCTGGTCCCAGCTCGCCAATCTGCGCGCCTTGTACGCCTGGATGTGGGCACACCCGGGCAAAAAGTTGATCTTCATGGGCGACGAGATCGGGGAAGAGCGGGAGTGGTCCAACGAGAGGCCTTTGGACTGGTGGATGCTCGACCATTGGGCCGACCACGCAAAACTGCGGGAGATGGTGGCTGAGCTCAACCGCCTGTACCGGGCAGAGCCGGCACTGTGGGAGCAGGATTTCAGCTCCGATGGGTTCCGCTGGATCGACGCCAGCGATGCCGACCACAACGTGCTTTCCTTTTTCCGCCGGCGCCGCTCGGCCGGGGCGCGCCAGCCCGATGCCGGCGGGCGCTTGGAGGACGGGACCTCGGGGCCGGCAGCACCGGCCAGCGACGTGGTTGCCTGCGTTGCCAATTTCTCCCCTGTGCCTCAGGTCGGCTACCGGATCGGCCTGCCGAGCCCGGGACGGTGGCTGGAACTTCTGAACACCGACGCCAGGGATTGGGGCGGCAGCGGACTTGGCAACATGGGTGAGGTGTGGGCCTCTGACTTCGGCTGGCACGGCCTACCGTGGTCCGCGGAAATGGTCCTGCCGCCGCTCGGTGTCCTGTGGTTGGTCCCTGCGCCTTGACGGGGCCTCCTTGGCGACAAGCTGGCCTGCCCGGGGGACGGTCAGGGAGGCCTTCCCATCGCGCAGAGGGGCGGGCGAGGCCAACATGGGCCGATCTGCCCGTAGCCTTGGCCCGTGAGCAGTAAGGCACCGCGTCGACACCCCCGGCCGCTCGAGGGATTGAGCGCGACTGGGAAGGCGGCACTGGTTGCCGGGGCCCTGATGGTCGTGGCGCTGGTGGCTGTCGCCCTTGTTGCCGGCCTTGACTCCGCAAAGACCAGGGCCCATGGCCAGAGCCCTAAAGCGGCCCCTACTACCACGAACCCTGCGCTTACAACGACCACCACGACCAAAGCCGAGGCCGAAGCGCGACTCCTTGCTGACGTCAATGTCTCGCCCCCCGACGGCGCTACCGACCAGAGCCTGAAGACCGTCGTAACAGTACGGGTTGTCGGTGCTCGGCTGGAAAGTGTGAAGGTGAAGGCCTCGCCGGGCGGCGACGTCGGCGGGAGCATGGCTGGAACTGGCGGAGAGTGGCACTCGACAGGGCGTTTGTTGCCGGGTTCCACCTACGTCGTAAGCTATGAGGTGGAGGGCAGGGATGGGCTCAGCGCTACTGGGTCAGGTACGTTTTCGACCGCGGCTCCGGCCCTGGCTGTAGGCGCGACAGTTTTCCCGAGCCCCGGCATAGCGGTCGGCGTGGGCCAGCCCATCGTGCTGACCTTCTCTTCCCCAGTCGACTCTCTGGCGGCGCAACAGGCGGTGCTGTCTCACCTCAGGGTCGCAATGAGCAAGCCTGTCCCTGGTGGATGGCACTGGTTCAGTCCCGTCGAGCTGCACTTCCGACCGGCGTCCTACTGGCCGGTGGGGGAACAGGTCGAGCTCACGGGCAACCTCCGGGGCTGGGAGATAGGTGGCGGGGCCTGGGGCGAAGGGAGCGTCTCGACTGCTTTCGTGGTCGGTAACCGCCACATTTCGACGGTCAACCTGGCCACCCACGTGATGATCGTCACCGACAACGGCCAGGTCATTTACACCTGGCCGATAAGCGCTGGAGCTCCCCGGTGGCCGACCATGGACGGTACTCACATCGTTCTGGACCGTGAGTCGGTTGTCCACATGATCTCCTCGACGGTGGGGATACCCGTCCACTCGCCGGCCGGTTACAACGAGTTCGTGTACTGGGACGTCCATGTTTCCGACAGCGGAGAGTACGTGCACGCCGCCCCCTGGTCCGTAGGCGAGCAGGGCCTCGAAAACGTTTCGCACGGCTGCGTCAACCTGAGCCCGGCCCGTGCTGAGGCATTCTTCCGCTTCAGTAGGGTGGGCGACATCATTCAGATCGTCGACGGGTCTCGTCCGGCGCTTCAGGGTGACCACGGGGTGATGGACTGGTCCTTCGGCAGTTCGGTCGTGAACTGGACGCCTGCCAAAGCGGCGCAGTTGACGACGACCGTCACTACTCTGCCGACGACGACGTTGCCGCCCCCTCCTGGTGCTCCGGGCTCGGGGGTCACCTTGCCGCCTGGCACCACCGGGAGTACCACGACCACAGCCACGACCCGGCCCACAACCACGACCGCTCGACCGACTACGACTGTGACAGCGCCGACAACGACCGTTGCTGTTCCGACCACGACGACCGCCAAGCCAACCGCGTCAACCACGACCGCGACCACAAGGCCGGCGACCGCGACCACCAGCTTGGCGACCACGACGACCGCGTCAGCCACCACGACAACGACGCCGGCGACGACGACTAGGCCGGCGACGACGACTAGGCCGGCGACCACGACGACCAGGCCGGCGACCGCGACCACCAGCTTGGCGACCACGACAACCACGCCGGCGACGACGACGACCAGGCCGGCGACCACGACGACCAGGCCGGCGACTACGACGACCAGGCCGGCCACCACGACAACCGCGTCAACCACCACGACGACCAGGCCGGCCACCACGACGACGACCGTGGTGACTACGACGACGACCAGGCCCGCGACCACGACGACCGTGGTGGCCACGACAACGACCAAGCTGGCGACCACGACTTCGACAACCCCCGCGACGACGAGCTCAAGCTCGACGTCGACGAGCACCACGGCCCCCTCAGCCTGAGGCTTGCTTTCGCACCGCTCCCAGGGCCATAGGGCAACTCCCGCCGGGGGCCTGTACCGTGGCAAGAGGTGCTTGCTTACCTGGACCACGCAGCCACTACCCCGCTGTGCCCTGAAGCCGCGCAGGCCATGGGCCTGTGGCTGGTTGACCGGTTCGGCAACCCATCAGGGTCACATTCGGTTGCCCGCGCCGCCCGGCAGGCTATCGACGAGGCGCGCGACACCATTGCCGAGGTGCTCGGCACGGCCCCGGGTGACGTTGTCTTCACGGGGAGCGGCACGGAGGCGGCCAACCTCGCTGTCCTGGGCCGCACCCGGTCCGCTCCCGGGCCGATCGTGGTCAGTGCCATCGAGCACCATGCGGTGCTGAACGCGGCTCGGGCCGCGGCGCGCTGGTGTGATGTGCCCATCAGGGTGGTGGGTGTGGGACGAGACGGCACGGTCGACCTCGATGCTCTTGGCGCCGCGCTCGACAGGACCGTCAGCCTCGTGTCGGTCCAGCTGGTCAACAACGAGGTCGGGACCCTCCAGCCCTTGTCCGACGTGGCCCGCCTGGTGCGTCGGCGAGCTCCGGGTGCCGTCCTGCATACCGACGCCGTCCAGGCGGTGGCGTGGTACGACGTCGGCCAGTTGGGCGCCGGCGCTGACATGGTGAGCATCAGCGCCCACAAGTTCGGTGGGCCGCAGGGGGTTGGTGCCCTTGCCTTCCGTCGCTCAGTGACGCTCGAGCCGCTCGTCTACGGGGGGCCTCAGGAGCGCGCGCGCCGGGCCGGGACGCACAACGTCGCGGGGATCGTGGGGATGGCGGTCGCTCTGGCGGCAGTAACTCGGGACAGGGCGGCTTTCTGTACGCGAACCGGGCGTCTGCGCGACAGGCTTGTCGCGGGGCTGCTGGCAGGCATCCCGGCTACTTACGAGACGGCGCCAGGGGCACCAAAAGCGCCCGGGCATTGCCACCTGCTCATCGACGGAGTCGAGAGCGAAGCTTTGCTCGTGTTGCTCGACGCCGCGGGAGTGGCTGCTTCGGCCGGATCTGCGTGCGCAAGCGGAGCCATGGAACCTAGCCATGTGCTCCTCGCCATGGGATCTTCCCCTGAGGTTGCGCTGGGGGCCCTGCGGCTGACCCTCGGCCACGACTCGACTGACGCCGACGTCGACGCGGCCCTGCGGGTAGTTCCAGCCGCAGTCGCCCAGCTGCGTGCAGGTCGCTACTCCGAGCCAGTCGAGGCACGTTGACCAGGGCCTTGGTCGCTATGTCGGGGGGAGTCGACTCTTCTGTGGCCGCGGCTGTGATGCTCCGCGAGGGCCATCAGGTGGTCGGAGCGACAATGAAGTTGTGGGGCGGGCCCTCGGATTCAGGGTGCTGCTCCGTGGCTGACGTGGAAGACGCTCGTCGTGTGTGCCAGCAACTCGGCATCCCGCACCACGTTTTCAACTTCACCGCCGAGTTCGAGCGGGAAGTCGTGGGCCCGTATGTAGCCGCCCACGCTCGAGCCACGACGCCCAACCCGTGCATCGCCTGCAATGCGCATTTGAAGTTCGACCGCTTCCTGCAGCGGGCGCGTCTGCTCGGCTTCGACGCCATTGTCACTGGCCACCACGCCCGCGTGACGTGGTCGGGTGGCGTCTGGCAGCTGCGCCGGGGCAAGGATGCCGCCAAAGACCAGTCATACGTGCTGTACATGCTCGGCCAGCCAGAGTTGGCCCAGCTGCGCCTGCCGGTTGGGGAACTAACCAAGCAAGAAGTGCGGCGGCTCGCCGCCAGGATCGGTCTGCGGACCGCCGACAAGCCCGACAGCCAGGACGTCTGCTTCATTTCCAAAGCCGGCGGCAGGGCGAGTTTCCTCGCCGGGCGCATCCCACTGGGCCCGGGCAGGCTGATCACCGCAACCGGCGACGACCTGGGCCCTGTTGATGCCCTTGAACTGGTGACTGTGGGCCAGCGTCGTGGCCTGGGCCTTACTCCCCATAAGCGGCCCGAGCGCCGCTATGTCGTGAATGTCGACCTTTCCAACCGAACTGCCACCCTCGGCGCTCTGGACGACCTCATGGTCCGGGCCGTTGCGTTAAGAGGCCTGTCCTGGACAGAGCGGCCGCTGTGGCCGGGCAGCCGGGTGCAGGCCCAACTGAGTGCTCACGGGGTGCCCGCGAGCGGGCGATGGGAGGGAGCCGGGTCGTCGGGCGCCGTGGTCCTCGACCAGCGGGTGCGGCGTGTCGCCGCCGGCCAGGCTGTGGTCCTCTACGCGCCAGACGATGCCGGCGACATCGTGGCCGGCGGCGGGACCGCGGCTTAGGCCCATCGAAGGCCAACCTCAACGCAACGAAGGCGGGGACGGGCGTTCGGCCGTTGCCAGAGAGGCTGAACGGTCACTGCCCACGGGTACCCTGTGAACGATGGTTGAACAAGACCCCGCCAAGCGTGCCAAAGAGCTGCGCGAGCTCATCGCCTACCACAACCACCGCTACTTCGATCTCGACGACCCCGAGATCAGCGATGGCCAGTACGACGAGCTGGTCCGGGAACTCGCCGGCATCGAGCGGGACCACCCGGAGTTACTGACGCCCGAGTCCCCGACCCAGCGGGTCGACGGGGCCCCGCTCGGCCTCTTCGCTGAGGTCCGCCACCGGACGCCCATGATGTCGCTCGACAAGACGACGAGCTATGACGAGCTGCTGGCCTGGGGCAAAAGGATGGAGCGTTACATATCCGGCGCCGTCGCCTTCAACTGTGAGCTCAAGCTCGATGGCCTGGCGGTGTCGTTGCTCTACGAGGGGGGGTGGCTGACCAGGGCGGCGACGAGAGGCAATGGGGAGGTCGGTGAGGACGTCACGGCCAACGTGGCCACGATCGCCGCCGTGCCCAAGCAGCTGTGCCCGCCTGTGCCGGACGAGCTGGAAGTGAGGGGCGAGATCTACATGACCGTCCACGCTTTCGAGCAGCTCAACCGGCGCCAGGTGGAGACCGGCGGGCGGACGTTCATCAACCCCCGTAACGCCGCGGCCGGCTCGTTGCGACAAAAAGACCCCGCTGTGACGGCGACGAGAGAGCTGTCCTTTTGCGCGTACCAGTTGGGCGAGGTCGCCGGCGGCCCCGGCTTCAGGTACCACCACGAGGCACTGGACTGGACGCGGGAGCTCGGTTTCCCCGTCAGCGCTCACGTAAGAACGGTGGGGACCCTGGAAGAGGTCGACCACTATTGCAGCACGTGGCTCGACCGGCGCCACAGCATCGATTTCGAAATAGACGGCGTCGTCATCAAGGTCGACGACCTGGCTCAGCGGCGCGAGCTCGGTTCCACCTCAAAGGCTCCACGGTGGGCGATCGCCTACAAGTTCCCGCCGGAGGAAAAGACGACTTTGCTCAAAGAGATCATGGTCTCGATAGGCCGCACCGGCAAGGCGACGCCGTTTGCCGTGCTGGAGCCCGTCGTGGTCGGAGGCGCCCGGGTCGGCCTGGCCACGCTCCACAACGAGGACCAGGTGCGCGCCAAAGATGTGAGGCCAGGCGATGCGGTAGTGGTGCGGCGAGCCGGCGACGTCATCCCCGAGGTGCGGGGACCGGTCCTGTCCCTGCGGCCTCCGGGCCTGGCGGCTTGGACGTTCCCAGCGGTTTGCCCCGTCTGCGGCGCCCCCCTCCAGCGGTTGGAGGGCGAAGCAGACACGTACTGCATCAACCTCGAGTGCCCCGGCCAGCAAGTCCAGCGAATCAGCCATTTCGCCTCGCGGGGGGCGATGGACATCGAGGGCCTGGGTGAGCGCACGGTTTCCCTGTTCTGTAAGGAAGGGCTCCTGGCCGATGTCGCCGATATCTACTCGCTCGACTTCGGACGCATCCAGGGCTTCGAGGGCTTCGGTGCCATATCTGTCGCCAACCTCTGGGGGGCGATAGCCGCCTCCAAGTCGCGGCCACTGGCCAACCTGCTCTTCGGGTTGTCGGTCCGCCACCTTGGCGCCAACACGAGCTTGCTCCTGGCTCGCGCCCTTGGCCATCTGGATAGGATCATCGCGGCACCGGAAGGCGAGATTGCTGCCGTGGAGGGCATCGGGCCTGTAATCGCGGCCAGCATCAAGCGGTTTTTTTCGTTGCCCCGGAACCTCGGGGTTGTTGATCGCCTGCGCGGCGCAGGCCTCAATTTCGAGGGACCGAGCGCGCCGGCAGTCGCCCAAAACCTGTCCGGCAAGTCGATCGTCGTCACCGGCACCCTGGCGCGCTGGTCCCGGGAAGAAGCTGAGGAGGCCATCAAGTCGCGGGGTGGCAAGGCCTCCGGGAGTGTCTCCCAGCGCACCACCGCCGTAGTGGCCGGCAACGACCCCGGCGGGGCGAAGCTCTCGAAGGCCTCCGAGCTCGGGGTGCCGGTGCTCGATGAAGATGCCTTCGAGCACTTGCTCGAGACCGGGGAGATCCCTGGCGTGGGGCCCTAGCGCTTTGCGTAGCTCGACCGCCACTATCCGAGTGTGGCCCGGCAACAATCTGGCGGAGATGGGCCGTGGGGACCTTCGGCCCTACCGCAGAAGCCTTTGGCTAGCCGAACATGGGGGTGGAGGCTCAAAGAACGTGTTTGTTCAGGATTTTATGATCGTGGAGCGGCCTTGCGCCGAACTCGTTGCCGAGGTCGAGTCTGGTGCGAGCGTTCTTTTCCGCCACGCCCTCGGAGAGGCCGAAGCCGACCTCAACCGGCTCCGGGTCAAGGTGGGCCCTCAGAACTGGCCGGCTCTCATGGCCAAAACCGTCGACATCCGTCTTGGCCCTATTCGCCGCCATGGTGACCTCACCCTGCTTGCCTTCTCGTGGCACGCAACGGGGACGGCGTCGCTGTTCCCCGCCCTGGACGCTGACCTGGAGATCAGCCCGCTGGGTGACCACCGCAGCGAGCTGGCCTTACGCGGTCGTTACGACCCGCCCGGTGGCGTACTGGGCCGCAGTGCCGACCGGCTCTTGCTGCACCGACTGGCTGATGCCACGGTCAGGGCATTCCTGTCTTCCTTGGCCAACCGGCTGGCGGTGTCCAAAGCCCCCGCGTAGGGAGCCCTCACGTCGCGATTCAATAGCCCTCCCCGGAATTTGTCTCCGGGCCGAGCCCCCTTTTACCGTTGACGAGCCAAAGGTATTGGGTCCACCTTCGCGGCGTCCACCCTGGTTAGCCTCGTTAGAGATCGTGCCAACAGCGACCGCAGCGATGTGGGGAACGCGGTGAGGCCAGCCGGAGGTTCGTGCAGTGCCAGTCGCAGGGCAATGTCAGTCGAGCAAGGGAGCGGCCACGGGACCGACGGCAGCGGTTGTCGGGTTGAGCCGTCCCGGGGAGCCTTGTAGGTGACTGTGCTGCGCAGTTCCGAGCTCGTGGGAAGGGTGGTCGGTGGCCGCTACCGCCTCCTACGGGCCGTCGGCAGCGGGGCGTCGGCCCACGTCTACGTGGCCGAAGACGTCCGCCTCAGGCGCCGGGTAGCGCTGAAGGTACTCCATCCGGCATTGGCCGAGGACAAAGCTTTCCTGCGTCGCTTCCAGGCAGAAGCGCAAACGGTGGCCGCCCTCAGGCACCCGGGCATCGTGCGCGTCTACGACTGGGGTGAAGACAACGGCGCCGCCTACCTGGCCATGGAACTGCTGGAAGGCGGCAACCTAAGAGCGCTACTGGATGGTGGGCACCGCCTCAGCGTCTCCCAGGCGGCCGCTCTCGGCCTGGACATAGCCGCCGCGCTTGCTTACGCACATTCGCGGGGCCTGGTCCACCGCGACATCAAACCCGCGAACTTGCTCTTCGACGAGGATGGCCACGCCAGCGTCGCCGATTTCGGCATTGCCCGGGCCCTGGCCGAGGCGAGCTGGACCGAACCAATGGGCCTGGTCGGAACGGCTCGCTATGCAGCCCCCGAGCAGCTGAAGGGCGTGCCGCTGGACGGGCGTGCCGATGTCTATGCGCTGGCCCTCGTGCTCGTGGAATCGGTCACCGGGAAAGTGCCATTCGCCCGGGACACAGCTCTCGGCGCTTTGCTCGCCCGCACCGACCGCCCTCTACCAGTGCCCGTCGAGCTCGGCCCGCTTGTCCCGGTGCTCGAGCAGGCAGGCACGGCTGATCCCGAACGGCGCCTGAGCGCGGAATCGGTCGCCCACGCCATCGCCTCCGTAGCCAGGTGCCTGAGGGCGCCGGCGCGCCTGGCATTGCCCGGGTTGGCGGTCCTTGACGCCAGGGACGTGGCCGAACCGACCGAGCCCGGAAGAGGGGGGCGGAAGCCGGTCGATGCCGGCCTCTCGATCCTTGTCGGCGACATCGCCGTGGTTGTCCCCGGCTCGGCCGACGTCCCCGCGCCATCCACGGCGCCTGTCCCCGCGGTCGTCGGGGACATTGCCGGGAGCCCAGCCGACGCCGCACCACCCGGGCCAAAGGACCCTGCTGTTGTGCCCGAGGACAGCGGCTCCAACCCCAATGCGCCGCCCTCTGGGCCCGGTGCAGGGCCGGGATCGGTGGCGGACCAGGAGCCTGGCAGGCCTGCACCCAACGCCAGCGACGGCCCCGCCCGGTACCGCCGGGCGGGCAAGCACCGCCGCGGTCGCCGTTGGCTTCGCCGTTTGTCGTTGGTGAGCGTGATTGTCGTCCTGGCGGGCGCCGGCGTGGCCGCCGGGCTTTATCTGAGCCGCCCGGCACCGACGTATGCGGTGCCCGACGTCGGCGGCGACAGCGTGGCGGTGGCGAGAGGACTGGTGGGCACAGAGCACCTTGTCCTTGCCATCGTCGCTCGCCAATGGAGCTCGACCGCGTCCAGGGGCCTGGTCGTCTCTCAGGTCCCACTCGCGGGCACCAGATTGTTGGCGAAGCAGACGGTCTCCGTGACCGTCTCATTGGGACCGGAACCCGTCGCTGTCCCTCCGCTCGCCACCTTCGACCTCACCCAGGCCACCTCCGTACTTGAGTCGGCCGGGCTCAGGCTGGGGAAGGTGGCCAGGCAGACAAGCTGGACAGTGCCCGATGGCGTCGTTATCTCGTGGTCGGGCAAGGGTCACAAACTGCTGCCTAACAGCGCCGTCAGCGTGGTCGTTTCTGTGGGCAAGCCCATGGCGACTGTCCCGTCCCTGGTTACCGGCACGACCTATGCCCGCGCCGAGGCCCTCCTGGCAAGGCTCGGCTTTCGCGTCCACGAGGAGGAGTACTACCGCGACACGGTCCCGGCTGGCGTCGTCTTGTCGACGAGCCCGGCGCCCGGCATGGCTTTGGTAGTCGGCACTACCGTGACCGTGAACGTCTCAGCCGGTCCGCACTTGGTGACCATCCCCAACTCGGTCGTCGGCCTCAACGCCGTTCAGGCAGCCAAACTACTTGCTGGCTTGGGCATCTACGTTTCCCCTCAGATCCAGGGCAGTCTCCTGGGCACGGTCACGGCTACACAACCCGCCGTAGGTACGGCCGTCCTCTACCACAGCTCGATCGTCCTGGTTACAGGCTGACCGCTCTCAGTGCCGGCGCACCCGGTCGAGCTGCCGACGGTCCCTTTTCGTCGGTCGGCCCGCACCCCGGTCCCGGGCAAAGTTGGCCAGGGTTCCCTCGTCTGCGGGGGGAGGTGGAGTGTGGTCGACATAGCACGCCGCCGCGATGGCTGCCCCGGCCCGCTTCTCCAGGATCGACGTGACCTCGACGACCCGTTCCCCGCTGGGGCACCGGGCTTCCACGGTGTCACCCTGCTTTACCAGGGTCGCCGGTTTGGCGTTCACACGGTTGACCTTGACATGACCTGCTCGGCAGGCATCTGTTGCTTCGGTGCGCGTTTTGTACAGCCGGATAGCCCAGAGCCACTTGTCCGCGCGTGTCGCCGCCGGGGCGCCTTGTTGTGCCGCCCCGGCCGGGCCCGCGCCGGATGATGCCGCGCCGGCTGGTCCCGAGCGAGCCACCGGTGACTACTCCGTTATCTCCTGCAGACGGTTGGCGAGGCCCAGCGCTTCGGGTGGGGGGAGCCCAAGCCCGAGCTGCACCTCGGTGCCCGGGCCAGCCGCGCCCGCCGGGCCGGGAGCAGGCCAACCAGGCAGTGCTGCGGGCCAGATGCCGCTGCGGGGGTCCAGCAGCTTGCTCAAGTCCCCGTCGACTTTGATCCTTCCGGTCAGGAACGCCTGCATCACGGCTTGGACGTCACCCGCGACGAACAGGGAACGTGCTGTCCCGTAGTCCAGCGAAACGGTCACGTCGGGTTCCGGCAGGTGACCAGTGCCAATGGCCACCCGGCCGGCCGAGGCGTCCACGTGAGCGTCGACGGGAGCACCCGAGAACGGTACCTGCGTGACTACGAGGTTGACCCTGACCGCGGCAATGGGAACGCCGGTGCCCGGGAACAGGTCGCCGTCCGCCTGTGCCTGGGCATAGACGTTCCGGGCCTCGGCTACCCACTCGTCGCTCAAGAAAGGGTACTTGGCCATAACTCCTGGACCTCGCAGCTACGCGATCGACGCCGGCGGTGGCGGTGAGGATTGACGTCCGGCTCGTTCCTCCGAAGATAGCGCCTCGGATGACAGTGACGGCGCTGCCCGGTCGCGGCCCTCCCCGGGGATCGTTACGATGGCCAGGTGGCCCAGCGCATCTCCAAGAACGAAGTAGCACACGTGGCCCGCCTCGCCCGCCTGGCTCTCTCCGAGGAGGAGTTGGAGCGCTATACCACCCAGCTGGCCACCGTACTCGAACACGCAGCCGACATAGCATCGCTCGACATCGAAGGCGTGCCTCCCACTGCCCACCCTTTCCCGCTGGTCAACGTGTTGCGCGAGGATGTGCCCCGCCCCTGCCTCGGCAGGGACGAAGTCTTGTCCCAGGCCCCTGAGGTCGAGGCCGACCGCTTCCGCATCCCGCGGATCCTGGGGGAGGCACCATGAGCGCCGGGGACCGCCGCAGTGTAGCCGCGGGGCACACCCGTCCTGCCGCCCAAATAGCTGCAGCGGTGCGTGCCGGTGAGCTTTCCGCCTCGACAGTCATCGAAGACCACCTTGAACGCATTGCCCAGCACGAGGCCGACGTCCATGCCTTCAACCTCGTCATGGCCGACGCGGCCAGAGCCAGGGCAGGGCAGATCGACAGGCTCGTGGCCAACGGAACGGATCCGGGGCCCCTGGCCGGTGTGCCCGTTGCCCTGAAGGACCTGCTGTGTACAAGAGGAGTTCCGACTACCTGCTCCTCACGCATCTTGGCCGGCTGGCTACCACCGTACGACGCGACGGTTGTCCGCCGGCTTCACGATGCCGGGGCCGTCTTTGTCGGCAAAACCAATATGGACGAATTCGCCATGGGGTCGTCCACTGAGCATTCTGCTTTCGGCCCCACTCACAACCCCCACGACCTGTCCCGGGTCCCCGGCGGTTCTTCGGGCGGCAGCGCCGCCGCAGTGGCGGCCGGCTTTTCGACGGTGGCCCTGGGCACCGACACCGGAGGGTCCATTCGCCAACCGGCGTCGCTTTGCGGGGTAGTCGGTGCCAAGCCGACCTATGGCCTGGTTTCCCGCTATGGCCTTGTTGCCTTCGCCAGCTCGCTCGATCAGGTCGGCCCTTTCGCCGCAAATGTGGCTGACGCCGCGCTCGTGTTGGATGTGATCTCGGGTTATGACGAGTTCGACTCGACAAGCTTGCCGGGGGCGCACCCGTCGGCCGCCAGCCTCGTCGGGCGAGAGCCGGATGGGCTGCGCGTGGGCGTGATAGCCGAGTTGGCCGGGGCCGAAGGGATTGCACCTGATGTGGCCGCTCGCCTGCGGGAAGCCGCCGATGCCCTCTCCGCCAGCGGCGCCAGGGTGGCAGAAATCAGCGTGCCCTCGGTGCGCTACGGGCTTTCCGCCTATTACCTGGTCGCCCCGGCTGAAGCCTCCTCCAATCTTGCCCGCTATGACGGCGTCCGCTACGGACTCAGAGTGCCAGGTGACGACATTACCGAGATGTACATGGCCACCCGCGCCGCCGGCTTCGGGGCGGAAGTAAAGCGGCGCATAATGCTCGGCACTTACGCCCTTTCAGCTGGGTATTACGACGCCTACTACGGCAAGGCACAGAAGGTGCGCACGCTGATAATCCGCGATTTCGAGGAGGCGTACCGCAGCTGCGACGTGCTCCTATCACCCACGTCGCCCACCACGGCGTTCGAGCTCGGCTCCAAGACCTCGGATCCGATCACGATGTACCTGAGCGATGTCTGCACGATCTCCTCTAACCTGGCCGGCCATCCGGCCATAAGCGTCCCGTTCGGTACTGGCGACGACGGTCTCCCCGTGGGGATCCAGGTCTTGGCCCCCGCTCTGGGCGAGCCTGTGATGTTCCAGGTGGCCGCGGCGCTGGAAGCCGCTGCCCCCCAGTCCGCCCCAGGAGGTGCAAGGTGAGCCAGCAGAGCCCTCTCAACGCCAGTTCGGCGACTCCAGGCGCGACGGGCGCCGGCCCGACCGGTGGTTGGGAAACCGTAATCGGCCTCGAAGTGCATTGCGAGCTCCGGACAGAGACGAAGCTGTTCTGCGGCTGCCGTAACGCCTTTGGCGACGAGCCCAACACCAACGTCTGCCCGGTCTGCTTGGGTCTTCCGGGCTCGTTGCCTGTGCTCAACAAACAGGCCGTCGAGTACGCGATCAGGATCGGCACCGCATTGCACTGCAGGGTCCAGCCGTCGATATTCCATCGGAAGAACTACTTCTACCCCGACATGCCCAAGGATTTCCAGATCAGCCAGTACGACGTGCCCATCAATGCCGATGGCTGGCTCGAGCTGCCCAGCGGTAAGAGGATCGGGATAGTCCGAGCGCACATGGAAGAGGACACCGGCAAGACGACTCACGTCGGGGGAGGGGGTCGGATACACCAGGCCGCCCATTCGCTGGTGGACTACAACCGCGCGGGCGTGCCTCTCGTCGAGATCGTGTCTGAACCCGACATGCGCAGTGCCGAAGAGGCGCGTGACTATGTCGAGGAGCTTCGCGCGATCCTGGTGGCCACCGGCGCCTCCGACGGCAAGATGGAGGAAGGCTCATTGCGCGTGGATTGCAACGTGTCCGTGCGCCCCGAAGGGTCGACCACGTTCTGGACGCGCTGCGAGATCAAGAACATGAACTCGCTACGGAGCCTCGGCCGTGCCATCGTCTACGAAGCTGCCCGCCAGGTCGAGCTCCTGGCCGGGGGTGACCGGGTCGTCCAGGAGACCCGGCATTGGGACGAAGCCGACGGGTCTACGCACTCGATGCGCTCCAAGGAAGAAGCTTTCGACTACCGTTACTTCCCCGAACCCGACCTGGTCACACTGAAGCCGTCCGAGGAGTGGGTGGATGCCGTCAAGGCCAGTCTGCCCGTCCTGCCGGCGGAAAGGCGGGCCCGCGTAGCCGCAGCCGCGGGTGTCCCTTCCTCCTCTGAGGCGGTGGCGACTGTCGTGCGCCTTGACCTTGATCACCTCGTTGCTGCCGCTGCCGCGGCGATGGTAGACGGCAGGCTCGCCCTCCGCAGGGTCGCCAACGAAGTGGCAGGTGAGCTCGCCGACGCAGGTAGCTACGACCTCGACCCTGAAGCCTTCGTGGGCCTCGTCCAGATGGAAGAGCGGGGAGACCTAACCTCCGCTCAGGCCCGTACGGTGCTGAAGGCTCTCGTGGCCCACGGGGGTGACCCTGCGGTCATTGCTGCCGGCCTTGGTTTCCGGGCTCTGGCCGCCGGCGCTCTCGCCGAAGCGCTGGACCAGGTGATAGCGGCGAACCCCCGCGAGTGGGTGCGCTACTCGGAGGGCGACGACAAGTTGACCGGCTTTTTCATCGGCAAGGTCAAAGCGGCCACAGGTGGCAACGCCGACCTGCGCCACGCCACCGAGCTTCTCCGCCAACGCCGAGGTCCCCACTAGCGCCACGGATCGGGCAAATGCCCCGTCTGTCCCGGTTATGCTGCCGGTCCGGGTTCCTGAGTAAGGTGAGCCGTATGCCGAGCGCCATGAAACCCCGCAGTTACGAAGTCACCGATGGCCCCGAAAAGGCGCCCGCCCGGGCGATGCTCCGAGCGATCGGGATGACTGACGCGGACTGGGGCAAGCCCCAGGTAGCCGTTGCCTCTTCGTGGAACGAGGTCACCCCCTGCAACATGCCGCTCGACCGGCTGGCCAAGCGGGCCAAGCAAGGCGTGCGCGACGCCGGTGGCTTCCCGGTCGAGTTCGTGACCATCGCGGTCTCCGATGGCATCTCGATGGGCCACGAGGGCATGCGGGCATCGCTCGTCAGCCGCGAGGTCATCGCGGACTCCGTGGAACTCATGATGCGCGCCGAGTGCTTTGACGGCATGGCTACCTTTGCCGGCTGCGACAAGTCCCTGCCGGGGATGCTGATGGCCGCTGCCCGGCTCAACTTGCCATCGGTCTTCCTCTACGGCGGCACGATCCTGCCTGGCCGGGGGGCGCACGGCGAGGCGCTCGACATCGTGAGCGTGTTCGAAGCCGTGGGTGCCAGAGCAACAGGCAAGCTGACCGACGAGGAACTGGCCCTCATCGAGCAGCGCGCCTGCCCGGGCGAGGGCAGTTGCGCCGGTATGTTCACGGCCAACACGATGGCTTGCGCGGCGGAGGCACTCGGGATGGCGCTACCCGGCAGTTCGACTGCCCCCGCCGTCGATCGCCGGCGTGACGACTACGCCTACGAGTCGGGCAAAGCCGTCGTCAAGTTGCTCGAAGCCGGGATCCGCCCCCGGCACATCCTGACCAAGGAGGCGTTCGAGAACGCCATCTCCGTTGTCATGGCCCTCGGTGGGTCCACCAACGCCGTGCTGCACCTGCTGGCCATCGCCCACGAAGCACAGGTCGAGCTGTCCCTGGACGACTTCGACCGGGTCGGCAAGAGCGTGCCTCACCTGGCCGACACCAAGCCGCACGGGCAATACCACATGGTTGACCTGGACCGCATCGGTGGGCTCCAAGTGGTCATGAAGGAGCTCTTGGACGCCGGCCTGTTGCACGGCGACAACCTTACGGTGACGGGCTGCACCGTGGCCGATAATCTCGCGGCCCTCGACCCGCCGCAGCCCGATGGCGATGTTGTCCATTCGCTCACCCGGCCCATCCATGCCGATGGCGGGATCGCGATCCTGCGTGGTTCGCTGGCACCGGCGGGTTGTGTGGTCAAGGTGGCGGGCCTGGACTTCGAGCGTTTCGAGGGGGCGGCCCGCGTGTTCAATGGTGAGCAGCTGGCCCTGGACGCGATCCTGGCCGGCTCTATCCAGCCTGGCAGCGTGGTCGTCATCCGCTACGAAGGGCCCAAGGGCGGGCCGGGGATGCGAGAGATGCTGGCGGTCACCGGGGCCATGAAGGGCGCCGGGCGAGGAGCCGACTGCGCTTTGATCACCGATGGGCGCTTCAGTGGCGGGACCCATGGCTTTTGCATAGGCCATGTGGCCCCAGAAGCCGTCGACGGTGGTCCCATTGCCCTTGTCGCCGACGGGGACCGAGTCGTGATCGACGTCACCCACCGCTCGATCAACCTTGAGGTGGGCGATGAAGTGCTGGCCGTCCGCCGGGCCGAGTGGAAGCTGCCCGAGCCCCGCTACCGCCACGGCGCGTTGGCCAAGTACGCGCGCCTCGTCGGCGGTGCCGATCGGGGAGCCATCACCGAACCGTAACCGGCCCCTTCAAGTGATGTGCCCGAACGACCAAAGCCACGTGCGCGTGCCTAAGACCGTCCTGTGGGACCTGGGAGGGGTATTCCTCGACTGGGATCCCCGTCACCTCTACCGGAAGCTGTTCCGGGATGACGTGGGCGCCATGGAAGACTTCCTGGCCAACATCTGCACGCCGGCCTGGCATATCGAGCAGGACAAGGGCCGGAATATCGCCGAGGCGTGCGCCGAACTGCGGGCCGTGCACCCCGAGTACGCCGAGCTGATCAACGCCTGGCGCGAGCGGGGCGAGGAGATGATCGGTGGGGTTATCACCGGCAGCATTGAGCTCTTGGCGGAACTAAAGGCGGCCGGAGTGACCTGCTATGCGCTGAGCAACATGGAAAGGGAGAACTGGGAAAGCCGCCGGGAGATCTACGATTTTCTCTCTTGGTTCGACGGCTATTTCATTTCCGGCTGCGAGGGCGTGGTGAAACCGGATCCCCGCTACTTTGAGCTGGCCCTGGAGCGCTTCGACCTGGTCCCATCGGAATCCCTGTTCATCGACGACCGTGCGCAGAACTGCAAGGTGGCCACGGACCTCGGGATCCCGGCCATCGTCTTCGTTTCGCCCGAAGCCCTTCGGGACCAACTAAACGCCCGGGGCCTCTTGGGCGACAGCGGTGGCCACCCGGCCGAGGATCTGGTTGAGGATCCCAGGAGTGGTGGCGAAATTGAGCCGGGCAAAGCCGGCCCCGCCGGGCCCGAAGGTCGGGCCGCGGTTCAGGATGACCCGGGCGTTGTCGGCTAACCACGAGGCGGGGTCCTCGCCGAGCCCGGCGGAGCGGAAGTCCAGCCAGGACAGGTAGGTACCCTCCGGTGGGTACCCCAACACACCAGCAGCGGCGCCAGCGCCTTCCAACCAATCGCCCAACAGTTGCCGGTTGGCTCGCAGCCGTCCGAGGCAGCGTTCCAACCAGGCGTCGCCGTCAGGCGACCAGGCGGCCAGGGTTGTGGCCAGAGCAGCTATCCCGACGTGCCCGAACAGCTGTGACGGTGCTTCGGCCAACCGCCTGGCCACCGGTGCGTGGCCTAAATGGGCGATGGCGCAGCACATCCCGCCCAGGTTGTAGGACTTGCTGGCCGAATAGAGGGTAACCGTCCGGGCTGCCAGTTGGCTGCTCAATGAGGCGAAGGGGATATGGGTGACGCCGGTCATGGCCAGGTCGGCATGGATCTCGTCCGAGATGACGACCAGGTCGTGGCGCTCGGCCAGTCCGCCCACGGTCTCGAGTTCGCTCCTGGTCAGCATGCGCCCGGTCGGGTTGTGCGGGTTTACCAGCAGGAGCACCCGGGCCTGGGCTGCTGCTGCGGCGGCGGCCTCCATATCGAATGACCACCCGCGCCCGTCGTCGACAGCAGGGACGCACAACAGCCTGCGCCCCATTGCTTCCAGCACGCCAAGGAATGGTGGGTACGCCGGTGTGAACAGGAGTACCCCATCGCCCGCAGAGCTGCTGGCGTCGATGAGCACCGCTGTGGCCTGGACCATGTCGGAGAAAGCTCTCAGCTGCCCGCCCGCGGGTGCCCACCCGTAGCGGCTGGCCATTCGGGCCACGAACCTTTCCTCCAGGAGGGCCAATGCCGCCGGGCCCGGGTACCCGAGGTCGGCGCCGGCGGCCAGGCGCACCAGGGCCTCACGGACGGGCGCAGGGGCGGGGAAGTCCATGTCGGCCACCCAGCACGGCAGTACCCCAGGAGCGGCTGCCGCCCACTTCACTCCGGGGCGAGCCTGCAACCAGTCCATGTCGAGCTCATCGAAACCGTCACGGTCGGGCGCGGGGTGGATTTGGGGCACCGTCGCATCGTAGGCGGCCTCACAGGTGGTCAGCGGCATCGCACGCGGCCGGCGCCCGTCCGCGATATACCGACAGGGGTTGCGGGAATAGGCACCCTGTGGCATTATGGTCTTCATGGCAACGGCAAAGAGGCGTACGTCCGGGTTCGGCGCCCATGCCGGCGCGGCCGTTCCTGGCCTTGTTGTAGTACTTACCTGACGCACGCGACGATAACCGCGTGCGTCGAACGACCTCCCAGACGGGAGGTCGTTTTGTTTTCCGAGCCACTACCGACGACTGCGAGGCGCTGATGCAATTGACAGGGGCGCAAGCCCTCATACAGAGCCTGGAGATGGAGCACACCGAGGTCATTTTCGGCCTGCCGGGTGGTTGCATCCTGCCTGCCTATGATCCCCTTCTTGACTCGCCGATACGTCACGTGCTCGTGCGCCACGAACAAGGTGCAGGCCACATGGCCGAGGGCTATGCGCATGTGACCGGCCGCCCCGGTGTGGCCATGGTGACCAGCGGTCCCGCTGCCACCAATCTCGTCACCCCTCTTTTGGACGCCTACATGGACTCTGTGCCCATGGTGGCAATCACCGGGCAGGTGTCGCGGGGCGTGATCGGCACCGACGCCTTCCAGGAAGCCGACACGGTCGGCATCACCCGCTCGGTGACCAAGCACAACGAGCTGGTGATGAGCCCTGACGATATCGCCCTGGCGGTCCGCCAGGCGTTCTTACTGGCAACCACGGGCAGGCCGGGACCGGTGTTGCTCGACATTCCCAAGGACGTCCTCCAGGCCCCCACGGAGTGGTACTGGCCCAACGATGACGAGGTCGCGGCTTCGTTGCCCGGCTACAAGCCCACGACCAAGGGTCATCCCCGCATGGTGCGTGAGGCGGTCCATCTGATCACGGCCTCGAGGCGCCCTGTCATCTATGCCGGGGGAGGGATCCTGAAGGCCCGGGCGGCCGAGGCACTGCGGAAGCTGGCCGAACTGACCAACGCTCCCGTTGTCACCACCCTCATGGCCAGGGGTGCCTTTCCCGATAGCCATCGCCAGTGCCTGGGAATGCCAGGCATGCACGGCAACTACACGGCTACCACGGCGATGCAGGAGGCCGACCTGTTGATAGCCCTGGGAACTCGTTTTGACGACCGGGTCACAGGGCGGGTCAGCTCTTTTGCCGCCGGGGCCAAGGTCGTCCACGTCGACATCGACCCTGCCGAGCTGGGCAAGATCCGCCGGCCGGACGTTCCCATCGTCGGGGACTGCCGGCTCGTCATCGAGGAGCTGGTGCGGGTCCTACTAGCCAGCGGCGAGGTCCAGGCCGACCGCAGCGCGTGGTGGGACCAGCTCGATTATTGGCGCTCGCGCTTCCCACTTCACTACGAGGCCCAAGAGGACGGCGAGCTTCTGAGACCCCAAGCAGTCGTCGAAGCTATTCGCGACGCCAGCCCCGACGGCACGGCGCTTGTCTCCGGCGTGGGCCAGCACCAGATGTGGGCCAGCCAGTACTGGCGTTTCGAGGAGCCTTACACATGGGTCAGTTCTGGCGGCCTGGGTACTATGGGCTTCGCCGTACCGGCCGCCATAGGGGCCAAGGTCGGCCGGCCGGACCGGACGGTTTGGGCCATAGACGGCGACGGGTGTTTCCAGATGACCGCTCAGGAGCTGGTTACCGCATCCAGCGAACGGATCCCCATAAAAGTTGCAATCCTCAACAATGCATATTTGGGCATGGTCCGCCAGTGGCAGGAGATGTTCTATGAGGAGCGCTACTCGGAGGTCTACCTTTCTCCGGACCTCCCGGACTACGTGGGATGGGCCGAGGCGATGGGATGCGCCGCCTTCAAAGTGGAGCACGCCGGCGATGTCGCCCCAGTCATCGACAAGGCCAACGCCATCGACGACCGGCCGGTGGTCATCGACTTCCGCACGGATTCCAGGGAGAAGGTCTTCCCCATGGTGCCTGCAGGAGCCTCCAACAGCGACCTAATAGTGCACCCGTCCCAGCGGCCGGGTGGGGAAAAGGTGGTGCAGTGATGTCGATTGCAACTACGGGTACGACCTGGGCTTCGGGTACTGGGCGGGTGCGTCACCAGACCATTTCCGTAATCGTTGAGAACTGCGCCGGCGTACTGGCCCGTGTCTCTGCACTTTTTGCTCGCCGCGGGTTCAACATCATCTCTCTGGCTGTAGCCCCGACCGACGACGAGGCGTTCAGCCGCATCACCATCGTGGTGGACCTGGAGGAAGTTTCCGTCGAGCAGTTGACCAAGCAGCTTTTCAAGCTCGTCAACGTAGTAAAGATCACCGAAATGACTCCAGGCGAAGCAATCGAGCGCGAGCTGGCGCTCCTGTCCGTGCGTTGCGCCCCTCCCGGTGGTACCGGTCCCTCCCGGGGTGAGGTCGGCGACCTTGTGCGTATTTTTGGTGGCACAATAGTCGACGTGGGCCAAGAGGCTCTCACTGTCATGGTGGCCGGGCAGCCCTCGATGCTGGACGATTTCGAGGACCTCCTCCGGCCGTACGGGATCATCGAGATCCAACGCACCGGCCGGGTCGCGCTGCCCAAACTGGAGCGGCCGCCAGCGCGTCGCGCCCCCGGTCGCAGCTAACGGAAAGGCAATACGAATGGCCACTATTTATTACGAGCGCGACGCCGACCCATCGATCATCGCTTCCAGGAAGGTGGCGATCATCGGCTATGGTTCCCAGGGCCACGCGCATGCCCTCAACTTGCGTGACTCGGGGGTCGACGTGCGAGTGGGGCTTCGCGACGGGTCCACCTCGTGGTCCAAAGCCCAAGCGGCTGGTTTGCGGGTACTGAGCTCGGCCGAGGCCGCCTCGGAGGCCGATGTGATCATGCTGCTCGCTCCCGACACAGCTCAGCAGGCCATCTACTCCGAGTCCATCGAGCCCAACCTGCGCCCGGGCGACGCTGTCATGTTCGCTCACGGTTTCAACATCCGTTTCGGGCTCATCGACCCGCCCGAGGGTGTGGACATAGCCATGGTTGCCCCCAAGGGGCCCGGGCACCTGGTCCGGCGCACCTATGAGGGCGGCGGCGGGGTCCCCTGCCTGCTGGCCGTGGAACGCGATGCCAGCGGCAATGCCAAAGCGCTTGGGCTTTCCTATGCCTGGGCCATCGGGGCCACCCGCGCCGGCGTGCTCGAGACTACGTTCAAGGAAGAGACCGAGACCGACCTCTTTGGCGAACAGGTGGTGCTCTGCGGGGGCCTTACCTCGCTGATCAAGGCCGGTTTCGACACGCTCGTGCAAGCCGGCTACCAACCGGAATCGGCCTACTTCGAATGCCTGCACGAGGTCAAACTGATCGTCGACCTCATCTACGAGCACGGCATCACCGGGATGCGCTACTCCATTTCGACCACGGCCGAGTACGGCGACATGACCCGCGGCCCCCGCTTGATCAACGACGCGGTCCGGGCAGAAATGCAGAAGATACTTGCCGACATCCAATCAGGTGCTTTTGCCAACGAATGGGTGGAGGAGAACCGCAATGGCCTTCCCAATTACCACCGCCTCCAGGAAGAGGGTGCCGAGCACCCGGTTGAGAAGGTTGGTGCTCAACTGCGGTCGATGATGCCATTCCTGAAGTCGGGCAGCCCCCGGCCGCAGGATGTCTCCGGAGGTTGAACCTCATCCGGGGGTTGGGCCTCATCCGGGTGCCGATGTGGGCAGTGGGACAATGCACGGGGAGCCGCCGAAGGCGTTCGACTACGACGTGATCGTGATCGGATCAGGCTTCGGTGGTTCTGTAGCGGCTCTGCGGCTCTGTGAGAAGGGTTACCGCGTCGGTGTGCTCGAGGCTGGGCGGCGCTTCGACGCTACCAACCTGCCCCGCAGTTCCTGGGACGTGCGGCATTTCCTGTGGGCACCACGGCTCGGGTGCCTGGGGATCCAGCGGGTCCATTTTCTTCGCGACGTCGTCGTACTGGCGGGGGCCGGCGTGGGGGGAGGCTCGCTCAACTACGCCAACACCCTGTACGAACCGCTGCCTGCGTTTTATGACGACCCGCAGTGGGCGGGGACTGCCGACTGGAAAACTCTGCTGCGCCCCTATTACGACCAGGCCAAACGGATGCTCGGGGTCACCGAGAACCCCAATATGACTCCGGCTGACGAGGCCATGTTCGCAGTGGCGAAGGACATGGGGGTGGCGGACAGTTTTTGTCCCTCCCCTGTTGGCGTGTTGTTCAGTCCCTCGGGGGCCCCCCCTGGTACTGAGCTCCGCGATCCCTATTTTGGAGGCGCCGGCCCGCTCAGGCGGACTTGCGTGGAGTGCGGCGAGTGCATGACCGGGTGCCGCAGGGGTGCCAAGAACACACTCGTAGTGAACTACCTCTACCTGGCCGAACGCGCCGGGGCGGTCGTCATGCCCATGACGACCGCCCGGGCGTTGGAGCCCCTACCAGGACGTGGCTGGCGGGTGGGCACGGTACCGACGAGCTGGCTGGGCCAAGGGCGGTTGGTGACCTGGCGCCGGAGGGTCATCACGGCCGAGCAGGTCGTCCTCGCGGCCGGCACTTATGGCACCCAGAAGCTGCTCCACTCGATGGCGCTGACGGGCAAGCTCCCCGACTTGTCGCCCAGGCTCGGGCAGCTTACGCGCACCAACTCGGAGTCTTTGCTGGGCGCAGTCGCGCGCCGCGATGCTGCCCGTGACCGGGCCGACTTCTCGCAGGGCGTGGCCATAACCTCGTCCTTCTGCCCCGAGGCCGGGACCCACGTGGAGCCGGTGCGCTACGGTCACGGTTCCAACCTGATGGGCCTGTTCGGGACGCTGCTCGTCGACGGTCCCGAAGGCGATGAGCGCCAGCCTCCCGGTTGGGGCCGCCTCGTGTCGGCCGTGGCTCGCCAGCCCCGTGCTCTGTTGCGACTGCTCGACCTGCGGGAGTGGTCCTCCAGGACCGTGATCGCCCTTGTCATGCAGGCTCGGGACAACTCCCTTACGTTGTTCGCCAAGCGGGGACCATTCGGCGGTGTTCGACTGTCGAGCCGCCAGGGCCACGGCCAGCCAAACCCGACCTGGCTCCCGGTCGGCCACGACGTGGTCCGCCGGTTGGCGGCCAAGATGGGTGGCACCCCCTCGGGGACATGGGGCGAGATATTCGGCATGCCGATGACGGCGCACTTCCTGGGCGGCTGTCCCATCGGGGCTTCGCCGGCTGCGGGAGTGGTCGACCCCTGGCACCGGGTCTACGGCTATGAAGGCCTTCACATCGTGGACGGCTCCGCCGTCCCGGCCAACCCCGGTGCCAACCCGGCCCTAACGATCACAGCCATGGCCGAGCGGGCCTTTTCGCACTGGCCCAACCGGGGAGAGATCGATCCAAGGCCGCCTGTGGGTGAGTTCCCGGTGGCTGTGGCTGACGTTGGGGCCGTGGCGCCCCGCCATCCCGCTGTCCCGGTCGGTGCGCCGGGGGAGCTGCGCGTCGGCCTTGCCGGCTAGTTACCCGCTCGCGGTCGCGACCAGCACGATCTTGCCAAACTTGCCGCCATCGGCGAAGCGCTCGTACGCCTCCTGGGCCTGTTCGAAACCGAAGGTTGCTTCGACCACGACCCTGACGCGCCCTTCGGCCAACAAGGGTAGGACGTGGCGCTGGGCCCGGCGAGCGACGAGCGCCCTTTCCTCCAGGGACCGGGTGCGCAAGGTCGACCCGCGGATGGTTGCCCTGCGGCCCATGAGCTGCGACAGGTCCAGTTCAGTGCGGGCCCCGGCGCCGGTGCCGATCACCACGACTCGCCCCCAGGGGGCGAGGCAAGCCAAGGCGCGGCTGACGCCCAGGCCGCCGACCAGCTCCAACACGACGTCGAACGGTCCCAGAGCAAGGGCTTCTTCGGGTGTGGCGCAGGTCGCGCCCAACACCGAGACCTTCTCGTGGAGCCGGGTGTCACGCACGCTGGCCACCACCGTGGCCCCGGCGGCCACCCCCAGCTGCACTGCCGCCATCCCGACGCCCCCGGCAGCCCCGGTGACGAGGAGCCTTTCTCCTATGGTCAGGCCCGCCTGGGTGAACAAAGCGTCGTGGGCCGTCGAGAAGACCTCAGGGAAACCACCTGCCACGACCATGGCTAGACGGTCGGGGACAGCCATTGCGACCTGCTGGGGCATGACAACCAGCTCCGCTTGGGCGGCGCCGGCGAGCAAGCTCATTACCCGGTCGCCGGGCCGGAACGTGTTCGCGTTGGCACCGACGGCTTCGACCACGCCCGCACATTCGAGCCCCGGCTGGTCGGGTGGGACACCCGGTGGTGGCGGGTAGCGGCCAGCTCGCTGTAACAGGTCGGCCCCGTTTATGCCGGCGGCTGCGACCCGCACGAGCAGGTCGTCGGGCCCGGGCACCGGGTCGGGGCGTTCCTCCCAGGACACCGCCCCGTTGGAGATGACGACTGCTTTCACGGACGCGAGGTTAGGACTTCGTGCTGCCGGGGCCGGGGCCACGGTTTGACGTGTGCACGGCTTTGCGTCGCATCTCAGGGCGGGATCTCCGGGGAGGTGCGCCCACCAGCGAAGTCGTCAAGCTGCGCGGAACTACCCGTGCAAATCGACGTTCACAGGGCGACGATACCAGCGGGCCCGCTGGAGCGGGCCCTGTAGGGTCGGGCCATGACCACGGGCAAGCGCAAGGCACTGTTGGTGGACTGCGATACCGGCGTGGACGACGCCATCGCCCTGCTGTACCTCCTGGCCGACCCTGAGGTCGAGGTCTGCGGGATCACTACCGTGTTCGGCAACATCTCGGCCGCTCAAGCTGCCTGGAACTCGCTATGTGTGCTCGACGTCGCCGGCCGGACCGGCGAGGTGCCGGTGGCAAAAGGCTGCGAACTGACCCTGATCGGGGAGGAGCCACGGCTGAGCACCCACGTTCACGGGGGCAATGGCCTGGGTGGGGTGGACGTCCGCAAGCCGGCGGGCAAGCTGGCCGACCTGCGGGCGGCTGAGCTGATCGTCCAGGTCGCTCGCCAGCGCCCGGGGGAGGTCCACCTGCTGGCCACGGCGCCTCTCACCAACCTGGCTGTCGCCCTGAGGCTCGATCCCGACCTGCCCAGGCTGGTCGAGGGGGTCACCATCATGGGTGGCGCGGCCCTGGCGCCCGGCAACGTGACGCCGGCAGCGGAGGCCAACGTCTGGCGCGACCCCCAAGCTGCTCAGGCGGTGCTCTCGGCTCCGTGGGAGACGACCCTGGTCCCACTCGACGCGACGATGCGGGAAGTACTGACTGAGCACCAGCGCTTGGACCTGGCCGAGTCCTCCTCGCCCCTCGGCCAGTTCGCGGCCAGTGTCCTACAGCACTACATCGACTTCTACACGGCGGTCTACGGGAAGAAAGTCTGTCCTTGTCACGACGTCTTGGCCGCCGCCATTGCCGTCGGCGACGTTGTCCCGAAGCGTGCGATGAAGGTCAACGTCACCGTGGACACCGGCTACGGGCCGGGGCGCGGTGCCACGATCTGCGACACGAGGGGGCAGTACAGAGGCGATCTCGAACAGCCGGGCGCCTCCTGCACGGTGGTCCTGGAGACCGGTGGGGACTTCGCCGACGCCGTGGTCAGGCGACTGGGCCAGCCTCTGTAGCGTCCCCCATCAGTGCCGCTCGTGGCGCTGGTAGGAGGCCAACAGTCGTTGGTGCCGGCGGCGGCTTGGGCTAAAGCCGGCGACGAGCCTGTTGCCCGGGGCGGGCCCAACGGGAGAACCCTGGCGGCCGCGGCGCACGCGGTTCGTGCCGACGAATTCCCACAGGGCGAGAACGGAGGCAAAGGCCGCCAGGGCCAGCAGGACCTTCGCTGGCCACGTCCTGATCACCGAGGCCAACCCCTTTTCGCCCGGTCCCGCACCAGGGCGAGGTCCAGGAGAGGGCTCGCCACCCGCAGGGTGCGCAGAGGGGCGCGCCGGCGTACGGTCAAGGCCTGGCGCCTGCCTGGCTTCCCGCGCTCTGGCCCTCCGCCCGGCCTTTGCGTGCGGAGTCGCCTTGGTGGGAGGGGGTGCCGAGCTGGGCAAAGAAAAGGGTGGGAGGTGGTCCGCCTTGCGCTCAGCGCGGGCAGGAGTGGCAAACCCCTGGTCGAGCAGCTCGGTGGCGCTCGCCGTCTCGTTGTAGGCGTTCATTACCACTGCCAGCATGGTGCGCCCGTGGCGCGTGGCCGCGGCCATGATGCACGCGCCAGCCAGGTCCGTGAAACCTGTCTTTATCCCGACAGCGCCCGGGTAGTTCGCCAGGAAGGTGTAGTTCCAGCTGGGCAAGTCGCGGGCCTTACCGGTCGGGTCGACGAAATCGTAACTTTGTTCCTTGACCATCCCCGCCAGTTCGGGGACCTCCAGCAGGTCCCGGCCGGCGATGGCCAGGTCACGAGCGCTCACCATGTTGCCGCCCCCCACGCCTTCTGTGCCGTCCAGGCCGGCAGGGTCGTGGAAAACAGGAGAGTCGGACATCCCAATCTGGCGCGCCGATCGTTGCATCACCCGGCCGAACGCGGCCAGCGAACCGCTGATGCGCTGGGCGATCGCATACGCAGCGTCGTTTGCCGAGTAGACCAGCAGAGATTGCAACACCTCGCCCAAGGGCCAGGCCACCCCCCGTTCGATGCCGACCTGGTTCGGGTAAGCGCTTTCGGAGACTGCCGTTCCCGGGATGCCGGTGCCGGCGGGCAGATAGGTGACGGCTATGAGCGCCGTCAGGACCTTGGTCAGGCTTGCGGGTGGGAGCCGGAGCCGTTCGTTGTGCCCAGCAAGGACGTTGCCGGTGTTCACGTCCACCAGTACGTAGGACCGTGACTCGGGGAGCGCCGCGGTGGCTGGTGGAGCCGTCGGCCGCCCTGTGGTTGACGCGCTGGTGGTAGGAGCCCTGGCGGGAGGCGCTGTCGGGGTAACAGCGGCCGCTGTTGTCGTCGCGGCCCCTGTGGTCAAAGCCGCCACAGTTATTGCCGCGGCGGCCAAGGCGGCCCGGGCGGAACTGGTCCGATGGCAATGTCCCGCGTACCGGCAAGGACGCTCTGTGCCAGTCTGGAGCGCTCGGTGAACGGTTGGCACCGGGCATCCGAAGGTACGCATTAGCCGAGGATAGCGGCGGCAGCCGGTCGGTGCCCGGAACCCCGGGTCTTGCCTGCCTCTTCCCATTTGCTGTGCCGAAGCCGGCGTCGGGCACTATTTCGAGGTGCGGGGGACGGGGCAGGTGCGCGAGCATAAAGGCAATGGCACCCTCACCTGCACAACGCATTTCAGCTCGCATCGCCGCCGTTTCCGAGTCTGCGACCCTGGCCATCGATGCCAAGGCCAAGGCGCTCAAGGCGGCGGGCGAAGACGTGATCGGGTTCGGAGCCGGCGAGCCGGATTTCCCAACCCCGGGCCACATAGTGGAGGCGGCGGTGGTGGCCTGCAGGGAAACGCGCAACCACAGGTACACGCCCACCTCTGGATTGCCCGAGCTGAGGGAAGCCGTCGCCGCCAAGACGGCCCGCGACAGCGGCTTCAAGGTGGCCGCTTCCCAGGTCCTGGTAACAAACGGTGGCAAGCATGCCGTCGAAGAATGCTTCGCGACCCTGTTGGGCCCTGGCGACGAGGTGCTCCTCCCGGCGCCCTACTGGACCACCTACCCCGAGGTGGTGGCGCTGGCCGGTGGCGTCGTCGTCGAGGTACCCACCACGCCCGAGACCGGTTACAAGGCTTCTGTCGACCAACTGGAGGCGGCGCTCAGCCCGAAGACCAAGGTCCTTCTGTTCGTCTCTCCCTCCAATCCCACCGGTGCGGTGTACAACGAGAACGAGACCAAGGCCATCGCGACATGGGCCGCAGAGCGGGGCCTGTGGGTAGTCACTGACGAAATCTACGAGCACCTCGTTTACGGCGAAGCCCGTGCCTACTCACTTCCTGTTGTCGTGCCAGAACTCGCCGAGCGCTGCGTCGTCCTCAATGGTGTGGCCAAGACCTACGCCATGACGGGTTGGCGCGTCGGTTGGCTCATCGGCCCCCCGGATGTCGTCAAAGCCGCCACCAACCTCCAGAGCCATTCCACGTCCAACGTCTGCAATGTCGCGCAGCGTGCGGCCATCGCCGCTCTTACCGGGCCACTCGATGATGTAGAGCGGATGCGAGCCGTCTATGACCGCCGGCGGCAGGTGATCGTCGCCGCGCTGTCGGGCCTGCCCGGCGTCGTGTGCCCGGAACCAGAGGGGGCTTTCTACGCCTTCCCGAGCTTCGCTGCCGTGCTGGGCCGCCCCCTTGGCAGCCGAGGCCGCTGCCCGGCGACGACCCTGGAACTGGCCGAGATCGTGCTCGAGGAAGCGAAGGTGGCGTTTGTCCCGGGCGAAGCTTTCGGTGCACCCGGGTGCGGCCGCTTCTCGTACGCCCTTGCCGACGCAGACCTGGTCGAGGGCATGGCCCGGCTCGCCAAGTTCTTCAGCTAGAGCGGGCGAGCCAGCAGGTCGACGTGGTCCCCGCCTGGCCGGTTGGCCAATGCCAGGATGTTGGCGTCGTCGCGATCACCCTCCATACCGATGACTGAAAGCGCGTAACCGAACTCGCGGAGCATTGTGAGGTAGCCTCCAGCGCTTCCCCACGGCGAGCTGTCCAGGGCCAACGGGTAGAACTCGCTTATCAGTACCGGCCGGTGGGTCGCGATCGTCCTGGTCGCGCCGCTCAGGGCAAGCGGCTCCGCTCCTTCGACGTCTATTTTGATCGTGTCCACCCTGGTCACTCCGCAGTTTTCGAGGATGGTATCCAGCGGGTACGCCGCCACGACGAAGCTGGCGGGGACCGGCTGGGCTGGTGGGCCCTCGATCGGGATGACGCGCCCGTTGCTGCCATCCGTCTCCAAGGCCACGGTGCCGGGCTCCCCGGCCAACGCCACCGTTACGACCTCGATGTTGTCGAAACCGTTGTCCTGCGCGCTCCGCTGCAGCAGGGCGACGTTCAGAGGGTTGGGTTCAACGGCTACGACGCGGCCGGTTGGGCCGACGAGGGATGCTCCGAGGAGGGTGAACCAACCGACGTTGGCTCCAGCGTCAACGAACGTCCCCCCTGGTCCCAGCACCTCCTTCAGGGCCGCCGAAACTTCCGGCTCGTAACTGCCGGTCCGGGCGATGGTGTGGCCGACGGCAAAATCGGTTGGGTCAACGTGGATGCGGAAGCCCTCGCAGGCCACCACCACCTGGCTTACCGGGGGATTGCCTTTCTCGCGTACGGAGCGGGCACGGGTGAATTCGACACTGCCCAGGAACTCCTCGACCAGGTCGTGCACCGTGACCTGCCCTGAAGAGAGCCGAAGGCGTTGGTGCGCCAAACCCTCAGGGTCGGGAGCGCGCCCGAGCAGAAGGCGGTAGCACGCCACGGCATCGGCAAGAGTGGCCATTTCGGCGGTGTCGCCCGCTGCCGGGGCCTCGCTGTCGGGCCTGGCTGACAGGTGATCGAGCGCCGTCGTGAGCCCCTGTTCGAGCAGTGCCCGGGACCTGGTCGCCAGGTGCCGGCCGAACGCGCGGAGTTGTTCAGACCTGCCCCCCTGTCTGTTGTCGCGTCGATCTGAACTGCGAGAGAAGCGGCTAGGGAGCATTGGCGGCTATGCTACCGCCGGGAATGGCCGGCTCTGGTGAGGGTGGTTACTGAATGTTGGGGGCCAAATGAAACGCCGCATAGCCTTTGTAAGCCCCCGCTTCGGCGCGGAGATCGTTGGGGGGGCCGAAGCGGTAGTCCGCGACATCGCGTTCGGCCTGCTCCAACGAGACTGGGAAGTCGAGGTGCTCACCACCTGTGCGGTCAGCCCATATACCTGGGCCAACGAACTTCCCGAGTCCACCAAGGTGGAAGAGGGCATCGTCGTCCGCCGCTTCGAGAACGTACTGGCCACGTCGGCCAGCAAGGAGCACGCGGTTCATGGGCAGATTTACTACGGCGAGCGGGTGCCGCTCGACGACCAGGTCACCTGGCTGAACGCCCTGTTCCGCAACCCTGGCCTCTTCCAGGCCATCTTGAGGGAGAAAGACGACTTCGACGCGTTCGTGTTCGCGCCGTACCTGTTCTGGCACACCACCGTGTGCATGCCCGTGGTAGCCGACCGCGCCGTCGTCATGCCGTGCTTCCATGACGAGGTGTACGCCCACCTCGAGGTGATGCGCCATGTGCTGTCCTTGCCGGCTGCCGTCTGGTTCCTCTCCGGTCCCGAACACGATCTTGCTCACCGGCTGGGACCGGTTGCCGCCCAGCACAGCGTCATCGGCTCTGGCATGGACGTGCCCCTGCAGTACGCGCCCGAGGACTTCCGCTCGGAGTATGGCATTGACACCCCGTTCGTCCTGTACCTCGGGCGCCGGGAGGCCGACAAGGGCTGGCCGTGGCTCATGGAAGTTTTTGCCCGGGCCAAGACCGATGTCAAGCTTGTCAGCGCCGGCGCCGGCGACGCCGCCGTGCCGCCGCGGCTCCGTGGCCGTGTCGTGGACGTCGGCCTGCTCAGTACCGAGCAGCGGAACAATGCCCTGGCTGCTGCACTCGCGTACGTGCAGCCGAGCCTCATGGAGAGCTACTCGCGCACCGTCATGGAGGCGTGGCTGGCAGGGGCGCCGGTACTGGTCCGAAAGGGTAGCGCCGTCGTCGAATGGCACTGTTCCAACAGCGGCGGGGGCTCCGTGTTCGCCAACCCTAAGCAGCTGGCCGACCACCTGGCACGCCTGCTGTCTGACCCCCACGAAGCCAAGGAAATGGGCCTCCGGGGGCGGTCGTACGTGCTCGACAACTACCAGTGGCCTCACGTCCTCGACCTGATAGAAGCCGACCTCTCCTCGCTGGAGCGCCCCCGCTGACTGCTCGCCCGTAGAGGCCTTTCTCAGCGTTGCGTACCAGTGCCGGCCGGACCGTCAGGCCAGTCGAGGTCTTGGCCTGCCCACCGGTCCCAGACTTCGTGCGGGCGTAGCTCCCAGTGGCGCGCCAGGCGCGCCCGGCTGACCAGGGCCCAGGGGAGCAATCGGGCAATCCCGGCCCGGACGCCGCCATCCGGGCCCCTGGCCGCCCGGTCCCTGAGAGCGGCGGCGGCGAGGTGACGCGGCCCGTTGCGCACCATGACGAGGGTCCGGTTCCGCTCTGCCATCACGCGGACCCAGGGCTGGTGCTCGCCCCCGGAACTGGCGGAACGCTTGTGCTCCACAGTGGCGGCCGGATCGTACACCAGGCGCATGCCGGCCAATCGGGCGCGCCAGCACCAGTCGACATCTTCGTAGTAGGCGAAGAAGCGGCCAGCGAACGGCCCGACTTCCCGCCACGTGCTCATGCGGGTCACGAAGGCGGTGCCGGAAAGGGCGAACCGTTCACCGGCCTTGTCGAAGCGGCCGTCGTCGGCGGTACCGATGCCTATGTCCCCGGCGTAGCCCCGGCGGTCCAGGAAGAGCCCGGCACTGTTGACCAAGCGGACCTCAGGCCCCGGCGGTGGTACCTCGCCGTTCACCCGGGTAACAATGTCGGCACCGTCCGGCAAGGGTATGTACCAGGGCTTCGGCCCTGCCGTCCATCGCCACCGGTCGCCGGCCTCGTTTCGTTCCATCCGGTGGGCGCCCGGGCCGATGACGCCTTCCAGTAGCTCGGCCCCGTTGACTTCTACCGAGCGCAGCTGCCGGCCCAACGGGCGGTCGTCCCCGTCGACGTGCCAGGACGGGTCGGCGTAGACGACCTCGCGATAGCGGTCGCTGAGCACGACCTTGGGACCGACGGCAGCGACGGAGGGGTCCTTCAAGACTTCGGTTGCAGCGGTCAACCAACCTGGACTGGCGAGGGCGTCATCGTTGAGCAGCGCCAGCACGTCGCCCCTAGCGCGGTGTGCACCCTCGTTGCACGCGGGAGCAAAGCCGCGGTTGAACTCGGAGCGCACGACGGTGGCTCCGGCCTCCAGACCGATCCGGGACGCTGAAGCGCCCTCCGAGCCGTTGTCCAGCAGTAACACTTCATCGGCCTGGGTGGCCACCGAGGCCAGGCAGGGCGCCAGCCACTGGCCCGGCCGGTAGGAGACGACGACGACGCTGGTAGTCACCCGGCGGTGCCTTGTGCCGTCGCGACCATACGGCGGGCGCTGTCTTCCCAGTCGCGGTCGGCTTCGAGCGATAGGACCTTCACGCCTGACCTCTCCAACGCCGAAACGGCGGCCGCCTTGCGCATTGCCACCTCGGCGCCAACCAGGGCTATGCAGTGACCGGACCACTGCGCTGCCAGCTGCGCCATCGCCTCCAGGGCGCTGCCGTCCAACTCACCGGCCCAACCGACGACGGCGTCGTAACCCCCTCGCCAGGGATCGAGCTTGCTCAACGCCCGTAGTGGGGCCGGCCCTTCGCCAGGCCCCGGTGCAGACGCGATGATGGCGTCCCCATCCGGGGCGCCGAAGAGGTCAACTGACGCCAGTGAGGCCGTGGCCAAGGCGAGGTCGGGCGGGGCATCGACCAGGGCGAGCTGGGGGCGCCGGCGCCATCCCGGGCGCACCTGGCACGAACGTCCCATGAGCTTTTCGAAAACAGACGCGGCTCTGGCGGCCACTTGTGCCCATGAGGGCGGTTCCTGGTGGGCGCGGGCTATCAGGCGCTGGCGGAAGGGCTCATCCGTGAGCCCCTGGGCGATCGCCTCCGCGATCGCCGAGGGATCTTCACCCTGGAACCTCGCCTCACGGGGGAGGATCTCCCGCAGGGAAGAGTTATCGGCTGCTATGTTCGGCGTCCCGCACGCCATCGACTCGATCACCGGCAGGCCGTAGCCCTCGTACAGGGACGGGAAGACACCGAGAGCGGCCGATTGGTGCAGGCCCACAAGCACGTTTTCCGGGACGAACCCGGGGATCAGCACTCGCCCCTCCAACCCCATTTCCTTGGCCATGACCAGGTAGTGGTTGCGCGTCAGGGGAGGAGCCTCACAAGCGATCACGAGTTGGTGCCGCTCGATCAGGTCACGCGGCAGGCGTGCATAGCCTTCCACCAGTCGGTCAACGTTCTTGGCCGGGGCGAAGGCACCGTTATAGATGATGAAGCCTTCCTCCAGTCCGGCGACACCTTTCCGAGCGCGCCCGAAGGCAGCGTGGCGGGACTTCGGGCGACGAAAGATCGGCGAAGTCCCGCTGCCGATGACGGTCACACGCCTTTCGGGGACGCCGAGCAGCTCGACCGTGTCTTGTTTGGCTGACTCGGACGGGGTCAGCACCGAGTCTGCCGCCCGCACCACCTCCCGGCAGCAGCGCCAGCGTCGCCGCAGGCCGGGGTCCTCCAGGTACCAGCCCGGGAACAGGTCAGGGATGAGGTCGTACAAAGTGACCGAGATGAAGAGGCGGTGAGCCGCGGCCTCACGTGGCCAGAATGTCCGCACCGGCACTTCGGGCTCGAACACTGAGCTCAAGTGCAAGACCGAGGCCCTGGTCCAGTCGGGTTCCGTCGTCAGCCACTCGTCCAGGTCTTCCAGGCCCTCGGGCCTTGGTAGCTCGGGGTGCAGCACGACAGCGCTGACCAGCTCAGGGCGCGCGCGCACCATTGCCCGCACGAGTTCGGTGCCGTACCGGGCAATGCCTCTGCCCCGGTAGCTTGGGCTCTGGGCGGCGACGAGGTCAAAGATGACTCCTCGGCCGTTCACGGGCTCGATCCTAAGCGCTCTTCTCGCTCCTGGTAATGTCACTCGGGTGCCGGTTTGCGATGTTGTAGTTGTCGGGAGTTACCCTCCGATGCCAGGCCCGGCGACCGCGGCCACACTGGCGGCCGTCCGCCGTGCTTGGGGTAGCGGCTTTACCGTCCGGGTGGTGTCGTTCCGTACGGGTGCAGCGGATATCTCGGTCCCCGTTGTGGGGCCACTGGCTGGCTGGCGCCTGGAGCATATCCGTCGGCACTATGGCGCGCCTGCCCATGTCGTGTTGGGCCTCCAGCCGGGCGTGCCGTTCTCGGACCTGAGACCGGCGCAGCAAGTGGCCACGACGGCCGGCTTGGCGATCGCGTTGCGCCGGTTCAAAAGGGCCACTTTGCTCGTGGGCGAAGACCCTGGGCTGATGCCCGGGTGCTTCAGGGCTCTCGTCTATTGCGCCGATGAGTGCATCGTGGGCAGCGACGAGGCCCGCCGTGGCCTGGAGGAACGGTACAACTTGCGGCCGGGGACGGTCACCGTGGAGGAGGTGGAGCCTTACCCCTCCTTCCCTGCTGGTGCCGACCCGCTCGCGGGTGGCCTCTACCGGCCGGGACTACGGCCTGGGCTCACCGTGGTGGAGTTGCCGACCACAACGCTGGCCCAGCGGGCCCGGGCGCGCTTGACCCGGTCAACGTTCCTGCGGCGCTTCGTTACCCACTGAACCGCAATCTTTCGCAGGGGATCTGCCGGCGCGTCTAGCTTTGCACGATAGGTAATCGGTGGCATCCCGTGCCTGGTCGCGTACCGCGGAGCAAAACACCGGCGGGGAAGTAAGGAAGGTGATGGTTGCCGAAAATGGGAGCGTGCGCATGACGGGCCAGCCAGCCAGGGAAGACAAACGCCCGGACCGGCGTGCGGGACGCTTACCGAGACTGTCCAACGTCGTCGTGGTGCTGGCGGCTCTGTGCGTCTCCGCTTGCCCGGTCAACGCTGGGGCTACGCCTCGCATGGGGGCGAGCCAGCAAATCGCGCCGGCCGAACTGGTGCCCAACAACCCCTGTTATGACGCCACGTGCGGTCCGCTCCAACCGGTGGTCGAGAACCCCAATTACGGGCCTGGGGCGACGATCGTGCACCCGAACGGCCAGACTGACATGTGGGCCATCAATGCGGCCCAGGCGTGGGCAATTACCAGGGGCAGCGCGAACGTGCTCGTGGCCGTGCTGGACACCGGGGTCGACCCCAACCAGATCCAGCTGGCCGGGAAGGTGGTCGCTGTCGACGACGTGTGCCAACACTCCTATGCCACCTGCGCCTCGCCTTTTGACAACAACGGCCACGGGACATTTGTCACCGGCCTGATCGCTGCGGCGACCGACGATGGTATCGGTATCGCGGGCCTGGGTTGGAACACCAGGGTCATCGATATCAAGGTCCTCAATGACGAAGGGCAGGGCAACAGCGCCGACGAAGCAACGGGCATATATGACGCTGTCAGGATGGGGGCCAGGGTGATCAACCTGTCGCTCGCCAGCCTCCCCTGTTCTTCCGACCCAGGCGATTGCGGCACCAATCCTGACGAGGAAGCCGCCATCGAGTATGCCGTCGCCCACGGCGTCGTAGTGGTCGCCGCTGCTGGCAACGCTCAACTCGGCCAAGCGCCGTCAGACGAGCCGCTTTACCCGGCATCGTACCCGGGTGTCCTTTCGGTGGCCGCGAGCACCGACCAAGGTACAGTAAACCCGGCAAATGGTGGGGAGTACCTGGACTTCTCCGAGTACGGCAACGCAGCCAACATTGCCGCTCCGGGGATCAACGTTCTGTCCACTTGGTACGACGGGAACTATGCCGTAGAAAGTGGCACTTCCGAGGCCGCCCCCCACGTTTCTGCTGCTGCTGCCCTCGTCTTCGCCGCCGACCCGAGCTTAACCGGGCCGCAGGTGACAACGCTGCTCCGCCAGACGGCATCGCCGCTTGGAGCGGGCGGCATGCCCATAGACGGCGGTTTCCTCAACGTGGGTGCTGCAGTGGAGGCGGTGGCCGCCCACCACGTTCCCCCCACCCTCGATGGCTATCAGCTGATCGGCTCCAACGGCAACGTGTACAGCTCGGGTGTGGCGGCGTTCGAAGGCTCCATGGCCCGCCGGCACCTGGCGCATCCCATCGTCGGCGGAGCGGAGTGGCCGGACGGGCTCGGTTACTGGCTGGTTTCGTCGGACGGCGGTGTCTTCGCCTTCGGCTATCCCAGTTCGCGCTTTTACGGTTCCGCCGTCGGCCTTCACCTCCACCAACCCATAGTTGGCATAGCCGCCACACCCGACGGCCAGGGCTATTGGCTGGTGGGCCAGGGCGGCGACATTGTCTCCTTCGGGGACGCACCTTCGTTTGGTGCTGCGGCCGGTTACCATCTCGCCTCTCCGGTTGTCGGCATGGCCGTCACGCATAATGGCAGGGGCTACTGGTTGGCCTGTGCGGACGGCGCCGTCTACGCGTTCGGCAACGCCGGGCGCTATGGCTCCGCCAGTGCCTTTCATCTCCGCCAACCCATAGTTGGCATAGCCGCTACGGCCAACGGACGGGGCTATTGGCTGGTCGCCAAGGACGGCGGTGTGTTCGCCTTTGGTGATGCCGGGTATTACGGGTCTGAGGCGGGCCAGGCGTTGGAGGCGCCCATCGTCGGCATGGCCGTCAACCCCTCCGGCCATGGTTACTGGTTGGCGGACGCCGGGGGTCATGTTTACGATTTCCCCCCGGCACCGTCAGCATCCTACGAGGTCGCCTCGACGGCGAGCGCACCGTCATCCCCCGTGGTTGCCATAACCTCCTGACCTCAAGGCCGTAACGGCCCAACAGTGCACCTGCCACTTGATGTGGAACAGGACGGTCCCCGATCCAGGCGAGGCCGCAAGTTAGGCTCTGCTCAAATTCCCGCCTGGCCTTGCCGATATAATCAGTTGGACCGGGTGGGGGACGGGGACACGCGATCCGGGAGCGCCATTGTTGGGCAGGCTGACAAGGTTTGCAAGATTACTTCTGCCCCAGGGGCGGGCCGCTGTTCGTGCTCGTGTGCTCGGTGGCCCCGTCGCGTTGGTCGTAGTCGCATCGGCCATAGCTGCCTTAGCCGGGCTTTTTGGCCTTGTCGAGGGCGGCCGGGCCCAGGCGGCAGCAGCGCAAAGTCCCGCCCCGGCAGCGGTCGAGATCTCCGGGTTCGGTTTCGGCCACGGCCGTGGTATGGGCCAGTGGGGAGCCTTTGGTTACGCGTCAGAGTACGGGTGGGGTTACAAACAGATCCTCACCCATTACTACGGCGGCACCACCCTCGGCACTCTGCCGTCACCAGAGCCCGATATCACGGTCGGTTTGGTCGAGTTCGACGGCCACAACACGATCGCGTCCGCACTCAGCGGGGGCGAACTGGTGGCCAGCTGGCCGGACGGGACGTCGGTGGCGGCGGCCGCGTTCGAGGTCGCCCGCACAGCCGGAGCCCAGGCAGTCTTGACCTCCTCCAGCTGCGCAGGGCCGTGGCGCCAGGTGGCGACGACAACCGAGCCGGTCACCATAGCCAGCGCGCAGGGAGTAACCCAGGGAGCGGGCGGTACCCTCTTGGCTTCCAGCGTGGCCGGCTCCGAGTTGCAGGCGTGTGCCCCGGGTACCGGGGCGCGGATCTATCAGGGCGACCTGGTTGCACAGCCCGACGGCCAGACCCAGAACCTGGTAGCCCTGGAAGACTACGTGGACGGCGTCGTTCCGGCTGAGTCCCCCGTGAGCTGGGCCAGCCAGGGGGGAGAGGCGGCGCTGGAGGCACAGGCCGTGGCAGCTCGCAGCTACGCCCTGGCCACGGTCGCTACCTCGGGGGTGATCTGTGACGACACCGCATGCCAGATGTACACGGGGTTGCCTGACCAGTACGGGCTGACCGCAGACGCGGCCGTTGCCGCGACGGCGGGCCAGGTGCTCTACTGTGGGACCTCCAAGGCGTGCGGCCCGCCGGGTAGCGTGGCCCTGACCGAGTATTCGGCGTCCACTGGCGGCTTCACCGCTGGCGGTGCCTTCCCCCCTGTGCCCGACCTTGGCGACTCGGTAGCTGCCAACCCTGTGCACACATGGACGGTGGAGATCCCGGTGGGCCAGGTCGAAGTAGCGTTCCCGTCGATCGGCGCCCTCCAGGCGATCGACGTTACCCAGCGCAACGGCCTTGGCCAGATCGGCGGGCGGGTAGAGGAAATGTTGGTGGTCGGCGGCGCCGGGTCGGTCAACCTGACCGGCGACCAGTTCGCGGCTGACTTCTCGCTTCGTAGTGACTGGTTCGAGGTAACGGCTTTCGCGAACCCGCCGTCGTCAACAACCACGACTACCGCTCCGACTACATCCACCAACGCCACGACCTCGACCACGAGAGCGCCCACCACCACAAGCACCACTTCACCGGCCCCCCCAGCCAGCGGGCCGACGACCGGTACCACCTCGTCGCCGGCAACGACGGCCCCTCCCGGCGCCGGGGTTGAGCTCAGCCCCGACGACGGCTACTGGGTCGCCAATTCCGAAGGGGATGTGACCGCCTATGGGGCGGCCGCCTTCTATGGGACGGCGGCGGGGACGACGATTGAGGGGAAAGTCACTGCCATGGCGGCTACGCCTGATTACAAGGGCTACTGGCTCCTGGGCGGCAACGGAGGGGTCCTGGCATTCGGGGACGCTCACTGGTACGGCTCGGCCAGCCACCTGCACATTGCCCACCGCATGGTCGGCATGGCCAGCACGCCTGATGGCCGCGGTTACTGGCTGGTCTCACGCGACGGCGGCGTGTTCGCCTACGGGGACGCCCGTTTCTACGGTTCGGCGGGCGGCTCGCGCCTCGACGAGGCGATTGTTGGTATTGCCCCCACACCGGACGGCCGTGGTTACTGGCTGGTCTCACGCGACGGCGGTGTTTTCGGCTTTGGTGACGCGCGGTTCTTCGGCTCAACCGGCAATATGCACCTTGACAGGCCTATAACGGGCATCGTCCCGAGCCCTAACGGGCGTGGGTATTTCCTGGTGGCGAAGGACGGCGGTGTTTTCGCCTTTGGGGACGCCGCCTTCGTGGGCTCTTTGCCGAGCGAAGGCATCAGGGCGAGAGTGGCCGCGGTCGCCCCGACCTATAACGGCGATGGTTACTACGTGCTCACCACGACAGGGGCCGTTTATGCGTTCGGTGACGCTGACCTTCCGCGACGGCTTGACCCGAGCGGTTCAACCTTGACGGGTGAAGCGGTGGCCATTGTTTGCCACCGCTCAGCAGAATGAAGCCGACCGGCCTCGCTTAGCCGCCGAGCTCGGCGAGGTCAGCGTCTACCATCATGCACACCAAGTCTTCGAACGTGACTTCGGGCTTCCAGCCCAGCACCTCGTGGGCGCGTGTGGGGTCACCGATCAGCAGGTCCACTTCGGCGGGCCGGAAGTGGCGCTCGTCGACGAGGACGTGGCGTTCCCAGTCGAGCCCGGCGTGGCCGAAGGCAATCTCACAGAACTCTCGCACCGAGTGAGTCTCGCCGGTTGCCACCACGAAGTCCCCGGGTTCGTCCTGCTGGAGCATCATCCACATGGCCCTGACGTAGTCCGGGGCGTAGCCCCAGTCACGTTGTGAGTCGAGGTTGCCGAGAGCGACGTGGTCGGCCCGTCCAAGCTTTATTCGGGCCACGGCGTTGCTCACCTTGCGGGTGACGAACTCCAGGCCCCGACGGGGGCTCTCGTGGTTGAAGAGGATCCCTGAACTGGCGTGCATCTGGTAGCTCTCGCGGTAGTTGACCGTTGCCCAATGGCCGTACACCTTGGCTACCCCATAAGGGCTGCGGGGGTAGAACGGCGTGCGCTCGCTTTGCGGCACCTCTACCACCTTGCCGAACATCTCCGACGAGCTTGCCTGGTAGAAGCGGATGGACGGGTCGACAGTCAAGATGGCGTCCAGCAGGCGTATCACCCCGAGGCCGGTGACCTCCCCGGTTAGCACCGGCTGAGCCCAGGATGTCATCACGAAGGACTGCGCAGCCAGGTTGTAGACCTCCGAAGGCCGGTGGTCCCGCAACACCCTGATCAGTGAGGACTCGTCCAACAGGTCGGCCGAAGCCATGGTGATCTTGTCCATCAGATGGGCTATGCGCTCAAAGGTCACGGTGCTGCTGCGGCGGTGGGCCCCGACGACGTCGTAGCCTTTGGCCAGCAGCAGCTCGGCCAGGTAGGAACCGTCTTGTCCAGTAATGCCGGTAATCAGAGCGGTGGGCATCTATCCAGCATGGCCGCCAGCGCCTGGCCCCGGCAAGCCGAGAACGGCCCGCTCCGGGGAGCGGGAGCGCCCGCGCTCAGAGCAGCCAACCGGCCAGGGCGAGGCCGTCGGCTCGGAGAGCCTTTGGTAAGTGAAACCGGAGGGGACTAAGCCGGAGAGGACGAAGAAGGTGCGGCCGGCGGCACGCCGGCGATGGAGTGAACGGCCTCTTCGACGCTGGCGTAGAGGGATTCCCCACCCAAGACCTCGAGCAGCCCGGAGTATTTGAGGTCGTGGTGCACCAGGTGGGAAGCGCGCGCCAGGCGGACGCTGACACCTGCTTCTCTCAACTGCGCCGTTAGCCCCCCCAGCGCCTTGGCCCCGGTGTAGTCAACGTCCGACATCCCGTTGGCGTCGAGCACGAAGGTGTGCACCGGGCTGGGGGCGGTCCGGAGAAAGTTGTGCACCCTCTCCATCACGTGCGTCGCGTTGCCGTACCACAGGGGGGCATACAAGAGGTATACGACTACGCCAGGCACTTGTTCGGTGGGGCGCCCGACATCGGTCTGGATCCAGTGGTCGGTGCCGGGTTCTCGCCCCAGGAGGGCGTCACGGGGCCGGGCGGAGGCTCGTGTCCGCTGCGCCAGGGCCAGCAGTGCGGCGGCGACTACGCCCTGCTCGATGCCCAGGAATACGACTATCACCAACGTAATGAGCGTCAGGGCGAACTCGAACTTCCTGAACCGCAGGATGGACCGGAGCTCGCCGATGTGGAAGAGCCGGGAAGCGACAAACATGAGGATCGCTCCCAGGGCGGCCTCGGGAAGGTCCTTCAAAAGGCTCGTGGCGAAGGCGATGACGGCAATGATGGCGCCGATGGCCACCAGGCTGGAAACCTGCGTCTTACCCCCGGCCGAACCGACCACCGCGGTTCGCGGAGGGCTGGCGTTGACGGCGAACGAGCCGGCCAATCCGGCCAGGACGCTGCCCGCACCGACGGCAAGCAGGTCGACGTCGAAGTCCCCGGGTTCGGGCGTACCCTCAGCCGGCCCGGTCGGCCCCTTGCCGTCCTTGGCGGGCTGGTTGGAACGGACAGTGGCAGACGTCTGCACGATGCAAAGGAAGGCCACCGTGACCGCCGTGGCTGCCAACTTGCCCAATTGGCCCAGGTCGACGTTCGGCAGGCCCAGGCTCGGGGCCTTGGCCTGGACCGCGCCGACCACATGGAGACCGTGGTGGGCCAACCCGGCGGCGGCAACGAGAACGGTCGCAGCGACAACGCCGAAGAGGGCTCCCGGGAGGCGGTGGCTGATTCTCTCGGCCACAACCACTATCACCAGAACTGCGACGGCGATCCCGATGGCCCAGCCGTTAAGCTGGCCGATCTGGTCTATGACGTTGCGAACGCGGCCGATCGTCGTTGTGCCCCCGCCAGGCAAACCGAGGACCGTGGGCAGCTGTTTCACCAGGATCTCCACGCCGATGCCCGCAAGCACGCCGGTTACGACCGGAAGGGGGAAGAAGTCCGCTATCCAACCCAACCTGGCCGTCCCGGCGACCACCAGCAGCCCGCCCACGACCAGGGCGGTGGCGCTCACGAGATGGCTATAGGCCGGCGTCCCAACTGCCGCCACGACCGCCACCCCGGCGGCAAAGACGGGTGCGATCGTCGAGTCAGCCCCGACCGACATGTTGGGGTGCCGCCCGACCAGCGCAAACAGCAAAGAGCCGGCCACGAAGGCGTAAAAGCCTGCGACTGCGGGCATGTTGGCCAGGTGCGCCGTTGCCATTTGTTCGGGTATAGCTATAGCCACGAGCGTCAGGCCGGCGATGACGTCGGCCGCGAGCCAGGACCTCTTGTAGCCCCGCAGGGTCGGCAGTATGGGAAGTGCCTCCGTACTCATTTGCCGGCACAATAGCTCCGCCCGTGCCAGGTAACTCCTCAGTTGCCTGGCCGCACCACTACCGGGGGCCTGCTAACCCCCTGAGCCCTTTCCTGGGCGGGTAGTTTTGGGGGCCTCGGTATTGTTGAGCCGTCCGCACCACCCCAGGCAAGGCTACAAACCACCCCAGGCAAGGCCACAAACCCCGGCAAGGAGAGCCAGTGGACCTTCTCGAGTACCAAGGCAAGCAGTACTTCGCCCGGTTTGGCATCCCGGTTTCGCCGGGCGGGATCGCGCTCACGGCGGACGAAGCCGTTGAGGTAAGCGAGCGGCTGGGCTACCCGGTCGTCGTGAAGGCGCAGGTGCACGTGGGAGGCCGGGGCAAGGCCGGTGGGATCAAACTGGCGGCAAGCGCAACGGAGGCCAGGGCGCACGCGGAGACGATTCTCGGCATGGGTATCCGTGGGCATGTCGTTCGCCGGTTGTGGGTCGAGCGCGCAACGGACATCGCCAGAGAGTATTACGCCAGTTTCACCCTAGACCGGGGCGCCAAGGCCCACCTTGCCATGGTCTCGGCCAGGGGCGGCGTGGACATCGAACAGGTGGCCGCGGAGACCCCCGACGCCATCGCCCGCCTCCACGTGGACCCCTGCGAGGGCTTCGGTGAAGGCCAAGCTCGCCACCTGGTGCACGAAGCCGGCCTCGATGAGGAGGCTGAAGCAGGTGCGGTTGATGTCCTTGTCAGCCTCTACCGGTGCTTCGTCGAGGGCGACGCCGACCTGGTCGAGGTGAACCCCTTGGTCCTCACGTCCGATGGCCGAGTGCACGCTCTGGATGCCAAGGTGACCCTGGATGACAACGCGGCATTCCGCCACCCTGAATGGGACGAGTTCGCCGCCACTGCCGAGCTCGACGAACGCGAACTGCTTGCCCGCCGAGCCGGCCTGCAATATGTCGGCCTCGATGGGTTCGTCGGGATTATCGCAAATGGCGCGGGCCTGGCCATGAGCACCTGCGACGTCGTGAACCAGGTCGGTGGGCGGCCTGCCAACTTCCTGGACATCGGGGGTGGCGCCAGCGCCGATATAATGGCCGGCGCCCTCGGGGTGATCAGCTCCGATCCCAGCGTCCGGTCAATACTCATAAATGTCTTTGGCGGGATTACCCGAGGTGAGGAGGTTGCCAATGGCATCGTGACCGCCCTGGGCCGGGTCGACATCAAGGTCCCTATGGTCATCCGGTTGGATGGGACGAATGCCGCTGACGGCCTGGAGATATTGCGGACCGTGGAGTCCTGCATGGTGATCACTTCACCCAGCATGATGGGCGCGGCCCGCTTGGCGGTCGAGCTGGCTGGCAATCACCTGGCAGGTAATGCGAAATGAGCATATTCGTTGACGAAAAGACCAGAGTAGTGGTCCACGGTTTGACCGGTGGTCAGGCTCGCTTCCACGGGCTGCGCAACCGCGACTACGGGACCAAAGTCGTCGCCGGTGTCAACCCGGCCAAGGGCGGCCAGGGCGTCGAGGGCATCCCAGTTTTTGCCACCGCGGCTGAAGCGAGAGAGGCGACAGGAGCCAACGCCAGCTTTATCGCCGTCCCCGCCAAGGTGGCACCCGGTTCCATCCTGGAGGCGGCGGCCGCCGGCATGGAGATCGTGGTCTGTATTACCGAGGGCATACCTGCCCAGGACGAGGCGAGGGTTTACAGCGACCTTCGCCACAATTATCCCGCGGTCCGGCTGATCGGTCCCAACTGCCCTGGCATCATTAGCCCGGGCAAATGCAACATCGGGATCACCGCTGGCGAAATAGCCCTGGCCGGAGGACCGGTCGGCATTGTGAGCCGTAGCGGGACTCTCACTTACCAGGCTCTCTATGAGCTCAAACAAATGGGGATCGGTGTCACCACCTGCGTCGGCATCGGGGGCGACCCCGTGCCCGGCACCGGCTTTGTCGATTGCCTCGCCGCTTTCGAAGCCGACCCTGAGACCGGAGCCGTGATGATGATCGGCGAGATCGGCGGCACCGAAGAGGAAACGGCTGCCTCCTACATTGCCGAACACGTCAACAAGCCGGTGGTGGCGTACATAGCCGGTGTCACGGCTCCTCCGGGGCGGCGCATGGGCCATGCCGGCGCCATAATCTCAGGCAGCAAGGGCACAGCCGGGGCCAAGATGGAGGCACTGGCGGCAGCGGGCGCCAGGGTCGCCAACAACCCTACGGAAGCCGGGGAGTTGATGGCTGAGCTGCTGCGGGCTCTTTGAGGTTGCCTTTAGGCTGGCCCTAAGCTCTCGCGGGTGTCGCGACCGCCGGAACTGGGAGACAAGCAGCGCGAGGCTCTAGGGCGTGCCTTGACCCGCGCCCTGCGAGGGCAGGTACGCTTCGACACCACCACCAGGGCGGTGTACGCCAGCGACTCGTCCAACTACCGGCAGGTGCCCCTGGGCGTAGTGTTCCCGGTAGACCAGGCCGACGTCCAGGCCGCAGCCAGGCTGGCGGCCGAGGCGGGAGCAGCTCTGTTGGCTCGCGGAGGTGGCACCAGCCTGGCCGGCCAAGCCTGCAACGAGGCTGTTGTCGTAGACATGTCGCGCCACATGCGCAGGATCATCGAGATCGATCCGGAGAGACGCCTGACCAGGGCAGAGCCGGGGGTCGTCCTGGACGACCTGCGCCGCGAGACCGAACGCCATGGCCTCACTTTTGGTCCCGACCCTGCCACTCATGCCTGGTGCACCCTCGGCGGGATGATAGGCAACAACTCCTGTGGTACCCATGCTCTGTACGCCGGCAAGACCTCGGACAACGTGGAGCGCCTGCGGGTGGTCCTGGCCGGCGGCGAGGAACTGGAGGTTGGTTCCTATTCGCCGGAGGCTCTGGCGGCCCGGAAAGCAGGCGGCGGCCGGCTCGGGGCCCTGCTTGCCGGTATGGAGGACATTCACGAACGCTACGGAGCGCTGGTAAAGGAGCGCTTCCCGGACATCCCCCGCCGGGTAAGCGGTTTCAACCTGGACGAGCTTGCTCCTGAGCGCGGGGCCCACGTTGCCCGGGCCCTGGTGGGCACGGAATCGACTTGCGCTTTCACTACCCAAGCAACCCTCCGCCTTGTGACCAGTCCCTCGAGGCGGTGCCTGGTTGCCCTGGGCTACCCCGACGTTTATGCCGCCGCCGAGGCTGTGCCCGAACTGCTTCCCAACCCGTTGCTGGCACTCGAAGGCTTTGACCGCACGCTGGTCGAGCAGATGCAAGCTCACGGCCTCAACCGGTCTGGAGTGGCCCTTCTGCCTGAGGGCGGCGGCTGGTTGCTAGCCGAGCTTGGCGGCGACAGTGCCGAGGAGGCCGTCTCCAAAGCTGTGGATCTCGTGGCCAGCCTTCCTGAGGGGGTGAGCTGGCGGCGTGTCGACGACCCTGTCGAACAGTCGCTCCTGTGGGCGGTCCGGGAGTCAGGCCTGGGAGCGACGGCCATCCGCCTCGACGGCCACCACAATTATGAAGGCTGGGAGGACGGAGCCGTCCCACCGGCCCGGCTGGCTGAATACCTGAGGGGCATCTCTGCATTGTGGGCCAAGTATGGTTATTCGGGCGCCTGGTACGGGCACTTCGGCCAGGGCTGCGTACACACCCGCAACAACTTCGACCTCGGGAGCACAGGCGGGCTGCGCGACTACCGCAACTACGTGACAGCGGCCGCGGAACTGGTCGTGTCTCTCGGTGGCTCGCTGTCAGGTGAGCACGGCGATGGCCAAAGCCGCGCCGAGCTGCTGGCCAAGATGTACGGCCCGGAACTCGTTGGTGCCTTTGCCGAGTTCAAACAGCTGTGGGACCCCGACGGGTTGATGAACCCCGGCAAGGTCGTGGATCCCTACCCGCTGGACGCCAACATCCGCTATTTCGGGCTGGGCGAGCCAGCCCACTTGAAGCCCAGCGGCTATGCGTTCGCCGACGACGCCGGAAGTTTGTTGCACGCGGCTCTGCGCTGTGTAGGCGTAGGGCGGTGCCGGCGAGATGACGCCGCCACGATGTGCCCGTCCTACCGGGCCACACGCGACGAGGTCCAGTCGACCCGGGGTCGCGCCAAAGTCCTGTCTGAGATGTTCCAGGGCAACCCGGTGCCTGCCACGTGGCGCAACGAGGAGGTGCGCGAGGCCCTCGAGCTATGCCTGTCCTGCAAGGCGTGCGCTTCTGATTGCCCCACTCACGTCGACATGGCAACGTACAAGTCAGAGTTCTTCTACCACTACTACCACGGGCGCTTGCGGCCGGCCGCAATGTACGCCATGGGGCTCCTACCCCTGGCCTCCCAGCTGATCACAGCATCACCGGCAGCTTGTCGCACGGCCAACGCCGCCCTCCGTGCCCGATTGCTCGGCCCGGCTCTCAAGCGGGCTGCAGGGATCGCCGTCAACCGGCCTGCCCCCCTGTTTGCGCCCGCGGGCGGGCTGCGGCGGTCCGTTCGACGCAACCTGGCCAAGGCCAGGGACCGTTCTCCCGCCAGCACTTCAGTCGTGGTGTGGCCCGACAGCTTCACCGACGCCTTCAATCCCGGGGCGGGCATGGACCTCATAGCTGCCTTCAGCGCGCTGGGAGAAGACGTCGCAGTCCCGACCACATGGGCGTGCTGCGGCCGCACGATGTACGACAGCGGCATGCTCGACCTGGCCAGGTGGTCCCTACGGCGCCTTGTCGGCACTCTGGCGCCATGGGTCGACGCAGGCGTCCCGGTGGTCGTGCCCGAGCCAAGCTGCCTCGCCGCCTTCCGAGACGAGCTGCCGGCGTTGTTGCCCGACGATCCCACGGCGGCCCGGCTTTCCTCATTGGCTCGAAGTCCCGCTGAGCACGTCCTTGCTGCCGGGCACCTGGGCCGGTTGGGTGAAACCGGGGCCGGCGGCCCACGGGGCCGGGCTCTCGTGCACCCGCACTGCCAGCACCGCTCCGTCGTGGGGACGGGTGCTGAAGGGTCGGTGCTCCGGGCCATGGGTTACCAGGTCGAGATCCTGGATGCCGGCTGCTGCGGCCTGGCGGGCTCGTTCGGGTTCGATGCCCGCCACGAAAGCGTCTCCCGCAAGATCGGAGAGGACATCTGGCTCCCCAAAGTGGCCGAGGCACTGGGGGCAAGCCCGGGCTACCTTGTGGTGGACGGTTTCAGTTGCTATACCCAGCTCCAGCACCTCGGTCCTGAGATCCTCCCGCATGTAACCAACCTGCCCGCTCTGTTGGCCCGGCACACGGTGACCGCCCTATGACCTCCGGGGTTATCGTGCGGCGCGGCCGCCCGGATGAAGTCATGGCTCTTCGCCATGCAGTCTTGCGTCCTCATCAACGCCGAGAGGAAGTTGCCTTCTCCCGTGACCACGATGAGGGCGCGGCCCACTTCTGTGCCCAGGTGGACGAGGGCCCTATCGTGGGTGTGGCCTCGGTTTTGCCTGAGGCGCCTTTATGGCGGCCGGCCGCTGCGCCCGCCTGGCGGCTCCGGGGTATGGCGACGGCGCCGGAATGGCAGGGAAAGGGCGTCGGCACTTCCGTGTTGGCCGCCGTCGTGAAGTACGTGGCCGAGGCTGGCGGAGGCTTGTTCTGGTGCAACGCGAGACTGCCCGCGGTCGGTTTTTACGAGCAGGCCGGTATGTCGACGACCGGCGAGCCGTGGGAGGAGCCGGTCATAGGCCCCCACATCGCCATGTTGAAGATGGTGGATCCTGCAGCGGCCCACGGGCACCGGGCGTAGGGCCTTTTTGGCTCTGGGACTGCATTGGGGTCGGTGCTCGTGGTGACGAGCGAAGGCTGCAGCCCAACCGCCCGGAGCCACGGGCAAGCTTCCAGGCCGCTAGGCCGGCACCGGCGCTCCCGATGCGGGCGCCGTCCCGGCAATCGGCGGCGATGGTTACAGCCCGGGCCGTCTCCTCGCCACCACTGCCAGCGGTACACTGAGGCACCAGGCAAGACGTGGCTTCTCGAGTGAGGTCCGGCCCAGAAAGGGCGGACCTCGGGCAGTCGCATCATCGTGCCGTTGTCAACAGCTGCAGGAGGTAGAGCACACTGTCGAACGCCAATGCAAAGGAGCAGGCCATTCTGCTCGAAGGGATCGTGGTCGAGTCCCTCAAGAATGCGACCTTCAAGGTCAAGACCGACAACGGCCACGAAGTGCTGGCCCACAACTCGGGCAAAATGCGGATGCACCGCATACGCGTCCTGCCCGGCGACAGAGTGCAGGTGGAAATAAGCCCCTACGACCTGAAGCGGGGCCGCATCACTTACCGGTTCAAGTAGTACCTGGCGACTGGAGGAGCCAGGGCGGTCCTGGCCATCCCGGTCCGGCCTGTCGTGTTGGTCCCTGGGCCGCGCTTGCGGGTAACGAAGAAATCGGACCGGCTCGAGGGCGGCCCCGCCGGGCACGACTGCGGCTCCGTGGCCCAAAGCGTGACCTCGGAGCGCTGCGACTACGACCACTGTCCACGTTGGCGCAGAACTTCCCTGAGGACGCTCGGCCGGTCCGTCATGAGGCCGTCCACCCCCAGGTCGAGCAGCCGCCCCATCTCAGCCGGGTCGTCGACAGTCCAGACGTGAAGGGCAACACCGAACCTTCGACAGGTATGTACGAAGGCAGCGTTCACGATCGTGATGCCGTTATGGCGTACCGGCACCTGGGCCGCCGCCGCCTTGGGCTGGAACCTCAAACCAGGGACCGCCTTCGCGCCCAGCAGCATGGCGACCGTCAACCGACCGGCTGCTGTCGCCACCTCAACGCCGGGCCCAGTGCGGAGCGCGGTTCGCACCATGGCCGTTCGCCGACCGGAAAAGGCTGCCACCAGCACGCGGTCTATGGAACCCGTGCGCCTGATGGCATCCACGACCGGTGCGACCGCCTCCCGTCGCTTGACGTCGATGTTCCAGCGGAGGTCCGGCCAGGCGCCCAGCAGGTCTTCCAGCCGGGGCGGCTCGCGCTCGTCGGGAAGGCGAAGAGCCTGGACCTGCCGCCAAGTCATCGATCTGACGGGCCCCGCATGACCCGTCACGCGCTGAAAGTCCGGGTCATGGATGACAATCGCTACGCCGTCCGCCGTTGCCCTCGCGTCGGTCTCCACGTAGCGGAACCCGAGTGCCACGGCATTCTCGAATGCGGACCAGCTGTTCTCGGGGGCCTCTGCCGCGCCGCCGCGGTGCGCGAACGCTAACGGACCGGGGTGCTCGAAGAAGGGAAATGCCCTGGCCATTGTATGAAGTTACCCACTGCCCCGGTGCGCGGCGCAACCGCTGAGGCCTGTTCGGTGGGGCGCGACAGGATGCTGTACAACGAGCTTCATCGGGGGTACGGTTTTGCGGTGACTGGCATTGATGTTTCGTCGGCTCGCCTCGTGCCAACGACCGGGGCCGGTGGCTGGCTTTGCCGGCTGCCGGGGGCAGTGGTCTGGCTGCCCGAGAGTGATCAGGAGACTGGGCAGCTCTTATCGGCATGCCTGGGCGCGGGCAGTCCCATCGAACTCCTCGCGGCAGTGGGGTCCCGCCTAGCCGATCCCCAGACGGGCCCCTGGCCGCCTTTTGCCATCCTGGTGGCTCGAGGGCCTGACCTGGTTGCCGTCGTGCACGGCCCCGTCGAGGTCAAAGTCGAGCAAGACGAAGGTGTGAAGACGCTCTATGGGGGTGACGAGGTCGGCTCCTGGCTCAACCGGCTGCTCCGGGGCGCGGTGACGTTGCAGGCGGGGGACGTCGGTGATGACGAAGGCTTGGCGGACTTGCGCGAAGGAGTAATAAGGGCCGCCGGCTTCGTCCTGGTCCCTCAGGGTGCCGCGTCAAAGACAGCCCCGGGTGCCAAGGAAGAAGGTGCCGAGGCTCCCGAGCCAGAGGCCCAGCCCGAGCCAGAGGCGCAGCCCGAGCCCGAGCCAGAGTTCCAGCCCGAGCCAGAGATCCAGCCCGAGCCAGAGATCCAGCCTGTTGTCGATCAGTTGGCCGCGGCCGCGGGCCCCACGATTGCGGAGCAGCAGACAGAGGTCCTGCCGGCCAGCGGTGGGACCACTGACGTGTTGCCGGCTCGCGTTCGCCCGGCAATCGGCAAGCTCACTTGGGACAACGGCGAAGTGAGCGAGGTTCTTGGCGCCGTGCTGATAGGCCGTGACGTGGTCGCCGATGACGACGTGGTGGCCGGCCGACTAGCCCCGCTCGTCCCCGGAGGGCAAAACGACAGTATGTCGCGCGTCCATGCCGAATTGTGGCCCAGGGGCAGCGATGCGGTGGCGGTCGTCGACAGGGGCTCGCTCAACGGCACCTTCATCTGGGACGAGGCCAACAAGGCCTGGCAGCGGCTGGCGGCGGGAGAGGCCCGCGAGCTGCGAAATGGCGCTGTCCTCGCCTTCGGCGAAAGGACAGCAACGTTCGAGGTGACCGCGCGGGCCTAGCCTGCCTGCTGTCCTTCCATGAGACGAGCAGCCAACAAGTAATGCTGAAGCTTCCCTGAAATGACCTGTGCGCTCGGCGCTGGCGCTCTATCGTGCTGGGTGTGGCCGACAAGCAGCGGTTCGCGGAGCAGGCGATGGCCTACATGGGCTCCCTGTACAGCGCGGCCCTGCGTATGACACGTAACGCGTCCGACGCGGAGGACCTGGTCCAGGAGACCTACCTGAAGGCGTACCGTGCGTTCGGCTCCTTCCAGGAAGGCACCAACCTCAAGTCGTGGCTCTACAAGATCCTGACCAACACGTTCATCAACACCTACCGGTCGCGGCGACGCAGACCGGTGGAGACTGAACTCAACGACGTTGAGGAGCTGTACCTCTACCATCACCTCGGTGGCCCTGGGGCCTCGATGGGGCGCAGCGCAGAGGACCTGGTACTCGAGCAGTTCTCCGAGGCTGAGGTCAAGGGCGCCGTTGAGTCGCTGCCGGAAGCCTTCCGCCTGGCGGTCGTCCTCGCCGACGTCGAGGGCTTTTCCTACAAGGAGATTGCCGAGATCCTGGACGTCCCGATCGGGACGGTGATGAGCCGGCTCCACCGGGGAAGAAAGACGCTTCAGAAAGCGTTGCACGAATATGCCGAGCGTCGTCACCTGTCCGCTCCTGCGGACGTACCGAGCTAAGTCCCGGCAGGACTATAAAACTACGACTAGATGATGGAAGACCAGCAACCGGAGAGCCCAGAGCAGGACGAGATGTACGGCACGGAACCGCCCGTGTACTTCGAGCCGTGCCAGGAAGCCATCGCCACGCTGTACAGCTTCCTTGATGGCGAGCTGACGCCCGACCGTCGGGAGCAGATCCAACATCACCTCGATGAATGCGGTCCGTGCTTCGAGGCGTTCGACTTCGAAGCCGAACTGAAGGCTCTGATCGCCCGCAAGTGCCGTGACGAGGTCCCCGAGGCTCTACGTCGCCGCGTGGCGGACGCGCTCCGAGCAGAAGACGTGCGATCGTGAGCATCTACCCCTTCTTTGGGGTAGATGAGTCCTCTTTCGGGAAGGAACTGTGTCTGGTTGGCGTTGGTGAGAGAGATGAGCGAACGATCACTCGGAGGGCACATGTTGAGCGGCGGCGACAGACCGTCCAAGTCATTCGGCCGGGACCGCACCTGCCGGCATCCTGGTTGCAATACCAAGCTGTCGATGTACAACAACGGCAAATACTGTTTCCAGCACGAGCCGATGGCGGTGCCTCGGACGCGCGGCAGGAAGATCGCGTAGACAAAGAGCCCGTGTACCCGGCTCTGGGGCAGGCCGAGGTTGGCTGCGACTGAAGCCGACCGGAGCCGAGTAGGCGCCCGCTGGGAAAGTATGTCACCTGAGGGGCCGATCTCCTGGGAGATTGCTGAACGGGTTGCAACCCGTATCGCAGCGCGACAGGGATGGCTGCCTCCGGGTCGTCTGAGGGTCCTCGAAGAGGACTTCGCCGAACTGACCGCAGACGCGGAGGCACTCGTCGCCGAAGAAACCGGCCTTGTTCCGTTAGCAGGGCCGGCTCGTGCCCGTGTCACCGACCGTCCCGGTTGGGTGGTTGCCAACTTGGCTTCCTTCCGGCGGCTCCTGCGGCCGTTAGTGCAGAAGATGGAGGTGGCCATGTCAAAGCCGCCTCCGATGCTGGGGCCCGTGCCGATGCGAGTCCCGCCCCAAGTCAGCCGCAACCTGAGCGGTGCCCAGCTCGGGCTCCTGCTCGGCTGGATGTCGACGCGGGTGCTTGGCCAGTACGACCAGTTGCTAATTGAAGACGAAGCGCCCGAGGATCAGGACATCGTCTACTACGTGGGGCACAACGTGATCGAACTCGAGGACCGGTACGGTTTCCAACCCCGCCAGTTCCGTCTCTGGATCGCTCTGCACGAGGTCACACACCGGGCTCAGTTCACCGGGGTGCCGTGGTTGCGGCCCCACTTCCTGAGCCTCGTGAACTCCTTGCTCGACGGTGTTGAGCCCGACCCCAAGCGTTTTGTTGAGGCACTGAAGAGAGCGGTCGGGCAAGCCCGAGAGGGCCTGAACCCGCTAGCCGAGGGGGGTCTTGTCGCGCTGCTCGCCTCGCCTGAGCAACGCCAGGCCCTGGACGGGATCGGCGGACTAATGAGCCTGCTGGAGGGGCATGGCGACACTGTCATGAACCGGGCTGCTCATGGACGTGTGCCCCAGGCGCAGCGCTTTGCCCGCACCCTCGACCAGCGCCGCCGGCGTCGTGGTGCCGCCAAAGTGGTTAGCTCGTTGGCCGGGTTGGACGCCAAATTCAGACAGTACGAGCAGGGTGAGCGGTTCGTGACGGCTGTCGAGCTCGCCGGTGGCCGCGAGCTTTTCCAGCTGGTCTGGCAGGGGGCCGAGTGGCTGCCGGCACTGACCGAGATCAAGGAACCCTCCCGCTGGGTCGAGCGGGCCGGGGGTCTTGGCCGCCCGGCGTGAGGAGACTTGCCGATTCGCTCGTCACCCCTGGCGGGCAGTTGTGCGAGCTTGTCCGGCTCGGGTTGTCCCTCGGGCAGCACCACTGCCACTGCAACGTCTTGGTTTCGCGAAAGTAACCCTTCGGCGGTTACTAACGTGGCCTGGTTATGGCCCGCGTACTGGTGGTCGATGACGAACCTGATCTGCGGGACATGCTCAGGGTCAGTTTGAGCCTGGCCGGTCACGAAGTGAGTGTCGCGCCGGACGGTCACAGGGCCCTGGTGCTGGCCCGGGAACAACTGCCCGACGTGCTCGTGTTGGACGTGATGATGCCGGGCATGGACGGCTGGGGGGTCCTGGCGTCTTTGAAGTCTGACCCCGACTCCGCAGTCGCGGGCATTCCGGTCCTGATGCTGACTGCCCGTAGTGGGGACCTGGATGCCATCCGGGGAGGTATTGAAGGAGCCGTCCGCTACTTGACCAAGCCGTTCGCCATTGCCGACTTGCATGAGGCTGTAGCTGGTGCCGTGGCAGGCGGCCCCGAGCCAGAACAGCGTCGAGCGGCACAGCAGGCCGCTCTGGCACACCTCGCTCGCTTGGAGCGAGGAACCGGGCCGGTTGACAAAGCAAGCGCACGGCCGCGCCTGAGCCGCCTGGAACCCGTGAGCGGGAAGCGCTCCCCTACGCAAGGCCTGGCACCTCGTCAGAGTTGGCCTAGCTGGCTCAGCCTGGACCTGCTCACAGCTCGCGACCGGGAGATACTCGAGGCGGTCCTGTCGTGCGCCAGCCTCAACGAAGCTCGTCTTGACCTGCAGGTGAGCCGAAGTTACCTGTACGCGCGGTTACGCAGCATGGCAAGCAAGCTCGAGTTTGGGAGCGGCCCAGCGCTGGTCCGGGCGCTGCGGTCGTCAAGCGTCGCAGGTGACGGCGGGCGGCACAGCGCCGGGTCACCAGCGACTGATTGACGAGCCGGAGAAATGGGCCCTCTCCTTGCTTGGCCAGCTGAGATCGACGCCTTACTGCACCGTTGCACGTTCCCTCCCCGAGGCGAAGCGGTTGTATGTGCTGTGTCCGGCGGGGCGGACTCGCTCGCCATGCTGGCCTTGGCAGTAGCGACCGGGTGCCACGCTCACGCCGTTCATGTCGAGCATGGCCTGCGGCCCGGCAGTGAGCGAGAAGCCGCCGCCGTAGAGGCCGCTGCTCGAACCCTGGGCACGACCTTCGAGGCTCTGTCGGTCGGTGTAGTGCCCGGTCCCGATCTCGAAGCCAGAGCCCGCCGGGCTCGCTACGCGGTGCTCCCAGAGGGCGTACTTGTCGGCCATACGGCCGATGACCAGGCCGAGACTTTGCTGCTGAACCTGCTGCGTGGTGCGGGCCTTGACGGCTTGAAAGGCATGCTAAGCGAGGCTGGTGGGGCACGCCGGGTCAAGCGGCCGATCCTGCAACTGCGCAGATCGGAAACCCGCGCTCTTGTAAGTTCACTGGGCCTGCAGGTGGTGAGCGACCCCTCCAACGAGGAAGTGCGTTTTCGGCGCAACCGCGTGCGCCACGAAGTGCTCCCGCTGCTGGCCGAGGTGGCGGGCCGTGACCCTGTGCCGTTGCTGGCCCGGACGGCCGCGCTGCTTGCTGAGGACGCGGAGCTGTTGGCCAAATGGGCTGACTGCCTGGACGCCGCCGACACGCGGGCGTTGCGATCTGCGCCCAAACCTCTGGCCAAGAGAGCCTTGCGCTCGTGGCTGAGGCAGGGACAAGATGAGCTGCACCCGCCTTCGGCGGCAGAGATAGGGCGCGCTTGGGCGGTCGTGACGGGCGAGGTACTGGCGTGCCAGCTCGCCGGAGGGAGGCGCTTGAGCCGGCACGGCGGGCGGCTTCGCCTTAATGCCGGCAGCGGTGATCACCAAGAGGCTCCCGAAGAGCCATGTGAAGGGCTGAGCGCGAAGCCCGTTTGAACGCTGTGCCCGCTAGCCAAGGGCCTATGGGCCCGTAGGCGCGAGCCTTTCGGTGGAGGGCCCAAGGTATAGGTTGGCAGAGTCCATGGAAGAGATGAGCTCACCCGGTGCCGGCGACGTGTACGCCTCTGGTGATGGCGAACTGACTGCCCGAGCCCAGCGATGGGCCCTTGACGACCCAAATGTGGGCGACGTCGTCGTCTCGGAGCGCCAGATCCAGGACCGCATCAAGGAACTGGGGGCGCGCATCACCGCGGACTACGCTGACCGGCCGCCACTGCTCGTGGGTGTCCTCAAAGGCGCCTTCGTATTCATGAGCGACCTGGCCAGGGCCATAGACCTGCCGGTGGAATTCGACTTCATGGCGGTCGCCTCCTATGGGAGCAGCACCCGGACGAGTGGCGTTGTCCGGATAGTGAAGGATCTCGACAGCGACCTCACTGGCAGGCACGTCCTGGTTGTCGAAGACATCGTTGACTCCGGCTTGACCCTCGCCTTCCTCCTTCGCAACCTGGCAGCCCGCCATCCGGCCACTGTGGCCGTGTGCGCGTTGCTGGTGAAAGACGCTGAGATCTCCCCTCCCGAGCTGGCCTACATCGGCTTCCATATCCCCCGTGATTTTGTCATTGGGTACGGGTTGGACCTCGCTGAGCGCTATCGCAACTTGGCGTGCGTCCGGAATTACCGCAGCCCGCTCTCATAAGCCTGGGCCAAGGCGCAGCTGTTCGGCGACGAGGTCAGCAAGTCTGGCAGCGACTGTTGCCACCGCGGCGACCGGGTGCCCCGTCAGCCCCGATAGGGTGGGCCCATGTCAGTAGCGGACCAGCGCACGGCGGACGGCCGACCAGCCTGCCCAAGTGCCGGCGTCCTCGGGCGCACTGATGGGAACGGTCGGGCCGGGTTGGCCCGAGGAGCGGGCGCCGGCCGGGTGGACCTGGCCCGGATAGCGGCAGCGGTGAGGGAGATCCTGGCCGGGGTGGGTGAGGATCCCGACCGGGAGGGGCTCCGGGAGACACCGGCCCGCGTCGCCCGCATGTACGCCGAGATCTTCTCGGGGCTGGCCGAGGACCCTGGGCAGCACCTTTCCGCCACGTTTGAAGCAGACCACGACGAACTTGTCCTAGTGCGTGACATCCAGCTGTACAGCGTGTGCGAGCACCACCTTCTGCCCTGGACGGGCAAAGCCCACGTCGCCTACATCCCTGGTGAAGATGGGCGCGTGACCGGCTTGTCGAAGTTGGCGCGCTTGGTGGAGGGGTATGCGAAGCGTCCCCAGGTCCAGGAGAGGCTCACATCCCAGGTGGCGGACGCGCTCGTGCGCGTCCTGGAGCCGAAGGGTGTGTTGGTCGTGGTGGAAGCCGAACACCTGTGTATGTCGATGCGTGGCGTGCAGAAGCCGGGCGCCATGACCGTGACCTCAGCGGTCCGGGGGCATTTCTTGACCAGCCCGACGGCACGGGCTGAGGTGCTCGGCTATATTCAGCGCCCGGGCCCGGTCTGAGGCTTCCCTCATCTGCCCCGTGCCCATTCGCGGGCCGACCGCGCTGGGCGGCGCAATCCGAGCGTCGTCACAGCTAAGTACAGACATCACCAAATGGCGCCGGCGGGCCGTCGGTGCCGGCCGCCGGCTCTGCTGGTCAGGGCCGGATCAGGCCGCCTGGGCTACGGCTATGGCGCCACCGACGAGGACAAGTACCGTGCCGACGCCGTAGAGCCACTGCTGGACCACCTCGTAGACCTCGGGTTCCAGTTGCTGGCCGGGCCCGAAGTAACGCTTCCGCCAGCGGGAACTCACTGCAGAGAACAAGCAAACGGCGCCATAGCCGCACAATCTGGCGCCCAGGCGGGCGTGGATATAGTCCATTGCCCACCAGGTGGAGTAGGCGAGGATTGCCATCTTGACGAACGCCCACACCCGGGTGAAATGGAGCCAGTGTTGCCGTCGTTGCCAGGCCGGGCCTCCCCGCGCCGGCACCGTGCAGGGCGCGCCCGATCGGGGGCCAGTTGACGCGCCGGGGCCCATTGTTGCGTCCTTGGCCAGGTCTGGCGACGGTAGCCGAGGCACCTCGCCCGATGTCCCCGACGCTCTCGCGCGGCGCTGTTCGGCTTCCCACCAGTCAGCCCTGTTGAGGTCGAGCCTTGCGACCGGGGCACCCGGGGGCCCCGGGGCACCGGGTTGCGGCAAGGTGGCCACGAAGGTTGGTTCGTCACACGGCGGCCCCGCCTTGAGGGCCCAGCTGGTCTGGCGATTGGAGCAGCCGTCAGTATCCCTGGTTTTGCCCTTGGCCACTGGCGAAGGACCTATAAGCTAGCGCGCAGCCATGACGCTTGTGATGGGCGTGCTTAATGTTACGCCAGATTCGTTCTACGACGGTGGGCGCTGGCAAGACGAGGCGGCTGCCATTGCTCAAGGGGCCAGGATGGTCGACGAGGGCGCGGACATCGTGGACGTGGGGGGCGAGTCGACCAGGCCCGGGGCGAACGCCGTCGACGAGGACGAGGAGCTCCGCCGCGTGGTCCCCGTCGTGCGCGGACTGGCTGAGGAGCTGGCCGGGCGGGCTCGCATATCGGTCGATACCCGCAAACGAGCGGTGGCGGAGGCCGCTATCAAGGCAGGAGCGACCATCCTCAACGACATCTCCGCGTCCTTGTGGCCGGTGGCCGCGGCCAGCGGTGCCGGCTGGGTTGCCATGCACATGAAGGGCGAGCCGCGCGACATGATGAGCCGGGCCATCTACGCCGACGTCGTCGGTGAGGTGAAGGCTTTCTTGCTCGACCGGGCCGAACGGGCTGCTGGAGAGGGCGTAAAGGAGATCTGGGTCGATCCCGGTATAGGCTTCGCCAAGACGACCGCTCATAACCTCACCATTCTCGCCCACCTCGATGAGCTGGTCGCTACGGGCTGGCCGGTGGCGGTGGGGCTTTCTCGCAAGCGTTTCACTGGCGCCCTGGCCGGCGGTGGCGAAAGTTCCCCCGCTCCCGCCGAGGAACGCCTGGAAGCTTCTCTGGCCGGCGCAGTGTGGGCGATGGCAAGTGGGGTGGCCATGGTCCGCGCCCACGACGTTAGGGCGACCGCCGACGCAGCCAGGCTCGTCGGCGGTAAGTGATAAGTGCGGCGGGCATGAGGGGCAAGTGGGCGGCCGGCATAAAACCCAGGTTTTTCACCTGGGTCATAAAGGACAAGCTTGCCGTGTGCGAGCGCCCGGGGGGCTATGCCCGCAACCACCGCAAGGTGCGCAGGCGCGAGGAGATTCTCTGGATAAAGTGCCAGGGCTTTACGCGGGTCGTATCCTTGTTGGCATCGCCCCACAATCTTCACGCCTACGACGAAGAAAACCTCACTTGGTCCCACATACCCTTTGCCGGCAACGACGACCCCGCCTTTGTCCTGCCGGATCTCTACGAGCAATTGCGGTTGTGGTTGCGCGACGGTGAGCACGTCGTCATGCACCAGGAAGAAGTTGGGGACAGGTTGATGGGGGTCGTGGCTGGGTACCTGCACTGGAGCGGCCTCATCCCGCAAGGCGCTCAATCGGTGGCGATAGTGGAACGGCTCTTCGGTCGCCAGATGGGACCAGAGGGCCGAGAACTGGTGGCCATGGTGCCCGGGATGCCCAAACCCGGCCAAGTGGCCCGCACGTCAGGTGCCTGAGCCGCAGGTGGAGATCGGCCAGGAGGGGGACCGGTCCAGTCTCGGGCCAGGACCGGGCCGTTGGGGAGACCGCATCGAGGTTCGCGGTCTCCGCTTGCTCGGCGTGCACGGGGCATTGCCCGAAGAGGCAGAACGCAGCCAGCCGTTCGAGGTGGATGTCGATCTTTACACGGACCTGAGCCAGGCAGGCCAGAGCGACGACCTGGCAGCGACCGTAGACTACGGGCAACTGTGCGAGGTTGTCCGGTCGGTCATCGGGGGTACGCACGCCACCTTGCTCGAACACCTGGCGGAGCAAGTGGCCGAGCAGGTCCTGGCACTGGCCGGCGAACGGGCACAGGGAGTCGCCATCTCGGTCCGCAAGTTGCGCCCCCCCGTGCCTGTAGAGCTGTCATTTGCCGGTGTCCGGATCTGGCGCAGCGCGACAGCACGCGGTCCTCAACTCCCGGCGACCGGGCCTGGCGCTGGTGACCTCTAGTCTGAACGGACCGTCGAGAGCCTTTGTGGCCCTTGGCTCAAACCTCGGGGACCGCTGGGGGAACCTGAGGAGCGGCCTCGCTCACCTACCCGACGTCGTCGCGGTATCCCCTGTGTACGAGACAAGCCCCGTCGGTGGCCCCGCCGACCAGGGGCTGTACCTCAACATGGTCGCCGAGCTATTGACGTGGGCCGCGCCCCAACAGCTACTGGCTCTTGCCCGCGAGGCTGAGGACGCGGCGGGCAGGACGCGGGGCGTGCGCTGGGGCCCCCGGACCCTTGACGTCGACATCCTCCTCGTCGGGGACGCCGTCGTGAGCACGCCGGAGCTGCAGGTCCCCCATCCCAGGATGTGGGAGCGCGGCTTTGTCCTTGTACCATTGGCTGACCTCGCCCCCGAACTGGTAGCCGACCGCCTGACGGACGCGCTCCGGGCCGGTGTGGCGCTCGCCGGTACCATATGACTGAGAGCACACTGTGATCGTCACCGACAAACCAGCCGAATTCCGGGCCTTCTTGGACCAGGCCCGTTCAAGGGGCAAGCGTGCCGGGTTCCATCCGACAATGGGCGCACTCCACGGAGGGCACCGGTCCAATATCCGCCAGGCGGCCGCCGAGTGCGATGTCGTGGCCGTCAGCATCTTCGTCAACCCGCTTCAGTTCGGCGCCGGTGAGGACTTCGGGTCCTATCCCAGGGACCTCGATGGTGATCTGGCGCAAGCCGCAGATGCGGGGGCCGATGTGGTCCTGGCCCCGCCTCCCGAGGAGATGTTCCCCGAGGAGCCGCTAGTCACCGTGGCTGTAAAGCAGCTCGCCGATGTGCTGGAAGGGGCGGCCCGCCCGGGGCATTTCGAAGGCGTGGCGACGGTCGTGACCAAGTTCCTCAACATCGCCGGCCCCTGCTGGGCCTACTTTGGGGAAAAGGACTACCAGCAGCTGGTTGTCGTCCGCAGACTGGTTTCCGACCTTTCGTTGCCAGCGGTGGTGGTCAGCTGCCCGACCGTCCGCGAGCCTGACGGTTTGGCGATCTCCAGCCGCAACACCTATCTCAGTGCGGCCGAAAGACAAGCCGCCCCCGTCCTGTACTGGGCGCTCCTGGCGGGTAAGCGGGCGGTCCACGAGCGGGGGGTGACCGCTCCCTCCGATGTCCGGGCGACGATGGTGGACGTGGCGGAGAGCCAGGAAGCGTTCCAGCTTGATTACGCGGAGGTCGTCGACCCACGGACGCTCGAGGTCCCCGAGACCATTTCCGGCGAAGTGCGGCTCATGATCGCCGGCCGCATTGGCCGGACAAGGCTCATCGACAACCTGGGCGCCAACGGCGAGGAGAGCTGACAAGTGCTGATGGCCATCGACGTGGGCAACACTCAGATCGTCGTCGGGCTCTTCGCCGATAGCAGTGGCGTGGGCACGGGGGAGCTAGTCCACCACTGGCGGGTGGCCACGCACCCGCTCTATACCGCCGACGAATTTGCCCTTCAGTTGTCGCAGTTGCTCGCCCTGGACGGCATGGACCTGTCGACTGTGACCGGGGTAGTCATTTCCTGCGTGGTGCCGCCGCTGCGGATCGCTTTGCGCGAGATGACCAGCAGGCGCCTAGTGGTGCCTTCGGTCCTAGTCGAGCCAGGAGTCCGCACCGGGATGCCAGTTCTCATGGACAATCCCAAAGAGGTGGGCGCCGATCGCATAGCGGACGCCGTCGCTGCTTTCGAACGCTACGGCGGCCCGACGATAGTGGTCGATTTCGGTACCGCGACCAACTTCGAAGTCATCTCGGCCAAGGGTGAGTACCTGGGCGGCGTGCTCTTCCCGGGGTTGGAAGTTTCGCTCAATGCGCTGTCGGACAGGGCAGCGATGTTGCCCAGGGTGGACATCGCCCCGCCACGAAGTGTCCTGGGCAAGAGCACTTCCGAGTCCCTTCAAGCCGGCATTTTCTATGGCTTTGGCGCGCTGGTCGAAGGAGTGTGCGCCAAGCTCAAGGAAGAGGTGGGCCCGGCCACGGTCGTCGCCACGGGCGGGCTGGCACCCGTCGTGCTGGGCGCCACCTCCGTCATAGACCATCACGAGCCCTGGCTGACCCTCTACGGCTTGCGTACCATTTACCATCGCAACCCGACCGATGGCTGAGCGCTTCCCGTACCGCGTCCCCGCGACCGCACCTGCAGGCGACCTGCAGCGACGTTTCACCGATTTGACCCCGGGTGGGAATTCTGGGCAGGTTGCCACCGCGGCAGGGCGCGTCATGTTGCGGCGCGAGATGGGCAAGCTGACCTTTATGACACTGACCGACTGGACCGGCTCGGTCCAGCTGTTCGCTGGCGCACAATGGACCAAGCGTTTTGCCGAATTGAACCGGCTTCGTTTGGGGGACTGGGTGGCGGCGACCGGGGAGATCGTGCGTACCCGTACCGGCGAGCTGTCAGTGCGGGTCGGCGATTGGGTACTGCTGGCCGAAGCCCGGCGGTCTTTTGGCGATAAGCACAAGGGCATAACCGATGTCGACATGCGCTACCGCCAACGTTACGCGGACATGTGGGCGAACCCGCACTCGCGCGAGGTACTCCTCAGTCGTAGCCGCGCTATCTCGTCCTTGCGCCGTTTCTTGGAAGCACGGGGTTTCGTGGAAGTGGAAACCCCTGTCTTCCAGGTACTTCCTGGCGGGGCTACGGCCAGGCCGTTTATCACCCGCCATAACGCGCTCCAGATGGACCTTTACTTGAGGATCGCGCTCGAACTGCACTTGAAGCGCCTCGTTGTCGGAGGTATGGAGCGTGTGTTCGAGATAGGGAGGGTTTTTCGCAACGAGGGCCTTTCTCCGCGTCATAATCCCGAGTTCACCATGCTGGAGCTTTACCAGGCCTACGCTGATTACCGCGACATGATGGACCTCACGGAACAAATGGTGGCCCACGTGGCAGCCGAAGTGACCGGGGGGACGAAGCTGGATTATGGCGGCAGAGAGCTCGACCTTTCACCCCCCTGGCGGAGGGCCACGATGTTGGAGTTGATCGCCGAGCACACCGGCCAGCAGCTGAGCCTGCAAATGGGGACCGACGAGCTGCTGCGGCGCGCTGTTGCCCTCGATGTCGCAGTGGAAAAGTCTTGGGGCCCGGGCAAACTGGTCCTGGAAATCTACGAAAAGACAACCGAGCCTCGCCTGTGGGGCCCGGTGTTCGTAATGGACTACCCCAAAGAGGTCTCGCCCCTGGCGCGGGACCACCGCAGTTCTCCCGGCATGGTGGAGCGTTTCGAGCCCGTCGTGGCCGGCCGGGAACTGGGCAATGCCTTTTCGGAACTCACCGACCCTGACGAGCAGCGGGCCAATTTTGAGGCCCAAGCCGAGGCCCGGGCGGCGGGCGACGAGGAGGCGATGCCGCTCGACGAGGACTACGTTCGCGCTCTCGAGTTCGGTTTGCCACCTACCGGAGGTCTCGGTCTCGGCGTCGACCGCTTGGTGATGCTGCTGAGCGGCTCCGAAGCGATCCGCGATGTGATCGCTTTTCCCACCCTACGCCCGGAGCCGCCGGGGTAGCGCAGGCAGAGGCCCGGGGCGCTGGTTGCGCCCCGGCGATCATCCGTTGCCTTGTCGGGCTTGGGCGAGCGCGGCGCCCAGGTAACGGAAGGTCCACTCCTCGGCAAGTGCGCGGTTGTCGCAGAACACGATCGGTACCTGGGGGTAGCGGACTTGGAGAGCGCCGAGAAGGTCAGCAACGAACCCAGGGGCAACGTGGGCCAGCTTGAAAACCGCGCCGTAGCGGTCCTCGACGACCAGTGCCGCTCTCCCCACGGTGGCGAGCTCGGCCAGGGCGTAGGCGAGGCTCCCGTCGACCAGGGTGCTGGCCAGGTCGCCGAGGGACTTGCGCTCCACCACGGCGACGACCTCGCCTTGGTGCTCGACGCCGTAGTCGCCGGCGGGCAGGGCGCGTCGGTAGGTGTTGGTTTGTTGTCTTGCGAAGCGGAACGGGTAGCGTTCGCGCGTGTCGACGGCGATGGCCAGCTCGTCCAGGCCCGAAGCTCGCCGGGCCGGGACCCGGACGGTCGGCCGGGAAGCCCGGGTGGTCTTCGGTGTCTGCCAGAAGATGCCTTCGCGGCCTTTGATCGTGGTGAACACGATCTGGGACCGGGCCTCTCGGGCGCGGTCCAAGACGAGGTCGATGGCCTGGCCACGGCGCACGCAGGCCCGCACCGGCACCACCTCGACGACATCGGGACGCTCAGGCCAGGCCTCGGCCCGGTGGCAGTAGACCTTGGCCGTACGAGGCCAGGGCCCGCCCGCCTTCAGCACGACCGGGCCGCCCGGGAGGGGAAGGTAGATGAGGTAGGGCAGCTTGGAGCCCTCCTCGGGGTTGCGGGCCACGATGAAGCTGGCGGCTGGGCCAGGCCCTCCGGTTGGTGCGTTCATGGCGCCCCCAGCTCCTCCAGCTCGGCGTTGTCTGACACCCGCGCGTGCCCAAGAAGCTACGACCCCCGACACTACGGCAGATTCCAGTGGCCCTCGCAACAGGCGGGTTTTCTACGAGCGTAGATGCTGAGCGAGGACCGACTCCGGAGAGGCTCAGCCGAGCACCTTCCGGGGAGCCCGTTCATTCGCTCCCCGACGGCGCGTGGGTGCCCCGGCTCCGTAGGTTCTTTTCGCCGTGAGGGAGGCCGGGCACCACGTTCGGCCCGCCGGCCTCAGCGGTTTGGCCGCTCAGGGTACGGTGGGCTGGGACCGGTCAGCTGGCGCGCACTGCAAGGTCGTCGAGCAGTCGGTGGGCGAGGCCGGCCAAGGTCCCCCGGACGATGGGGATGGCCAGATGGGCCCCGTTGCTGGAGGCGCCGACCGCCGACGGCATCGAGTGGAGAGCCTCTGCGGCCAGTTCCGCCCAGCGCCGCCCCTCCCCGATCGAGCTGTGGACGGCATCGGTGGCCAGGATCATGTCCCTGGCTTTGTCGAGTTCAGGACGGTCGAGGGGGCGGCCGAGCAGCGCAGAGAGCTCAGGGCCGTACTCAGGATGGGACAGGGCCCGTATCACAGGGAGCGTGTAGGTCCCCTCGAGAATATCGTGGCCCGCCGGTTTGCCCAGTTCGTCCTCGGTGCAGACCAGGTCGCTGACGTCGTCCCAAACCTGGAAGGCCATGCCGAAAGCGTGCCCGAAGCGGGCCAGGGACTCGACCTCCCCCCGGCTTGCTCCTGCCACAAGGCCGCCGATGCGCGCCGAAGCAGACAGCAGCGAAGCGGTCTTGGACGAGATGGCGTCGAAGTAGGCGGCCTCGGAGCGCTGGGTCGAGAAGGCGGATTGCAGCTGAGTGAGCTCGCCCTCGCACAAGCGCCCGATCGTGCTCGCGAGCACACTGACGACGTCCGTTCCCAGCCCGGCGGCGATCTCCGACGCCCGGGCCAGAAGGAAATCTCCGGCGAGGATGGCGATCAGATTGCCCCATCGAGCGTTGGCGCTTTCGACGCCGCGACGTGAGCTGGCTTCGTCTATGACGTCGTCGTGGTAAAGCGAACCCATGTGGACCAGTTCGACCGACACGGCCGCGTGCACGACCTCATCCGTTGCGCTCCTACCGGTAGCGGCCGCGGCACCGATCAAAAGTGCAGGTCGAAGGCGCTTGCCACCGGCGTCGAAGAGGTGAGACGCCACTTCGCAGAGCAGTGGCTCCGGAGACATGACCGCCCGGCCCAGCTCCCTGTCTACCCGGGCCAAGCTGTCATCGAGGCCGGGAAGGTCGAGCAACTCCCAGACGTTCATTACTAGACGATATGCCAACTGCCGGCCAAGTACCGAACCGGGCACCTGCCGCCCGCGCCGATGTCGGGGGCTGCAGGTACACTGGAGACCGCAAGGGCCCGAAAGAAAGGGTATGGATGACTTGCACGGAGATCTGGGCAGCAACGGACGAGCGAACCGGTCCCGTCTCGCTCCAGGTGCGGGGCACCGGAACTGCTGAGGAGGCTGCGAGCGTTGTTTGAGCGCTTTACCGACCGAGCCCGACGGGTGCTGGTGTTGGCCCAGGAAGAGGCGCGCCTGCTGAACCACAACTTCATCGGGACCGAGCACATCTTGCTCGGGCTCATCCATGAGGGAGAAGGTGTGGCGGCCAAGGCACTTGAGTCGCTTGGGATCAGCCTCGAAGCAGTGCGTGAGAAGGTTGAGGAGACGATCGGCCCGGCGGGGACCGCGACCACCGGTTCGCCCCCCTTCACTCCGCGGGCCAAGAAGGTTTTGGAGCTCTCGCTCCGCGAAGCCCTACAGCTCGGCCACAACTACATCGGCACGGAGCACATGCTGCTCGGGCTCGTCCGCGAAGGCGAAGGTGTGGCTGCTCAAGTCCTGGTCAGTCTCGGCGCTGACCTTTCCCGTGTCCGTCAGCAAGTTATCCAGTTGCTGTCAGGGTACCAGGCCGTCGGCCCGGAGAAGGCCCCGGCAGGCACCGCACCCACGACCCAGGATGTCCCCGCCGGCAGCCCCGTCCTTGACCAGTTCGGGCGCAACCTCACCCAGCTGGCCAGGGAGCGCAAGCTAGACCCGGTCATCGGGCGTGAACGTGAGATCGAGCGCGTAATGCAGGTCCTCTCGCGCCGGACCAAGAACAACCCCGTCCTCATCGGCGAGCCCGGCGTAGGCAAGACGGCCATCGTCGAGGGCCTCTCCCAGCGCATCGTGGCCGGCGATGTCCCTGAGACCTTGCGGGGCAAGCAGCTGTACACCCTTGACTTGGGGGCCCTGGTGGCAGGATCCCGCTATCGGGGCGACTTCGAAGAGCGCCTGAAGAAGGTGCTGAAGGAGATCCGCACCCGGGGCGACATCATCTTGTTCATCGACGAGCTTCACACCCTGGTGGGCGCCGGGGCAGCCGAGGGCGCCATAGATGCGGCGTCGATACTGAAGCCGATGCTGGCTCGCGGCGAACTACAAACCATCGGGGCGACAACTCTGGACGAGTACCGCAAGCACCTCGAGAAGGACGCTGCCCTGGAGCGGCGCTTCCAGCCGATCAAGGTCGAGGAGCCCTCTCTTGCCCACACGATCGAGATCCTCAAAGGATTGCGCGACCGCTACGAGGCTCACCACGGGGTCACCATCACCGACCAGGCCGTGGTCACCGCGGCCAATCTGGCCGACCGCTACATCGCCGACCGCTACCTGCCTGACAAGGCCATCGACCTGATCGACGAGGCTGGCAGTCGGCTGCGCATCCGCCGCATGTCGACACCGCCCGACTACAAGGCCATCGAAGAAGAGATCGCCAAGGCCCGCAAGGAAAAGGAGTTGGCCATCGAGAAGCAGAACTTCGAGCAGGCCAAGAAGCTGCGGGAGAGAGAGGAGGAGCTCCTTCAGCGCAAGGCGGCCAAGGAACAGGAATGGCGTGCCGAAGGGGTCGACCTGTTCGACGTGGTGGACGAGGAGGTCATCGCCGAAGTCCTGGCCAATTGGACCGGGATCCCCGTCTACAAGCTGACAGAGGAGGAGACCTCCAAGCTGCTGCGGATGGAAGAGGAGCTGCACAAGCGCATCATCGGTCAGAACGATGCCCTTAGGGCTGTCTCGCAGGCCATTCGGCGGACGAGGGCGGGCCTGAAGGACCCCAAGCGGCCCAGCGGCTCGTTCATCTTCTTGGGCCCCTCGGGTGTCGGGAAGACCGAGACCGCCAAAGCGCTGGCTGAGTTCCTCTTCGGCGACGAGTCGGCACTTGTGCAGCTGGACATGTCCGAGTACATGGAGAAGCACACCGTCAGCCGGCTGGTCGGGTCTCCCCCAGGTTACGTGGGCTACGAAGAGGGAGGGCAGCTGACTGAGGCGGTAAGGCGCAAGCCGTTCTCGGTTGTACTTTTCGACGAGATCGAAAAGGCGCACCCCGACGTGTTCAACGCTCTGCTGCAAATCCTCGAGGACGGTCACCTCACTGACGCCCAGGGGCGCACAGTCGACTTCAAGAACACGGTGATCATCATGACCTCCAACCTGGGCACTGCCGACCTGCGCAAGGCATCTGTCGGCTTTGCCAAAGCAGACGAGGCCGTCACCCACGAAAAGATGAAGGCGAAGGTCAACGACGCTCTGAAGCAGCACTTCCGGCCCGAGTTCCTCAACCGCATCGACGACGTGATTGTCTTCCACGAGCTCACCAAAGACGAGATCACAGAGATCGTCGACCTTTACATGCGGCGCGTGCGCGAGCAACTCGAGTCTCAGGGCTTGAGCGTCGAGCTGACCAGGGCGGCGAAGTACCTGGTGGTCGAGAAGGGCTACGACGCCTCGATGGGCGCGCGACCTCTGCGCCGAGCCCTCCAGCGCATGGTTGAGGACCCTCTGTCGGAGAGGATCCTCTGGAAGGAGTTCCGCGCCGGCGACACCATCATTGTCGATGTCGAAAACGGCGAGGTCACTTTCCGGGTGATGGAACATTTCGAGCCCCCGCCTGTCGAGTTGGCTGGCGCCGGCAGCAGCGACTAGGGCGTGCGGCTTACGTTGGCCCGGTTGCCGGCCTCGGGAACCTGAACCGCGATAGTGCAGCCGCGTTCCGACAAGCGAGCCGACGTTTGTGGGGGCGGCACCAGGGCCTCGCGCCCGCGGCGAGGTACCACGCTTGCGGGCAACGCGCAACGAAGGACCAGGGCCGTGTTTGCGACCGTTGGCTCAGCTGTGGCAGCGGGGGCGATGGCGGTCATGCTGGGTGCTTGTGGGGCCAACGTGAATGTCACTGTCGACGTCACCGGTTCGGGGCACGGTTCTGTGACGGTGGTGGTGACCGTACCGAAAGCGACGGCCAGCGAAGTCGAGGACCTGAGCGTTGGGTTGCCGGTGGCCGACCTCCTTCAGGCAGGATGGCTTGTCAGAGGCCCGGGCCCGGGCGCTGCCGGCAGCTCGGTAGTCACTGCCAGCCACACGTTTTCGAAGCTGTCGCAGATCCCGGTGCTGGTGGCTGACATCGCCGGCGCTGGCCCCGTCACGGGCCGCCCCTTCCGCCTGGTGGTGGCCGAACGTAGGGGTACTCTGAGCGATCGGTTCGTAGCCTCGGGGACCATCGATCTTCGGTGTTCGGTCTCCTGTTTCGACGACCCCCGCCTGGCCGCCACCGTGGGCTACCCACTCGGGTTGCCACCGGCCGAGCTGGACAAGTTGCTCGGTCCCCAACCGGCGCGGGATCTCTCGTTCCATTTCCAGGTGTCGCTTCCCGGCCGCACCACGGCCTCCAACGTCCCTGGGGGCCCCAAACGCGGCGCTTTGGTGTGGTCGCCGGTGCTCGGAGGTTCGGCATCTGTGACGGCGACTACGGAAGACGTCAACCTGCCGCTGCTGCGGCACCTGGTGGCCGCCATAAGTGCCGGCGCGCTCTTGGTCCTGTGCAGCGCCGCCTACCTTGTCGGCCGCGACCGCTGGCGCTCGGCCCATGGTCCCCGGCCCCGCCATCGCCGTAGCCGGAGGCGCAACCGGTTGCGGGCCCCGGTGCTCCGGTAGGAGAGTGACGATCACACCGCGATAGTTATGGTCACTGCTCCTCACTAGCGTGCGTGCGCGATGAACAAGCTCAGGACCGTACACCGCTGCCAGGGCTGCGGTGCGTGCCAGGCACGTTGGGCGGGACGCTGCGCGACATGCGGGGAGTGGAACTCATTGCGGGAAGAGCCAGTCGCCGGGGCTCTCTCTGCGGCGGCCCCGCTTCGCGGTCCAGGGCTCGTCGGGGGGACCGTCGGAGCCGGCGCCCCCGTGGCGCTGGGCGACGTGGATCTGGATGCCCACCACCCAATGCCGACGGGCCTTGGCGAGCTTGACCGTGTCCTCGCGGGTGGATTGTTGCCCGGTTCGGCGACGCTGGTCGGCGGGGAGCCGGGCACGGGCAAGTCGACACTTCTGCTCCAGGCGCTGGCGTCGATGGCGGCCATGGGCAAGCGCGGCCTGCTGGTGGCGGCCGAGGAGGCGGCCCATCAGGTCCGCCGGCGCGCCGCGCGCCTTGGTGCCGACGTTCCCGGTGTGTACGTGGTCGAAGCCACCGAACTGTCAGCGGTAGAGGTTGCTGTGGCAGATCTGGCACCCGACATCGTGGTAGTGGACTCCATCCAGGCCGTAAGTGACCCCGAGCTGGGCTCGCCCGCGGGCTCGCTCGCCCAGGTCCGGGCCTGCGCACAGCGCCTCGTGGCCTTCGCCAAGGTGACCGGCCCCGCCCTCGTACTGGTGGGTCACGTAACCAAGGAAGGGGCACTTGCCGGTCCTCGGACGCTCGAGCACCTCGTGGACACCGTTCTCAGTTTCGAAGGTGACCGGTACCTGGCTCTGAGAGCGCTGCGAGCGATGAAGCACCGTTTTGGCCCGACAGGCGAAACCGGGCTCTTCGAGATGGGAGAGAAGGGCTTGGTCGGTGTCGCCGACCCCAGCAGCCTGTTCTTGGGTGACCGGCTCCTTGGTGCTCCAGGGTCCGCCGTCACAGTGCCCATCGAGGGTTACCGCCCTCTGCTGGTTGAGGTCCAGGCCCTCGTCGGCCGATCGTCTGCGGTCCCCCGGCGCTTTGTCACCGGCCTTGACCCTGGGCGGGTCGGTTTCCTGGTGGCCGTGCTCGACAGGCGGGCTGGCGTCCCTGTTGGCGATCGCGACGTCTACGTGTCGGTCGCCGGCGGGGCCCGCGCCTGCGAGCCAGCCGCTGACCTGGCCGTCTGCCTCGCGCTCGCCTCCAGCATGTCAGGTGTCGCCCTTCGCTGTGACATGCTGGCCTTGGGGGAAGTCGGCCTGGGGGGCGAACTCCGGCGGGTCAGCGGCATGACCAAACGGCTCGCGGAAGCGAAGCGCCTGGGTTTTCGCCATGCCCTCGTCCCCGGCCCGGGCGGAGGACGTGCGTGCGGGGCGCCACGCGAGCTCGGTGGTGACGACACCCTTCGGCAGTTGCCGGGTACGACCCTGTCCGAGGCTCTTTCCCTGGCCTTTGGGGACCACCTGGTTGCTCGTCGCGGTGCGGGCCCTACGCGCCTTCCAGATGGGTTAGCATCACCGGGTGCCGGAGAGGCTGAGTGCCGCGATGATCGAGGCTCTGGGGTCCATATCGCCAGGGAGGCCTTTGCGTGAAGGTTTGGACCGCATCCTCCAGGCCAATATGGGCGCGCTGATCGTTGTTGGTGACGGCCCAGATGTCTTGTCCATTTGTTCCGGGGGCTTCCTGCTTGATTCCGAGTTCAGTCCCCAGCGGCTTTCCGAACTCGCCAAGATGGACGGTGCAATCATCCTGGCCGCAGACGCCAGCCGGATAGCGCGGGCCAACGTCCATCTGGTGCCCAACCCTGCCGTGGCCACAAGCGAGACAGGGACGAGGCACCGGACCGCCGAGAGGGTGGCGCGCTCGATCGATGTGCCTGTCATCACGGTTTCCGAGGACCGGTCCGTGATAACGGTGTACAGGGGCGAGCACCAACGCCCGTTGGTCCCCGTGGAGCGCCTCCTAGCTCGGGCCAACCAGGCGCTCGAGACGCTTGAAGGTTACCGCGACCGCCTGGACGTCGTCACAAACGCCCTTTCGGCGCTCGAGGTGGAGGACATGGTCACGGTGAGAGACGTCGTCACCGTCCTGCAGCGCACCGAGATGGTGCGACGCATCGCCGAGGAGGTCGACGGCTACAGCACGGAGCTGGGTTCTGATAGCAGACTGGTGCGCCTGCAACTCGAAGAGATGCTGGCCGGCGTCGAAGAGGAGCGCCGACAGATCCTGCGCGACTACCTTCCTGCAGATCCCGCCTGGGAAGTCAGCGATGCTCTGGCCGCCTTGAGCCACCTGTCGACGGAGCGTCTCCTCGATCTGTCCAAGGTGGCCAGCGTCCTTCGAGTCAGCGCTGGGGGCTCGGACCTAGAAGGCGCGGTGCGCCCTTACGGTTACCGCCTCCTGTCTAAGATCCCCCGTCTGCCCGAGCAGGTCGTCCGCAACATCGTCGACCGTTACGGGGGCCTTCAGCAGGTGCTGCGCGCCAGCGTAGAAGACCTGGACACGGTGGACGGCATCGAGGTAGCGGGGGCGCACTTCGTAAAGGAAGGCCTCGCCCGCCTGGCCGAGACGAGCATCCTCGACCGCCTGGGTTGAGCGCCCCGTTTTGCGCGCTCGGATTTGCGCGCTCGGATTTGCGCGGAGCGCTGCCTCGACCAGGCGGTCGCTGCGCCGGCCGTCAGCGGGCCCGCTGGGTGAGCCGCTCGCGTTTGAGGATCCGGTAACGCCTATCGGATTGGTCTATCCAGCCCAGGCGAATGAACGCGGAGATTGCCTTGTTGACGCGCTCCCTTGACGCACCCACCAGCCCGGCCAGTTCCTCCTGGGTGATGGGGAGTACGAACTCGTCGGAGTCTGCCGACAGTTCCAGCAAGCGTTTGGCGGTCCGGCCGGTGACGTCGAGGAGCATGGCGTCAGCGAGAGCGTCATCGGCGGAGCGCAAGCGCCGAGCGAACAAGCCGACGACGTCCCAAAGCAACCCGGGTTGGGCTTCCAGCTCGCAACGCACGACATCGAAGGGGATCCGGACCACTTCGGAGCGCTCGAGCGCCCGGGCCGAGGCCGAACGCGGTTCGTCGTCGAACAGCGGCATTTCACCGAAGATGTCACCAGGCTCCATGAGGGCCACCAGCGATTCCCGACCGTCTGGTGAACGCTTCCCGATAGCAAGGCGCCCGTTCAACACCACGAACAGGTCGTTGGCATCGTCTCCCTCGTTGAAGAGAGTGTCGTTGCGCTCCAGTCGGACACTGGTTGCCTTCAGGGCTACCCGAGCCAGCGTTTCCTCGTCGAGGGAGGAAAAGAGCTCCGAGCCGGACAGAGGTGACAAATCATCCATCGACGCCAAACGCTAGCCGCTGTCCGTCTCGCGCGCTGGGCCCCCGGCCAGGATCTCCTAGTTTGGATCCAACTCCTGAAAAGGCCTACCCTGGTTGTAGGCAAGCCAGCTATAGGACGTTTTGGGAGACGCATGCCGTTTGATGTCGGTGACAAGGTCGTCTACCCCCACCACGGGGCCGCAGTCGTCGAGAGAAGGGAGGTGCGAGCCGACTTCGGCGAGCAGCGCGAGTACCTGGTACTGCGGTTGGCCTACGGGGACTTGACGCTCAAGGTGCCCGTTGACTCCACGGCAGACGTAGGGATCCGCGAGGTCATCAATGACGAGGAAGTCGAAGAGGTCTTCGCCGTCCTCCGCAAGAAAGACGTGCGGATGCCGACGAATTGGTCGCGGCGCTACAAGAACCATGTCGAAAAGCTGAAGTCTGGCGACATCTACCAGGTGGCTGAGGTCGTGCGTAACCTGTCCAACAGGGACAAGGACAAGGGTCTTTCTGCCGGAGAGAAGCGGATGCTCAACCGCGCCCGCCAAATCCTGGTCTCCGAGCTGACTTTCGCCATCGGCGTGTCGGAGCTCGAGGCGGAAAAAAAGCTCGACGAAGCGCTTCCCTAGTGCTCGCAAGTAACTCCACCTGGGCCGTCGTGGTCGCCGGTGGCAGTGGTGCCCGTTTTGGTGGCTACAAGCAGTTCGCCACCCTGAGGGGTCGAGAAGTAGTCGATTGGTCGCTCGAGGCGGCGCAGCGGGCCTGCGCGGGCGTCGTGCTCGTCGTGCCCGCGGACGCAATGCCGCGCGCCCGCCCGCTGGCCACGCGCGTAGTTGCCGGAGGCCCGACACGGACGGCATCGGTCAGGGCGGGCCTTGCCGCCGTGCCCGATGATGCGACCTTCATAGTCGTCCACGACGCTGCCCGGCCGTTGGCCAGCGCTCAACTGTGGCGCGCCGTCATCGAAGCCGTGCATCTGGGTGCCGATGCCGCTGTGCCGTGCGTCCCTCTGGCCGACACTGTCAAACAGCGCCAGGACGACGGCCGCCTGGTAACGCTCGACCGGCGCCGACTGGTGGCGTCGCAAACCCCACAAGCCTTTCTGGCTGCAGCTCTGCGGGCCGCGCACGCAGACGGGACGGACGCTACGGATGATGCCGCGCTCGTCGAGGCGATGGGCGGTCGGGTTGTCGAGGTCGCCGGCGAACCCTCCAATCTGAAGCTGACCGCTCTCGTTGACCTGGTGATGGCCGATGCCTTGCTGGGCGACAGCCCTGGGTTGGGCGACGGTGCGGGCCCGGTGGCAGGGGGTCGCTGGTGAGCATACGGGTCGGCCAGGGTTTTGACATCCACCCTTTTGCCGATGACCCCGGCCGCCCCCTGGTACTGGGGGGAGTGCGCCTCGAAGGCCGGGGCCTGAGAGGTCACAGCGATGCCGACGTCGTGTGCCACGCGATAACCGATGCCCTCTTGGGGGCGGCGGGCCTGGGTGACATCGGTACCATGTTCCCTGACACAGACCCGGCCTGGCACGGCGCGGACAGCCTGCTACTGCTCGCCAAAGTGGTCGAGCGCATCGCTCCTACGTGGCAGACGTCCAACGTCGACTGCACCGTGATCGCCGAGGCACCGCGCCTCTCGGCCCACACGGAGGCCATGGAGTCGCGCCTTGCAGCTGTGTTGGGCGCTCCTGTCTCCGTTAAGGCAAAACGAGGAGAGGGCCTGGGAGCGTTGGGCCGGGAAGAGGGGATCGCCTGCCTGGCTGTTGTCCTCTTGCAGGCCAGATGAAGGCCCGATGACCCGGGGGAAAGTCAGACCGGGGATGGCGGGATGAAGGGGGGTGGGCGGCCCGACGAATTGGGCGGGCAACAGGTCGAGGGCCACCACGCCGTCTACGAACTGCTTGCGGCCGGTCGCCGGCGCACTCGGCGGCTATGGGTTGCCGAAGGCCAAGTCGCCACCGAGCCAATCGGACGGATCCTCGACCTGGCCCGCCAGCAAGGGGTAGCCGTGCAACGCAAGAGCCCCGAGGCCCTATTGGCGGCAGCGCAGACTGCGGCGCCCCAGGGGATCCTGGCCTGGGCCGACCCGGTCGTCCCTCATGCATTAGACGAATGGCTCGCCGCCCCTCCCGATGCCGAGGTCCCTTTCCTTCTTGTGCTCGACGGCGTTACCGACCCGGGCAATTTCGGGTCCATACTTCGCAGCGCTGCTTGCGCCGGTGTGGGCGGGGTCGTCATCGGGCGCCACCGTTCCGCTCCGCTGACGCCGGCCGCGCTCAAGGCAGCAGCGGGGGCCGTCGAAGTAGTCCCCATCATCACGGTGCCCGGTGTGGCCGCGGTCCTGGCACGGCTGACCAAGGCGGGCATATGGACGGTTGGCCTGGACCCCGAAGCCAGAGTGGACCTGTGGCAGTCCTCGCTCCTTGACGGGCCTGTCGCTCTCGTGCTCGGGTCGGAGGGTGACGGCCTGTCACAGCTGGTCTACAGGCGCTGCGACGCGCTCGCCCGGGTACCGCAAACCGGGCCGCTGAGTTCGCTCAATGTCGCCGTAGCCGCAGCCGTCGCATGCTTCGAAGTAGCACGTCGGCGCAGTCTTGCGGGGAGAACGGGCGCGCGTTAGCCCGATGGGACGGCCGCTCAGCGAGACAGAGTGGCGTACCCGTCCGGGTGGGTAGAGTGCCATGCCCAGGCGCTGGCAACGATCTCGTTCAGGCCGTAGCGGGGGGACCAGCCGAGGACCTGTCGGGCCTTGGTGTTCTCGGCGTAGAGGGAGACGGGGTCGCCGGCCCGCCGAGGGGCGTCGGTGGCGCGCACGCGGCGGCCAGCAGCCTGTTCGGCCGCCGCGACCACTTGGCGCACGGTCGATCCGGTCCCGGTGCCCAGGTTGAACACGTCGCTTGGACCGCCGGCGACGAGGTACTCGAGAGCCCGAAGGTGGGCGTCGGCCAGGTCGTCCACGTGGATGTAGTCGCGCACAGCCGTCCCATCCGGGGTGGGGTAATCGGTGCCGAACACCTTGAGCTCCGAGCTGCGACCAAGTAAGGCTTTCATGACGAGAGGGATCAAGTTGAGCGTTACGGCCCAGTCTTCACCGGCTGATCCGTCGAATGCGGCGCCTGCCGCGTTGAAGTACCGCAGACTGACCGATCTCAACCCGTGGCAAACGTCGTACCAGTGGAGCATCCGCTCGACGAGGGCCTTGGTCTCCCCGTAAGGGCTCTCCGGACGGACGGGCTCGCTCTCGCCCACAGGCAGCCGGTCGGGGGTGCCGTAGAGGGCGCACGTCGAGGAGAAGACAAACCTTGTTACACCGGCGTGGTGCAGGGCATCAAGAAGGGCTGCCGTCCCGGCAACGTTGTTGCAGAAGTAACGCCCGGGGTCGACCATCGACTCACCGGCGGCCTTGTAGGCGGCGAAGTGGACGACAGCGTCCACACGGTGGTCGGCAACGGTGGTAGCGACGAGATGTTTGTCAGAGATATCACCGACCACGAGCGGCGTGTCGCCAATCGCCTCAGGGTGGCCGAACTCCATGCTGTCGAGGACGACGACCTGGTACCCCCGGTCGCGCAGCAAGCGGACCGTGTGGGAACCGATGTACCCGGCGCCGCCGGTCACCAAGATGGCCATGACGTGGATCTTGGCATGTCCCCGAGGGGAGGGACAAACGACGCCACCCCACATGCCGCTGACAGCGCGTGGGGCAAATGACAGGCCGGAACGCCGCAATGAAATACTAGGCTCGCCTATGAGGAGTCCTTGGCTACTCCTATAATTCCTTGCAGACCTATCCCGGGGTCGTCCCGGCGCAGGCTTTGTGCAATGCAACCCGCTCCGTGTGGGGAGGTAGGCCAACCAACCAGGAGGCACCATGACGAACCGCAGCGCCAGCCCGCACAACCACCGCGCCGGTCGCCTCGGCCGGCGGCTGACCATCTCCATTGCCGCCCTCACACCGTTCAGCCTCCTCGCAACGCCCGCCATCCCGGCCCTGGCCGCGCCGCGCCTGGCTCAGGGGACGCCATCCATCTGTAGCAACGTAAAGGCGTCGGCCGTCTCGGCCGTTGTCGGCTACCCTGTTCCCCCCGCCACGGGGTTCACCGACAAGGTCAAGGCGACCAGACAGAACTTCGGCATATCCGCAGTTTCGACCTCTTGCACCTTCGGTGCTGATAAGAGCTTGACCGACTTGCAGAAAGATGCAGTACTCGGGCTCGAGGTCACTTCCAGGCCCCTGACCGCGGCCGAGTGGCGGCAAGGAATGGCGGCCGAGGCCAAGCTCCAGATCCACCTCACGCCGTACTCGGGCCTGGGCATGCCGGCTTGGTACTTCACCGACAGCGAGGACGGCATCACCACCCAGGGCATGGCCGCCATATCGCGGTCCAAAGTGTACTCGGCCGCCCTCTACTCGAAAGCTTCGGTGATTTCGGAGCTCGTCGCTTTGGTGAAGCTGGCGGAGAAGCTCTGATTGGCTCGACAGGAGGCGGCGGCATATTTCGGGCCGCCCCCTTCGGCGGCGAGGGCACGGGATAACGGTCCGAGCCCGCTACGACTGGGTCCCAGGACGGCGCGAGCGGTTGGCCCTGCGAGCCGAACGTGACGGCTGGTGGCGCGCCGACGTTGGCGACCGGCTGGCCGCGCCCGCCCCGGCCGAGCTGGGGCGCCCTGACGGCGACGCCGGTCATGTGGACCGAGCGCTACGGGCCTCCGCTGGCGAGCTGCGCCGACCTGGGCCACGCCATCGCCTGGTTCGGCACGCCAGTGGCTGACGGCACCGTTGTGCCGCTTCACCATGACAACTTCGTTGCCGCCAACCCTGGCTGCCCCGGCTCGTCAGTGCACGACTCAGACGGCGGCGTACTTCATGTCATGGGAGCGATCGGCCAGCCGGGGACCGTGCCCTGAGGGTTCCCCAGAGAGCCTGCGGCATCAATGTCGAGCGCCCTCGCCTATTCTGCGTGCCCGGGTGACCCATGGCTGCTGCGTCTTGGGCCGTGGCACGAGTCGTCTCCAGGCGACCTCCTCGACCCCGGCGCGACTGCACCTCGGGCCCGCTCGATCATGGCATAACGGTGGCCGGCGGCAGACGTCGAGCGACGTACCCGTTGCTTTCCCTGCCCGGCGGTGGTTGAATCGCGGTCACCCGGAGGCGACAAAATATGGCCACTGATCAGGGGCGCGGGGAAGGCAGGCGTGACGTCGTCCTCAACCTGAGTGGGGATCTCGAAGCCCTGTGGGAAGAACAGCCGGCCTCTCCCCCGGCAACCGGTTCTCGGGAGTTCGAACGGGCGCTCAGCGCGTGCGACTTCCCATTGGTGATCTGGGACGTGGACGGTTGCATCCGCCTCGCCAACCAGCTCGTCGCCGACCTGGTAGGTGTACCACTGGAGGACATTGTCGGCCACCACCTGTTCGACTTCGTCCTGCCGCTGGACGCCACGACCAAAGTCGTCGAAGGCATTGCTTCCGGGACGCATGAGAGCCTCCGGTCAAAGATCACGGTAACGTGGCCAGGGCGCGAGGACGTGCCCGTCTGGGTGTGGACCCGTGCCATCGAGCTCGACGGCAGTCGCGGTGCAGTGACTCTGATTGTCCCCGGCAACGAAGTCGGGCGCCTCGGGCGTGACACGTTAGTGCCCTGGCGTGACTTGGTTCCCGTGGCGGTAGGGGTCGCAGACAGCGAATGGCGCATCGAAGGCGTGAGTGCCGACATCGTGGAAGTCGTGGGCCGAGCCCCAGCAGACTGCACCGGCTCGTCGCTGCTGGCCCTGGTCCACCCAAAGGATGTGCCCAGGCTGTGCGCACCACGCTGGGAACTGTCGGGGCAAGTGATGTCACGCAGCGGCGTCCGCCTTGCCCATCGCGACGGCAGCTGGGTTGAAACGTGCGTGCTGGCGGCCGGTCTCGGTGCCGGTCGTCCCGGAGATGTCATTTTCGCCCTGGTTGGGGCACCACACCCGGGGACGGCCCCGTTGCTGGACCGGGCTCAGGAGCTCGAGCTGCACCTTCGCCGGATCGCCGCCGAAGTGCGCGCCGCCGGGCTTCTTGACGGCGTTGCTGGGTTCCCGGCACCGAGCGACCACCCCCAGCTCCAGGAGCTTTCTTCGCGCCAGTGGGAGATCCTCAGCAGGCTGCTCCGTGGGCAGCGGGTGCCCACCATTGCCGGCCAGCTCTTTCTGAGCCAGAGCACGGTGCGCAACCACCTGGCAGCCATTTTTCGGAAATTTGGCGTCCACTCCCAGGCCGAGCTGCTCGAAGTGCTCCGCCAGCACCGCAAGGCGGGGTAGCAGATCCTGATGGCCGCGATGAGCGGCCATACGCGGGCCTTCCGCCCGCTCAACCAGGCAAGCCTCACCTCCGCCAGGCAAAGACAAGCGTTTTGCCCAGTAACTCAAGCGGCCCATCCATCTGCTCTTTGCGCTGTCTGCTCGATGATGTAAGGCATGGGTAGAGGCTCCCAAGACCAAGCGCCGTGCCCAGGCGGCCAGACTGCCGACTGCGAGGGTGTGGATCCTGACATCGTCGCCGTGGCCGATCGCATGCTGTCGCCCATGGTCTTCCTGGAGCCGATGGGGACCATCCGCTACGCCAACCCGGCAGCCGGCTGGCTGCTCGGCCGGGCACCGCTCTCGCTCCGGGGCCTTGACGTGACGAGGCTCGTGCACCCTGGGGACCGCCGACAAGCCAGACAGGACCTGATAAGGGTGATCGCGGGGCAGAGCCTCGGGCCGGCCGAGTACCGCGTACGAGCTGCAGACGGTTCTTACAAGACCGTCTCGGCGCTGGCTGCCGACCTGTTGGACTCCCCCGCAGTCAAGGGTGTCCTGATCAGTGCCACCGACGTCACCGACCAGCGCGCCCAGGAGCGCTCTCTCCTCGAGTTGGCGCTGGCCGACCCGGTCACCGGCCTGGCCAACCGCCGGGCGCTCCGAGAGCACCTGGAAAGAGAAATGGCCACCGCCAAGACCCTCGCCGTCGCCTTTGTCGACCTGGACCGGTTCAAGCGGGTCAACGACTGCCTGGGCCACACCGTTGGCGATGCCGTCCTCCAGGCCGTGGCTTCCCGGATCCGTGCGCTCCTGGCCCCGGAGAGCATGGTCTCGCATTTCGGTGCTGACAATTTCGTCGCCGTAATAACTGGCCTCGACCCCGAGCGCGCCGTCAGGCTCATTTGGGAGATGATCGGCCACGTTGCCAGCCCGCTCTTCGTCTCCGGCCACGAGCTCCGTCTCGCTGCCAGCGCTGGAGTGGCCGTCCGGGACCCCGCTGCCACTCCCGAATCAATCCTTCGCGACGCCGACGCCGCCCTCACGTACGCCAAAGCGTTCCGGCGGGGCGGCGTGGAGGTCTTCACCGAGGAGATGAGGACGCGGGCGGTCGACCGGCTGGCCATGGAGACTGACCTCCGTCATGCCGTGGAGAGAGACGAGCTACGCCTTTACTTCCAGCCAATCGTCCGGCTCTCAGATAGCCGGTCCGAAGGCGGCGAAGCCTTGCTCCGGTGGGACCGGCCGGGCTACGGTCTAGTGGCCCCGGGGGCCTTCATCCCTCTAGCCGAAGAGTCGGGCCTCATCGTGCCCATTGGTGAGTGGGCCCTCGCCAATGTCGTCCGCACCCTGCAGTTAGGCCACCTGCCAAAGGCGTCGGTGAACCTTTCCCCTCGCCAGCTCCTCGACCCCGGGCTCCCCGCTCGCATCGAGGGGCTCTTGAAGTCTTGGGACCTGGCCCCTCAGGCTCTCGCCTTTGAGGTGACCGAGACAGTGGTCGTCGAGAACTTCGAGCTGGCCAGTGCGTCTTTGAGCCGCCTCCGCCGCCTCGGCTGCACAGTGGGCCTTGACGACTTCGGCACCGGCTACTCGTCGTTGGGTTACCTCCGGCGGCTGCCCGTCGATTTCCTCAAGTTGGACCTCGAACTCGTCCATGACCTCGGCTCCGACCCCCAGGCAGCACGGATCGCTGAGGCCATCGTCTCCTTGGCGCATTCCCTGTCGTTGGCCACGATCGCTGAGGGGATCGAGGACCAGGGACAGGCCGAAGCACTGACGGCCATGGGCTGCGACTGCGGGCAGGGCTGGTTGTTCGGGCGACCATGCCCAGTCTGAGGGCACTTAGCCTGAACACGCCCGGCGACCTCTCGGTGCCGTCGGGGCCCTCATCCCGTTCCTTGGTGCGAATGTTACCAAAGCCCCTGGTTAGCGCCGGCGCTGCCGCAGAGGATGGCTCACATGGGAGCCACGTTGCCCCGTCGGCCGATGGCCGCAGTCTCCGTCGCACTGCTAGCCGCCCTGATGTTCGCGCCGGCCTGTTCGAGCAGCCACAAGACGACCGCACCTCGTGCGTCCACCCCCACGTCCACGTCGGCCTCGCCCCCGTCTACCCCCGTCACCTCGTCCGCGGTCAGCGTCCCGGGTGGCGGTTACAAGGCGGCACTCGGGACGAACAGCCCAGCCGCAGGGGACTGCACCACCAACACCAGTGAGGCGGCCACCTCCGTCGGGTTCGTCGTGCTGAAGCTCACGCCCAGCTCGTTCCGGGCCCAGGTCGAGCTGCAGGCGGGCGCGCCGAACACCACCTATGGGGTGTTCATGCAGCAGGTCCCCGGGTCGTGCCCGCAAAATGCGCCCAACGGCGGCACGCTCACTACCGGCTCGACCGGTCGTGGTCAGGCGTCAGCGACCGTGCCGCGTGTGCCTGGCGCGACCACCTTCTTCGTGCAACTCGTCTCGGCCGGGGCCGGCCCGGCCCAGTTCACCAGCGACCGTATCTCAGGCGTGAAGTAAACAAGCAACCGTGGCAGCCTGCGGCTGCCGGCAGTTCATCACCCGCTCGAGGAAAATACGGGTAGGCCAAAGGGGACCTCCGTAGCAGTTACTTTACGCTGCCGCGGTTACGGTCTACGCGCGGTCGCTCGGGGCTGCGCCCGCCAGCGGGGGCGTGAGCCCGTAGTCGCGTTCGAGGTCTAGTGCCCCGGGTGAGCCAAGGTGAACAACTCGGGCAAACGACGGGGGTTTTGAGACTTCGGCTGAGTCGCCTGCAGCGCCCTCAGGAACCGACGTGAGCGCCCAATCCACAACGAAGGTGGCCTCGGACATATGCCCTTCTTTCTGTTGGGCGGATTTTAGCTCCCCGCGGAGACGGTCTTGGTCACCGCGGAGAGTGGTCAGAGAGCTGTGGGTCGGGGGTGGCACTACTTCAACAGCTCTGGCGAGGTCGCCTCCCCTCAACGATCATGGGGCCATGGAGCAACTCGAGACGAGGACCGTTTACCGGAACGCCTGGATGACCGTCCGGGAGGACCTGGTCGCTCGCGCTGACGGCACCACCGGCGCCTACGGCGTGGTCGACAAGCCTGACTTCGCTTTGGTCGTCCCCCGCGAGCGTGGGGGCTTGTGGCTGGTGGAGCAGTACCGCTACCCCATCAGGGGGCGTGCGTGGGAGTTCCCCCAGGGTTCGTGGGCGGGGGAGCCACGAGGCGACGAGTACGCGCTAGCCCGCGCCGAGCTAAGCGAGGAGACAGGTCTCGTGGCCGAAGAGATCGTCCACCTAGGGCATCTCTTTGGCGCCTACGGCTTCTGCTCTCAGGGCTTCGATGTCTTTCGCGCCACGGGCCTAATCGCCCGCCACCCCAACAGGGAGCCCACCGAGCAGGACATGGTGCACCGCTTTGTCACTGACGCCGGATTTGTCACGATGGTCGGCGCGGGGGACATTGTCGATGCTGCGACCATCGCAGGCTACGCCTTGCTCGTCTTGTGGGAGTCCTCGCACAGCGGCACGTGAACCCCCTGGCGTGGGGTAGGTACCAAACCACCCGCGGAGACTCGTGAAGAATAACCATTTGGGTCAGGCACAGCCGCTATCCGCTGGCGTCTGCCTCCATCGCGGTCGAAAGAGTGCCAAGCACCGCAGTCAGCTCCGACTTCTCGGCTGGGGACAGCACGTCGAAGAGGCGGGACATGGCCAGCAGGCGCGGAGCCAGGTCATTTTCGATGGCAGCCCGGCCGTCCGATGTGAGCTCCAAAAGCGTGGCCCGTCGGTCGACGGGATGGGGTACGCGCTGCACCAGCCCTTCGGCTTCCAGGGCGTCGGCCACGCTCGTGAGGTTGCGTGCCAGGAGGCCGGCTTCATCGGCGAGGTCCCGCATGCGCGAAGGGCCATTACAGTGCAACAGCTCAAGTACCCGAAGACGCGGGTAGGACAAGGCGCGGTCGGGGCCGGCGTCAACCCAGCGGAGTATGGCCTTGGAAAAGCGCACGGCCTGTTCGAGCACCTCGCGATTGGGGCACTCCACGACGATCGCAGGAGCATAAGGCCTTGCCATTGTCCCAGTGTACGCCCACAACCGGTCCCGGGACATGATAGCTGACGGAATAGTTACATATGACAGTATGTTGTACCTCAGTAACGGGAGCCGCGGTGGCGCCCCAACTCACTGAGAGGAAGCACAGGAAATGGTCGGTTCGCTACAAACCGCCAAGGACCAGGCCCAGTTGGTCCAGGATAAGGCCGCTGAAGGTACTTGGGCCTTGGAGGGCGAGGGATCGCGAGTGGAGTTCGCCGTGAAGACCTTCTGGGGGTTGACGACCGTGCGCGGCCACTTCAGCGGCCTGGACGGCGCGGCCGAGGTTGGCAGCGATGGGACGGTAACCGCCTCTTTGGTGATCGGCGCCGCGTCTGTCGACACGAATCAGAAGGCACGCGACCAGCACCTGCTCTCGAGCAAGTTCTTCGACGCCGGGCGCCACCCTCGCATGGAGGTCCGGGTGGGCATGATTCGCCTGAGCGGCCCCGGCGCCGCTACCGGTCGAGGTCATATGACCATCGCCGGTCACACCCAGCCGGTCGATTTCGACGCCACTGTCACGTTTTCAGACGGCGACCGCCAGGCGACTGTCGAAACGACCTTGGCCCTGGACGACACCGCGTTCGGGATGACCCGGGGCCCGCTGCGCATGATCGCCCCCACCGCATGGGTTACCGTTCACCTCGTGTTCAGCCACAGCGACCCCACTACCAATTGACCACCCGGCCCGGGCATCCTCACCGCCTCGGCTCTTGGGACTCGGACCGAGCAGCCTTGTCCCCGATGAGCAGCGCTATTCCGCCAGTCCGGTATGCCATGATTGCGCGGGCCCGGGGTGCAGTTTAGCGCCCGGGCGAGGAGGTCTGGCCAATGGGCGACATCGCTGGCACGCTCGTCAAGCACCGCAAACGGTTGAGCGAGATCGCGAGTGTGCTTGCTCACCACGGCTTGGCGACGTGGGCCGCCAGGGGTAGCGCGATCGCCGGCGTGGGCCCGGTGGAGAGCCTCGTTCATCGGCTAGTGACGTCCGAAGAGATAGAGGCTTCCGAGGGTGAGCGGCTGCGGGGTGCGCTGACCGAACTTGGCACGACTTTCATCAAGTTCGGCCAGATGTTGAGCTTGCGACCTGATGTTGTCGGAGAGGACATGGCCACCGAGCTGAGCAGGCTACAGGCGACAGTGGCGCCCGACCCGCCCGGAGTTGGCCAAAGCACGGTCGAGGCACAGCTCGCCAAGTCGGTCTCGGAACTTTTCGGCTCGTTCGACCCGTCGCCGTTCGCGTCCGGCTCGGTCGCCCAGGTCCACCGGGCCACCCTTGTCGATGGTACGGCGGTGGCAGTCAAAGTTCTGCACGACGGCGCCGATGTCAAGGTCCGTGAGGACATCGAGCTGTTGAAGGCGATCGCGACTTACGTTGAAGAAGAGGACGAGGAAGTGGCGCGGGTCCGGCCGACCATCCTTGTGGCTGAGTTCGCTGCCATGATGGACGCCGCCATCGACCTTCGCCAGGAGCTCCACCACCTCCAACGGTTCCAGTCGAACTTCGCCGACGAGCCCGACGTGGTGATCCCCACACCCTACCCCGAGCTATCGGGGCAGAAGGTGCTTACGATGGCGATGATCACCGGCCAGGTCTTCACTGACCGAGCCAGTGTCGAAGCGACCGGCTGGGACGTTGAGGCTCTCGTGCGCCGGGCCGCGGGAGTCTACCTGGAGATGATCTTCCGCGACGGTCTGTACCACGCCGACCCCCACCCGGGGAATTTCCTCCTCCCCGACGGCACGCATATCGCCATCCTCGACTTCGGCGACGTCGGTCGTCTCACCAACAGGCGCCGGCGACAGCTCGAGACGATGGTGATCGCCATCGGCACCAGAGACGTCGACTCTCTCATAGACGTCGTCCTGGAACTGACGACACCGCCACCTGGCGTCGATCTGGCCGAACTGCGGGCCAGCATCGAGACCTGGCTGAGCCGCTACCTGCTTGTCAGTGTCAGCGACCTCGACGTGCACGCCATCATGACCAGCGGAATGGAGCTCCTCCACCGGCACAAGCTCGTGCTCCCTGCCGACATGGCAATGCTCTTCAGGGTCGTGCTCCGTCTTCAGGGGCTCGGCCGAGGGGTCGGGACCGAGGTGCACGTGCCCGAGCTGTTACAGCCGTATGTCAACCAGATGATGGCCGAGCGGTTCGACCCAAAGCGGGTCGCCAGGCGGTCCAGCCGGTCCTTCCGCAGCTGGGACCGCTTTGTGGCCGGCCTGCCCGACCAACTGCAGGCGGTCCTCGACCAGGCCCGGACGGGAAATGTCGGCCTCGACTTCAGGCTGCACGACGCCGACCATGCCATAGACCGTCTCGTCGACGGGCTTGTCGCCGCGGCGTCGGTTATGGCCGGCGGTCAGCTCATGTCCAGGCGGACAAGCCCAATGCTGGGGCCCTTTTCAGTGCCGGGGCTCGTCGCCGCCAGCGTTGGTGTGCTCACCTGGAGACGGCTCGTCTCACAGCGCAAGACGAAGCAATCATGGGTCACCCGGGCACGGAAAATAGGCGGGGTCGCTCGACATTGATGACGTAGGTGGAGAACGCTACGGCCACGCTATGACAACTTCGCTCGTCCGCATATCTTGGGTCGCCTCCAGCTCAGCCACATCGCCCTACCCAACCGTGGCCTCGGCCGCCAAGGGTAAGGGTGACAACCCCGTCCCCAGTTTTCGCGTGGATCCTGGACGAGCCGAGGAGGAAGTCCCAGTCGGGGCCCAGGACCTCGCACTCCAGGATGTTGTTCGGCTTGTTCATTTGATATTCCTTCCTAAACGGTTGCTCTGAATGATCGAGGCAACCAAGAGCAGACTTATAGAGCCTGCGATCACGGCGTTTTGTCTATACGGTGGTCGGCCACCTCAGGGGGCATGGGTTCGTCTGTCACGGTGACCTGGTTGGTGACGCCCACCACTCCGGGCACGCGTGCGACGGCGTGCCAGGCGGCCCGGCGTTGGAAGTGGCGGTGGACCTCACCGGTCAAGGTGACCCAGCCTTCCTTCACTAACGCGTTGACCGCCCCGTGGGGCACGAGCCTTTCGGCGTCGAGGGCGGCCACGCAGTTCGCGGTTGCGAGAAGGTCGGTCGCCAGGCGTCCAGTAGGACCGACCAGCAGTTGGTTGTCGACGGCCTCGACGCCAACGACGCACCCAGCATCCTCTGAGGCCAGCTGTGCCTCGGCGAGGGTGCCGACCACCCCGCTCAAGATGATCGACCCCTTATGGGCCTTCACCACGATCCGGCTGTCAAAGAGCTTGGGGTCCCATTCAAGCTCTGTTCTTACTTGAGCCTGCAGCATGTGGTCCGGCTTGTGCATCACGGCACGCCTATGATGGCCGGGGCCCTGGAGCCCTCTTCCAGGGCGGCGGTCGTGACGGCCGCGCGCTTGGGCGCCACCGTCGTCCCAACGTCGATCCTTGACGGTTCCGCCACCCCGGCGATGGCGTACACCTGGGCGCCATCGACTGTCTCTTGGGCCACGAGGAGGTCGACCAGCTGGCGCAGCTTGGTGCGGTTGTTTGTCAGCAACTCGACGGCCCGGTGCTCGGCCTGTACGAGCAGCGCCTGCACTTCGGCGTCGATGCGGGCCTGGGTCTGTTCGGCGTACGGCCGGCTCGACAGACCTGGGCCATCGCCACCGAGGAAAACCGAGCCGCCTTCGGGGTAGCCGATGGGGCCGATCTCCTTAGACAGGCCGAACTCGCGCACCATCCGGACGGCGAGGTCCGTGGCCCCGGCCAGGTCGTTGGAGGCCCCGGTGGAGCCCTGCCCGAGCTCGACCAGCTCTGCCGCCCGTCCGCCCAGGCGCACCGCCAGGCTGTCGTGCAGGTAGTCCTCGCCGTAAAGGTGGCGCTCGTCCAGCGGGAGCTGTTCGGTGACACCCAGGGCCTGGCCCGCGGGCAGGATCGTCACCTTGGCCACCGGGTCGGCCTTGGCGCTGAGCGCCGCCACCAGGGCATGCCCCGCCTCGTGCACGGCCACTGCGTGCTTCTCGTCGGGGAGCAGCACGTTGGAGCCCTCCCGCCGGCCGAGGATAATGCGGTCCCGGGCCTCGTCGAAATCCGAGGCCAAGATGACGTCCCGGTCGGCCCGGGCGGCGGCGATGGCCGCCTCGTTCACCAAGTTGGCCAGGTCGGCACCCGAAAAGCCGGGGGTACCCCGGGCCACCGCGCCCAGGTCGACGCCGCGGTCGAGCTTCTTTGTCAGGCAGTGCACCTTCAAGATAGCGAGGCGGTCCACGAGGTTCGGCAGCGGGATAATGACCTGGCGGTCAAAGCGCCCCGGCCGCAGCAGGGCCGGGTCTAAGACCTCGGGCCGGTTCGTGGCCGCCAGCACGACGACCCCCTCGGACATGTCAAAACCGTCCATTTCGGCCAGCAATTGGTTGAGGGTTTGTTCCCGCTCATCATTGGACACGGCGCCCGTCCCGCCCCGGCGCTGGCCGATGGCGTCGATCTCGTCGACGAACACGATCGCCGGCGCGTTCTTGTGGGCTTGGGCGAACAGGTCCCGCACCCGCGACGCGCCCACACCCACGAACATCTCCACAAAGCTCGAGCCGGTGACGGACAAAAAGGTCACCCCGGCCTCGCCGGCCACGGCCCTGGCCAACAGGGTCTTGCCTGTCCCCGGCGGGCCCACCATCAACACGCCCTTGGGCGCCACCGCCCCGGCCCGGCGGTAGCGTTCAGGTCGCTTGAGGAACTCGACGACTTCGGCAACCTCTGCCTTGGCCCCCTCGTAACCTGCGACGTCGGCGAAGGTCGTCTTCGGGCGGTCGGCGTCAAAGACCTTGGCCGGCGACTTGCCCACCCCGAACACGCCCTGGAGCTGGCTGGAGCCCCGTTTGGACAGCCGGCGCCAGATGTAAGCGGTTATGAGGAAGGGCAACAGCAAGATGACCCAGGTGAGCACCTGGGAGCCGAACGATGGGCCCGGCGTAGTGGCGGTCAGCTGCACGCCGTCTTTTTGGAGCTCGGTGAGCAGGCTTGCCCCGGCCAGCTCGACCGGGACCACGGTCGTGAAATCGTGACCGTTCCTAAAGGTGCCGGACGCGCTCCCGTCTGAGGAGATGGTGACCGTCTGGACCTGTTTGGCAGCCGTGTCCTTGGTGAACTGCGAGTAAGTGAGCGTGACCGGCGAGCTCAGCTGAGTGCCGGGAAGCAAGAAGAACAATAGGAAGAACAGCGCAAAGGCTATCGCCCACAGCCAATTCCGCCAGGATGGCGGCGGCGGCGGGGCCGTTGCGACGGGTTTGTCGCCCGGGGGCGACGAGTTGGCACGTTGGGTCACAAGGACCATCCTCTTTCTATTCGATGAGCGTAACCTTGGGCCGCTCAGGCGTTCGCGGCGAACGTCTGAGTTTCATATTGACGGCGGGCGGGGTGAGTGCCCATCACCCTCACCGGGTGATCGCGCCCGCAACCGAGCGGACCAGCGACTGGCTCGCCGCCCGATGGGACGGGGGCCCAGGAACATGAACTCGCGGGGCTTATAACTCCTCGCCACAAAGCTGCCTACGGTCGTGAGGCGGCTCGCCACAATGTAAAGACCCAGTCAGGTGCGTAGCCCTGGCATCGGACGCGTCCCTTCCCGTGCGGGAGCGAGTCGCGTTGACAGTGCCTGGACCAAGATGTCGCCGCCCGTAGCGGTCGTGTCGGGGCGAAGCTCAACGAAGTCACCCGGTTGGGGTGATGTGTGTTCACCCTCTCTCGCCCTACATCTATGGGCATGCCCACGAGGGCCCACCCCGGGGCCGGGCCTAACAGCTACACCGGTCGACCGAGCGAGATCGAACGACCAGGAGAAAGAAGCTCATGTTACGAGACATCGGTTCCCCAAAACCACTCGACCAGACGGGGCAAACAGCACTCGATCAGACGATCGTCGGACTGGGCGACGCCAGGCAAGTTCTCGCCAGGGCGGCTGGCCGCCCGGCGGGCTCGCAGGAAGCCCCTGGGCCCGTACAGCCCTCAGAGACTGACCGACTGGTACTGGAACCTTCCTCCGGGCCCGGAGTCGGACCAGGGGGCCTCTGGTGGCCATGACCGACCGCACCGTGATGGCCAACGTAAGTGCATCCGAGCTGCTCCAATCAGGCGACCGGCACATCCTGTGGGACTGGGCACGCAACGTCCTAAACAGCTGCTCGGTTTCACCGACGAAGGTGGTCCTGAGCAACGGCATAAGCGTTGTCGGGCGCCGTGAGCTGGTGGCCCACCAGGGCCACCTCTTCGGGGCGGTACTACATCTGTCCTTGGAAGATCCCAAGCGGGACCTGGCAGGTGGCCCGACGACGACAGGACTGAGAGACAAGGGGGCCATGGTGCCGCTGGAGCCTTACCTGCTGACTGGGTGGGCCGAACCAACCGACGCCGAGCGCACCGTCGCCGACCTCGTGGCCCAGGGCCTGACCAACAACCAAACAGCAAAGCGGATGATCATGTCCCACCACACCGTCGAGACCGATGATGGCCCTGGCCTTCCGGTTCCTATGGCTTGTGGTCGTGCGGAACGGCACCCGAGCGAGCCCGTCGGGGATGGCGGCACCAAAAGAGAGCCCGCAACCCGTGCCTGCCCTTGTTGACGCGCTCACCACCCCCGCTTGATATGCCCGAAGACGGGGCATCGCCCACGCAAAACAGGCGAGCGCGGATCCTGCGGTCCGCCGAGTCCAATCAAGTCCCCCTGCGCACGATCGTCGTCACCCTGGCCCTCGTGGTCGCCGTCTATCTTGGCGGCAAGCTTCTCTACCGGCTGCGCGATGTCGTGATGCTAATGCTCGTCGGTGGGTTCGTCGCCCTGGTCCTGAACCCGGCCGTGGTGGCTTTGCAGCACTGGAAGCTCCGTAGGCGCGGCCTCGCCGTTGGCATCGTGAGCTTCTGTGGGCTGGTGGCTATAGCGGGCCTGGCTGTGGGGTTCGGTTACCCGCTCGTCAATGGGGTGACCCATCTTGCCGATAACCTGCCCGCCTACGTCAATGGGGCGGCCCGCAACACGGGTTGGCTCGGCCAACTGGTGCGCCAGTACCACCTCCAGGAATGGGTGCAGAAGAACTCGCCCAAGCTTGTCAGCCTGGCCGAGAAGCTGGGCAAGCCCGCCTTCGCCCTCGGAAAGGGTGCCGTTTCGGTCCTGGTGGCCCTCACTTCCACCTTTGTCTTTGTTGTCCTTCTTCTTTTGGAAGCACCACAGATGCGCACCGGGCTCCTCAGCCTGATGTCTCCTCAGCGAGCCGAGCGGTACGTGAGAATAGGTGGCGAAGTGAGCCGGTCCGTCTTCGGTTATGTCCTTGGGGACCTGCTCACCTCGCTCATCGCCGGCCTCGTCGTCTTTGTCACCCTCACGCTGCTATCTGTTCCGTTCGCTCTTGTGTGGGCGCTCTGGGTTGCTCTCGTCGACTGCCTCCCGGTGATCGGCGGGGCCATGGCCGGCATCCCCACGGTCCTGTTCGCCGTCGGTCATTCCCTTTCCGCCGGGGTGGCTACAGCTGTTGTCTTCCTCATTTACACGCAGTTGGAGAACCACGTACTGAACCCGGTCATCATGAGCCGCACCGTGAAGGTCAGCCCACTCCTCGTAATGGTCGCGGTTTTCGTCGGCGCGGACCTCGGGGCCTGGCTCGGTGGCATTCCCGGCGGCCTCGTGGCGGCTTTGCTGGCGATCCCCGTCACTGGTGCCATCCAGGTGCTGGTCCGTGAGCTCTGGCGGGCCACAGCCCCGGACGAGTCGGGCCACCCTGTTCAGTCCCCCGAGGCCGTTCCTCGCCGTCCGGCGGGGCCGTGAGCTCAGGCGAGGTCAGTTTGTTCAGCCGCAACATGACGGGGGGCTTAGGCCCGCCCTACTTGACCGCCCGTACCGGTGGCGGAACAGCAGATAAGCAACAGGCCCGCTCAGAAGCGGGAGCCAGTAAGACGCCAGCCTGTAAGTGAGGGTCGCCACAAAAGCGTCTTTGGCGTCGACGCCGGCGAGCACGGGTGTACCGCTGAGGCTGGCTCCCACAATGAAATTGGAAGGTGATGTGTAAAGGGGGTTACACGTCGACGACCAGGCGGTTGACGACCTCGTTAACCCCTGGGACGGACCAGGCGGTGTCGACCGCTTCGGCCAGGGCGCCGCAAGACCCGGTGCTGCCGTCCAGGTAGACAGTGTGGCCAGTGCTGGAGACCTTGATCTGCGAGCCGGCGAGGATGGCCTTGCGCGCCAGGGCCTTTTCTATGCGCTCGGCCACGTCTGCGGCAATGGGCTCGTCGGTGAGGGTAACTTGGTTGTCGACCCCGCGCACTCCGGGCACCCGCCCGACGGCGTAGTGGGCAGCCTGACGTTCATGGTGTTTGTGGACCTTGCCGGTCAAGGTGACCCAGCCGTCGGTCACTTCGACGTTGACGGCTCCAGGGGGTACAAATCTGTCGGCTTGGAGGGCGGCGGCGCAGCCCGCGGATATGCCGTGGTCGGCTATCACCGCACCGATAAGGCCAACCAGTAGTCGGTTGTCGACGGTCTTGACCCCCGTGACGTTGCCTGTGTCGCGGGCGGCCCGTGCCAGGTCGGGGAAGCTTTCCACTGCCCCGCTCAAGGTGATCACGCCATCCTCAGCCTTTACGACGATGCGGCTGTTGTCGAGCTTGGGATCCGACCCGAGCTCTTCCCTAACTTCGAACTCCAGCAGGTGGTCCGGCTTGTGCACCACGTTCCTTTCTCACGTTCCTTTCTCACGGTCCTTTCTGGACCATCATCCGACCGGGGGGTCGCCGGCCCAACCACGCGAGCTCGTGGTCCACCCCTTGCGCGCAGCGATGCACCCTGGTACCCAGTCTCGGGTTTCTTGTCTACGTTCTTCATTTGGCCACGACGCCGCTCGGCCGGCCCGAGACCACGCAGGCCAGGCCGACCAGAGTCGACATGCCCAATGCGGTATGGAGCATGGCCGGCGAGGCGCCCGGCGCTCCGGCAGCGACGCGCACTCGGAGCGCCCCGGGTCGGGTTACGAAACGAAGTGGTGGTTCCCAGGTGCGCGCCTCACCGTCAGCGGCGGCCGCGAGGGGGGCCGACCCCTCGACCACGAGCTCGGTGGCGGCCCACTGGTGAAACCCCGGGTGACGCTCGGGATGTCCGGCGAGCTCCAGCGCTACGAGCCGGTTTATGTCGGAGGTGCGATTGATACTAAGGGCCGTCACACCCAGCGTTCCGGTGTCCAGGCGCGCACGCGAGCCGAAGCCGATGATGCTCGAAAGCGTATAGGGGTTGTTCGAAACTTGAACAAGCTGCGGGTGGGCAACTGGCCCGTCTGGGCTGTCGACGCCGGAGACGAGCGGTTCTGCCCCTGGCCCCAGCAGGTCCGGTAGCGTCGCGGCCACGGTCTGGCGCTTGGCTTGGCGGTACCGGTCGGATGCGACGACCCGGGCGTATAGGCCCAGTGACACGTTGTTGATAAAGACCTCACCATTGACCTCTGCGAGGTCAATGGTGGTCTCGCGGGCCGGGCCGAAGGCATCGAGCGCCCGAACAGGATCTCCGCGATCGACGCCAAGGTCGAGGGCCAGGTGATTTCGCGTGCCTACCGGTACACAAACAAAGGCGAGACCGTGGGCGGCAGCCACGGCTGCTACGGCTGCCTGTGAACCGTCGCCACCCGCCATGCCCAAGACGTCAACCCCTCGGGCCGCCGCGCTCTCGGCCAGCGCCCGCAGGTCGTCGCCCGGGCCGAGCGTCACTGGTTCAATCCCGCGACGACGGGCTTCGTCGGCCAGGCCCAGCCTCGGCACCTTGCCATCGCCTGCCCGGGGGTTCATGAGCACGACGCCATGTTTGGCGGGCGGGACAACCCACCAACGCTGGGCGATGGCATGGTGGACCTCCCAACTAAACGCTACGGTGCCGAGCGCCGAGGAGAGGGCTATGCCGAAGACCACTAGGAGCACGGCCAAGGCGCCCCGCCCAGCGGCAACAAGGCTGGCGACCGAGCCGGCAACCAGGAGGAAGCTTGCCGGTGTGGCCCACCAGCGGTGCCGACGGTTGGTGGCGGCGATCCACGAAACCGATATGGCAAGAGAGCCAGTCAGCACCGCGGCCAGTACGTAGGGCAGGTCCCAGAGGGTGAACACGGCAAGAAGGGCAAGCGTGGCCGCGAAGACTGCGAGAGCGCCGCCAGCGGCGATCCTCGAGCGGATGGGCGGCCTGAGCCGGCGCTCGCAGTCGGCGGGCGAGGCATGTCGTCCCCCCCGTTCTGTCGCACCGGTTACCACTGCCGCCTCGCCTTGCTCTTGGCTCTTCTGTTCGCGTTAGTCCTACTTCTTTGGACGCAGCTGGAACGCCAGTACGATCTCAGAGAAGCCGCGGAACATCGTATAGAAGCCGACCCAGAGCAGCAGCAGCAAAGCGCGAGCCGGGAACAACTGCTGCGAGGCCCAGAACCCCAGGCCGACTTCGAGGATGCCGGTCGTGAGGCCCAGTCCCCAGATGGGGTTGAACGGCTGAGTAGCAACCGACTCGAAGATGTCGATAGACCCCTTGAACAGCAGGAGGAACCCGAGCACAGAGGCCAGGGACCAGAAGGCGCCGAAGGGGGTGATGAACGACCAGATCGACCCGGCAAAGAACACGACCGCCAACAGGACGCGCGCCCATCGCCAGCCCGCGCGCACTGAAGCGATAATAACCTCCTCAAACCCCGACAAGACGAACAACACACCCATCAGCACTCCCACGGTCGCGACCGAGGCGATGTCCAGCCTCAGGACGACCAATGAGATCACAAACCAGGCAACACCCCCTACAAGGAAAAGCCACCAGTGGTTAGAGACTTCTCCAAGAGTGTGACGAATTTCGCTAGGCAACATGGGTTCTCCTCGCGGGGGAAGCATTTTGGATCCGGGCTTTGCCGCCGACGGCTTTTACCCGGCGGACCGAACCGACAAGGGCACTCATCCCTATGGCGTCGACGAAGTTGAGGTGGCGCAAGTCGATGTGCAGGTTGACCTCGGGATGAAGGACGGTGTGTACTTCGTGCCGTAGCGCAGCAGCACCGCTGCAGTCCAGGCGGCCAGTGGGCTTGCAGACAATGCTGAGATCCCAGCCGACGTAGGTGTCGATCATTTCTCTCCTCTTCGGTCACCCCGATGTTCCTATTTCCACATGATCATTCGGCTCAGGGTGAGCACGCATCGCCCGAACCGGGTGATCGTCGCGCTCGATGCGGTTGCGCACCGCGTCAGCTGCCTGCACGGCACGATCGGTACGGTTTACGTCTTGCTTCTCGGTTGCCTCGTGTTGGTGGCTGCGAGCTGAAGTCTCAGTGTGCCCCGCTCCTCGTCGTCGACGGTTGGAAAGCCGTGGCGTAGTCCGGCGTCGATGAGCGCGAGGTGGGTTAGGAGAACCTCGGCCGCGCCACCAAGTCGGCGGCAGCCACAACGGGCATCGTGCCCTTTGGGTGGACCGGGTGGTCGGGCGGCGAGAAATTGCTTTCCTGATGCAGGAGGCCGCGCCAGCTGACATCTCACGGGTCTTGTCCTTGGGGGCCGACGTCTACCCGCGAACGAACGATCACCCGTTCGGGGTGATGCCGCCTCACCTTTAGTCGGGGCACCATGGGGGTCATGAGAGGCGAGTTGCCCCACCCGGACCGGCCGATGAGCTACGAGTTTGTCGTTCGCGGCCACTTAGCGGGGTTGTTGCTGTACGCGTTCCCCGACCTCGAGCCGGAGAGGCGCGACGGCGACACCATTCTGAGGGGTGCGCTCCCGGACCAGGCGGCGTTGCACGGGGTGCTGGCCGAGATAGAAGCCCTCGGCATCGAGTTGCTCGCTCTGCACCGCTTACCCCCGGAGCCAGGTAACCCGGGAGAACAGCGCGAGCAAGGCGACGGTGATCGGCCTCGGGAGGCGAAACCGTGACCGCGGTCCGGCTGGGCCCTGGTCCGAGCATCGTCTGTAGCCCGTGCGGAGAGCTGGAATGGGCCAACGCCATTTCCCTCCGCCACTTCATAACCGGCACACTGCGACCGGGGACTGAGGTGGTCGTCGACTTGGGCCACATCGGCCGTACCGACGCCGTTGAGCTAAGCGCCCTTATCGGGCCCGTCCGCCGCGTGCGAGCGTCCGGCGGGAAAGCCTGGGCATCGAACCCCCATTTGCAGGTTCAGCGACGCATGCAAATGGCAGGCGTCTATGGACTGCTGACGGGGTGCTCGGCCAGAAATGGCAACGACCAGGCTGCTTGAGCCGGTGCACTTGGGCCATCATGCGGCCCTGTGCCCGCCGCGGATGCCTTGCAGCTCTTTTATGAACTACATCCAGCCTGGTTGTGGGTGCCGTGCAAAGATAGAACCCGATGCTCGCTCACGAGCGATCTGACACGGCTGGCGCGTCGTCGGTAAGGCGCCGGGCGGTGCCGCGTCCGCAGCTTTTCGCGCGGCTCAACGCCTCTCGGCGCGTGGTGCTTGTCTCGGCCCCGGCGGGCAGCGGGAAGACGGTCCTGCTGCGCTCGTGGCTGCAGGCGGCGGGCTTGGAGGAGCGCGCCGCCTGGGTCGCGGCGCAGGGCATGGAGCGCGATCACCAGTCGTTTTGGGTCGCGCTGGCCGATGCGTTGCGGTCGACGACGGCCGGCGCCACGCTCGTGCGCGGAGTGACCGCGGCTCCCGATCTTCAGGCTGGGGAGATCCTCGAGCGGCTACTCGAGGACTTGAGCTCGCTCGAGGACGATCTCTGGCTCGTGATCGATGACTTGCACGAGCTGCGCTCGGCGGAGGCTCTCCGCCAGCTGGAGCTGTTCATGATGCGGGCGCCCGGCCGCCTTCGGTTCGTGCTCGCGACCCGCCACGACGTACGCCTCGGGCTGCACCGCCTGCGCCTGGAAGGGGAGCTGACCGAGATCCGTGAAGCGCACCTCGTCTTCAGCCTCGACGAGGCGCGTAGCTTGTTCGAAGCGACAGGGGTGCATCTCTCTGACGCCGCTCTGGCCTCGTTACATGCCCGGACCGAGGGCTGGGCTGCGGGGCTTGCACTGGCAGCACTGTCGCTCGTGGGGCACCCCGACCCCGACCGCTTCGCGGCCGAGTTCTCCGGCAGCGAGCGTACCGTGGCCGAGTACCTGCTCGTCGAGGTGCTGGACGGCCAACCGGGACCGGTCAGGCGTTTACTCCTGCGCACGTCACTACTCGAACAAGTGAACGGCGCGCTCGCCGACCTCCTGACCGGGCAGCCCGGTTCGGAGGAGATCCTGCACGAACTCGCCGACGCCAATACCTTCGTGGTCCCCATTGACGCCCAGCGGTCGTGGTTCCGCTACCACCACCTGTTCGCCGACCTACTCCGGTTAGAGCTGCGCCGCACCGCACCGGGGGAACTCCCGGCGCTGCACCAGGCGGCCGCTCAATGGTATGCCGAGCACGGGTACGCGGTCGAGGCGGTGCGCCATGCCCAAGCGGCGCAAGACTGGGACGTGGCGGCTCGTCTGCTCTCCGAGCACTGGGCCAGCCTGTACCTGAGCGGGCGGAGCAACACCGTGCATGTGCTCCTGGCGCGGTTCCCGCCTGCCCGCCTCGGTGCCGATGCCGAGCTCACCGCGCTAAGGGCGGCCCGCGAAGTGTTCTGGGGGTCGCTGGTGGAAGCCGAGCGTTACCTCAACCGCGCAGCGCGAGGGTTGGAAGGGGATGAGGGGCTGCTACCGGTGCCTGCGGAGCGCCGCTGGCGCTTGCAGGTCCTCCTCGCCATCATGCGGCTCTGGCTCGCCCGCCGGCGCGGCGACCTGTCAGCCGTGGCCGAGCAGGCGCACCGGTTGCTCGCTCCCGCTGAGACCGCGGACGTGGCGCAACTTGGGCTGAGCGAGGACATGCGGGTGCTGGCGCTGATCACCCTGGGCATCGCCGAGGCCTATGCGGCGCGGCTGGAGGACGCCGACCGGCACCTACAGCAGGGCGTCGTCCTGGCCCGCCAGATCGAGCGGCCATATCTCGAGCTCCTCGGCCTGGCGCACGGGGCAGCCATCGCGGGCTTCCGGTCCTATGCGATGGGAGAGCAGCGCAGCAGGCAGGCGATCGAGCTGGCGCGCCGGCACGGCTGGGGCGAGGACCAGTCCGCCGGCGTCGCTTACGGGGTTCTCGGCGCAGTGACGGTCGGCCAGGGCCGGCTGGCGGAGGCAGAGCCGTGGCTTGAGCTCGCCGAGCAGACCCTGCGGACCGAGACGGAGCCCGCTGTCGGGATGATCATCGGCTACTCTCGCGGGCTGCTCGAGCTCGCTCGTGGTCATAACGAGGAGGCACTGAAGGCCCTTGAGGCCGCCGAGCGGCTGGCCGGTGGGCTCGTCACACCGCCCACCCGGGCCTTGCGGTTGCGGGCCTACGTGCTGTTCGCCCTCGTGCGGCTGGGCCAGACCAGCCGTGTCGAAGCCGCCCTCGCCGGGCTGGACGAGCACGAGCGTGGAAGCGCCGAGATGCGCACCGCTCTGGCGTGGTTGCGCCTTGCGCAGCACGACCCGCAGGCGGCGACGGCCGTGCTCGCCCCGGTTGTCGACGGCTCCGTCGGTCCGCCCTGGGCAGTAGCGGCTCTCCTCGTGGAGGTGACCGCACGCGACGCCCTCGGCGACTCGGACGCTGCCCGGCGTGCCCTCGGACGGGCGCTCGATCTTGCCGAGCCGGACCGCAGCCTTGTCCCGTTCTTGGTCCACCTCGCGCCGGGGCTCCTCGAGCGCCATGCCCGGCATACCACGGCGCACGCCGCCCTGATCTCCGAAATACTGGACCTGTCCGATGCGACGAGCAGGTCCACGCCACCGCCGGGGAGAGCGCAAAGCCTGCACGAACCGCTGTCAGACGGTGAGAGGCGTGTCCTTCGTTACCTGCCGACCAACCTTTCCACTCCCGAGATCGCACGTGAGCTCTACTTGTCGGTGAACACAGTGAAGACGCACCTGAGCCACATCTATAGCAAGTTCGGCGCGCACAGCCGTACGGAGGCGGTTGAGCACGCCCGTGCTCTCGGCCTGCTCGCGCCTTCCGCAGTTAGGCGTTGAGCGCGGACGCGCCGTTGAGGAGCAGACGACCGACCAAGCTGGCACTGCCCGACTGGTCCATCAGGTCCAGGTGCTCGGGGAGTCCCAGGTGGGCAACCGGGCATGCCGTCCGGGTGCACGATCCCGGTGTCCTTGGCCGCTTGGACGTACCCCTCGGTGAGTAAGTGTGAGTGTACGTCCAACAGAGGTGTGCGTGCCGGAGCGGGTCCGGTCATGGCTACCGCTATACGAGCCGCAACGCGCGGCGGGCCCGGGCCTGGCCGGGAGGCCTTCGGCCCGTCGGGGGCCAGAGCCGCCTTTTCCATTACTGCTTCTTTTCCACGTTTGCCAGTCCCGAGTGAAGCTCTGTGGCACTGAGCACGGCGCATGCACCGCAGGCGCGTCTAATGCCGGGGCGCCATAGTGCAGGGACCTCGGGGGCAATTGTCCGGGGCGGCCCCGCCCAGGAGCGACTGGACCTCAACATCGACACCCTGTGGCCTGGTGCCCCTCGTGTGGCAAAGGTCGAAGACCTGAGCGCCGTTTTGGGGGAACTGCGCGACGCGGTTATCAACCGGCGCCTCAGCCTCCGGGCCAAGCGTGGAGCCGTCCAGCGGGAGGGCGGGCGTACGTAGAGGGCGCTGACGAAGCAACCATGTTCCTGGCGGCACGCCGCCAGTAGGTTAGGCGTTCTCCTCCTTGTAGATGGCCTACTTGAGCCCGGGAGGAGAATCGAACTCCTATCGCCTGATTACAAGGCAGGTGCTCTACCATTGAGCTACCCAGGCTGGTGGCGGTACCCCAAAGAGCATGCCCGATCTTGCCGCTCGGCGCCACGCTTGGTCCCCCGACCGGCGATCTGCCCCTAGGGCCCGGCGCCGGTCCGCGCGCTTCCGGGTGCTGCGCCTAAGCTCCTTGGTTGCCGCCGTGGAGCGAGGTTCCTTGATCGCGTCGGCCCCAGGTGGCAGGGTAGGCCAGATGACTCTTCGTGAACGTGACCGTGTTGTCCTCGACATCGAACGTACGTGGTGGCTCGACGGGCGCACCAAGACAGAGGTGGTCCGAGAACGGCTGTGTGTTTCCCTTTCCCGGTACAACCAGCTGCTGGGTGACTTGGTCATCAATGTGGAGGCGGAAGACTATGACCCCCTCGTTGTGCGCCGGGTAAGGCGTGCTCGGGACCGGCGGCGCTGGGCGATGATGGGAGTGCGGCCCGCCAGCGACCGCCACCACAGGTGAGCAGCCCGGGCCAATCCGGTACGCCCCCCACCGGTCCACCTGCCCCTCCCGGAAGGCGATTTCCCGCTGTGCGGGCCATTCAGCCGCTGCGAGCGGTGCTCGTCATATTGCTTGCTGTGGTTGTGGCTGTGGTCGTACTCGCCCGGATGGGTACGTCTCATGGCACGGCCGCCATCACACGGCCGACGTCGACCCCCATCACCTCGACGAGCGTGCCGAGTTCCACCGCGACGACGACTGCCACCACAGCCCCCACCCTGTCGACCACGACGACCGTCGCCCCATCTTCGGTGACCCTTCTGGTCCTCAACGGGTGGACGAAGGAGCACGCGGCCCTGTACTTCGAGACGGAACTGAACGGCTTCGGTTACGACACATTGGCACCCACCGATGCCGCAACGGACACCAACAAACACTCCGCGCTGTTCGTGGTGCATTCCGCCTACGAGTCGAATGCCTTGGCTATAGCCGAGTCGCTCGGTCTTTCGCCTTCAGTCGTGGTCGCCCCCAAAGCGTCCAACGACTCAGCCATTCCCGCTGGCGACCTGAGCAAAGCAGACCTGGTTTTTGTGGTCGGGCAGGACATCTCGGGCCGAGTGCCACCCGGGTACTCGACGACGACTCAGCCAACCATTACCCAGCCGACCACAACTCAACCCACGACGGTCCCGCCCTCCAGCGGGTAATCGCTTGACCCTTTGGCCTGTTTGTTGACTGGTCCCTGGCGATAGGAAGCGCGATCGGCCCCGGTTCCCCCTGAGGCGCCACCCTAGGGGCCATCACGGACCTGTGCCGCGCGTCGTTGCCGCCCCAGACAAGTTCAGGGGGACCCTGACAGCCCAGGAGGCCGCTGGGGCCATAGCCGACGGAGCGGCCAGGGCTGGCTGGCAGTGCGACTTGCCGAGCGCGCCACGTCCGCCCCCGCGAAGTGCCTCGGCGAGGTAGTGGAAGGTTGGCTCACCCGGGACCACGGGCGTAAGTGCCTCTGCCTGCGGTGCCAGCTCGGCGAGGGGAGCATTTGGCTTGGCGGCCGCGGTCGGCAATGATATCCACGCTGTTCAGGGGGTGCCCATGACCGCCCCGCTCCCGTGGTTGCCGGCCCCCAGGGGCCAGGGGTGGCGCGACCCTTGAGGGAACCCTAAGATGGGGGCATCATCCAGAGCGGCTGAGGGACGGGCCCGCTGACGCCGCGGCAACCAGTGGGGCCGGAGTCAACCTGACCGGCCGGCATATGGTGCCAATGCCCGGCCGATGAGGAGGAATCTTGCCGTTCGTCGAAGGTCTCCGGTGCCGTGAATGTGGGCGCGCTTACCCGGCCGAGGCACTGCATGTCTGCGAGTGGTGCTTTGGGCCGCTGGAAGTCGTATACGACTACGAGGCGATCGCCGGTTCGATCTCTCGCCAGAGCGTTGCGGCCGGGCCCAACACCATCTGGCGCTATGCAGACCTGTTGCCCGCCGGCGCGGAAGGCGCCGTGGACCTTGGCGCCGGCTTGACGCCCCTGTTGCGAGCGGACCGGCTGGGTGCTGAACTCGGGCTCTCGGAGCTGTGGCTCAAGAACGACACCGTGAACCCCACAGGCTCGTTCAAGGACAGGGTCGTATCTGTCGCCTTGACCAGAGCCCGCGAGCTCGGTTTCAAAGTGGCCGCTTGCGCCTCAACTGGCAACCTCGCCAATTCGGTGGCTGCTCACGCGGCCCGGGCCGGGATGCGTTCGGTTGTCTGCATCCCGGCTGACCTCGAGATCGCCAAGGTCGTGACCACCGGCGTTTTCGGTGGGTGCCTGGTGGCCCTCACGGGCAATTACGACGAGGTCAACCGGCTCTGCGCAGAACTGGCCAGTGAATACCCGACCTGGGCCTTCGTCAACGTCAATGTCCGCAGCTACTACGCCGAAGGCTCGAAGACCCTAGCGTTCGAAGTGGCCGAACAGCTCGGCTGGCGGGCGCCCGATCATGTCGTTGTGCCCGTTGCGTCGGGCAGCCAGTTGACCAAAGTAGCGAAGGGCTTTCGCGAGCTGTACAAAGTCGGCCTACTTGACGAAGAACCTCACGTCCGCATCTCAGGGGCTCAGGCGCGAGGGTGTGCTCCGGTCGCCGAGGCGTTCGAATCTGGCGGGGACTTCGTCCGGCCCGTGAAGCCGAGCGGGATTGCCAAGTCGCTCGCCATAGGTAACCCTGCCGACGGAGGGTACGCCCTCGAAGAGGTGCGCCGTTCCGGGGGTGCGGTGGGCGCCGTCACGGATGCCGAGATCGTGGAAGGCATCCGGCTCCTCGCTCGCACCGAGGGGATCTTCGCGGAGACCGCTGGCGGGGTAACCGTTGGGGTCCTGGCCAAGCTGGCCGCCGCCGGCGTTGTCAAAGTCAACGAGAGAGTCGTGGCTTTCATTACCGGCAACGGGCTGAAGACCCTGGACGCGGTGGCTTCTGGGTGCCACCCGACGGCGACGGTGGCCCCCAGCCTGGAGGCGTTCCAGGCCGCCGTCAACGTGGCAGACTGGCAATGACATCAGACCCCTGCAGTCCTGTCCCCTGCGAGTCCTTAGGAGAACGCCAGGCATGAGTGTGAAGGTACGCATACCGACCCAGCTGAGGGCCCTGGCCGGAGGCGCCGGCGAAGTGGAGGTAGAGGGTTTCACCGTCGGGGACGCCCTCACGGCACTTGATGCCGCCCATCCGGGCTTCGCGGGGCGGCTCTTCGACGAGCGCGGCAACCTTCGGCGCTTTGTGAACGTCTTCATGGGCGAAGAGGACATCCGTTTCCTGGACGGCTTGGCTACCACCGTTCCTGCCGGTGCGGTAGTTTCCGTCGTCCCCGCCGTTGCCGGCGGTTAGCTGCCACTGCCCTGGCCAAGGCCGCCCTTGCCGATGACGGGTAGTTTGCGCGCGAGTGCCTCTTTGCGGTGTACTGTTAGCACTCGACGTGTGTGAGTGCTAACGCAGGGGACCGGGGAACCGGCCAGCCCAATGGAGGGAGCTAGAGACCGATGCCCAAGCTGATTGCTTTTGACGAACAGGCCCGCCGGGCCCTGGAGAAGGGGATGAACCAGCTCGCGGACGCGGTCCGCGTAACGCTTGGCCCCAAGGGCCGCAACGTGGTGCTTGAGAAGAAGTGGGGCGCCCCCACGATCACCAATGACGGTGTCTCCATTGCCAAGGAGATCGAACTCGACGACCCCTTCGAGAAGGTGGGTGCCGAGCTCGTGAAAGAGGTCGCCAAGAAGACCGACGATGTGGCTGGCGACGGGACGACGACGGCGACTGTCCTAGCCTGGGCCATGGTCCGCGAGGGACTGCGCAATGTAGCTGCGGGCGCCAATCCCATGTCCTTGCGCAAGGGCATCGAGGCGGCTGTCGAGACGGCCGTTGCGAGCCTCAAGGGACTAGCGCGCGAGACCGAGACCAAGAGCCAGATCGCACAGGTGGCCGGCATCTCGGCCGCCGATCCTGAGATCGGTGAGCTCATCTCGGAGGCGATCGACAAGGTCGGCAAAGACGGTGTCGTAACCGTCGAGGAATCCCAGACCTTCGGCATGGACCTCGAGCTTGTCGAGGGCATGCGTTTCGACAAGGGATATGTGTCGGCCCACTTCGTCACTGACGCTGAGCGGATGGAGGCGGTCCTGGAGGACCCCTACATCCTGCTGTTCGGGTCCAAGATTTCTGCCGTCCGGGACCTTCTCCCGCTCCTCGAGAAGGTCATGCAGGCGAGCCGGCCGCTGGTGATAATCGCCGAAGACGTCGAAGGCGAGGCGCTGGCCACCCTCATCGTCAACAAGATCCGCGGCACCTTCCGCAGCGTTGCTGTCAAGGCACCTGGTTTCGGCGAGCGCCGCAAGGCGATGCTCCAGGACATGGCCATTTTGACCGGTGGCCAGGTCATCTCGGAAGAGGTCGGCCTGAAGCTGGAGAACGCCACGCTCGACCTGCTCGGCAAGGCCCGTAAGGTCGTCGTGACCAAGGACGAGACGACGGTGGTAGAGGGAGCAGGTACTGAAGCGGACATCAAGGGCCGCATAAGTCAGATCAAGACTGAGATCGAGAACACGGATTCGGACTACGACCGGGAGAAGCTCCAAGAGCGCCTGGCAAAGCTCGCCGGCGGCGTCGCGGTCATCAAAGTCGGTGCGGCCACCGAAGTGGAGCTCAAAGAGAAGAAGCATCGCATCGAGGATGCAGTATCGACCACCAAGGCCGCCGTCGAGGAAGGTGTCGTCCCTGGTGGCGGCGTGGCTCTGCTGCGTGCCCAGGCAGCGATTCTCGACAAGGCCGAGAAGCTGGAAGGCGACGAGGGCGTCGGCGCTCGCATCGTCGCCCGGGCAGTTGAGGAGCCCCTCAAGCAGATCGCCGTCAACGCTGGCATGGAGGGTGGTGTGGTGGTCGACAAGGTGCGCAATCTGCCCGTGAACGAGGGCCTGAACGCGGCTACGGGCGATTACGAAGACCTGTTCAAGGCCGGGGTCATCGATGCCGTCAAAGTCACCCGTTCCGCTCTGCAAAACGCGGCCTCGATCGTCGCTCTGTTCCTCACTACCGAGGCAGTGATCGTCGACAAGCCTGAGGAGAAGCAGCCAGCGGGCGCCGGTGCCGGCGGCGGGATGGACGACTTCTAAGCACCTACTTCAGGTCCGAAGTTGAAGGCAAGGGGGGTGCCCGGTCAGGGCACCCCCCTTGTTGTTGCCACCGGGCGGCCACGCCGTTTCGAGCGTTCGGCCGGCAACAGGACTCTGCCTGCGAGGTGCCGGACGTAGTCGTCCACAGGAGGACGGTTGCGCCGTAGCATGGGCCTGTGACTCTCGAGCCCTTGGTACCCCAGGAGGGTTGGGGCGTCCTGCACCTTTTCTACAAGCTGTCCTCTCGTTGCGATGCCGAGGCCGTGGCCTGCGCCGCCAAAGCGGCAGAGGAGGTTGATCTGCAGGTCGTGAGCTTTGCCGTGCTTGGCCACAAAGCTGACCTTGGCTTCATGTTGTTGGGGCCAGATCTGGTGGCGCTGAAACAGGCCCAGAGTGCTCTCAGCATGGCCGGCCTGGAGCTGCTGAACTCGTACCTGTCATTGACAGAGGTGTCCGAATACGCCCACGGCACACCGGCCCAGCGCCTGGCGCCCCGCCTCTACCCGAAACTACCGCCGGCCGGGAAGCGCGCTTTTTGTTTCTACCCGATGTCGAAGCGCCGTGATGGCGATGACAATTGGTACCGCCTGGATTATGAGAGCCGCCTCGCTCTCATGCGCGAGCACGGGGCGAGCGGGCGGCGTTTTGCGGGCAGAGTCCTGCAGTTGGTGACCGGATCGACCGGCCTCGATGACTTCGAGTGGGGAGTAACACTCTTTGCCACCACGCCCGACGATTTGAAGCAGTGTGTCCACAGCATGCGTTTTGACGAAGCCTCGGCGCGCTATGCCGACTTCGGCCCGTTCTACAGCGGCATCGTCGCGCCCGTCGCAGACGTCCTCAGTACCTGCGGTCTTCGGTCGTGACGGCGACCGCGAAAGCGCCACGCCACGGACCTGGTCCGGCGGCAGTGCCGGCGGGCGACCACGGCCAAACGACTGAACAGGGCCAAACGGGTGACCTGGCCCAGCTACGAGGTACCCTGCGCCAGTTAGGGGCCGTCGTCGTGGCCTTCAGTGGCGGGGCCGACTCGTCGCTGGTGGCCTGGCTCGCCACCGAAGTCCTAGGGCCGCAGCGGGCCCTGGTGGTCACGGCCGTATCGGCGTCCCTCGCGCCTGCAGAGCTGGATGATTGCAGAGCTCTGGCCGCCGAATGGGGCCTCAATTACCTCGAGGTCCAGTCTCTGGAAACAAGGCGCCCCGCTTACGTCGCCAATGGAGCGGACCGGTGCTGGCACTGCAAGGACGAGTTGATGCGCTGCCTCGCGCCGCTCACCACGTCGCTTACCTGCGGTTCGCCGGCGGCCCCTGGAAAGGCTTCCATCGTCCTCGGCGTCAACGTGGACGACCTGGGCGATTATCGCCCCGGGCAGGCCGCCGCCGAACGCGCGGGCGCGCGCTTCCCTTTGGTCGAGGCGGGTTTCACCAAAGCAGACGTACGGCGCGTGTCGCGCCTGCTCGGCCTGCGGACCTGGGACAAACCTGCGGCTGCTTGCCTGGCGTCACGGATCCCCTACGGCACACCAGTCAGCCTGGGGGTCCTGAGTGCCGTCGCCAGGGCGGAAGCGGCTCTGGGTTGTCTGGGCTTCAAGGCCCTGCGTGTGCGCCACTACGGCGAGCTCGCCCGCGTCGAACTGCCACTGGGCGACCTGGAGCGCGCCGTGGCTTGCCGCGAGCAAGTCGTGCACGCGGTCCGGGCGGCGGGGTACCGTTACGTGACCCTGGATTTGGAGGGCCTCCGTTCAGGCAATTTGAACGGGGTTCTCGGCTCCACCAGGGAGGTCGACCAGGAGGTGGCCAGATGACCCCCAAAGCGGTGAGAGCCCGCTTGACGTTTCCCGAAGACCTGGTCAGCGAGCCAGTCATTGCGAGGCTGGCCATCGATCATGGCGTGTCGGCCAACATAAGGCGCGCCAACGTAGAGGAGCACACCGGCTGGGTCGTCTGCGAGCTCACGGGTACCCCGGAAGCGCTCGACTCAGGCGTCGCTTGGCTGACCGCCACCGGCGTCAAGGTGGACTGGTTGGGAGGACCGGTAGAAAGCTGAGGTCGGCCGGCGGCAATGCGAGCCCAGCTCCAGCGCTGCCGAGCGTGGGGCGGCCGGGTCCTGGTTCGTGCTGCCGGGCCTCAGTGGGCCCTGCGGCCCTTCTTTTTGTTCCTGCCCGCTTTGCCTGGTGGAGACCCTTTGGCACCAAGGGGTGGCAGCCCGGCCAGGCCCCAGGCCGTGTTGGACATCGGGCGCCCTGCATCGCTGGCCCATCCGGCTGTGGAAAGTACTCTTCCCTCGAAAAAGAGGCAGTTTTCCAGGCAGTGAAAGGGCCCTTCGTGTGCCACTCCGATCCGGCACCGTTGCAGCGCCTCGCCGCCGCTGGTGGTGCGCTGGATGTAGTGGCGGCAGTCATCGCGCACACTCATCGAGCCATGATCGCGTAAGCGAACAAGCTGGCGCCATCCGCGCCCCAAGGTTGGCTAGGTGCTTGTCGTCTGCTTGTCGGAACGCCGGCGGCGCCACCCGGCCATTTCCAACGCCAGCCAGGTGGCCATGGGTACGAGCAGGGAGAGCGTCAGGAGAAAGGGCTCGTCCAAGCTGGGAGCGGAGCTGGTCAGGACGGCCGCACTGGCCAGCACGACGACCGGTGTTGTCAGCGTGATGGGCTGGCCGGACGCGTTGATGCCCACGACCTGAACCCTGTGCCTGCCGGCACTAGCAGAGGGGACGACTATCGACGCCTTGAACGTGCCGTCTGGACGGGCAACTGTCGACCCCACTACCACGTGCCGCGCCGCCTCGAAGACGATCCTGACCGGCGTGCCCGCCCTGAAACCGGTGCCTGACATCTTGACGCGCTGTCCGGCCCTGGCGTTGGCCGGGGCCGACACCACCGGGGTAGCCACGATTGCCGCCTGTCGTTCGTGGGCACTGGGCCGGACCGCCATGGTCGTGAGCGGGACGGGCGAATGCGTAGTGGCCGAGGTGGCCGAAACCGGGGCAACGAGCGCTCTCGGGGTGCTGGTGAGCGCCGGGCCCACAACGGGCGCGCCTGATGCTCCGGACCTGCTGGTGGCGGTTGTGCGCGTGATCGTGGTCCCGGTGGCCGTACTTGCGCCTGTCGTGGCCGCGACGGTCACGGTCGTTGTCGTGCTGGTGCCCGTCGTGCTGGTGCCCGTCGTGCTGGTGCCCGTCGTGCTGGTGCCCGTCGTGCTGGTGCCCGTCGTGCTGGTGCCCGCCGTGCTGGTGCCCGCCGTGCTGGTGCCCGCCGTGCTGGTGCCCGCCGTGCTGGTGCCCGCCGCGGCGGTCCCGGTTGTGCTCGTTGCGGTCGAGGGCACGGTGCCCGGTGATGTCGTCGTGGTCGAGGCGAACGTGGTCGAGGCGAACGTGGTCGAGGCCACGGTGCCCGGTGATGTTGTCGTGGTCGAGGCGAACGTGGTCGAGGCGAACGTGGTCGAGGCCACGGTGCCCGGTGATGTTGTCGTGGTGGAGGGCATGGTGCCCGACGATGTCGTCGTGGTCGAGGGGGCTGACGGCACGGGCGTGGGAGGTGGTAAGGCCGGTGCAGGGATGGTGGTTGTAGTCGACGGGACTGGTTGGGTCCCGGTCGTCGTCGAAGAGGGCACCACGGTGGTCGAACTCGACGATGTCGTCTGGTTCGAGGTTAGCCCCGTGGTGCTGGTCGTCGAAGACGCAACTGTGGCGGACGTCGTGACAGAGGGTGCCGTCGTGGTTGCTGCTGCCGGCGATGTGGTGTCAGCTGACGCCGGCCCGGGCCATGGCGCCCCCGGTCCCAGGAGGGGGGCGGTCAACAAGACGAGCGCTCCCGTCAAGGTCACACTCACACGATGAAGCCCTCGGTTCGTTTTGTACGAAGAGAAGGCCATCCCGGCACCCACGCTCCTGTCGAAAGGGGTCGACAAAATAACCCGCCGGCCAACAGGATCATAGCGCTGACGTGGCGTCGCCGCCACCGTTGTGAACGCACAGCCAGCCCATCGAGAAGATGAGCGTGCCACATCGCCCGCGGCTGCGCGGGTAAGGTCGGTGCCCATGGCGAGTACCCCAGCGCCCGCGCAGGGCCCGACCGGCCCGGGACCGCGAACAAAAGTCCGGCGTCTCGCCGAGCGGGCGACATACGACCGGGACTGCGTTTACAGCATCCTGGACGAAGGCCTCGTCTGCCACTTAGGGACGTGCTCCAAAGGTGAGCCGGTGGTCGTCCCCACTCTCTACGTCAGGGTGGGGGACGCTGTATACCTGCACGGAGCCCCGGCCAGCGCAACTCTTGGTCATGCCGTGGGTGCCGGAGTGGTCTGCCTGACAGTCACCCTCTTGGACGGCCTGGTGATGGCTCGGTCGGCCTTTCATCACTCGGTCAATTACCGCTCGGTGGTGTTGTTCGGTCCCGCTGTGGAGGTGACCGATCCCGGCGAAAAGCGCCGCGCCCTTTCGGCGCTGGTCGAGCACATAGTCCCGGGCCGTGCCCAGGACGCGCGACCGCCGAACGACGAGGAGTTGCGAGCCACGCGCGTAATCAAGGTCCGGATCGAAGAGGCCTCGGCCAAGGCCCGCACCGGCGGCCCCAAGGATGATCCTGCAGACCTGCTCCTTCAGGACATCTGGGCTGGCGAAGTCCCGCTTACCATGACGGCTGGGGAACCCGTCGCGGACTCAACCGTGCCAGTCACACTGGCGGTACCGGCTTACCTCAACCCGTACCGCCGCCCCCGTCGTTAGAGGCCTCAGCCCTTTGTCGTCGAAGTGCCGGTGGCATGGGGCGACTTCGTCGTAGGAGTCGCCGTGGTGACTGCGGTGGTGGTTGTAGTGGTCTCCGGAGTGGTGGCCAATTTGTCTGCCAGCGCCACCAAGGCTTCGCCGGCCTCGACATCCGACTGGTAAGTGCCCAGGTCGCCTTGCTTCAGGGCAGCCTTGGCCAAAGCGAAGTCTTGTTCTGCGCCGGCAAGGTCCTGAACAAGTGTGCCGTTATGCGTGGGCAACGCTGGCGTAGTCGAGGCGGTCGTTGTTGTGGTGGTTCCCGCCGTCGACCTTGGCACCGTTGTGGTCGTACTAGAGCGCGGTGTTCCAGTGTGATTGGGTGCAGATGGGACCGTCGTGGTCGCTCCGGCGCAGTAGCTGGCGAAAGGCCGGGCGCCACTGGGGTTAGTCACGTGGCAGAGAGCCTCGTCCAATGACGGGTCGGAGGGGCCCGAGTGGTAGGCGGTCTGGTTGTAGACGACAATGACGTCGTCCAGGCGGGGGACACCGTTATTGGATTGTTCTACGTAGAGCGGTTGCACGTAGATCAGAGTCTGCCCGATCGGCGTGAGGACGACGTTGCCAAGTTCGACTTTCGAGCCATGTGCGTCGAGAAGGCTGATCTCCTCGGATATGGCCTGGTTGGTGGTGACGGCCGTTGACACCAGGTAGGGACCGTCCACGGTCTGGCCGGCAGGGATCGTGTAGGTGGTGAGCTGGCCGTAATCGTCGGGGTCTGATGATGCAGTCATGAACGCGGTCAGGTTCTGCTTGTCCCCGCTGCCGGAGTGCGGCACGAATGGTTGTACGAGCACGAAGCTCTGCCGCGTCTGGCCCGGTAGGGCTACCAGCTCGTAAATGGGCATTTCCTCCTGGGCGCTGGAGACCACGGACGGCGTCGGAGAGATAATCCCGGTGACAGCAGCGGACGTGGAAGTCGCGCTGACCTCTCCGGAGGCTGGGTTCTGGGCCGGGTCCCACGCCTGTGAATCGGTGTAGAAGACCGACGTGTTCTGCTGGTGGTACGTGGCGTAAATGTTGGTCTGGACGGTGAACAGGTCCTCCGGGTACCTCCAGTGGCTCGTAATGCCCGGTATGTCCCTGTCAGCCATGCTCATGGGCGTGAACAGCTTCGGGAACGCCCGCTCGTAAGTCTGGATTATGGGGTCCGTCGGGTCGCGGACGAAGAACCACATTGTCCCGTTGTATGCGTCGACGACGGCCTTTACCGAGTTCCGGACATAATTGAACGATTCATTGGCCAGGTCGCTCGAACTCGAGAGTCGTGCCGTGCCCGTTTGGCCAGCCTGCTGCGAATATGGGAAGTTGTTTGTCGTTGTATACGCGTCGTCGACCCAGTAGAGCCGTCCATTGACGATTACCGGGTAAGGGTCGTTGTCATACGACAGGAAGGGTGCAGCCTTGTGGAGTCTCTCCCCCACATTACGGTAGTAGAGGATCTTCGAGTCGGCGTTGACCTGGCCGGATATCAGTATGTTGTAGTTGCCGAAGTTGATCGCAAAAGCAATGCGGCGCAGGATACCTCCGGCGGCCACACCACCGCTGCCGTCGTAATGGTTGGTGACCTCGTTGCCGGCGTTGTTGGCCTGTTCGTAGTCGAGCTCAGGCTGGTTCGAATCGGCAATGACGTAGCCGCCCAGGGACTGCTCGCTCGTGTCGAAATAGATGCGCGGCTGGTTGCTGACTGAAGGCTGACCGGTCGGGGGAACGTCGGTCAGTGTGAACTCGGGGTAGCCATCCGACGGATCTACGCCGGACTGGTTAGCGGGGGCCACGACTGCGCCGTACCCGTGGGTGTACTGGAGGTGCAGGTTCACCCAGCTCCCGGGCGCGCCCGACGAGTTGAGTTCTCGGGCCGAAACGAGCACCTGAGTCTCCTTCTTGGAGCCGCCTGGCCCGGTTCCGAGGTCGTAGCGATCAGTGCTCGGCCCGCTCATGGAGTAGTAACCCCGGAAGCCTTCCTGCTTGGTGAAGACCGAGTTCATGCCGGTCAGGTTGGCATCGAGCAGGGTGACGTTCGCCAGGCTCTGCTGGGCGGCCTGTTCCAGCGGCGAGCGGCCCGTCACTTCTGAACCGGTGACGTCCGCGCTGCCCTGGAAAGTCTGGGTGGACACACCGTCGAGCCCGTAGGCAGCCGTGGTGGCGGCGATGTTGGACGCAATGTACGGGGCTTCCTTCACGTTCTGCGCCGGGTTGACGACCAGAGCCTGTACCAGTGCCGGGTACACGTTGGCGACGAGCACCCACACGAGGCCCCACAGAGCTACGGCAACAACCGGCAGCAGCCAGCCCTGCTGGCGAACGTTGTAAAGGAAGAGGCCGGCGGCGATGACAGATATGGCTATGAGCAGGATGAGAGCGGGCCTAACGGCATGGACGTCCTTGTAGTCGGCCCCGTCGAAGAGGGAGTTTGTCGCCAGGACCAGCGAGAGCCTTTGCAAGTAGTAGCTGACGCCCTCCACAAGGGCCAGGACCGCCAGCAGCACGGAAAGGTGCGCCTTTACGTGAGGGCTGACCCGCTGCACGGCCGAATGAGGCCGTACACCTCCGTTCAGGTAGTGCGCGACGAGGCATAGGAGCAGCGTGACAACCAAGGCGGAGAAGGCCCAGCCGACAATCCAGTCCAGGAACGGCAACCTGAAGACGTAGAAACCATCGTTCATGTGGTTCAGCGGGTCAACCCCGTTTTTCCACGGTGATGAAGCTGTCGTGAAAGGCTGGGCGTTCGAGAACAACAACCAGTTGTTCCACTGAGCGTGGGCGCTGATGCCCCCGATGAGCCCGAAGGCGGCGGCAACGGCGAAGCGGATCACGGGCATGTGGGCACCGGCAAGTTCCTGCCAGCGAGCGACCAGTTCGTCACCGGGTGGCAGCGCCCCGGGGTTGGGCGCCAGGCGATCGGCCAGCCAGAGGTTTCCCCACAGCAAACTAAAGAACACAACCGTGAAAGTGGTCCCCAGGCCCAGTTCGATGGTTATCGTCTTGGTCCAAACCGAGCTCAAGTCAACGGACCGGAACCACAGGAAGTCCGCGTAGAAGGACGCCATGTGCGACGCTGATGCGATCAGCACGATAAGGACGACCACCGCGATGGCGATGGCCCACCGAGATCGGTGGCTGGTGAGCGGGTAGCGGCGCGGTATGTCGGAAGGTGCTCGCATCGGCAATCCGGAGCCTATAGGCGCAGCAGGAGGGACGCCGTGCAGGCCCGCCCGCTCGTCACTCGGCCGGCGACTTGCCTGTCGTCCCCACTGCCAATGAGACGGCCTGGTGAACGGGGGCCAGGGCGCAGCGGCAGCCGGGATGCGCCGGCGGGTGAAGCTGACCCGTCGGCCAGGCCTGGCCCCTGGGCTGTTCGCCCGCGAGAGCGTTGTCCTCGCAGTCCGGGCACGGGCCTTCGGATTCGTCGACGACCCAGCGCAACGCCGCGCCCTCAGGCAATGCGAGGTACGCGCCGCGGGCAAACGCTGCCGCCACCTGATCGTGGGCTGCTTCTTCGATGCGTTGGGTCTTCCATTCCCGGTACGCCGAACCGAGCACGTCGGCCAGCTCTGCGTGGTCCTCGTCCGCAGAACGGAAGGCCACTTCCAATCGCTGGCGGAGCGGTTCCGCGATCCCCTTGCCCAATTCCTCCACGAGGTCGTCGACGGCCTCGTGGCCAGGAGGGGCGGGGGTGACGGCGTCAGGGTAAAAAGCTGCCAGGGACTGGCTACCAGCCGTGGCCGCCTCTTCGAGCAGGGAACGCCCGGCATCCATGAAACGGTCCGGGTGCTCTTCCGCGTTGGGCAGGATGTTGGCTGGCGTCGCCACGCCCTTCAGGCTGCGGAGGCGGTCCAGAAGGGAATTCTGCTCATCCTGCAGGACGCGCTTCAGTTTGCGGGCCAAGGAGGATTCCAAATGGCCTGTCACCTGGTCCCGCCGCTTGAAGAACTCGCGCTCATCGGCCGTGGCTGTTTGTGCCGTCCCGACCTCAGCTGGTCCGACTCCCTCCGGGGAGGGCGGCGACGTCTCAGGGGAGGGCGGCAGCGCATGGCTCTCAGCCCCGCCTTCCCGGAGCGGACCGGTACCCTGCGGCTCGCGGCCCTCGGACAGCGCCTTGCGGGCCAGAGTCCTGGCTTCGGCGCGACTCGCCCGGATCCGGGCGAAAAGGTCTTGGGCGTCCCTTTGGTTGCCGCCCTCGCCGTGGCTGACCTCGCCGTGGCTGACCTCGCCGTGGCCGTTGGGGCCGACGCCATCTTCACGGCGTCGGCGTTGCAGGGTGTGCACGATGCTCTCGGGGCCGCCAGGACCGGCAGCCACCGCAGGTCCAACTTCCTCTGCGGTGGGCATTGCCGGAACGCCAGTCACCGCCTCGGGATGTCCCTGGCGAAGGACCCTCACGCTCTCAATGGCGTCCGTCTCGGGGACGACGGCCCCTCCGTCGTTATGGCCGTGCGCCGGATCTTCACTCCCGCGTTTGTTGCTGCCCGCCTTATCAGATGGGCGCCCCGCATGCGGTGCCGGGACGAGATCAGGGGTACCGAGCACGCGAACGTTTGACACCGAGGTCGTCATCGCTTTTGGGCCCGGCACCGACTGGCGAGCGGCAGCCGGCTTGCCGGTCTGCCTTTCGGCCTTGGCCGTCATCGCCGACTTATCACCTTGTGGGTCGGCCTCGCCCGCCGCCGCTCGCCCAACTTTGGGTGTCCTGACGACTGGGGGAGCAGCCTCTTGCCCTCGTGGCGCCGGTTCGGCGGTCATTTCGGGCTGAGGTGGTGCGGGCATGCCCGCTTTCTGTTCACCGATCGTCTCGAGCGACTCCCAGAACTCGTCACTTCTCAGGTCCAACGGTTCAGCGGTCTCGTTGGCATGCTGGCGCCCGACCGCGCCTGCCGCAGCGCGAGCCTCGGCGTCGACGCGCTGCAATTCGTCGGTGACCTCCTCAAGCGTCCTGCGTACCACCATGTAGGCGTCGAGCAAGCGTTCGCGGCCTGCGCGCAATTGTTCGATCTGGACCGAGGCCAGCTTGCGGCGCCGCGCCAGGTCGCTGAGGATCTTCTCGCGCAACGACTGCGCGGTCGCGATCATCTCCGCGTGTTCTCGTGCACTTTCTTCGGCTAGCGCATTCGCCTGTTGTTGGGCCACCTCCCGAAGATGGTCCGCCTCGACCTGCGCGCCCTCGCGTATCTCGGCGGCTGCCGCCTCCGCTTCGGCCGTGTAGCTTGCCAGAAGGGACTCCGCTTGCACCAGCGTCTCGGCGGCCTTGGCTTCGGCAGCGCTCACCATCGAGGCGGCATCGGATTCTGCCGCCTTGACGATGGCGCTCGCGGCGGTCTCCGCCTTCATCGTGATCTCGGTCGCAGCGCTACGGGCGCTGCGCAAGATCCCGGCGGTCTCCTCGCCCACGGCTGACATGAGGGTGGCTTCGTCCATCTCAGGGTGCAAAGCCCGGCGCTCCGCGTCGCGCCGGGCTGACTCAGCACTCTCCCAGCGCTCTCGGAGAGCCCTCAACTGAGCGGCCACTTCGGCCAGGAACTGCCTTACCTCCTCAGGGTCGTAGCCCCGCCAGGTCTGGCCAAAACGCCGCCCCGCGACCAGGTCAGCCGACATGTCCGGCAGATCGGGGCGGATGGTGCGGAAACGGTCAGTCGGCATGAGCTAATAGCCTAGGCTCACCCGGTGCTGCGCTTGTGGAACGCTGGCCTCCTTTTCAGCCTGAGAATGGCGCTAAAGGCCCGCCCCTGAGCAGGTAGTGCGCGCCGTGGCACTCCCCGCTAGGCCTTGCTGTCGGCGGCCAGTCCTTCCAGGTCGCCCCCATAACGGTGTTGCAGGATCTCCAGTACTTGTTGGAGCGTTGTCACGGGGACTACCTGGAGGTGCTTGCCGGCCACGCCTCTGGCGACCGCGTACTCGGCTTTGGGGACGAAGAAGACCTGGGCGCCTGCCTTCTCAACCGCAGCGGTCTTTTCCTGCACACCTCCGACGTCACCGACATTGCCATTGGTGTCGATGGTGCCGGTGGCCGCTACTGTGTGCCCACCGGTCAACCTCCCATTCGACAGGGCGTCCAGGATGGCAAGGCTAAACGCCAGCCCGGCTGAAGGCCCGCCAATGTCCCCGGCGTCGACCGAAATCGGGAACGGCAGCTTGGTCCGGAACCGGGTTTCGAACCCGACGCCCAGGTAGGCGCGGGAAGCGAAGCCCTCGGCGACCAGATCCGCGGGCGGTTCGACCAGGCGCGCCTTGAGGTTCCTCGTCCTCCCGTTGTTTGCCGGACGGTCGGTGAGGGTTACCACTGTTCCCGGCGGCAGGGAGCTGACCAAAGTGCTGAAATCAAGAGCGTCCCTGACCGCTTTGCCATCGACGGCGGTAACGAGGTCGTCGCATCTGACGCCTGCGCTCCAAGCCGGGCTACCCGCGTATACAGCGGTCATCTCCGCGCCCAAAGGCTGCTCGATGACGCGATAGCGCAGGGTTTCAAGGGCCGCCACAGCGGCGTCCTGGTCAGCTGACGCCATTTGTTGGCCCTCCTGGCACCCCATTTCGGAAGTCGGAGCCGAACCCATCACCGCGGCCACGGGGACGAGCTGGCGTTCCCGGCCTAGCAGGCCCAGTTCGTACTCCGCGTAGTCGAGCGGGCTGGCCTGGCTGAGTTCGATGTCCACCATCAAGAGCTTCCCGTTGATGCGGTGGGCCCTACCCTTTGGTATGACCAGGCGCACACAAGGCATGCCGTTCGGCAGGGCAAGTTCGCCGTGGGTCAGCTTGCAACCGCTGCTAGTCGTGATAACAGGGGCGGTTCCTGGGGAAAAGACGAAATAGGCGGTTGCGTCGTGCGATAGGACGGCAGTGGGGATCCCGACAGCCACTGCCGCCAGGACGAGTACCAGCAGCCACGCAGGCCACCCGCGCCCGGCACCAGTTTGGGGCCACTGCAAGCCGCGGGCCGGCGACCGGGACCACATCAGGGGCCGCCGGGGGCCTTTGGAGCCCGAAAAGCCCGGTACAGTCGGCTCGATGTCGCTCATCGGCAGTGCCAGCACATGGTGTCCCCAGGTTGCCATGCGCCGGGCTCGATCGGGTAGGCGCGGGGGCCAGACGTCGCGATGAGCCAGGTCCGCAGACGAGTTCGCACCAGGGAGGTCTTCGTAGGACCTCGCCTGCGCGTCTGGGTACCGCTGGCGCGCAGGGCGCGCTCCACCGTTGTGCTGGTCGCGTTGTGTGTGATGCTGGGTGCACTGGTGGCATCGGCCCTCGCCGTGGGCACAGATTTCGTCGTCCAAGCCCTCACGCACGCCTTTGGCTCAGGTTCCTGACCCGACGGCTACGGGCGTGTCCCGGCGCCGAGCAGTGGGCGTTGCCGGGCACGCCGGCGATGTGACTACGGCTCGCGCTGGCATGGCTGACGAGGTCGCCGCCGTCCGGGCCAGTGCACTGAGTGCTCTGGCTCGCCTGCGAGCGCTTCGCGTCCGCGACGCCCGCGCTGGCTTGCTCGACTCCGCACCGCAGGTGCGCCGACGGGCCTGCGACCTCATTGGCCGCCTCCAGATGGTCGTGCTGGCCCCGGAACTGGTGAAATCGCTGTCCGACGACGTGCCGATGGTCGCGGAGGCAGCTTGCTATGCGTTGGGCGAGTTCGAGTTGGGCAGGCAGGTGATGACCGTGGTCAAGGCATTGGAGAGAATTGCCATGTCTCATCGCGAGCCGCTGTGCCGGGAAGCCGCCGTGGCCGCCCTTGGCGCCCTCGGGTGCCCCGACGGCCTGCCAGCCGTGCTTGCTGCGCTCACGGACAAACCGGCGATCAAGCGCCGGGCGGTCGTGGCGTTAGCCGCGTTCGAGGGGGAACAGGTAGCCAAGGCTCTGGCAAAAGCAGCGCACGATCCCGATTGGCAGGTCAGGCAAGCGGCTGAGGATTTGTTGGGCCGCCCCCCGCCGGGTTGAGACGAGCGGGACAGCGGGTCAGAGGCTCACGTCATCAACAGGTCGTGCACGGCATCGAAGTTCTCGATGCACTTGCCGGCGCCCATCACCACGCATTCGAGTGGCGCGTCCACCAGGTGAACCGGCAACCCGGTCTCTTCGGAGAGCCGCTTGTCCAGGCCTTTCAACATGCCACCCCCACCTACCAGGTGGAGGCCTTGGCTCAGCAGGTCCTGCGACAGCTCCGGCGGAGCAGCGCCGAGGCAGCGCAAGACGGCGTCAACTATGGCGCCGGTTTGTTCCTCGATCGCCTCGCGGACCTCTTCGGGGGCCAGTACCACGGTCTTGGGCAGGCCGCTCATCAGGTCACGCCCTCTGACCTCGGCCTTCACGCCATCATCCATTGGCCAAGCTGAGCCGATAGCCACCTTGATCTCTTCCGCTGTCCGTTCTCCTATGGCGATGCCGTACTCTCGCCGCACGTAGGCCTGGATGGTGGCGTCTATGTCGAAACTGCCCACACGGATCGCCTCTAGGGCCACAACACCTCCGAGCGAGATCACCGCAGTTTCGGTGGTACCTCCTCCAATGTCGCAGACCATGTTGCCCAACGGCTGGTGGATCGGGAGCCCTGCCCCAACCGCAGCCGCGGTGGGCTGTTCGATCAGGCTCACGCTGTTGGCGCCAGCAGCCCGGGCAGCCTCCTCGACAGCTCGCCGTTCGACAGCCGTGATCGCTGAGGGCACACATATGAGCACCCTGGGACGACCGAACCGGGACATCCCGGCTCGCTTCAGCAAAAGTTCGATCATCCGCTGAGTGATGTCGAAGTCAGTGATGGCCCCCTTGCGGAGCGGCCTCACGGCCACGATGTAGCCGGGTGTGCGCCCGATCATCTGCCATGCTTCTCTGCCCATGTTGAGCACCGTGTTCGTGCGGCTGTCGAGAGCGATGACAGTTGGCTCATTGAGGACTATGCCGCGCCCTTTCGCATAGACGAGCGTGTTAGCAGTTCCCAGGTCTATTGCGAGGTCCCTAGACAGGTTCGGTCTCCCCTCTCGTTGCCCGCGCCGGGCGCTCTTCTTGTGCCTTACTGGAGCCTTCTTGTGCCTTACTGGAGCCCAGCCGGGGGTGGGCGGGCACCGGCCGTGGGCCCGGGCGGTGCGCGGGCGCCACCGCTTGGAGGGACCGGGAGAACTCGGCCATCCCGTCCTCCATCGACTGGGGCCGGCGCGAGACCACGACGATTGCGGCGATGATCACGGTTGCGGCCACGATTGCACCGACGATCCATACAAGCGTCGACCACTGCACAGCTGTATGGGTTGCTTTGGCCGCCGCGATCAGCAAGATCATGCCCGGTCTCAGCTTCCCGCCCGGATCATGCCCGAACACTCGGTCAAATCCGTGCCCCCGCCTGAGCCGCCCCCGCCTGCGCCGCCCCCGCCTGCGCCGGCCACGGGCTGGCCGTCCAATCCCCACGCAGCGCCGCCCTGCCATGTCTCGCGTTTCCAAACCGGGACTCGGGCCTTTATGGTGTCGATGCCGTAGCGTGCCGCTTCAAAAGCCTCGGGCCGGTGCGGCGACGAGACGGCCACCACGACCGAGACGTCGCCGGGAGCGAGCGAACCCGTCCGGTGTACCATCGCCACCCGCCCCGTGCCAGGCCAAATCCGGCGCACATCGCCTGCGATCTCCGACATCTGCTGGAGCGCCGCCCTGGTGTAGGCCTCGTACTCGAGCGAGACGACCCCCGGCCGTCCTTCGGTGTGGTCGCGTACCGTACCCGCGAAAAGAACGATTGCACCACACCTTGGCAGCACCGGCCAGGACGCGAGCCGCTCGAGGGGGAGGGGTTCGGTGGACAACGCAACCCAGTCGTCTCCTTCAGGAGGCAACATCATCACGCAATCCTACGCCCCCAAGTCGACCCGGGCGAAGGCAGGGCCGCTCAGACCGGTGTTGCACCCCTAGCCCGATGTCATCCCGGCGAAGCACCTCGGTAACCTCATGTTCGGGATGGGACCGGAAGACGAGCAGCCTCAAAGCTCAAGTGACGACGACGATAGCCCTGGGACGCCCTGGCTGCCTCCCGACGACCGGCTGTGGAGGCACCCTTCGGAGGTGCGGACGAATCCCGCACTCGGGCATGACGGCCGTGCTTCTGCCGCTGCGCGATGGGTGCAGACCGTGGGGGCCCGGGTCTGGTTGATCGCGGGCGTCTCTGGTGTCGTGGGAGCACTCCTGAGCGCCGGGATCCTGTTAGCGACGGGAGCTGTCAAAGCGCCGGTGGCCGCGCCTACGCCGTCCGTGACGGAACCCGCCACCTCGGTCACCACTCAGCAACCCCGGTCTTCCTCACTGGACATAACGGCAATCGTGGACACGGTCGAACCGTCGATAGTTGGGCTCAGTGTGAACGGCGCGCAAGGTTGGGCGACCGGCTCGGGCGTCATTGCGAGCACTGCCGGCGACGAGTGTTACGTCCTCACCGACAGTGGCCTGTTCTCAGGGCCGAGCAGCCAATTGCAGGTTGCCTCTTCCTGGGGAGACGTAGAAAACGGTTACCTGGTGGGGATGGATCCATCGTCGGGCATTGCCGTGGTGAAGGTTACCTTCAAGGGGGTCAGCGCTGCCGACGTTGCCAACCCGGGCAGTGTCGCGAGCATCCAGACCGGCCAGGTCGTTGTCTCTGTAGGTTCGTCATCCATAGCGGGCTCGTCCAATACGCCCTACTTCGCCTTCGGCTACGTAAGCGACACGTCCAGCTACCTGCCGCCGGTGGATGGCGCATCCGATGCCATGTACGCGATGCTCGTCGCCGACATGTCGGTTCTCTCATCGTCCTATGGTGGAGCGCTCGTTGACGGCAGCGGGCAGGTCATTGGCATCACCAACCCCGCGCCTGGCGGGACGGCCCAGGCCGGTCTCATTTACGTGACCCCGATCGACACCGCCATGGCGGATGTCACCTGGATGATCAAGAACGGCCAGGCCGTCCCTCATCCTTGGCTCGGGATCCTTCAGGCCACAGATGTCGCCGGTCCTGGGGCGCAGCGCTTCGGGGTGCCCGGGGCGGTCGAGGTCGATACCGTGGCGTCCGGTAGTCCGGCCGCCAAGGCCGGTATTGCCGACAACGACGTGGTCACATCAATAGACGGTCACAACATCTCGTCGGTTGGAGCATTGATCGCCTGGATGGCTTCGGCTAGGCCCGGCCAGGTCATGAACATTGCCTGGGCCCACAACGGCCACCGGCACAAAGCCGGCATCACCCTGGGAACGCAACCGGCAACGGCCACTCCCAGCTAGGGCCGCCGGCTCAGTGCTTGCGGCGCCACAATGCCGCGCTGCCGGCACCGGCTGCCAGCACTGTGGCGGCAGCGGCGGCTAGGGTGACCGACACACGTCGGCCCTGGGGCATGTCGTCCCAATGGTCTCGACCGTCGCTCACCACCAACGCTTGTTCCGAGTTGTACTCCGGTCTCCACCCGGTGAGGCGGAGCTTGTCGCCGGCAATAACCCAGGAATGCTCGGCATAAGGCCTCGTCCCCGGCGGCGCGCCCCTCCGCCACAGCCGCCAGCGCCAGGTTGCCACGGCCTCGCGCACCACGCCCGGCAGTGGGATCATTCCGGGACCACCCGCCAACGCACCCGCGACCTCTTCCCGGACGCCGCTGTCGGGGGCGACGTTGTAGGTGCCTGACAGGCCTTGCTCCAGGGTATGCACGACTGCTGTGGCCAGGTCGTCGACGTGGAGGTACTGAACCATGCGCCCCTCGGCTCCCAGGAGGGGCCGCTTGGCGGCGCCCAGAGCCTGGTACAAGGGCTGGTCAACCGACCCGACGGTGCATGCTGGGCGCAACAGCGCGACGGTGACCTCGGGATGATCGTGGCCCCAGCGCTCGATGAAGACTTCTGCCGCTCGCTTTTCCACCGCGTAAGCGAGACCTGGGTTGGGCCGCGCCGCCGCCTCCTCAGTTAGCGGAACGGGGTTGTCCGGCCACGCCCCGTACACGGTGGCACTGGAGAGATGGACGAAGTGTGCCGGCTCGATCGCCTCTGCGGCGTCGAGGACATGGCGCAGGACGGTGAGGTTGTCCCTTCCTTCGGGCTGCCAGGCCAGGTGCACTACCGTGCTGGCCCGCTTGCCAAGGGCCGCGAGTTCGTCATGTGCCCCGGGCAGCGAGAGGTCGAAAGCGTGCGATTCGATCTTTGGCGCGGTGGCTGGCATCGGCACCATATCGACTGCCAAGACCCGTTCGACAGCGGGGCGAGCGGCCAGGCAGGACGTAACCCTGCGGCCAAGGCTGCCGGCTGCCCCTGTCACCAGTACTGTGCTCACTGGGCCGTTCCCTCACTGCGCTGTGCGCTGAGGCGGGAGGGCGTGCCATCCCCGCCGCTCCCGAGCCTGGCGGTAAAGACGACCGCTCCCTGCCGAGCGCAGCTAGTCTTGCCAACCCCTGTGGGGTTGCGGTCCCCCATGCGGCGGTGTCCTCCCTGCGACGCTGGCCGGTGGCGGCACTAAACGTCCGATCTGGTAACAGGCCAGGTTAGCGCACCCGGTAACCTTTACAAATGGCCACGAAGCGGATGATCCCGGTGGCGCCGTTGGAGAGCGCCATGTGTTCGAGGACGCCGCTCCCAAGGAGTCCCCTTCCCGCAAGGCCGCTACGGTGAGTGAAGAGCCGCCGTTCCCTTCGAGCGGGCCTTTCGGGGACCTGCTACGCGACCTGGCCCGGTTGTTGACTGCTCAGGGCCCCCTCAATTGGGAGGTCGCCCGCCAGTTGGCCCAATGGGCAGCGACAGAAGGGCGCGGCGAGCCGAACCCCGAGCCGATCGCACGTATCCGTACCGAGGAACTGCTCCGGGTAGCCGAAATGCACGTGGCAGAGGCCACTGGGCTGGCGACCTCGCGCCGTGGTTGGCTCGAACTTCGCTGCGTGACCCGGGCGGAATGGGCGTCCCGCACGTTGACTGCCTGGAAAGAGGTGCTTTCGAGGCTCGCATCTTCGCTGAGCCCCGGCACCGAGGTTGGCCCATCGGCCACAAGCAGCCCGATGGACCAACTGCTGGGGAACCTTCCCCAGGTCATCGGGCCGCTGGTCCTCGGGGCCCAGGCCGGTGCCATGGTGGGCCATCTGGCCGGCACCGCGATGGGGCAGTACGACCTGCCCATGCCGGCACCGAAGACCGACGAGTTGATGGCGGTGCCGATTGCCATCGACGGCTTTGCCGCTGAATGGGACCTTGCCGTTGACGACGTCAGGATGTACGTCTGCTTGCGGGACGTTGTGCACCATGCCGTCCTGGGCCGTCCTCACGTGGCCAAGGCCCTTGAGGACTACCTTTTCGCTTACGCCGATGCTTTCCAGCTGGAACCGGGCGCGCTGGAACAGCGCCTGGGCGGGCTGGATCCGAATGACCTGCTCTCGTTCCAGCAGTCCCTCGGAGACCCTGAGACGCTCCTGGGCGATATGCAAAGCGACGAGCAACGGAGGTTGCTCGTGCCGTTCCGGGCTTTCCTGGCAGCGTTGGCGGGCTATACCGATTACTTCATCGACAAGGTGGGGCAGCGCCTGGTCGGGTCGTACCCCCTGATAAGCGAGGCGTTCCGCCGCCGCCGGCACTCCGACGGCCCGGGGCAGCGCGTCCTGGGCAAACTGCTGGGAGTTGAGGTTGACCAGGCTGTCGCAGAGAGAGGGCACCGGTTCGTGGCGGGGGTCGTCGAACGGGCCGGGGACGAAGGGCTCGCTCGACTATGGGAGGCGGCAGCGACCCTTCCCACGCCGGCTGAGGTGGACGCACCTGGGCTGTGGCTTGCTCGCATCGAGTTGGAGGCTTAGCGCCCGCGGGCTGTCCTCGCGCCAGTAGTCTTCCAGTGGCCCGGCTAGCGCCGCGTCGGCTTGCCTGCTGACGCCGGCCTTGGTGCGGAGCCAGGGAACCACGTCGGCAACGTGCCGCGGCGGGCCTTTACCGACCCGCCGGCGAACAACAGGGCGCCAAGCAGCCCGATGATGCCGATGGCGATGAAACCGTCCGAAAGGGTCATCGTCACCAGCACGGCCACGAGGCTGCCCACCGCCCATGCCAGCTGGAAGCCGCTCTCGAACCGAGCAAAAGAACGCGCCCGCACCCTCGACGGGACGTCGCGTTGCACCATCGAATCGAAGGCCAGCTTGCCCGACCCCGCCGCCAAACCTATTCCTCCGGCCAGCAGCACCGCGAGAGCCCAGTGCCTGCCCCAGCTGATGAGCCCGGCGCCCAGTGCTGCAGCCCCTATTACGACCGACGAAGCCGTCAGCATCCACTCCTCGGGGGCCTTCCGGCGCAACTTGGGTGCCAGGAGCGCGCCCGCCACATTGCCTATCTGGCTTGCGGCCAAGGCCGCGCCGTACCAGATGATGGGGGCCGAACTGCGCCTGAAAGTGAACACCAAGAGGAAGGTCACGAACCCTACGCAAGAGCGGAGGCCGGCGGTGGCAAGAGCGGCAAGCTGCAGGCCGCCGGGGGGAAGGCGCGAAACAACGGGGCCCCGCCCCGTCGGCCCTGGTTGCCCGGCCGGGGCGGGCCCGGTGCCAGCTGCACCGGAGGCTGCCGACGTAGAGGCCGGGAGCGGTCCAAGCAATGTTCCCGGCCTGTGTGACGGGGGCCCCGGGCGTGTCGGCGGCGGGAAAGGTCCCTCTGGTGCCCGCGCCGGAGCGCCCGCCGCTGAGGTCCGGGCACCGGTCAGGCGGGCGGCCCCCCAAGCGCAGGCCATGTAGGCGGCGATGTCCAGGCGGAGCAGTCCGGGCGCCCCCAGCCAGTTCAAGAGACCGACGCCCACGCCACCGGCCACTATTCCGGCGGCGGAACCTCCCACGGACAACTTGGAGTTCGCCAGCACCAGCTGTTCCGGGCGGTCCACTGCTCCCGGTACCAGCGCGGCTTTTGTTACCAGGTAGAGCTTGGAGAAGACAAGGGTGAAGAAGGCCACGGGGAAGAGCGCGAGCGAGTGTGCCCAGTAGGCCATGAAGAAACAACAGACGGCCCTCCCCACAGCCGATGACATGACAATGGCCCGGCGGCCGCCACGCGCGCGTTCGACGAGCGGCCCGAGCAGGGGCCCGACGATTGCGAACGGGGCGACCGTCAGGGCCAGGGAGAGCGCAACCCTGGATTGGGCTACGTTGACGTTGACGTTGAAGAAGATGGAGCCCGCAAGGGCAACAGCCACCATGGAATCGCCGCAAGAGGAAAGGGCATGCACAATTGCCAGCCGGGTGAACGGCGGCGCCTTTGGGCGGGCCTCGTGGGCCGGCCTGTCCGACCTGGCCGAGAACCCAGCCCCCCGCATCGGGTAGAGCCGGTACGGATAACTGAGCAAGCGGGAAGCTGCGGCCCACGCATAATCCAGTCGGCCTCCACCGGGAGCCGGCAGCTGCCGGGTGCCCTCTGGCTGGCTGGCTTCCACCTGGCGAGACTACAGCGATAGGTGCAGACGCAAACTGGGAATGCCAGAGCGCTCTCGCGCGACCGTAAGACGAGGTCTCGGCACGCACAGCGGTGAGGGGCGGGCAAGGCGGGCGGCGTGCCTCAAGTGCCGTGCGGCGCCAGCCGAGGGACCCTGTATGCCAGAACTTGAGCAGGGACGCGATCCCATCACCGGTCTGAGAGGCCCAACACCTGAACAAACTCGTCTGCCATCCCCTGAGGACCACGTCGTCATCTCACCCCAGGGCGTGATCACTACGAGCCAGGTTGGCCCGTCTCCCAAACCGGCGTGGGCCTCTTTGCTCGAGTCCCCAAACACGGCAGTGATGTCGACTTACCAGGCTCAATCGGCGCCGGCGGCGCCGCTGGCCGGTCCGGGTCGCACTCAAGCCGGCAACATCCTGTCGTCATTTGCCACCCGCTCGCCCATTTCCCCGACCTCGGTCCCAAAAACGGTTCCCGCGACATCGGGCGGCCGCCAGCCAATAGCTCCCCAGCCGACTGCTCCCCAGCCGACTACTCCCCACCCGGTCGCTTCCGGGCCGGGCGCGCCCAAGGGGTCGGTGCCAACTCGGGAGCCCTCTGGAGGGGTGCCGTCTTTGTCCAATGCTGCCGTTGCCCGCCAGGGTGCCGGCGTTGCCGAGCCTGGCGCGCTGACCGGGGCCAATGGCGCACCTCAGGCCGCAGCCGGCCCTGTTCCTGTCGCGGCGGCGGTTGTCACGGGTACGACCCCACCGGCAGGCAAGCCTCAGCGCGGCGTCAAGTTCCTCCGTTCCGCCAAAGGGGCGATCCCCGCGGCAGATGCCGTCACGGGCGGATCCGGGGGCTCTGTCGATGGCGGTGCACAGGCCACCGCGAACCGATCGGCTACCGCTGCGTCAGCGGCGCGTGCCCTGAGCAGTCTGGCCGGCCAGTCCGTTCGATCGGCCAAGCAAGGCGCGGGCAAGGACAACCAAGGGGCCACGCAGGTCACGCCGAGCCAGGCCGCACCCGGCCAGGTCGCCACAAACGCCGGAGCTCCCGCCGCCGAAGTTCCGAGCGTCGCCCCGTCCGGCGTTCACGACCCCCGCAATGACGACATTTTGCCGACAACGAAGTCGAGGGGTTTTCTGAGGTTCCGCCTCCGTTAGCAATGCCGTCCCGGTCCTAGTCCTGTTCCGGTCGCACCATCTCCAGCTTGTAGCCGAGCCCCCGGATAGTGGTGATCCGCTGAGGGCGGGCCGGATCGTCCTCGACGCGCGCCCTGAGGCGTTTCACATGCACATCGAGGGTCTTTGTGTCGCCCACGTAGTGCGGTCCCCATATGCGGTCTATAAGCGTCTCGCGGGTCAGCGCCCGCCCCACGTTTGTCATCAAGAGCTCGAGGAGCTCGAACTCTTTCAGGGGGAGGCTGACCTCCTGACCGCGAAGGTAAACCTCATGGCGTTCGGGATCGAGACGCAGGTCCCCGACTTCGAGTGCCCCTTCTAGGCTGGGAGCTTCCTGCGCTGGTGGGGTACGTCGCAGGACGGCGCGCATGCGGGCGACGAGTTCCCTCAACCGGTAGGGCTTACTGACGTAGTCATCGGCCCCTACTTCCAGGCCGACCACGGTGTCGATCTCGCTTGTCTTGGCCGTGACCATGATGATCGGCGTCCGGGCCCCGCCAGCCCTGATAGTCCGGCAAACGTCGATACCCGATACCCGGGGCAGCATGATGTCGAGGAGCACGAGGTCCGGTCGGACGGAGGCGAACTTGTCGAGCGCTTCAGCGCCGTCGAAGGCAACCTCAACCCGGAAACCCTCGCGCTTCAGGCCTACGACAAGGGCCTCGACGAAGGACGGTTCGTCTTCTACGAGGAGCACCGTTACCTGTTCAGCCACGGGTCTGATCCTGGTCCGCCACTGGAAGGCAGATTGTGAAAGTGGAGCCCTCGCCTTCGGTCGATTCGACGCGCACATCGCCTCCGTGGTACGCAGCCACGTGCCGGACGATAGCCAAACCGAGCCCTGTTCCACCAGTCCAGCGGGAGCGGGCCCGGTCCACCCTGTAGAACCGCTCGAAGATCCTCTCTTGGTCGCGCTTGGGGATACCGATGCCTTCATCGCTGACCCACAGGCAAGCCCGCCCTTCGCGCTGACCGGCGCCTATGTGGACGACCGCCCCTGGTTCGGAGTACTTGATGGCGTTATCGACCAGGTTGGCCACGGCCGACACGAGGTCGTGTCGGTTGGCCATCACGTACAGGTCATGGTCAACAAGCAGTACGTCGAGCCGGATGTCCCGCGCTTGTGCCGGTTCGGCGAAGCCTTCCACCGCTTCGGCTATGACTGCTGAGAGGGCTACCGGCGCCAGCGTGCCGGTCGCCCCGGCTTCGATCCGCGACAGATCAAGCAGGTCGTCGACGATCTGGGAGAAGCGCCTGGCTTCGGTGCCCAGCCGCGATGTCAATCTCGTCACGACCTCGGGGTCTTCTTCGCCGTCAAGCGTTTCGGCCAGCAGGCTGAGAGCGCCCAGAGGCGTCTTCAGCTCGTGGCTCAGATTGGCGACGAAATCCTTGCGCACGGCCTCCAGGCGGCGCAGTTCAGAGACGTCGTCGACGAGCGCCACTGCGCCCGGTGGCGGTGTGCCGTCGCCCAGCGGGAAAGACCTGATTTCCAGCGTGTGCCTCGCGGGTGAGTAGAGGTCGAGTGTCTCCTCATGGTAGGAGCCGGCGAGAGATCGTCCGAGGGCAGCCTCGACCGCCTTTTCCGCCAACAGGTCGCCATCTCGGGCGTTCATCAGACCCCGGGCCGGGGCGTTCCGCAGGACCACCTTGCCTTCCTGGTTGCAGACAACGACACCCTGGCTGGTCTTGTCCATCGCCTGCACCAGTAGCCCTAGCAGGTCGTCCGTCCGGGTGCCGGACGGCTCGGGGCTCCCGGGCCCGCTCACACGGGCTCCACTACGACCGGTGGGAAATACCGGGCGGACGTAAAGGACCCGTCCCGGCCTTCCAAAGCCCAGACGGACCCTTTTGCCTGGCGGGGATTGGGCCCCAGGTCGACCCGGTCCTCGTCGGCCAGCGTGACCAGGATCTCGGCGACCACGTCACCATGAGTACAGATGACAACGTCGTGGCCTGCAAGCTCCCTGATCAACCTGACAGCGTTGTAGCTCTGCCCTTCGGCCAGGTCATCCGTGGGTTCCAGTTCGATGTCGTTGGTCACCGCCAGCGGCCCCACCGTCTGCAAGCAGCGCACGTATGGGCTCGACAAGACGCGTGATACGCGGGCGATGCCACGCGCGATAGAAATCAAACCGTCGGCCTGCCTCAGCCCATGAGCAGACAGGGGGCGTCCGCGATCGTCGCCGGACCACTCCTTGCGAGCTCGGGCCTGGGCATGGCGGACCAACAGCAATGGCACCTTCTTAAGTCTTGCAGAACGCCGGGCAACGGGAGAGCACTCAAGGGGAGTGGTCCCTGGCGCTGTTTGACGGAGCGTCAGTCTGTCCCGTGCCGCTCTGGTTAGCGTTTGGGCACGTCGTCGACCTCTTGCCGGCGAACCTCTGAGGACAGGAGTTCCCCCAAAGCGTCGAGGACGGCAATGTCCCGGGTGTAGGTGAGCCGTTGGCGCGCCTGGTCCAAAGGGGCCCAGCAGAGGTCATCTATCTCGCTCTGGCCCGGGGGGGCGGTGAGCCGCCCCGCAGCTCCGCCGCCTTCGGTAGCGACCGTCATGGCCCAATACCGGACCGTCTTCAGGCGGCCCAGAGCATCGACGTACGTCGTGCTGGGAAGTTCCTGGCCGAGCCGGCACGACAAGCCTGTCTCTTCCTTGACCTCGCGGTGGGCACAATCCTCGTCGCTCTCAAGCGGCGTTGACTTGCCCTTCGGGAATGCCCAGTCGTCGTAGGCGGGCCGGTGCACCAGTACCACTTCAGCCCCGCCCGGTGCCCATCGCCAAACCACGCCCCCGCCCGCTCGCACTCTTGCCGTCTGCCCAGCCCCGCTCTGGGCCGTCGAGCCGGCCCCGCCGCCGGGCACGTTCGTCATTCCCGTTGTCACCCGATCGAGGCCATCGTCTCGGAGCTGCCCCTCCGCCGGCTTCTCGACACCGCCAACTCCTGGAAATGCCGCTGCGCGTTGAAATGCTTGGTTACCGGGACCTTGTGCCAGGTCGTGTCGGGTGATAGCTCCCAGGCCAGTTCATCGTCGGTGAGGACCACCTCCAGTATCTCCCGGAGCCTGGCCTGTATATCGCGTGCAGTTATGTCGACGAGGGCTTCCACTCGTCGGTCAAGGTTACGTTCCATGATGTCTGCGGAACCGAAGAGGTACCGGCCGCCTTCAGGAAGGCTCGCTGCGAGGGTGCGAGGACCGGGGCCGCCGCCTTGGTGCGCGGCCGGGGCGCGGTCCCCGCCGGCCGCTTTCCCGGCGCCGCCGCGCCCGCCGTCGCTGAAATAGAAGATCCTCGAGTGTTCGAGGTAGCGCCCGACCAGGGAGCGGACACGGATGTTGTCGGAGAGGCCGGGGACGCCCGGGCGCAGGCAGCACACGGCCCGGATGATGAGGTCGATCCGCGTGCCGGACTGCGACGCGGCATATAGCGCGTCGATGACCTTGCGGTCGACGAGGTTGTTCAATTTCCACACGATGCGCCCAGCCGTCCCGTACGAACTTTCCCTTTCGATCAGCTCTATTATCTTGGACCGCAGGGCAAATGGGGCAACGACCAACTGGCGGTAGGCCTCCTGACGGCTATAACCGGTGAGGAAATTGAAGAGATCTGTCAGGTCTTCGCCCAGGGTCGGCGAGGCGGTAAGGACGCCAATGTCCTCATAAAGCCGAGCTGTCGAAGAGTTGTAGTTGCCGGTCCCGATATGGCAGTAGCGGCGGATCCCGCTGCCCTCCGCGCGGACGACGAGTGCCGTCTTGGCGTGGGTCTTCAACCCGATCAAGCCGTACACAACGTGGACGCCCACTTGTTCCAATGCCCTGGCCCAGCCGATGTTGGCGGCCTCGTCGCCCCGGGCTTTCAGCTCCACCAGAGCGGCCACCTGCTTGCCTTTCTCGGCGGCGCGGATCAACGCTGTTACGACGGGGCTGTCGCCAGACGTGCGGTAGAGCGTCTGCTTTATGGCGAGCACGCCCGGGTCCATGGCGGCATGCTTGATGAAGGCCTCCGTGGACAGGGCAAAACTCTCATAAGGGTGGTGCACGAAGATGTCATTGTTCGTAATGGCGCCGAACATGTCGACCGGTTCGTCTTCCAACTCGCTCAGGCGTGCCGGGCACACCGGGGAGAAGGGCTCGTCCTTCAGGTCGGGGCGGTCGAGGCCGTGCACTGTCCAGAGCCCGGCATAGTCCAGCAAGCCGTCCATTTCGTAAACGTCTTCGGGCGTGAGGTCGAGCTCACGGGCCAGCAAGTCCCGCACTTCGGTGCTGAAGGTCGATTCCACCTGGAGGCACACGGCGCGGCCGAAACGCCGCCGCCTCAGCTCCATCTCGACGGCCTCCAGCAGGTCGTCAGCCTCTTCCTCGGCTAGGGTCAGGTCAGCGTTGCGGATCACCCTGAAGGCATGGCAGCTCTCGATCTCCATACCCGGGAACAGTTCGCCCAGGAAGGCGGCAATGACCTGCTCAACGGGCACGAAGCGTTGGTCGTCCGGCAGTGCCATGAAACCAGGCAGCAGCGGAGGGACCTTGACCCGGGCAAAGCGCCGCTCGCCTCGCTGAGGATCGCGCACCATGACAGCGAGATTGAGGGACAGGTTGGAAATGTAGGGGAACGGGTGGCCCGGGTCCACGCCTAGGGGAGTCAGGACCGGGAACATCTGCGACTCGAACACCGACTCGGCATAGGCCATGTCCGCCGGGCGCAGCGAACTCCAGGGCACGAGACGAGTGCCGTGGGCCGCGAGCCCTGGGACCACCACCTCGTTGTAGATGCGCGAGCGCTGCTTGAGCATGTCTTGCACTTCGGTCCGGATCAGCCTCAGCTGGTCCGGGACCGACAAGCCGTCCGGTGCTGTGCCGGCAACGCCTGCCGCCAACTGGTCCTTCAGGCCGGCCACGCGGACCTGGAAGAACTCGTCCAGGTTGCTCGAGAATATGGCCAGGAATTTTGCCCTTTCCAGCAAGGGCTGGTCGGGGGACTCAGCAAGGGCGAGGACCCGTCGGTTGAACTCCAGCCACGACAGTTCCCGGTTGATGTAGTGCGAGCTGGCGCGCGCCGGGTTCTTGGGCTCCCCAGGGCTAGCTTCCTCGGGCGCGTCCGCCAGTTCCTGGGGCGCGCTCATTCCTCGGCCATCTGCCACGTTGTTCACGCTACCGCGCCACGCCAGCCCCGGAAGGGCAACAGGCGCGCTCGGCCGCCTTGAGCTGACCGGCCACCGGGCTGTTCTGAGCCGATCGTGGCGCCGGGACGAAGCAGAGGACCGCGCTAGCCCTCGCCGGCTACGACGAAGTCGCCGGCCTCGTCTTCGGGCATACCGAGGTCCCACTCCAGCAGCACGTTCTCCCGTTCGGCGTCTCTGATTATGCGCTCGCGGTTCCGCCGGAACTGGGGGTCGTGAGGTGGCAACAGCAGCAAGCGGGCAAGGATGCGCTGGCGCAGCTCCTCGATCAGGTTGCGGTCCCCAAAATCGGAGTCGACCCTCCAGTGAGGGGCAACCGGACCGAGGTAGATGACCCGGACGTGACCGCGGGGAGGGCCAGCGCCCTCTGACTGCTGGGTGGACATACGCCGAGCTTACTGAGCCGAGCCTAGTGAGGAGCACCCGTCTGCGCCGTCAGCTGCCGGAGGCGGTTGGCCGCGCTGGCGACAGCCTGGAGCGACGCGTCGAGGATGCTCGAGTCCAGGCCGACGCCCCAGGCGACGACCCCGTGCGACTCGGCCTCGACGTAGGCGACAGCGGAGGCCCCGCTACCAGAGGTCAAGGCGTGCTGGTGGTAGTCGAGGACGGCCAGTTCGATGCCGACCTGCCTCAAGGCGTCGACCAGGGCGTCGATCGGCCCGTTGCCCTTGCCGACCAGGCTGTGGTGGCTGCCGTCGAGTAGCAATTGGGCTGTCACCTCGGTGACGTGGGTGTCAGCGGCGCGTTCGGTTGTCACCTCGGCGCCGACGAGGCAAAGCCTGCCGGTCGCCAGGTACGTCTGCTCGAAGACCTCCCATATCTCGGCCGGCTTGATCTCGGTCCCGCTGGCTTCGGTGACGGCCTGGACCGTCTTGGAGAACTCGACCTGGAGGCGGCGGGGAAGATCGAGCCCGTGCTCGGTCCCCATGACGTAGGCCACGCCTCCTTTCCCCGACTGGCTGTTGACCCGGATGATCGCTTCGTAGGTCCGGCCAGTGTGCTTAGGGTCAATCGGCAGGTACGGGACTTCCCATTTCTGGTAGCCGGCGGGCAGGGCGTCCATTCCCTTTTTGATGGCGTCCTGGTGCGAGCCGGAGAAGGCGGTGTAGACGAGGTCACCGGCGTATGGGTGGCGCGGGTGAACGGGCATCCGGGTGGCGTGTTCGGCGACGCGCCGGAGAGCCTCAATGTCGTGCAGGTCGAGCTCCGGGTCCACGCCCTGGGAGAAGAGATTGAGTGCGACGGTCACCAGATCAAGGTTGCCCGTGCGCTCGCCGTTGCCAAACAGGGTCCCTTCGAGGCGGTCGGCCCCCGCCAGCAGGGCCATTTCAGCCGCGGCCACGGCGGTGCCGCGGTCGTTGTGTGGATGGACCGACAGGACAACCGATCCCCGGTCCCGAACGTGCCGGCCGAACCACTCGATGACGTCAGCGAAGATGTTGGCCGTGTAGTTCTCCACCGTCGAGGGCAAGTTGATGATCAGCGGGCGGTCTGCGCTCGGTTGGATGACGTCGGCCACCGCTTCGCAAATATCCAGCGCGAAGTCGGGCTCGGTCCCGGTGAAGCTCTCTGGCGAGTATTCGTAGTGCAGCTCCGTCCCCTTCACCATCTGTTCGAGCTTCCGGCACAGGCGCGCCGCGTTGGTAGCGATGTCGATGATGCCTTCGGGGCCCTGGCGGAACACGACACGGCGCTGAAGTTCTGACGTGGAGTTGTAGAAGTGGACGATGGCTCGTGGCGCACCCGAAATTGCCTCGAACGTCCGCTCGATCAGCTCGGGACGGCACTGTACCAGCACCTGGACCGTCACGTCTTCTGGGACGAGGTCCTCTTCAATGATGTGGCGGACGAAGTCGTAGTCTGGGGCCGAGGCCGAGGGGAAGCCGACTTCGATCTCCTTGATGCCGATGGCGATCAATGCCTCGAAGAGCTCCAGCTTGCGAGCAGGGCCCATGGGGTCGATCAGAGCCTGATTGCCGTCCCGAAGATCGACGCTGCACCAGTGGGGAGCGGCTTTCAGCTGGTTGGAGGGCCAAGTGCGGTCGGCCAGGACAAGCGGCATCGTCGGGCTGTACTTACCGAAGGGCATCCGGGAAATGGTCATCGCGGGGCGGGTCATTTGGCAGCCTTTCTGTGCCTAGCTATGAAAAAACCTCCTGGCCCTTGGGCACAGGAGGTCTCGGCGAGCACCGGGGTGGAGTGCTCGCCTAAGTGAGAAGGAGGAGGCTCGTGGTGACGAACGCGAACATTGCCCTACCATGTTCCCCCAAGCCGGCGATATTGTCAAGGACGGGGCGTCAGGGACGGAGGGGGGCGACTGGGCACGTGCATGCCCGTCTTGACAGAGGCGAGTGGTCTAAACTAGAAAAAGGGTTGAGCTGCGTCGTTTCCCCGCATTTCAGACTGAGGCCCCTTCAGCCCGGCAGGGAACGGTAAAGGGGTTTGGACGGTTGATCACAGATCGGTGTGCGATGCTTAGCGAGACGGAGGTGAAGTTGGTGGACACTTCCTGGATGGTGCAGGGGCGTTGCCGCGACCTGCCACCCGAGGTTTTCTTCCCCAGTGATGGGGTCGGGGTGGAGGTAGCCCGCCACTACTGTGCCGAGTGCCCAGTGAAGGGGCCCTGCTTGGAGTACGCCCTCGAGAACCACATCGAGCACGGTGTGTGGGGAGGGGCCTCTGAGCGCGAGCGCCGCCGTATCGCCCGAAGCCGGCGTGGTCTTCCTGCTCGCAGTGGGCTACCGCAGCCGGTGGCGCCCAGCCGCCCCTCGGTCTGAGCTACCAACCCTCCACCACCAGCGGTGCCGCTGGCACCGGCGACGATCTTCTCGAATGCGTGGTCAACGTGAGCGAGGGCCGCGACGGGACCGTCCTGGCCTCGCTAGCCGAGGTGTGCGGTACCTGCCTGCTCGACATGCACAGCGATTGGCACCATCATCGTTCTGTGTTCACCCTGGCCGGTACCAGCCCGTCCGTCGAGATGGCCGTCCGGGACCTGGCCCACTGCGCCGTCCGGCTGCTGGACCTGCGCCACCACGCCGGCGTTCATCCTCGCTTGGGAACCCTGGACGTAGTCCCCTGGGTGGCTCTGGACGGATGGCCGCTGCGTGACATGCCTGGGGAGCCCGGCCGACAGCGGGCCATAACGGCCCGGGACGGCTTTGCCCGTTGGGCCGCCGGCGAGCTGGGTCTGCCCGTGTTCCTGTACGGGCCCGAGCGTTCCCTGCCTCAGTTGCGCAAGCAGGCGTGGAAGACGCTCACCCCCGACTTCGGCCCGCCCGCACCCCATCCGGTGGCCGGAGCGGTCGCCGTCGGCTGTCGCCCGCTCATGGTCGCCTACAACCTCTGGATGGCAGAGGCTGACCTGGGCCGGGCCAGAACGGTCGCGGCAACCATCCGCTCCGCCTCAGTCCGCGCCCTGGCCTTCCGCCTTGGTAACGATGTTCAGGTCTCGTGCAACCTCGTTGCCCCGTTCGGCGTCGGACCTGATGTGGTGTGGGACCGGGTTGCCGGCATGATGCCCGTAGCGCGGGCTGAGCTTGTCGGCCTCGTCCCCGGGACGGTCCTAGACGGGATTCCCGAGGACCGCTGGGCCGAGCTCGACCTTTCGCGGGAGCGGACGATCGAAGCACGTCTCGTAAGACAGCGCCAAGCCCAAGTGAACGCCCAGGTGAGCGGGCTGCCAACAAAGTAACGGCGAGGCACGCCCCAGCCTTTCAGCCGAGGCGAGCCTCGCCGGGGGAAGTCTGGTCCGGGACCGGGCCCGGCCGCCTGGTTGTCAGGAAGCCTGGCTGACCCCGTAAGGTGCCCCGTTGCGACGACGCCGGAGACGGCGCCGCTCTCTCTCCGAGAGGCCACCCCAGATGCCGAACTTCTCGCTGTTGTCGAGGGCGTACTGGAGGCACGCCTGGCGCACGACACAGCCCCGGCAGACCTCCTTGGCTTCCCGGGTCGAGCCTCCACGTTCCGGGAAGAAGAGATCGGGGTCCACCCCCAAGCAGTTGGCGGACCGTTGCCATGTCGGCACTTCGCTGTCCCAGCGGAGCCCGGTCGCATCGGCCGGTAGGTGCAAAAGATGCACAATGTCAGTCACCGGCGGCTCCCCTCGCTCGTTGATCGGGTCGGATGACCACCACCCCGGTCTGGTCCGGGTGGCGTCGATGTAACTACGTCATACGTAACTACATCAGTGTAATCTTGGCGCATCCTCGCCGCTACCGCAAGAGGTAATTTCGGCCGCTCTGTGCGTTCGTGGCCAGGGTTCCCAAGGTGACGGCCACTGTCCCAGGGCCGGCACACGCGACTGGCCCGGGACCGGTCCGGCAATTCGCCCTCTGTCAGCGCCCTGCCGGGCGCCGAGTCAGCTCGACGGTGACGTCGGCGGAACTCTCCGGAAGCTCGTCGTGGGCACCCCGTATTGGGCTATGCCGGCCTGCGCCCGTGCTTGCGGGAGGCCGTCTTGCCCTCGAGGAAGTCGAGGAGCACGTAGTCACCCAGGGAATCAGGGGAAGTGAAGAAGGCCTTACCCTTGTTCAGGCGTGTGAGTTGCGCGATGAAATGCCGCAGGTACCCTGTGGCGTCGAGCGCGAACGTGCTTATGCGGATGCGATCGCGGGTGCAGCGGCCCACTTCCAGAAGGGTCGAGTCCACAGTCTCGGTTGTGGGCGGGTAGGCGAAGACCGGCTCTGGCGCGCCCGATGGCCAGAAGGCGGTCGGCTCGCCATCGGTGACCATGATGATCTGCTTGGTGCCTTTCCGGTGGGCAAGGAGCTTGCGGGCCACCGCCAGGCCGTGCTGGATATTGGTGCCCCAGTCGTAGTCCCAGGACACCTCGGGCAGGTCCCGGAACGCTATCTCGCGCGCCATTCGGGAGAACCCGACGACGCTCAGGTAGTCGGAAGGGAACCGCCCCGAGATCAGCGCGTGCAGGGCCATGGCCATCTTCTTGGCTGCGACGAAGTTGCCTCGGATGGGCATGGACAGCGACAGGTCCAGCATTATCACCGTCGCTGAGCGCGTCAGGGCCTCGGTCCGCTCCACCTCGAAATCGGCCGGCGACAGCCCGATCGGGGTCCCAGGACCGCGGCGAGCGAGAGCGTTGCGCACCGTCCGTTCGATCGAAAGGTTGAACGGGTCGCCCCACTGGTAAGCTTTGGTTTCGCCGGCGCGCTCATGACCGGCGCCCGGGTGGCCAACAGGGTGCTGGCCGGCGCGGTAGTGAGCCAATCTCGCGTACAGGTCGACCAGAGCCTGGTCCGCCATGCGGTGCAAGCCCCGCGGAGTGAGCCGCATCCGGCCCTCTTTTTGCTCCACCAGGCCCGCCTCGCGCAGCCGGCGCGCCAGTTGCCCCAGAGCCTCGAGGGACCGGGCGTCCTCCGCCCCGAGCAACTCGCCGGCGCGTTCGATGTCGACCTCGGCCAGCGCCCCCGGGCTAGGCGCCCCGGTCAGGAGCTGTTCCAGGTTGTTCAGGTCGGAAAGCTGGGCGGACAGCGAGCTGGCTGGCCCGAACCCAAGAGAAATGTCCGTGAGTGGGTCGGCCATCGACGCCAGCCGGGCGTTGGCGGCCAGCCGATCGAGTTCCAGGCGCAACTCGAAGTCGTTCTCCAGCAGGGCCTCGGACAGTTCCGTCAACTTGGCCCTCTGTTCGGGTGTCATCGATTCGAGCAGGGCCCTTGTCGCCGCCAGCCGGTCCGCGAGGCCCTGGAGCAACTGGCCCAGGTTCGCGGGGTGGCCCGGGACGAGGTCCGAATAGTGTTGCATGAACTGGTTGAAATCAGCGTCGACGTCCTCGCCTGCCCTGTGCCGTTCTACCATCCCGTTGAGTTCGGAAAGCATCTGTCGGGCCCGGGCCCAAGTCTCCGGCGACGCGTTGGACATCGCCGCCTGTAACTCCGAGAAGGCGTTCTTGGCTAACTGTGCTCTCCGTCGGCGGGCATGTTCCAGCAGTTCGCGGAGGCCGGCCACGTCCCGGCCTGAACTGTCCGTGAAGCCCTGCTGCATGAGGCGCCGGAGCGCCTGGTCGGCGTCGCCGTGTTCTAACAGGTCGTCCATCAGGCGGTGCAGGACGTCGTTGCCAGTCATGTCCCCGACCTGCTGTGTACCGTCCCAGCGGGAGTACCTAGCTCGGGTCACTCATGTCCCGTTTCGACTGGTAGCGGGCGGTAGTGCCGTTGGTGTGCTTATTGAGGCGCTTGGAAAGATGGAGCCCTTCCAGCACGAGCTCCATTGCCGCGGCGACGGGTGCCGCCGCCTCGGAACCGGCCAGCTTCACGACCGGCGTGTACAGGCCGGGCCGGCTCGCCAACGCCTCGACGTAAGAGGACGACGGCATGTCGTCGCCGACCTCAATGGTCGACCCGTCGTCGAGTTCCGAAACGGCCTTGCCAAGGTCGACGGGGTCGACGTGCGCGCGGAACACGCTGAGCACAGCCTGGCGGGCGAGCCGGCTGACGAGTTCGGGCTCACCTCCGTCGTCCAGCGAGTCGAGCTCGATCTTGCCGGCAGTGGAAGAAACGAGGGCTGGGAGGTCGCTGACCCTGGGCACGGCCTCGCGCTCGCCGAGCCTCAAAGCGCGGCGCGTGGCTGCAGCCACAAGGGTCTCGTAGTTGGCAACGCCGAGCCGGACCGAGACGCCCGAGCGCTGGTTCACATGGGGGCTCTGGCGGGCGAGCTGGGAGATGCCGGCCACGATCTCGACCATGTAGCCGGGCACGCCCGCCTCCAGCCTGTCCAACTCGGCAGGGCCGGCCTCCTGGACGATCACCTCCACCTCGGTCTCTGCGTCAAGCGGGTAGTGAGTGCGGATCTGAGCCCCGAAGCGGTCCTTCAGCGGAGTGATGATCCGTCCCCGGCTGGTGTAGTCCTCAGGGTTGGCCGAGGCTACGAGCATGACGTCCACGGGGAGGCGGACCTTGTACCCCCTGATTTGGACGTCGCGCTCCTCGAGCACGTTGAGCAGGCCAACCTGTATACGTTCCGCCAGGTCAGGTAGCTCGTTGATGGCAAGGATGCCCCGGTTGCTGCGCGGGACCAGGCCGTAGTGGAGAGTCAGCTCGTCGGAGAGGTAGCGGCCCTCGGCGACCTTCACGGGGTCCACCTCCCCGATGAGGTCCGCGATGGAGGTGTCGGGCGTCGCGAGTTTCTCCCCGAACCGCTGGTCCCTACCGACCCAATCGATCAGGCAGTCGTCGCCTTTGGACGCCACCAGTTCCCGGGCGTACGGCGAGATGGGATGGTAGGGGTCGTCAAGTATCTCGGAACCGGCCACGACCGGCAGCCACTCGTCGAGCAGTTCGGCCAGGCTGCGCATCAGCCTGGTTTTGGCCTGGCCTCTCTCCCCGAGGAAGATGATGTCGTGCCCCGCGATCAGTGCGTTCTCGAGTGCAGGCAGGACGGTCGTGGCGTAGCCGACCAGACCTTCCACGACGGGTTTCCCATCGGCGATGCGCTTCGCCGCATTGGCTCTGACCTCTTGCTTGACGGGACGGGAATGCCAGCCCGAGGCGCGCAGCTCGCCGAGTGTGGCCGGTCGAGACGATTGCGCCCCAGGAGAGTGGGGTCCAGGCGAGTGGGGCCCAGGAGGGTGGGGCCCAGACGGAATGGGTGGTGGCATGGTCAAAAGGTACCTTTGTCTGTAGGGCTACCTACCTACCTCCACAGCCCGGAACCGCAGGCGCTGATGAACGAGCTGTTTACTTGATGGACCTGGATGGCGAGTGGGTCGCGGCGGAGGCTGATGACGACCTGCGGCGAAGCTTCCCCCGGCCCGAGTTTGATGACGGCGGCTGGCCCCGGGTGCGAGTGCCCGGGCATTGGCGAGCGGAGCCGGCTTTTGCATCCTCTGATGGCCCGCTGCTGTTCCGGCGCCGTTTCGAGCTGGGCACACCGACGCCGGGCCGGCGCTCGTGGCTGGTCATGGAAGGCGTGTTCTATCAATCGGATGTCTGGCTGGACGGGTCCTACCTGGGTGACACGGAAGGGTATTTCTTCCCCCACGAATTCGACGTCACCTCGGCGCTCGAAGCACGCACCGAACATCTCCTCGCGGTCGAAGTGGGTTGCGAACGACCGGTTGGAGGCGCGCCCAGGCGTGCCCTCACAGGTGTTTGGGGGCAGGGGGACTGCATCGACCCCGCCTACAATCCGGGCGGTATCTGGGCGCCCGTCCGCGTTGCGACCAGCGGGCCCGTCCACATCCGTTCGTTGCGGGCCGCGTGCGCGCAAGCAGGGCCCAAGCGCGCTGTCCTGGACCTGTTCGCGGTCCTTGACAGCGCCGAACGGGTCACGGTCACGCTGCGAACCGAGGCGCGCCGGACTACCGGCGGGCAGGTTGCTCAGGCAGACAAACAACAGTCCCTGGCGGTCGGCATCAACCGCGTCCGCTGGCGGCTGGAGGTGCCGAGCCCTGCGCTGTGGTGGCCCGCCGACCTGGGTGACCAGCCCTTGTACGAGGTGGTCGTGGGCGTCGGTCTCCAGGGTGTGGAGAGCGACACAAGGGCCTTGCGGACCGGTTTGCGCCAGGTGAGGATGCACGATTTTCTGTGGTCCGTCAACGGCGAACGTATTTTCCTGAAGGGAGCCAACCTCGCCCCGACGCGCCGGGACCTGGCGTATGCGTCGCCCGGGGAGGTGGCCAGGGACGTTCTCTTGGCCCACCAGGCGGGGCTCAACATGCTTCGTGCCCGTGCGCACGTCGGCCGGCGTGAGCTGTACGACGCGGCCGACGAGACCGGCATGCTCATCTGGCAGGACATGCCTCTGCAGGGCACTTACAAGGGCGCCCGCCGCCAGGCGGTGCGCCAGTCCTCGGCTGCCGTCGGGTTCCTGGGGCACCACCCTTCGGTCATCGTGTGGTGCGGGCACAGCGAGCCGTTCGCCCCCGCGGCGACGGTCGCCGCCTCGAAGCGCACATACAGAGCCGCACGTTGGATCGCGCAACAGATCCTGCCGAACCCGAACAAATCGCTCCTCGATCGGAGCATCCGCCGAGCACTGGAGCGGGCAGACCCTTCCCGGCCGGCATTGGCCCATTCGGGGGTTGTGCCGCACCCCGCCTGGGGGACCGGGAGCCACCTGTACTTCGGCTGGTACTACGGCCGCGGGAGGGACCTGGCGCGGGTCGCGGCAGGTTGGCCGGCGGCTGCCCGGTTCGTGAGTGAGTTCGGCGCCCAGGCGGTCCCCATCGGAGCCGAGTTCATGCAGCCAGAGTGCTGGCCGGGCCTTGACTGGGGGCGTCTGGTCGCCCATCACTGCATGCAGAAGGACATATTTGACGAGCGCGTCCCACCGGGACGGTACGCCGATTTTGGCGCCTGGCGCGACGCTACCCAGGCCTACCAGGCCCGCCTGGTCAGGCGACAGATCGAGATCCTGCGCCGGCTCCGGGACCAGCTCACCGGGGGGTTCGCGGTGGCGTGCCTCAACGACGCCCAGCCAGCCGTGAGCAATTCGCTCCTCGACCACGAGCGTGCCCCCAAGGCTGCCTTCCGAGCTTTGCAGGTGGCATGTGCTCAGGTCCTGGTGGCGGCGGACTGGCCCGCGCCCAGCTACCGACCCGGGACCAGGGTTTCGTTTGAGGTCCACGTCGTCAACGACCTCCGCGAGCACCTGGCCGGGGCAGTGCTCGAAGCCCGGCTCCAGTGGCCAGGCGGGGGCCGCCAGTGGAGGTTCACTGGGGACGTCGGCGCCGCCTCGTGCACGTTCGTGGGCCGAGTGACGACAGCGCTGCCGGACCGGCCGTTCTTGGCGCGAGCCTGCCCTGAGGCTCCTGTGACTGTGGCGGGCGAGCCGGGCCAGGATGTCGTCGTCCCCGGGTGGCCACTGCGCCTGGATCTGCAACTTAGGTGGGGTGAGCCCCTGCGGTGGGCGGACAACCGCTACGACAGCGTCATCAGCCCGTAGCGGCTGTCCCCGGCAAGGCTCCCATCGCTCGCACACTCCCATCCCTGGCGAAGCTCCCGTCGCCTGGTAAACCTAGAACGTGGCTCGTTTCCTCTCCCCGGAGTGGTTCGACGAACTCGAGGCGGCCGTCGGGAGCGGCGAGCCCGGGTCGCCGCTCCCAACTGAGGGCCTCAGCGAGGAAGGCCCGGGAGCCCAGCCGGGGCTAGTGGTCGAGGTTGTGGTCACCAACACGCCTGAAGGCGAGGTACGTTACCAGGTAGTGGTGGAGGGAACGCGGGTCCTCGTACGGTCACCTCGGGCGGCACCTAGGACTGCCCAGGTCCGGCTGAGCGGCGACTATGCCACCATGGCCGGCATCGCTTCGGGTGAGCTGTCGGCGCTCGATGCCCTCTCGCACGGCCGTACCCGGGTTTCGGGTGACATATCGACCTTGTCGGTCCACCCTTCCCGGCTGGGCGGACTTGACCTGTTGCCGCCCGTCTTGCGGGCAAGCACGACATTTTGATGACAGATGGCCGGACAATTGCCCCGGAAGCCCGGTTGGTACAGTAACCCTGAGGAGCCGCGGTCGCTGCTCTATTGGGACGGCCAGTCCTGGACGGAGCGCACGAGGTCGTGGCCGAACTGGGTTTCGCGGTCTGAGGTCTTCGAGCCCAACTACGAGGATCTGGACCGGTCCGCCGAGGGCCCGGCCCATCCCTACGAGGTGCGGGAGCGAGTAGCTACAGGTGCCTGGTCCCGGGAGTGGTTCGCGCCCCGGCGTTCCCGTCAGCCGGACCATGCTTGGCTCCGCGGCGCAGCGGGGCACCCGTCTTTGTTGTCCCGCCCGCGCGGGCCACAAGCACCGGCCCTGCTCCGGCCCGGTCGGCGGCCGCTGATCGTGATGGTCTGCCTGATGGCAATGGCGGTGGCGGTCGTGCTGTCGAGCGTCGCAGTCATGGCTCCTTACGAGACCAGGGGAACCGCCCTGGCCTCCGATCGGGCGGCCCGATCACGTTTCGCGGGCCAGGCCGTTAAGGACTGTGCGGCGACCTTGCCAAGGTACAGGGAGGCCCTTGCCTCAGGAACGGATGGCCCGACGATTGTGGCCGCCGTTCACCAGGTTGATCTTCTCCGCTTGCGCCTGCAGTCCATCCGCACTTCGAAGCAGGACCGGGGCCCGGTTGAAGAGTGGTTAGAGACCTGGCGGGACTTCGCCCAGTACGAGCACCGTTACGCGGCCGTTATCGGTCCTGCCGTGCCGCTCAACGGGCGGCTCGTACCTCGGGCGTTGAGCTCTAGAGCTCTTCTGGACGCCCTCCAGGCACGTCGCCAGGCGACCGGGTCGGCCGCCCAGGCGGACATGTTCGGTGCCGATCTGGGCGTGCCGGCTTGCCGTCTCGAGCCGGTGCCCATCGACTGAGCCGTCCTCGCCGGCACGCAGGGCCGTACCTAGGGAATTCCGAAGAATCCTGGCGGATCAGTTGCGTCATGGGGCGGCGAAGAAGGATAGTGGTATTTCGAGGCCCAAAGACAGCAACAGGCAACCGGAGGTGCAGCGCACATGCTCTGCGACGTTGTGGACGACCAGTTCCTCACCAAGTACCGCACCCTGCTAGACGCCGAAGATGAGGCGTTTGACGAGCTTGAGCACGCGTACGAAGACGGGGACCGGGCTCATTTCGACACGGACTTGGCTGCCTGGCGCGCAGCCGTTGAGCGGAAACTTTCGTACCTCCACCGCCTAGGCCTGGTGAGCCCGCCGGCGCTCACCCACTGACCTGTCGGGGGCCCAACCTGCCGGGGGCCCAACCTGCCGGGGGTTGAATCCCTCTGCCGAGGGGCTGAGTTCCTGAGGGACTGAAGCTTCCGAGTGCCAAACGGGCGGTCCTCAGCGCCCGCGTTCGGCTGTTGTAACTCGGCTCCGTAGTCCGGCCCTGGTTAGGTTAGGGCATGAGCCCGAGAGCCTTCACGCTTTCGCGCTCGTCGAGTAGTTCGCTTGTGCTGTGGTTGATCCGCTCGCGGGAAAAGGCGCTGACCTCGAGGCCTTCGACTACGCGGTAATCCCAGGCGCCGGTGGTGACCGGCATGGAGCAGTAGACCCCTTCGGGCGTGCCGTAGGCTCCCTCCGACAGCACCGCCATCGACGTCCAATCACCGTCCGGTGTGCCCAGCGCCCAGGCCCGTACCGTGTCGACAGCGGCATAGGCCCCCGAAGCGGCGCTCGAGGCGCCCCGGGCCTCGATCACTGCTGCACCCCTCTGCTGGACGGCAGGGATCAGTTCCTTGTCCACCCAGTCAATACCCCCGACTTGGTCGAGCGCAGGCAGGCCCCGCACCTTGGCGTGGAAGATGTCCGGGTACTGAGTTGCGGAGTGGTTGCCCCAGATCGTCAGGTTGCTGACAGCGCCAAATGGCGCGCCAGCACGGGCAGCGACCTGAGCGATGGCCCGGTTGTGGTCAAGGCGTGTCATTGCCGCGAAATGGCCGGGGGGAAGAGGCGATGGCCCAAGCCCGGCGTTGTGGGCTGCGATCAGGCAGTTGGTGTTGGCCGGGTTGCCCACGACAAGGACTCTCACGTCCCGGCTGGCGCTGGCGGCGAGAGCCTTGCCCTGGACGCTGAATATGGCGCCGTTGGCTTCCAGCAGGTCGCGGCGTTCCATGCCCTTTGACCGAGGCCGGGCACCGACCAGGAGGGCTACGTCGGCGTCGCCGAACGCGTCCAGGGGATCTGAGCTGATGCGGACACCAGTGAGCAGCGGGAACGCGCAGTCGTCAAGTTCCATGAGGATTCCCCGCAGGGCACCCAGAGCCTCAGGGATTTCCAGCAGCTGCAGAGCTACGGGTTGATCGGCACCCAACATGGCGCCGCTGGCGACGCGGAACAGGAGGCTGTAGGCGATCTGGCCGGCCGCGCCGGTAATGGTGACGTTGACGGTGGGTTTGGCGATGGCGCCGCTCGCAGCGGCGCCATTTGAGGCAGTTGAGTTCGGCATAAAGGACCGATATTACGGGTCGGCCCGGTCCTACAGTCGCTCGATGATCGCAGTGGCAAACTCCGAGGTCCTCACCTCGGTAGCCCCCTCCATTTGGCGAGCGAAGTCGTAAGTGACGATCCGGTCGGCGATCGTCGCCTCTATGGCGCGGACGATGTCGTCCGCAGCTTCCTGCCAGCCGAGGTGTTCGAGCATCAGGACGCCCGAGAGCAGCACCGAGCCGGGGTTGACCTTGTCTTGTCCGGCATACTTCGGCGCCGTCCCGTGGGTTGCTTCGAAGATGCCGTGCCCCGTCACGTAGTTGATGTTCGCCCCGGGCGCGATGCCGATACCTCCAACTTGAGCGGCAATGGCGTCCGAGAGATAGTCGCCGTTGAGATTGGTGGTGGCGATCACGTCGAACTCATCGGGCCGGGTGAGCACCTGCTGCAAGGTGATGTCAGCGATGTTGTCCTTGACCAGGATCTTGTCACCGGGTTTGCCGCCGCATTCGTCCCAGCTCACCACCGCGTCGCCGAACTCGTCGCGCGCCACCTCGTAGCCCCACTTGCGGAAAGCGCCCTCGGTGTACTTCTGGATGTTGCCCTTGTGCACCAGGGTGACTGAGCGGCGACCGTGGTCGACGGCGTACTGCAGGGCGGCTCTGACCAAGCGCTTGCTCCCCGTCGCTGAGATCGGCTTCACACCGATACCGGAGTCGGCGCGGATGTCCCAACCGAGTTCGTCGTGGAGCATCTCGATCAAGCGTTTGCATTCCGGTGTGCCCGCCTCGAGCTCCAGGCCGGCGTAAATGTCCTCGGTGTTCTCCCGGAAGATAACCATGTCCACCAGGTCCGGGCGTTTGACGGGCGACGGCACGCCCTGGAACCACCGCACCGGTCGTAGGCACACGTACAGGTCGAGCAGTTGGCGAAGAGCCACATTGAGCGAGCGGAAGCCGCCGCCTATGGGCGTCGTGAGGGGGCCCTTGATGCCGATCAGGTACTGGCGGAACGCCTCAAGCGTCTCGCCAGGCAGCCAGTTGCCGGATTCCTTGAACGCCTTCTCGCCGGCAAGGACCTCCGTCCAGGCGATGTGGCGCCCCCGGCCGCGCTTGGCAACGGCGGCGTCGATGACACGCTTGGCCGCCGGCCAGATGTCGACGCCTGTTCCATCACCTTCGATGAAAGGGATAATCGGCTCGTCGGGGACGACAAGCTTGCCGTCGGGCCCCATTGTGATCTTGTCGGCCATGGTCGGCCAGCCTATGCCGGGTCTCGGGCAAGCCGGGCAGGACGTCGCTGTGGTGCTCATCCAACCGTTCGCTGCCGCCGCGCCCGGTGCGACGAGCCTCTGTAGTGTCTCCCTATGCCGCCACGTCCGGCCCCGCCACCTGCAGGCCCGCCGCCTGCAGGCCCGCCGCCTCCAGCCCCCGGGCCTGGTGACGGTGCCGTCCCGGAGGGCGTTGTCCTGGCTGAGAACCTGGCCGTCCTCAGGGCCCTGCCGGACAGCTGCATAGACCTCGTCTACATCGACCCGCCCTTTGGGACCGGCCAGGTGCGCCGGCTCCACTCACTGCGCACGGGGGCTGGAGATAGGACACGTCTCGGTTTCGGCGACCGGCGCTACGCCTTCGAGGTCGTGTCCTCGTACGGTTACCGGGACGACATGTCCCTTGATGAGTACCTCGGGTTCCTTTACGAACGCCTCGCCGAGGTCCATCGGGTACTTCGCCCGACAGGCTCGCTGTACCTCCACCTCGATTTTCACGCTTCCCACTACGGCCGGCTCATTCTCGACGAGCTCTTCGGCCCGGACCGCTTCTTGAACGAGGTCATCTGGGCCTATGACTACGGAGGACGGCCCAAGGACCGCTGGCCGCGAAAGCACGACAACATCCTGTGGTACTCCAGGAGCGGCGCTTGGACCTTCAACATTGGCGACATCGACCGCATCCCCTACATGGCCCCCGGGCTCGTGGGGCCCGAGAAGGCGGCCAAGGGGAAGCTCCCGACGGACACCTGGTGGCTGACCATCGTCCCCACCAGCGGTTCGGAGCGGACGGGTTACCCCACGCAGAAGCCGCTCAAGCTGCTGGAGCGAATCGTCAGGGCCTCGAGCAACCCAGGGGACTTCGTGGCCGACTTCTTCTGCGGCAGCGGCACGACCGGGGTGGCCGCACACCGGCTGGGCCGGCGGTACCTTCTCGTGGACGACAACCCCGACGCCATCAGGATTACCCGCGAGCGTCTGGGCCTGGAGGGCTCACGCCCAAGCCCAGGTTGGCGTGTATCCGACGGGTCGCCTCGGAGCGGTTGAGGGTGTAGAAATGGAGGCCCGGTGCTCCTTTGTCGAGCAACTGGGTGCAGAGCTCGGTGGCGGCATCGATGCCGGCCTTGACCACGTCGGCCGGGCCGCCCCGGGCATGCGCGGCCTCGAGGCGCTCGACCAGCCATGCGGGTACCGCACATCCCATCTGTGCCATCCGAGGAATGGACGCGAGGCTCGTGATCGGCATTATGCCCGGCAGCACCGGCTTGTCCAGCCCTCTGGTTGCCAGGTCGCCCACCAGTGAGAAGTAACCCTCGACCTCGAAGAAGAACTGTGTCACGGCAAAGTCGGCGGCCCGCAACTTCCGGGCTAGGAAACGCCGGTCCGCGGCCATGGTGCGCGAGCGCGGATGGCCGGCAGGATGGGCCCCGACCCCGATGCAGAACCCCCCAATAGCCCTGGCCAGTTCCACCAGCTCCAGCGCGTGCACCATCTCCCCGCGTTCCGCCGGCGGGCCCGTTGCGGGGTCGCCGGCCAGGGCCATTAGGTTTTCGATCCCGGCTTTGCGGAACGACACCAGGATGTCCGCCAGTTCCAGCCGGCTGTGACCGGCACAGATCAGGTGGGCCATCGGGTTGAGGTTGGTCAGGTGCAACAGGGAGGCCACGAGGTCCGTGGTGCGCTGGCGGGCGGTGGGCCCACCCTTGTAGGTCACGGAGACAAACGAGGGGCGGAGAGGTTGCAAGTCGAGCAGCGTCTGGACCAGGCGGGCCTGCTCGGCGTCGTCATGGGGCGGGAAGAACTCGAACGAGTACGTCCGACCCTGGGCCAGCAGGTCCGTGACCTTTGCCATGCCCGCAAGGATAAGGCGCCTAAGGCGTGAGGCGGTGCTCAGGACCGGACCGCGCAAGCCGCGGCCATGACCGTGTTGCGTAGCAGCATGGCCACGGTGGTCACGCCGACGCCGCCGAGGCGGGGAGTGACCCAGCCGGCGACCTCTGCACATCGTTCGTCCACGTCCGAAAGGACCTTGCGGCCTTCCCAGGTGATGCCACCACCGATCACGCAAGCCCCCCGGGCGACCACCTCGGGGGTGATCATATTGGGCACGCCGGCGGCGCCCACGACGATGTCCGCTCGGCGCGTGTGCTCGGCCCAGTCCTTTACCCCTGTGTGGACCGCGGTGACGGCGGCGTTGGCACCGGGCTCCTTCAACGACAGCAGCAGGGCCAGGGGCCGCCCCAGGGTCGGGCCACGGCCCACGATGACAACCGAACGGCCCTCCACGGGCACCTCGTAATGGCGGAGCATGGCCTGGATGCCCACAGGAGTACACGGCCGAGGGTGGCCCTGCTCGCCGAGCGCCAGATAGCCAAGGTTGACAGGGTGCAGGCCGTCGACGTCCTTGGCCGGTGACACCCGGGCCAGCGCCTCGGCGTAGTCGAAGCCCAACGGCACCGGGTTCTGGATGAGGAACCCGTCGACTTCGGGGTCCTCGTTGAGCCGGTCCACGGCTTCCAGGAGGTCCGCCTGCGCAGCCCCGGCCGGGACGCGAACATCGATGGAACGGATGCCGTAGCGCTCGCAGGTCTCATGCTTGCGGGCAACGTAATGCGCGCTGGCGGGGTCGTCCCCGACCAGGACCGTCCCCAGGCCCACGCTCTTGCCTTGGCTTGCCAGCCTGGCCACCATGCTGGCGACCTCGGCCATTGCAGCTTCGGCCACGGGCGCGCCGGACATCAAGATTGCTGCCAAAGCCTCCTCCTCGTGCCTGCTCTCCCGGTGCTCAGTGTGCCTGAACTTGCGTTGATCAATGCCGGAACTGGCGTTCGCCGGTGAAGACCATAGCAATCCCGTGCTCCTCGGCCGCCGCAATTACTTCGGAGTCGCGTACGGACCCTCCAGGTTGCGCGACGCAGCTGATCCCGGAGGTCGCGATCACGTCCAAGCCGTCCCTGAAAGGGAAAAAGGCGTCGCTGGCGCCCGCGCCACCGCTGGCTCTCCCCGCCGCCCTCGCCACCGCCAGCTCCCCGGGCGAGACGCGGTTCTGTTGCCCGCCGCCGATGCCCACGGCCATGCCGTTGGCGGCGAGGACAATGGCATTGGACCTGACCGCAGCGCACACCCTCCACGCCAGCTGGAGGTCGCGCCAATTGGCTTCGCTGGGCTTGACGGAGGTGACCACTTTCCAGCCCTGTGCAACTTCGGTGAAATGGTAAGGATCCTGTACCAACCAGCCGCCGCTTATCTGCCTCACGTGCCAACGCTCGGCGCTGGGGTCAGGGGCGGCGAGCACTCGCATGTTCTTGCGCTTTGCGGCAAAGAGTGCCAGGGCTTCGGGAGCGTAATCGGGGGCAATGACGACATCAGCCTTGGCATTGGCGACCATGGCCTCGGCCAAGTCTCCGCTGACGGTCCCGGACAGGGCGACTATCCCGCCAAAGGCCGACATCGGGTCGCATTCGAAGGCCCTCTCATAAGCTCCGGCCAAATCGTCTGCGACGGCTGCCCCGCATGGGTTCGCGTGCTTGACCACGACAGCTGCGGCCGGGCCGAGGTCGGCGATGCCGTGCACGAGGTTCCACGCCGCGTCCACGTCGTAGAGGTTGAGGTAGGAGAGTTCCATGCCCCCATGCTGGATGACGCGGTCCCACCAGCTGTCCTGGCTGCTGTTCCGGTAGCGGGCACCACGCTGGTGCGGGTTTTCCCCGTAGCGGAGCGGTTGCGCGAGTTCCAAGGAGAGGTGGAGGGTGGGGGGCAGTACGGGCCGCGGCTCCTTCACCGCGCGGGCAGTCCCATCTTCGAGCTGGTCGTCCAACCAGCCAACGATGGCCGCGTCGTAGGCCGCGGTATGCGCAAAAGCCTTGCGGGCCAGGTGGAGGCGGAGCCCTCTGTCGACCCTGCCCAAGCCCTGGAGCCCTTGCAGCACCGCGGGGTAGTCCGCGGGGTCGACGACGACGGCTACCCGGGCCCAGTTCTTTGCTGCTGCCCGAAGCAGGGTTACACCGCCGATGTCGATCATCTCCACCGACGGTTCGCTGCGGAACGGGTAGAGGTTGCAAACGACCACGCCGATCGGGTCGATTTCGTGTTTGGCGAGGTCGGCTACGTGCTCGGGGTCGGACAGGTCGGCCAATATCCCGCCGTGCAGGCGCGGGTGGAGTGTCTTCACCCGGCCACCGAGCATTTCCGGCGAGCCGGTGAGGGCTTCGACCGTTGTGTGGGGGAGACCGGCGGCGCCCAAAGCTGCCGCAGTCCCGCCGCTGGCTACCAGTTCGTAGCCAGCGCTGGCCAGCTCGCGGGCGAAGTCCTCCAGGCCGGTCTTGTCATGAACAGAAAGCAGAGCCTTGATGGGGGGCCTCCTCACATGGAACGCTCGTTTTGCAGCTGCGCCGTGAAGCGGCGGATGGTCTCGGGGTAGAGGCGGCGCTCGACAATCTTGATCCGTTCGTGCAAGGTCGCTTCCGTGTCGCCCGGCAACACCGCCACCTCCTCCTGAGCCAGGACAGGGCCGTCGTCGACCGCCTCGGTGGCGATGTGAACCGTGGTGCCCGTGACCGTCACACCCGCCTCGAGCGCATCGCGTACGGCGTGCCAGCCCTTGAAGGCGGGTAACAGGGCTGGGTGGGTGTTGAGGATGCGCCCAGGGAAAGCGGCAAAGATCTCGGCACTGAAGACGGTGCCGAAGCCGGCCATGACTACGACGTCGACGTCGTAGCTCTGGAGCACGTCGACGACGTTGCTGGTGTAAGCCCTCCGGTCGAAGTCGGGGCCGTAGCTCTCGCGCAGGACAAGTTCGGTGGCGACGCCAGCCCTGGCGGCTACTTCCAGTGCCCGGCAGGCGCGGTCAGCGACGACTACGCATGCCGGGATCCCGGCCTCCAGGACAGCCTCGAGGATCGTCCCGCTGCCTGAAGCGAGCACTCCCAAGCGCACCTCGCGCAGAACCCTCGCGCTCCCCATGGCCACGACCATAGTCCCCGGGCCGGAGGGCACACTCCGGGGCCCGGTGGCTTGGACGGGACCGCCGTGTAGGCTCCGGAGCCGACACGATGAACATCACGCATCTCATCAACACCTACGGTTACTGGGCCGTCTGTGCTTTTGTCGCTGCGGAAAGCCTTGGCGTGCCGGTACCGGGGGAGACCGCTCTCATTGCCGCCGGCGCCTACGCTGGGCAGGCCCACCATTTGAACCCGTGGGCCATCTTCGCTGTGGCTGCGGCCTCTGCCATCGCCGGCAATATCGCCGGCTTCTTGATCGGCCGGGAGGGCGGTTTTGCGCTGGCTTCGCGCTATGGCAGCAAGGTCCGACTTGACCAGCGCAAGTTGAAGGTGGGGAGGTACGTGCTGGACCGCCAGGGAGGCAAGGTTGTCTTCTTCGGACGGTTCATATCGGTGCTGCGGACCTACATCGCCTTCCTGGCCGGCACCGTGCACATGCAATGGCGCAAGTTCGCCCTGGCCACTGTCGCCAGCTCCCTGGTGTGGTCCGGGGCGTACACGGTCCTTGCCTACGAGGCGGGCGCGACCCTAAAACGCCTTTCGCTGCCTATCGACCTGCTGCTGGCCGGTGCGGCGCTGGTGGTTGTGGTCGCGGTCGTGGTGTACACCCGCCAGCAACTAAGGAGCCTCGGGGAAAAGGCGGAGGCAGCCTACCCGGGGCCGCTCCGCTAGGGCTCAATCATCGTGCGTCCCGAACTGCCTCCGCCCAAGCCTGGGCGGGAGTACGTTACCCATCGTGACAGCCTGCGCCCAAGAAACCTTCCCCCATCCCCACCGGCTCCTGCCCGCCGACCCCCAGCTGCGGCGGACCGCCCTCGACCTGTACGAGCAGGTCGTCGGCGTGCCACTGATTTCGCCCCACGGCCACGTGGAAGCCGCCATGCTTGCCCGGGACGAGCCCTACCCCGACCCTGTGGCGCTGCTGGTCCGGCCCGACCACTATGTCCTGCGCCTCATCCACGCCCAGGGAGTGCCGCTCAGTGACCTCGGCGTCGCGCCGGCTGCTGGCGGCGGCGAGGTCGCCGCTGCTGCTCCCCGGGAGGTGTGGCGACAGCTCTGCCGGTACTGGCCCGTTTTTCGGGGGACAGTGATGCGCTTGTGGTTGGAGGACGAGCTGGCCAGCCTTTTCGGCATCGACAAACCGCTGGCCGAGGAGAGCGCGGACGAGACCTACGACCGCATCGCCGACCACCTGGCCCGGCCGGAGTTGCGGCCGCGCGCACTGTACAGGCGCTTCAACCTCGAGGTGCTGGCCACCACCGATTCTCCCCTGGATGACTTGGCGGCCCACGCCGCGTTGCGTGACGACACGACCTGGGACGGCCGGGTGGTGCCAACCTTCCGTCCTGACGCCCTGATCGACCCGTCCCGCACGAGCCGATGGGGCAACCTCTTGGACAATCTCGCCGCTGTTTCCGGTACCGACACCACGAGTTATCGGGGTTACATCGCCGCGCTGGAGGCAAGGAGGGCCTTCTTCAAGGAGCTGGGTGCCACGGCTGCCGATCACGGGCATGTCAGTGCCGAAGCGGTCCAGCTGAGCGAGTGGGAGGCGGCCCGGCTCTACGACCGGCTCCGGTTGGGCCCGCACGACCCCGAAGACCAGGCCGTTTTCAGCGCTCACATGCTCATGGAGATGGCACGGATGGCGGCCGACGACGGTCTCGTCATGCAGATCCACCCCGGCGTCTGGCGCAGCCACGACACGCCGGCGCTGGCCCACTTCGGCCCCGACCTGGGTGCGGACTTTCCCGCGCCGACCAGCTACACCGCCGCTCTGGCCAGTCTGCTCAGCCGGTTCGGGGCCCACCCGAACTTCCGCGCCATCGCCTTCACAGTCGACGAGACCACGTTTTCGCGTGAACTCGCCCCGATGGCCAGCTATTACCCGGGACTGTGGCTCGGGGCGCCGTGGTGGTTCCTCGATTCTCCTGACGCCATGGCCCGGTTCTGGGCAGCCATCACCGAAAGCGCAGGCTTCTCGAAGTCGGCCGGGTTCGTGGACGACACTCGCGCCTACTGCTCGATCCCGGCACGCCACGACCTCGCCCGCAGGGCCCACTGCGGTTTCCTGGCCCGGCTGGTGGCTGAGCACCGCCTGACAGACGACGACGCGGCCGAGCTGGCGGTCGATTTCTCCTACCGCTTGCCCAAGGTCGCCTTCCGGCTAGGCTGACAGCCGCCTTCAGGCGTTCTTTCCCCTGGCCCGGACTTGCCACGTACCCACTATCGCCCCCTCGTCGACCACAACGAGTTCATCGACCAGGTTGACGGCGTTGCACACATGGTTCGGGACAATGCGGACCTGGTCGCCCCGCCGGAGGTAACCGGGTCCCGTTCCGAGTGCTACGACGGCATGGTGCTCGGACAGTGACGTGACGGTTGCCCGGGGGAAGTCAGGTAGAAGTCCGTAGCCCTCCAACCACGGGGGCCGGTCGGCACCGAGGACTTTGCTGCCCGCGTCCAGCACGGCGCGGTCGTCGCTCGGGATGCTGACGACCGTGGCGACCGCGCTTAGCGCAAGATCTTCGGCACGGCATGTTCCCAAGGCAACCTGCTGGGCGTCGTTGAACACGTAAGTGCCCGGTCGGATCTCGGTCACAATACCGGCGACGGTGTGATGGGCGGTAGGGGTGGAACCTCCGCTGCGGACCTGGACAGCGTGGCCGGCCGCCTCCAGCTTAGCCGTGGCCTCTTCAAGGGCATCGGCCTCGTCCTTGGCGGCTTGTGCGGGCATGCCCGGTCGGGAACCGTGGCCAGGGAAGGTGAAGACGCCCACGACCATAAGCCCGGCCCGCGCGGCCGCGTCGGCTACGGCCGCCGCCGCTGTAGGCCGGACGCCGCTTCGGTGATGGCCACAGTCGATCTCTATCAGGGCCTCCAGGCTGGTTCGCCGGACCGCCCCACCAAGATGACCGGCGGCTTCGGCTGAGTCGACGCCCACCCGGAGGTGGACGCGTTCGGCCAGGGCGACCAAGCGGCGGGCCTTGGTTGCGTCACCCACCCAGAGGGGGTAGGCGATGAACAGGTTGTCGACGCCAGCCTCAGCGAAGGTCTCGGCCTCTCCCAGCGTCGCGACAGCGAGGCCGGGCGCGCCCGCCTCGAGCTGGAGCCTCGCCACCTCAGGGGTCTTGTGCGTCTTGGCGTGCGGCCGGAGGGTGATGCCGACCTCGCCTGCCCATCGGGCCATTGCCCCGATGTTGCGGTCCAACCTCTGGCGGTCGATGATCAGGGCTGGCGTTGGGATGTCGAGGCGTGTGCTCATCCGTCCCCTTCAGCGCGCCCCGTAACGCACCAAGCCGGCCCCCCACGCCCTGGCTCGCTCATGCTCGCCCGGCTTCAGGGGGCCCTGGGTTACCTCGACGATGAACCCAGTGGGCCTGGCGACAACCTCGTAGCCTTGATGGGCGAGCCGGCGCGGTATCGCCCGCGCCGCACCGGCGATGAGCGGGTAGCTGAGACGGGTGTCCAACGCAACCGCCCGGCGCCCGCAACGTAGTCCTTCCGCGATCGTCTCCGCGACGGCCCGAGTGTTGCCGAACATGCTCTCGTACACCACTGCAGCGTTCATTCGGACCACCTCCTCCGCTAATGATGCGTCGCCGCACCCCGCTCAGCCAGAGCCCATGGTCCTCCTGGGACTGCCCGAGGGCGCACACTCCGCAGCGGCGTGGGGAGGGCTCCCCACACGAGGCTTTGCGGCAATACGGACATGGCGCCGACAGCCGCGATAGCGTCAGGGGCATAGACGCTCTGCCCACTAAAACCGAAGGCGGCAGGACGAAGAACGCGCCTCGACGATGGCCCGCTCGTGTTGCTCCCGTGCTCGTGGCCCTGGTGGCCGGAGGGTGTGGTTCAGCCGCTCCCAATTCCGGTCCGACGACCTCGTCCCCCATCACAGCTAGTTCGTCCGCGACAATCACGACCAGCACGACCAGCACGACCAGCGCGCCCACAACGTCGACCACCGTCGGTTTGACGCCTGCGAACGGGCCCGAGACGGTGCTTTCGCCGATCGGCCTCAACGTCCGCAAGGGCCCGTCCAGATCGGCGGCTGTGGTCGGCACTGCGGCCCAGGGGACCGTCCTCCAGGTACTGGGCCGCACCAGTGTGGGCGGAGGTTGGTACAAGGTCCAGGGGGAGACCGTAACCGGCTGGATCAGCGCCGACCGGTCCCTCAGCGCGCCCGGGCGCTTTGGCTCTTACACCCCGCCTTCCAACGCTTTCAGCGTGCTGTTCCCGGCAGGCTGGACCGTGGCAGGCTCTCCCCGGTCGGGGGTGACCTTCAAGGCGCCAACCTCTCCCGAGAAGGTTGTCATCACGACCGCTCCCAGCCTCACCAAGTTGCCGTCGGTCCGCCAGGGCGCGGGGGTGTCACAAAACAGCTCGCAGCAGGTGGTGGCGTGCGGCGTCACCGCCTACCTCTCCACCTACACGACGGCAACGCCCGACAAGTTCCTGGCCGATGTCGCTCTCCGCCTCGATCCCCACCACGCTCTGGGCATGAAGGCCAACCTGACCTCCCTGTCGCAGCTGCCGACGGTCCTCGAATTCGTGAACTCGGTCTCGTTCCCTTTCCCTGAGTGCATCGGCGGGCCCACGACCACGACTACGACAACCGCAACTCACGGTAAACCTCAAATCAAGGCTCACGCCAGGGGCACGACGACCACGGGGTAACGCGCCGGGACGTCACCGTCTTGCATGCGCGGCCCCCGAGCTGGGCCCGGGCACATTTCCGGCCCCGACTGCAGCGCGGTATTCCTGGCTGTGACTGCACCGCGGTTGAGACCGGCATGTGGCGGGCTCAGAGCATCGTCTCGAGCTCCAGAAGGGAACGGACCACCGTTGAGCTGGGCTCGGGCGGGTCGTCAACATCGTCACGAACGATCTGCGCCGCCCTCATGCCGATCGCGACGGCACCAGCGCAGAACCGCGCCTGGTCGTCTACGAACACGGCAGCACCAGCGGCCACGCCGAGCTGGTCCAGGGCGCAGCGGTAGATCTCCGGCGACGGTTTCGCCCAGCCGACCTCCCATGAAAGAACGATCGTGTCGACGAGCGTCGCAATACCGAGCTCGGAGAGCAGTGCCCGCATCCCCTCCGCGCAGTTGCTGACCAACGCGACCTTGATGCCACGCGACCTCAATAGCTCAAGGAACGGGACGACGTCGTCGTACAGTCGCGAACAAGGGATGAGCAGGTCCAGGTCCCTGCGGACCAGCCGGCGCACGAAGTCCCGTCGGGGGTCGGCGCCGCAGCTCCGCAGGATCTGTTCAATGCCTTGAGCTATGGACAGCCGTCCGTCCATCAGCTCGGGGGCAAGCTGCGCGTACCCTGCCTCCCAGGCCAGTGCGGGGACGCCGGCAATGGCTGAAACCTCTCTGGAATGCGCGTGGAAGTCGCAGGTCAGGATGGTATCGTAAACATCGATTAGGAAGGCTCGGGGCGGGGCCACGAGGCAAAGATAGGCGCTTGGGAGAGACCCGCGGCGCTGCAAGAGCGACAAACCGCGGGTTCTCCACCTGCAAAGTCGAACATCGAAGGCCGTTCCACCGGGCTCAAGCTGCCGGGCCCCGGATGTAACCTTGGGGCCCAGGGCGTCTCCTGGTCACTTGGGCGCACGGCTTGGGACCGTCCCGGCAAACAAAAAGGGCTCGGTCGCGGGTTATCTCACCCGATACTCCTAGTGTGGGGAAGAACTCCGAATGTGGGGAATAGCCGGTGAGGCGTACATGAAGACCGAGGACGCTTTACCCAGGCGGTACCCCGAGCAGGCCAGGGCCATGGTGGCCGGGAAGCCGGCACTGCGCTTTGAAGGCGTTACCCACCGCTACGGGGCCCACGTCGCCCTCGACAACCTCAGCCTCCAAGTAGCCCGGGGCGAGGTCCTCGCCCTCCTCGGGCCTAACGGGGCAGGCAAGTCCACCACGATCTCGCTCCTGCTTGGCCTCTTGCGTGCCCAGGCAGGGACGGTGGAGGTCCTCGGTACTAGTCCACGCCGGGCGGTTGCTCAGGGCCGCGTCGGGGCGATGCTCCAGACGGGGTCGGGAAGCGGGCTCCCGCCCAGCGTCACCGTTGAGGCCACCCTGCGACTCGTGCGGCGCCTCTACAAGCGCCCGGCCTCACTGGAAGCAACGGCTGAACGGGCAGGGATCGGTCCGCTCCTCGGTCGCCAGACGCACCGCCTATCTGGTGGACAGGCCCAGAGAGCCCGTTTTGCTATCGCCATCGCCGGGGACCCCGAGCTCGTTTTCCTGGACGAACCGACAGCGGCCATGGACGTGGCGGGCCGGCGTGCTTTCTGGCGGATGATCCGCCAGTTCGGTAGTGAAGGGCGCACGATCGTCTTCGCCACCCATCACCTGCAAGAGGCCGACCAGATTGCCGACCGGGTGGTTGTGATCAACCATGGCCGGGTAGTGGCAGACGGGCCCGGAGCCACTCTCAAGGCGGCCGTGGTGGAGAAGCGAGTCCGGTTCGTCTGCTCGCACCCTTACGACAAAGAGCTCGACCAGCTGGAGGGTGTAACAGACGTTGATGTTCAGGGAAGGGGTGTTACTCTCGGGTCCCTCGACGCGGACGCTACTGTCAGAGCCCTGGTGAGGCACCAGGTCGCCTTCAGTGACCTGGAGGTAACCGGGGGCGCTCTCGAAGACGCCTTTGTGGCGCTGACTGAGCACGGGTGCCCCTCCGACCGCCGGAGCGCCTGATGAGGCAGCTGCTGGCATTTGAGGGCTTCGAAGTGGGCCGGCTGTTGCGCAGCTGGAAGTTCCTGGTTATCACGGTGGGGTTCCCTGTCATCTTCTATATGCTCTTTCTCAAAGACAACAATACGGGCCAGGTGATCGGCGGCACGGTGGAGTGGCGTGCCTATTTGATGGTTTCGATGTGCACGTTTGGCGCCCTGGTCGCGGGGCTCACGGCCGGGGGTGCGAGGCTGTCGACTGAACGAGCCTCGGGGTGGGCACGCCAGTTGCGCGTGACACCGATCCCTGCCTGGTCGTACGTGGCGACGAAAGTCACAGCCAGCATGCTCGTGATCCTTCCTGTGCTCGTGCTTGTGGACGTGGTCGGGGCTGTCTTCGGGGGGGTGAGCCTTTCCCCAGGCACGTGGTCCGGGCTCACGGCTTTGTTGTGGGTAACGGCTCTCCCATTCGCCTTGCTCGGTGTATTCATCGGGTTCATGGCCACCGCCGAGACGGCCTTCCCTGTCGTTACCGGACTAATGTTCGTGCTCGGGTATTTCGGCGGGTTGTTCAACCCGGTGTCGGGCATGCCGCGTGCGCTGCAGGTCACCGCCCGCCTTCTCCCGAGCTTTCACCACGCCGCACTCGGGCTTGCCCTTCTGGACGGTCACGGGTTCGGTACCGAGAACTGGCTCGTGCTGGCGGGCTACGTCGCTGCCCTCAGTCTGGCAATTGTCTGGAAACACCGCGCTGAAGAACTTCGAGGCCCCGCATAAACGGCGGCCCCTCGCTCGGTCATCCCCCCGGACCATCGACGCAGGGCTCGCTTCCCCTCGGGCCAAAGGTCACGAGCAATGGAGCCAAAAGCCACTGTCCCCACAGGTGCCGCCTGAACTCTGATGCCGACTGTGGCCCCGGTGGCTGACACCGGAGTGAGCCTTTGAGTTGCCCCGGCAACGGCGCCGAGGAAAGTTATGAAGGAGGTCCCGGTGCACGATGCCCTTCCGCTATCAGGGATGTCGCGAGGCAAGGAGCTTCTAGCCCAGCCGACGCTCAACAAGGATGTGGGTTTTACGGCCACCGAGCGCGAGGAGTTCGGTCTCAATGGTCTGCTGCCCTGGCGGGTGGCGACCATCGAGGAACAAGTCGCCCTTGAGCTAGAGCACCTTCGCCGCAAGTCCGACAACCTCGAGCGCTACGTCGGGCTTGCCGCGCTTCAGGACCGCAACGAGACGTTGTTTTACCGCCTCCTGGTCGACCACCTCGAAGATCTGGCCCCGATCATCTACACGCCGACGGTGGGCTACGCATGCCGCGAGTTCAGCCACGTAATGCGCCGCCCCAGGGGCCTTTGGATCACCCCCGACGACATTGACCGGATCCCTGAACTGCTGCGCAACGGTGGACGGGCGGGCATCCGGCTGATCGTCGCGACCGACAACGAACGCATCCTTGGCCTGGGGGACCAGGGGGCCGGTGGGATGGGTATCCCCATAGGCAAGCTTGCCCTCTACACCGCCGGCGCCGGTGTCCACCCTGACATCACCCTGCCTGTTTCCCTCGACTGCGGGACAGACAACGAGGACCTCTTGGGCGACCCGCTTTATCTCGGCTACCCCAAACCCCGGCTGCGGGGCGCAGCCTACGACACCTTCATCGAGGCGTTCGTGGAAGCCGTGCTGGATGCCTATCCCCACGCCCTGTTGCAGTGGGAGGACTTCAAACAGCACAACGCTCTCCGCCTCCTCGAGCGGTACCGGCACCGCTTGTCCAGCTTCAACGACGACATCGAGGGGACTGCCGCCGTAGTCGTTGCCGGCATCCTGGCTGCGCTCCGCCTGTCCGGGCAACGGCTCTCAGCTCAGCGGCTGGTCCTCGTGGGAGCGGGGGCGGCCGGCATCGGGATCGCCCGGCTTGTCCAACTGGCGATGCGCGTCGATGGTGCCGACGAGGAGACTGTGCGGGGGGCCATCGTGATGATCGACTCCCGTGGCCTCGTCTTCGAAGGGCGCGACCAACTTGACGAGGACAAACGCCCCTTCGCCCTGTCCCCGCGCGAGATGTCCCGCTTCGGCTTCGAACCGTCGCCGCACTACGATCTCGGCGCTGTCGTGCGCCAGGTGCTCCCGACTGTGCTGGTAGGGACGAGCGGGAGCCCCGGCGCCTTCACCGAGAGCGTGGTGCGACAGATGGCCGAGCGGACGCCGAGGCCTGTCGTCCTACCGCTCTCCAATCCAACCGCCCACTCAGAGGCGAAGCCGGCCGACGTGCTCGCCTGGACCAGCGGGAGGGCTCTGGTGGCCACCGGCAGTCCTTTCCCGCCTGTCATGGTCGGCGGCATCAGCCGGCCCGTGGGGCAAGCGAACAACGTGTTCATTTTCCCTGGCCTCGGCCTGGGTGCCATCGTGGCCAGGGCGCGTGAGGTCACCGACCGCATGTTCTTGGCGGCGGCCACCGAACTGGCGCACGCGGTATCCCAAGAGCGCCTGGACCAGGGTGCTCTTTACCCGTCGCTCGCGGAGCTGCGCTCGGTGTCGCGCAGGATCGCCATATCAGTCGCCCGCGAGGCTCGGGACCAGGGGCTGGCGCGCATTGTCACCGACGAGGAGATCGAGGCCGAAGTGGATGCAGCGATGTGGGCACCTCAATACGTGTCCCATGGGGCCTAGCCCCGGCCTAGCCCTCCCAGAGCGGAACTCCGGAGCAACCCGAGCCGCACCAGGCTTTCGGCCGTCGCGACGATCGAGTCCTCGTTCGACCTCGGCGTCCAGCCCAGCAGGCGACGGGCCTTCTCGTTGCTGGTGTGCTGGCGTGCTGCTGCCCAAGCAAGCTGAACACGTGCAGGTCAGTCCCAGCCGGCCCGTGTGCGGGGCATCCCGCTGGCTCCACTCGCCGCCGGGCGCACGGCAAGGACCTGGTGCACCGCGAGCCCACCATCCTCAAACCCGTTGGCAGACGCAGCCATGTAAAGCCGCCAGATGCGAGCACGGGGCTCGCCTACGAGCTTTACAGCCTGGTCCCATGACTCTTCCAGGTTCGCCACCCAAGCGCGCAGCGTCAGCGCGTAGTGCTCGCGCAAGGACTCGACATCTCGCACCTCGAACCCGACGCGCTCCATGGCACGTGCTGCATCGGCCACGTCGATGAGCTCACCGTCAGGGAAGACGTAGCGGTTGATGAAGCTCGGCCCCTGCATCTTCGACCCTCCGGGAGCCGAGATCGCATGATTGAGGAGTCTCCCACCTGGGACCAGGAGCGAGTACAAGGTACTGAAGTAGTCGCCCATCCGCTTGGCCCCTACGTGTTCGAACATACCGATCGAAGATATGACGTCGAACGTCTCGCCCCCGAGGTCCCTGTAGTCCTGCAGGCGGATTTCCACTTGGCTGTCCATGCCGGCGTCGCGGGCACGGGCCCGCGCGGAGCGCGCCTGCGAGGGGCTGAGCGTGATCGCCACCACGCTCGCGTCATAGGTCCGGGCAGCGTGGACTGCCATCGATCCCCATCCACACCCCACATCGAGCAGACGCATGCGCCGGCGGTCAGGCAGGCCTAGCTTTCGACAGACAAGATCGTGCTTCGAGCGCTGCGCCATTTCGAGCGAGGTCTCACTTGTACCGAAACGTGCACAGGAGTACGTCATCGCCGGCCCGAGCACGAGGCGGTAGAACTCGTCGCCGACGTCGTAGTGGTGCCTTATCGCCGCTGCATCCCGGCGTTTGGAGTGCCGCCACCCCGAAAGGTGCACTTCCTCCTCCGGGCGTTTCGGCGGTAGCCCGATCGCTCCAAGTCGGAGTGCCGCCGTGATCGCGTCAGCGACTGCACGCGGTCCGAGCCGCCGCGTTGCGCTTGCGGTGTCGTGCAACACTTTCAGGACGGCATAGAGGTCGCCCTCGAGATCGATTTCCCCCGCGATGAACGCTCGCGCCATCCCGAGCTCGTTCGGTGACCAGGCCAACCTCCTGAATGTGTTGGCCGAACGGAACAGGACCGTGCCGGGCCCATCGTCCGGGCCAATCGTGCTCCCGTCCCAGAAGACGAAGCGGACGGGAGGGCCGTTGTCAAACAGGCGCTCCAGCAGCGGTGCCAGTTGTGTGGCCACCCTTGTGGAGCAGTGCGGGAACAGGCTGACGTTCGCCGTGGCGGCGAGCCCGTGATCTTCGCCCCGCCGTTCGTCGCTCTTCACCACCACCGCATCCTCCTTCTTCAAATCGAGGATCTTAACGAGGCTCCCAACGACAACGGCACCGAGGCCTCGGCACACTTCTGCGTTCTAGCACCGCCCACGCACATCGCCGCTGGCTGCAAGCCCAGCAGCCTCGCAGCACTGGCGCGCCGCAAAATAGGCTGCGGCCGCGCACCGCCGGCGTTGGCCTGGGCAGCTCGCTGGCTCAGTCGGCCGGCGGGCGCGAGGCCATCCTTTCGCCGGGCGGCTCGCACACAGCGGACCTGCAGGCCGAGCCGACAGCAGATGGCCTGATCGTAGGTCGTCGCACCTGGTGGCCCGACGACCGCCTCGGCCCGCCCCGGGCTGGACAGGCAACTGTGAACGAGGAAGCCATCGGGCTGAACCGGGCCAACTCGGACGCCCGCGTCCGTCCCTGACGCGAACAGTGCGAGCCCGGGCCGGGTCATCGAGCTGGCTGCCGAAGCGGCGGGTGCCGCGGCTGCCCATCTCCTCTACCCACGGCTGGACTGGGGCAATCTGGTCGGGCTCCTTCGGATCCAACGCCGGGCCCGTGCAGACGAACATCATGTACCGCCGCCTGCCCGGCGCCGGCTCGGGGAGGCCCCGCGGGGGCTGGTCGCCGTAGAGCGGGCGAACCTCGATGGCGCCGATCTGGGCAGTGGGGTGCTGGGCCGCCAACTGCACGGCCTCTTCCATGCTGGAGCACTCGAGGAGGTCGTAGCCGGCGACCTGTTCCTTCGTCTCGGCGAGGGGGCCGTCTGTGACGAGGAGCTCTCCCCGGCGGACCTTGACCGTCGTGGCGTCGCTCGCCGGGCGCAGGCGGCTCCCGTGCAGGTTGAGCCCCCGGCTTATGGTTTGGTCAAGCCAGGCTTCCAGGGAAGCTTGGCTTTTGGCGTCCCACGGCTTGGCGGCCGCGAGCTCGTCGTCTACTGCATGGACCAACATGTACTGCACGCTTGGTACCTCCTCAGTGCCCGACCGGGACGGCCGCAGGCACACTGCTCTCTTTCCTCGTACGGTTCATCCTGCCTAGGGCCTTCAGGGCGCCGAGCCCACGGCACAGGCTAAGCGCTACGGCACTGCGGACGTGGGCCAGAGCTGCCGCCAGCTCACCTATGCGCTCGTCGGCGGCCCTTTGCTCGGTAGCGCTCAGGCCATGCTCGAGCCGGTAGATGTAGTACTGGTTCATCTCGTCCCTTCCTCGTTGCCTCGGGGCTCCGCTTTCGGCCCGTCACTGGGGGACGACGAACGAGATCTCGGAGATGGACAGGTCCCCGCACCTTTTTTGGGCGCGGCCGACGACGAGCCTTCCCGCTTGCCGTCCTGGCCGGACGGAGGGTTGGGGCCATCGGGGGGTTCCCATGTTCACGATCCAACCGTTCGACGGGGCCGGTGCCCAGCTATGCCCCTGCGGCATCGCCACGGTTACGCCGCAGGCATTCACCGTGGCCCCCTCGCCACTTCTAGACCAAGGTCCTCGCCGGGCCTACGCTCCCAGCCGCATAGTCCCTGGTAGATGGATGGACGGAGCCCGAGATGGGAATCGAACCCATGACCTACGCATTACGAGAGCAATTGCCGCCGCCTATCGGATACGGTTTTGACGAATAGCAGCAGGTCAGGTAGCATGCTTCATCGACCTGGACGAACCTGGGGGCATCAAGGTTGGTCCAGTTCTAGACCCAAACCTAGACCTGAAGCTTCGGCGGCATGCTCTCAACCCCAATGGGACAGTGCTGGCCACTCGGCGGGCTGTGGCCGGCGCCACCAACAACCTGAACCAGGTGGGCCGAGGGGTCAACCCGGCAGCCCGGCTACCGGGGGAGTGGGAGGCGACTGCCGGGGCCGTCCGGGCGGCCTGGCCGCGTTGGCCCAGGGCGCTGACCGACCTGCGCTCAGGCGGCGGCCAGTGATCGCCAAGGTAATCCGGCGAGCCGACGGCGCCGGCCTGGTCCGGTACCTGATGGAGGAGGGGGGCGGAGGGGCACGCCGGCCAGCGGGTCATCGCCGCGGCTGACATTGTGGCCAGTCGTACTGGCCGTCGCCGGTGGTCTGGCGCGAGAAGGTTGGTGCTGACTGGCAATGGGTCGTCCTGAGCGCCCGACCAGGACGGCCCGCCCGCGGTCCTGACGGGCCCTGCGACCAACCAACGCGGTGGGCGACGGAAGGGCACCGTTCCCCGCCTTGAGCGACCAAGGCCTGCGCCGTCTCATCACCAGGCCGAAAAACGGGGCTGGTCTCACGCGGTCAACGCAACGCCTCTTCGAGTACCTCGGATGGTGACATAAACCCGAGGGTTTGTCGAGGCCTGCCGTTGAGCTCGTCGGCTATCGCGTCGAGCTCGTCCTGGGTGAGGCTGCGGAGGTCGGTGCGGCGGGGCAGGTACTGGCGGGGCAGCCCGTTGGTGTTCTCGTTGGTGCCCCGTTGCCAGGGGCTGTGGGGGTCGCAGAAATAGACGGGCAGGCCGGTGAGGACGCTGAACGGGCGTGGTCGGCCATCTCCTTGCCCTGGTCCCAGGTGGGCGTAAGTGACAGAGCCCGCCCGCAGCGAGTGGGCCGAGTGGAGGAGAGGTGACGACTGGACCAGGGCTACCGCCTGGCCCAACCTGCAGGCTAAGACGGCGACGGCGGACCGGATTTCCTGCCACCCAGAGATCTCAAAGGAGTAGGTATTGGGAAGCCTCTGGTATCCGTCTGCGAATGAAGCTAGCGAATTCCGGTGCGCATTCGATACAGCTCTGAGGCATAGAGCTCGTTGGCTGGCTCAAAGAACCCAAACCTCGCATAGAGGGGCGCCACTAGCGTCCTTACCAACTCGGGCAGGGTGTCGACAATGGCAGCAGCTGAGGCCGTGACGTTGGCCGAGACTTCGGAGTCGTGGCACACTCTTCCCGGCATCAGCATTCGGTTAGGCCCGGCCAATGATCTCAGCTCTCGGCCAGCCAAGCTGTGCCAGGTCATCGCCATGTCGACGGTGTTGGCACCTAGTCGGCCCGCTAAGCGTTGGGCGTGCAGCAGGCACTCTCCGGTTCGCCAAATGGGCAAGATCAGATCAAGAGAGGCCCCGGCGCAACATTTGGGAAATCGGTGTCCTCTTGCAGGCGACGCAAAAGGAACGTGCGCCCACCTGGGTCGGCTCGCCAGAAATCGTCCGACTGTGTGTCGGGAAGCCAGCACTCAATCACGCTGTCGGCAATGCGCGCTTCCTTCCCGGGTCGACCTTCCAGAGAGAGCCACACTGGCCAGCCTGTCTCGGCCCCTTTGATCTCGAAGAGGATTGTGCGCAGCGCAGGCAATGACGGTGGGCTAGCCACGGGGTCGACCACGTAGGAACAGCTCCACCAGCCCTTTTCATAGCGATCGGACACCGCCGCCATCCAAACTCCGTAGGCGATTGAGCGAGGCTTCGGTCCACTGCTTCAACAGCTCCGTGGACCCGGTCGTGCTGTCAACGACTTGACGGAGGAGTTCAGGCTCCCTCCGGAGGGTCTCGAGTATCCTTCGAAACGCTTCGACCTGACGCTCATGGTTGTTGTCCAGGCACCGGCGGATCAAGGTCTCCCACTCACCTCCAGTCTCTGGTGGGGCGCTCTCCGGTCCAGGGCGCCGGATGTAATAGGCGTGGTCCTTGAGCGCGGAACCCTGGGGGCTCCGGTCGGCGCGGATGGGTGCGACGTGCCCTCCGGGGACTTCGATCACAACGTGCGGCCCGCCGGCCGAGCTCGTGAGGTGGTGACATGGCACTCGAAGACCGGCTCTGCATGGCGCTTGGCGATGGCATTGATGGCGCCCTGCGAGTAGCGGTCGAGCTCGTACGGACACGGGCCAGACGGCACCCACCCAGTCGGCGTGTCCGAGAAGCCGAAGAGCAGGTACCCGCCACCGTGATTCGCCAGGGCGATCAGCCCTTTGGCCAATTTGGCACGTACCATCGGGTCATCCAAGTCGAGCCAGTCTTTGATCTCGGTGGCCATCTCTTCTCGCGGGTAGTCGAGCAACTGACGGAGGCTCCGCTCGGGGTTGAATCCGGTCCCACTGAACCCAACCCTAGCGATCTGAACACCGCGGACGTAGAGCCCATCGAGGATGTGCGAGCTCTCGTGCACGGCGCAGATGGCTACGTGGAGGGGGTCCGCTGATGATGTTCTTCCAAGGGCGGAACGGCCGCACCTCTCGGCCAGGGTTTCCCGCGCACTTCGATATGAGACTTGCTATCGGCAGGGAGTATTAAGGGGAGGCTTATCGTTCTGCTCGTCGAGAGGCAAGAATGCGTGCGCCGAGCGTACAACAGCTCAGAGGTACTCCGAACGCCCAAGGAAAGGCGCCACATACAGGCGTTTTGCCACTTGTGCACCCTTTGGCCCGGGCCTATGTTGTCGGTCAGCTGACCCGTGGCGGGGTCGTGCGTCTGGCACGGGTGGCCCCGCTGCTGGCCGGGCATAGCACCAGTGCTGGTTCCCGACGAAAGGGGATCCGGATGGCATGGCACGGACGAGGAGGGACGCTCTCGGCCCGGCGGTACGCTCGCACTTGGGGCGGCAATCGGGGCAGGTGGGGCAAGTGGTGTGCCACGGTGCTTGTGCTTGCCATGACCACCTTTGGGTTAACCACCGTTGGAGCTCCGCGTGCCTCCGCTGCGCAAGGCCCGACGCCCTCAGCGGCCGCCAGTGCCCTGCCGACCGACAGCGCGTCCGTGGATCCCGGACCCCTCGACCACTTGGTCCTAAGCCCCTCTGGCGCGACGGTCACCGCAGGGGACAGCCAGGCCTACACCGCCGAGGGCTTCGACTCCGACGGCAACAGCCTTGGCGACGTCACCTCTGCCACCACATTTACCATCAGCGGCGGGGGCTCCTGCGCCGGCGCCTCGTGCAGTGCCACCGTCCCCGGCACCTACACGGTCACCGGCACCGACGGGACCGCCACGGGCACCGCCAAGTTGGTCGTGACCACCTTGGCCCCCGGTGACATCTACACTGTTGCCGGTAACGGCACAGGTGGCTACGGCGGGGACGGCGGGCCGGCCACCTCCGCGGAACTGCAGAACGCGGTTGAAGTCGCCTTGGACCCGAACGGCGACCTTCTCATAGTCGAGGAGGACTACCAAAATCGCGTCAGATTAGTCGCAAGGTCGGCCTCCAACCCCGGCTACGTACTGGCCGGGTGCCCGGGCACCTGCACGTGGGCCCAGGGCGACATCTACACCGTGGCCGGCAACGGGACCGGCGGTTACAGCGGTGACGGTGGGCCGGCCGTCTCGGCGCAACTCTATGACCCCGCCGGCGTCGCCGTGGACTCGAGCGGCAACGTGCTCATCGCGGATTACGGTAACCAACGCGTCAGGGTCCTGGCGATGTCGGCCTCCGACCCCGGCTACACACTGGCTGGCTGCCCAGGCACCTGTAGCTGGGCCCAAGGCGATATCTACACGGTCGTCGGCGACGGCACCAGCGGCTACGGCATGGTCGACATCGGCGACGGTGGGCCGGCCACCTCGGCGGAGCTCAGCGCGCCAGAAAGCGTCGCTGTCGACTCGAGCGGGAACCTGGTCCTGGGAGAGAGCCTGCCCCGCGTCAGGGTAGTCGCAATGTCGGCCTCCGACCCCGGCTACGCACTGGCTGGCTGCCCGGGCACCTGCAGCTGGACAAGAGGAGATATCTACACCGTCGCCGGCGACGGCACCAGCGGTGGCAGCGGCGACGGAGGGCCGGCCACCTCCGCGGAGATTACCAACCCCACCGACGTCGTCGTGGACCTGAGCGGCGACCTGGTCATCAACGACGTGTGGAACGCCCGGGTCAGGCTGGTCGCGGTGTCGGCGTCCAATCCGGGCTACGCGCTCAGCGGCTGCCCGGGCACCTGCACCTGGGCCCAGGGCGACATCTACACCGTTGCTGGCGACGGCACTTGGGAAGGGGCCGAACAGATAGCAGGTGCCGGCTACAGCGGCGACGGTGGACCGGCTACCTCGGCAGAGCTCGGCGGCGAGGGCACTGACGATGTTGTTGTCGACGCTAGCGGCAACCTCGTGATCGCCGACGGTGCCAACTTCCGGGTCAGGGTGGTCGCGGTGTCCGCCTCCGACCCCGGCTACGCGCTGGCCGGCTGCCCGGGGACCTGCACCTGGGCCAAGGGCGACATCTACACCGTTGCCGGCAACGGCAGCCAGGGTTACAGCGGCGACGGCGGGCCGGCCACCTCGGCGGAGCTCAACTCACCGCTGGGAGGCATCGCCGTCGACGCTAGCGGCAACCTGGTCATCGCCGATGTCTACAACAACCGCGTCCGCGAGGTGCTGGTAGGTAGTAGCGGCACTCTCGACCACTTGGCCCTCAGCCCCTCCAGCGCGACGGTCACCGCAGGGGACAGCCAGTCCTACGCCGCCGCAGGCTTTGACGCCAACGGCAACAGCCTTGGCGACGTCACCTCTGCCACCACATTCACCATCAGCGGCGGAGGAACATGCGCTGGCACTTCCTGCGGCGCCACCGTCCCGGGCACCTACACGGTCACCGGCACCGACGGGACCGCTACTGGCACGGCCACGCTTTATGTGGAGTCGGCCGGCGACTGGCCACAGTTCCGTGACGGCCCCGCGCACACCGGCCACAACGCGGCCGAGACGACCCTGTCGCCCTCCGACCTCGCTGACCTGGGCGTGGCGTGGACAGCCGCCATCGGCGAAGCCACTTACTCCTCGGCCACGGTCGCCGACGGCGTGGTCTATATCGGGGCCCAGGACGGGACTGTGGACGGTAGGCTTTATGCCTTCCCGGTCGGCTGCGCCAGCGGCGGCGGCACCTGCACCCCGCTGTGGACCGCAGTCACCACCCTCGGCATCCAGGCCACGCCCGCGGTCGCCGACGGCGTTGTCTATGTCGGGTCCGGGTCGGAAGACGGCAAGCTGTACGCCTTCGCAGTCGGCTGCGCCAGCGGCGGCGGGACCTGCTCGCCGCTTTGGACGGCCAACGTCGGCGATGTCCGCTCCTCGCCCGCGGTGTCGGGCGGCGTGGTCTACATCACGTCCTACGGCAGCGGGGAGCTTTACGCCTTCGCAGTCGGCTGCGCCAGCGGCGGCGGGACCTGCTCGCCGCTTTGGACGGCCAACGTCGGCATGGCCACGCGCTCGTCGCCCGCGGTCGCCGACGGCGTGGTCTACGTCGGGAGCTTCGACGACGACCTGTACGCCTTCCCGGTCGGCTGCAGAACTGACGGCGGGACCTGCTCGCCGCTTTGGATCGGCGCGACAGGCAGCTACATCGAGTCCTCGCCCGCGGTCTCGGGCGGTGTCGTCTACGTCGGGTCCGAGGACGGCAACCTGTACGCCTTCCCGGTCGGTTGCAGAACTGACGGCGGGACCTGCTTGCCGCTTTGGACGGGCGCCACCGGCGGCATCATCGACATCTCCTCGCCCGCGGTCGCCAATGGCGCCGTCTACGTCGGGTCCGACGACGGCAAGCTGTACGCCTTCCCGGTCGGCTGCAGAAGTGACGGCGGGACCTGCACGCCGCTATGGACGGGCAGCACCGGCGGCTGGGTCTGGTCCTCGCCCGCGGTCGCCAATGGCGTGGTCTACGTCGGGAGCTTCGACGACGACCTGTACGCCTTCCCGGTCGGCTGCAGAACTGACGGCGGGACCTGCACGCCGCTATGGACGGGCAGCACCGGCGGCCAGATTTTGTCCTCGCCCACGGTCTCAGGTGGCGTGGTCTACCTCAGCTCCTACGACGGCAACCTGTACGCCTTCGGCCTGTTGCCCCCGGGTGTTCTCGACCACCTAGTCCTGAGCCCCTCCAGTTCGACTGTCACAGCAGGCGCTACACAGACCTACACAGCCCAAGGCTTCGACGGCTACGGCAACAGCTTGGGCGATGTGACCTCTGCCACCACCTTCACCGTCGGCGGGGGGGGCTCCTGCGTCGGCGCCTCGTGCAGTGCCACCCTCCCCGGCACCTACACCGTCACCGGCACCGACGGGACCGCTACGGGCACGGCCACGCTGCAAGTGACGCCCGCCATCATCACTGTCACGGTCTCGGGCTCGCAGGGCTACGGGTCCTCCTCGCCGGCCTTCACCCCCACCTACAGCGCGCCGTCTGGCGTGTCGGTCACCGGGACTGTGATCTGCAGCACGGTCAACGGCGGCAGTTCGATCGGCCCCTCGCTGAGCGCGGGCAGTTCCTACACCATCGACGGGCCCTCCTGTAGCGGGCTCAGTGCGCCTGTCGGGTACAGCGTGGCCTACGTGGGGGGCATTTTCACGGTGAACCAGGCCGCCCCGGCCATCACCTGGCCCGTACCGGCCGCCATCACCTATGGCACCGCGCTCGGCTCGGCTCAGCTGGACGCCACGGCCTCGGTCCCTGGGACCTTCAGCTACAGCCCTGCTGCCGGTACCGTTCTGCACCCAGGCACCGGCCAGGTCTTGGAAGTGACCTTCACCCCGACCGACACGACCGACTACGCCAGCGCCTCGGCGAGCACCACTATCACCGTGAACCAGGCCACCCCGGCCATCACCTGGCCCGTACCGGCCGCCATCACGTACGGCACGGCGCTCGGTTCGGCACAGCTCGACGCCACCGCTTTGGTCCCAGGGACCTTCACCTACAGCCCCGCCGCCGGCACAGTGCTGCCAGCAGGCTCGCAAACCTTGACAGTGAACTTCACCCCCACCGACACCACCGACTACACGAGCGCTTCGGCGAGCACCACGCTGACGGTCGGGTTCACCCAGTCCTGCATCACGACGACCTATAACGGGTCGCTCACCATTGCCAAAGGCCAGGCCCTGTGCATCGGGACTGGCGGCAAGGTCACCGGGTCCGTGTCGGTCTCGCCGGGCGGCTCCCTGTGGGTGGACGGTGGGAGCATCGGGGGCTCGCTCAGCTCCAGCGGGGCGAGCGCACTCAGCATGGCGGGGGCGACCCTGACCGGCTCGTTGTCGGTGACCGGCTCGACCGGGCCGGTCGTGGTCGGGGGGCCGAGCGGCAGCGGCGTCACCATCGGGGGCAGCGTGAGCATCACCTCCAACACCAAGGGCGTGACGTTCGACAACGACCACGTGACCGGCTCGCTCAGCATCTCGGCCAACGCCGGGGGGCTGGCGGTCACGGGGAACGTCATCACCGGGAGCGCTTCGGTCACGGCTAACACAGGGGGCATCGTGTTCACCAACAACGCAATTTCCGGTTCTTTGGCGATAATCGACAACTCCGGAGGTTTCCAGTATTCGGGGAACTCCGTGAAAGGCTCGGTGACGAACTCAGGCAACAGCTGATGAGAACTGCGCCCGCTCTTGGGCGTCGCCCGCGTGCGATGGGGCCCGTGAGCAACGACGCCAAAACGTCGGCGAGTCTTTGTCAGTGGAAGCAGATTGGCTCGAGAACGACCTCGGGGGCCCCGGGAGCGCGACGATCCGGCCTCCATGAGGAGATAGGTCCCGATCGTTCCTCTGGCCCAGGGCGTTGTGCCAGCGAGCTGGCTGGCACGGCTCAGAGGTCCTTGGCGATCTGGCCGAGGGCACGGTAGGTGCGGTTCGCCCGGACGGCCGCCCGCTGCTCGTTCGCCGTGGCGTCGATGTAGACCTGGGAGGTGTTCAGGCTCTCGTGGCCCAAGATGTGCTGGATCTCGCTGGCGCTGGCGCCGTCTTCGGCCAGGCGGGTGGCCATCGTGTGGCGCAACGCATGGACCAGTGCACCCTTCGGGACCCGGGCGCCCACACCTGCCCAGCGGTAGGACTGGCGCACCAGGTACTGCGCTCCTCCCCGTCGCAGGCGGTCGACGAAGAGGGGGGAGGAGGGCGTCAGCTTGTCGTGGGGACAGTGCGCCTTGCGGGTCGCGAGGTAGCGGTTGATGACGACATCAAGGGAGGCCTCGATCGGCACGAAGCGGATCTTGGAACCCTTGCCGGTCACCTTTAGGCGTCGTTCACCCTCACGGCCGTCGACCGGGCCCAGGTCCAGGCCGACCAGCTCCGACAGGCGCAGGCCCGTGAGCATGGCCGTGGCGACGAAGGCGAGGTCGCGCTCGGGCCAGGGGGTCCGGCCTTTGCGTTCGCCGGCGGCGAGCGACTCGAGCAGGCGCTCGGGGGTGCCCTCGCCCTGGAGGGCCTTGGGGGCTCTCGGCGGCACTTTCGGCTTGGCCACTGCCGCCATGGGGTTGCCGATGATTACCTCGTCGGCGACAAGAAAACCGAAGAACTGGTTCCAGGCGGCCCAGGCGCGGGCCATACTTGCAGCGGCGTGGCTGTCGGAGTAGACGGCGAATGCCCGGCGCAGGGCCTTCGCCGTCACCTGGCCGAGGCGGAGCTCGTCAGGTACGGTCCCGGAGCTGGCAGCCAGTTGGGCCGAGATCGCCGTCAGGTCGCCCCGGTAGGCGGCTTCGGTGTGGGGCGAGCCCTTGAGGGGCTTGCGGGCGACGAAGAAGTCCTCGAACAGCTCTCGGAGCCTGACGCCGGCGCTGTCCCCGTTCAGTGCCAGAGCGGCCCCAGCGCCGGTTCGTCCGGTGGGGGAGCCGGGCGTACCCTCCAGCCCCTCGTCGGAGCGCTCGTCGGGCATGGAGCGAGGCGAGCACAGTTGATGCATAACGGTGCTTATGCATCACTCATCGAAACTGGAGTTGACCCGGTTCAGTGGACACGGGATTGCTAAGCAACTTCCTCTTCATAGTCTATGGGACTGCGGTAGCCGAGGCGCTCCTGGGAGCGCTTGGGGTTGTAAAAGGCCTCGATGTAGTCG